>Ga0180222_1000019_pt1 | contig 397361 bp, 343 predicted proteins | sample eDN5th37CKraftOP_FD_151336 | JGI IMG/M metagenome (GOLD analysis project Ga0180222, IMG submission 151336) | Enriched Organic Plus compost microbial communities from Emeryville, California, USA - eDNA 5th pass 37_C Kraft OP (version 2) (version 2) ... | reverse complement strand
CCGTCAGCCCGTCCACCCGCGACCCGGCAAGGTTCGTCACCCGGATCGTGAACGGCGCCTGCTCGCCGCGCCGGATCGCGCGCAGATTGGCGATCTTCGCAATCGAGATATTGCTCGCCGCAGCCGGCAAGTCCAAAGAGGTTCCGCTGCCTGGTGAGTTCACCTCCGTACCGGTTACCCGATCGCCATTGGCATAACCTACCGCCGTAGCCGTGTTCTCGACGCCCTCCTCGACACCGGCTCCATTATCGATATCGGCCTGCGTCAGGACATAGCTGGCCTCGAACACAGTCTCCTCGCCCGGCTCCAGCGTTGCCGAGGCCGGATCGAAAGCCGACAGCTCGCCGCCGCCTTCCTGGCCGTCAAATGTCGGACCGGCATCCTCCGGAACCACGTCCTGCAGCACCACGTTCCCGGTATTGGTCACCGTGAACTTGTAGTGGATCGTGTCACCCACATTGGCGAAGCCGTTGCCGTCGGTGTCCTCATAGGTTCCCGTCTTGACCAACTCGAGCCCGGTCAACTGGGACGGCACCGTCACACAGTCGTCCGACGGACATACGGGATCCGGGTCGCCCGGCTCCTTGATCATGTTGGATATCCCAATCGCTCCGTCGGGCAGCGGGTCGACCACCGTCGCTATCACCGTCAGCACCAGTTGGCCCGGATTGGTCCCGTCGTGCTCCGGAATGCTGAGCCCGGTCCAATCCACCACACCACCGCCGGGATTGCCCCCCGAGTGGGTGCCGCCATTGTCGGCCGAGACAAAGACAGTGTTCTCGTCGAGCAGGTCCTGGATGGCATAGTCGTCCGCCGGGCCGCCGGTATTGGTGAGCGTGATCTCGTAGGTGAGCCTTTCGCCCGGCTCGGCAACGCCTTCCGTGAGGCCATCCTCGGCGACAAGTTGCTTCAGCCGCAGGATCCGCGCGGAGGCCGGCAATTCGAAGCACTGAGTGGGCGTGACCCGGCAGTCGACGACCTCATCGGGCTCGTAGACGATATTGCTGATCCTGGTTACGCTCTCGGGGATCGGATCGACGACCTGGAGCTGAACCGTGAGCACCAGTTGGCCCGGATTGGTTCCGTCGTGCGCCGGAACGGTGAGCCCCGTCCAGGTGATCAGATCGCCATCGTCCGTGCCGCCGGCGGCATCAACCACCGTCAGGTTTTCGTCATAATCGTCGATCAGCTCGTAACTGCCGCGCGCCGAGTCATAGGGGTTGGTGAGCGTGATTTCGTAGGTGAGCGTCTCGCCCGGCTCGGCAACACCGGCCAGTTCACCGCTCTCGCCAACCAGCTCCTTGACCTTACGGATAACGGGCACCGTGTTGGTGTCCGTGGATTCGTTGTCGTTCGGGTCGGGATCCGGCACGTCAGATGGGTTGGTGACCGTCGCCGTATTGACGAGATCGCCCTCAAAGTCTGCCGGCACCGTCATGGTGAGCGTGAAGGTGACGGAGCTGCCCACGTCGCCGTCCACCGGGAGGTCCACCGGCACGTCGGTGATGGCGCCCGTGCCGCTTGGCACGCTGCAGTACCCACCGCCGGTCGGGCTGCCGCAAGTCCACTCCGCATCGGTGATACCGTCGGGGAGCGGGTCGTTCACCAATGTCCCTGCCACCCCGAACGGACCGTCATTGGAAACGACGATCGTGTAAACCACCTCGCCGCCGGCCGTGTAGGTCTCGCTGCCGTCGTCCTTGGCGATCGTGACGTCGGCCGGAAAGGTCAGCGGCGTGGTGGCGCATTTGGCGCCATCGTTCTGGCCCGAGCCTTGAAGGTCTGAGATGAGCGTTCCGCGGCCCGTTTCTACATTGAACCGGTAGAAGCCGCCAACATTGTTCGAGCCGAAGATGCCGTTGCTGGCGCCGAACATGCCGCCGAACGAATTCTGTGTCAGGCCGGTCTCGCCGACGGTGTCGACAAAGCCCGTGGCCGGGTCGATCGTAACGAGTTGGCCAGTACCGGTGACGCTGTAGAGCAGCCCGTTATACCATGCGAGGTCCGGACCGTGGGTGGCGGCCCCGGTCAGCGGCACGGATGTCGCCGTTCTGTTTGTTACATTGACGGTATAGAGCCGACCGGCAGTCGCCGAATAGAGTGTGCCGTTCGGACTGAATTCACCTGTGACAGTGGCATTCGGAAAGCCGGCAATCTCTCCGAGCACTTGCACGCCGCCGTCACTGCCAACGCGCGCCAACCGTGGGGGGGTAGTGTTGATCTCGAAGCCATAGATATAGTTGTCTATGGGGTTCATCGCGATGCCGTTGTACTGGTTATTCGAGGCTGGCCCTATCGGATTGACGTCGAACGGGTTATCCGAGGTTTCGAAGCGGAAGAGCTGTGTCGGAACGTTCTGCGCCAGATACATGGATGGGCTGCAGGAGCCGAAGGACGGAGAAAATGTGTTGGTGATCGTGCAGACGGCGCTTTGACCGTTTTCCAATGCCACGGAATTGCCATCCGTTGCTGCCCCGCCGTCAATCGCGCAGCTATACTCGGAAGCAGCATAGCCAAGTTCAGTGTAGGACTCGCTCAGCGCATATGTGCCCGCCGGGACCGACGCATCGGTGACGGCAGGGTCGCCCATCACGCCTTGAATCGTTGTCGGCCCCTCAGCCTGCAGGGTGAAGTCGCCCGGCCCGGCGCTGCCCCCTTGAGAGTTGTCGACAATCTTCCGCAGGGTCAGCGTTGGCTGGCACACGGAGGTCGACTCGATTTGCGCCATGAACGCCTGCGCACCAGGTCCGGACTTTATGTGGACGACGATGGTGTTGAGGCCGGTCTGCCAGGCGCCGTTCATGGCACCGCTAGCTCCGTTGCCGGCCTGGAATCCGCTGTAGAAATACGGATCCTCAGGAGCGTAGTCGGATTGGATATTCTGGTCGACCCCGTTCACCCACACCTCGTAAACCGAGTTATCCGCAAAAAAGGTCATCTGCAGATCGAGCGTCGAGGGGTCGACCGAGGGATCGAGGCTGAACTCGTAGCGGTAGAAGATGTCGTAATTTTCGGGGGTGGGTTGAGTGGCAGTGGAGTTATGGGAAATCCAGTTGGCGTTGCCAAAGGGCGAGGTCGTGTAGTTGGCAGGTGGATCATCTACGACGACGGCGTCGGCGTAGGTCAGACCTCCCGGCGGCGGACCGGTAATATCCGTGGTTGTCAGGGCGACGTCCCAGTTGGCATCGGTGCCCGAAGTCAGCATGCCGCCACTCGAGGAATCGTATGCCGTGTTGAAAATGGCGCCGTCCGTCGTGCACGAGACGGTGGGGCCCGCTTGGGCACGAGCCTCTTCCGTGGTGCCGAACGCAACCCAAGCCGCTAAAAACAAGAAACCGGTAAGGGAACTCCTGAGAAGACCAGGGGGATATCGGCGCACGGCCCCCGGCCGCCGTGTTGCCGCCCCGCCTATGTTTTGGCGACGATTAAGAAAGCTGCTTGCGACAGCGGAGTGAAAGACCGGCTTCTGCATGGACGACTCCCTCGTATGTGAATCGTCCGTTGCGGTTTTCCGAGCGACAACCTCGGACCGCCCTGGCATGGCATGGGATCCCCCTCGATCCCGGACGCCGCATCAAATGCCAGGCAAACCCCCGCACCGGACAATTCCAGTCCGCGGAGTTAGGCACGTGATCTATGGTCTTGTATTTCGGGATATTGCTCTGAGTATTAGAATGCTGCTTATCAGGGATTTATTTGCCAGCTTCCGGTCACGTCACGAGGATAATCACGCCGATCATGGGCTAGTCCTCGGATTTACGAGAAGCCGCCCCGATGCCTGGAGACGACTGCTCGCATGAGGTGAAGATATAATGTTGCTGCCGGCACAGTACGTGCAATTCTTGAGGCGGCAAAAGACCGATGAGGCTGCAGAGGTTGCGCCGCAGGCAACTCCACAGAAGCGGTCGAGTTTTGGTGTTCCAAGCGGTTTCAGTCTCAAGGCTCACCACGCGCTTCAAGACGCGTCTCGATCTCCAAGGAGTAGGCCCGTGGCCGCTCTCGCCAGCGTTCGGAGATCAGCTCTTTCATGAGGCGCATGCGCTCTTTTGCCAGCGCTAGATCGCTGCCCGCGTCGATATAGAAGAGCTGCAGCGCCGAGCGTTCCTCGGAAAGCACCTCGATTAGCTCGTCAATGCCGGCCACCCAGATGGACCGGAGATCTACCCTGCCGGGTTCGAACGCCTCGCCCGTGAGATCGAGCCGCACCACCCTGCCGATCGACGCCCCGAAATCGAGCTTTGTCATCTTGCCCGCCGTCAGCCGCACCACGCGCGGATTTTCCGTCGTCACGCGATAGCCCGAAGGCAGCGTGCGCGTATCGAGCTTCATGATGAAGTTCGACCCGATGCGCTGGTCCGGCAGGTCGGCGCAGGCGACATGGAAGCGGCCATGGGCGTCCGTTGTCACCAGCCACCCCTTCACCGTGGCGAGCCGCACGCCCGGCAGCCCCGGCTCGCCCTGATCCTGGTAGCCGTTGCCGTTCCGGTCATCGAACACCCTGCCGACGATGTCTCCGCAGTCGAACACCGGCTCGGCCAGGATCTCCACCGCCGCGCGTGCCTGATTGCTCATGTGGCCGGACCGGTCCTCGGCATGGGCTAGATTGACGTGCTCGCCCGGCCCGGCCGAGGAGAGCGCCAGCAGCCTGAGCCGGATCTGCACCTCGCCATTGCCGGGTACGGTGATACCGGTGAAGCGGATTTGCCGTCCGGCGATCTCCGGCGACACTTCCACCCCATCCACCGTTGCCGAATCCTCCACATAGCGGAAGCCCGGCGGCACAGTGTCGATCACGGTGATTCCGGATGCGGGGGAGCCGGCATCGTTGACGACTTGTATAATGAACGGGGCCTGTTCGCCGCGACGGACAGCGCGCACCAGCGCCTGCTTCACCACCGTAAGCGGTTTTGGCGCCGGCAGTGCCAGCGACCAGACGCTCTCCTTAGATTCAACCGGTGTGCCGGTAACACGCGTGCCGTTGGCGTAGCCCATTGCGATGGCCGTATTCCGCACGCCGTTTTCTATTCCAGCGCCATTGTCTATGTCGGTCTGACTGAGTGTGTAGGTCGCTTGGAAAACCTGGCTCCGGCCGGGATTGAGCGTCAGCGGAGCGGGCGTGAAGGGCGAGAGCGCGCCTGTCCCCTTCATGCCATCGAAGGTGGGGCCTTCATCCACGGGTGTGACATCGGCCAGCGGCACATTGCCCGTGTTGGTTACCGTGAAAGTGTAGAGGATCTTGTCGCCCGCAATCGCCGCCGCATTGCCGTCGTGGTTGTATGCGCCCTTCTTGACCAATTCGAGCCCGGTCCTTTGCGCCGGGGTAGGCACGCAGTTGGGCGGCGTTGGCATCACGTCGCACTTCGGCTCCGGATCGCCCTCGTCATAGGCAACATTGCCAATCGACGTCACACCCTCCGGGAGTAGATCGGCAACCTGCACCTGATAAACCACGTTGACGGCGCCATTGGCCGGAATGATCAAGTCGCTCCACAGCAGGGGATCGCTTCCCGTGGGCTCCCGTGCTGCACCGTCGACGGTCGCCGAACCTGCCACATATGCCGTGTTGTCGTCGATGTTGTCGACAAGGTCATAGGGTACTGCCTGGGAGTGCCCGTTCGTCAGCGTAATCGTATAGGTCAAGGTTTCGCCGGGCTCGGCAACGTCCGGCGCTACCCCGCTCTCGCCTGTCAGCGCCTTTGACGGTTCAGCCTTCCCGGCGGCGGGGGTCGTGACGCACGCATCCGGATTTGCGTCGCAATCGTCGGTCGCCGCATTGCGGATCTCCGTGACCCCGTCGGGAAGGGGATCGGCCACTTTCACCGAATAGACCGCAGCCAGAGTGCCGTTGGCAGGAACGATCAAATTGTCCCAGGTTAGAGGATCTGCGCCCACCGGCTCGCGTGGTGTCCCATCGATCGATGCGGAGCCGGTCACATAGGTGGTTGCGTCGTCGATATCGTCTTTCAAATCATAGGGCGCGGGATTGCCGTCATTATTGGTCAGGATCACCGTGTAGGTCAGTGTTTCGCCCGGCTCGGCGACATCGGGGATAATACCGTCTTCCCCGGTTAATGCTTTCGAAGGTACCGCCTTGCCTGCCGCCGGTATGGTGACGCAGGCATCGGGGTTTAGGCCGCAGTCGTCGGTTGCAGCGTTGCCGATGGTCGTCACCCCGTCCGGAAGAGGATCCGCGACCTTAACCGAATAAACGACCCTTGCCGTACTTCCGGCGGGGACAGGAAGATCGTCCCAAAGGAGCGGGTCCGGTCCGGTAGGCTCGTGCGCTATGCCGTTCACAGTCGCCGAACCCGCCACATATGTCGTGTTGTCGTCGATGTTGTCTTTGAGATCGTATGTTGCGGTGCTGGCCCCGTTATTGGTCAGGGTCAAGGTGTAGGTGAGTGTCTCGCCCGGCTCCGCGACACCGGAAATGATTCCGTCCTCGCCGGTCAGCGCCTTGACCGGGGCAAAGTCGTCGTTGGTGATTTCGCAGACGGCGCTCTGCCCGCTGCCGAGGTTCAGCGTGTTGCTGTCGACAGCCGTCCCGCCGTCGATCGAGCAACTGTAAAGCGTGGGAGCGTAGCCCGAAGGTCCGGTCTCGGAAAGCGTATAGGTGCCTGCGTCTATCGGCGCATTCGTCACCGCCGGATCACCCGATGCGCCGGAGATCGGAATCGGCCCGCTCGCCGAAAGGGTGAAGTCCGCAACCGTCGCCGTCCCGCCCTCATCATTCACGACGGTCTTTCGCAGTGTCAGGCTCGCGGACTGGTCGTTATTGGTGATGGTACAAACCGCATTCTGCCCGCCACCAAGCGTCAGATCGTTACCATCAACAGCCGCGCCGCCATCAATCGAGCAGCTGTAGAGCGAGGCCGCATAGCCCGCCGGCCCGGTCTCCGAAAGCGTGTAGCTGCCCGCATCCACAGGCGCGTTCGTCACCGCCGCATCGCCGGACGTGCCGGAGATCGGAGTGGGGCCATCGGCCAGAAGCGTGAAATCCGCAGCCGCCGCCGTTCCGCCATTGTCGTTTACGACGACTTTCTCCAGCGTCAGGATCGCCTGCTCATCGTCGTTGGTGATCGTGCAGACAGCGTTCTGACCGCTGTCCAATATCAGATTGGCGCCATCAACGGCCGCGCCGCCGTCGACCGAGCAACTGTAGAGTGCCCCATAGCCGGCTGGGCCGGTTTCCGACAACGTGTAGGCGCCGGCGTCCACCGGCGCATTCGTCACCGCCGGATCACCGGACGTGCCGGAGATCGGTGTCGGGCCGCTCGCCGAAAGCGTGAAGTCCGCAACCGTCGCCGTGCCACCGTTGTCGTTGACCACCGTTTTCTGCAGCGTCAGCGTCGCCTGCTCGTCATCATTGGTGATCGTGCAAACCGCGCTCTGCCCGCTGCCCAGGGTCAGGTTGTTGCCATCAACGGCCGCCCCGCCATCGACCGAGCAACTGTACAGCGAGGCCGCATAGCCGGTCGGCCCGGTCTCCGACAGCGTATAGCTGCCCGCATCCACCGGTGCGTTCGTCACCGCCGCATCGCCGGAGGTGCCGGAGATCGGAGTCGGGCCACTGGCCGAAAGCGTGAAGTCCGCAACCGCTGCCGTGCCGCCATTGTCGTTCACGACTGTTTTCTGCAATGTCAGCGTGGCCGGTTGGTCGTCATTGGTGATGGTGCAGACGGCGCTCTGACCGCTGTCCAATGTCAGATTGATGCCATCAACGGCCGCGCCGCCATCAATCGAGCAACTGTAAAGTGCCGCATAACCGGCTGGACCGGTTTCCGACAGCGTGTAGGCGCCGGCGTCCACCGGCGCATTTGTCACAGCCGGATCACCGGACGTGCCGGAGATCGGTGTCTGGCCGCTCGCCGAAAGCGTGAAGTCCGCCACCGCGGCCGTGCCGCCATCATCATTCACCACGGCTTTCTGCAGCGTCAGAGTCGCCTGCTCGTCATTATTGGTGATCGTGCAAACCGCGTTCTGCCCGCTGCCCAGGGTCAGGTTGTTGCCATCAACGGCCACCCCGCCATCGATCGAGCAACTGTAAAGCGAGGCCGCATAGCCGGCGGGCCCGGACTCCGACAGCGTGTAGCTGCCCGCATCCACCAGTGCATTCGTCACCGCCGCATCGCCGGAGGTGCCGGAGATCGGAGTCGGGCCACTGGCCGAAAGCGTGAAGTCCGCAACCGCTGCCGTGCCGCCATTGTCGTTCACTACTGTTTTCTGCAACGTCAGCGTGGCCGGCTGGTCGTCATTGGTGATCGTGCAGACGGCGACGTCGCCCACCGCCAGGCTCAGTGTGTTCCCATCCACTGCGGCGGCACCATTCACGGAGCAGCTATAGGGCCCCACCGCCTGATAGCCGGAAGGCGCGCTCTCCGACAGGGTGTAGTCGCCCGCCAGGACAGTCGCATTCGTCACCGCCGGATCGCCGGATGTGCCTGAGATTCGTGTCGGGCCGCTGGCTGAAAGGGTGAAGTTCGCCTCCGTTGCCGTGCCGCCGTCATCGTTAATTACCGTTTTCTGCAGCGTCAGCCTTGTAGAGGTGTCGGTATCGGTGGCCGAATTGTTGTCCGGGTCGGGGTCCGGCACATCCGGGCCCGGATTTGCCACTGTCGCCGTGTTGACGAGATCGCCTGTGTAATCCGCCGGCACATCGATCGTAAACGTAATGGTGACTGACGAGTTGGCCGGCAGGTCTACCGGAAAATCCACGATGGCGCCGGATTGAGTGGCTGTGCTGCTGCATGAGGCACCACCGGTCGGCGAGCCGCAGCTCCAACTCGCCTGGCTGATCCCGCTAGGCAGCGGGTCGTTGACCAGTGCGTTCTGAACACCGAAAGGACCGTTGTTGGAAACAACGATCATGTACTGCACTTGCTGGCCCGCCAGATATTCTTGGGCGGAGTCCGTCTTGGTGATCTGCGTGTCGGCGGGCAGAGTGACGGCCGTCGTAGGGCACTTGGCGCCGTCGCCACCGCCCGTCGGCGAGCTGGAGATCAGCACCGCTCGCCCCGTCGTGGTGTCGAACCGGTAAAATCCGCCGTTATTGTCGCGGCCGAAAACACCGTTGGTGGCGCTGATCATCGAGCCGAAGGAGCCGCCGGTGCCCGAGAGCTGCGGCAGGAGAGTTATCGCGCCGCTGCTGGGGTCGACCGTATAGAGACGATCGTTGACGTGATCATGGGCGTAGATCAGGCCATTGTGCCAGGCCGAGTCTGCAGAAGCGATGGCGGTTGAAACGCCGTTAAGGGTGAGCGGAATGGCGGTGGCGCTGCGGTCTCCTACGGTGTCGCCGCCAAGGTCGATCCTGAACATCGTGTCCGAGCCAGCGCCGCCATTGTGCTTGACGTAGAGAAAGCCGTCTGCGCCGACCACGCCGGTCGCGAAGCTAGCTTGGAAATCGGTCGTATTTATCCCGCCGCCGACGACGCGCCCCATGTCCCGCACGGAGCCGTCGCTGCCGATTCGCAGGAGGCGGTGCGTGGTGCCGTCCCAGCGGGTGGCATAGATGTATCCGCTGAACGGGTCGAAGCCGGCCCCGTTGTAGCCGGGGGAATCGCCCGGGCCTACGGTGTCGGAGAAATCGAACGGATTGGTGCTCGTGTCGACCCTGACAAGCTGCGTCGGGTTGGCGCCCATCGTAAGATATATGCTCGAGTCGCATGCGAAGGTGGGCTGGGCCTGCGCCTGCGCCTCGGAACCCCACCCGGACATAGCTAAAATGGCGAATGCTCCCGCCAATCCCCCGCCGAGATGACGCGTTGCAAAGTTCATCGACAGTAGCACCGCATGAATAGCCCCCCGGCCAATCGCAGCCGGTTTTCGCCATGCCGGCTGCGCTACCACCACGGTTTGAAGCGAGCCACGACCCAAACCGGGTAATCAGTTTTGTTGTAGGTGAGCACAATCCGGGGATGCGGTATTTCAGAATGCTGCTTTATTATCAGGAAAATGCGCGTTGTGCCGTTCCGGCCAATTGCAGTAGTAGCTTTCTAAATTCCTGTTATCGCTTGATAAAACGAACCGTCAGCGGACTTAAATCTTCGATCCTGCAGTCTATTGCGGCCTCAGTCATATATAATACAGAAGCGGCCGGGGACGGTTGCGCGAAACGAAGCTCGCCAATTACTCCTGGCGCGACGTCTGCCGAAGCCTGCCATTTTTAACGGAAGGCTCCATGGACATCACTGACCTCCAAACCGCCTAGCCTATCACGTTCGGCAACCAAAGGGCGATGGAAGGTATGGCGAGCAGCAGTGCCAGCCGCACGAGATCCGCGCAGACGAAGGGCCAGATCCCGCGATAGATGTCCTGCAGCCGGATCTCGCCGCCAAGCACCCCCCGCAGAACGAAAACATTCATCCCGATCGGCGGGGTGATCATTCCCGTCTCGATCATGCTGAGCGTCACGATGCCCCACCAGACGAGGTCCAGGCCGTACCCCTCGATTACGGGAATGACGATCGGCGCAGTAACTAGAAGGGCGGCAACGGAATCAAAGATCGCCCCAAGAATGAGGTAAACCGCGACGAAGGCCAGCAGCACCACGATCTGCGGGGTGGTCGCGGGATCTGCCCATGTGAGGACGACGCGGGCAAGCCCGGTTAGGTTTAGAAGAGCCGCGAACAGGCTGGCGCCAAGTATAACCATGTAGAGCTTGGCACTGGCGGTCATGGCATCCAAAAGCGAGGCGCTGAGAGCACCGAATGTAAACGACCCGCCGACAACCCAGAATATGAGCGCAAGGATGCACCCCACGGCTGCCGCTTCGCTCGAAGTGAAAAGGCCTCCGTAAAGACCGGCCAGGACAATGATGAAGAGCAGCGCGGGTGGCCAGGCCCCAAGAACATCGCGCAGGATCTCGCGCAGCGGTTTCTGTGCCATCTGTGGCGCTAGGTCCGGGCGCAGCCGCACCATGACGGCGATGGTGGCGGCATAGAGCAAGATCGCCAGTAATCCCGGAAACAGCGCTGCCGCGAAGGCCCGCTCGATGGATTGCTCCGCCACCACGCAGTAGATGATGAGAATGACCGAAGGCGGGATCAGCGCGCCCAGAGTTCCCCCTGCCGCAATCGTACCGCAAGCAAAGCTTTGGCGGTAACCGTTCACCCTCATCTCGTCGAAGGCCACACGTCCGAGTGTCGCCGTCGTGGCCACGGATGACCCGCTGACTGCCCCAAACCCGCCGCAGCCGACGACTGTCGCGATGGCCAGACCGCCGCGCACCGGACCGAATATAGCACGGGCCGCCGTGAAGATCCGCGCCGCCAGCCCGGCCCGGATGGCGAAACTGCCCATCATTAGAAACAGAGGGATGGCTATTAGTTCATTGCTCGACAACACGTCGCGGACTTCGTTCTGTAACACCCGTTCTGCTGCACGCGTGCTGAGCAGAGCCCAAACACCCGTAACGCCGACGATGCCCATTGAAATCCCGATGGGGACTTGCGCCATGGCAAGCGCATAGACCGACCCGAAAAGAAGTCCGCCCTTGGCAACCGGGCCAAGCTGGTCCTGATAAACAAAGATCGCCACCAAAATCCCGATCGCAAGCAGGAGGAAGAATGGCGCGATCAAGGCGCCTCGATCCCATGCCGGCAGTTTCTCCCGCACGGCGCCGAAATTCACGGCCATGGTGAGAAGAGCTGGGAAAAGTAGGAAAAGCGCGGCAAACCAGAATGGCCATGTGGGCCACCGGACCACCAGCGTCGTCTCCGCGCTGGCAAAGGCATGCATTGCCATGCGGAACAACGCCCACGTGGCGAGCCCGATGAAAATGGAGGTCACGGCTGCGGGGATCAGCCGCGAGAGAAAATCCCCGCGTTCCGCCAGGAGGTCCATTCCAATGTGATCGGATAGAAGTGTCGGGCGAACGAAGGAAGCCGCCATTGCCATCGCAGCAACAAGAGCTGAAATCTCGTATAGACCCGCCATTGGCAGATCAGCGCCAAGGCGAAGCACGACATCCGCGCAGACCACAACCGCCAGCCCGAGAAGAAGAAAACCCGCCCAAAGCGCGAACTGGTCGAGAACCACTGCTCGAATCGGGGACCAGAGGTTTATGTTGGCGCCACACGCCTGATTGGCGGTGTCCGTCACGGCTGAGCTCCGCCAGCCAGAAGTTCACGGAAACGGTCGATGACAGCCTGCCCGTTCGGCGTGCTTTCGATCCAGCTAGCTTCGACGGAAGCAAGCATTTCGCGCAACCTTCCGATTTCTGCGTCATCGGGCACGATGATGGTATCGCCCCGCGCCACGAGATTCGCGCGGGTTTCAGCACTTCGAGCGGTCAACCCATTCCCCCACCGCTTGGCAAAAGCCAGTCCGGAAACGTCATTGATCCCGTTCTGGCAGTCTGGCGATAGGTCCGCCCACGTATCCGAATTCATGATCAAGTAGATCCCCGCGGCGCCGAGCGGGATGTCAATATGCGCGCTGACAAGGTCAATGATGCCCCAGCCCTCCAGCGCGTACCAATCGGTGGCCACCGCATCGACCGTCTTTCTGGCAAGGTTTTCGGCCACTGCCGGGATCGGAAGACCAAGGGGTGTCGCGCCCAAGGCTGTCATCGTGTCCGAGGCCGTCGCGCCAGATACGCGGGTCCTCATCCCCTTTAAGCCGTCAAGGTCAGATAGATCGCTGGCCGCATGGAAGCTGAACACTGCACTCGAAGCGACGCTCAGAACCTGAACGCCATCGAACCCGGACAGCATCCCTTCTTCCCAGAGATGCCACATCGCAGGAGACGCCTCAGCCGTGGTGCGGGCCAGAAGCGGCAATTCCAACACCGAGCCTTCTGGGAACCTGCCCGGACTGAAAGGCATGACACCCCAGGCAAAGTCGACCAGCCCGTCCTGAACCGATTCGAAGACGTCTTCAGGCCGCGCCGCGGACCCGGCCGAGAGAAGCTCGACCGAAATCTCTCCGTTGCACGCCTTCACGATGTCCTCAAACCACGGTTCGAGTATTCCTGTGTTGATGTATGCCGTCGGTCCGGCGATGCTGGCAAACCGTAGGCTTTTCTCGGCGGCTACACTGGCCGTGACACCTGCAAACAAGGCCACGCCACCACAAATTCCCAAAACGTAACGATGCACGGCTCTCCTCCCTTGCCCGTTCAATTTGGCAAGGATTAGCGTTTCGAACCGCGCGCTGCCAGAAGCAAAACCAAGAACGTGCACTTAGTGCACATTCAATGATTGGATTGACCTGGCACGAATTCGCGATCTACCCCCATCTCGATCAGACCATTTCGGATGCGATCCACGGCGTGAGAAAGGTGCGAGAGAAACCGGTTCTCCGCCTCCCTGAGAGACAGGCTCTTGATAAGAAAGACCACGCTCAGGCAGGCGAGCACCCGTCCGTCGACGATCACGGGTAACGCTATTCCCCCAAAGCGCTGTTGTCGGCTCCACCCGCCATAGTTCCATCCATAACCGACGGCAGCGGTCTCGCGGGCAGCGTGTTCCACTGCCTGACGGAGGGCATGTCGCGTTGCCCTGTCGGTAACGCCTCGTTGCAGGTGGCGAATCAAGGCCTCTCGCTGGTTCTCGGCGCAGAATCCCAGAAAGGCGCGTCCCGCTGAGGATTGCAGCATTGGAAGGCGCTGCCCCACCATCGCACGATGAAACGAAAAGGGGCTAAAACGACGAGTAGTTTCCCGGATCACCATCTGATCAGCTTGGGGCGTCGTGAAATCGGAAGGCCAGACCACGCGCTCGACCAGTTCTCCCAGGGCAGGACCCGCTATTTGAGTGATCCAGGCTTCGTCGGTGAAGCCCTCGCTTAGTTCCCGTACCGCCAAGGCAAGCGTATATCCCCGCCGGTCTTCAGCCGGTTGGACATATCCGGCGAAGTGCAGGGTCTCAAGAAGGCGTTTAACCGTGGTGCGATGCAGGCCGGTTCGATCGGCCAGCGTTGTCACGGTAGCGAAGCCTCCTTCCTCCTCATTCATCGCCCTGAGCAGCGACAATCCCCGCAATAGTCCTTCGACGTGTTTGTACCTCTCCATGCTTGAATCCCATTCACCTTCTGATGTGCACTTAGTGCACGTCTGAAAACCGACTTCTAGACTCCACCCGCCGATTTTCCAATGGTGTGTCCTCTACGCCAGAGGGAAGCCGAGGGAGGGCAAACTTGCCATCGACATCAGACAGCGAAATCCTAGTCGTGGGCGGCGGAATTGGTGGCCTTGCTACGGCACTGGCATGCGCCCGGTCAGGCCGCGAGGTACGCGTTGTTGAGCGTGCCAGCGAGTTCTCTGAAGTTGGCGCGGGGCTACAGCTTGCCCCCAACGGCGCCGAGGCGTTGCGCATTCTCGGGGTTCTCGACACCCTTGACGAAATGGCCGTCTTCCCCGCGCAGATGGCCATGCATGACATCAATTCCGGCACGGCGCTGTCGCGTATAGACCTGGGCAGCAATCTCTCAAAACGTTTCGGACATCGCTATCGGGTTATGCATCGATCCGATCTGCTCGACGCTTTGCTGTCGGCCGTTCGTGCTCTTCCGAATGTCGTGCTGGAAACCGGACAGCATGTGACCCAAGCGCGAATTGAAGCCGGCGGAAGTACCGTGACCTGCGCCAACGGCAATTCATTCCACGGTCGGGTCTTAATCGCGGCGGACGGCGTCAATTCCGTCCTCAGGCGCCAGATCCATGGCCCCGATTCCGTGCGCTGTGAAGGGTATGTTGCCTATCGCGGAACGGTCCCTTTTGCTGAACTGCCCGAGCATTCGGGCGAGGATACGGTTGTGCTCTACACCGGGGATGGCAACCACCTGGTGCAGTACCCTGTGCGACGTGGTGAACTCTACAATCAGGTCGCGGTGTTCCGCAGTTCTCAGTATCGACCGGACCTTGACGACGCCAGCTGGGCTACGCCGGATGAGCTTGACGCGGCCTTCGCGAAGACCGTTCCATACGTCAGAGCATCAATTTCGCGGATCGACAGGCAGTTCCGCTGGCCTCTGAGGGATCGAGATCCAATTCGCAACTGGGTACGCGACAGTGCGGCGTTGATGGGCGATGCCGCCCACCCGATGTACCAGTACCTCGCGCAGGGAGCATGTCAGGCTCTGGAAGATGCCGTGACGCTCGGTGCTTGTCTGGGGGTGGAAGTTTCCGGCAAAGCGTTGGCCCGTTACGCCCGCCTTCGGCAGACCAGGACGGCCCAAGTCCAGCTGACCGCACGCAAATTCGGGGAATTCATTCACTTGGGTGGCATGGCCGCCAGCCTGCGCGACACAATCCTGCAATCACACGATCCTGCGGACTATTCGCAAATGGAGTGGCTTTGGGGCTGGCGAGGTTCGTTAGACGGAGCTGATCCAGATGCTGGAATTTGCACAGAAGAATTGATGGAGGAGACGCGATGAGCGACGCACTTTCGAAGACGCCGCAGAGTTACATCGATGCTGTTGAGGCACAGGCGCTGGCGCCACTCTGGGGTCGGCTTCGCGGGCTGGTTCCAACAGAACCCAAACCTCAGGCTGAAGCGCATTTATGGGATTTCGACGCCCTGAAACCTCACATCCTTGAAGCTGGCCGGCTGGTGACTGCCAAGGAGGCCGAGCGGCGGGTGCTGATCCTCGAAAACCCGGCACTAAAAGGAACGAGCCGGATAGCGGATTCTGTCTTTGCCGGTTTCCAGATCATCCTGCCGGGCGAGGTCGCGCCTTCGCACCGCCATAGCCAGGCCGCACTGCGTTTTGTCCTCGATGGCTCGGGAGCCTATACCGCCGTGGGCGGTGAGAAAACCACGATGGAGTTCGGTGACTTCATTGTGACTCCGCCGTGGCGCTGGCACGATCACGGCAATCCCTCTGACGCACCGATGATCTGGCTCGACGGGCTCGATATCCCGATGGTGCGGATGTTCAATGCGGGTTTCGAAGAGGACATGGAAACAGAGGCGCAGGAGATCGTCAAGGAGGAGGGCGACAGCCTCGCCCGTTACGGTTCAGGGCTGATGCCCGTGGATCAGAAATGGGAGCGGCTCTCTTCGCCGGTTTTCAACTATTCCTACGAAAAGAGTCGCGCGGCAGTCGAACAGGCCGCGAGAACCGGTAAGCCCGACCCCTGCCATGGCTGGCGGCTGCGCTATACCAATCCCGTCGATGGCGGATGGGCGATGCCAACACTCGCGACCTACCTGCGCAAACTGCCGGCGGGCTTCGTCTCAACCCCTTACCGTTCGACCGAAAGCACGGTCTTCGTTGTCACCGAGGGACGCGGGCACGTGGAGGTCGCGGGCAAGCGCATGGCCTTTAAGAAGAAGGATATCTTCGTCGTGCCCGCCTGGACCTCTTTCACGCTGGAGGCGGAGCCCGACACCTTCCTTTTCAACTACTCGGATCGTGCCGCGCAAGAAAAACTCGGCTTCTTCATGGAAGCGCGCGGCAACGAGGCACCGTCTTTCCCACCCTCGCATTGACGAGATCTGAGGCCCCACCAGTCGGCAGGCTGGTGCTGGCTCCAAAGGATACAGATATGACCGACTATATCTTCACACCGCCTGAGCGGCCTAGCCTTCCCGTGCGTGGCCTTTCGGCGCGCTTCCCCGTCCGCCGCATCTTTTGTGTCGGACGGAACTACGCCGAACATGTGCGCGAGATGGGCCGCGACCCGGACCGCAACCCGCCATTCTTCTTCACCAAGCCATCCGATGCGCTGGTGCAAAACGGGAGCACGATTCCTTATCCTGCCGCGACAGGCAACTTGCAGCACGAAATCGAACTGGTCGCTGCCATCGGAACGGCAGGCGCCAATATCTCCGAGGCAGATGCCCTTTCCCATGTCATGGGCTACGCCGTGGGTAATGACCTGACCCGGCGAGATCTACAGACGCAGGCGCGCGACGATGGCCGTCCCTGGGACACCGGCAAGGCCTTTGACGCATCCGCTCCAATGACGGAGATCCTGCGCAGCGAAGAAATCGGCCACCCTCAAAGCGGGGAAATCTGGCTCGACGTCGACGGCGAGCGGATGCAGGAGGGAGATCTGGCGCAATTGATCTGGAAGCTCGACGAGATCGTTGCCGCCTGCTCACGCCTCTGGCGACTGGAGCCGGGCGATCTCATTATGACGGGTACACCAGCCGGGATCGGGCCGGTCACTGCCGGGCAGACCATGACCGGCGGAATCGCCGGCTTCCCCGTCCTCACCACGACGATCGGGCCCGCGATATGAAACCCGTTCTCTACGACTTCTTCCGTTCGACCGCGGCTTGGCGGGTGCGGATCGCGTTCAATTTGAAGGGCGTAGCCTATGACCGCCACGGTGTTTGGATTCGCGGTGAGGAGCACAAGAGCGCGACCTACCGCGCCGCCAACCCGCAAGGCCTTGTTCCTGCTCTTGGCGTGGGGGAGACCATCCTTCCGCAATCCATCGCGATCATCGACTGGCTGGAAGAGACGTATCCCACCCCGCCGCTGCTGCCCGCCGACCCGCTCGACCGGGCTCTGGTTCGCTCGGTCGCACTACTGGTCGCCTGCGATATCCACCCTTTGAACAACCGCCGAGTGCTGGAATATCTAAAGGGAGAACTCGGCCTCGACGAAGCTGCCGTGAAGGCTTGGGAGAGGACCTGGGTCGCCGAGGGCTTCCGTGGGATCGAAGCGCAATGCGCAGGTGGCCAGGGGCCGTTCCTCTTCGGCGCCACGCCGACTATGGCCGACATATGCCTCGTCCCGCAAGTCGGCAACGCGGCTCGTGCGGGTGTCGATGTGAATGACTATCCGACACTCGCCCGCGCCCATGCGGCGATGACGGCCCTGCCGGAGGTGCAGGCTGCCCATCCGGACCGCCAGCCTGACGCAGCCAAAGCATGACCCGTATTTCCAACGCAGCGATCGTCACTAACATCGCCGCCGCGCTGCAGTACATCTCGGTCTTCCATCCGCCCGAGTACATCCGCCACCTTGCGGCTGCCCACGCACAAGAGGAGAGCTTGCCCGCCCGCGCCGCAATCGAGCAAATCCTGATCAGTTCGCGCATGGCCGCGCTCGGGCAACGTGCCATTTGTCAGGACACCGGCACTGTCAACGCGCATATGAAAGTGGGCATGGGGGTGCGGCTTGATGGTGATTCCAGCCTTCAGAACCTGCTCGACGAAGCGATCCGGCTAGCCTGGGCCGATGACCGCAACCCGCTGAGGGCCTCCATCGTCGCCGACCCGCTGTTCGCGCGCCGCAATACCCGCGACAACACCCCGGGCATGCTGACCGTGGAAATCGTGCCCGGAGACGGTATCGAAATTGCCCTCATGTCGAAGGGCGGCGGCTCGGAGAACAAGAGCCGCTTCACCACACTCAGGCCTTCAGACAGCGTCGAGGACTGGGTAATCGATCAGCTTCCCGGCTTGGGCGCCGGCTGGTGCCCTCCGGGCATGCTGGGCATCGGGGTCGGCGGCAGCGCCGACATGGCCATGCGGCTTGCCAAGGAGAGCCTTTACGATGCGCCCAACATGGCATGGTTACGACAGAAGGCGAACCACACCGAAGAGGAGGCCTTCCGCGTCCGCGTCTGTGACCGGGCCAACGCACTCGGCATTGGTGCCCAGGGGTTGGGTGGGCTGACCGCGGTGCTCGACGTAAAGCTACGGACCGCGCCAACGCATGCCTCTGCGCTGCCGGTCGCGCTGATCCCGCAATGCGTGGCAACGCGAATGGTCCGCTTCCGCATCTCGGCAACCGAGGGCTTCGATCTCTCGCCGCCCGATCCTGCGCTTTGGCCGGAGATCACCGCCCCCGCCGTTGACGGAGTCCAGCGGATCAATCTCGACACCTTGACCGAGTCCGCGAAGCAGAGTTGGAAAGCAGGCGACACCCTGCTTCTGTCGGGCCGCATCCTGACTGGCCGTGATGCAGCCCACAAGCGCCTCGACGAAATGCTGGATCGCGGCGATCCCCTGCCCGTCGATTTGCGCGGCCGCGCGATCTATTATGTCGGTCCGGTCGATCCCGCTCCGGGCGAGATCATCGGCCCGGCGGGACCCACCACTTCCACCCGAATGGACAAATTCACTCCCCGTCTTCTTGCCCAAACCGGTCTCGGACTGATGATTGGGAAGGCCGAGCGTGGACCAGACGTTATTGAAGCGATCGCTCGCCACAAGGCCCCGTACCTCATCGCCGTCGGCGGCGCAGCCGTTCTCATCTCCCGCGCGATCCGCAACGCCCGCGTCGTCGCCTTCGAGGACCTCGGCATGGAAGCCATCCACGAATTCGAAGTCCAGGACCTGCCCGTCATCGTCGCAGTCGACACCGCGGGTACATCGATACACGACACAGGACCCGCGCAGTGGCGTAGAACGTCAACCAGCCGGTCTTCTTAACCGATAAGTGTGCGAGAAGCTGTCGCCAGCTTTGTGTGCCCAAAGCTGCATGGCAGCGGTTGCGTTGAAAGCGGGCATGCTGATCCGTGCTACGCCGCCCAGCGCGCCGCCGCTGCCCGGATATGCTGAAAAGGAGGATGCCGCCCCAGGGCCGGCAAGCGTGGTCTGTGGGCAAGTAGTTTGAATCGCCTAGTATGTTTCCATGCCATCCTCCTTCTAAAAAACAAAAGGGGATGACATCCGTCTGATCATGCAGATTTCAACTAATTCGTGATTTTTACTGTAGTTTAGCCATAGAGCTACATGGCGTTGCATCGACTATAACAATGGCACGTCGTGCTCTTATAAATTTTTTGGGAGAAATGCTGCAAGGCAGGTCTGCCAGTATGGCTACTGGTGGTTAGGTGGTGCCGCATGCCGGACTCGAACCAGCGACCCCATCATTACGAATTGTAATTCATCAATCACATCAATATGTTAGATATCCTATTAATTCATTGGATCCTACTGGACAACCCTTTGGCTCGACTGGGCTTTCATCGGTCGAGTGATTGCAGGTGGCATGATCGGGTTGCGCTCCCTTTCACACCGCACCCCTACTAGAACCCTACAGACCTGGCTCTGCCCTACTAATCTGCATTTCTTGTCCCCGGGACCTCCCCCATCAACGGGTTTTCCCAGTCCGGCGGGGGGAGCGGCACCGGCGCTATCGACTGTCTCGGGCTATATGGGTTCGTGAGAGCGGCCGATCTGTTTCCTAAATTTCGGGCCGTCAACTAGCGACACACGCTAATAAACTACTTGGCAGTTTCTAATTAGCGTGCCCTGCTCGGACAGTTCGCGAGACATCGGTTGTTGAGGAGCGGATCACCCGTTGCTGATTCCTGGAAATTGCAGACGCTCACCCAGAACCAGGGGAGGAACGCTATGAGAGGGCGAAATATGCGCCAAAGAGAGTAGATCGCGTCAGCCGTGCTGTAGACGCTTGAAAGTCTCCGGAGCGGCCTGTATGTTCTGTGTATGTTCTCATGAGGCCGCTGTCTGCTTTCATGAAGAACGTCGTTTTAAAGCCAGTGATTCGCTACTGTGCCAGCGCAACGAATCAGCAAGGGGGATGCTAACATGGCCACGAAATTCGCTGGGAAGGCAAAACAGGAGTCCGCCGCAGAAGAGTCCTCATCATCCAGCCAGGAGAATCATTCGAGCTGGGTTACCGCCGACAGCAAGGTCGCAGGCATTATGCTTGGCGATTCCGCGACCATGCTCAAGCAATTGCCCGACGAAGTCTTCAATGTAGCGGTAACGTCGCCTCCCTACTACTGGGTACGGGACTATGGCTATGATGACCAGATAGGTCATGAGGAAAGCGTTGAGGCCTACATCCATGCACTAATGAAGGTATTCGATGAGGTAAAGCGTACGTTGCACCCCGAGGGCGTGTTCTTCCTCAACATCGGCGACACATATTACTCGGGCAATGGTCAGCCCCATGGCAGTGACCCACGTAGTTCGTCACGCAATTTCGCGCGAAAGAAGTTGCGTCCGGTTGACCGAAGCGGCTGGGATATCCCAAAGAAATCGATGATCGGGGTGCCGTGGAAAGTCGCCTTTGCCATGCAGCAGCGCGGGTGGACGCTGCGTAGCGACATTATCTGGAACCGTGTTAACGCATTCGTCGAACCGACCGCGCGTGATCGACCCTACCGGCAATATGAACACGTCTTTATGTTTTCGAAGTCTCGGTTTTATTCCTTCGACCGCATGAAGTTAGTGGAGGAAGACGTCTGGAACATCCCGATAGAGCGTAACCTCCGCACCCGCCAAGCGGGCCACAACGCCGCGTTTCCATCAGAGCTGGCGCGTAGGTGCATCGAGGTCGGCAGTCCAATAGGCGGCCACGTATTAGATCCGTTCGTCGGATCTGGAACGACGATCTTCACAGCTCTCGCACACGACCGCAACGTGGTCGGTATCGATATGGGAGAGGACTACGTCGATTATATCGAAACCACTCTCCAGGCCGATGGCCATAAACCAACCACATGGCATGAAGTGAAAAAGTGCCTTCTAAAACCGTCCGCACTGTGGAACACTTGGCCTGGAAACAAGAACAATTTCCGTAAGCCGGGCAAGGGGCGGGCCGATTGAGCTGTGAAATATTTTGATATCGCAACCGTCAAAGCAGCGATTGAGCATCTGCAGGATCACTTTGGCACCAAGCTGATCACTGGTTTCGTTTTTGCAGCGAACGACGTCAATGCGGCAGCGGTTACAGACTTATCGAAAAGGTTTGGCACCGATCGACTCGTTGATCAGTACTTTAGCGGTGCGTTGATCGGTCTTGAGCCCATGAAGCGGGGAAACCTGCTTCGGCCCAGGTTCGAGGACGTCACGTGGAAGAGCGGTCCCTACGCGGGTGACTACATCATTCGGCAAGACACCAAGTTCTGGGGCAATATCTCCTCAAGCCGTGGCTATCGCGAATGGTCGCAGCGCGGACTTATTGAGGGTGACAAGTCAATCTTCCAGCTGAAGGGCGGCTTTAAAGCAGCATTTGAGCAAGATATCTCCGCCACGTTCCGCTTTGAAGATTTTATGGTCTGGCTATTCGCTTTCACTGGCATGCCGGACGAGATTAATGGGTGGCAAGCGCTCTACGATTACCTTGTTAAGACCGTGCTCGGCTTACAGCAGTTTCAGCCGGAATATCTCGGACGCTTCAAGCTGGCGGACCCTCCGTTGCCATGGCCAACGACTATCGCCACCAAACCCACGAACGAAGATTTCCTCGCCCAACTCGCACCCAAACTCCATGGGCTCATCGGCGCCGCCGCCGAGGAGGAGGATGATGACGACGAACTACCGCCGCTGTCGGACGACGACCCGGACTACGTTTCGATCACGACCGCGATTCGGCTGAGAGAAAGTTACTCCTTTCTGCTAGCCGGCCCGCCGGGGACGGGCAAATCCCGGAAAGCTCGGCAGCTGGCCATTAAACTCGCAGGCGGTGACCCCAACCGCGAGTTGTTTCTCCAGTTCCATCCGGCGATGGGCTATGATGACTTCGTGCAGGGCTTTCGACCGGTCGCCGTGAAGAACGATAAAGGCGAGGAGGTTGGGGTAACTTACAGGCTTGCCTCCCGTCTGTTCATGAAGCATGCCGAAAAGGCTCAGGCCGACCGCGATAATACCTACGTGGTAGTCATCGATGAACTCAATCGCGGCGACGTTGCCCGGATTTTTGGCGAGGTGCTCACCTACTTGGAGCCTTCGTATCGCAAGAAGTCGTTCCGTCTTTCCTACGCCGAGGAAGACATTACTCTCCCAGGTAATCTGATCATCATCGCCACAGCGAATCCCTATGACAGATCGGTTACCGACCTAGACGACGCATTATTGCGGCGCTTCTGGGTGATTGAGATGGAGCCTGATGCGGGCGCGCTGCGTGCTCACCTTGAGGAGAAAGGCGTGGAGCCCGGCTTAGTGAATCGTACCGTGCAGATGTTTATGATTATCCACAGAGCGATGCCCAATGGGTTCGGTCACACAAATTTCCTGCGCGTGCGAACGCTAGACGACCTGAAGGCAGTCTGGTTGGGGCGCGTAAAAATGGCTCTCAACCGCGCCTATATACATGATCGCAACATATTTAACTCGACGGCTGCGGAGATCGACTCTTTGCTGACGGAAGCTCAGCAAGAAGAGGAGAATACGGGCGCCAACGATGAAGGCCCGGCACCTCCCCAAGGAGCCTGAGTTGGTTCGCGCGGCTCAGGTAGTAAATATCGAAGAGCGCGAGAACCGAGTGTTCCCGCGCCAAGAGCTTTTCGACAAAGCTGGCAACTCTCGTGTGCTTCCGGAGACCCGGGCGCTTGCTGCAGTCGAACTCAAAGACGTCCTAGATGGAGTGAACGTCCGCGCGTTAGGCCTCATTGGCTACCTGCCTTTGACAAGTGACATCGTTCTCAACCTAAGGCCGAAGTTCCCCCTGGCGAACCTGTGGCGTATGCTGGCTGTCGCGGACGAGAGCTATGATCGCGTGCTACCTGTGCTTCGATCATATGAACGCGCGGATGCCTCGGCACCCCACCAACTGCTTGCTCGCGGATTTTGCCACTATCTGCGTTCCATTGTGGATTCCGGGTTAGCACGTGGGTATTATCGCGAGCCCTATACCGGCTTTTACAAGCCGAGGGTCGAGTTCGGGCGTACTTTATCTCGCCACTTATCACGTGGTGATGATCTCACCATCTCAGGCGACGTCTTTGCTTTCTCGGCACACCTGCCGATCAATGCTGTGCTGAAGTCAGCCTGTCTGGCTTTCCTGCGCCTAGTACCCAGAGACGCAAAGTGGACAACTGAGAGAAAGCTCCTGCTAGAAGCACTCAATGCACTACACCGGGTCAAGCCAAAGCCGATGCGCTTTGGCGATGAGGCTCTCGCTGACACAGCTCCGCGTTGGGTTCGAGAGTACTATCGCGGAGGCCTCTCCGTTTACGCCATGTTGCTAGGACATACGCAGATCGGATTCGGCTACGATGCCCAGGGTAGCGAAATGCCCTCGTTTCTCTTTTCGCTTGACGACATATTCGAGAGCTACGTTCGCAATACGTTTCGCGATGCCCTTCGAGACAAAAAAATCGCCGTGCTTGATGGAAACAAGCCTAAGCACCACGGTAAGCTGTTCCTCGACAATAACCGATACCCGACGAAGCCTGACATGATATTCCGCAAGAAGAAGGTCGTCATCGGTTTGGGCGAGGTGAAGTACAAGCCAGAGATCGAAGAGAAGGATCGCTATCAGGTTCTAAGCCACGTCCTCGCCGCAGGATGTAAAGTCGGTGTCTGGATATCACCCGCGACCGCCGGCAAACCTGGAGGTCTTGAATACGTGGGTTCTGTATCTACCGGTGCCAAGTTCTACCACTATGAGATTAATATCGGCGGGGACCTTGATACCGCGAGTGCCGCGATGGTGCAAAAAATCACGGCGCTGCTCCCGGTTTAGCCGATGATATAAAGGCAATTCAGGCGCTATAGCTATCCTGAACCTGCCGTTGCTCATGTTGCATCCGAACGCGCGTGCGCGGGTACCAGGTAACGTTGGACGAGGTTTCCCAGCCTTTGCCAACACCTCCAAGTTTTTCATAACCATCTGAAATCACTAGTAATTTCTCATTATTGACGTTAAGTCGAGTTGAGGCCAACAGGAGGTCTCAATGCCGAGCTTACGTCTTACCCGCCGCACCATAGACGAACTTCCGTTCTCCGAAAGCGGCCAAGTCCTTTACCGCGATACCATGCTCACCGGCTTCGGACTGCGCGTCGGCAGCCGGTCCAAGGTTTATTTTGTCGAGGCTGAAGTGAACCGCCGCACGCGGCGCGTCTCCATCGGGCGGGCAGATGTCTTCGCCCCGGAAATCGCCCGCAAGAAGGCGCTGGCTTTGCTGGCCGATATGGCTGAAGGGCGCAATCCCAACGAGGAGAAGCGCGGGGAAGGCACTGAGCGCGTTACTCTGGCGACGGCCTTCGAGCGCTTCTTCGAGGCGCGCGACAAGCTCTCACCCTACACCGTCAGGAATTACGGGCGCACCGCCTCGCTCTACCTCAAGGCCTGGCGCAACAAGCCGATGAACGAAATCACCCGGCAGATGGTGCTGAACAAGCACAAGGAAATCGCCAAGGCCAATGGCGAGGTGACGGCGAACAATGTGATGCGCCATCTCCGGTCGGTCTACAATTTTGTTGCGGCCACCCAAGACGACTTCCCGCCCAATCCGGTGCTGATCCTCGGTCAAGCGCGAGCGTGGTATCGCGAACGGAGGCGGCAGACCGTGGTGACAGCGCAGGACCTGCCCATGTGGTGGAAGGCCGTCATGGCGGAGCCGGACTATGCCCGCGATTTCCTGCTCATGGCGCTGTTCACCGGGATGCGCCGGGGCGAGCTGATGGCGCTGCGCTGGGAGAATGTGGACCTCGCCGCGCGGACGCTGCACCTGCCTAAGACCAAGAACGGCGATCCGCTATTCCTTCCCCTTTCCTCCTTCCTTGCCGACCTGCTGACTGAGCGGAAGAAGGAGGCAGGAAAGTCGCCGTTCGTGTTTCCCGGCCCCGGCAAAGAGGGGCACCTTATGGAGACCAAGAAATTCCTGCTCCGCGTCAGCGCCGGCTCTGGGGTGAACTTTACCCTGCACGATCTGCGGCGCACGTTCATCACCATCGCGGAAAGCCTGGATGTCCCCTATTACGCGCTCAAGCGACTGCTGAACCATCGCGCCAATGGCGACGTCACAGGCGGCTATATCGTCGTGAATGCCGAGCGCTTGCGTGGACCGGTGGAGCAGGTTGCAGCACGGATTCTGGAGCTGGCCAATGTCAGGCAGTGACTCCACCTGCGCAACCGTAGCAGCCCACACCGTTCTGGAGCGTGTCCTTCTCGCCATCATAAATGCGCACACCACCAGCGAAACCGCAGGCCGTCAGGCGGAACGCCTGCAATCCGCAATGCGGGCACTCGTTGGACCGGCGACGCCGCACGAACGCGATCTAGAACGAGCGCTCGTCTTTATGGCTCGGGAGCGGCAGAGGGATATCTGTGACTTGGAAATGGCGGCTCTGCTGCCATGCCACACTAAGCCGCGAGCAGCCCGTTCCATAACGGAGTTGGCGAAGTTGGCAGCGAGGGAAGTGCTGGGCTGCGCTACCGCTGCCGAGTTGCGGACGACTGCCAGCCTCCTTTGTGAGTCGTTCCGCGATGGTCGCAAAGCCTGCAATGCGGAGCCGGATAATATCCGGGAGGCGCTTGAAGCAGAAGCCGTGCAACGGCTCTGCGGTGAACTCGCTGAATGGGGTGTTTGCTCCCGCTTGTAGTTTCAATGATCTACCGGCTTTTTGTTTCATTGCCGATTTCGGCCATTGAACGCATACCCCGCTTATGCAATGAAATGCGTGCGGATGAGTTGACATCCATCGCCCGGAGAAATCCGGTGGCGGGTAACCCCAGGGTCGGCGACATTGCCGATGCCTGACGGACCATACTCTTGCGGGAGGTTCCTCCCGGCCATGTCGTGTAGCTGAGAACTGAGGACCGAGACCGATTGCCTACTCCGGCATCGATTTCATCCGCGCGCTCTGTCGCGCCAACTCACGAGCTACACACATGCAAACCATCACTCAGGATCGCGCCCGAGAGGGCGCGATCACCTCACCGAAACATCTGCAACAGCCGATGGAGCGGTTCCTGACGACCGGTCAGGTGGCCACGCTCACCGGCATGAGCGAGTCTTATCTGGAAAAGGGCCGCATCTACGGCTATGGCCCACCCTTCATCCGGCTGCGCCCCGGCTCCAAGAGCGGCGCGATCCGCTATCGTCTCAGCGCTGTTATGCGTTGGCTGGAAGAGCGGCAATGCAACCCGGAGGAGGCGCGTCATGGCTGACCTTCTCCAACCCGATGCGCAGGCGGCAATCGCCTTCCTGCTATGGCTGAATCCGCAAGCGCCGCTTTATCTCGACGCGCATGAAAGCGCAGGCCGAGCACGGCCAAGGCCGAAGGAATATCAGCCGCACGCGGCCGATGCTGCACAACGGTTCGTGGCTGCCAACAACGGCGACGATCTTCGGCGCAACCTCTACTTCCTGCCCAATGCGGAACTGATGTCGGGCGGGCGCGCTAAGGCCAATATATCAGCATCCCGCTTTCTGTGGGTCGACCTCGATTGCAAGGATTATCCGGGCAACGAGGAGGAGCAGCGCGACCGCATTCTCGGCTTGCTCAGCGACGATAAGTTACGGCCCGCAGGCGTGCCCAAACCTACCGCCTTCTGGTTTACCGGCGGCGGTTATCAGGCAATCTGGCGCATGGCGGACCCTGTGCCGGCAGAAGATGCCGAGACGCTCAATCGCGCCTTGCTTGTTGCCTTCCAGGGCGGCCCTGGCCCGATTGACGTCAGCCGCCTGCTCAGGCTGCCGGGAAGCGTCAATTGGCTCAGCGACAAGAAGCGCGCGGACGGACGCGAGCCAGCCAAAGCGTTGCTTCTGGAGCCGCCATCCGTCGGCAAAGCGCCAGTGACCTATGCAGTTGCCGATTTCAAGCTTTGGCTCGACAAGGGCAAGGCGCTGGCAAGTGCGGAAGGCAAGGCATCGGTCGATATTGACGGTATCGAGCCGCTGCCATTGCCTGACGATCTTGGCGAGGTGATTCCGCTCGATCCAATATGGGCGGAGGCCATTGTCACCGGCAAGAACCCACCCGACAAGAACTATCAGTCGCGGTCGGAACTCGTTTTCGCCTCCGCGCTCTGGCTTTTGAGCAAGAATGTCGCGCCGGGGCATGTCGTGTCGATCCTGACAAGTCCCGATCTTGGCATTAGCGCCCATGTGCGGGAAAACCCTAACCCGTTGCGCTATGCGAAGCGGCAGGTAGCGCGGGCGCTGGAGACAATCGCCTTGCGCGGGCAGGGCTGGCCCAAGCTCGATCAGTACGGGCGTCCGGCGGCGAACGCGCCCGAAAATGTACGGTTCGCGCTTGCCATGCTCGACATCGACGCAAAGCGCAACATGTTCACCCACACCGATGAGGTGACCGGGTTGGGGCTTGAAGGCCGCGACATCTCGGACATCTGCGAAATCCTGTGCAGCATCTTTGACCGAAAACTGGATTTTCGCGCCAGCGTGGCCGTCATCCGGCGAGAATTGATCACGGTGGCCTATGAGCGCGCCTACCACCCCGTGATCGACTATCTCGACGGCCTGGTGTGGGATGGCGTTCCGCGCCTCGATACATGGCTAAGGGACTACTGCGAGGCGGACGACACCGAACTCAATCGAGAGTTCGGCGCGCGGTTCCTGATTGGCGGCGTGCGGCGGGTCAAACAGCCCGGCGTGAAGTTCGACACGATGCTGGTGCTGGAAGGTCGCCAAGGTGCCGGCAAATCGCGTCTGGCAGCGCGGCTAGCGGTGCGAGACGAATGGTTCTGCGGCAATCTCAACCTTAACGCGGACGCCAAAACCAAGGCGGAGCTCGTCTCCCGCGCATGGATTGTCGAGTGCCAGGAGCTCGACGGTGCGCGCAAGGCGACGCTGGACGCGATCAAGGCATTCCTTGCCACGCCGATCGACACTTATCGGCCTGCTTATGCCCACACTGCCGGGTCGTTTCCCCGGCATTGCGTGATCATCGGCACGACGAATGAGGATGCATACCTGCGCGATGCGACGGGCAACCGGCGATACTGGCCCGTCCGGGTCGGCCGCATCGACATGGAGGCCTTCAGCTGCGACGTGCATCAGCTATGGGCCGAGGCAGTCGTACGCGAGCAAGCCAGCGAGCCGATCGTCTTGCCTCAGCATCTGTGGCAAGCCGCCGACGAGCTACAGGCGAGCCGCATGATCGAAGACCCGATCGGCATCGTGCTCGAAGGGGCTTTTGGCGAACGCACGGGCCGGGTATCGATGGAAAGCGTCAAGCTCCTGCTGGGGTATGAAGCGGGGCGCATGTCCGCTGGCGAGTTCCAGCGCATTACCGGCTCCATGGCGGCGCTGGGATGGGAATACGGAACGCATCGGCTTCTCGATCTTGGCCGCACTGGAAAAAGCGCCCGTAAGGGATTTGCGCGCGGCAATGCCGATGAGCAGAAGGTCGAGTGGGTCGCCAAGCGCATCGAAGGCGGCGTCGCCGTCCTGACGCCGGTTAATGACGGGGATGAGGGAACGAGCCCGTTTTGAAGCGGGCCGTTACCTGCAGCCTGTAACCCAGCAGGCAGCCAAACCCTACCAGCCGGGGTGGGGGGCACTACTCCCCCTGCCCCGTTTGAGTGTTTTGACCCTTAAGTTACATTTACAGGTAATGCCGCTTTGTGTGGGCCTTCTGCGATACGCGGGCAGTATGCGGCTGACCCGCTGCGGGCCCCTCAGAGGCCTCAGAGCGCGGGGCAGCCCTTTGGGGGTATTGGGGGGCAGGTGCCGCCGCAAAGCGCGTCTGAGCGCCCCTCTGAGGCCTCTGATGGCCCGCACACCAGCTTAGGTGCGGTGGGCAGGGTTTTGCAGCTGGTCAGGGTCGCGGTCTGGCGCGTCTAGCAGCAGCAGAGCGGGGTGACTGTCGAGTTGCCGGGAATGGCTGACGATATGGAACTGGTCTCTATCGTCGCGGTGGATCGAATAGATCAGTTCACCCTCAATGCCGTGGTCAGCCCCCTTGCCGCCCATCCTCAAGCGCGTGACCAGTGCGAGCAATCCTAGGACGAAGCCGGGCGGCACGATCAGCCACAGCGCCTTCAGCCAATCCGGTAGCGACTGATAAGTATCGAAGAAATCCTGCCAGAAATTGTAGGGGTCCATGGCGCTAAGAGAGTGTGTCCGCGTTCATTGAAGAACTATATCCTATTCTGGGATAATCCGAAAGTGGGATTAACCGATGTGCTCCAAGATCGGTGGGAGCGCATGACGAAATCCCTACATTCAGAGCCCTATGCAGATTTTCTCACCGCCCTTATCGAGGAGCGTCGCAGCCGGGGACTTACCCAACAAATAGTCGCTGACAGGCTACGAAAACCACAATCCTATATCGCAAAGATCGAAGGCGGCGAACGGCGGCTCGATATAGTCGAGTTCATAGCGTTGTCACGCGCACTGGATGCTAATCCCGAAACGCTCTTCTCCCGTCTTCTGAAAGCCATCGAGCACCTGGACTAGAAAGACTCCAGTTTAGAGCCGAATCGGACTACGTTCTCTCTATGTTCATTTTTGGAGATAGGTTATGAGCAAGAGCCGAGACAGGATCATCTACCAGCGTGGCGACGGCAAGTGGGTGAATAAGCGCAACGATGCCAACCGTGCTTCCAGCCTGCACGACACTCAGGGTGACGCCGCGCGTGCGGGAAGAGATATGCTCGCGCGGCAGGGCGGCGGAGAGCTCACCATTAAGGGCTTGAATGGCCGGTTCCGCAGCAAAGATACCATCGCGCCAGGTAACGACCCCAATCCGCCGCGCGACAGGGAGCACTGATCTATGTCAGTCACTCGCAACGACTTAATGCCGTGGATTTTGACAGCGCTGAACGACCTCGGCGGTGAAGCGAAGATAGTCACGATTGCCAAACATATATGGGATAATCACGAGAAAGATTTGCGATCATCCGGCGACCTGTTTTTCACATGGCAGTATGACATGCGTTGGGCGGCGATGAAGCTCAGGCAGGTGGGTAAACTGGCCATGCCAGAAGATACCGAACGGGGCCGCTGGGCGATCAAGAAGTAGAAGAAGTGCTTTTTCTCGGAGGCTGGGGTGGTGCCGCCTGCGTGACTCGAACACGCGACCCTCGCATTACGAATGCGATGCTCTACCGACTGAGCTAAGGCGGCTCACCAGACGCAGGGCGACCCTACTATCGCCCTACTATTTTCTTCACTCCTCCGCCAACCCGCTGGCTTCGAACATCATTCTCGGGCGGACCCGCTAATTACGAATGACGTGCTCTACCAACTGAGCTAATGCGGCCCGGGCCAACCGGCCATCGGTGCCCGGCTGATACAGGCATTGTGCCCGATAATCAAGAGCCCGATAAGAGCAGAGCCAAGTTCCAGACTCATGTGAGCTTTCATTCTTCAAAAGGCCCCGTGCCGCGCGTCCGTCCAGGGGGGCACCTGGTGCGTGATGATGGCATTTTGCGATTGTTCCTATCCTTCCAAACCGGGAAGCGATCGCGCCCGGCAGCCCCCGAACATGCATTATTTGCGCATAAAACAGGCGGATCACTAGAACCGGCATATCGCGCTGACGGGTTCCCGAAGATCCCGGATCTGCCGCACAGCATGGATCGAAGGAGGATTCATGAGAAAGCATTTAATGCTTCACACGGGCATCTTGGGCTTGTGTATCCTCCCATTCATCGGAACTGCGCATGCTGCGGACCCTGTGACTTTTTCGGGCTTGTTTCTCGCGCAGAACGAACAGTTCCGTTTCTCTGTTGAGGCTGGCTACCTCACAGCCAGGGCGAACGAATACGTCTATGAAGAAGGCAGAACAGTAAGCAGGCTGATATGGGACATCAATGCCGCGGCAACCATAACTGCCCGCGCGGAAATGAACATGACACCGCGATGGCGGCTGTCGGGCTCCGCAACGGTCGGGATCGACCACAGCAATTTCATGGCCGATTATGACTGGTTGACGCCAAGTCCTGACTGGTCCCACCGTTCCGTCCATTGGGACACGCAGCTTGACCATTATGTGGCGCTGGACCTGGGGGCCAGCTATGCCGCCTGGCAGATCAATAGGACGACCCTGAACATTCTCGGCGGGCTGCGATATACTGATTTTCAGTTAAGCTCCTACGGCGGCTCCTTCGTTTATACGACCGAAGACGGTGAGTTTCGCGGGGATAGTTTGAGTTTTGCTGACGGCCAGGCCGTAATCACCTATCGCCAGCGGCTGCCGGCGCTCTATGGAGGGTTAGGCGCATCCCGCCAGATCGGCAGCGTGCATTTCGATGCAGGCATACTGGGCGGCGTGACCCTGTGGCCGCGCGATAAGGATCACCACTGGCTGCGGTCGCTCAAATTCAAGGACGAGTTCAAGCGAAGCCCTTATCTGGCCCTGCAGATGCGCGCGAGCGTGCCTGTTTCCGATAACGGCGAGGCGTTCCTGTCGGCACGCTATGAAAAATATTTCCGCATGGAAGGCGACACGCATATTTTGGACACGCGCACCGGCGAAAGCTCGTTCTCTCACGATAGCGCAGGCGCTTCGCTGCAGACGCTGAATATAGGCGTTGGCCTGCGCTTCAGGTTTTAGCGCACATTCCCTGCCGCATCTGCTCTCTCGACTTAGAGGTTATGGACTCCTGTCGCTTGTGAGGTAAGCTCGCGCTATTACGCGCCTTTGAGTGCCGGTGTAAGTCGCGAATTGAGGAGGGAAAGCCATGGCTGATATATCGATGGTGATCAATGGCCGCGAGGTGCGGGGCAGTGTGGAAGACAGGATGCTGCTCGTCCATTTCCTGCGGGAGAGCCAGGGCCTTACAGGCACTCATGTCGGCTGCGACACGTCGCAGTGCGGCGCCTGCGTCGTGCATGTGGATGGCAAGGCGGTAAAATCCTGCACCATGCTGGCCGCCCAGGCTTCCGGCTGCGAGGTTGTCACCATCGAGGGCCTTGCGAAAGGCGGGCAGTTGCACCCGGTGCAGGCCGCCTTCAAGGAGCATCACGGGCTGCAGTGCGGCTTCTGCACGCCGGGCATGGTCATGAGCGCGGTCGATATGATTCGCCGTCATCCTGCAGGGCTCGATGAGAAGACCGTGCGGGCGGAACTGGAGGGCAATATCTGCCGCTGCACCGGCTATCACAACATCGTAAAGGCGATCATGGCCGCATCCGAAGAGATGAGCGGCAAGGCGCAAGCGGCATAGAAAAGCGAGTAGCTAGGAGGGGATTTAGAATAGGGACTGCAAATGTGCTGAGGATGCAACTCTCCTGAGTGCCGGCGCAGGCGTGGCGATGCCATTCTTACGCGTTCCCTATTCGCTCATTTCGACGGAGGAGCAACATGGGCATCGAAGGCATCGGCGCGCGGGTCACGCGCAAGGAGGACCAGCGGTTCGTCACCGGTCTCGGCCGTTACGTGGACGACATGGTCGTCCCCGGCATGAAATATGCGGTTTTTGTGCGCAGCCCGCACGCACACGCGACGATAAAGGCAATCGATACGACCTCGGCAAAAGCTATGCCCGGCGTGATTGGCGTGCTCACGGGGCCGGAGCTAAAGAGCGACGGGATCGGCAATATCATCTGCGGCTGGATGATCCACTCCAAGGATGGCAGTCCCATGAAGATGGGGGCCTGGTCTCCACTCGCCACCGATAGAGTGCGATATGTGGGCGATGCTGTAGCGGTCGTCGTGGCCGAAACGCGAGGGCAGGCCCAAGACGCGGCGGAGGCGGTAGCGGTCGATTATGAGGAGCTTCGAGCCGTCACCGATGCGCAAAAGGCGCTGGAAGCAGGCGCGCCGCAAATCCATCCGGAAGCCCCGAACAATCTCATCTTCGATTGGGAGCTCGGCGATTCCGCGGATGCTGAGCGGGCGCTTGCGGGCGCGGCCCACGTCACCCGCATGCGGATCGTCAACAACCGCCTCATTCCTAATGCGATCGAGCCTCGCGCGGCTCTCGGGCATTATGACAAGGCGGAGGACCATTTTACACTTTGGACGACGAGTCAGAACCCGCATCTGGCCCGCCTCGTCATGAGCGCCTTCTACAATGTCGCGCCGGAAAACAAGCTGCGCGTCATCGCGCCGGATGTGGGCGGCGGTTTCGGCTCCAAGATCTACATCTATCCGGAGGAGATCGTCTGCCTCTGGGCTTCGAAACGCACCGGCGTACCGGTGAAATGGGTGGCGGACCGCACGGAGAGCTTCCTCTGTGATGCCCATGGACGCGATCATGTTACGGAAGTCTCGATGGGCTTCGACGCGGACAACCGAATCGTGGGCCTGAAGGTCGACACCATTGCCAATCTCGGCGCCTATATGTCGCTCTTCTCCTCCTGCGTGCCTACCTATCTCTACGCCACCTTGCTTTCCGGCCAGTACGAAATCCCGCATATCCACTGCAACGTGCGCACCGTCTACACCAACACCGCACCTGTTGACGCCTATCGCGGCGCGGGACGGCCGGAGGCAACTTACCTTTTGGAGCGGGTGATGGAGACCGCCGCGCGCGAGCTTGGCGTCTCGCCGGCGGAATTGCGCCGCAAGAATTTCATCCGCGAATTCCCGCATCAAACGCCGGTGATCATGAATTATGACGCCGGGGATTATGAGGCCTCGCTCGAAGCTGCCATGGGAGCTGCCGATTATGCAGGCTTCCCCACCCGCCGCGAGGAGGCGAAGCGGCGCGGCAAGCTGCGCGGCATCGGCATGAGCTGCTACATCGAGGCCTGCGGCCTTGCGCCCTCGCAGGCGGTGGGCAGCCTTGGCGCCGGTATCGGGCTTTGGGAATCGGCTGAGGTGCGCGTGAACGCCGCCGGCACGATTGAAGTGCTCACGGGTTCGCACAGCCACGGCCAGGGCCACGAGACCACCTTTGCCCAGGTGGTGGCGGACAGGCTGGGCGTGCCGCTTGATTCGGTGTCCGTCGTCCATGGCGATACCGATAAGGTGCAAATGGGCATGGGCACCTATGGCTCGCGTTCGGGTGCGGTCGGCATCTCCGCGATCGTCAAGGCGCTGGACAAGGTGGAGGCAAAGGCAAAGAAGATCGCCGCCCACCTGCTCGAGGCGGACGAGGGCGACATCGTCATCGAGAATGGCGAGGTGAAGGTGGCCGGCACGGACCGCAGCCTGCCCTGGTTACAGGTGGCGCTCGCCGCCTATACGGCGCACAACCTGCCGGCCGGCATGGAGCCGGGCCTGAAGGAGACCTCCTTCTACGACCCGACCAACTTCACCTTCCCCGCGGGCTGCTACATCTGCGAGGTGGAGGTGGATCCCGAGACGGGCGTGACGGAGATCGTGCAGTTTGTCGCGGCGGACGACTTCGGCACCATCATCAATCCCCTTATCGTTGAGGGGCAGGTCCATGGCGGCATCACGCAGGGCGTGGGACAGGCACTGCTCGAAGGCTGCGTTTACGAACCGTCTTCCGGCCAGCTCGTCACGGCGTCCTATATGGACTACACCATGCCGCGTGCGAGTGACGTGCCCTCCTTCCTCGTTTCGACAACCGTCACGCCAAGCCCGAGCAATCCACTGGGCATCAAGGGCTGTGGAGAGGCGGGCGCTATCGGCTCCCCGCCTGCCGTGATCAATGCGATAACGGATGCCATCGGCAACAACGACCTGACCATGCCGGCCACGCCGCAAAGGGTGTGGACGGCGCTCCGGAAGCACTGACCGGCGCAAAGAGGAGAAGCCAATGTACCAAACCACTTACCACCGCCCCTCCTCGGTCACCGAGGCCGTAAAGATGCTGGGCGAGGCCGAGGACGGAAAGTTCCTCGCCGGCGGCCAGACCCTCATCCCCACCATGAAACAGCGGTTGGCTGCGCCTTCCGATGTCATCGATCTGAGGCACATCGCCGAAATGAAGGGCATCACAGTGAACGGCCGGGATGTACGTATCGGCGCCGGCACCACCCATGCGGAGGTGGCTGAACATACCGGCCTTGCCTCTGTCTGCCCTGCCATCTGTCATCTTGCCTCTCATATCGGCGACCCGCATGTGCGGCACATGGGGACGATTGGCGGGTCGATTGCCAACAACGACCCCGCCGCCGACTATCCGGCCGCAATGCTGGCCCTCAACGCCATAATCCACACCAGCAAGCGCGCCCTTGCTGCGGACGAGTTCTTCACCGGCCTCTTTGGCACGGCCCTGGACGAGGATGAGATCGTGACGGCGGTGTCCTTCACGGCGCCGGAGAAGGCGGGCTATTCCAAGTTCCCGAACCCGGCCTCGCGCTATGCGCTGACCGGCGTTTTCGTGGCGAACCGTCCGGAAGGCGTGCGCGTTGCGGTAACGGGGGCGGGTGAGGACGGCGTCTTCCGCGCCACCGTCATGGAGGATGCGCTTTCCCGTTCTTTCGATCCTTCCGCCCTCGACGGCATCACGATATCCGCGGATTGGCTGATGTCCGACATCCACGCCTCGGCTGAATATCGCGCCAACCTCATCGTCGTGATGGCAAAACGCGCCGTGCAGGCGGCGAACGGCTGAGCCCGATTCTAAAACCGATTGAGAAAGGGACCTTCCCAGGCCCCTTTTGCTCGTCCGAAAATGGTGCCGACAGCGATCTTGGCAGTACCTGCCGCTGCAATTGACTGCGCTCGGCGGCAGGATATGGTGCACTTCCGAAAACGCCGGCCTCCGCCGGCATTCACCCGAACCGCTAAGGTAAAATCACATGCCCGTGTCGCTTTATGACGTCAGCATCCCGGTCTTCATCAAAACCTTCGGTCATTTTTCAAAATTCCTCGACAAGGGGCGGGCCTTTGCCGACGAGAAAGGCATTCCGCATTCGGAATTGCTCGATGCCAGGCTTTTTCCGGACATGGCGCCGCTAACCTCCCAGATTCAACGGGCGAGCGACACGGCAAAATTCGCCGCGGTCCGGGTCGCCCGGGTGGAGGCCGTTTCGATGCCGGATACCGAGGCGAGCTTTGATGAACTGCAGGCGCGCATCGCCAAGACCGTGGATTTCCTGAAGCAGGTGCCGGCACATGCAGTGGATGCGGGCGAGAACATCGAGGTAACGCTGAAGACGCCAAATGCTTCGATAACCTATACGGGGAAGGATTATCTGCTCAGCTTTGCGTTGCCCAACTTCTATTTCCACGTGACCACCGCCTACGGGATTCTTCGGCACAAGGGCGTGCCGCTGGGCAAGCTCGATTTCTTCGGGCGAGGCTAACTAGGAGTCTTTGGCGCCGCCTTCGGTTGTGGCTGCTAAAAAAGACCCGGCGCGAAGCGCCGGGCCAGGGCAGGGGAGGAGAAGGGGCTACTCCTTGGTATTCAGATTGGTGCCTAGCGTGTCCCGTATGAACAAGGTGCCGATAATGAGCGACATCGCGGCCACGGCGACCGGATACCAGAGGCCGAAGTAGATATCGCCCCGATAGGCGCTCATGGCGAAAACCGTTGCCGGCAGCAGGCCGCCAAACCAGCCATTGCCGATGTGGTAGGGCAACGACATGCCGGTGTAGCGGATACGGGTCGGGAACATTTCCACCAGGATCGCGGCGATCGGGCCGTAGACCATGGTCACATAGACGACCAGTATGAACAGGATGCCGATGACAAGCGGCCAGTTCACCGCCTCCGGATTTGCCACCATTTTGAACGCACCTGCACCGGGAATGGTGTAAACGGCCACCTCATTGCCGGCTGCCGCGGCTTCCGCGGCCGTCAGCAATCCATCTTCCACTGCCTGCTCCGCCGGCACCGTAGCGCCCTGGCTGCCTCGGATGGCCGCTGCATCGAGGTTAAGCTCCGGATTGGCAGCAATGAAGGCGTCGAGCTTCGGCTCTGCTACCCTGGCGGGATCGCGAACCAACGGGTACCCTGCCTGTTGCAGCGCAAGGTTGACGGAATGTGCGAAGGCAGACTCCCTTGCCCGCGCGTCGGCGCCTGCCGCGACGGCGTCATAGGACTCGATGGTTGCATTGCCGATCTGCACCGTTGCTGGTGTGCCCGCTGGCGCGGTCAGCGCCACGTCATACGGCACGGAAGTACGTGTCAGGAACGAAGTGGCGATGTCGCAGGAGGTCGTGAATTTCGCCGTGCCAGTCGGGTTGAACTGGAACTTGCAGTCGCCCGGAGCGGCGGTGACAGTAGCCCGCACCTGCGCCTGGGCTTGGGCAAGAGCGGGATTAGCGGCCCAGGTGAGCGCCTTGAACAGCGGAAAATAGGTGACGATGGCGAGCGCCAGCCCGGCCATGATGATCACCTTGCGGCCCACTTTGTCCGACAGCCAGCCGAAGAAAATGAAGAAGGGCGTGGCGAGCGCCAGCGAAAGGGCAATCATGATGTTGACGGACTGGGCGTCGACCTTGAGCACGTTCTGCAGGAAGAAGAGCGCGTAGAACTGGCCATTGTACCAAACCACTGCCTGGCCCGCCGTAAGGCCGAGCAGCGCCAGGAGTGCTATCTTGGCGTTCTTCCACTGGCCGAAGGCCTCCGACAGGGGCGCCTTGGAGCCTTTGCCTTCTTCCTTCATGCGCTGGAAAGTCGGCGATTCGTTGAGTGAGAGCCGGATCCAGACTGATATCGCGAGCAGGATGAAGGAGAGCAGGAAAGGTATGCGCCAGCCCCAGGCGGTGAAAGCTTCTCGACCCATGGAGGCTTGCACCAGCAGGATTATGATGAGCGAAAGAAAGAGGCCGAGTGTCGCCGTGGTCTGGATCCACGACGTGTAATAGCCGCGCCTGTTATCCGGCGCGTGCTCGGCGACATAGGTGGCTGCGCCGCCATATTCGCCGCCGAGAGCCAGGCCTTGCAGCATGCGCAGCGCAATAAGGATGATTGGCGCGGCAATGCCGATCGAGGCGGAGCCGGGCAGCAGGCCCACGAGAAAGGTTGAAAGACCCATGATCACAATAGTGATCAGGAACGTGTATTTTCGTCCCACGAGATCGCCGATGCGGCCGAAGACCAGGGCCCCGAAGGGCCGCACCAGGAAGCCCGCTGCAAAGGCCAGCAGCGCGAAGATGTTCCGCGTAGCCTCGGGATATTGGCTGAAGAAGGTAGCGCCGATGAAGACGGCGAGCGACCCATAGAGATAAAAATCATACCACTCGAATACCGTGCCGAGCGAGGAGGCGAAGATGACCTTCTTTTCCTCGCGCGTCATGCCGCGCTGGCCGGTATCGACCGTCGATGCAACTGTCATAGTGTCCTCCCAGGTATGAAAACGACGCGGGCATCTCCTCAGCGCGCACCGTTCACCTTAAGAGATGCCAGAATCGGAGCCGCAAATGCAGCGAGACTTTGGAACTATGACTTTGGTCTAAGGCGAGAATCCTAAGCTTCGACGGTTGTCCTTTGCTTCGCACGCCGCGCAAGCCTGGCGCGGATTGTTTCGGGGTCGGCACGCGGCGTAGCGGCGAAGAGGGTCCTCGTATATTCGTGCTTCGGGTTGGAGAACACCTCATCCCTCCGACCGTATTCGACTGCCTCGCCCAGATACATCACCATCACCTCGTCCGCTATATAGCGCACCACCGAGAGATCATGGCTGATGAACACGTAGGTAAGGCCAAATTCGTCCTGCAGGTCGGCGAGCAGGTTCAAAACCTGCGCCTGCACCGAAAGGTCGAGCGCGGAGACAGGCTCGTCGAGCACCAGAAGTCGCGGATTGAGCATCAGCGCGCGCGCGATCGCGATACGTTGGCGCTGGCCGCCTGAAAACATATGCGGATAACGGTTGAAATGCTCCGTCCCGAGCCCGACCTTCTTCAGCATGGTCATTGCCCGGTCGCGCCGCTCGGAAGCCGGGATCTTCGCGTTGATGATGAGCGGTTCCATTAAAACGTCGCCGATCTTCTGGCGGGGGTTGAGTGAGCCGTAGGGGTTCTGGAATACGATCTGCACCTTGCGGCGCAGCTCTGGGGTCAACCCCTTCCTGAGAATGTCCACCTCTTCGCCATCGATGAATATCTGGCCCGCGGTCGGCGCATCGATCATGGTTATCATGCGTGCGAGTGTGGACTTGCCGGAACCGCTTTCCCCTACGATGGCGAGCGTCTTGCCCTTCTCCAGCGTCAAATTCACGTTTTTGACCGCATGAACCGCATGGCTCTTGCGAAAGAGGCCGCCGCCGATCTGATAGTCACGCACGAGATTGCGCGTTTCGAGCACGACCTGGCTCATGAGGCAGCTCCCGTGTACGGCGCTTCTTCCAGCGCGAAATCGGAAACGGTCGGCAGGCGGTCTCCTACTGCATTCTCGGGCAGGGCGGAGAGTAGCGCCTTTGTATAGGGATGCTTCGGCGCCTCGAACAGGGAAAGCACGTCGGCTTCCTCCATCTTCTTGCCTTTGTACTGCACGATCACCCGGTCGGCCGTCTCCGCCACAACGCCCATGTCGTGCGTGATCAGGATCATCGCCATGCCTGTCCTGGCCTGCAGATCCATCAGGAGATCCAGAATCTGCTTTTGGATCGTCACGTCGAGCGCCGTCGTTGGTTCGTCGGCAATCAACAGCTTCGGGTTGCAGGCGAGCGCCATTGCGATCATCACCCTCTGCGACTGGCCGCCGGACATCTGGTGCGGGAAGGATTTCAGTCGCTCCTCCGGATCGGGAATGCCGACGGATTTTAGCAACTCGATTGTCCGCTTCTTCCGGTCCGCCCGGCCAAGGTCCGTGTGCGCCTTCAGCGTTTCCTCGATCTGGAAGCCGACGGTGAAGCACGGATTGAGGCTGGCGATCGGCTCCTGAAAAATCATGGCAATGTCATTGCCGGCGATGCGCCTGCGCTCTCTGAAAGGGAGACTGAGGATATCGCGCCCCTGGAATGTCATGCGGTCAGCCTTCACCGTCGCCGTCCAGGGCAGGAGGCCCATAACGGCCAGCATTGAGACGGATTTGCCGGACCCGGACTCGCCGACGATGGCAAGCACCTCGCCCTCATCCACGGAAAGCGAGATGCCGTCCACCGCCCGCAGCTTGCCGGTTGCGGTTTCGAACTCGACGGAAAGGTTCTCGATCTCGAGCAGAGCCATGCTCACGACCTCTTCAGTTTCGGATCGAGGGCGTCGCGCAGGCCGTCGCCCATAAGATTGATGGCCAAAACCGTGATGAGAATGGCAAGGCCGGGGAAGGTCACTACCCACCAGGCGCGCAGGATGAATTCGCGCGCTTCCGCCAGCATCGTACCCCATTCGGGCGTAGGCGGCTGCGCGCCCATGCCCAGAAAGCCGAGCGCGGCGGCATCGAGGATGGCGTTGGAGAACGAGAGCGTCGCCTGCACGATCAACGGCGCCATGCAGTTCGGCAGGATGGTCTTGAACATCAGCCGGACATTGCCCGCGCCCGCCACCTTCGCGGCGGTCACATAATCCCTGTTCTTTTCCGCCATCACGGCGGCGCGCGTAAGCCGCACGAAATGCGGTTGCAGCACCAGTGAGATAGCGATCATGGCGTTCATCAACCCCGGTCCCAGGACTGCCACCAGCACCAGGGCCAGCAACAGCGACGGGAAGGCCAGGATGATATCCATGAGCCGCATGATCACAGTGTCCACGGCCCCGCGGAAATAGCCGGCGATTACGCCCACCACGACGCCGACCACCACCGCCAGCGTGACCACCACCACACCGATGAAAAGCGAGAAGCGTGCGCCGTAGATCAGGCGTGAGAGGATGTCGCGGCCCACGGCATCCGTGCCAAGGATGTAGTCCCAGCTTCCACCCTCTTCCCACGCGGGCGGCACCAGGAAGGCGCCGCGCACCTGCGCGGTTGGATTATGAGGCGCGATTACCGGAGCCAGGATCGCCACCGCGACGATCAGCAGGAAAACCCACAAGCCCAGCACAGCGCCGCGGTTCTGGCGGAAATAGTACCAGAACTCGGCCAGCATGGCGCGGCGGCTCGCGTCCACCACTGGTCCGCCTTCGAGCCCGATGGCTGCGTCGGCTTCTTTGAGATTCGTCGTAGCCATCAATGCCTGATCCTCGGGTTGATGAGACCGTAGAGCACATCCACGATCAGGTTCACGACCATGATGATGCCGGCGATGAGCAGCAGCCCGCCCTGCACCACTGCGTAATCGCGCCGGAAGACGCTATCGACCATCCACTTGCCGATGCCCGGCCAGGAGAAAATCGTTTCGGTAAGTATAGCGCCCGCCATTAACACGCCCACCTGCAGGCCAATCGTGGTGACGACTGGTATCAGCGCATTGCGCAGCGCGTGCAGTCCGATCACCCGCCTTGGCGGCAGGCCCTTGGCGCGCGCCGTTCGCACATAGTCCTCGCCCAGCACCTCCAGCATCGCCGAGCGCGTCTGCCGCGCGATGACGGCAAGCGGGATCGTGGCAAGCACGACCGTCGGCAGGATCAAATGCGAGAGGGCGGACTTGAAGGCTCCCGCCTGTCCCGAAAGCAGGCTGTCGATAAGCATGAAGCCGGTTACGGGAGGGAAGAAGTAGAGGAGCGAGATGCGGCCTGATACCGGAGTCCACTGCAGCACGCCGGAGAAGAGGATGATGAGCAGCAGGCCCCACCAAAAGATCGGCATGGAATAGCCGACGAGCGCAAAGCCCATAACCGACTGATCGAGCCAAGAGCCGCGCTTTACCGCCGCCAACACCCCGAACGGCACGCCGATGGCGACTGCGAGGATGATGGCGCAGATCGAAAGCTCGAGCGTGGCAGGGAAGAGCGCGAGAAAATCATCCATCACCGGCCGCTTGGTGACGATGGAACTGCCAAAATCGCCTTGGACGACACCGCCGATGTAATCGAGATATTGAATCCAGATCGGCCGGTCGAAGCCGAGTTCGCGGGTGAGCGCGGCATGGCGCTCCGGGGACATCACGCGCTCGCCGGACATCAGCATCACCGGATCGCCCGGCAGGACACGAATGAAAGCGAAGGCGATTATGGACACGCCGAGGAAAGTCGGGATGAGGACCGCGAGCCGCCGGATCAGAAACCGGAACATAATGCTTCAAATCTCCTGGTCAGAACCATAGGCCCGAAAAGGGCTGCTTCTCAGTCATAATCGAAAAGAAGCGCGCCGGTTTCCCGACGCGCCTCACATTTGCCTCGCAAAGCAATTTATTCGGCCAGGTCGACGCCTTCGAAGGCGAAATCGCCGAGCGGACTCTGCACGAAACCTTCAACCTCCTTGCGCATCGGCACGATCGACAGCGAGTGGTCGAGCGTCGCCCACGGTGCCTCGCGCTTGAAGACCACCTGAGCCTCTTCGTAGAGTCTGGTGCGTTCCGCCTGATCGGAAGCCTGCTTTGCCTGCATCACGAGATTGTTGAACTCCTCGTTGCACCATTGTGCGCGGTTGTTTCCGCCCACGGCATCGCAGCCGAGCAGGGTGTGCAGGAAGTTGTCGGGATCGCCGTTGTCGCCCGTCCAGCCGAGGATCACCGCTCCGTCACGATCCTTCTCCTTCGAGCGGTCGAGATATTCGGCCCACTCATAGGAAACGATCTCGACATTCACGCCGACCTTCTGGAAGTCGGACTGGATAAGCTCGGCCGCCCGGCGCGCGTTCAGCATGTAGGGCCGGCTCACCGGCATCGCCCACACCTTCATGGAAAGATTGCTGACGCCCGCCTCTTCGAGCATCTTCTTGGCTGCTTCCGGATCGTAGGGATCGTCCTCGATGGAGTCGTTATAGGACCACATCGTCGGCGGAATTGGGTTCTTTGCAGGCGTCGCCATGCCCTGGAACACCGCATCGACGATCGCCTGCTTGTTGATCGCCATGTTCAACGCCTTGCGCACTTCCGGCTTATCGAAGGGCGCCTGTGTGGTGTTGTAGGCGAGATAGGCGATGTTCAGCCCCTCCTGCTCCATCACCTTCAGGTTGGAATCAGCCTTCATGTCCTCCACGTCGGCCGCGTTCGGATAGGGCATCAGGTGGCATTCGCCGGCTGTCAGTTTCTGATAGCGCACCGAAGCATCCGGCGTGATTGCAAAAACCAGGTCGTCGATCTTCTGCTGGCCATTCCAATAGTCTTCATGCGCCCGGTATCGGATCACAGCATCTTGCTGGTAGGCGACAAACTCGTAGGGGCCGGTGCCAAGCGGCTGCTGGTTCAGCATCTGCATCTGGCCGTCGGCTTCGAGCTTGTCGGCGTATTCCTTGGACATGATCGAAGCGAAGGGCATCGCCACATTGGCGAGGAACGGCGCTTCCGGTTGCTTGAGCGTGAAGCGAACCGTCATGTCATCGATCTTCTCGATCGACTCGATAAGGTCCGGAAAGCCCATGCCGTTGAAATATTCCCAGGAGGCGCCAGTCACGTATTGATGCCAGGGGTTATCGCTTTTCCACTGACGCTCGTAGGAGAAGATCACGTCATCGGCATTGAGGTCGCGCGTAGGGGTGAAGAAATCTGTCGTCTGGAACTTCACTCCCGGCCGCAGCTTGAAGGTATATTGCAGGCCGTCGTCCGAAATTTCCCAGCTCTCGGCAAGCCCGGGCACTGTCTCAGTCGTGCCCGGCTTAAATTCAAGCAGCCGGTTATAGACGGTGTGAGCCGCGGCATCGAAAGTGGTACCAGCCGTGTAGAGACCTGGATCGAATCCTTCGGGCGAGCCCTCCGAACAGTAGACAAAGGTCTTCGCGCCGGCCATGCCGCTCAATGTCGTGGCGGCAAGAAGTACAGCAGCGAACGTCATTTTCGGTTTCATGCGGATTACCTCCCGAACTTTATTTGGAGCCATTTCCCACGCGGCCCCCTGAAGCAATATAAGCAAGATTTTTCCGGTAAGAAAACTCCCTCTAGAATAGCAGCCTACAAAATCATTCTGCGGCGTAAATTTTCGTCGCCAGCGAAATTAAGGTGGACATCCGCCGCTCCTCGCCGCCACACTCATTCGAGAGGAAGAAAACACTAGGTGCAGTCCATGGCCGATCGCTGGGTTGAGGAGATTCTTACCTTCTGGTTCGAAGAGGTCGGGCCGGAAGGCTGGTTCAAACCTACACCTGAACTTGACGAGACGGTGCGCAAGCGTTTCGGAGCGCTGCATAAGCGGCTCGCTGCAAATCCGCCTGAAGCAGCGGGCAAGAGCCAGCGAGCGGCGCTTGCCTCCATCATCCTTTTCGACCAGTTTCCCCGCAACATGTTTCGCGGCAGCGCAGCCGCGTTCGCCACGGATGATCTGGCGCTGCGGATTGCCCGCGAAGCACTGGACAAGGGATTTGACGACGGTCTTACGCCTGCGGAGAGGCAATTTCTCTACATGCCGTTTATGCATTCCGAGATTTCCGCCGACCAAGAGCATTGCGTCATGCTTTTCAAGGCACTCGGCAACGAGGAAGCGCTGCGCTACGCGATCGAGCACCGGGACATCATCGAGCGCTTTGGACGGTTCCCCCATCGCAACCGCACGCTCGGCCGCGAAAGCACTGGGGAAGAACTGGCTTTTCTTGAAGCGCATAAGGGTTACGGCCAGTAAGGGGCCTTGCTCGAAGGGAACGCGGCACCATAATGTGAACGGGTATGGGAGCCAACTGCTTCGGTTCGGTTGCGGGTTCTGGGGAGGCATTTGAGGGAGGGTAGATTGGCAAAGATCGGCAATAGCCAAAAGGGCCGTGGTACTGAAGCTACAAGCGCCGCTGTGGAGTCACCCGTAAAAGCTGCCGCCAAAACGGCGCGAAAGGCGGGAGCATCTAAAGGTTCGAAGTCCGGAAAGGGGTCTTCTGAGAAAGTGCGCTCCAAGGAGCCAGCAGCCGCAGGGAAGGCTAAGTCGACACCCGCGAAAACGGACAAGGCCGAAAAGCCGGCCCGGAAGAAATCTCCCACCGTCAAGGCCGCGTCCACTGACGAAACTCCCGCGAAGGTGAAACGGAGCAAGGCCACCGGCTCCAGAGGAACAACCGCGAAAGGCGGTGCTAAAAGGGAAGCCGCAGAGGCGGCGCCAGTAGCCCCAAAGAAATCGACGCCCAAGAAGCCAACAGGTAAAGCGGCTTCATCTGCACAGCCGGTAAGGGCAGCAACGGAAAAGAGTGCCCCCAAGCCCAAAACCACGCGTAAGGCTGAAGCAAAGACCGCTCCCGCTAAAGTGTCCGCTGCGAAGACACGGGCAACGAAAGCAAGGCCTGCTTCGGCAGGCGGTGGAGCCGCGAAACCGTGGCTGAAAAGCTATCCTCAGGGCATTCCCGCCGAGATCGGCCCGTTCGGACACAGTTCGCTTGCAGACATGCTGCTTGAGGCTTGCCGCAGCTTCGGCAACCGGGCCGCCTTCACCTCGATGGGCAAGACGATCAGCTTCGCCGACTTGGAGAAGGCTTCACGCGACTTCGCTGCCTATCTGCAATCGAAAGGATTGAAGAAGGGCGCTCGCGTCGCCGTCATGATGCCTAACCTGCTGCAATATCCGGTGGTCATGATGGGCGTTCTGCGTGCCGGCTATGTGGTCGTCAACGTGAACCCGCTCTACACCGCCCGGGACCTTGAGCATCAGCTCAAGGATTCAGGCGCGGAAGCAATCGTGATCCTGGAAAATTTCGCCGGTACGTTGCAGGCTGCCATCGGCAAGACGGACGTGAAACATGTGATCGTGACCGCCATGGGCGACATGCTCGGCCTCAAGGGGCATGTCGTGAACCTGGTCGTCCGCCGGGTGAAGAAGCTGGTGCCAAGCTGGGATATCCCGGGCCATGCATCTTTCCGGCAGGCAATGCGGGAGGGCGCCGCCGCCCGCTTCTCTCCGCCCGAGGTCTCGCTGGATGATATTGCCTTCCTGCAATATACGGGCGGCACGACCGGGGTGGCCAAGGGCGCAATGCTTCTCCACCGCAACGTGCTCGCCAATGTGTTGCAGAGCGAGATCTGGCTACGGACTGCCTATCTCGACGGCCGAAAGCAGCCGGAACGGCCCGTGTTCATCTGCGTGCTGCCGCTTTACCACATCTATGCGATGACGGTGAACGCGATGACGGGTATCAAGCTCGGCGCGCAAAACATCCTGATCGCCAACCCGCGCGACATTCCAGCGCTGGTGAAAGAACTCGGCAGGCACGAGTTCAATGTCTTCGTGGGCCTCAACACCTTGTTCAACGCTCTGCTCAACAATCCGGATTTCCAGAAGCTGAATTTCAAGTATCTTGATTTCACGTTGGGCGGCGGTATGGCCGTGCAGCGCTCCGTGGCCGAACGTTGGAAAAAACTGACCGGTCACACGATTTCCGAAGGCTACGGCCTGTCGGAAACGTCACCGGTGGCGACGATCAACCGCCTCGACCGGAATGAATTCACCGGCACGATCGGCCTGCCTCTCCCGTCCACAGAGGTCAGAATTCGGGATGAAAGGGGGCGCGACCAAAAATTCGGCGAGGTGGGCGAGATCTGCATCCGCGGGCCTCAGGTGATGCCGGGCTATTGGAATCAGCCGGGGGAGACCGCCAAAGTTATGATGTCGGACGGCTTTCTCAAGACCGGCGACATGGGCATCATGGACGAGAGCGGCCATGTCACGATTGTTGACCGAAAGAAGGACATGATCCTGGTTTCAGGCTTCAACGTCTATCCGAACGAGATCGAGAGCGTTCTGGCCCACCATACGGGCGTGTTGGAAGTTGCGGCTGTCGGCGTGAAGGATGAGCATTCCGGCGAGGTTCCGAAGGTGTTCGTGGTGAAGAAAGACCCCGCCCTCACCGAGGAGGATATCCTCAACTATTGCCACGAGAACCTCACCGGCTACAAGCGGCCGAAATATGTGGAATTCCGCACCGAGCTACCCAAGACCAATGTAGGCAAGATTCTACGGCGGGAGTTGAGGTAGAAGAGCAGTAAGCCCCCTTCACTCGCGATCCAACCCTTAGCTTAGTTTCACTTTAAGCTAACATGTTGAACGGCTTTTTTCTGCCAAGGGGCCGGCTGACCTCCAGACTATGAATCACGTAATGCCGCGATCTGGGCGACGAGCCCCGCCGTCGAGGAATCACGCCCGGACGCATCCTTCTTTCCTTCCACGACGGGCAGAAGCTCGGTCGCAAGCTCCTTGCCCAGCTCCACGCCCCATTGATCGAAGGCATTGATGCGGAAGAGCGCCGCTTCGACGAACACCCTGTGCTCGTAGAGCGCGATCAGGCGGCCGAGTGTAAAGGGGTCGAGCTTCTCATAGATGATGGTGACAGAGGGCCGGTTGCCGGGGAAGACGCGGTGCGGGGCTAGCTTGTCTGCCTCCGCCTCGCTCATGCCTTTCGCCAGGAGCTGCGCCTTGGCCTCCTGCAGCGTCCGGCCCTTCATCAATGCTTCCGATTGCGCCAGGCAGTTGGCGATAAGCAGGTCGTGGTGATGCTTCAGTTCCGGCTCATGCCCCCTTGCGGCAATCATGAACTCCACGGGAATGATGTCCGTGCCTTGATGCAGGAGCTGGAAAAAGGCGTGCTGGCCGTTGGTGCCGGGCTCGCCCCAGACAAGCGGCCCAGTCGGAACAGTCACCGACTCACCCTCGAAGGTGACGCGTTTGCCGTTCGATTCCATATCGAGTTGCTGCAGATAGGCCGGCAGCCGCGCGAGCCGCTGATCGTATGGGATGACCGCGCGTGCCGGATAGCCGCAGATCACCCGATGCCAAAAGCCGATCAGGCCCAGCATCATCGGCAAGTTCTCGCGCGACGGCGCCTCGCGGAAATGCCGGTCCATCAGCTCCGCGCCGTCCAGGAACCGCCGGAAGTTTTCCGGCCCTATGGCGATCATGATGGGCAGGCCGATCGCCGACCAGAGCGAATAACGGCCGCCCACCCAATCCCAGAAGCCAAAGACGCGGCTCTCGTCGATGCCGAAGGCCGCCACCTTGTCGAGTGCGGTCGAAACGGCCGCAAAATGCGAGCCTACCGCATCCTGCCCCAGCTTCTCCGCGATCCACGAGCGCGCGGTGCCGGCATTCGTCATTGTCTCGATGGTCGTGAAGGTCTTCGACGCGATGATGAATAGCGTCGTATCCGGGTCGAGCGCTTTCAGGGTGTCGTGGATATGCGCCCCGTCCACATTGGAGACGTAATGGAGCCGCGGCCCGTCATGATAAGGGGCGAGCGCCAGCGTTGCCATGGCCGGCCCAAGATCGGACCCGCCGATGCCGATATTCACCACGTCGGTGAAGGACTTGCCGGTTGCAGCCTTGATCGTCCCGCTGCGGATGCCCTCGGAAAAAGTGCTCATCGCAGCAAGCACGGCCTCCACATCCGGCATCACGTCCTTGCCGTCGAGCATTACTGGCCGGGTTGAATCATTGCGAAGCGCCGTGTGCAGCACGGCCCGGTTCTCGGTGACGTTGATTCGCTTGGCCGAAAACATCTCCTCGCGCCGCTCGATCACGCCCGCCGCCTCCGCGATCTTGTCGAGCAATGCCAGCGTTTCGTCGCTCACCGCGCATTTGGAATAATCGAGAAGCATGTCGTCGAGCGCAGCCGAGCAGCGGGAGAAGCGGTCGGGGTCGGCACCAAATGCCTGCCGCAGATCGAAGTCCTCGGTCTCGCGACGATGTTGCCGCAGCGCGTCCAGGGCTCGGGCGTAGGCGCTCATGAACGTCGATCTCCTCTTCTGGGTGGAGCCGAAACTTAGGGGGCCGAACGGCAAAAGTGAAGCAGCCCTCTGGCTTAATCGCTTGGACCAGGGTTGCGGTGCAGCCGCCATCATCGTAGGCTCCCCATCGCCGGAGGACATGATGCCGACCAGAAACGATGCCGCTCTTTGGGCGGGCCTAATAAAGATTTCCAGTGATTCCACGCAGACATTGCAGGCGCAGATTCGCCAGGCGATCGTCTCGGCGATTCTCGACCGGCAAATTTCGCCCACCATGCCGTTGCCGTCCTGCCGCATTCTGGCCGACAAGCTGGGTGTGGCGCGCGGAACGGTGGTGCTCGCCTTCCAGCAGCTCGTTGATCAGGGTTTTCTCATCGCCCGGGAGCGGCGCGGCCATTTCGTCAATCCGGAAGTGCTCGCCGCTCCGCCACGTCCGCCGCGCAAGACCCGCACTACGGCAAAGATCGACTGGAAGGCGCGCCGCCAGGTAATGGCGAGCGAGCTCCCTGGTCCGCCGAAGAACGAGAACTGGATGCAGTCCTCCTATCCCTTCGTCTACGGGCAGTTCGATCCCACACTGTTCCCCACCGCCGAGTGGCGCGAGTGCAACCGCATGGCGCTCGCGGTGCTCGAGATCCGCAACTGGGCGGCCGACATGGTCGATAGGGATGACCCGCTGCTGATCGAGCAAATCCAGGCGCGGCTTCTGCCGCGCCGCGGTATCTTCGCGAATCCGGATGAGATCATCGTGACGCTTGGCGCGCAGCACGCGCTCTACATGCTTGCCACGCTGCTCATGGGCCGCGGCGCTCGTGTGGCGATGGAAAATCCCGGCTATCCGGACGCCCGCTCCATCTTCCGGTTGTCTGGTGCCGAGACGCTGTCGGTTCCCGTGGACAAAGACGGCATGGAGGTGGATGCGATCCCGGCGGACTCTAGTTTCGTTTTCGTTACCCCCAGCCACCATTGCCCGACCATGGTCCCGCTCAGCCGCGAGCGTCGGCAGGCGCTCCTGTCCGGCGCTGAGAAGAACGACTGGATCATCATTGAGGACGATTACGACAGCCAGCTCGCGGACGAGACGCCCCAAGCGGCGCTGAAAGGGCTCGACCATACCGGCCGTGTCATTTATCTCGGCTCCATGTCGAAGACGCTGGCGCCGGGTCTGCGGCTTGGCTATCTCGTCGGGCCGGCCGAACTGGTGGCTGAATTGAGGGCGCTTCGCCGCTTCATGCTGCGTCATCCGCCGGCCAACAATCAGCGGGCGGTGGCGCTTTTCCTCTCGCTCGGTCATCACGATTCGCTAATAAGGCGGCTCTCCGCCGCCTTCGAGGAGCGTCGCAGCAAGCTGGTCGAAGTGATCGGCCGTTTAATGCCCGAATGGGAAGCGGCGGATGTGCCCGGTGGCACGTCCATTTGGCTCCAGGGGCCTGAGGGGATCGACACGGGCGCGCTTTCACGCGCTGCCAGGGCGCGCGGCGTGATTATCGAACCGGGAGCCCGCTTCTTCGATGGGCCTGAGCGCCCTTCGCGCCATATGCGGCTTGGTATTTCATCCATCGCGGTTCAGCATATCGAGCCGGGCATCCGCGAGCTTGCCGCTGTCGTCTCCCGCCGCGCCATCGCGGCATAGAGGCGCCGCCAGCGGCAGGGCCCATGCCTCTTAGGGTGTTCCGTGAAAGGGCCTAATTCAGCAATACGCTGTTGCCGGGAAAATCGAGCGAGAAGGCAGGGATGTCCACCTCCAGCATGTCGCCTCGTTCAGTCTGCATGGTGTATCGGCCAACCATGATCCCGGAGGAGGTGGTAAGAGGGCAGCCCGATGTATAGCGATAGGTGTCGCCCGGTTCGATTTCGGGTTGTTCGCCCACAACGCCTTCTCCGCGCACTTCCTGCACCCGGCCCATCCCGTCCGTGATATGCCAGTAACGCGAGAGCAGTTTCACCGCCTGCGGAGAATAATTGGCGATCGTTACCTGATAGGCCCAAACATATTTGCTTTCCTCCGGATCGGAGTGCTCCGGCAGGAAGAAGGGCTCGACACGAACCTCTATGCCTTGGGTGATCGCTCGATACATGGCCCGCTCTTGAACGCCGTTATGCCGGCACGAAGGGAGCATGACGACATTGTTACGAGTGATATGTAACGCGCGCGGCTATAGATCAATGCAGAAGACAGTATCGGGGAGCGCGGCCTTGATTGACGGCTGGGGACGAAGAAAGCTGGAGCTTCCGATATCGATGCTCGCGGAGCGGTTGGTCAAGGCGGGCATCTCTTCTGATACGGTCACCATCGCTGGTTTCCTCCTCGGGGTTCTGGCAGGTGTCGCCATCGTTGCAGGCTGGTTCCTGGTGGCATTCATCTTGATCCTCCTGAGCCGCCTTGCGGACGGGCTGGACGGGGCCGTGGCGCGCCTCACCAACAGTTCCGATTTTGGCGGCTATCTCGACATCGTGCTTGACTTCGCCTTCTACGGAGTAATCCCGCTCGCTTTCGTGCTTTACAATCCCGCGGACAATGGCCTTGCCGGCGCCGTGCTGCTTTTTTCGTTCTACGTGAATGGCGCGAGTTTCCTGGCCTATGCCGTAATCGCGGAAAAGCGCCGTCTGGCGACGACGATTCGTGGAGAAAAGAGCTTCTTCTTCACGACGGGGCTGGCGGAAGCAGGCGAAACCTTGATCATATTCCTGCTCTTCTGCCTCTTCCCGGACTGGTTTGCGCCACTCGCTTATCTGTTTGCCGCGCTCACGCTCTACACCGCTCTCTCGCGGATTGTTCTGGCGACAGGAGTCTTCCGCTGAAGCTGCGGCACTGTGATGACTATCCCCTGAAATTCTGAGCTTTTCGCGGACCTGGAAATCCACCAAAATCCGCAGCGATGGCGCCGCTGAAGGCCGCCCGCCAAACTTCCTTTATGCCGCCTAAAGAATTTTAAATTTGCCGGTGGGGTGATCGCGTCCGAAAATCTCCGACGAACATGCAAGGCAAAAAAGCCAGCAATTTGGAGGAGATAACCTATGTCGAGGCTTCACGCTCTCACGATGTCCCGCCGTGCCTTCCTCGCCGCCGCAGGCGCCGGAATCGCAGCCGTCCAGTTGCCCGGTTCGGCTTCCGCACAGGCCGATGCCGGTGTTTTGCGCTACGCTCTCTCCGCCTTTCCGCCAAGCCTTAGCCCTTGGCTCAACGCCGGGGCAGCGGCATCCACGGTTAAGACGCTGATCATGCGCGGCCTGCTGGGTTACGATACCGAAGGACAGCTGATCGGCGAGATCGCTGAAAGCTGGGCTGCGGTGGATCCGACCACCTATGATTTCAAGCTCCGCGCCAATGCCGTTTTCAGCAATGGCAAACCCGTGCGGGCTCAGGACGTCATCTGGACCGTCAATCAGATCAGCGCTCCCGAATCGACCGCTCACCTCAGGACAACGCTCAACCAGGTGGAGTCCATGGAGGCGCTTGACGACCACACCGTGCGGTTGATCTTGACCAAGCCCAATGCGGCATTGCCATTTGCCCTCGCCAGCCCGAACGCTGCCATTCTTGCCGAGGGCAGCACCGAGGATGCACCCATTGCCTGCGGCCCCTTCCGTCTGGCCCAGCAGGAGCGTGGTGTCTTCATCGAGGTCGAGCGCAATCCCGATTACTATAAGAACGGTTCGCCCCAGGTCGAAAAAATCCGGCTCACGGCCTATGCCGATGAAAACCTTCGCATGGCTGCGCTGGAATCGGGCGATGTCGACATCATCGAGTATGTGCCCTGGTCTGCCTATTCCCGCTTCGACAATAACGACCGCATGAAACTGTCGGGTTCGCTCGGCCCCTTCCATGTGGTGCTTTTCAACACGAGCAAGCCGCCCTTCGACAATCCGCTGGTGCGCCAGGCGATCGGCTATGCCATCAACCGCGAGGACATCGTGGCAGCCGCCTTCGCCGGCCAAGGCGAACCGCTTTATGGCTTCCCCAATCCTCCTGGCTCGGCCTACCAGGCCTCCACGCCGGAAAACAGCTATACTTACGATCCGGAAAGGGCCAAAGCGCTGCTGGCCGAGGCTGGCTATGCCAATGGCTTCAACTGTACGCTTCTGGCGACCTCAACCTATGGCATGCTCCAGGACACGGCCGTGGTCGTTGCTGCCTATCTCCAGGCTATCGGCATCAATGCCGAACTCAAGCTCCCCGAATGGGCCAGTCGCATCACCGCCGGCAATGAAGGCCAGTATGACATTGCCATCCATGGCACGGTGGGCGAGTACAACGACCCGGACTCGCTCTACCCGCTGCTCCACTCCTCGGTGAAGACGTTCCAGAACTCTTTCGGCTTCGCCAGCGAGCGTATCGATACTCTGCTCGAAAAGGGACGAGGCGAACTGGATCCGGCCAAGCGCGAGGAGATCTACAAACAGCTGGCCCAGGCCTATTTCGAGGAGGTGCCGCAAGCGCCCCTGGTCTGGCGTGTTCAATCCTTCGGCCTTGCCCGCAATGTGGAAGGATTCCAATGCCTGCCAGGTTTCCTCGGGGTGACGAGCACCGCGATCCTGCTCGATCAGGCCAGGTTCGTCTGACAAATGTTGCACTCTGCGATCTCCCGGCTGGCGTCGGCCCTGAGCATGCTCTTTGTGGTCGCGACATTGGTCTTCGCCATCCAAGTCGTCATCCCCGGCGACCCCGCCGAACTCTTGTTGAGCTCGGCGGGAAGTACTCCAACGCCTGAGAACATCGCGGCCCTGCGCGTCGAAATGGGCCTCAATCGTCCCCTGTTGCAGCAATATGTCGAATTCCTCTGGGGCGCTGTTCGCCTCGATTTTGGAACTTCGCTCATCGACAATTCGTCGATCGGCCAAACCATTGCGACCAGGCTGCCCAGAACTCTGGAACTGATCGCCGTGGCCATGAGCATTGCCGTCACCGTCGCAGTGCCGTTCGGCACGCATGCGGCATTGCGGGCAGGCGGACGCCTCGACACAGCCGGCTCGGGCGTGTCGGCGCTGTTCGCGGCCGTACCGGTTTTCGTCATCGGCACGCTGCTGATCCTGTTGTTTGCCCAAACGCTAAAGCTGACTCCAGCCGGCGGCTACGCCGATTTTGGCTCGGCGCCGACCCAGCATCTGTCCAATTTGGTCCTGCCCGCCATCACCGTGGCAATGAGCATTTTCCCAATCATCTTTCGTATGACGCGCTCATCGGTCCTCGACAGCCTTTCCAATGAATGGGTGAGAACCGCCCTGGCCAAGGGCCTGCCCCGCCGCGCCGTTGTTCGCCGTCACGTCCTGCGCAATGCGCTCGGACCGGTCGTTACCGTCATCGGCCTGCAACTCGGGATCCTGCTTGGTTCCACAGTGCTGGTCGAGTTCGTTTTCAACTGGCCCGGATTGAGTGGCTATCTCGTCACCGCGGTCGAACAGCGCGATTATCCCACCGTCCGTGCCATTATTCTCGTCGTGGCCGCTATCTTCATCTTCATCAACCTGCTCATCGAACTCCTGCAGATGAAGCTCGATCCCCGGGTGCAGCTATGACCATAACCTCAGCATCCGCTACCTCCAGCTCGGCTTTCCGCTTTCCGTTGCCGCGCGTCCATCCGCGGCTACGTCTGCCGCTCGCTATCGTTGCCATCGTCCTGATCGCTCCCTTTGCAGTGCCGCCTCTGCTTGGCATCGATCCCAATGCCATGTCGGTCTTGGAGCGGTTCGCAGGTCCGTCGCTTGCGCATCCCCTGGGCCTTGACGAATTTGGCCGCGACCGCCTGGCGCGCGTGCTCATCGGCGCCCAGGCGTCTCTGCGGGTCGCCGTCATTTCCGCGCTTATATCCTGCACCATTGGCAGCCTCATTGGTCTGTTTGGTGCGTATTTCCGTGGGCTTGCCGGATTCCTGTCAACAAAGACTGCCGATGTTGTCCTGTGCTTCCCGCCAATCCTTCTGGCGTTGCTGGTCGTCACACTCATGGGGCCAGGAACCACGACCCTGATCTGGGTGCTCTCGATCATCTATTTCCCCGCCTTTGCGCGGATCGTCTATCTCGAGGCATCCCGCGTCAGCCAGCTAGACTATGTCGTTGCCGCCAAAGCATTAGGGGCGCGGCCGCGCCGCGTGATGTTCCGCACGATGCTGCCCAACATTTCAGGGCCGATCATCGTGCAGCTCTCGCTCACAGCCGCCGCTGCGATCGTCACCGAAAGCGGCCTGTCCTATCTTGGCCTGGGGGTTGTTCCTCCCGATCCTTCATGGGGCCAGATGATCCGCGGCGCACGCGCCTATATGGAGCGCGACCCTCTGGGCATTATCATTCCCTGCGTCGCCATCTCGCTTACGATCTATAGCGTGAACCTGCTGACGGACCGACTACGGGATGTGCTCGATCCCAAGGGTTTGAGTGGCGGGATCCCGATCCTGTCGCCGCGACGCCGCAAGGTGCAGGCCGCGCCCCAATCCGCTACGCTCGAAGCCGATACCGTCCTGCGGATTGACCATCTCGATGTTGCCACAAACACGAATGGCACCCCGATCAAATTGATTGAGGACGTCAATCTGCGGGTCCGGCGTGGTCGCTGCACTGCTTTGGTGGGCGAGAGTGGCTCCGGCAAGTCACTGACCGCGTCGTCGGTCATGGGCCTGCTGCCACGTGGGGTCAATGTGACCGCGGGCGACATCATGCTGCGATCGCATAACGGTAAAACCATCCAGGTGACCACGCTTTCCGGCGAGGATCTGGAAGCCATCCGCGGCCGCGACGCCGCGATGATCTTTCAGGAGCCAATGACGGCGCTCAACCCCGTCTATCGGGTCGGGGATCAGCTTATCGAAGCTGCAAAGATACATCGTCCGGTCTCTTCCGCCCAGGCGCGCGAGGAGGGTATCGAGTTCCTCAAGCGGGTTGGGGTCAACGATCCGGTTCGCCGCTTCGACAGCTTTCCTCACATGCTCTCGGGCGGCCTCAGGCAGCGTGTCATGATTGCCATGGCGCTCTCGATGCAGCCGGGCCTGCTGCTGGCAGACGAGCCTACTACGGCCCTCGATGTAACGGTTCAGGCGGAAATCATTGACCTGCTCATCGCGCTCAAAAATTCGGCGGGGGCGCCGGGCATTCTGTTCATCAGTCACGATCTGGGCGTCGTCGCTCAGCTCGCCGATGAAATCGCCGTTATGTATGCCGGCCGTGTTGTCGAGCAGGGGCCTGCCGCCACAGTGCTGGGCAATGCACGCCATCCTTATACCAGGGCCCTGCTGCAGAGCATGCCAGCCGCGCATGAGGAGCTGCATGCCAGCCGCAGCGATACGCTGCCCTCCATCGGCGGAACGCCGCCCCTGCCTCACGAACGTCCGGCCGGCTGCGCCTTCCGCGACCGCTGCCCACACGCCATTTCGGTTTGCGCGGAAGTGCGGCCGGACCTGACCTCCGTCGATGGCCCCGACCATCTAGCGGCCTGCCACCTCACTAGGGGAAGCGCCGTATGATCGAGCAATACAATCTCCTTGAAGTCGAAAAACTCAGCCTTGGCTTCGGTGGCGGCAACGGCCTGCTCCGCAGCCAGCCGGCGATGATCTTGCGTGATGTCAGCTTCACCATCGGCCAGGGCGAAATCATTGGGCTGGTCGGGGAAAGCGGGTCTGGCAAGAGCACGATCGGTAAGGCCGTGCTCAAGCTGCTGAAGGCGCAGGAGGGCCGAATCCGCTTCGATGGGGTCGACATCAGCGATCTCAGCGAACACGACATGCGACCGTTGCGTCGCGAGATGCAAATTGTTTTTCAGGACCCCTATTCAAGCCTCGATCCACGCCAGACCGTGCGCGGCATCCTCTCCGACGCGCTCGACATACATCGCTTGCATACCGGCACAGCGCGCGAACCCCGGCTGGTGGAACTGCTCGACATGGTCGGACTGCGCCGGGAATTCCTCGATCGCTATCCGCATGAATTTTCGGGCGGCCAGCGTCAACGCATTGGTATTGCCCGCGCCATGTCGGTAGAGCCGCGCCTTATCGTGGCGGACGAGCCCGTATCCGCCCTCGACGTCTCAATCCAGGCCCAGGTCATCAATCTTATCGCCCGCCTGCGCGACCAGACCGGCGTGTCGGTGCTGTTCATCAGCCATGACCTGTCGGTCGTGCGGTTCATATCGGACCGCATCATCGTGCTCTACCTGGGTAAAATCATGGAAGTGGGACCTGCCGACCTGGTCCATCACGCACCGCTTCATCCCTATTCCAAGGCACTGGTCTCTGCCGAGCCGCGCCTTGACCAGAAATCCTCACGGATACGCCTGACGGGAGACATCCCTTCTCCCCTCAAGCCACCGTCTGGTTGCGTCTTCCGCACGCGCTGTCCTTTCGCCCTCCCGGCTTGTGCCGAAGGCGTGCCGGAGCTGCGGGAAGTCGCCCCCGGACGAAGCAAAGCCTGCATCAGGGACGACATAGATATGGAAACCGCCGCATGAAAACCGAACTTGCCCAACTCACCAGCCAGGAAGGGCGCGAGCTCCTAACTGATGACGCCGTTATCCTCATTCCCATGGGATCGCTCGAGGATCAGGGTGTGCATGCCCCGATGGGTGACTATCTGGCCGCCAAGCTGATCGCGGACCGAATTGCCCAGGCCGCGACCGCTGCCGGCACGCCGACCTTTACTGCTCCGGTTATTCCGTTCGGCGCCGAAGATTATTTCGGTTTGACCCATGGCGGCATTGCCCTGCGCTCCAGCACACTGCGCGCCCTCTTGGACGACATGGTGGGCTCGCTTTACCGTCGAGGTCTTAAGCGCATCGTGCTGATCAATGGCCACGGTGGCAACGTGCCCGTCATCACCGAGCTGGCGCTCAAGTGGCGGCGCGACAAGGGCATGTTTATTACCTCGCTCTATCTATGGCAGATGGCTTACGGCATTCTGCGCAAGGAACTCGGCGATGCCGAAGCGGCGCGGGTCAGCGGCCACGGTGCCGACCCGCTGACCTCCGTGGGTCTCCATCTCTATCCCGAAATTCTCCGGATGGACCTTGCCAAGGGTCCTCCCACAAACCCCATGCTCAAGGGCCTCAAAATCCAGCAGTACGGCTATCTGGAATACGAAGGATCCCCCGTTCAAGCGCCTATAGAAGCTGCCGAATGCGGGCCGGATGGCATCTGGGGTGGCAACCCCAAATACAGCTCGCCCGAACGCGGCAAAATGCTGGTCGAGCGCCTCACGGCGCTCGGGGCCGGCTACATCCGAGACCACGTCAGTAAGAACTTCGCCGCCTGACCCGGCGCCAGACAGGAAGAGAGAAATGAAGAAAATCACCGTCGTCCAGATCAATACGCGCGACGACAAGGCCGCCAATCTTGCAAAGCTGGAAAGCCTGGTCCGTGCCGCCCACGAGGCGGATCACGCCGACTATATCCTCACTCCAGAGCACAGCTTCTGCCTGACCGCCAATAAGGCCACGATGCATGCCGCGGCCGAAACCCTGGAAGATGGCGAGGGCTTGCGACGCATGGCCAGCCTGGCCCGCGAACTGGGCACCACCATCCACATCGGCAGCATTCTGACCACGCGGAACGGCCGCTATTATAACACATCGGTGGTGATCGGCCCGGATGGGAAGCAGCTTGCTACCTATGACAAGATACACCGCTATGATGTCGACCTTCCCAGCGGGCTTTCCTATCGCGAATCCGACACGAATGATGCCGGCAACGTTGCTGTGACTTACGACCATAACGGTACCAATGTAGGCCTGTCGGTGTGCTACGATGTCCGCTTCGGGTCCCTTTACCTCGAACTCGCAGCGCGCGGCGCCCAGGTCATCACTATCCCCGCCGCCTTTACCTTCGAAACCGGCGCGGCCCACTGGGATACCTTGGTTCGCGCCCGCGCCATCGAAACCCAATGCTACGTCGCTGCGGCCGGGCAGGTCGGCAGCTTCCCGGCCCCGGGCGGCGACCGCGCCAGTTTCGGCAATTCGCAGATCGTCGATCCCTGGGGCAAGGTGCTGGCCCGCTGTAGCGACATGGAAGGCTGGGCCTCGGCGACCATCGACCCGTCCTATCAAAATCGCGTGCGACAGAATCTGCCGGTTGCCCGTCACCGCCGCGCGATCGCCTGAGCCAAAGCCTCCCTAGGCTGGCAGGAATGTGGCGTAGGTCGGGTGCCTCTCGCACCAGTCCTGCGCCACTTCCTCGGCAATGGCATAGATGTCGCGCGCCATCCTGCGACGCGGCGCGTTCATGTAGTAGCAGCGTATTTCCATCAGCGGCAGCGGAACGGATGTATTCAGCGGCCGCACGTCACCCTCGGCAATAGCCCTGGTGAATGGTGTGAGGACGAGAGGCGCCACCCCGAATCCGCGATAGACCATCTGCGCGGCGGTCGACAGGGCCGAAGCCGTATCCTCAAGATGATCTAGTGCTCTGACTTCCGCCACTGCCTCGAGTCGAGGCGCGGCCTGCGATGCATCGCGCGGATAAAAAATCAGCGGCAGGCGAGCTAGGGCCTCGGCGTCGAGCGGCTCGCTGTCATCGATTTCGAGCTTCGTACTGGCTACCCATCCCATGACCGCGCGCATGGCAAAACTCTGCGGTACAGGATCGCTGCTGACCGTTGCGGTGGCGAATACAAGGTCAACAGCCTGCTCGGCGACCAGATTGCGCATCGCCGCATTCCCGGTCACCCGAAACTCCACGTTGGGATAAGCCTTTCTCACCTGCCGGGCGAATTCTTGCCCCCAGCTATAGAGGATCGGCTCGATAATGCCGATGACGAAGGCGCCGCGCTCGCGCCTCACAAGAGACTTCTGCATTCGCTCGTAGAGCTGCATGAACTCGCTCGCAAATTCGGCGACCTCATGGCCTCTTTCCGTAAGCACGATGCCTGGCTGGTCGCGCTGCAGCAGAGGCGCGCTGAGTTCGGACTCAAGGCTGCCGACCCGAATCGATACAGCTGGCTGAGTGAGGTTTATCTGCTTGGCCACCTTTTGGTAACTGCCCAGCTTAGCCAGCCAATAGAATGCTTCCAGCTGCTTGAAGTTCAATACGGTCCTCCCAGATCTCAGTCCGCGGCCCTTGCTGTCGACAAGTGTGCGCTCGACGGCAAACCGGGTCGCGCAACTTTCGCCGGCACCCCCAGAATGTCGACACAGAGGATTCGCGCATTAGGTCAATCTAGCTCGTTGTCGGTACCCAGCCTAGAAGTAGGCTCCATTGAGGCGTCGTTCTTCCATTGCCGTATGCCTCGGTCGCAGCCAGCCGAGTAAGATCAGCTCGTTGAGGGCACCTGCCGACAATGTGTCTGGGTGCGGTCGAGCCGCTGCACCTTATTCTTGGATTCCGTTGAAGAAAAATGGTGCCAGGGGCGGAATCGAACCACCGACACGCGGATTTTCAATCTTAGGTCAATTACTTGGTTCTACTAACCTTTACGCCTATCCGACATTACTTTCATTCCATCAAAAAAGACGCGATGTTCAAACGTTCGCATCGTGCAGGAGTACGAAGGTTATAACGCCAACGATGGTGGCGGCACGATGAAGATGTGGGATGGCGTGATCACTCACCTGGCCGATATGACCGGCGTGACCGTCACCAACTCCATTGAGCTCACAAATGGGATAGCTGTAAGTGCCGGCTACATCGCCATGCTGTCGGCCGATTACCCCCACGTACAGAGCCTAGTTCTTGATTCCCGCTGAGCGCTCCTGCTGATGGAAACGACACGATACAACACACATTAATTTGCCCGCTCGAAGCGCTGCGTTGCTTAATTCTCTAGGCAACTCAGGGCATGCGTTGGCAATCGAAACGTCATCAATCAATGACGGGTCGAGGTATGATGTCCGGGGCATGGGCGACAACCGCCTCAAGCATGTCGAGCGGTCGGACGGGAATGAGAAGTTATATTTACAGCCTTCAAAAACGAAACTCTCCCTTCCAGAAGTAAATACAGCATCGTCAACAAATATTGCTTTGGCGAACGTCTATCTTTCCTTGATGCGTTTTGGGCTGCTCTTATAAGAATGTCTTTCCTCAGAAACGGCTGCCTCAGAAAACCGCCTCGAAGTTATAATTTTCTGGGATGAACTCGTGGCGGTCTTCTTGGTCCGATTTCCCTGCGCGCATCGCTTGGTAGAACACTATAACGGTGAGTTCTTCATCTAGATTCGACAAACGCGCTTTGCGGAGCGCTTCGCGCCCAGCGGCGATTGCTTTGGCGTTGGGTTGCACGTTTTAGCTCCTTCAGTTTGATTTTTCTGCGCGCTTCGAGTTTTCTGATTTCTGCCTCCAGAGGAGCAAGCATTTTCAATGCCATCTGGTGTCTGAATTCCACAAAATCTTCAATGTGCAGAAACTCCAATTTGTCTTTTGGGGAAGGAAAGGTCAGGCGCCTTGCCCCGAAAATGCTCGGATCAATGTCCATCGGCGCGATGCACTCTTCGGCGGATATGACAGGTAGCATATCTGGAAGCTGTTGAAGGCATTTCGCATCAGGTATGACAACGATCTTGCATTCAGCCGTCTGTCCAGGAACGATCACTTCGATATTGCCGGCATGGATGGCGCTACGAATGTCGCGATGGAAGTCTTTCCCGAAATTCTTGGCACGGGGAAGGTGTAGAAGCCCAATCCGACCCTCGCGGGATGCGTCATTCAAGTCTTCAAGGGTTCGCGAGAGAGACATGTCCGCCACAAGAAGGACGTCGATCTTGACTGGATCATCCCCTTTCTCCACGACGATCCTCGGCACTGGAAAAGATCTGCGGTCATGTCGGATTGCGAGATCATCGGTTTGTTTGCGCCAAAAGGCCGATGCTTCCTTGTATTCCCGGCGCGCGCCATAGTGGAGAGACGCTAGGCCGGCTGATCCAGCGTTGGTCAAGGACATCGGCCGCGACAGGATGAACGCAAGAGGTACGAACTTCCAAAGGATGCGCTCGTTGTGTCCGGTCATCATCATCACGCGGAAATACAGCTCTGAATCCGACGAAAAGCGGACTTCATCCCAGCCGCCGAGTTCCTTAACGATTTTTGATGGAAGCAGCAGGGAAGATGTATTTTCGGTGATGCAATAGCCGCTCCGGGGTTTTGCGGCTCCGACAAGATCAGCGGTGGCTCGCACCCCGTATGTCGAATTGAAGGTGTGTCCCTTAAGGATATCTCCCACCTGCGCCGCTATTCGCTGTGGGTGGGACCAATCGTCTGCATCATTTACGGTGACGTATTCACCACTCGATGCGGAGAGCCCTGTATTTCTGGCTTTGTAGACACCGCCGTTCACCGGCTGCCTGATGGGTATTACGCGCTCATCATTGGCAGCAATCGCCTGAACTATCGCCCATGTGTCGTCCGTACTGGCATCGTCCACAATGATGAGTTCGAGATTGCGCCAAGACTGCTCAAGGATGCCTCGTGCAGCCATCTCAATCGTCTCTTGGGCGTTAAACGACGGCATGATAACTGAGACTTTCAGGCCGTCTTCAATCGGAGAAACATCAGCAGTTACGTTGTCGATGGCTAGCGGTTCGCTGGCATTTCGCAATTTTAGGGGAGCAAACCCGGAGGCCAGCAATGGCTTGTTCAGCCAATGCAGGCGCCTTTCTGGCTCATCATAAAGTGATGATAGTCCGACGCAAAGTCGCGGGTCGTCCTCGTTGCCTACGTGGTCCAGGGCGAGAGATCTAGCCTCCTCGAAACTCCAAGCTCGGCGGAGGATGTCCATTTCATAGATGACAAACTGGAGTTGCTCAGCATTTGCGGGAGAAAGCTGTTTCGCAATTGAAAGATTTTCCAATGCAGCATCCAGGTCTCCATCTGCCGCAGCTTTGCGTGCCAAGCCCCATGCTGCCTGGTATCGCTCCTCTTTCGTGCCTGTTTGCTTCAGTTTTTCAAGCTCGGCAGCGGCATATTTCGAGTATCCACCCCACAACATTATGTCGAGCGTGGGGTGGACCTTGTAAATGGGCGCGGTCATTTGAGATCTCATCCCTCTAGCGAACGCAACTGTTTGGCATCATCCAATTCAAACTTCAATGCGGGTGAGCTGAGAGCGCAACCGACTGGTGGACTTCTCAGGAGCGCGTTGCTAGATCGATACTATGATAGCGAAGCGCCTGATTTTCTCATTCATAGTCCTGTCTATCGCCGTTTTAGGTGCCGCATATTCGGATTTCGGTATAAGCGAATACAAGCTGCAAACCAATGCAGAGTTGAGGGAGCTTGAGAGCAAGACATATTGTCGATCTTACAACGATAAGTTTGATCGAGGTCTTGTTACATGCCAAAATTTCAGGGGTATGGATAAGGATATATTCATATGGGGAGATAGCCATGCAAAGCATTTGGTTGCAGGCTTTTCGGAAGTCTTCCCTAATTACAATGTGTTTGTTCTTTACATGACAGGGTGCGTCCCCCAATCTGGATTCCAAGGTTACCTGCGAGATTATAAGGATGATCGGACGATCGAGTGCGTTCGACGTAACAAGAACGCTCTTCAGTTTTTCTTTGAGAGACAGCCTACAAATATAATTATTACAAGCGCAAAGCGCGATAAGCCTGAGCGAATGGCCTCAATCGCGAAGGATCTGGCAATCTTGCTAGGCCAACATGGACACAACGCCGTCGTTCTCGGCGACTTTATACGTCCTGGAGTAGCCTTGAATGGATGCCAAGATTGCGAGCCAGACAAAAGGCAGGTTCTGCAGGAACTCAGATACAACAAGAGGTTTCATAAGGAGTTCCCGGAAGCCGTTATGCCTGATCTGTTTCAATGTCCTGGCGGAGAATGCATTTTCTATGCGGGTGGCAAACCCATCCATAGAGACAACCACCATCTTAGCATATTCGGAGCGACAGAAATGGTGGGCCGTATGAAAGATCATATTCCGCTGAACTAACGGTCTCTCGCACTCATGAGCTGAGCGTGCGCCATCTTGTCTGTTACGAGGGCAGGCGAACCGGAGAATTCAAGTACGATCGTGCGACGGCCGACCTTTTAGGGTTGTTCAAGAGGCAAGACGGGTTGCGTTGAGGTTATTGATAATGCTGTCTCTGCGATTGAGCGCGGCCCACTTGTCGGGGAAACGCTCATAGACTTGGATGAGACGGTCAACGGGGGCCAAGACCTCGGTGCAGATATAGCTGAAATTGGGCTCTCGCCCGAACCAATCCAGCATTTTTGCTTCGTCAACCGGATCGTGGACATGCGATTTTGTTTTTCCCTTGGGCCACTTGTATGGAACGCTGACGACGACAACATTCCCGATCGAAAGCAGTTTCTGGGCAAATTCCCGAGCTGGCGGAACATGCTCTAGAACCTGCATGCAAGTGACAATGTCATAATGGCGGTCGGGTTCCCACGCTAAAAAGTCTCCGGTGAATGAATGGACGCCGGGCGCTTCGTAGGGGCGTTTCAAATCGACTGAAGCCCGATGTGGAATGAAATCAAACCAATCTACATAGGGGCATCCGGCTGAACCTACGTCGATAATCGAGCGCGCCTTTTTGCCGATCCGCTCTACGAGGACGCGGGCGACTTGGTAATAGAGTATATCCTTACGCTCTTCCCAATATTGGTTGCTTGCATTGTTCATAATCTCCCTCTCCCTGTGAGATTGCTTACGCCAGAGAATTTCTCGCTGCAATTCATATTGCCAGGAGGCCGCCTACCCCCACGAGCGGTCCTCTACCTAGCAGGCAACCATAAGTAAATACCCTCAACTGTTCAGTTGCGTTACCCAGGAGCGCCCATGTCTCTCTTTGGCTCCCCTGCTGGAGCACGATGTTGCAGCAAGCGGGACAGGAACGTCCGCAGCTTGCGCTCTAGCCATTTGGTTACAGCCACGCTGAGTAGTAGGACGGCAATGAGGACAAAAGCCAAAGCAAAGTATCGTGGAAGACCAGCGTCAAGCAAGACGCGGATCATTGCCGCGCCCACGACAGTATGGAGGAGATAGAGCGGATAAGTCGCAAGGCTGCCGGTTTTAATCTGCCTCGATATAGGGCCGAGATAGCGGGACAAGGCAGCATCAAATCGGACTGCGGCGATGAGGAGCAGCACGGAAATGAGCCAAACGGCAATTGATGCCTGCTCCCAAAGCTCTAGTCCGAGATCGCGCGTCGCTGTTGGGTAGATCACCACGCAGCCGCCGATCGAGCAGATTGTGACCGCTACGATTCTCCACCATGTGAATCTGCCGGCAATCGCATTCCAGATAACGACCCCAACCGAAAAGAACATACCGTGATGCAGCAGCAGAAGCTGAGCATCGCGGGAAGAAATCAGTCCTCTGAATGGGTTCGAGGGTCGGCCATGGTAGAGCGCAAACACTATCCAAATCAGCGATGTGATTGTTCCCACGCCGATCATGATGAGCTCCAATCGGCGCAGCTGGCCGATGGCCAAGAGCATGAAGACAAGGGTGTAGAAGGCGATCTCCACGCCCAACGTCCAATAGACGCCATCGATCCAGGGTCCATAGGGCCAAAGCGACGCGGAGCGTAGATATCGGTCAAGCAGGTCGGCTGGCTCTCGCCAACCAATCGCCAATGCAACGGCTAAGGTGATTGTCGCGCAGATCACCGCTCCGGGAAATAGGCGCAGAAAACGCCGATACAGGAAAGACAGGGCGGTGCTGGATCGCGCGGTAAAGGCTATCACGAAGCCGGAGAGCATGAAGAACACTTCAACGCCGACCCAACCGAAATGGGTGAGCTGCGCAACTTCCGGGAACTCTGCGCGTCGTTGAAGGATGCTGCCCGGCGTGGACCGCTCGTTTGCCCAAGACCAAAACCCGAGGTGGAAGGCAACTACCAATAGAGCGGCAAATATGCGGACCAGATCCGCTCCAATGTACCTTTCCTGGGACAACGCTCCGCTCCCGTTTCCCTTCGTTCCGGCCGGCCCGACCACGCAGGGAGGTCCGTTATGGCGGCTTCTAACTACCGTTCACGCCGGGAAAATGAAAGGCCGATTGCAGCCGATTCCGAGTGCGAGTTCACACTGCCCATCTAGCTACGAAGGAACCTGATGATGTTTGACGACGCGACCGTTCGCGCGGTCGAGCAGCCTTGCTCCGCGCATGAAAGTGGAAGCTGCCATGCTGCCGACCATTGCCGAGGTTGAGAGCAATGGGCAGGTGTTCGCGATGGTCGCACGGTTCGAAAGAGTCGTTGATCCGCTGGGAGGGGCGTTATTTCGATGAGCGGCTTACAAGCGCCTTACCGGGGCGGCTCCGGTCTCGCGGGCATCAGGCATGCTGCGCATGGGCTCGACGGGTGCCCGAGTTCGCGAGCTGCAGGCACTTCTCGTCCGTGCCGGTCACGCGCTGAAAGTGGATGGCGACTATGGGCCAAGCACCAAGAGCGCAGTACTGGCCTTCCAGCGCTTCGCAGGCCTCATTGCGGACGGCGTTGCAGGCCCCGAAACGATGCGCGCTCTCGCATCGTTCAAGGTGGCCCCTGATGAAAGACCGGGCGCTGTCGGCCCGCTCCAGACAGATCAGGCCAAGCAGGGGGGTACAGCGATCCTTGGGGGCGCCGCAATCGAAACGGCTCGGCAGCAAATCGAAAACGCTGCCGATCGATTGGCCCCTATTCCTGGCTTTGAATGGCTTTCTGGCGCGCTGACCGTTATTGCCGTGCTCCTCGTGCTTGGCGGCCTTGGATGGGCTGCTTACGGCTGGTGAGCAAACCGCCAAACCAACGAGGGCGACATTGCCCCGGTGAGGACGTGATGTTCGGGATCGGAATATGGATTCAAATCGGGATCGTCCTCGCCGTCATGTCAGGGCTCGCTTGGTCGCACTCGGCCGAATTCCGCGCCGGCCGCGCTGCCGAGCAGGGAGCAATTTCCCACCAGATCAGAAAGGAGAACGCCGATGCGGCTGAAGCATCTGAGGAATGGCGCGCTCGCTATCGTCTCTGCGTTGCTGGCGGCGGCCTGCACGACTTCGAAACCGGCGCCTGTGACCGCTGATGGCCTACGGCAGGTCGTTGGCACGTCCTTTATTGGTGCGCAGGGGCGAACGCCGGAAGACCAGGAGAGGATTGACGAGACCTCCGGGGGCTTTGCGGAGCCTCGGTCTGGACGCCATCGGAATGCGCCAAGCACGGACGCGAGAGCCGACAGGAAGATTGAGAATTGACGGAAGGGAGGGATTATATGCAGGAACCAGCTCGAAAGATTGCCGAGAATGTTATCGTCCTGGCGCTGGCGCGGTCTCTCAATGCTGGCAATGCCAACGATTGGGCTTATCTTATGGCTCTATATCGGTTGGCAGGAAAACAAGCTCAGCGCGATCCGTATGCAGGTGACGATCGCGCAGAATTCCGCGACGTCCCTTCCGAGAAAGCTACCGATGTGAGCGGCCGGCTCATCGCTGTGGAGACGAAGCAGGTGCAGGATGCTGCGGCGGGTGCCCGGTTCCAGTCTGAAATGCTCGGGCGCATGGATCGCATGCAGGATGCGATTGTAAGCCTCTCGAACTCGGTATCGGCATTGACTGCGACGGTGCAGGCGCTTGCTGAAAACCAGCGAGAAGGTCGCGCCGAGTGTGGCTTGAAGACCTTGAAAATCAAGGAAACTGGCTTGCCACACGACAACATGAAATCAGAGAACGTAGCCGAGAGGGTGACGATTAAGATCTCGATATGTTCGGCAAATTTATGGTGCCCAGGGGCGGAATCGAACCACCGACACGCGGATTTTCAGTCCGCTGCTCTACCAACTGAGCTACCTGGGCTTGCCGTCCGCATCGATTGCGCGTCCGTCGCCATCTCGACGGGCTGACGCTTCGTCGAAAGCGCGTGGGTTATAGCATGTGAATCGACGCTGTCCAGCGCATCCCTTCTCAAACGAAGAGCTTTTTTTCGCGCGAATGCCAAAGCCTGAAACACTTGACCTAGATGCGCCGGAGGTAGTGCAATGGCAGGCTTCCCCTGGTTGATCGTGCCGATGACATAGGTCTGTCGCGCGCTGAGCATCAGAACCCCCGCGGCAAGGAGCAAACAGCATGAAAGTTTCGAGCCCCGGCGTAACTTCTCCTTTCCTGTTCTCCGATAGACTGCCTCTTCCAATTCCGATCTTGATGGTGACGAAAATGCGTCGTGTTCTTTTTCTTTCCTTCGCCCTGTTTCTTTACCCTTTCGCTGCTTCGTCGGAGCCGCTTCAATGGTCCAGCGAAAGCCTGCCGGATCCGGTCCAGTCGATCCTCACCGGCTATGAGAAAATGTGCAGCGACATCGATGGCAAGCTCGAATCAGGCTTCGACCAGCCGATGATCATGACAGGCGATATAGACGGGGACGGGGTTCAGGATTTCATTCTCAACCCGCAGAACATGCAGTGCAGTGCTGGCGCCACCACCTTCTGCGGCAATGGCGGATGTTATATTTCGCTTGCGCTTTCCGGTCAGAATTACGCCGAACCCGTCACGATCATGGGTGGCGCGCCGGCCATTTCCCAGAGCGAAGAGGGAACCATGCTGAACGTTTGGGTCAGCAACGCCAACTGCAAAACCACGGAAGCTGCGAGTTCGTGCCTCGGCCGCTATTCGTGGGCGGATGGCAAGCTCACAACTACTTACGAAGCTCGGCAGTTTCAGGAGTAGTCCAGGTGCATTCCCTCCAGTTGGCGTGATTTGGCTCAACGCGGAATCACGGCTGCGGACGTGGCATTTTGCCCACGATTCCGGTAATGGACGCCCGCGTGGCGGGCGTCTATGATCCGCTGGCAACCTAGGACGGCAGCATGGACTATCAGCGGTTCTTCTCCGAGGCTATCGACCAACTTCACGCGGAGCGGCGCTACAGGGTTTTTGCGGATCTCGAGCGGATCGCAGGAGCCTTTCCGCGCGCCATCTGGCGCGCCGATGGAAAGGCGCGTGAGATCACTGTCTGGTGCTCGAATGACTATCTGGGCATGGGCCAGCATCCGGATGTGATCGCCGCCATGCAGGAGGCTGTCGGCCGGATCGGCGTGGGCGCCGGTGGCACTCGCAATATTTCCGGCACAAACCACCCGCTGGTGGAACTCGAGGCGGAATTGGCCGACCTGCATGGGAAAGAAGCCGCTCTCGTTTTCACCTCCGGTTTTGTTTCCAACGAGGCTTCGATCTCGACCATCGCGCGCCTCCTGCCCAATTGCCTTGTTCTTTCCGACGAACTCAACCATGCCTCCATGATCGAAGGCGTGCGCCGTTCCGGGGCAGAGAAGAAGATTTTTCGCCACAACGACCTAGAGCATCTGGAAAGCCTGCTAAAGGCCGCAGAGCCCCGCCGGGCAAAGCTCATCGTGTTCGAGTCGGTATATTCGATGGATGGCGACATCGCGCCGATCGCGGAGATCGCCGACCTTGCCGACCGCTATAATGCGATGACCTATATCGATGAGGTGCATGCTGTCGGCATGTATGGTGCACATGGCGGCGGGATCACCGAGCGGGAAGGCCTCGCACACCGCATTGATGTGATCGAGGGCACGCTGGCAAAGGCGTTTGGCGTCATCGGCGGCTATATCGCAGGGTCGGCATCGCTCGTCGACGCAGTACGCTCCTACGCGCCCGGCTTTATTTTTACGACTGCGCTGCCGCCTGCAATCGCGGCGGCGGCCACCGCATCAATCCGGCATCTGAAGAACTCGAACGCCGAGCGCGAGGCGCAGCAAAGGCAGGCGCGACGGACAACGGAGGTTTTGCGCGCGGCCGGCCTTCATGTCATGCCGTCCGAAACGCATATCGTGCCGGTCCTGGTCGGCGACCCCGAGCTTTGCAAGAAAGCGAGCGACCGGCTTTTGGAAAAACACAGCATCTACATTCAGCCGATTAACTATCCCACTGTTCCGCGCGGAACAGAGCGCCTGCGCATAACACCCACGCCCTTCCACTCGGACGACCTTGTCGAGAAGCTGAGGGATGCACTGCTTGAGACCTGGCAGGCTCTCGGCATCAGCTTCAACGAAGCGAATCCTACGTCAGCCGCGCGGACAGATCGCATCATCCCGCTGGTGGTCTCGAAATCAGGCGGATAGAACGGGATTGGTGAGGCGGATCAGGTGCCGCCTCACTGACTGCCTTCTTTTCTCTCCATGGCGGCTGTGGCCGCCTTTCGCTTATCTTCTTGCCAGCAGATCCCGAATTTCCGTCAGGAGTTGTACATCCTGAGGCGGTGCCGCGGGCTCCGCCGGCTGCTCTGCTTGCCGCCTGCGCAGCCTGTTCACGGCCCTGACCATCAGGAAAATGATCCAGGCGAGGATGAGGAAGTTCAGAAGAACGGTGATGAAATTGCCGTAGGCCAGCACTGCCCCCTGCTCACGCGCCTGGGCAAGCGTATCCGCTGTCACACCGGAAGCGAGCGGGACAAAATAATTGGAGAAGTCGAACCCGCCGAAGACCGCGCCCACGATGGGCATGATGATGTCGTCGGTCAGAGAGCTGACGATGCCGCCAAATGCGCCGCCGATAATCACGCCCACGGCCAGGTCTATGACATTGCCCCGGGCTATGAACTCCCTGAATTCATTCAGCATTCCGTTTGCCATTTCAGTCCCCCTGGCACGGTTGAGAATCCGGGTGACCCACACCCAGCGCTTATCAGAATAGCAAATGTGAGCGAACAGGGAATCTTTGTTGTGCCTGCGCTCTGTACGGATGGTCGAAAGAAGCATTGCGCGCGCTGCTCCGCTATGCTTCGCTTGAAAAAACGAGTGGAGGAAAGAGGGCGGCGGCCGTGCAGGGCTGGGTCATCGCGATCATCGCCATCGGCTACGTCACGTTTCTTTTCGTGATCGCGAGCCTGGGAGATCGGCGCGCAGCCGCAGGCAAGATGTCCGGCACCCGCCCGCTCATCTATGCCCTGAGCCTGGCGATCTACTGCACGTCCTGGACATTTTTCGGCTCGGTGGGGCTCGCGACGGAGCGGGCCTTCGAATTTCTGGCGATCTATATCGGGCCGGTCCTCGTCTTTATCTTTGCAAACCGGCTGCTCGGGCGCATCATCCGGCTTGCGAAAAGGGAAAAGATCACTTCGGTCGCTGATTTTCTGGCGGCCCGTTACGGCAAGAGCTTCGCCATTGCCTCCGTGGCGGCGATCATCGCCACTTGCGGCACCATTCCCTACATTGCCTTGCAACTGAAGGCGATCTCAGCCTCGGTAAGCCTGATGGTGGAGCACTATGACGGGGCGCTGCCATCGATCGAGTTCTTCATCGGCGATATCTCGCTCCTGATCGCGATGCTGCTTGCGCTCTTTGCCGTACTCTTCGGTACTCGGCACGCGGACGCGACGGAACATCAGAATGGCCTCGTCCTTGCCGTGGCAATTGAATCGGTGGTCAAGCTCGCCGCCTTTCTCGCCGTCGGCATTGCCGTTACTTTTTTCCTGTTCGGAGGAGCAGGCGAACTCGCCAGGAAGGTGGCAGCGGAACCTAAGGTGGTCAACGCCTTCACGCATCCCACCTCGCTCGCCACATGGGTGGTGATGACGACGCTCAGTGCCTGCGCCATCATCATGTTGCCGCGGCAGTTCTATGTGACCATCGTCGAGAACAAGGGGCCGGACGAGCTCAAACGGGCGGCCTGGCTCTTCCCGCTCTATCTCGTGCTCATCAATCTCTTTGTCATACCGATCGCGTTCGCCGGGATTCACGCCGTAGGCGGCCGTACGAATTCCGATCTCTACGTGTTGGCCGTACCGCTCCTTGCCGGGCACGACGCGTTGGCGCTGCTGGCCTTTATCGGCGGGCTTTCGGCGGCGACAGCCATGGTCATCGTCGACAGCGTGGCGCTGTCCATCATGATCTCCAACGATCTCATCATCCCTCTTTTCGTGCGCCGGCTACTGCACCCGGAAGGCGGCGAGAAGGAAGACTGGTCCGCCGTTATCCTCAATATCCGCCGTGCTGCTATCTTCATCATCCTCTTCGCGGCGTTCCTCTATTATCGCGAGAGCACCAATAACGCGCGGCTTGCCGCAATTGGTCTTATTTCCTTTGCCGCCATCGCCCAGTTCGCGCCCGCATTTCTGGGCGGGCTGATTTGGCGGGGTGCAAACAGCCGCGGCGCTCTGCTCGGCATGAGCGCTGGCTTCATCATCTGGGCCTATACGCTTTTTTTCCCTTCGGTGGCGCCGGCCGGCACCGAGATTATCACGAACGGCCTCTTTGGCATCGAGGCGCTGCGGCCACAGGCCCTCTTCGGCACGGTGGCGGAGCCGCTCAACCACGGTGTGCTGTGGAGCCTCGCTGTCAACACACTCTTCTTCGTGCTGGGCTCCCTCTCACGCGCCGCGAAACCGCTGGAGCGCATTCAGGCGGCCATCTTCGTGCCGCGCGAGGCCGCCCCGATGCCGAGTCTGCGCCGCTTCAGACCGGCTGTTACGGTCAACGATCTCAAGGACACGATCTCTCGTTATCTGGGCGTGGAGCGAACCGAGCGTTCCTTCCTCTCGTTCGAAGCCGAGCAGGGCAAACCGCTCAACGGAAACGATCAGGCGAGCGTGCCCGTCATCCGGTTTTCCGAGCAGCTTCTTACGAGCGCCGTCGGCTCATCCTCGGCTCGCCTTATACTGTCGCTTCTCTTCCAACGGATCGAAAGCTCTCCTCGCGATGCGATGAAGCTGCTCGATGACGCCTCGCTCGCGCTTCAGCATAACCGCGATCTGCTGCAGACGGCGCTGGACCAGATGGAAGAAGGGATCACCGTTTTCGATGAGGATTTTCGCCTCACCTGCTGGAACAGGCAGTTCCGCGGGCTTCTGGACCTGCCTGACGTAATGGGGCAGGTCGGTGTCTCCCTCGGTCAAATTGTGAGCCATCTCATCGCCCGCGGGGAGCTTCCCCGGGATGCGGAAAAGACGGTGCTTGAGAGGCTTGCAGCCTTCGGCACGCCATGGGAACTGACATTGCAAAAGAGCGCGCGCATCCTTGAGATCCGCTCGAACGCCATGCCTGGCGGCGGCATGGTGGCCACCTACACCGACATTACTGCCCGCGTTGAAGCGGACATCGCATTGAAGCGCGCAAATGAAACGCTCGAACAACGCGTGGCACATCGCACGGCAGAGCTGATGCGCGTGAACGAGGAGCTTGCCCAGGCACAAAGGCTCGCCGAAGAGGCCAATCTCGGCAAAACGCGCTTTCTCGCGGCTGCGGGACACGACATCCTCCAGCCCCTTAATGCGGCGCGGCTTTATTGCACTCCGCTCAAGGAGAAAACGGACCGTCAGGATCTTCACGCTTTCGTGGAAAGCATCGAGTCCTCGCTCGATTCGGTGGAAACGATCCTCGGCGCCGTTCTGGACATCTCCCGGCTCGATACCGGTGCGCTGAAACCTTCGGAAAGCGTGTTTCGGCTCGATTCCCTGTTGAGCCAGATCGGTACAGATTTCCGCCCTCTTGCTGCCGAAAAAGGGCTCCGGCTCACCATAGTGCCCAGCTCGATTGCCGTATGCACTGACCGCAGCCTTCTTCGCCGTCTGGTTCAGAATCTCGTCTCAAACGCCATCAAATATACGCGCCGCGGCCGCGTGCTCGTCGGCGTGCGCCGGCGCGGCGAACTGGTCGAATTAAAGGTGATCGACACCGGGATCGGCATCGCGGACGACAAACTGAATATCGTCTTCAGGGAATTCACACGGCTGGATGAGGGCATGCGCGAGGCTCAGGGGCTCGGGCTTGGCCTTTCCATCGTGGATCGTATCGCACGTGTTCTCAAGCTGGAGATCCGGCTTTCATCAAAGCCCGGAAAAGGCACTTCCTTCTCCGTGATTCTGCCTGCAAGCAGCGCACAACCAGACCTCCTGCCCGATCCGCTGCCATTGGCTGCCAGTCCGAACATTATGCTCGCAGGACTCAACGTGCTTTGCATCGACAATGACGAAAAAATTCTCGATGGCATGCGTGTCCTACTGCAAGGCTGGGGCTGTCAGGTGCACACGTCCACGGGTGTTGCCAGCATGGGGGCGCTTCGCATGCCGGGCAATCGGCCGGATCTGATTCTGGCGGATTACCATCTGGATGTCGAAAACGGCCTCGCGGCAATCGGGCAGCTCAGGCACGCATGGGGAATGGAAATCCCCGCCATACTGATCACGGCCGACCGCACCGACAATGTGCGCGCCGCCGCCAAAGCAATGGGCATTCCGGTGCTCAACAAGCCAATTAAACCGGCCTCGCTCCGTGCGCTCCTGATGCGCTATCGCCAGGTGCTTGCAGCTGAATGATCGTATGCGATCGATCGATGCCTAAATGTTTTCGGAAAGAGTTCCCGCGCCGATACGCGAGAGGCAGATCACAGCCTGAGTGCGGCTATCGACCCGGAGCTTCTGCAGTATTGCGGAGACATGCGCCTTGATCGTCGCCTCCGACACGTTCAAGGCGTAGGCGATCTGCTTGTTTAGAAGCCCTTCGGCCAGCATGGCCAAAACACGCGTTTGCTGGGGCGTGAGCGTGCGCAACCGGGCAATCAGTTCGGAAATCTCAGCATCGCCCTCCTCGCCGAGATCGATCCCGCCGGGAGTGTAAATGCCGCCGTCGAGCACTGTCTGCACCGCGCGGCGCAGCTCTTCCATGCGAGCCGACTTCGAAATGAAGCCGGAGGCGCCGAGTTCTACCGCGCGGCGGATTGTCTGTGGGTCGTCATGCGCGGAGACAATAACGATGGGCACGGCCGGAGCCAGGCCGCGTAGCGCCACCAGGCCGGAAAGCCCGCTCGCACCGGGCATCGCAAGATCGAGCAGCACGAGATCGATGTCGAGATCGCCGTCAATAGCCGCTTTTGCGCTCTCGAAATCTTCCGCTTCCAGGATTTCACAATCGGCGCCGAAGCCGCTCAGGGCCTGCTGCAAAGCTCCCCGAAAAAGCGGATGATCGTCCGCAACGACGAAACGATAGTCCGGCAAACAGACCTCCCCGACCGGCTACTCTCTTCTTGTGTTCGCTTCGAGCCGACAGGGGGAAGATTATGCGGGGATCGGCTCGCTTTGCAAGGCTGGAGCCGTCTTGGCGATCCTCAGGTGCGTTCAGAGGGCGTTCCGTCCTGATCGGGCGCCTGATCTGCTGGGGTCTCTTCCTGTTCCAATCCCCTCACGATGTCCACAAAACGGCGGAAGAACCGCTCCATCATATTGAGAGACTGTTCGAACTCCTGTTCGCCGGGGAGTCCGCCCGTCGTTTCTTCCTCAAGCGCCTTAACGCGCGCTTCCAAAGCTTCAATTCTCTGCTGCAATGTCTGCCCATCCGGCGCTTCCGCCGTGGCCTCGTTGGCAGCCGGCCGGCAAAGGAGTTCGCCGCCGCGCTCCTGGCAGAGCGTCATGGCGCCGGTCTGCGTGTCCATCCGGACATAACCGTTCTCGGTGCGCTCCAGGCGATACCGCTCCTCGCTCTGGGCCAATGCGGCGCTCTCAAGAAGCGGCAAAAGGCAAAGGCCTGCTATGGCTGCTGATGCTGTACGCATGATCGTTACTCCTCGGTCGGCATTCTAATAGCAGATGAATACGCCGCGATTGAGGTGCAAAAAGCGGTGCCGGTAAGAAAGGGGCACTTCCACCCCAGCCCTGCAGGCATTATAGCCCGGCTATGTCCCGATTAATTTACAAAATATGCCCAGCCAGTCTCTGGCGCGAAGCCGAGGAGCGCGGTTTTTTTATCGGCGCTCCAGTCGATCTGCAGGACGGCTTCATCCATTTCTCCACAGGAGCCCAGGTCGAGGAAACGGCCGCCAAGCATTTTAGCGGCCAGCGAGACCTTCTCCTCATCGCCATCGAAGAGGAGAAACTCGGCCAAGAACTCAAATATGAGGTCTCGCGAGGAGGAGATCTTTTCCCGCATCTCTATGGCCGGCTTCCGCTAGCTGCCGTGCGCTGGGTCAAGCCCCTGCCGCTCGGCACCGGCGGCCGGCATATTTTTCCGGTGCTGGACGCATGATGCATATTATTGACCGGCTGACGCGGCCCGTTCTCTTCGCATTCGATCCGGAGCGTGCGCATGAACTCTCCATTGCCGCGCTTAAAACCGGCATCCCGTTTTGTACTGGCGGGGTCCAGAATTCAAAGCTGGCGGTTTCCGTCGCGGCCCTGAACTTTCCAAATCCCATCGGCATGGCGGCAGGCTATGACAAGAACGCGGAAATACCGGATGCGCTGCTCAATCTCGGCTTTGGCTTCGCCGAATGCGGCACAGTTACACCGAAGCCCCAGGAGGGGAATCCGCGGCCACGCATTTTCCGGCTGACGCGTGATCGTGCCGTCATCAATCGGCTCGGCTTCAACAATGAAGGTCATGCGCAAGCGCTGGCCCGGCTTTCATTACGCAAGGGAAAAAGCGGGATCGTCGGTGTCAATATCGGCGCCAACCGCGACAGTTCCGATCGGATGGCAGACTATCAGGAGGGTGTGCGGACCTTCGCAGCCGTTGCCTCATATCTGACGATCAATATTTCTTCACCCAACACCACCGGCCTCCGGGGGCTGCAGGATCGGGAAAATCTCTCCGAATTGCTTCAGCGTGTCATGCGGGTGCGCAACGAGCAGGCTGCGCTGATCAAGCGAAAAGTACCGGTTTTCCTGAAAATCGCACCGGATCTTTCCGAAGAAGCCTTGGCGGATATTGCCCAGGAGGTGCTCGAAAAGGATTTGGACGGCCTGATCGTTTCCAACACCACCCTTTCACGCGAAGGGGTCAGAGAGCCTGCGGCAAGCGAGGCCGGCGGCCTCTCCGGGGAGCCGCTTTTTGAGCGATCAACCATCGTGCTCGCCAAAATGCGCAGGTTGGTCGGACCTGCCCTCCCCATCATTGGGGTGGGCGGCGTTCACTCTGCCGAAACGGCGCTGGAAAAGATACGGGCGGGCGCTGACTTGGTTCAGCTCTACACCGGTATGATTTTTGCTGGACCGGGGCTTCCCGCTCGAATCATAAGCAGGCTTGCAGCTTATGCCGAGGCCAACGGGCTGAAATCCATCGCGGAGATCAGGGACAGCAACATCGAGGCTTGGGCCGACCGGCCGCTCACGTGAGCCCGTCAGGCGAAGGTCTGCCGCTTGTCGGCACGATATTCTCAATCAACTTGCCCGGCCGCAACGAATCGCCGGCCGTGTGTTCAGCGCCTGAGGCTCAAGAGCCTCAAAATCAAAAAGACCGGCACCACGATCACCGCACCGAGAACAATGTAGCCGAAGAAGTCGGCAATAGCGGCAAAGCCCATATTCCAGAGCCGCAGGACCGTATCGCGCAATGCATGAAGAACGTCCCAGGGCGTCCAGTCGAAAACGCTCATGAGGAAGCCCACGATCAGGGACACCACCAGGAGCTTGATGAGGACGCGTAACGGGCTGTCACCCAGAAACCTTGCCACTGCCGACACGATCCGAACTCCGTAAAAGTTATACTATCCACGGACATATGAGTTCGGCACGGCCAGCGCAACCTCGTGACGACATATGTCCTGCGAACCGTCCTGCGGGTAATGGCGATCGTTTTAGCGCCAACGGCGCAAAGTCTGTTTGATTCCCATACGACGCCCCACGGGCAAACCACCGTGCTTCGGATTCATACGGCAGAACCATCTCATGCGAGATCTGTCCTATACAAAACAGCGCAACCTAACGAATCCCCGAAACTCGTGGTGTGTACATCGCCTATAACCCCGGCGCACGTTTATCTTCATTGGGGCTTGCGCATGCGGAAATTCTCTTCGAGGAAAGGTATTGTATACGATCTTCGTGTACCAATAAGCCACGGGGGTGTAGCGTTGGTTATTGGCGTATCAGCACCGTAAATCACAAAGGTGGCACCTGGAGCTTCGAAACGGTCAATGGCTTTCAAGCGCTCCGATCTGAGTCAGGGCGGTAAGTAAACGGTCAAAGAGTCATTACTCGTCATGCGGAGAAGCGTACTCGCATGTCCTGCCGCGACTGATCATCCGAACAGGTCATTACTAAGAAAGGAAAAACTTGATGAAACTGTTAGTAGCAACCGCGGCGGCCTGTGTAATCTCCAGTTCCGCCTTTGCGGCTGACATTCTCTATGACGCACCACCGGCTCCTCCGGCTCCGCCTCCTCTGCCTGCGCCGTTTAACTGGACGGGTCCCTATGTCGGCGTGTATGGCGGAATTGCAGCTGGAGATATCAAGCATAATCTAAACGTGCTCGGCAGTGTGCCTTTCACTGGTCTTCTGACGGAACGTTCCCGGGCAGGTGGGGCTATTGGTGGTATTCAGGTAGGCTATGACTGGCAGGTGAACAACTGGGTTCTCGGCGCAGTCGCGGACATTGCCGCCACTAATTACGAGGTGAAAAACTCATATTATGTTCTTGGAACGCGAATCGCGAAAGATTCGTCAAAGCTGTCCTATCTTGGTACGGTGCGCGCTCGTGCTGGTTATGCCTGGGATCGCACGCTCGTATACGGTCATGGTGGATTTGCCTATGGTAAAACCAAACAGACGAGCGATTTTATTGGAACCGACACATTGAAGCAGAGCCAGACCAGGACCGGATGGACGATCGGGGCCGGCGTTGAATACGCTGTCACGGATCGCATCTCCCTCGGTTCGGAATATTCCTATGTCGATTTCGGCAAGAAGGATATTTATAAGGACGCCAACATTTCCATAAATGAGGATGTGGCCCTCCATTCCGTCAAAGCATTTCTAAACGTGCGCTTCTGATCTCCATTGGACGGAGCAGTCGGGCCGCACGTCCCACATGTGACTGCTCCGTCCTCAGCGGCCGGAGTGCGCTTGTCGCACCTGAAGAAATATGAGAAGCGGCGATCACTTTGGAACCAGGCTGGAGCGGGCGATGGGGATCGAACCCACGACATCAAGCTTGGGAAGCTTGCGTTCTACCACTGAACTACACCCGCGCGCCCCTGTAGATTGCCTTTCATCCTCGACCTGTCAAGCGGTGGCGCAACGGATTGTGTGGATGCGGCGCGGGTCTTGCCTTCGTGCTCCTCGCCGAAGCTGAGGCATTTGTCAGCGGAAGTGCTTAGAGAGTTTCAAGGCCTGACCCTGGTAATTGGATTTGAGATCCGCGCCATAAAGCGCGCGCGGCAAATCGCCCATCCGTTCGTAGACCAGTCGGCCGACGATCTGCCCATGCTCCAGGATGAAGGGCACTTCGTGGCTGCGCACTTCAAGGACAGCGCGGCTGCCCGTGCCGCCCGAAGCCGAATGGCCGAAGCCAGGATCGAAGAAGCCGGCATAGTGGACGCGGAATTCGCCAACCAGCGGGTCGAACGGAGTCATCTCCGCTGCATAGCCGGGGGGGACGTGGACAGCCTCGCGGGACACCAGGATATAAAACTCGTCGGGGTCCAGAATGAGGTCGCCGGAACCCCGATTGTAAAGCGGTTCCCAAAATTCAGGTACCTCATAGGCTCCTTTGCGATCCACATCGATCACGCCTGTGTGGTGCTTGGCGCGATAACCGACCAGCCCGTCCGGGCTTCCCTTGAGATCGATCGAGAGGGCAATGCCCCCGCCGGAGATATTCGGCCTTTCGGCCGCCACCAGCACCTCCCTTTCGTGCAGATCACCAAGGTCGCTCTCGGTAAGCAGAGCATTGCCGCGGCGAAAGCGAATTTGCGACAGGCGCGAGCCCGGGCGAACCACGATCGGGAAGGTGCGCGGGCTCACTTCCAGATAAAGCGGACCGGAATAGCCGGCTGAGATCTTATCGAATTCCTGCCCATGGTCCGTCATCACGCGGGTGAAGATGTCGAGCCGGCCCGTGGAACTCTTTGGGTTCGCCGAGGCTGAAACGTCGGCGGGCAGTGCGAGACTTTCCATCAGCGGCACGATGTAGACGCAGCCCGTTTCCAGAACCGCGCCCCCGTCAAGCGAGATCTCGTGCAGTTTCAGCCTTTCGAGCTTCTGCACGACCTTGGCACCGGGACCGGGCAGAAAGCTCGCGCGCACACGGTAGGCGACGTCGCCCAGGCGCAAGTCGAGGCTTGCGGGCTGAATCTGGTCCGCGTCGAGCGGGCGCGGCGCGGCCAGAGCGCCGGCTTCAAAGAGCGCCGCGATTTCCTTGTCCGGCAGGATACCTGTGCTTGCCAATCTTTTCCCCTTGAGAAAGCTTATGGGAGCTTTACTGTGCGCCGCAATTGACGCAAGCGAAAGCCGGGTCTAAAGGGACTTTATCCCCGTGGTGATTTGGCCGGTCGGCTTGCAGCCACGTTAAAGAAGTCGCTAAAAAGGCCGTGCTCGAAGCTCGAACCGGCTTTCCTGCGGCCGGTTTTTGTTGAGCGGAGCGATGACAAAAAGATTCAACGACGACTGGAAGCCCCAAACCCGCCTCGTTCATGGCGGCACACTGCGCTCCTCCTTTGGCGAAACCTCCGAAGCCCTCTATCTTACCCAGGGTTTTGTCTATGAGACCGCCGAGGCGGCCGAAGCGCGATTCAAGGGTGAGGATCCAGGTTTCATCTATTCGCGCTATGCCAATCCCACGGTGGACATGTTCGAGAGCCGCATGTGTGCGCTCGAAGGGGCCGAGGATGCTCGCGCTACCGCCTCCGGAATGGCCGCCGTGGCAGCGGCCCTCCTGTGTTCGGTCAAGGCCGGCGACCATGTGGTGGCAGCGCGCGCGCTTTTCGGCTCCTGCCGCTGGATCGTGGAAACGCTGATGCCGCGCTATGGCATTGAGACGACACTCGTTGACGGTACAAGGCTGGAAGCGTGGGAAGAGGCAGTGCGCAAGAACACGAAGCTGTTCTTCCTGGAAAGCCCGACCAACCCAACGCTGGAGATTTGCGATATTGCCAATATCGCCAAGCTTGCCGACAGCATCGGCGCGCGGCTGGTGGTGGATAACGTTTTTGCCACGCCGCTGCTGCAGAAGCCGCTGGAACTGGGCGCGCATGTGGTGGTCTATTCCGCAACGAAGCATATCGATGGGCAGGGGCGATGCCTCGGCGGCATCGTGCTTTCCGACAAGGAATGGATCGACGAGAACCTGCACGACTACTTCCGGCATACCGGCCCCAGCCTTTCGCCCTTTAACGCATGGACGCTGCTCAAGGGGCTGGAGACGCTTCCCATGCGCGTGCGCCAGCAGATGGAAAGTGCGGCGCGCGTTGCGGATTACCTGGCCGAACATCCGAAGGTCGAACGCGTGATCTATCCCGGCCGGCCCGATCATCCGCAGGCCGACCTCGTAAGGCGCCAGATGACGGGCGGCTCCACGCTCGTCTGCCTGGACATCAAAGGCGGCAAGCAGGGTGCTTTCGCATTTTCCAACGCCCTTGAGATCATCCGCATTTCCAACAATCTCGGCGACGCCAAAAGCCTGATCACGCACCCGGCCACGACGACGCACAAGAACCTCGCTGAGGAGGCGCGGCTCGAAGCCGGGATCCAGCAGGGAACACTGCGCCTGTCGCTCGGCCTGGAAGATACGGAAGATCTCTTGAAGGATATCGAGCAGGCGCTGGCGACCGTGTAAATGCGCAACCGCGTCGGCGCACTATCGGCTAATAGATCGCCTCTAGGGCATCGGGCGCGGATTTGGTTTTCCCTGGCGGCCGCCGTCGTTTCAGTGCTGCTCTCAGGGCGGACAATCGCCAGCGAGGCGGACTGTCTTCGCCTTGAGCCGAACGAAACGCACCAGTTTCAGGGGGCTGCTTCGGCTGCGGCAAGTGACCAAGTGGTGTGGATGGTCGATGGCGTTCCGGGAGGAGCGCCCGAAATCGGAACAATAACCGGTCAGGGCCTCTACACTGCGCCGGCGAACATGGACAAGGCCGTCGATGTTCTCGTTACGGCAGCCTTAAAGGGGGACGCAGCGCTGCTGGTGACCCGCGGCGTCTGCAACGCGGTCTACACCCGGCCGGGAAGAACCCTGCACGTTGCCCCCGGCGGCTCCGACCTGAATGCGGGCACGGCCGCATCCCCCTGGGGCACCATTCAGCATGCAGTCGATCAGGCGCAGCCGGGCGACACGATCCTCGTCCATGGCGGCGTCTATAACGAAACCGTAATGATCACGCGCTCCGGTTCCGCGGAAGGCGGCTTCATCACTTTGATGAAAGCGCCCGGCGAGGCCGCGGTGATCGATGGCGCCGGCCTGGTCCGGCAGCCCTATGGAACGCGCGGCCTGATAACACTTTCCGGTGTCAGCTATGTCCGCGTCAAGGATTTCGAGCTTCGCAATTACAAATCGGAAAGCGAGTTCATCGTGGTTGGTGTGCTCGTGCAAGGTTCAGGCGAGCGCATCGAGATACGCGACAACGTCATTCACGAGATCGAGGCCAACAATCCTCCCTCGCGTGGCAATGCCAACGCGCTGGGCATAGCGGTTTACGGCGAGGAGACCTCGCCAATCCGCAATGTGATCATAGACGGGAACGAGCTTTTTCACCTCAAGACCGGCAGGAGTGAATCGCTCACGGTCGGCGGCAATGTGGAAGGCTGGCAGATCACCAACAATCTGGTCCGCGACAGTGACTTCATCGGAATAGATGCGATCGGATTTTACATCGACGGCACCGAGCGGGATCGGGCTCGCCAAGGGTGGATCGCCGGAAACACCGTGCGTAACCTTTCCAGCGTCGGTAATCAGGCCCTGACCTTCCAGGCGGCAGCCGTCGGTATTTATGTGGATGGCGGGCGCGACATCACCATCGAGCGAAACACAGTAGAAGCAAATGACGGCGGCATCTGGCTATTGAGCGAGCGTCCCGGCAAGAACACCAGTAATGTCGTTGTTCGAAACAATCTGGTGCGTTTCAACCGCGATGCCGGCATTCTGGTGGGCGGCTATGACGAACGCCAGTCCGGCGGGGCGGAGGACGTCACGATCATCAACAACACCCTATTGGAAAACAACGGCCGCGATGTTCCGGGCATACATTCGGGCGAGTTCCAGATCGGCCATCACGCGCATGGTATTCGCTTCCTGAACAATATCCTCTACGCGGGCGAGAAGGGTTACGTGATCACAAAATTCTCTCCAGCCGATTCAAGCTCAATCGGGATAGGGCACAATCTCTATTTCACCTCCGTGGGCGGCGAGCATGCGCGCTGGTTCTGGATCGACCGCAACTTTTATAATGGCGGCAGGCCCGGCGGCAATTTTGAAGCATTTAGATCCGCCAGCGGTGACGTCGGCAGCGCCGTGGAGGACCCCGACTTCCGGGACCTTGCGATGCAGGATTTGCGCCCCGGTTCGAATTCGCCGGCAATCGACAGCGGTTCGGATTTGGGACCTGCCGCTACGGGCCTATGGGATCATGCCATGGGCATTCGGGTGATGGGCTCGGCCATCGACCGGGGTGCGTTCGAATTGGCCGACTGAGCAGACGGGTACCTCCCGGTTTCTCGACACCGGGTCTGCCGCCTATAGCACTGAAGCTTTCTACAGCGGTGCTTGCAATGCCGGGCAACATCTGCCGTGTTTCGTCGGAAAACGGCGCATTATTTGAAAAAGCGATTACTTCATAGCATCAAAAACGGGTGATCTGCCGCACCGGCAAAGGAGCGACAGATGAACCTCTTGGACAATGGCCTTTTCTCTTCTTCGCAGGAGGGTGCGGGGTTCGACGCGTTCATTCTCGATCGCGGCGGAGGCAATAGGCAAGCGCTTGTCCGCTATCTTCAAGCACGCCGACAGATGTTTTTGCACGACAGCTCAAAAACAGTTCTGCGGAACGAGAATCCCGCTCATCTCCTGCGCGCTGTGGAAGTGATCGGCGACGCCTTGGAACTGCTCGATCGGTTCAAGCATGTGGATTTCCGGCGGGTGCTGCAAACGACCGGCAGGGAAGAACGCTGAGCATAAACATCTTTGGAGCTCGGTAGGCTAGCGGCAGTCTATCCGATGAAATATTTCCGGCCAGAGGGGAGGGCTTGCCAGAGAGGCGAAATGATCGTTGCGAAATTATCGAGAGCCGGCTGTGAGGATCGATCTTTCTCCCTCGATCCAGGCGAATACCGCCTCGGCTCTGATTTCAACTGTGAAATAGCGTTGATTCACTCAGAGATCGCCCCGGAGCATCTGATGCTCAAGGTGGGGGAAGGCAGCGCTTCGGTTCTATTGAAACCCGGATCGGCGGCCACGTTCTTCAACCACGCAGCACAACGCAATATACCGCTAAATCAGGAGGAATGGACGCCCTGGCGTCCGGGCGATCGACTGGTAATCGCGGATATCTGCCTTGAACTCGACGGCTTGAAAGCGGAGGAACCTGACGGGGGGCAGTCTGCAGGCAAGCCGGCCAAAAGGCCGCTTTCACGCAAAATCGCCCTGGCAGCGGCGCCTCTTTTTCTTTTAGCAGGGCTCGGGAATTCGCTGTTTACGCGTGAGATTGAAGGCTCCACCATGGCTCGCGCTGATCAAGAACAAGCGGGCCGAACGGACCCTGCGCCGGTCGCTGAGCGGGCATGTCCGGATGATGATGCGCTCGCCAGGATACTGCAATTTCCGGGGGCCAGGATAGAGCGGCTGGGCTGCAGCGGCGGAAACTGTAGCGCCACGATCCGGGCGAGCGATGCGGCGGTTCGCGAGCGTGTGCAAGCCAAGCTGACGGACACCCGAACGCCGCTCGCGGTCGACATCTTCGTCGACAGCGAAATCGCTGAGGCCGCCAAGCTGATAATTGCAAGTCTGGGCGTCGAGGCACGTGTACTCGGCAACAAGGATGGCGTTATCACGCTATCGGCAATCTGCGACCGGGAGCTGCGCAAGAGGCTTGCCGGAATCCTGAAGGCGGACGTGCCGGGCATCGCCGAAGTGCGTTTTCAGCCCGCCTCGCCAGCCGATCTCGATACCATGGCTAAGCGCGTCGTGGCGCTGTGGCCCGGTGCCTACCCCTATGTGGTGACCGACGACGGGACCGTTGTTCGCCCCGGTGAGCAGTTGGGGCAGAACAGCAGGCTGGTCGAGGTCACCGGGCAACACCTTCTCGTAGAGATCGACGGGCAGCGGCAAAAGGTTGTTGTGAAATGAGAACACCGGAAGCGGAGTTTTCGAGCGATGACATCTTTATTCTTGGCAACCTCGCCTCATTGGCGACGCGCCTCGGCCTCGGCAGGCACGCGAGATCTCTCTGGAGGCTGGTCCAGGACGTTCGCCCCGAAAACGCCGCAGGCTTCCTGATCGAAGCCATGTATCTCTTTACCACCGGGAACGTAGCTGCCGGCATCAAACTCCTTGAGGAAGCGGGTGCTCTTCAAGCCGCAGTAAACCGTGATGAGGCGCTCGCCTTCCATCTTTATCTCCTGCAGCAGGATGGTCAGCTCGAGCGCGCTTATGTGCTGGGCACTTCGTATCTTCAGGAGGGCCTGCTTCGAACAGAAGCGGCCCTGGAAACCGTGCAGATCGTCGTTGACGAATGTGCCGCCGCATTGGGGTTCGGTGAACCTCGGCAGCTGTCGAGCGGCAAGGGAGACCTCCAGTGAGTACGTCCTTTACATTGAGCGCACCGCCGCCAGCCGAACCTTGTCCGACCGGCATCAGCGGCTTGCAAGACCGTTTGGTCGAGTGCCTGCATCAGCAGGAAAGCACGATTGTCGGCGATATCGAAAATGCGTTGGAGCTTTCCGGCCCGCTGATGAGCCTGCCCAAGCCTCTTCAGGAACAGTTCCACCGCTGGGCAGAGCAGCCGCAATATCAGACGCCTGAAATGAGAAGAGTACTGGAAGCCGCCAAGAATAAGATCATCCAGATCCACAATGACAATCGCGAGTACATCAGCAACAAGGTGGCGTACAACGCCGACAAGATCCGGCTCGAATTGTCCATAAAGGCGATCGGCAAAGTGATAAGCGGCGTGCAGCAGTTGCTGTCGAGTCAGTAATGCAGTTCCTAGCCTTTCCTCCGCTGGATTGCTCTCGTCCCCGCCTGAGCCGGCTTGGCGCGGTGCTCCTCGCTTTTGCGCTCTGCGCCTTTTTATCCGCCTGCAAGGTGCCCCTTTATTCCGGCTTGAGCGAGCAGGAAGCCAACAACATGCTCGGAAAGCTTCTGGAATACGATATCGACGCCACAAAGCAGGCGGACAAGGATAATTACATCACGCTGCTTGTGGACGAGGCGCAGTTTGGCCAGGCCGTGGACCTTCTTAAAAGTTTTGGCCTGCCGCGCCCTCAATTCGAGACGATCGGCAAAGTGTTTACCGGCGACGGGCTTGTGACAAGCCCGGTAAAGGAGTGGGCACGCCTGAACTTCGCACTGTCGCAGGAATTGTCGAAGATGGTGTCTTCCATCCCCGGCGTGGTTTCAGCGGAAGTGCACATAGCCAACCCGCGCAAAACCACACCTTTCGATGAAGTACCGCCGCCCAGCGCCTCCGTCCTTGCAATCGTAAACAGGAGTGCCGTGACCGCTGAGCTCGTTCCGCGGATAAGGCAGCTTGTGGCTCACAGTATCGAAAATGTTCAGTACGAAAAAGTTGGCGTGGTCGTGTTGCCTTTAGATCCACCTCCCCCGCCCACCATCGAATTTGTATCCCTGGGCGGGGTGGCCATCCGCAAGGGCGGTGAGGAGCGTGCCGTCCTTTTGGCCGGCGGAATAGCGGTTTTCAGCCTGGTTCTTGGCGCGGCGGCAGCATTAAGCGTTGGAACCTACTTGCGCTCGCGCCGGAAGGAGCGCGTCGGATGAAGCCTGCTTGCCCCTTCGATGCGGCGCCATTGGAGTACATACTGCCGGATAAGCTGCCCGCGGCGCTTGGCCTGCAAAATGCCGCGGTCGCTGCCAGCCTGGCATCCTGCCGTTTTCTGAGGACTGCTGTTAACCGCCGGATCCTCGCCGCCTTGCCCCCACTGCCCGAAGAGCTGCCGCAAGCAAAAGTGCCACTTTTTGCCGAGCTGACGGTGAAAAGCCCGGAGCAATTATCGGAATTGTGCCGGGTCATGACGATAACAATGAATCACAAATCCATTCTAACCACCACCAGCGGCGCGGTGCTTAGAGAGATTGCTTCCTGGTGCGGTGACCAGGCATTGCTTTTGAGTTTGGATAAGACGCGCTTTCCGACCTTCGCCAGTCTCCAGGTTCTCGATACGGCCTCATGCGAATTGCTGGCGCTCTATGAGCAGAAGGTGAGGGGGCTTTTATTTGGTGTTTTGCCGCACGCCCATCGGCGGCGTTTGGAATTGCGACTGAGGCAAAGCGACCTTTGCGAGCCGGTCGCGTTCGCTCCGGACGATCCGGATGAGGCATTCTTCCTGCGCTACCTCGCCCTGGCCTTGGAGTACTGCGATGCCAAAGGTTGAAAAATTGGCATTTTTCGATGCAGGCGCCCTTCCGCCTGACGGCGTTCTCAAGGCGGAAGATCTCGCCCGTCTGAGGAAGACCGAGGAGATCGAAATTGCGGCCAGACGCAAGGCCGCCCAATATTTGCGCCGCGCCCGCCAGGGCAGTGGGCACATTCGCAGGAAAGCGCGTGAAGCCGGCTATGCCGAGGCGCTTTTCAGCTTTTCCGAAGCGATCCGGCGACTGGACGAAGAGCGTGGTCGGCTTCAAGCCGATCAGGAATCTCGTCTCCGTCATTGCCTGCAGCAGATAGTTGGACGCATGCCGAAGGAGGAGTGGCTGTCGCACGTGCTGCATGAAGTCTTGGGTGAACTTCAAGGTCGTCCGGAAATCGTCATCATGGTGCATCCGGATCATCTGGATGCGATCACGACAGCCATTGCTGCCGTAAGAAGACGCGGCGAGCATGTCGTGCCGATCAGGCCCGAGCCCAACCCCCGCATGTGCGAGCATGATTGCCTCGTTTATGCCGGTCCTGACGTTATCGATTTAAGCCTCACCGTCGTGGTGGAGGAGATGATCGCGGCGCTTCATATCGCGGGGGCCGTCGTTAGAACCGGCGGTGAAAACTGATGACGCGGGAACCCGAATTGAAGCGGCCGTTCAGGCGCCGCGGGCGGGTCAGTAAGGCCGTGGGGCCTGTGGTGCGGGCGGCGGGCAATTTCTGCGTGGGGGAAATCTGCGCGGTTTCGCGCAGCAATGGCGATCCAATCCTGGCTGAGGTGGTCGGCTTCGATCAGGGGGAAGCCATCCTGACTCCATACGGAGGCACGGCCGGCATATCGCACAACTCCACGATTGAGCCGCTGATGAGTACATTTGAAGTGCCGGTTGGCGAGGAACTGACGGGACGGGTGATCGATGCGATGGGCAAGCCGATAGATGCCGGCCCGAGCGTCACATCACGCACGTTCTATCCCGGCCATCGGTCGGCTCCCAATCCTATGCTGCGACCGACCATAGACCGCCCCTTCATTCTTGGAGTGAGGGTTCTGGATGGTGCCCTGACATGTGGCGAGGGCCAGCGCATGGGCATTTTTGCCGCCGCCGGCGGGGGGAAATCGACGCTGGTTTCCCTAATGGTTCGTTTCGCCGAATACGACCGCTGCGTTATTGCGCTGATTGGCGAGCGTGGTCGCGAAGTGCGCGAATTCCTCGAACATCAGCTGGGGCCGACAGGTCTTGCCAAATCCATTGTCGTGGTGGCCACATCGGATCGCCCTGCGATCGAGCAGGTGAAGGCGGCCTACACGGCCACCGCAGTCGCCGAATTCCACCGCGACCGAGGCGAACGGGTGCTGCTGATCATGGACAGCTTAACCCGTTTTGCCCGCGCCCAACGGCAGATAGGCTTGGCGGCCGGGGAGCCTCCGACCCGGCGCGGCTTTCCTCCGTCCGTGTTCGAGCTGCTTCCCGGTCTTGTTGAGCGCGCGGGCCTCAGCGGCGATGGCTCGATCACCGCATTCTACACGGTTTTGGTGGAAGGCGACGATATGAACGAGCCCGTTGCCGATGAGGTGCGCTCGCTTCTCGACGGCCATATCGTCCTTTCGCGGATATTGGCAGAAGCCGGTCACTATCCTCCGGTCGATGTCATTACCAGCACCAGCCGTATCCTGAGCCGCATCGTTTCTCCGGACCATCTGGAAGCCGTTCACAAGGCGCGCGGGCTCATGTCGAAACTCCAGGAAATAGAGCTGCTGCTGAAGATCGGCGAGTATTCGAAGGGTGCCGATTCACTGGCCGATGAGGCCCTGGCTCGCAGGCCGGCGCTGGATGCGTTTCTGCGCCAGGGCGTAAACGAGTTTTCAAACTTCGAGGAAACCGTTATTGCGCTGAAGCGGGCAGTTGGCCATGCTTGATTTTTCGCGGATCGTCGCGCTCCGCCAGCTTCGGCTTGACCGCATGCTCAAAGCAGAAAACGCAGAGAAGGCCGCCGCTTCAGAGGCGCTGTCGTCTTTGGACGCGGCCGAGAAGGCCACAGAAAACTATCTCGAGGAGACACGGACACTCGAGATCGATCTTCTGACCACGCTTCTCAACAGAAAGGTTTCCGTAAACGACCTTTTGGCCGTCGAGGAGACACTGAAAAGGACGAAGGAGAAGGCCCGGGAGCTCGCCGATCGGCGTGCCGAATGCCAGGACCAGCTTGCCAGGGCAAAAGAACGTGCCCGCATCGCAGGCCGCAATCGCCTCGCAAGCGCCCTCAAGCTCAACAAAGGCAGACATCTGCACGAGCATCTGCGCCTGAGGAAGATAAACGAAGCGAACTTGCACGAGGAAGCGGCCCTCGAAGAATTCTGCGATCAACTGTCAGCGAGAGCTAGGGCCTGAAGATGCTCCATTTTCCTGCTCTGCCCGCCATCTCGCCGGAAATTGCGGCGCTTCTTAACTGCTTGGTGGGGTCGAGATGGATCGTGCCGCTACGCGGGGAGGCCGACGGGAGAGCGCCTGCGCTGAACGTCTATTTCACGCAGCCACCCATGAATGAGGGAACGCGCGTCGAATTGGAAGTCATCGCGGATTTCGGCAGCATACGCCTTCGCCCCGAGCCAGCGCTGGTCGATTTCCTGGGCGATTTTCTTCTTCCGGGCTGGCGCGATGAAGCAGAGGATAGCTTGCCCACGGAATGGCGCGCGGTGATCGCGCTGGAAGCCTTTTTACCAGCCACGGCTTTTGAAAGGGTGGTTCAGGTCGATACGCGGCTAGGCGCGGCAAGCCCCCGCGTGGCTGGGCCATTGCTCGAAACGCTTCACGCCGTCGTGGCGGTAGGGTCCCATCAATTCCACATGTCGCTCGCATTCTCCGGATTCGGAGATGGCAGGGTGACGGAGATCTTGCGGCTCTGCTCCCATAGCCCGATCGGCGATTTCGATCCGGGTTTTTGCTGCCGGCTCCACCTTCCCGGCCGTACGGTGGCACCAGCCGTCTATAGGACGCTTAAAGCGGGCGATGCGCTGCTTGCAGGTGCAATCGAGGGGGGACGGCTGCCCGTGGCGATAGAGGTGCCTGATATCGCCCGGTTCACTGCATATTTCAACAGGCGCAGCAGAGATTTTTGAAAGTGCGGAAAGCATCATAATGGACGAAATTGATAGTGACTGGTCCGAATTTGGCGCAGGCGCGATTTACGACGAACCACCATTGGCAAATCCGATTGAGGATCTGCCCGTGCGCTTGGATTTCCTGTTCTCGACCCAACGGATTACGCTTGAGGAATTGCGGGCATTAGGCCCGGGAGCGACGCTTCGCTTGAGCGTCGACCTTACTCGACCAGTGACCATTCTCGCCAATGGAGCACCAGCCGGCCGGGGCTATCTCGTGCAGATCGGCGATCATATGGGCGTGCAGCTTAGTCATTGGGCAGGCACGAAGCACAATGACGGCGGTTGAGAACTTTCCGGCTATTTTGCCGACCATCATCGCTGTAATGGCGCTGAGCCTTATTCCGTTTATCGTGGTAATGGGCACGGCGTTTACAAAGATATCCATTGTGTTGATGCTGTTGCGCAATGCAATCGGCGTGCAACAGGCGCCTTCAGGGCTGGTGATCAACTCCATCGCCTTGACGCTGACGGTGTTCGTGATGGTCCCGATCGGGAATGCCATCATCACCCAGGTGCAGCAGCAGCAATTGGGCTTTACTGGCTGGGAAAATGTCTCCCAGTTGTATTCTGTCGTTTCTGAGGCGTTTGCCGGTTATCTAAAGCAGTTTTCTTCCCCGCGTGAACTTCAGTTTTTCATGGATGCGGCCAGGAAGATGTGGCCTGAAACACTGCATGGGCAAATTACAACCGACAACGTTTTCATCCTTTTGCCCGCACATGTGACATCGGAACTTACAAGGGCTTTTCAGATCGCCTTTCTCATTTTCCTGCCCTTTGTTGTGGTCGATATGGTGGTTTCCAATATCTTGCTGGCCATGGGGGCGATGATGGTGCCTCCCATGCTGGTGTCTCTGCCCATCAAAATCCTCCTATTTGTCGCGGCCGACGGCTGGGCTCTTCTGCTCCACAATCTCGTATTGAGCTACGCGCGATGATGCGTCCTCTCATCTGGAAGAACCACGGGAGGATGCACATTGTCGCCAGATGACGTGATGATGATGGCGCGCAACGCCATTGTCCTGGTCTTTTATCTGTCCATGCCGCTGATCATCGCCGCCACGGTGGTTGGACTGATGGTGGCGATTGTCCAGACACTGATCCAGCTTCAGGAGCAGACGGTTGCCTTCGCTGCGAAACTGACTGCCGTGGTGCTGATCCTGTCCTTTTGCATCGGAGGAATGTCATCCCATTTGCTGAGCCTTTTCGAGCAGGTGATGAACGAGATCTTGAGGATCTGACAGTGGAGGAGGCACTCTCATTCCTCGCTCCCGATAACCGCGAACTGCTGGATCTCCTCCTTGCATTCTTGCTGTCGATGACGAGGCTCAGCGGTTTTTTTGCCATCTCGCCCTTCTTTTCCCGTAGGAGCATGCCGCGCATCGTCCGCTTCGGCACGATGGCGGCGATGAGCTTTCCGATCGTATCCAGCCTGGCTTCCGAGATTGGCACGGAAATCGCCAGGCAAGGCGGGGCGCTCCCCTCTTATCCGGTTCTGATCGTGAAGGAACTGGCGTTGGGGCTCTTTCTAGGCACGCTCGTCTGGTTGCCGATCCGCGGCTTGGAGCTGGCGGGCGTAATCCTCGACACGCAGCGCGGAAGCACGCAGGCGGAGGATTACGATGTGGTCTTCTCCGCTCAAACGACACCGACGGCGATCTTCCTCTCACAGCTTTTCGCAGGCTTCTTTTTCGCCGCGGGTGGCTTCCTGATGGTCATGACGATATTTTATCAGAGCATCGCAATATGGCCGCCGATGGATCTGCTTCCCGCCTTCAAGGGGGAGACGCTTTTTCTCTTCGTCCGCTTTGCCGGCATGGTTTACTTCACCGCATTGGTGCTGGTGCTGCCGATCTCCGGCTTTATGCTGCTTAGCGACATCTGTATCGCTTTTCTGGCCCGCTCGGCACCCAGCCTCAACGCTCTGACACTGGGCATGCCCGTTAAATCAGCGGTCCTTCTGGTCATGCTGATTTTCTACATTGCCCTCCTTTATCCCAAGGTCTGGGAGTCAGCCGCCGGTTCGTTGGCTCTGATGCAGCAGGTTCTCGGATCATGAGCGGCGAAAAGACAGAGGCCCCGACACCGCGCAGGCTCGAGGAGCGGCGCAGGGAAGGGCAGGTCCCCCAACGAAAAAATGTTATCGAGGCTGCCCTGCTGACATTCGTTGTCGTGCTCTTGATCTGGCTCTTCCGCCCACTCTCGGGAGCATTGCTAAACCTCTCCGCGGCGATCTTCTCCGGCATCGGCCACGATTTAGAAGCCGCAACGGCAACGAGCCTCCTCGCGGCTATGCAGGTGGTTCATTGGATGCTAGCAATTTGCGGCGCAAGCGCCTTGTTCACATTGCTGCTAAGTTGCGTGCTCAATAAATTTATCTTTGCACCGAAAGCGTTGTCTCCAAAATTCGAACGCTTCAATCCCGTCGGTCAGTTGAAGAACATTTTCTCGAAGGCGACCCTATACAGCTTCATGCGGATGAACGTGTTGTTCATCGCAGTATCTGTGACTTTTATATATCTATACATATCCAGTATGGAAGATTCTTTACAGGCTAGCCACTGCGGAGAAATGTGTCTCTACCATTTGTTCACGTCACAAATCGGGATGCTTGTTGCTGCAATATTGATCGTCCTTATCGTGCTCGCGCTGATTGATTATAAAATACAAGACCGAATATTTATCTCTCAGAACAAAATGACGAAGGAGGAAGTCAAGAGGGAGTACAAGGAACAGGAAGGCGATCGGGAAATCAAGGCCGGGCGCAAATCGATCGCAATAAATGATGCAGCGGCCCCCCTGCTTTCCGAATCCACGCATGTGGTGCACAGTGACCAGGTGCTTGCGGCGGTTATATTTTATCCGGGGGCCGGATACCCTCCCTATCTCGTTTTCAAGGCAATGGGGGCGAGCGTGCCGGGATTGTGCAGGAAGTTTCGCGCTATGAACATTCCCACGTTTAATGTTCCGGGCGTGGCATTGGAATTATACCGGATGGGAGCGCCCGGGCAGTATCTACCGGCCAGGTCCATACGCAGCATGGACAAGATATTGAGCAGGACTGCGGGCGGATAACAGGCAGCGCGTCGGATCAGAAACCAGATTTGTGTGGATATCCATAGAGTAAACGAGAGTGTGGTTCACATGCGCGCGCATTTGTGACGGAACTGAGATATTCGCTCTCCAAACATTCAGTTAGCAGCTCGTCGATGTCGTTCCTAGTGTAGTGTTGTGGCTGATTGTAAACGAGTCTAACCGGCTGTTCAGGCAGTTGGATTTGGGCCGGCCTGCGCGTGGGAGCATGTTGCGTCCGTCCTGGCACTGGAGCCATGTTTCGTTTGGGTGCATCGCTTCTCGCGCCGTACAACAGGGGATTGGAATGATAGCGGCGAGATCTATTGAGCGCCAGCTCCTAAGATGCATGTTGTTTGCTGGTCTCCTATTTTTGGCCGGCTGCTCAGGCCCCAACACGAACGGGACAAGTGTTCTTTCGCAAATCTCGGTCGGCGAGAATATGCTGGGCTACGGCGACTTTGAGAAGGCCTATGCCCTATTGGATGCAATCGCCGCGGACAACCCTCATTCGAGCGTCGCCGCTTTGGGTCTGGCGGATGCCTATTTCCGTCAGAAGGCATATTTAAAGGCAGCAATCCATTACCGCAAAGCGGCCGATCTTGGGGCGCGAATGGAGAGCCTGCTGGGGCTCGCCCGAGTTGAATTGGCGCGGAACAATCCGCAAGGAGCAAAGGTCTTTCTGCAGGAAATCCTTCGCGTGTCGCCCCACAGTTTGGAGGCGCTGAACGCAATGGGCATAGCTCACGATCTGGAGGGCCACCATGATCTGGCGCAACAGTTTTATAGGGCTGCCCTGGCTTACGCTCCTTCTGACGAGAAGGCTCTCAACAACTATGCGCTGTCGCTGGCTTTTTCTGGGCGGGCTTGGGAAGCTTACTCGCCAATGGCGGAATTATTCCGCTCGAACCAGGACAACACCACCATCCGCCAGAACTTGGCTTTGGTTCAGTATCTGGCGGGCGATCGTCAAAGAGCTATGAACACAGCATTTCTCGACCTGACGGAAAGCCAGGCAAAGGCAAATTTCGCGCAGATATCCAAGCTGCCGCCGGTGCGCTGAGCCATTCGAATGCGTTGTCATGTGTTTTTTTGATTTTCAGATAACGACCGATTTCCCGTTCCTGTGAGTTCGCTGCCAATATTTAACGAGCAGATTGTTTATGAACGTAACAGCAGACATTCTTTTGATGCTGGCTGCTTTTAGCTTAAAGGCCCAGTTCGTTGCCAAGGCGGTCATTTATGGCCGTGCCGGGCTAGCGCTTTTTCCGGAAGATCAGCGTTTCCGTGAGGTTCTGGCCTATGCATTGTTTCTTGCCGGCGAGTTGGAGGACGCAGCTGCCGTGGCCGGTGAAGCACGCCGCGATACCCGCAATTTTGCCTATGTGAGAGCGCGTCTTGCCATGCTGAGCGGCCATTCCGGAGCGGAAGGGCAAAGTGCAATCAGGGCCTATCTGGGAAGGATGGATGAGTACACAAGTCAATAAGCTCGACACGGAAGCTGGTGGGCGGTTTACACGTGTTTCCGAAGTGCGCCCTGCGGCGGTAAAGCCGCAGGAGAAGGTTTCCTGGCCCATCGACGAGCCCTCCAGCAGCTATGCGGCCATGCTGAGGGAGGCTTATGACGGCGATTCAGCCGAGGCGATGGCCGTCACAGCTGGTCCGCGGCGAGCCTTAGAGAGCAGCGAACAATCGCACTTGGCCGCAGCCTTGGAAACGCCGCGTAAGGCTTCGCAAAAAGTCGCGCCGGTCGATCAGGACAGAAAACCAGCGGAGTTTCTTGAGCGGCTGCATGGCCGCGAGGGGGCATCTCCAGTAGCCGGCGGAGAGCCGGCGTCGCAGGCGCCCGCGGCCAGGCAACTGCATGACCGGCTCGTACTGGTCTCCAGTAAGATGGAAGTCTCCGAAATCGCCACTCATGTGGCCCTGCGGCCCTTTATGCGGCTGATGCAGATATTGTCGCAACAGAACTGGAAGCGCCCGAACAATTTAAGGCTAGGGTCTGGCGCCTACTAGGCTGGAAATAGGAAGATGACCGATTTTGATGTCGCAGATGAATTGCTCGACCCTAGCGTATCAACCCGAAAACCGATTTCGGTTATCGGAAGCCATGATGCTTAGGTTCAATAATCTGCAGCGTCCTTTATGTGTGCTGATGCACGCACGGCGCCCTAGCGCCGGGTCATCATTGTGCTCTTCGCGCTCGGGGGCGCTGGTCTTTTTTGCAAGGCTGCTTTCAACCCTGGCATTGGTGCTTTGCATCTGGGTAAAAGCAAGCGCGGCGTATGGCCAACGGCTTGTCATCGAGATCGGAAAAGGCCTGCAATTGAGCGGGACTGAAAATGCGGAAAGCCTGTTCGTCGCGGACCCGACGATCGCTGACATCCAAGAATCCCCCAGCGAAGCCCACTTCATCTATGGCAAGAGCGTAGGCGAGACCACGGTGACGGGCGTCGACCTTGGCGGAAGAACATTGTTTCAGTACGACATGGTTGTGATCTACAATCTCGATGAGATGCAGCGCATGCTCTCGCAACGCTTTCCCGCGGCGCGGATTACGATCCGTTCCGCCAGGGGAAGCGTTTACGCCACGGGCACCGTCCCAGACCAACAGACATACGATGCAGCGATAGAGAGCCTGGAGAAGAGCATTCCCGAGGGCGTGCTGATCAACGAGATTGCGGTGGCCGAAAGCCCAATCATAAGGCTCGACATAAAATTCATGGAGGTCTCCCGTGATCGGCTGGAGACCTATGGCGTGAACTGGTCGGCATTGTCTCCCAGCAATCACTACAGGACCGGCGACATCCTTGGACGCGGACATGATGTAAATAAATTCATGAAGTTGCTGCTGGACAACGGCGTGGCGACCATTCTTTCGGACACGACATTGACGACTATCGGCAGAAAAAAAGCGTCGTTCATGGCCGGTGAAGAGATCGCGATTCCCACGCATTCCGTTAACAATGGTGCAGCCTCATTTGGCGTCGACTACAAGTTTGTGGGTTTCAATATTGGTTTCACACCTCAACTGCTGCCCGGCGATAAAGTCAGTCTGGCCATCGAGGCGGAAATTTCCGAGCCACGGCAAACCGTTCAGTTCTCCAGCGGCCCGGTTCCCTACGTTGCTGCGCGGAAGCTGAATACGAATGTGGACCTGCACAGCGGAGAAAGTTTTATCCTGGCTGGACTGTCGCGGATGGACACCACCGGCGCACACGACCAGCCGCGCCGCAACTGGGGCGTCGTGGGCGAGGTTCTGCGTTCCTTAGCGGGGCATGGAAGCGTCAGCGCTCACAACCGGGACATTGCAGTGGTGGTCACGCCCTATTTCGGTGCATCGGACAAGCCCAGTGCTGCCGATATAACCGGTCTCCAGCGAAGCAATATCGAATTTATACTGTCCAACAAGAGTAAACCCTTTTCCTCGGCTCGCATCTATGGCCCCGCGGGCTTCCTTTACTAAAAGTTGTGCCGCAATTCGGGCGGCTTAGAAAAATGAAGTACCTTTTGTCATTGCTTGCTTTTTTGCTTTTAGGCCTGGCCCAAGCGTCCTTGCTGCCTGCGCAGGCAGCGCTCGGAGGCCCGCCTGGTTTGCCCAATGCCGATACGGTTTATGACTATGTCTGCATGGACCAGGAGGTTGGCGAGGCGATCCGGTTCTTCGCGCTCAATCTCGGCATAGCGGCCGATATAGCTCCGGGGATCAAGGGGCGGACGGGCGCGAACACGCCGCCGGGTCTGTCCTCGCGGGCCTATCTCGATTATCTGGCAGCCGAATATCGTTTCGTATGGTATTTTGATGGCGCAATACTGCATGTCGCACCAACGAGCAGCGTTCAGACAGAGGTCTTTTCGTTGCAGAAAAGCAATGGCGCTCGTATCATCTCAGCGCTCTCGCGGATTGGCCTTTATCAGCCGAAATTCAAACACGGTTTCGATTTGAAGGGCAAGGTCCTCATCGTTTCCGGCCCCCCGGCCTATGTCTCGGACGTGAAGAAGACGGTGGAGGCTCTGGAAAGCGCGGATCGGACCCCCGTTGCCGTGTTGCGGGGCTCGGTTGAGACGCCGGTTCTGTATTCCAAGGCCAATATGCCCGGCGAAGGCCAGTTCAGCCCGGGGTTGTCGAAAACACCCTGACACATCCCATTAGGATAGGAATGAATCTCATAAGCCCCCTGGCCGCAATAGCGCGGCAGAAGGACGTCTTTCTCGTCCTCGTCTTCGCGCTCGTCCTATTGATGGTCATTCTGCCATTGCCGCCCGCGGCGATGGACCTGATGATCACGCTGAATGTCAGTGCGTCCATCATCATTCTCTTGATGTCGCTGCAGATGCACAATCCGGTTCAGTTCTCCACCTTTCCGGCACTGCTTCTGGTGACGACGCTCTTTCGGCTTTCGATTTCCATCTCCACCACAAGGCTTATTCTGCTCGAGGGGGATGCAGGCCGCATTGTTGAGACCTTCGGCCAGGTGGCGATGGGGGGCAATCTGGCCGTTGGGCTGGTGACGTTCCTCATCATTACCGTGGTGCAATTTCTGGTCATCACCAAAGGCGCCGATCGCGTTGCCGAAGTGGGCGCGCGTTTCACGCTGGACGGCATGCCGGGCAAGCAGATGAGCATCGATGCGGATGTTCGGGCCGGCAATATGGACCAGCTCGATGCAAGGCATGCGCGACAGAACCTGGAGCGCGAAGCCAAGCTTTTCGGCGCCATGGACGGCGCAATGGAATTCGTCAAGGGAGATGCGATAGCCGGCCTTGTCATCACTGCCATAAATCTCGTGGGCGGCGTGGCCATTGGCATGGCCCAGCGGGGGGTGGGCTTCGGCGAGGCCTTAAGCCTGTACGCACTCTTGACTGTCGGCGACGGCTTGGTAGCGCAAATACCCGCGCTTCTGATCTCCGTTGCCGCGGGCAATATGGTTACGCGCGTAACCAACCCCAACGGCATGGATCTGGGCGCGGAGATCGCTCAGCAGGTCGTCGCCAACCGCCGCACGATCGCCATGGCCGGCATCATCATCGCCCTGTTTGGTTTCGTCCCCGGCTTTCCAACATGGATTTTCGTTTCTGTTGGTTCAGCAATGACGGGGGGTGTAATTTGGACGATACGCCGGCAACACCGGGACGTGCTGAGCGCGCAGACGGATTGGTCCCTTCGCCTGGATCTGCTTCAACGGCAGTGTGCCGAAATTGCCATGCGAACCGGAGCGAAAGAAGCGGTAAGGCTCATTCTTCCAAAGGAGATATATAAGCTGGATGTCACCGCGTTCTTTTCCGCTTTCGAAGCCGTCAGGACAAGCATCGCACAGGAATATGGAATACCGACCGGCTATTGGCTGTTTGAAGTGGACGAGGGATCGCCGCACTCATACCAGCTATATGTAAACCAGGAGCTCGCCGATTGCGGAATCTTCAGGGCCGATAGCCTGTTCGTAAAGGCGCATACTTCCTATCTCGATGCCCTCGGAATCCCGTGGCTAAGCGGCTTTGGCCGCAGGGAGGGGGCGCTTGTCCCCACCGATCAGGAGCAAAGGCTAGCTGAAGAGAACATCGTCTATTGGCGCCCGATGGAGCAACTGCTGATGCACCTGAAGCGGGTAGCAGTTGAACGGCTCGACGTTATGGCCAGCCTGCAGAACATAACAGCCATCCTGAATGAAGTGCAAACGAACAATCCGGCGCTCGTTGGCGATCTGCGGGAAGCGGCATCGAACAATCAAATCGCCGGCGTTATACGGAACCTGCTGCGCGAGCGCATCCCCGTCACCAGCCGGGTGCGCATTCTCGAGGGTATTCTGAAATGGTCGCAGAAGCGGCCGGACCCCGGCTATCTGGCCCAGAAGGTGCGTATCGAAATCGCTGATTTCATTACGAAGCGGTTTGCCGCCGATGGCTTCCTGCCGGTCGTGGTGGTTTCGCCGACTGTTGAATCTCTCATGCGCGAGGGAATGCGAAACACCGAGGAGGGCAATTTTCTCATTCTGGAGCCTTCAATCTCAGCCTATATCGCCAAACAGGCCAAACAGATCTGTGGGGAAGAATTCCGGCGCGGTCACGATCCGGTCCTGATCATGCAGCAGGATGTCCGCCTGGCGATGCATAACATCCTTTATGAGCACGGCATACACCTGCCGGTACTGGCTTATCAGGAGATCACGCCTGAAACGGTGATTTATCCGGTCGGCTTCCTGTTGGCCGAACCTGCCGAAGACGCAGGGGAACTGTAGGCCTGTCACTCAGTGCCAGTCAGCATATCAGAAAATTGGAAGAGGATATTTACTAAATCGGAAGTATATCTTGAAAGTTGATGAAATCGAAAGTTTAATAAGGAGGCATTTTCAGGTTTAGATTTATCACTACTCGATGGTCTGAGAGCGGTCCGGATGTCCCTCGCTAGGGCGGAATTGAATGTCCGAAGATGACGCCTTTAGGCGCTGATAGGGCGGCGGTTGTGTTCCTAGGCCAAGAATATTCATTCGCGTGCATTGGCCATGTTTCGGATTTGGCCAAGCATATTCGCATTAAAACCAATTGATTATGGAGAACATTATGGGTCCTGTTGCTTTGCTTGGTGGTGGTGGAGTGGTCAGGCATATCGTTGGCGCGGTTGCCGATGCAGTCGGGGGTATGTCCAGAGGCGCTTTGGGTGCGGCAAACAAGGCGTCTGGTGCATGGTCGGGAGGCTGTAATGCGGCTTCTGGTGTCGCAGACAGCAATCGTCTTCAGCAGACGATGAAGATGTTGCAGGATGACCAGGAAAACCAGATCATTCGGCATATGCAGGTTAGCCATGACCAAGCCATGTTTAACAATGCCATGGAGCACGCGCAGCAGCAGACTGCCCAGCAGATGCAGCATAACCGCGCGCTGACCAACAACGCCAAGGAGATCTTTACGACGGCGCAGGAAGATGCGCAGAGCTGGTTGAAGAGCTCGACGCAGAAACTTTCTCAAACGGCGGCGGCGTAAAAACCGATCGTTCTTCCGTGCCGCGGGTTCGTTCCGTGGCACGGAATTACTGCGAGGACAGTGAGAAAAAATATGGAAGGAATTCAGGCGATTGCCGATGGGGCGGCATTGCAAAGCACTCCGACACAGGAATTAATTCGAGTGCTTGTCCAGCAAGCGATGGCGCAGTTTCGCGCAAATATGATTGCAACAGCTTCGAACAGCCACACTCTGACAAAAGAACTGGTAGACGAACAGATCAGAACAATCACGTTCTCGGCTGATCGCGCAATCGCAAACGCACAATCGGAACGTCTTCTGAGCAAGCTGGCAGACAAGTTCAACTTGATCGCGTCAATGCAACGCAATATTGGCTGACTTATCCTCCCGCCAGTGTTTCCCAATCAGTCTTCTTTCTTCAAAATCGCTTGCCGCCCATAATCGAATGTGGCTATCCCTTAGTGGCCAATTTATCCGCGCCCGGAAATCGCGTCGCTCGTTCTGCAACGCAAGGATTATGCTAAAGCCGTCGCCGCTTATCAGCGTCAGTTGCGCATACCCTGCGAAGCTGGCTTAGGCCAGCAAGAGGCACTTGCGGCAGATCGTCCCCTGCCTTGACCGGCAAGGGGCGATCGAATGAATCATCGACGCATTCGCCTCTATCCCGCCTACATGCGATCACGCGCCCAACGATGGATCGGTGGACGCGCGATATCCAGAGCAAGGGACTGGCCGGTGCTCGCTAGCAAACTGTTGCCCGCCTAAGCAATTTGCGATGCATTGCCACTGCGGTCTTCTGCAGCGGTGCGGTCCTCTGCCCCGCTTGGCTTTTTAGTTTGCAAGAGAGACGCCAGTCGCTTGTCGATCGCGTCCGATAGCTTCTCGAATCCTTTTTGCGCAGGGCCTTCAATGGTTTCCGCTGCTCCAACGATGATACCCCTCAGTGGAAGAGATACGGCTTTCGCAATGCCATCTCCCGCCACACGATTGGCTCCCAGCCGTTCCACCCCTTCCTTCACGCCCGCTCTGGCCGCCGCATACATGCTGAATCCCCCGACCAAGGTCGCGCCGGCTAACAATTTCGATGGCGAAAGGAAATTTTTGACATTGCTCCCCCAATGACGGACGGCGTCATACGGAAGCACCAACACGCTGCAAAGTGCGTTTGCGACTGGTTCACGAGTGGGAGATGCCTTCAAATCATCGTATACCTGCTCCCAATCCTGCCGACCAAATAGCCACAGCGGGCCATAGCGGCCAGCCCAGTATTCGATGCCATAGCGGCACGCGTCCTTTACTGCCCCAGCCGGCAAGCGAAGCACATTATTGAGCGTATTCTCCGCGATAGCCGTAGCTGCACGCGAACCGGCAGCATCAACCGCGGTTGCTACCGGAAGCACAACCAAGGCTCTCACGAGTGAAATCTGGGACGTCAGAAACTGGTTTAGCGCCTGTCGGCACATGGTGGGCTGCAGCTTCTCCTGCGCCTGCGCTGCGGGGCCGGTCAGCTTCTCCAATTTCGGTGCCAGGTAATAGCGGTCGCCGGCATCGGAGGGGACCAGGCGCAAGGACAGCGCATAACACCCTATCGTATCAGCTGCGTGCTCGAATGCGGCAGTCTGCGCCCCGACCGTCGCCGCTTCGTCGACCGGATTATTGAACCTCCCCGCAGAGGCAAAGAAGCGGGGTACAAAGTCCGCGCTCAGCCCTGCCGCCATGCTGGGGATATTTTTGATCGCACCACCGGCGGCCGCCGCGATAAGGTCCCGCCGCAATGCTTTTTTTGAAAGTGCGATGATGTCTTCGAGCTTCTCGCCCTTTTCGGCCAGGCGATCGCCGACACTGTCGAAATGGGTGGAAAGCCCTTCATGGATGTCCTCGGGCAAATCCGCTGGTATGAGTGATCTCAAATGAGACGCGATCGTCTCCCGCTCCGGAATATCGAGGGCGATATCCGCGCGCGGCATGTCGATCTCCGTCGAGGATGCCGCCCTGGGCGCGACCGTCGATGTATCCCCTTCGATGTGGATGAAGACCGAATCCTGCCGATACTCTACGGACACTGCGGTGGCACGGCGGGGAAGAGCTGTTTCCCCCGTTGAAAGTGCGATCGAGCTGCCCTGCGGGCGCTGCACAGGGTTTTGCCTGCCTCCATTCTCGCTATCCATGGTCCTGTTGTTGAAGGTGGGCGGCTGTGCGCGGTGTGGAGTGGGAGGAGTATCGCCTATGTGAAAAGTCGTCGTGCCGTCGGGAAGATAAGTTACACTCAGCGATGCGCTATTAACCGATGGGAGCATAGTCAATTCCTTGAAGTAAGTGGTGTCAGGCGACGAACAGATCTCGTCTCATGCTCTATTGCGCTGGAGCTCCTGGAGAGCTGCGCTTTTGACGGCATGCGCAATCACGCCGGAGTAGACGTGGTCGGAATAGGCCAGCCCTCTTGAGCCGCACAAAAGTCCTTTATCCCTGTTCCTCTCGCTCTGAACGAAGCGCAGGATTTCGCCGACAGCTGCGTCGCCGCCGGCATATTCAGCCGGATCGAAGCGATCGAACTTGTAAATCCTGTCGATGGCGACGCGAATTGTGTTTCTGGCATCCTCACTTGCGCAAAAACGGCTGATCAGACCTTTCAGGAAGGTTTTCTCATCGGCATCGGACAAGGTATTTCCGCCAAGCTGGCGTGTTGCTTGTGTCATGGCGGATCGCTTGGCGAGGGGGCGTAGGAGCGCTCGGTAATCCGCATCATAGGTTTCGGCGATCTTCTGCTGAAGCAGTAACCGCGCGGCTTGCCGACGCGTATTGTCGTGATGGCTCACACCTGCCACTTCGCCGGCTAGCGCCTTGTGATCCGCCGCGAATTCAGCAAAGGGACGATCACCCCTGGCTGTATCCAGAGCAAAGGAGCCAAGAAGCAAGGAAAGCAGCGGAAACGTGGCCGGACTGCGGGCCGAATCTCCTCCCTGGACCGCATTCCTGATATTGAGTGCAAAGAAGCCTGCCTGCGCCCCGATTTCGTGCACGAAATCAAGAGCCGTGTGCAATCCGAGGTCGATCAGCCCCTCATCGCGTGCAAGGCAGGTAAAAGGGTGGGTTTCTGGTGTAAAGCGCGTCTGCTTGAGATGGGCCCACTCGCGGCCGTCATGTATGATCTCGGGCAGGTTCGCCATCATCAGCGCGTTACCTGCTGCTGCCGCGATGGCAGACGCACGGTCCAAACCAATGGCGGCGGTGGTCGGATTGAGCGCCATGGCCGCAATGGCGCAGATCGAAAGAGCTGGGAGAACGGCATCTTGATAGCGCCCCTCGCGAACAGCTCCCACGATGACCGGCAGGTTCTTTCCGATAGTCGGCATGAGCATCAATGTGGCCGTCAGCGCCGCTGCCGCGATATTGGATCTGTTCAGCGCTGTATTCGATCCGATCACGTCGAAGAAATACGTGTTGATGGCACCAATAGCATCGTCGATCGCCAGGTCGCGGCCGCCGAGCACCGAGCAATAGTTTCTGGCGAGCGTCTTCACCCAGTCCTTCAGGCCGTCGCCGGTTTCCTTCGTTTGCGCATGCTCGACCAGCAGCGCGTTGACGACCGGCAAAAGCGTCTTGGCAATTTCCATTTGCGCGGGGGTGTTTTCCGCCAACATCAATGCGTGGGAAATTTGCGTAAGATCTCGGATCGACGGCGCACGTTGGGCCTCCGCGGCCTCGATATCGGGATAGCGCGTAATGGCAAGGCGGTCTCCGCGCAGTTCCATTTGAAGGCCGATCTTCCGAAGGAACATATTGACCATGGGCTCAGACAGGCCAGCGGCATGGGAATGACTGCCGCGTGCAACCGCATCCCTGATCTGAGGGAGATTCTCCTGGCTTTCTGATCGTCCAGCCCGGGGGGGCATGGCGGCGGGCCGAGGAGGCAAGCTGCTGGATCGACGTAACATCTGTCCCGGTACGACCGATTGAAGCCGTGCGCTTGGCGAATGAGAAAGGATCTGCAGGGGGATAGCCGTACTTGCTGGTTCCATGGATGACTCGAAGTTGGTTTATTGTGCAACCGTCGAGCGGTAACGCCGTGCGCGCAGATAGCGGCATGGAAAAATGGAATACCGTGAATGGAAAACCGAAGGCGGCACCCACGGGATGCCGCCCTCTTCAGGTCAGACCGGCGAGGTGTTCCAGCTACCTATCCGATCAGATGGACACGACGCAGGTGCGCGAAACCACCGCGTAGGAGATGACCTCCATCTCGTCCGAGATCAACTGCGCCAACTCATCCTTTTGCTCATCCGGTAGCTCCGAAGCGAGTACAAATTCTCTGAGTGTTTCGAAGGCTTGGGCAAGATCAGAATTGTTCTTGAATCGCTTGGTTGCCTTGAACGCTTCTTCATAGGAAAAGGAAAAAACGTCGGGTATAAGGCTCATATAACGCGGAAACTTTCCGAACTCGTCGTCGATGAGGTCAGGCCCGGTATTCAATGCGTGCATTTCCCGGTCCTCCCCTTAAATGTAAAAGCGGTTGTCGAAGACGTTCTCGATGTCGCGTCCGAGAATTTTCCCTCTCATGCGGTTTCCATGCGAAATCGAGATACCAAGCGGGATGAAAATCTTGGAGTATGCAAACGAGCAGCAGCAAAAGCGGATATCGTTGTCGTCAATCTCCATGAGATTCTTCGGAACGATGGCCGGCACTCCTGCTTTGCGGCAGAAGTTCTTCAGGAGTGTGCTGCAATTCACCTCGGTGAAAGCATTTGCGTTGTTCTGGGCCGCTTTGAGGTTGCCGTAGGCGCGCTCCAGGGCCAAAGGACATATGTCGGAATAGATAAGGGTATCCGCCGGCACATCCTCCCACGTGATTTCCCGCAGATCTGTATTGAAATGACGATTGGTCTCGGGGACGATAAAGACCATTTCCACGTTTCCGATTGTAAAATACTCGCTGTTCTTGGGACGGATATCGCCGTCGATCAGCGCCATGCAATCTTCGCGGTTCTCTATCGCCGTGATGATTTCCCGCCAGCCAGCGCAATGGATGCAAAGCTGGGTGTCGGCCCGATGCGGAATCAGGTTTCGGAGCCATAGCGCCGATACCGAAGCGACATACGGGCTTTGAATGAGGATCTTCTGCACGCGGCGTTGCAGCTTGCTCGAGCAGATGCTCTCCAATGCGCGCTCGTAAACGGCAAGCGTGCGGACGAAGGTGTCGTAGACCTCCTTGCCCCGGGCATTGAGGATGGCGCGCCGTGTCTTGCCTGAACGCTCGAAGAGCGGTTCTCCCACGGTTTCCTCGATTTCATCGATAATGTTGACTGCAGCCGGCTGTGAGATATGAGCGCGCCGAGCACCGTCGGTAAAGCTGCCTTCGTCCACAGCGCAGGTGAAAACCCACATTTTTCTTATGCTGATATTTCGCATACAAAACCCATAAAAAGAAATACAAAAAACTATGCTTTTCGTGACACCGGCCCGTAAAATCCTCATAAACAAGGCGGAATGACGTTATCGCCTCCGAGGTCACCAAAGGAAAACGCTATACACATTATGTTTACCAATTTCAACGCTGTGGGCCGGGGCCGGGTAGGCGGGTGTTTAGAGCCTCGCGCCGACAAAATGGGCAATCTGTGCGCCCGCCTCATAGTAGGACTCGCGCAATGGACGAAACCGCTGCTCCCGCGGGTCGGTCAATGGCAGCGGCAGGTCCTTCTCGCCGATCCCGCCCGTGATCAGGCGGGCGAGATATTGCCCAAAGACGGTGCCCGGCGCGATGCCCCGGCCATTATAGCCGCTGAACCCTATTACATTTCGGTCCAGGCGATGGAATCGGGGCGTGGCATCGACGGTCATGCCGATTTTGCCATACCAGGCGCTTTCGAAGGTGATTTCGTCCAGGAACGGGAAGAGCTTGCGCAGCGAGCGCTTTGCCCAGGCGGCATGAACGGCCGCTCCCGTCCCGCGCAATGCACCGACGCTGCCGAAGATCAGCCGGCCCTGCAGGTCCCGGCGCAGCGAACTCAGGATCTCCTTCGTATCCCAGATTCCCTCCCGTCCGGGCAGGATTCGCTGAAGGGCTCCTTCGGGAAGCGGCGGCGTGGCAAAATTGAAATAGGGCAGGTGAATGAGCTCGGCACGTATCTCCGGCCAGGGGGCCGTCGTGTAGGCATTGGTTGCCACAATGATCCAGTCGGCCCGCACGCTTCCGTGGTGCGTGCGTAGCCGCCAGCCGCTGGTCTCGCGCTCGGCGCCGGCCACGGGAGACTGGGTAAAGACCTTCGCGCCCGCCTGGATCGCCGCTCGGGCGAGACCCCGGACATAGGCGAGCGGCTGGATCGTTCCCGCGCGCTCGTCAAGCAGCGATCCCATATAGGCGCTGGTTCCTACGCGGGCTGCGGTCTCATCGCTCCCCAGGAGCCGCACCGGGGCGCCCCGAGCTTGCCATTGGCGCGCTCGGTCTTCCAGCTCCCGCAGGCCTCTGCGGTCCGCCGCGCAGTGCAGGGTTCCGGCCTGTTCAGCTTCACAATCGATGTCATGATTGCGGATGAGATCAAAAACCACACGCGGCCCGTCGCTCAGGGCATTTAGCAGCCTCTCCCCATAGTCTCTGCCCAGGATGGCAGGAACCTCGTCCGGCATGATCCATAGGCCAGCATTGACGAGGCCGACATTGCGGCCGGAGCCGCCGAAGCCGATCTCGGCGCCTTCGAGCACCACTACCGAAACACCTGCTCGTGCAAGATGCAGGGCGGCGGAAAGTCCGGTGAAGCCCGCTCCGACCACTGCCACGTCGGCGCGTTTTTCGCCCGAAAGATGTTCGGTCAGCGGCGCGGGTGGTGCCGTCTTCTCCCACAGCCCATGCGAGAGGGGATCTATTGTGGTCAAGCGAGCCCCTTCTTCTCCATCATAGCATCGGGGCTCGGCAATCGCCCGCGGAAGGCCTTGTAAAGCTCCTCGGGATCCGCTGAACCGCCTGCGGAATAGATGTAGCGGCGCAGCTTTTCGGCAGTGCCCTGATCGAAAGGATCGCCGGCTTCCTCGAAGGCGCGGAAGGCGTCCGCGTCCAGCACCTCCGACCAGAGATAGGAATAGTAGCCCGCCGAATAGCCTTCGCCCGAGAACACATGGAGAAAATGCGGCGTGGCATGCCGCATGGGAACTGCCGCGGGCTTCGCAAGCTTCTCAAGCACCTCGGCTTCAAAGGCGAGAGGGTCTTCGGGAGCATCGAGGCGTGCGTGATAGGCCATGTCGACCAGTGCGGAGGCCGTGAATTCAACCGTGGCGAAACCGGCGTTGAAATTGCGCGCCGCGCGCATTTTCTCCAGCAGCTCCGCCGGTATGGGTTCGCCGGTCTCGACATGGCGCGCGTGCTTCGAGAGCACTTGGGGCGTGCTGAACCAGTGTTCAAAGAGCTGTGATGGAAGCTCGACGAAATCCCGCGCAACCGAGGTGCCGGCGATCGAGGGCCAGGTGACGTCGGAGAGGAGGCCGTGCAGCGCATGGCCGAACTCGTGGAAGAGCGTGCGCGCGTCGTCGACCGAAAGAAGCGCCGGCTTGCCTTTTGGCGGCTTGGCGAAATTCATGATGTTATAGATGATGGGGCTCTCGCCGTGGCCTAGCTTGTAACCAGACTGCAACCCGCTCATCCACGCGCCGGAGCGCTTTGATGGCCGGTTGAAGTAATCGGCCAGGAACACGCCGCGCTCGCTGCCGTCCCGATTTTTGACCGTGAAGACACGAACATCCTCATGCCAGGCCGGAACGCTCTTCTGTTCCTCGAAGGTGAGGCCAAACAGGCGGTGAGCCACGTCGAAGGCAGCCGCGATGACATTTTCCAGCGCCAGATAGGGTTCAAGCGCGCCCTCGTCGAAGGTAAAGCGTTCAGCCCTGAGCTTCTCGGCATAGTAGCGCCAGTCCCACGCGGCGATTGGGTGATTGTAGCCTTCGGCGGCGGCGAGGCGCTGTAGCTCCTTCTCGTCGGCCGCGGCTTTTTCCCGCGCCTTTTCCCAAACAGGCTCGAGCAGCGTCATCACGGCGTCGGGCGTCTTCGCCATGGTGTCGTCGAGCTTGTAGGCGGCATAGTTCTCATAGCCGAGAAGGCGTGCCTTCTCGGCGCGCAGCTTCAATGTCTTCTGAACGATCCCGGCATTGTTTGCCTCTCCGTCGTTGGCGCCCCGACGAGTGAAGGCTTCCAGCACCGCTTCGCGCAAGTCGCGGCGCGAAGAGAAAGAAAGGAAGGGTTCCGCAATCGAGCGGGAGAGCGTGACGGCGTAGCGTCCGGGTTGTCCACGCGATTGCGCCGCCTCGGCCATGGCGCTCCTAAGGGAAGACGGTAGCCCCGCCAGATCGGTCTCTTGCAGGAAGAGCGCCCACTTGCTTTCGTCAGCGAGCACATTCTGGCCGAACCGCGCTCCGAGCTCTGCCAGTTCCTCATTGATCTTCGCTAGCCGTGCCTTGCCCTCGGCATCAAGCTTGGCGCCACTACGCACGAAATGCTTCCAGGTCTTTTCCAGAACGCGCGCGGTCTCCTTGTCCAGCCCGAGGGTGGTTCGCGCGCCATAGAGCGTGTCGATGCGCCTGAAGAGCGCCTCGTTCATGAAGAGACGCGAATAATGCCGTGCCATGCGCGGCGAGATTTCGCGTTCCAGCTTCTGGATAACCTCATTGGTATGAGCACCCGCCCGGCACCAGAAGATGGCCGACACGCGCGACAGTGGGTCGCCGGAAAGCTCAAGCGCGGCAAGCGTGTTCTCGATTGTCGGCGCCTCGCCGCTATCCGCAATGGCCGCGATCTCCGCTTCATGCGCGGCAAAGGCAGCTTCGAAAACCGGCGCGAAAGCAGTTTCGTCGATGCGAACAAATTCCGGGAGACCCAACGGGCCGTTCCAGGCAGTGAGCGGATGTGTGGAAAGATCGATGGGAGCCATGGAACCTCGCGGGCAGGAAGATCTCTATGCCGATGTAAGCCCGGCTGCTTCGCCGCGCAACCACTCCTCCTCAGGGGCGCGCGCGCTCTCCTCGTCACCGCTGGTACTGCGCGGCTTCGTCCCTTGGCCAGGCATATTCGAGAGGCGCTTTCGGTAAATGTCCAACGCTGCGGACTGAAACCATTTTCATTCGATTGACTTAATCATTCGATTAATTTAAGGTCGGAAAGATCATTCACAGAGGTGTTGACCCATGTCCGATGGAAAGCGCGCCGCACAGACGCAGGAAAAGCCGGTCAGACCAGCAGGTCCGCGCGAAAGGCTGCTCGAAGCGGCAGTCCACGTCTTCGGCCGCTATGGCTTCGACGGCGCGTCGACGCGGATGCTCGCCGAGGCGGCCGGCGTGAACCTTCAGGCTATTCCCTATTATTTCGGCGGCAAGGAAGGGCTCTACATCGCCGTTGCCGAGCATATCGGCACTCTCATCTCCGCCCATATCGCCGGGCTGCGCGAGACGGTGCGCGGGCGCCTGGAAGAAGCGGATCGGGAAGGCCCCCCGATCCAGAAAACAGAAGCGCAGGCGCTTCTTACGAGCATCCTGCAAACCATGGCGGCGCTCTTCGTCAGTGACGAATCCGAGCCCTGGGCACGCTTCCTCATTCGCGAGCAAATGGAGCCCACGGAAGCGTTCCAGCGTGTCTATGGCGGTGTCATGAAGCCCATGCTCGAAGTGGCCGGCCGGCTTGTCGCCATTCTGCTTGACGAAGATCCCGCCGCGAACAACGTCAAGCTGCGGACCTTCGGACTGCTCGGCGGCGTGATGGCCTTCCGTGTGGCGCGTGCCGCCGTCCTGGCCCAGCTTGGATGGGCAGGTTTCGGCGAGGTGGAAACCAGGCAAGTGCAGCGCCTGGCCGCCGATCTCGTGGCCTCACTTAATAAGGAGGAGCGCCATGAAGCCTAAGCTGCCTCGCATCATCGCCCTGCTGGTGGTTGTCGCAGGCGGCGCCGCAGCCGCCTGGTGGTACGACCTGCCCGCCCGCCTCGGCTGGACCCATGCGGAGGAAACCGGGCTCACCCTCTACGGCAATGTGGATATCCGCCAGGTGCAGCTCGGCTTCCGTGTTGGCGGCCGTGTCTCGGAAATGCTGGTAGACGAGGGCGACCGCGTTGAGACTGGGCAATTGTTGGCTCGTCTCGATGACCGGACCTATGCGGATGCCGTGCGCGCCGCCGAAGCGCAGGTTGCAAGCCAGCAGGCCAATCTCGCCAAGCTTGAGGCCGGCCCGCGGCAGGCGGAGATCGCGCAGGCGCGGGCGACGCTCGCCGAGCAGACCTACAATCTGACCAATGCCGAGCAGGCTCTGGAGCGGGCGCGCCAGCTCAGGCCCGGTGGCGCCATCTCGCAGGCGGCGCTCGACCAGGCTCAGTCGGCCCGGGACATGGCATCGGCACGCGTGGACGCCGCGCAGGAAGCACTCCGCCTTCTCGAAGAAGGCACGCGCAAGGAGGACATCGCGGCGGCGAAGGCAAGCCTGCAGGCGGCTGAGGCCAATCTCGCCTCTGCCAAGACCTCGCTCGGTGATACCGAGCTTCGCGCGCCCGCCGAAGGCGTGATCTTGTCGCGGGTGCGCGAGCCCGGTGCAATCCTCTCGCCGGGAGATGCCGCCTATGTCCTCTCGCTCGACCGCCCGGTCTGGGTCAGAACCTATGTCGAGGAGCCAGATCTCGGCCGCATTCATCCCGGCTTGGCCGTCGAGGTCGTCACTGATAGCGCGCCGGATAGACCCTATCGCGGTCAGATTGGCTTTATCTCGCCTGTGGCGGAGTTCACGCCGAAATCGGTCGAGACGCCAGAGCTTCGGACCGATCTCGTCTATCGCCTGCGCGTGATCGTGGATGAGCCCGATCTCGGCCTGCGCCAGGGCATGCCCGTGACCGTGCGCCTGCTTGAACACGCCGGCACCATGACCTCGGCAACCGATTGAGGATAAGCCCATGGGCGAGGAATTCGTCCGCCTTTCCGATGTTACCAAGCGGTTCGGGAGCGCACCCCCCGCTCTCGACGCGGTGTCCGGCTCGATCCGCGGCGGTGAGATCACCGGCCTGATCGGGCCGGACGGCGCCGGCAAGACGACACTCATCCGGCTCATGACCGGCCTGATCCTGCCGGACAGCGGCGTGATCGAGGTGCTGGGCTTCGATACGCAGAAAAATCCCGCGGGCATCCAGGCTTCGATCGGCTACATGCCGCAACGCTTCGGCCTCTATGAGGATCTTTCCGTGCAGGAGAATCTCGATCTCTATGCCGACCTGCACGGCCTGCCGCTGGCGGAACGCCCAGCCGTCTTCGACGAGCTGTTGACCTTCACCGACCTCAAGCGCTTCACCGGCCGCCTTGCCGGCAAGCTTTCCGGCGGCATGAAGCAGAAGCTCGGCCTCGCCTGCGCGCTCCTCAAAAAACCCCGCCTCCTGCTTCTCGACGAGCCTGGCGTCGGTGTCGACCCGATCTCGCGCCGTGACCTCTGGACCATGGTCGAGGACCTGACCAGGGAGGGCATCGGCGTGCTCTGGTCCACAGCCTATCTTGACGAAGCCGAAGCCTGCGACCGCGTTCTCCTCCTCAATGAAGGAAAACTCCTCTTCACCGGCACGCCCTCCGGCCTCACTGGTCGGGTGGACGGCCGCGTTTTCAAGCTTGGGGGCATCGAAGGCCGGCGGCGGCCGATCCTCACCAAAGTGCTTGACCAGAAAGGCGTCGTGGACGGCGTGATCCAAGGCGAGGCGATCCGGCTGGTGCTCGAAGCGCCGGAGCCACAGGGGTGGAAGGCTACGGACGTCGCCGGGCGGGCCGCTGCGCTGAGCCCCGCCGCGCCGCGCTTTGAGGATGCCTTCGTGGATATGCTCGGCGGGGGACCGGGCGGAGAGTCCAAGCTCGCCGATGCCGCCGTCCCCCGTGACCAGAACGAAGGCCGCGCCGTGATCGAAGCGCGCGGCCTCACCAAGCGCTTCGGCGACTTCACGGCGGCGAGCGACATCACCTTCTCAATCCCGCGCGGGCAGATTTTCGGCCTCCTCGGCCCCAATGGCGCGGGGAAATCGACCACGTTCAAAATGCTCTGCGGGCTTTTGAAGCCCACCGAGGGCGAGGGCCGCGTCGCCGGCTTCGACCTGCGCCACGACACGGCGGAAGCACGCAACCGGCTCGGCTATATGGCGCAGAAATTCTCGCTCTATGGCGACCTCAGCGTCGCCCAGAACCTCGCCTTCTTCGCCGGCGTCTATGGCCTCAGCGGCGCGCGCAAGCGCGAGCGCATTACGCTTATGACCGACATCTTCGATTTCAGATCCATCCTCGGCATGTCCGCAAAAGACTTGCCGCTGGGTTTGAAGCAGCGGCTCGCGCTCGCCTGTGCCGTGCTGCATGAGCCCGAAGCCCTTTTCCTCGATGAGCCGACCTCCGGTGTCGATCCCATAACCCGGCGCGAGTTTTGGACCCACATCAACGGCCTGGTCGAGAAGGGCGTCACTGTCCTCGTCACCACCCACTTCATGGACGAGGCGGAATATTGCGATCGTATTTCGCTCATCTATCGCGGCCGCTCCATCGCGCTCGGCTCCCCGGACGAATTGAAGGCGAGCGTCGCGGGCAAGGACATCCCCGACCCGACGATGGAGGACGCCTTCATCGCGCTGGTGCAGAACTCCGATCTGGCGGAGGCCGCATGAGCATGGAAGCGCCACCAACCGGGCGAGCACGCCGCTTCGCCGCCCTAGTGCGCAAGGAGAGCCTGCAGGTGATCCGCGATCCGAGTAGTATCCTGATCGCATTCGTGCTGCCGCTCATCCTCCTCGTCATCTTCGGCTATGGCGTTTCGCTCGATGCCACCCGCACGCGCATCGGCCTGGTGATCGAGGATGCCACTCCCATCGCCCAGGATCTCGCCGCCAGCTTCCAGGCCTCGCGCTATTTCGAGGTGGCGGTGGGGCGCGACCGGCGCGACTTCGAGGAAGACCTGATCCTTGGCCGCGTGCGCGGTATCGTCGTGATCCCGGCGAGTTTCGCCGATGTGGGCGCCGCCGGGGGCTCACCGCAAATCCAGGTGATTGTCGACGGATCTGACCCGAACACGGCCAATTTCGTGCAGAACTATGCGCAGGGCGTGGTGGGCACATGGATGGCGCAGCGCGCGGCGGAAACGGCGACGCGGCCGCCGCCGATCTCGGTCGAGCAGCGCTTCTGGTTCAACCCGGAGCTTGCCAGCCGCAATTTCCTCGTGCCCGGCTCCATCGCGATCGTTATGACGCTGGTCGGCACGCTTCTCACCTCCCTCGTCGTCGCCCGTGAATGGGAGCGCGGCACCATGGAAGCGATGATGGCGACACCCGTCACGGCGGCAGAACTGCTGGCGGGGAAGATCTTACCCTATTTCATCCTCGGCCTTGCCTCCATGTCGCTCTGCGTGCTGATTGCGGTCTTCATTTTCGGAGTGCCGTTCCGCGGTTCGGTGCTGGCTCTCTATGCCCTTTCGGCAAGCTTCCTCATGCCAGCGCTCGGGCAGGGCCTTCTCATCTCGGCCGCGACCAAGAACCAGTTCCTCGCCTCGCAGCTAGCGCTGCTCTCCGCCTTCCTGCCCGCCTTCCTGCTCTCGGGCTTCCTGTTCGAGATCAACTCAATGCCGTGGATCATCCGCATGATCACCACCATCGTGCCCGCGCGCTACCTGATCCCAAGCCTTCAGAGCGTATTCGTCGCAGGCGACATCTGGCCCATGTTCTTGCGTTCTATTGCTGTGATGCTCACCATCGGCGCGGTGCTTTTCATTCTCGCCGCCCGCAGCACCCGCAAGAGGATCGCGTGACATGTGGTGGACGCGGCTCAAAGCACTCATCATCAAGGAATTGCTGGCGATCCTGCGCGATCCGCGCGGGCGGCTGATCCTCATCGGCCCGCCGATACTGCAACTCGTCATCTTCTCCTACGCCGCGACGCTCGAAGTGAAGAATATCGACGTACTCGTGCTCAACCAGGATTCCGGCGCCTGGAGCCAGGAACTCGTCAACCGCATCGCCGGCGCGCCCACTTTCCGCAGTATCGAGAGGGTTGGAAGCCCGGACGCGCTGCGCGCCCGCATCGACGCGCAACAGGCGATCGCGGCCATCCATATCGGCCCGACCTTTTCGCGCGATATTGCCGCCGGCCGGCCCGCCGACCTGCAGATCATCCTGGATGGGCGGCGCTCCAACGCGGCCCAGATCGTCGCGGGCTATCTCAACCAGATCGTAAACCAGCTTTCCGCCGAAATAGGCGCCGGGGGGCGCGGCGCCGGACAGGCCGTTACCGTCGTGCCACGCAACTGGTTCAACCAGAATCTCATTTTCCAATGGTTTATGGTACCCAATCTGGTCGCCGCCATCGCGCTTCTCATAGGCCTGGTGGTCACCGCGCTTTCCATTGCGCGCGAGCGCGAGCTCGGCACTTTCGACCAGTTGATGGTCTCGCCGCTCAGGACGCATGAGATCCTGATCGGCAAGGTGATTCCGCCCATGATCATCGGCACCTTCCACATGACGATCTACATCCTGGCGGCTGTGTTCATCTTCGGCGTGCCGCTTCGGGGCTCGCTCCTCATGCTCTACGGCAGCAGCATCTTCTATTTGCTCTCGGTGGTGGGCGTCGGCCTCTTCATCTCCGCCCTTTCAATGACGCAGCAGCAGGCGATCCTAGGCGCTTTTCTCTTCATGGTGCCGGCAATGCTCCTCTCCGGCTTCGCCACGCCGATTGAGAACATGCCGGACTGGCTGCAGCCAATCACCTATGCCAGCCCGCTGCGCTATTTCCTCGTCATCGTGCGGGGCGTGTTCTTGAAGGACTTGCCTTTCAACGAAGCGATGAACAACGCGATCCCGCTCGCCATCATCGCCTTTCTCACGCTCGCGGCTGCGGCATGGCTCTTCCGGCGCAGAATGGAGTGAAGATGAAATCACTCCGGCAGTGAGATCCCGTAGATCTCCGCGAGTTGCCCAATCATGAGATCGGCCGCGATCACGCCGCCCGCCGTGTTCCAGATGGCATCATCCACCGCCATCGCCTTGCCGGCCTTCACAACTTCCAGGTTCTGCCAAAGCGGCTCCTTGGTCCACTCTGCGGCCAGGGTCTCGGCGCTGCCGTCGCCGGTCTCGTAGACGAAGTAGAACAGGCGGTCGCCCTCCATTTCCGGAATGCGCTCCTTCGTCACCTCGTCGGCGAATGTATCCTTGTCCTGGTTGGCGGGCCGCGCGAAACCGATTTCGGATAGGATAAGGCCGGGGAAGGTATCCTTGTAGTAGATGCGGGTACGGCCGGGCATGAAGCGCACGAGCGAGATCTTCTCCCGCTTGCGGTCGCCCAGCGCCTCGCTCAGCGCCGCCACGCGGGAATTGTAGCGGTCGAGCACGGCTTTACCCTCCGCCTCCTTGCCCACGGCTTTGGTATAGAGCGCGAAATTGATCTTCCAGTCGCCGCGCAGCCGCTCCGCGAACACCGTTGGCGCGATGGCCGAAAGCTGTTCATAGATCTTCTCCTGGCGCGTTTTGTTGCCGATGATGAGGTCGGGCTGGAGCGCGGCAATGAGTTCGAGATTAACGGCCGATTCCTCGCCGACGATTTCGACGCCTTCCATCCGATCGGCGATATGCGCATACCACGGATCGCCCAGCCATGAGCGGACAGCGCCGACGGGCTTGATGTCCACCGCCAGCAGAGCCTCGGTTCCCTCATTGGTGAGCACCACCACGCGCTGCGGATGATCCGGAACCTCGGTCGTGCCCATGGAATGCGTGATCTCCGCGGCTTGAAGGGCAGCCGAAGCAGCAAAAAGGAGCGGCAGGGCCAGGAGGGAAGAGAGCAGCCGGCGACGGTTCATGGGGCACCTAACTTGACAAGCATGGTCAGAATTTGGGAGAGCAAGAGCAGAAGCAAACTTGACTGTCAACATCACCTTTGAGCAGATCCGCCCATATTGTTTTGACCGCAGCCGAAAGCCGGCTGCCGCTGATCTATGCGGGTCTGGCGCTTTTGCTGGCCTTTGCGGTGCTTGGCAGCCTGATGCTGGGCTACACAATCTACATGCCCGGTGAGCTTTGGAATGCCCTCGCGAGCTCCGGAACGAGCGAAGCGGATACGGTGATCCGTGAATACCGCCTGCCGCGCGCGATGATGGCGCCTTTGGTCGGGGCGGCGCTCGGCGTGGCGGGGGTCATGGTACAGACACTTTCGCGCAACCGCATTGCCTCGCCGGATACGCTGGGGCTCAACGCCGGCGCTTCGCTGGCTGTCGTGGCCGCGAGCGTAGGACTTGGCATCTCCTCGCTCGCAGTGCTTTCGCTCGTTGCGGCGGCGGGCGCCTTTTTAACGAGCATTCTCGTCTTTGCCTTGGCCGCCACGGCTGGCGGGCTGTCGCCGCTGCGCATCGTGCTGGTGGGGGTGACATTCGCGGCGCTCATGAACGCCATGGTCGAGGTGATCCTGACCGTCAACGAGGCCGAACTGCAGCAACTGCTGTTCTGGCTTTCCGGCGCTTTTGTCGACCGGCCATTGAGCCTAGTGGCGCGCAACATTCCATTGTTGGCGTTGGGAGGTGTAATGGCGGCTATGCTTGCCCGTCCGCTCGACGCATTGCAGACGGACGATGCCACCGCCCAAAGCCTTGGCGCGCCGATTCGCGTGATCCGTATCGCCAGCTTCGTTGCCGTCGCGCTCCTTACTGGGGCTTCCGTGGCCATGGCCGGCCCTGTCGGCTTTGTCGGCCTCGTCGTGCCGCATGCAGCCCGCGCGCTGGTCGGTGCCCGACATGGTGAAAAGCTGGTGGCCGCGGCGCTGATCGGCGCGGTCTATACGACTGCGGCCGATATTCTGGCCCGCTTCGTGATCTATCCCACTGAAGCGCCGGTAGGCGCGATTACGGCCGTTGTGGGCGCCGGCCTTCTTCTCGTTCTCCTGCGCCGGCGGGCCGCATGATGGGCGAGGCGGCGAAGCTTTCCCGCAGCGGGCCCGCGCTTGGCGGCATCGCACGCGATCGTGCGCGGGCGGTCACGGTCCTCTTGATCCTCCTCATCGTTACACTTCTGGTGGTGCTTGCCAGCACGGCCTTCGGCTCCACCTGGGTGCCGCTGGAAAAAATCGTCGCGGTTCTTACCGGAGGCGGGGAGCGCACGGAACGGCTGATCGTTCTGCAACTGCGGCTGCCGCGCGTGCTGCTTGCCGCGCTCGCTGGCGGCGCTATGGCAGTGGCCGGCTTCCTGCTTCAGAAGGTGACGCGCAACGACCTTGCCTCGCCAAGCGTGCTTGGGGTGGTTGATGGAGCCGCCCTCGGCGTCGTCATCTTCCTTGCTCTGCTCTCCGATGAGAGCAATGCGCTGATAGTCAGCATCGCCTGGCAGCCCCTCGCGGCGGTGCTCGGGGCCTGTGCGGCCGTGGCGCTGGTTTTCGCCTTGAGCGGGCGGCAAGCCTCCTCGGCGGTGCGGCTCCTGCTCTTCGGCATCGCTGCCGCCGCGGCGGCCAAGTCCGTCATCATGGTACTGCTGCTGACGGGGCCGATCTATCGCACGACGCAGGCGACCCGCTGGATCGCCGGCGCCGTCAACGAAACCAATTGGGGCGAGGTGCAGATGACCGCGGAGCTTCTCCTGCCGGTGCTCCTTCTGGCGCTTCTCGCCGCGAGACGTCTGCCGCCGAGCGATTTGGACGACGTTTCCGCCCAGTCGGTGGGGCTCAACCTTCCCGTCTTTCGCCTGGCGGTCTTCGCGCTCGCCGCTGCGCTAACCTCCGTCTCGGTGGCCTTTGCGGGCGGGGTGAGCTTTATCGGTCTTCTTGCACCGCATATTGCGCGGCTTCTGATAGGCCGTTCTGCCATCGCGGGGATGCTTGCGAGCGCTCTTTGCGGCGCGGTGATCCTGATGGGGGCGGACCTCGTCGTGCGGGTGCTCTTTGCCCCAACCGAAGTTCCGGCAGGCGCCATCACGGCGGTGATCGGCGCTCCCTATTTCCTCTATCTTCTTTTGCGGAAGGACCGCCTCAATGGATAAGGCGCTCAGCGGATTAAAGGTCGACACGCTTTCGGTAGCCTATGGCGCGCATCTCGCCGTCGATGCCATTTCGCTTACCATCCCGAAGGGCAAGATCACGGTCCTCGCGGGGCCGAACGGCTGCGGGAAGTCGACGCTGCTGCGCGCGATTCGCAGGCTTCATGCGGCCAAGACGGGGCGGGTGCTCTTGGGTGAAACCGATATCGGAAAGATGAGGGAGAAGGAGATCGCGCGCGAGATCGGGCTTCTGGCGCAATCGCCTTCCGCGCCGGAGGACATGCGGGTGGAGGAGCTGGTGCGGCTCGGCCGATATCCGCATCAGGCAATGCTTCAGCCCTGGAGCAAGGATGATGCCGCTGCGGTGGAAGATGCCATGTTCGGCACCGGTGTCGGGCATTTGCGGGACCGGCGGCTGGGCTCGCTTTCTGGCGGGCAGCTTCAGCGTGCCTGGATCGCAATGGTGCTGGCGCAGCAGACCGACATCGTCTGCCTCGACGAGCCGGTGAATCATCTCGACATGGCGCACCAGATCGACTGCCTCGATCTCGTCAGCCGGTTGAACCGGGAGCATGGGCGAACGGTGGTGCTTGTGCTGCATGATCTAAACCTCGCCGCCCGCTATGCCGATCTTCTCGTTTTCATGAAGGATGGCGGAATTGTCAGTGCCGGCTCTCCCCACCAATTGATGACGGAGGAACAGATCGCTTCCGTTTTCGGCATCCAGTGTCGTGTGATTGAAGACCCTGTGCACGACCGCCCGCTCTGCATCCCCATGCGGAACTCCTCGCCTCGGTTCGAAGTGCAGGGCTGAGTAGCCAACTGAACCTGGATATCGACCTGACCCGATATACCGATGCCTGTGGCGCGCGAATATCCAGCTCGCCGGGCGAGGCTTGCCGCGATCGCTTCGGCGCATCTCCCTGATTCGGATTTTCAGGCGGGCAAGCCACTCGAGGGATTTAGGGGGCCATCGTAGGGCCTGACCGTCGGTTGCACTGGAATTCGGCTAGTTTCAAAGCAACTCCGCAGGGGATTCTGTGCACACCGTGCATTCAAGGAGCGGCTTATTTGTCTATGACCCGTAATGCCGGTGTAGCAATATGCTGTCGTTGCGCGTCATCTGGTGTTTACAGCGGAAAATGTGCGCGGATACCTCGATGATATTTTATTGAAGGTGGCTGAGGACGCTCGGCATCTGCATCGAGTTCGTGAGCGGCGAGGAGGCGAGTGCGTCCACCGCTGGCGCAGTAATGCTGCAAGTTCATGCACATGTGGTGCTCTATTCTGCGCGGTCCATCCGGTCTTCGATAGTACCCCGTCAGTGACGTCTTAGGTCAGTGTAACAGCGGCCGCCCTGTAGAGATTATCCACGCCGAAACTGTCTATCGCCGGACCTTTTCTCGCGGCGCTGCCGATGGTGTTCCCCTACATGCCGGGGACGCGGTGGATGGAACCCTATCGGCGATGGTTCAAGCGTTTTGATGTCCGGTTTTGAACCCCAACAGGGCTGCGGGTGGCCGACAGTTAGCCGTGCGATTTGCCTTTCCGGGCGCTAGGGCCTGATTTGAGGACTTTATGAAAACCACTGCATATTTGAAGCTAAGCGGATCGTTGATCGCCCTTACTGCTGCGGCAGTTTCACAAGCCCATGCTCAAGCGACCGGGTGGACGGGGGGCAGTTCCTACAACCAGGACATTACTGGAGGAGCGGTCACGGGCGATAACCTTTGGCATAATGCCTTGAACTGGTCCAATGGGTTACCGAACGCCGCGACCGATGTCAGCATCGGTCTGGCGACTATGCAGCTCTATTATAGGCGTTACGAATGCCAAGGTCCGGGTGGGGTCGGCGATGTCGATTGGTGCGTAGATGTTATCCAGGGACCGAGGCCTACCTCGTGGGACATCGTTCTGCTTAGCGGTACGGTGGGCAATGCGCAGAACCTTTACATCGGTTTATCCGGAGGCCGGGGCTTCCAGGGCAGTTCGGCAGGTCCGGGACATCTCATCAATCAGAGCGGCCTGGTCGTCGGCCTGAACATGACCGTGGGGGAGACCGGTACCGGTAGATATGACGCCATCGGCACCACCGCTGTCGGCGGCAACCTGGTGATCGGTGGCCAGGGGATCGGCACCTTCAACAACGATAACCTGTTGAACGTGGGGGGGCATCTGACGGTTGGCGGGTATGCTCAAGGCACCGTTACCAATACCAGCACGATAACGGTCGGCGGCAACATCACTGTGGGCCAGGACGCCCAAGGTACTCTCACCAACAGTGGGAACATCAGTGCTGGCGGAAATCTTACCGTCGGCGGTAATGATCAGGGTATTCTCACCAACACGAACGCCACGATAACGATCGGCGGCGACATTACCGTGGGCCAGGACGCCCAGGGTACGTTCACCACCAACGGGAACGTCAGCGCGGGAGGAAACTTTACGGTTGGTGGTAATGGGCAGGGTACTTTCACCAACACGAATGCCACGATAACGGTCGGCGGCGACATTACCGTGGGCCAGGACGCCCGGGGCACGTTCACCACCAACGGGAACGTCAGTGCGGGAGGGAACCTTACAGTTGGCGGTAGTGGCCAGGGTACTTTCACCAATACGAATGCAACGATATCGATCGGCGGCGACATTACCGTGGGCCAGGACGCCGAGGGCACGTTCACCACCAACGGGAACGTCAATGCCGGAGGGAACCTCACGGTTGGTGGTAATGGCCAGGGTACTTTCACCAATACGAATGCCACGATATCGATCGGCGGCGACATCAGTGTGGGCCAAGATGGCCAAGGTACCCTCACCAATACCGGCGGCACCGTTACGTCGGGCGGCGATATCACCATCGGCGTGCATGGCCAGGGGACGGCGACAAACACCGGGACGATGTCGTCGGTTGGAAACTTCATCGTCGGCTTCGAGGCGGAAGGCAATTTCACCAATACCAACACGGTTTCGGTGGGAGGCAACTTTACGGTTGGCGAATCCGGCCAGGGCACGGTCGACAACAACGGCGCTGCCACGATCACCGTCACCGGGAACACTGCCATCGGCGAGAATGCGGCGGGCATCGGAATCCTCAACCTGAACGACACCAGCCGCCTCACGACAGGGGGCTCGATGGCGGTGGGCGAACACGGAACCGGCACGCTTAACATTGCAACCGGGGCAAGGGCGGAGACCACCGGCAGGATCACGCTCGGCACCAGCGTTTCCGGCGTTGGCACGGTCATCAACAATGGCACCATGATCAATCATGAGCAAATGGTGGTGGGTGACATGGGACGGGGCCGGCTGCACACCGCTGCCGGCGCCACCACCACGACCACGGGCGATGTCACCGTCGGCGAGTCCGCGACGGGCATGGGCTTTGTGTCCGTCAGGGGGAGGATGGACAATGGGGGGCGGCTCGATATCGGCGACCACGGCGACGGTTACATGGTCGTCCACGACGGGGGCCGTGTCACAAATCGGGAAAGCGTGGTCGGCAGAGAGGGCGGCGGAAACGGCTATGTGCTTGTCTCCGACGCGACCAGCATTTGGGACAACGCCTATTCTCTGACGCTGGGCTCGGAAAGCGAGTCGATCGGCGTTCTCACGATCAACAATGACGGCGAGGTGCAAATCAGGCAGGGATACGGAACCCTGACCATAGCCGAGATGGAAGGTTCGACCGGTATTCTGAACATCGGCGGCCTTTATCCGCCTACCGGCCTTAGCTTCCCGATCGACACGCAGGTGGCAACATATGTTGCGGCCGCCCCACTGGGCCAGAATGTCAACAGCACTGCGCCGCTTGCGGCCGGCACACTCGACGCGGCCTTCGTGCAGTTCGGAAAGGGCGCGGGCAGCGTCAATTTCAATCATACCGAGACCGAGGCGAATGACTATCGCTTCAAGGCCGGCTTCATCGGCAACGGCCAGATCAATCACTATGGAAACTTCACCGTTCTCGACGGAGATTCCTCCCTCTTCACCGGCAACGCCCATGTCTTGGGCGGCATTATGGTGGTCAACAATGTCTTCGGCGGGCATGTCACGGTAGACCCGGCGGCAATTTTGCGCATTGGCCACCGCAATGGTGTGACCGGTGAGGTTCTGAACGACATCGTCAACAACGGCATCGTCCAGTTCTACCGCGCTGACACCTCCAGATATTCCGGCGTCATCAGCGGTGTCGGCGCCGTCGAACAGAATGGAACCGGCACGACGATCCTCACGGGCGAGAACACCTATACCGGCCAGACAAGGATCAATGCCGGCACGCTGCAGCTTGGTGACGGCGGCAAATCCGGTTCGATCGACCATACCTCCGGTGTTGTTGTGAACGCCAATGGAACGCTCGCCTTCAACCGGTCGGATATCAAGGTCTTTGACCGCACGATAACCGGGACCGGCACCATTGCGCAGATCGGCACCGGGCTTACGCGTCTGACGGCCGACAATTCGGGATTCACCGGCCAGACACGCATCGACGCCGGCACGCTATCGGTAAATGGGCGGCTCGGCGGCACGGTGGAGGTGAACGACACGGGCACGCTGGAGGGGCTGGGCCAGGTCGGGACAACCACAGTTCACGAAGGCGGCACCATTGCGCCCGGCAATTCCACCGATCCCAATATGCAAAGGGTCGGCAGGCTCACCATCGAAGGCAATTTCACGCAGGAGGCGGGCTCGTTCCACGATACGGATGTGCTTTCGACGGGCCAATCCGACCTCTTGTACGTGACAGGCACCGCGGCGATCTCGAACGACTCCTATCTGAAGGTGTCCAAGATCGACCCGGCCCGCTACGAGCTGGAGCGGCGTTATACGGTGCTGACGGCTGAGGGCGGCGTCACCGGCGATTACATCCTCATCGGCGATACCTTCGTCTCCACCTTCTATCGGTTGGAGGACCATTACGATGCGAATAATGTCTACCTCGACGTAGCTCAGTACCGCCTGTTTCCGGAGGCGGGCAAAACGCCGAACCAGATCGCCGCCGCAACGGGCGCGCAGGATTTGAAGGCGGAGCGAGATATCAACGGATATCCGACAAATCCGCTGTTCAGGGCAATCGCCTATCTGCCGACCGACAAAAAGGCGCGCTATGCATTTGACCAGATCTCGGGAGAGATTTACGCATCGCTTCAAGGCGCGATGCTGGACGACAGCCATATGGTCCGCGACGTGATGGGAGATCGTATCCGCTCCGCCTTCGGCGATATGGGCGAAAAGATCGTCGGCTATACCCCGGGCATCGACATCAAGGACCCAACGCCGCAGCCGGTCTACGGCAACGATCAGGAAGGACCGGTCATTTGGGGGAGGGGCTTCGGTAACTGGGGCGAGATCGAAGGCGACGGCAACGCAGCAGAACTCAAGCGCGACGGCCGCGGTCTCTTCCTCGGCGCGGATATGCCGTTCCGGGATATGTTCCGTGTCGGTCTGCTCGCCGGATATGACCGGACCGACTATAAAGTGCCCGATCGCAACTCGAGCGCGGCAAGCAACAATTACCATCTCGGTCTCTATGGGGGTGCGGAATGGTGGAGGCTCGCCCTTCAGCTCGGTGCGAGCTTTACTTGGCACAAGACCGAAGTCGCGCGTGAGATTGTGTTTCCGGGCTTCGCCGAAACCGCCTCTTCAGAGTTCGACGGAGGGACCGCGCAGCTTTATGCCGATCTCGGCTACAGGTTCCGCCCTGCCGGCCTGCCTTCCTTGCAACTCCAGCCATTCCTTGGTCTTGCCTACGCGAACAACAAGCAAGGCGGCTATGACGAGGCTGGCGGCTACGCCGCTCTGCACGGCGGTGCGGATCAAAGCCTTGGCACAGGCTATGGAACGCTTGGTCTGCGCGCGGCGCAGGATTTCGATCTTCTGGATATCCAGTGGACCGTTCACGGCTCGGCCGCTTGGCGGCGTGCCTTCAGCGATGCCGCACCAACCGCCACGCACCACTTCAACGGCAGCAGAGACTTCACGGTCTTTGGCACGCCGCAGCCGATCGACACAGGTCTCTTCAAGCTGGGCGTCGACGCCAATCTAAGCGAACATTGGGCGATGGGCTTTTCCTATGCTGGCGAGTACAGCAGCAAGGTCGAGTTCCACAACCTTCGCGGTGATCTGAATTACAAATGGTAAGGCGATAGAAGAACAAGAACTGCGAAAAGTGCCGTTCCCCGGCTAGGCTGGGGAACGGTTTGTTTTGGGGTCAGACTTTCAATCAGTTCAGCCTCTTGCGGCGGCCTCCAGCCCGGCTATGTCCAGCTTGACCATTTTCAGCATGGCTTCAGCCACCCGCTTCCTCTTTTCAGGATCCGGATTCTTCATCAGCTGGCCGAGCTGCTTCGGCACGATTTGCCAGCACAAGCCCCAGCGATCCCTCACCCAGCCGCATTGCTCGATGGTTCCTCCTTCGGCGAAGGTGTTCCAGAGATGGTCGATCTCCGCCTGGGTGTCGCATTCAACCATAATGGAGAAACTGTGGTTGAACGGGTCGAGCGGGCCAGCTTCGATCGCCATATAACTCTGTTCGCCGAGCGTGAATTCCGCGATTTTGACGCTCCCGGCGGGGCCGCTTGGGCTGTCGGCGGGAAGGGCTGTGACCGAGTTCACCGACGAGCCGGGAATAAGCGTCGTATAGAGGCGCAGTGCTGCCTCCATGTCCTTTTCGAACCAGAGATGCTGAATAACATTCATGGGGCGTCCTTTCCTCTTGCTTGATTTCACGAAGTCAGCCGAGCGCAGCGCTCGACCCAAGGACGATACAAGATGGCGGATGCCGACTCCGGCGGCCTGCGATTGCCTAAAGTCGCGCGTGGCGATGCAAAGGACGTCTATTTTGAGCCACGCATCGTGCTTCTTTCGAAAATCGTTCTGGTCTGCAGCCGATGCGCCGGGGGAGCGCTTTTTTAACGGGCGGTGACTATTGTCTCCCTGGCAAAAAGGCGGGTTTGCATAGGGGGACCTCCGGGTGCTGTACAGAATGTCCGACAGGACTAGTGCTGAGCGCGCCGCGCCGCGGAAGGCACCGGCTTTCCTGAAGATGCCGCGCGGCGTTGTGATTGTCGGTGGAGCGCACGGAACGCTGGCTCTCGCGCGCAGCCTTGGCCGCCTCAACATTCCCGTATGGCTCGTCACGAACGACAACCCGCTGCCCGGCTGGTCGCGCTATGTGCACCGTATGCTTTCCTGGCCGGGAGCCAACGATCCCGGTGCTGTTGCATTCCTGCTGGAAATGGCGTTGAGGCATGGGTTGAGTGGCTTCCTGCTCGTGCCGGCGGCCGATGCGGATGTCCGCCTCGTCTCTCAGTCGGTGGACGCGCTTTCAGCTGCGTATCGGATCATCCTTCGGGATTGGGAGCGGCTGAAATGGGTCTGCGAGAAGCCGCTTCTCTACCGCCGCGCTGCCGAGCTCGGAGTGGATTTTCCACCCACTTACGGGTTTTCCTCCTTTGAGGAAGCTTCGCAGGCCGATATCCGCTTTCCCGTGGTGCTCAAGCCGAATATGGGCGGGGGACACGACGAGTTCTCCCGCGCCAAGGTCATCCGCGCGGACGACAGGGAATTGTTCCTCACCGCCTACCGAACGGCGGCGGAGCAGATCGGCTTCGAGAATGTGGTGGTCCAGGAGCTGATCCCCGGAGGTGGTGAAAGCCAGTTCTCCTACGCGGCCCTATGGAACGAGGGCAGGCCGGTCGCTGAATTCGCCGCACGGCGCCTCAGGCAGTTTCCAGTGGATTTCGGATATACGAGCACCTTCGTAAAGGTGGTGGAGGAGCCGCGTGTGATCGAAGCCGCGCGGCGCATCCTAAGTTCGATCGGCCATTGCGGGCTGGTCGAGGTGGAATTCAAATACGACGCGCGAGACAATAGGATGCGGGTGCTCGACGTTAACCCGCGGCCATGGTCCTGGTTCGGACTGACAGCCGCCGCGGGCGCGGATTTTGGCGCCATGCTCTGGAGCATGGGAATAGGCGAAGAGCCTGTGCCGGCCCGTGCACGGCCAAATGTATCGTGGATGTACCTGCTGCGGGACCTGGTAACGGGCATAAAGCTGGTCTCGATGGGCCGGCTTTCCGCGGCCGAGTATCTTCGCTCCTTCTCCAGCGTTCGGACATGGGCAACATTTTCGCTACACGATCCCGTGCCGGCCTTGATCGATGTGCCGCTCACGGCCTGGCGCGTCATCACCCGGCGTATCCTGAAGATCCGTTGACGGGAGCCAATTCGCCTATGCCCGACCTTCCAGGGCAGCAAGCCCTGAAATACCTCATTATTCGAGCTGTGCTGAATGCCATCGCCTTTTCCGGGGCGCAGCGGCTATGGCCTTCGGCCGGTGGCAGGGGCATTGTCTTCACGCTCCATCATGTCCGGCCGGCCAGCGGGCAGAGCTACGATCCGAACGCGCTTCTGTCGGTGACGCCGGATTTCCTCGACTTAGCAATCCAAGCGTCGATTGAGGCTGGCCTTGTGCCCGTTGCCGTGGATGACCTGCCGAAGCTTCTTTCCGATCCCGCGGACAGGCGGCGCTTCGTAAGCTTCACGCTCGATGACGGCTACCGGAACAACGCCGAACATGCCGCGCCGGTGTTCCGCAGGCACGGCGTTCCCTACACGATCTTCATCACCAAGGGGTTTGTGGAACGCACTCGCTCGCTGTGGTGGGAAACGGCCGCGGCGGTGACCGCGCAAGAGGAGCGCATCACCTTCGATTTCGGCCGTGGTACCGAGGAACTCGACCTTAAGACGGATCTACGGAAGCACGAAGCCTTTACGCGCTTCTCGGCATTCGTCGCCGGCGCGGATGAGGATGAGGCGGTGCGCCGGATCGACGATCTCGCGCGGCAACGCGGGATCGACCCGCTTGCCATTACCGCCGGCCTGACCATGGATGCAGAAGAGTTGCGCGACCTCGCTCGGGACCCGCTGGCTCGCTTTGGAGCGCACACGCTGACCCATGTGAATTTGCGCCGTGTGAGCCAGAAGAGGCTTGAAGAGGAGATCATCCGCTCGGCTGAGGCCGTCGAAGGCTATGTGGGACGATATCCGACCGCCTTTGCTTACCCGTACGGATTTGCCTCGGCTGTGGGCGACCGTGAGGTCGAGGCTGCGGCAAAAGCAGGTTTTGCCGTCGCGGTGACGACACAGCCGGGCGTTCTGGGGCCGGATGTTCTGCGCCGGCCCACCGCCGTCGACCGCGTTTCCCTGAACGGACTTTTCCAGAAAAAGCGCTATGTGGAGGCGCTTCTGTCCGGTCTTGCCTTCAAGCTGATTTGAGGCGGGTCTCCATCAAAAGCCCTTCCGCCTCCAGCACAGGATAGGCAATCGTGGCGAGCAGCGAATTGATCTGCTTCAGGTCACGGATTGTGTCGAGATGGATAGAGCTTGTCTCGACGCTTTGCTCCGAGCCCATGCGCAGGCGCTCGAAATGTTGGTGGCTGAGTGTCTTCTCGATCTCCCGCATTCGATCTTTCTCGGCTACGAGGCGGCGGGCGGTGTCCGGATCACGTGTCACCAGGAGATTGAAGGCGAGCCGCGCGTTCGAGAGCACGGCGGCGTGGAAGTTCGAGAGCTCAAGCCAGCCTTCGGGCGTGAATTCCACCTTGCGCTCCATCTTGCGCCTGGCATGTGCAAGCAGGTTGCGCACGATGATGTCGCCCACTTGCTCCAGTTTCACGCAGGCGCCGAGGAGATCCTGGCAGCGGCGCGTGTCTTCCGCGGACATGTCCTCTCGGCTGATCCGGGCCAGGTAAAGCTTGATCGCCGCATGGCGGCGGTCGAGCGTATCGTCGAGATCGGCGAGAGCTGTGATCGCCTGCTTGTCCGTGTCTTCATAAAGCGCGAGCGCGCGGCTGAGCATGAAGTCGACCGTTTCGCACATGCGCACCGCCTCGCGCGTGACATTGGCGAGCGCCTGCTGGGGATTGTCGAGCGCGGTTTCATCGAGGGCACTGACTTCGCTCAATAGCGCGTCCTGCTTCTCCTCCGGTGTAAGGCCGGGAGAGAGGGCAACCAGTGCTTCCGTGGCCTTGAGAACCAGGCCAGACAGCGGAATGCCTGCGATCAGGATCAACAGGTTGAAGGCGATATGCGCGTGCACGATCTGGTCTGCCGCGCTGTTGCCCAAAAACTCGGCAGACGGTTTGAAGAAAAGGATGGCGGCAAGCGCGACCACCGAGCCTGCGCCGCGCATGAGCAGATTGGCAAGCGGAACCACGCGAGCCTCAGGCGGCGAGGCGCGCGTCAGCATCGGCGCGATGAAGGAACTGCCGAGATTTACCCCCAGCACCATCGCAATGCCGAGTTCCGCCGAGAGGATGCCGTTTGCGGCGAAGGTGGCAAGCAGGAGCACGGCGGCGATGCTGGAGTGAAAGAGATAAGTGACGATTCCCGCAAGCAGGAAAGCGGCGATCGGATCGCTGGAAAGATAGCCGACGATCAGCGGAGCGATTCGGCTTTCGCGCAGCGGCTGTGAAGCCTCACCCATCATCTCCAGGGAAAGCACGAGAAGACCAATGCCGATGAGAATGCGGCCGGCCTGCCGCCACGCCCGCCGCTCCGTGGCCATGAAGATCGTCGTGCCGGCGACGAGGCAGATGGGGACGAGCAATCTAAGATCGAAGCTCAGGATCTTGACGACCAGGGCGGAGCCAACCTCTGCGCCGCGCACGGCAAGGATGCCCGAGAGCCCGGTCACGATACCGGAACCAGCAAACGAGCCCACGAGCAGGGTGACAGCGGTGGAGCTTTGCAACGCCACCGCAAGGGCAAGCCCCGTGGCTGTGGCAAGCAGGGGATTGCCGAGCGTGCTGCGCAGCCGCCGCTTCAGCACATCCCCATAGGCCCGCTCCACGCCGGTGCGCACCATGTGCGTTGCCCAAAGCAGCAGAGCGACGGCGCCTGCCATATGCAGAAAGAAGACGGATCCGCTCATTTGCCACGTTCCCGGCTGCTGGAAGCCCACATCCTGGCAGAAATGATTTGCCGTCTCTTAAACGCCGATCGGCAAGGAAGGCTCCGCAGCTTGCGCGGCTCGTGCGCTTCTAGCGAAAGCCACCCTGCATCCGGCGCTGCGGCGCAGCCTCCCCCGAAAGAGAGGCTACAGGATGTCAAACATGCACGGGCGTAGGAAGTGTCTCATCCAGAGCGGAAGCCAGGTCGAGGATGCGCTGCAGCCCGGCGGCATGTCGGAAGCTAGGCTCGGTGGGCATCTTCAGCCGCACTGCGTTGACGAAGCGCTCGTAATTCGTCGCCACGGGCGCGGCTTCCATGTCACGCCACGCGGCCGTCTCGGCGTCCTGATCGAGGCAGACTCTGAGATGCGTTTCCTTGAGCGTGTGCTGCACCTCGATGCCGCCCTTGTCGCCATAGATCCGCACGCGCAGGTCATTGTGATGGCCCGTTGCCCAGCGCGTGGCGTGGATGACGCCGAGGGCTCCGTTGGAAAAGCCCGCTGTCATGACAAAGCTGTCATTGGCATCGAGAACATATTCGCCAATCCGGTCGCCGTCAGCCTTAGGGAAGGTCTTGAGGCGGCTTGTGATCGTCTCGATCTCGGTTGCCGCGCCATAGGAGGCGAAATCGAGGATGTGGATGCCGATATCGCCCAACGTGCCGTTGGAGCCGTGCGCCTTGGAAAGGCGCCACAGCCATTGCGGCCCGGTGCGCCAGTCCCCCCATGTCTTTGAAACGAGCCAGCTTTGCAGGTAGGAGGCTTCTATGTGCTTTACCTCGCCAATGCGGCCGGAAAGCACCAGCTCGCGCGCCGCGTGAATCTCCGCGACATTTCGGTAGCTCAGATTGACCATCGCCACCAAGCCTGCCTTTTCAGCCGCATCCGCCATCTCCGATGCTTCGGCGAAACTGGTGGCGAGCGGCTTTTCGCAAAGCACATGCTTGCCGGCGGATATGCAGGCCAGGCTGGTCGAGTAATGGGCCGCATCGGGCGTCACATTGGTGACCGCGTCGAATTCGCCCCAGGCGAGCGCCTCGTCCACCGTGGCGAAGTGGCGTTCGATCTTGTGCAGTTCGCAGAAGGCCTTGAGGCGCTCTGCATTCATATCGACACCGCCGACGATGTGCACGCCGGGAATGGCCGCAAATCGGTTGGCGTGCTGGTTGGCCATCTTGCCTGTGCCAAGGATGAGCAAACGCATAGGAAGTCGTCCTATCTGAAGCCGGCTTCGCCGGGCGTGTGCAATTTGGGCCCGCGCTCGGCGATGGGTTCGGGAGCTTTATCCACTGGCACGTTCGGCGCATCGTGGATCGCAGTGTAGGCCGGCGCTGGCGAATAGGCCCAGCGCACAGCATTCCTCAGCACCTTGTGCACCATCGCGTCGTGATAGGTGGGATAAGCCTCGTGGCCGGGGCGGAAATAGAAGATATTGCCCGCGCCGCGGCGGTAAGTAAGGCCCGAGCGGAAAACCTCTCCTCCCTGAAACCAGGAGATGAAGACCGTCTCGAGCGGCTCCGGCACGGAGAATGGCTCCCCATACATCTCTTCCTGCTCCAGCTCGAAATATTGCGGGAGGCCTTGTGCGATCGGGTGGCCGGGATTGACCACCCAGACGCGCTCGCGCTCACCCGCCTCGCGCCACTTCAGCGCGCAGGGCGTACCCATCAGACGCTTGAAGATCTTGGAGAAATGCGCCGAGTGGAGCAGGATGAGGCCCATCCCTTCCCACACGCGCTTCGCCACGCGCTCGACGATCTCGTCCTCAACCTGGCGATGGGCCTTGTGACCCCACCAGACGAGCACATCCGTTTCCTTCAGCGCCTGCTCCGTCAGCCCGTGTTCCGGGTCCTGCAGGACGACTGTCTTGACCGACAGATCACCTTCGGCCCCGATGGCCCTGGCGATGGTCGTATGCATTCCTTCGGGATAGATCGAGCGCACGAGCTCGCTTTGCTGCTCGTGCACGTTTTCACCCCACACCAATACGTTGATGCTCATGAGCACCCTTTTCTTCTTTTCTTTGGATCATGCGCGCAGGACACCCCGCCTTGGGTCCCTGAGCTCCTTCGTTCAAACGTGCCACCTGATGGAACGCGCCTGACTACAAACCCGGACGGAAAGCCTTGGGCTGGATCCTTGACTTGGGTGTGAATGAACCCGCCTTTTGGCACCCCGTGGTGCAGTGGTTCGGTCGGCAAATGCCGGACTTGCCTTGGTTCAAGACAGTCTCTTGTCGGCTCTCGGCCGAGGACACGCTGCGCCCCCGAATTTCGTTCTGTTCTCTTTCTGCTCCTCAGTCAAGGACGTTTCAAAGGCCGCGGCGAGGATGTTCCCACGCGTGTGATTCCTGCCACGCTTACGAAGCGCACTAGCCGATAGACAGAAGCCGGTTGCCGCGCGCGGACGCTGGAAAAACACCCAATTTTGTCGAGATTGCGGGAAAGATCATGCTGAGCCAAAACATCGCAGCCGACGACCACGCCGGACAAGAGCGTTGCTACAGAGCGCAATGGAAAGCGCATCCCGCTTACGCTTTGCATCAATGTGCGGGCGTTCCACCGCGCCGGACATCCTGCGAGACGGGCGAGAGCATGCGCGTAAGAGTGCCGTCCCGGCGCGCGAACTGATGGTAAAGGGCAGCGGTTGCGTGAAGGAAAGCCAGCACGCCCGAGCCATAAGCCAGATAGGCGTGAATGTTCGACCAAAGTGCTTCAGCCGCCTCTGAGCGCCTCAGCGGCAGGTCCGGCACAAGCACGAGATTGAAGGCGAAGCTCGGTATCATCAGCGGGGAGGTGGAGGCAACCGCCCAGCCGGTGAACGGCACGAAGATGGTCATGGCAATCAAAGTGGAATGAGTGAGGCTGGCGGCGATCGCTTCGAGGCGGGAGGTTCGCGGCACCGGCCGCGGCTTGGCGGCTGCGAGTGCCCAGGCAAGGCGGAGGAGCGCCAGAACCATGGTGAGGAAGCCCAGCGATTTGTGCCATTGGTAAAGATCGAACTGTAGCCGCGGATCGCCGGTGGTTATCTGCGTGAGATATCCGAGCCCGATCTGGCCGAGAAAGAGGATCGCGATGGTCCAGTGGAACAGGATTGCGATGAGGCCGTAGGAGTGGGGGCTGTTGCGCCACATCCCGGCAACTATCCAAGTTGCTCGTAAGCACGGGTCGCGATCTCCTTCAGCCGGTCACGCGGCAGGTCGCCCACCAGCGCGCAGCTTATCCCATCGTCGCTCCAGAAGAATGCCTCGAGCCGTTCGAGCTTGGCGTAGCGGAAGGCCGTTTCCCGATCGTCCTGCGTCGGGATGACGTAAAGCGTCAGCCTGCGGCCGGTCTCATCCTCGTACATGAACTGTGCGGCGGGTCCGCTCGAAGCGGGAAGCAGCCGCCCTCCGACCAACGTAAGACCGTCGGGCCGCAGGTCCGGCACGGTAATCGTGCGGTCCAGCCGCTTGGACAGCCAGGCCTGCAGATGGTCTGCCTCGTCAGCCCAGACTTCCACCGGATGGCGGACTTCGGCGGCGTAGACGCGGTGAGCTTCCAAAGCCTCGGCCACAAGCGTCGCCTGCACGGGAGCAGGGCCCCAGAAATCGCGGGCGAGCCAGCCTCCCGTGGCGCCTGCGGCCACGAGAAGGACGGCGGCAGCCGCCAAGCGGGTCCAATGCATGGTCCGGGCGCGGAATGCGTGCTCGATCCGGCGGGCGCTCAGGCGCGGAGGAACGGGTTCTGCCGCGACATGGCCATAGAGGGCGCGCAGCGCCTCGTTCTGCCTGCGCCATGCCTCGACTTCTTCCGCTGCGGCGGGATCGGCGGCAAGATGTGCTTCGACCTCCTGGCGTTTCGGATCTGCGAGGGCGCCGTCGGCGTAGGCGTGCAGGTCGTGCTCTGTGATCTTGCTTTCCCTGCGGCTCATTTCACGGACCTCAGTTTCGGCGCGCCCGCCTCCGTCAGACGCCTCAATGTTGCACGCGCCCGTCCCAAGCGCGACATAATGGTGCCCAGCGGAAGAGAAAGGACCTCCGCTGCCTCGGCATAGCTCATTTGCTCGACAGCCACGAGAAGAAGCACTTCCCTTTGCTCCGCCGGCAGCGACTGCATCGCCCGCGCTGTTTCGGCAAGCGCCAGCCGGCCCGATTGCGTATCGGGGCCCGGCGGGTCCGCCGCAAGCACGTCGAGAGGCAGATCAGGCGCATGCCTGCGCCGCCTCATATCGTTTCGGTAGAGATTGAGCAGGATACGGAACATCCAAGAGCGCAGGGAACCCGATGGTTTCCAGAGTGCGCGCTTGCGAATGGCGCGTTCGAGACAGTCCTGGACGAGATCATCCGCGTGATCTGCATCGTGCGTCAGAGCTCGGGCATAGCGCCTCAGCGCTGGCACGCATTCCTCGATCTCGTCCAGGATCTGCGACATGCCCTACTCTTTTGCGAGGTGCCAGACCCCGCCTACGCCGTCTCCCGTTACGTCACCCGGCTTTTTGTCGTTCTTCCAGAGGTAGAGCGGCATGCCTTTATAAGCCCATTGCATGCTGCCGTCCTTGCGCTGGACGAGCGTGAACTCTCCCTCGGCGGCTGCGCCGGATGCAGCGATAAGGGGCGGCCAATTCTCGGCGCAAGTGTCGTAGCAGTTTGTCACCCCTGCGGTATCCTTGTCGAAGATGTAGAGCGTCATGTCCTTGGCATCTGTAAGGATCTTGCCTCCGGCATTCTCCACGGATTTTATCGCTCCGCCCACATAATTCTCGGCGTAGGTGAAGGGCATCGTAGCCGCCAGCGCGGCGGCGACCAGGATTGGAATACGCATGTTTGAAACCTTCCTTTGTGAATGATGCGGGTTGACTGTCCGCAGGAAGAGAACAGTAGCGAAGGGGAATTTAATCCCCGCTTGCCGATAAAATTCGCAATTTTCCTATATCGGCTGCCCCTGAAGCATCATGTCGAAATGCACGATGTTCGAGTAGATCGGCGTGCCGACATCCATGCCATAGGGGGAACGGAACACTTCACCCACCACGCGGAAGGCGATGTCGCGCCCCTGGCGTCCCGCGAAACTTGCATGAAACGTCTCCCGGCGTGTAACGCCGCGCGCGGTAAGCGTTCCTTCGATGATGGCGCTGTTGGGGCCAGCGGGGCGGACACTGGTGGAGCGGAAGGTAATGCTCGGATGCGCGGCTGCGTCAAAGACGGCCTTCGAGCGCAGGAAATTCTCCACCCGCGATTCACCGGTCGCCACGCTCGCAGGCTCCAGCGTGATGGTGACGTTCGAACGCGCGATATCGTCGGGGTGAAGCTCGAAGGCGCCGGAAAAGCGTGAAAACCGGCCCCTGATCCCGCCGCCGCCTACCTGTCCGACGAAGAATGCGATTTCGGAAGAAGGTGCGATAGTATAGCGGCCGCGCAGTTCGGAGAGGGATTGCGCATGAGCGAGGCCGGCGCCGATCAGGATTGCTGCCGCTACCAGCAACGTCTTGAACATGGGTGTTCTCCAAAGGTCGGGAGGCGAGGCCTCAGATTGGAAGAACACCGCATTCCAGCGGATAATCCGGGGCGGCATATGTTTTTTAGCAAGTGGCGTTGCTCGGCGCCGCCTTCGCTCGATTTTGATAGCAAGCCCCATGCCTTTTCAAGGCTTTGGAAACTGTCTGCCATGTCCTTGTTTGACAGTGCCGGAGGGAAGTGAGAGCTTCGATCCGAAGGTCGCCGTGGCCGCTAAACGGCGCGGCGGTCCCGGCTTTGTTCGTCGGATAAAGGAGACTGCAATGGTTGGCACGGCGGATGTGGCTTCGGGTGGCCGTTCTGAACTTAGAACGCGCTGGGGTTGGGTAGTGGCGCTAGGCGTTATCTTTCTGATCGCGGGCGTCATTGCACTCGGCAGTGTAGTGACCGCCACGGTCGCGAGTGTGTTCGTGGTTGGCGTAATGATGACCCTTTCTGGAATTGCGGAGATCATCCATGGTTTCCAGATGAGGAGCTGGGGGCGCTTCTTCCTGTGGGTACTGATTGGCGCCCTTTATGTGGTGGCTGGCTTTATCGCCTTCTCAAATCCACTCTTGGCCTCCGTGGTCCTGACGCTCGTTCTGGGAATTGGGTTGATCGCGGCAGGAATCGTGCGCGGCGTTCTGGCAGCCCAGATGCGCGATGCGCCCGGTTGGGGCTGGATTCTCGTTTCGGCCGTCATAACGGTGATTGTCGGTCTCATAATTGTTGCCGGCTGGCCGGCGACGAGCCTTTTCGTGCTGGGTATCTTCCTGGGCGTCGATCTGATCTTTGCCGGCGTGGGCTGGATCGCTGCCGGGTTGGCGCTGCGCAACCCGTAATCCGGGAAGCTCCTGCCTCAGCGAGTATGATGCGGCAGGAGTGGAAGGAGCTGCCGCAGAATAGCGTCGATCTTCTCTGCGCAGTTGGCCGCGCTGGTCAGCGCCTCCTCGATCGTGTCCGTGCGCCGGTCTCCGATGGCGGCGGTATTGGTGATCGCGGAAATGCCGATGACGCGCAATCCGCCATGCACCGCCGCGATGACCTCCGTAACAGTCGACATCCCCACGGCGTCACATCCGGAAGCGCGTAAAAAGCGACGCTCGGCAAGCGTCTCCAGGGATGGGCCGAGAATGCCTCCATAGATCCCCTTGTGGACTGGCTGGAGCGCTCGCTCTGCAGCTTCCTCTGCAACATCGAGGAGGGCGGGATCATAGGCCCGCGACATATCGGGAAAGCGCAGGCCGATCTCGGGGCTGTTGGAGCCGACAAGCGGATTGAGGCCGGTGAAATTGAGGTGATCCTCGATCAGCATCACGTCCCCTGGCCGGTATGCCGGATGAAGGCCGCTGGCGGCATTTGTGACGATGAGGCTGGCGCTGCCAAGCCGCTTGAGGAGATAAGGACCAAGCGCGATGTCCTGCGGGCTGCGACCTTCATAGAGGTGAAGTCGGCCTTGCATCACCGCCACCCGCCTCCCGTGGAGACTGCCTATGACGAGCTGTCCTTTATGCCCGGGGGCGGTTGGAACCGGAAAGGCTTCGATCTCGGTGTATGGGATCACCTCCGCGTCGTCGACGGATTGAGCCAGATCCCCAAGACCAGAGCCCAAGATGATACCGACCTCGACCGGTGGGCCAGCCCGCGCGGCGATCGAGCCATCAGCGCGATTGAGCCGTTCGAGCAAGCTTTCTGGCATTGGCTCTTCTCCCCGGGAGATTACTTTCCAAGCTCTATGGAACGCTGCCGGGCCGCTTCCACGGCCTCGCCCAGGAGTCTTTGCAGCCGCTCTTCCCCCATCAGGACGTTCAGTGCGGCCGCGGTCGTTCCGTTGGGGCTTGTGACCTGCTCTCTGAGCTTCCCTGGCTCCTCGCCGCTTTCCTTGGCAAGAACTGCCGCGCCATAGACCGTCTGCATGGCCAGCTGCTTTGCCGTTTGAGAGGGCAGGCCGGCTCGCTCGCCCGCCGCCGTGAGGCATTCGATGAAGTGGAAGACATAGGCCGGACCTGAGCCCGAAACAGCTGTCACGGCGTCCATGAGGCTCTCATCCTCGATAGTGGCGACCGCTCCGTTGGCGGCCAGGAGTTCGTTGACGAATTCCTTTGTCTGCGGGCGGACATTCCCATTCGAGACAATCACCAGCATGCCCTTCCCGATTGCAGCGGGCGTATTCGGCATGCAACGGATAACGGCTGCGTTATGTCCCAACAGAGCTTCAAAGAGGGAAATCCCCGCGCCTGCGGCGACGCTCAGAAAGGTGGCGCCTGGCGCGAAGGAGCGATAATCAGGAACCACCTGATGAATCATCTGCGGCTTCACGGCAAAGATGACGAGATCCGCCTCCTTCCAGGGCAACGCATCTGGTTGAGCTGCGACGCTCACTCCACAATCGGCGGCACGGGCACGAAGCTCTTCGTTTGGTTCAACGACGCTGATATCGGCCGCGGAAAGCTTTCCCGCCGCGAGCCAGCCTTTCATCATGGCATAACCCATATTGCCGCAACCGACGAGAACGACTCGCTTGCCCATCAACACCTCCTATGCTGCTCAAGCAATGGCGCGTCGGGCCGCGCGATGCAACCATTTCGATGGAAACTCGCATCCCTCCCGCCGCCACAGGCTTGTTGAACGCTGAAGCCTGCGGCAATAAGCGGTGCGATCATGCCGTTGCACGCGCGGGCTTTTGCCGCTTATGTGAGTAATGGGCAGCCGGAGGAGCGAGTTATCCATGGTGCAGATTATTGATGGAAAGGCCATCGCTGCAACGATCCTGGAAAAGGTGACACGCGAAACTCAGGGCCTCAAGGCAAATGGCGTTACGCCCGGCCTGGCGGTCGTGATCGTGGGCGAGGATCCTGCAAGCCAGGTCTATGTGGCCTCCAAGGGGCGGAAGGCAACCGAGTGCGGTTTTCACTCGGTACAGCATTCGCTGCCGGAGAACACCTCCGAAGAGGAGCTTGTTTCACTGGTGGAAGCCCTCAACCGCGATCCGGCAATTCACGGCATCCTCGTCCAGCTTCCGCTTCCCAAGCAGATCGATTCTGAACGCATTATCCACACGATCGCGCCGGAAAAGGATGTCGACGGCTTCCATATTCTGAATGTCGGCATGCTTGGCACCGGCGCGGTCACCAAGGCCCTGGTGCCCTGCACGCCAGCCGGTGCGATGCTTCTTATCGAGGGCGTGCGCGGCAAGGATCTTTCGGGACTGTCCGCCGTCGTCATCGGCCGCTCGAATATCGTGGGCAAGCCAATGGCCAATCTGCTGCTCGCCGCCAACGCCACGGTTACGATCGCGCACAGCCGAACCGCCGACCTGCCGGCGGTGTGCCGCGGCGCGGACATTCTGGTTGCGGCGGTTGGGCGGCCGGAAATGGTGAAGGGCGATTGGATCAAGCCCGGCGCTACCGTTATCGACGTCGGCGTAAGCCGGATTCCCGCGCCCGAAAAAGGCGAGGGCAAGATGAAGCTTGTTGGCGACGTGGCCTATGCCGAGGCGGAGAAGGTGGCCGGAGCTATCACGCCGGTGCCCGGAGGTGTAGGCCCGATGACCATCGCCATGCTGATGGCCAATACGTTGGCGGCAGCTTCGAAAGCTTCCGGTCGCGATTTGCCTGCATTCTGAAGCGAGCTTAAAAGAGCAGCATCCGCCACGCCAGTCCAGCAAGCGCAGCCGAGAAAAGGACCGCGGCAAGCGGCGCTCTGAAAAGGAAAATCGCAAGAAGAGAGGCGGCCGTCAGTACCACCGCCGGCCAATTGACGCTGGACCAGATGGGCACCTCGACGCTGATGCCATAACCCCTCACCAGCGTAAGCGTGCCAAAGAGCACGTGCAGTGAAAACCAGATCGCCAGATTGAGGATGACGCCGACGACGGCCGCGGTGATCGCTGACATGGCGCCCGTAACGGCACGGTTCTCGCGCAAGGTCTCGACAAAGGGAGCACCGAGAAAGATCCAGAGGAAACAGGGGACGAAGGTTACCCAGGTGGTGAGGATTGCGCCCAGGGTGGCCGCGCTCATGGGGTCGAGCGGACCGGGATCGCGAAAAGCGCCCATGAAGCCGACGAACTGGAGGACCATGATCAGCGGACCGGGAGTGGTCTCCGCCATGCCTAAACCGTCGAGCATCTCGCCGGGCCGCAACCAGCCGTAATGCTCCACGGCCAGCTGTGCCACATAGGCAAGCACCGCGTAAGCGCCGCCGAAGGTCAGCACGGCCATCTGGCTGAAGAAGAGGGCTATTTGGCTGAAGACATTGTTCAGCCCCAGAGTGCCGACGATGATCGCGACCGGCGCCAGCCAGAGCACGAGCAGGATGCTCGATATTTTTAGCGACCACGCGACATTTGGCCGGGCATGCGCTGGCACTTCTTCTCCAAGCACGGAGTCTTGATCGGCTGTGACGACAGCGCTTGTCTTGCCGTGCCCGCCGCCGATCCGGAACAGGGAAGACCCGGCCCTGCCGCCCAGATAGCCGATGAGGGCCGCAGAAAGAATAATGACCGGAAACGGCACGTCGAAGAAGAAGATCGCGATGAACGCCGCTGCGGCAATCGCCAGCATGGCCCGGTTCTTGAGCGCCCGCTTGCCAATCCGCACCACTGCGTGGAGAACCACGGCGAGCACCGCCGCCTTGAGGCCGAAGAACAGGCCTTCGACGAGGTCGACATTGCCGAACGCGGCATAGATATAGCTGAGCCCCAGGATGGAAAGAAAGCCGGGCAGCACGAAGAGTGTGCCTGCAACCAGACCGCCCGCCGTGCGATGCATAAGCCAGCCGATATAGACGGCAAGCTGCTGCGCTTCGGGGCCGGGAAGCAGCATGCAGTAGTTTAGAGCATGGAGAAAGCGGCTCTCGCCGATCCAGCGCTTCTCCTCCACGATGATTCGGTGCATCACTGCAATCTGCCCCGCAGGCCCGCCAAAGCTTAAGGCCGCCACCCTGAGCCAAACCTTTACGCCCTCCAAGAAGGGAATTCCGTGCTCGCGAGCGGGCACTGGCCCCACCGCTTTGGACAAGGATTCGCTCATGCCGTGCTCTCTACTGACCCTGGTAAGGCGCGGCGGGATTGGCGCGCTTGGCGAGAGGGGTGGCGCAAGTTTGGTGCACGGTCAAGACGGCACCTTGCGAGCCCTTCAGTTCACCGGCTGAAGCGGATGGATCTCGCCTACGACATTCGCGGGCCCATGGATTTTATCGGTTACATCGTGAAAGTCGTAAATGTTCGCATCGTTCGGGAAGAAGAAGATGCGGTCCGGTAGAAGGGGGAAATTGGTTCCAAGATAATTGTTGAATACGATGCGGTAACTGTTAACCGGCGTGATGTCGGGTCGCAACGCGCCATAGTCCCGATTAGGAAAGAAATAGGCGTTGATAATCCCGGCCTTGACCTGCAGCTCATCGGCGGGAGACTCCTGCCAAGGGACGCGCCAATCCCGTTCCGGAAAAGGTCCCTCATCGGCCTGGAAGATAATGATCGGCGGCTCGCGGTCGGGGCTCTGAAGCGCTTCCACGGTTTCTTCGATTATCTTGTTCGAATAGCCGATCCCATCGATATAGGCTTGATCTTCGCCCCGCTCGCGTTGCTCCAGCATCGTGAGGCACCGGCCATCGGGCGTGAAGACGAACGGTCCGTGGGTGGTCAGGAAATGCGCGAAGACATAGACGGGTTTCTCGCGCTCGCCGATGGCCTTGATCTCTTCCAATTGCCGCGGCACGCGCTGGCATTGCCCATTGTCCCAGTCGATGCGCCGGGTGATCGGCGCCTCGGGAAGAACGTGGAAGAGCGGGCGCATGACGGTGGTCCGAAGATAGCTCATTTCGAATTCGCTGAAACCGTGCGGACGGTTCGCGTCAGCAAGCAGGTTGTCATAGGTGCCAACCCACCAGTTGCCGAATTGGACGATCTCGTAGCCCTGCGATTTCAGGAAGCCACTTACCCGGCTTCGGTCCAGCATTTCATAGATGGGGTGCCAATTGCTGCCTTTGACGCGCGAATCCTTCTGGAGGGGGTCGAGATAATCCATGTAGAGAGTCGAGGCGATCGAGTGGCCTGTCTTCTGGTAATTCGAGTAACTGTCCCGTGCCACGTAGAAGCCTCGCTCTTCGAGAAATCGCCCGATGTCGCTGTTGTCGATGCCGAAATGCTCCTTCAGAATCGGCTCCGAGGCATAGCGGTCGAAGATGAAGTGGTAGATGTCGGGCGGCCTTTTTCCGGAAGGCCGGTTGCTTGCAGGCGCAGTATAGGGCGCGATTTCCGCCATGGCCCTGTCGAGATCATAGGCGTCACGCGCGGCACCATGCTGCCACTCATAATTCGCCACTTTCCATATGGGCGTGATCAGCAAGACAACCGCAATGCCGGTAAGGACGCTGTGAAGCAGCCTCGCCGCCTTGCGAAGGAGAAGAGCCAGAACGGTCGCTGCCGCCAGAATCGCGAGCGCATAGGGCAGCGTCTTCGCCATGGAAAAACTGCCATGGACGATGTCGTTCAATGGCCTGAACAGCTGGGCGTAGAAGAGCAGGCCGGCCACCCAAACACTGGCCAGGACGGCTGTGAGCCGGTCAAGGCGTCGGCGCAGAAGCGCCACCAGCAGATAGACGGCGAGTGCGAAAATGAGCACGCCGGCAAGCGAGTTAAGCGTGTCCCCCAGATCGGCGTGGTCGAGATTTCGCGCCAGAACGGCCAGAACGGAAGCTGCCGCGAATAAGAACGGGTGGAGGGGATATGAGCCGTCCGCAAAGACGGAACGGCGAGAAGAACCCCCAGTTGCGTCCCGCCCGCTCGGCTCTTCAGTCTCGGCCATTCTTACCCTCCATGGCGATGGCGGTCCCCGAACCGTGCTACCGAAACTTTAGTACTTTAGTTAGATGCATTTAGCTGACTCACGTTGTATATGACAGATACATGACAATTTTATTGAACATAAAGGAACGTCTGGGCACCGTTTGCGTTCCAAGCCCGTTGGGACGTGTAACCAACAAGAGGAAAGGCAGGTCTGATGCACCGAAAGATTGCATCCACTCTATTTCCGCTCACGCTCTCGCTGTTGTTCGTCGGTATTTCCACTTCCGGTGCCTATGCATATCTGGATGCAGGGACGGGCAGCATGATTCTTCAGGTGCTGCTTGGCGGTCTGGCGGGATTGGCGATCGCTGGAAAGCTTTATTGGCATAAGTTTCTGGCGGCGATTGGCATCAGACGCGAGGCACAACCGGTCGAAGTCAAGGAAGATCCCTCCAAAAACGTGCAGGCTGATAGGTGAACGAACCGCGTCCGCTGCAAAAGGGGGCGACGGTCGCCATTGAAAGCCTGTCAGGAGTAGACACAACCCCGCAGGCCATCGAGCGTGAGCCCGGTTCTTACCGCGATCGAAACGGAGCCGTCTTCTACAGGGACGGCCGGGTATTCCGGTATTTGAGCGCGCAAGCGTTCGCCAACTGGCGCCTTCTTGAAGTGGCGCCGTTTTTTCAGGCGTTTAAGCGTGAGGGCCATGTAGTCGATACCTGGACTGTCGATCCTGGTGCGGAAGGATTGGAACTCGGGCGCTGGGCGGGCGTGGTGGAGCATGCCCGCATTCCCTTCATATCCTACCCCTATGAATGGTCCTTCGGCATGCTGAAAGATGCCGCGCTTCTGCATCTGGAACTGATGCGGGGCGCCCTTTCCGCCGACATGATCCTCAAGGATTCGTCTGCCTACAACGTCCAGTGGAACGGGGTTCGGCCGGTTTTCATCGATATTCCTTCTTTCGAGCCGCTGAACAAAGGCGAACCGTGGGTAGGCTACCGTCAGTTTTGCGAGCTTTTCCTCTATCCCTTGATGCTGCAGGCCTATAAGGGCGTGGATTTCCGCCCCTGGCTGCGTGGCCGCGTAGACGGCATTCCGGCGGAGGAGATGCGGGCGTTGATGTCTTCGCGCGACCTTCTCAGGCCCGGCGTGCTCCTGCACGTGGCGGCGCAAGCGGCACTCCAGAAGCGGTATTCGGGCGGTGGACAGAACATGCGTGGCGCTCTTGCCGATGCAGGCTTCGGCAAGGCATTGATCGAGCGCAATGTCGAGAAGCTGTCCAGGCTCGTTGGCCGGCTGGAGCCCGCCAATACGAAGACCACCTGGGCGGACTACGACCGCACGCACTCCTATGATGACGCGGAGCTGAATAAGAAGATCGATTTCGTGCGCCGGTCGGCGGCAACCCGGCATTGGCGACTCGCATGGGACCTGGGCTGCAACACCGGCACGTTCTCGCGCATCGCTGCTGAGCACTCCGACTATGTCGTGGCCATGGACGGCGACTGGATGGCCATCGAGCACCTCTACCGGCGCGAGAAGGGCGCGGATCGGGCGAAGAATATCCTGCCCCTTGTGGTCAACCTTGCCGATGCTTCACCAAGCCAGGGCTGGCGCTGCGCAGAGAGAAAGGCCATCACCGAACGCGGCCGGCCGGAACTCACTCTCTGCCTCGCCCTTGTCCATCACATCGTCATCTCAGCCAATATTCCGCTCGCGGATTTCATCAGCTGGCTGGCGGGCCTGGGGACGTCGCTGGTGATCGAGTTTGTGGGCCGGGACGACGAGATGGTGAAGACGCTGCTCGCCAATAAGGACGATCAGTACGACGATTACCATCCTGATGTCTTCCGCGCGCTTTTGTCGGCTCACTTCGACATCCAGGCGGAGGAACCGCTCAAGGGAGGCAAGCGGCACATCTATTTCGCGACCGCGAAATAGCGCTTCCCGAGGGGAGGGCGCCTCAAAACACCGCCGCGCCCTGATCTGCCGGTGAAACGATCTGACGGAAGCTTGCGAAGAGCTCGCGCCCCATGCCGTAATGCTCATAGGAGAGGTCGGCTGATGCGGGAGCGCGGGCGGAAAATTCCTCCGCATCGACCAGAGCCTCTACCGTTCCGGCTTCCGCATCCAGCCGCACCAGATCTCCATCCCTGAGCTTTGCGATTGCGCCGCCGTCGGCGGCCTCCGGCGTGACATGGATTGCGGCCGGCACCTTGCCAGAGGCGCCGGACATCCGCCCGTCCGTAAGCAACGCGACCTTGTAACCCCGGTCCTGCAGCACGCCGAGCACCGGCGTAAGCTTGTGCAGCTCCGGCATGCCATTCGCCTTCGGCCCTTGAAAACGGATGACGGCGATAAAATCGCGGTCGAGCTCGCCCGCCTTGAAAGCCGCCTGCAATTCTCCCTGTGCGTGGAAGATGATAGCCGGCGCCTCTATAATCCTGTGCTGGGGCTTTACGGCAGAGGTCTTGATGATGGCCTGCCCGAGATTGCCCTTGAGCACGCGTATGCCGCCGGTCGGCTGAAACGCTTTCGCGACAGGCACGAGCACCTTCTCATCCCCGCTTTCGTTAGGCGCTATTTCGCGCGTCACTGAACCGTCAGGGCCGAGCTTTGCTTCAATCGCATATTGCCGCAGGCCCGCTCCCCAGACGGTCTGCACATCCTCATGCAGAAGACCGGCATCGAGGAGTTCGCGGACAAGAAAGCCGATCCCGCCCGCGGCATGGAAATGGTTCACGTCCGCAAGGCCGTTCGGATAAACCCGCGCCAGAAGGGGCACATGCTCCGAAATCTCGGCGATGTCCGCCCAGGTGAGCTTGATGCCGGCGGCCGCCGCCATGGCCACAAGATGCATCGTGTGATTGGTGGAGCCGCCCGTTGCGTTGAGCCCCACCACGCCGTTGACGACCGAGCGCTCGTCGATCATGCGGCCTACCGGCGTGAACTCGTTGCCAAGCGCCGTAATGGCGAGCGCACGCTTCACCGCCTCTTTGGTAAGTGCATCGCGCAGCGGCGTGTTCGGATTGACGAAGGAGGAGCCCGGAATGTGCAGGCCCATGATCTCCATCAGCATCTGGTTGGAGTTGGCCGTTCCGTAAAAGGTGCAGGTGCCCGGTCCGTGATAGGACTTGGATTCGGCATCCAGCAGCGCTTCGCGCCCGATCTTTCCTTCGGCGAAAAGCTGGCGGATCTTCGACTTCTCGTCATTCGGCAGACCGCTGGTCATGGGGCCAGCGGGGATGAATATGGCCGGCAGGTGACCGAAGGTGAGCGCCGCGATGGTCAGCCCCGGAACGATCTTGTCGCAAATGCCAAGATAGACGGCGGCATCGAACATGTTGTGCGAGAGACCGACCGCCGTGGCGAGCGCGATGACGTCGCGCGAGAAAAGGGAAAGCTGCATTCCCGGCTGGCCTTGGGTAACGCCGTCGCACATGGCAGGCACCCCGGCCGCAACTTGCGCCACGCCGCCTGCTTCCCGCGCTGCCTCCTTGATGAGCGCCGGAAACGTCTCATAGGGCTGGTGCGCCGACAGCATATCGTTATAGGCGGTGATGATGCCAAGATTGGGAACGGTGTCACCCGCTAGGGCCTGCTTTTCCTGCGGGCCGCAGGCGGCAAAGCCATGCGCCAGGTTTCCGCAGGAGAGCGTGCTGCGATGAGCTCCCTTGGCCGCCGCTTCGTCCACGCGGGCAAGGTAGGTTTCTCGTGTCTGGCGCGAGCGCTCGCGGATGCGGGCTGTGACGGCTTCGATTTCTCGCCTTGCGGTCATGGCTTCATATCCTGTCATGGTCGAGTCCGAGTGGCTTCGGTCTCGATAATATTCAAGATGTCAGGGGCGCTTGCCCGAGGCGCTTGCCGCTCCCGGTGCCCAATAGATAGCGACTGGGGCCGCGGCTTGTTCCACGGCGATCCGCACGGGCAGCTTCGCACCGGTCTCTTCGGCAAGTGCGGCTTCGAGCAGCCGGCGCTTCTCCTGCCCTTCGATATGGAGCACCATGAGCCGCGCCTGGCAAAGAAGGGGCATGGATAGCGTCAGGCGCGGTTCTCCGGCGCTCCTTGCGTGAATGGGCAGCACGCGGCGATTTTCCACCTGCAGCTTGAGCGCGATATCTTCCGCATCCGGAAAGAAAGATGCCGTGTGCCCGTCGAGCCCCATGCCGAGCACGACGACATCGAGAGGCAGCGGGAGCCTGCCGATTTCCTCGTCTGCCTTCTCGGCAGCCTCCTCGACCGTTTCGACCGGCTGGTAAAGCGGTACGAAGCTCGCTCGCGCCGCATCGTTCTGCAGCAAATAACGCGAAGCCAGAGCAGCATTCGACCGCTCGGAAGAGGGAGGAACGAAACGCTCGTCTACAAGCGTGACGATAATACGGGCCCAATCGATCTTCTTGCGTGACAAAGCGCGGAAGAATGGAGCTGGAGTGCTGCCGCCGGAAACGGCGATGCTCGCCATGCCGCGCTTTTCCAGAGCCGCCGCAAGGTGCTGCGCCACCGCTTCGGCAAGGGTTTCAGCGAGAGCCTCGCTCGCGGCGAATTCATGCCAGACTGCCTTGGCCATCAGAAGCTCTCATGCCAAGTGCGGCCGTCACGTTCGATGAGAGCTATCGACGCCGAGGGGCCCCAAGTGCCTGCGGTATAGGGCTGCACCGATTGGCTGCGCTCCTCCCATGCCGCATGGATCGGATCGATCCACCGCCAGGCGGCTTCCACCTCGTCGCGGCGCATGAAGAGTGTCTGGTTCCCGCGGATTACATCCATGATCAGCCTCTCATAGGCATCCGGATTGCGCTCGTGAAAGGATTCCGCAAAGCTCATGTCCAGCGGAATCTGCCGCAGCCGCATGCCGCCAGGACCGGGATCCTTGATCATGATCCACTGTTTGACACCTTCATCCGGCTGCAGGCGAATGACGAGCTGGTTGGCAAAGATCCGGCCTGCCGCATCGCCGAAGATCGAGTGGGGAATGGGCTTGAACTGGATGACGATTTCGGAAACGCGCGTGGCCATGCGTTTGCCGGTGCGCAAATAAAAGGGCACGTCTGCCCAGCGCCAATTGCCGATCTCCGCCTTCACCGCGACAAAGGTTTCCGTGTCGCTCCCGCCATTCCCAAGCTCTTCCAGATAGCCTTTCACCGCGCCGCCATTCGAAGCGCCTGCCCGATATTGCCCGCGCACCGTCACGCGCTCCGAATTGAGCTGATTGATCGGCCTCAAGGCACGCAGCACTTTCAGCTTTTCGTCGCGGACGGCGTCGGCATCCAGAGAGGCAGGCACTTCCATAGCGACGAGACAGAGGAGCTGCAGCATATGGTTCTGCACCATATCGCGCAGGGCGCCGGCTTTGTCGTAGTAGCCGGCTCTGCCTTCCAGGCCGACGGATTCGGCGACGGTGATCTGTACGTGATCCACATGGGCCGAGTTCCAGAGCGGCTCATAAAGCGCGTTGGCAAAGCGCAGCGCCATCAGGTTCTGGACCGTCTCCTTGCCGAGATAATGGTCTATGCGGAAAATCCGGGCCTCATCGAAAACCCGGCCTATCGAATCGTTGACCTCCCGCGCAGTTTCCAGGCTTCGTCCGATCGGCTTTTCAACGATTACGCGCGAGGTCGGCGTCGCGATATGGTGAGCATCGATTTGGGCGACGATGCTGCCGAACAGGGAAGGAGCAACGGCGAGATAGAATGCGCGGACATTCGCGCTATCTCCGATTGCCGCCTTCAGCTCTTTAAAGCCTCGGCCCGTGGTGGCGTCCGCCGACACGTAGGAAACTCGGGTAAGAAACCGGTCGAGCTCACGATTGTCGATTTCGGCCTTGGCAACATGCGCTTTAATCGCATCCAGTGCGAAAGAGCGGTATTGGTCGTCGCTCAACTCTGAGCGGGAAGAGCCGATAATGCGTGTCGGCTCGCTGAATTGGCCGGCACGCTGGCGTTGGTAGAGGGCGGGCAGCAGCTTTCGTTCGCAAAGGTCACCTGTTGCCCCGAAGACCACGAGATCAAAAGGCTCTACCGGTATCGTTTGGCTCGTCATTGGCTTTGCGTCCGCTTTGTTATGGTCGCTAAATAGTCTAATCGATTTAATAAGGCCAGAGCCCTGCCGCCGGCTTTTTGCCGGGGCGCGATAAGACGGCGTTTCCGTATCAAGAGGATAGGTTGGGAAGCCAGCCTTGCAAGCTTTCACTCCTGGCGAGCGCCGGGATGGTTACCAGCGCCTAGATTCTGTCTCGCAGCGCGTACCAATTCAGCGCGAGGACAAGGAGGGAATGGCGCAGGCGGGTCCCTCCGGGGAACTGTGGAATGCGCAAATCCTCGAGCAGTTTGAGGCGATCCCGGTTTCCTGCGGCGGCTTCCGCATAGAGCCGGCCCATGAAATTCGCCAGCATCACGCCATGACCGGAATAGCCGCCCGCGGCGATGACGTTGGGCATCACTTCCCTCACGAAGGGACGGCGCGGCATGGTGATGCCGACGGAGCCGCCCCAGGCATGGGTGATCTCGATATCGCGCAGATATGGGTAAACTTCAGCGATTTGGCGCCTGATCTGGGCGCGGATTTCACGCGGGCTGCCCTTGGAATAGACTTCCCGTCCGCCAAAGAGCAGCCGCCCGTCTTTAGACTTCCGAAAATAGCGGACGACGAAACGGGAATCATCGACGCTTTCTCCACCCGGAAGCACGGGGCTATCCGCTCCAAGCGGCACCGTGGCGCCAATGAAGGAGGCGATGGGAAGAAGGTGGGCTGCGACTGCCGGCTCCAGGTTCCCGGTATAAGCATCGGTTGCGATGAGGCATTTCTCGGCCGTGATCGTTCCGAAGGGGGTTGCCACCCGCACTTTTCCGGAAAGCGTATTGATGTTTGTGGCGCGTGTGCCTTCAAAAAGGTGGGCTCCGGCCGCGGCTGCTATCCGCGCGGTACCCACCACCAGCTTCAACGGATGGATGTGGCCGGTTCCCGTGTCGCGGATACCAGCCACATAGCGTGTGGATCCTAGCCGCTCCTTGGTCTCCTCGGCTCCCATGAAGCTGATGTGAGGATAGGAGTAGCGCTCGCGCATGATGTCTGCATGGGCACGGTATGCGTTGACATACCGCCGCCTATGGACGACGGAAAGCTGCCCCGGAATGTAATCGATCTCGATTCCATTCACCTGCGCGAAATCGATAAGATGCGCCTTGGCTTCCTCGGCGAGATCGAAAAGCGCCTTCGACCGCGTGTAGCCGAGATCAGATTCCAGCTCCTCCGCCCAGGCGCGCTGACCAGTGCCGAGCTGGCCTCCGTTTCGGCCGGACGCGCCGTCGCCCATCCTGTGTGCCTCGATCAGGGCGACATCCGCGCCTGCCTTGGCCAGATGGACCGCCGCCGACAGGCCCGTGAACCCCCCGCCGACAATTGCTACATCCGCTTGCCGGTCACCGTCGAGTCGCGGATATTCCGGCCGCAGGCCTATGGTATCCTCATACCAGGAGTAGCCGGGAGAAATGGGGGATTGGTGAGGCATGGCAACCAGCGAATAGGGAGTAGCGAATAGCGAATGGCGGGCTGGCGGAAGGTTAAGAATGTCATCCCTACTCGCTAAACCCTTTTCGCTACTCGCTTAATCACACATTCAACAACAGATACTCCCGCTCCCAAGGGCTGATGACCTTCATGAACGTCTCGAATTCAGCCCGCTTGATTGCGGCATAGGTGCTCGCGAAAAGATCGCCGACAATATTCCTGAGGCTCTCGTCCGCTTCAAACAGGGCGACCGCCTCGAGGAGACCGCGGGGCAGGTCGATCACGTCCGTGTTGACCGCTGTGCCGGCCGGTGCGTCGGGTTCGATCTTTTGGAGTATTCCGATCAGTCCGCACGCCAGGGAGGCGGCAAGCGCCAAATAAGGATTGGCATCGGAGGAGGGTATGCGGTTTTCCACGCGCCTGGAGTTCGGATCCGAGCGGGGCACGCGAAAGGCAGTCGTCCTGTTGTCATAACCCCAGCGCGTGTTGACCGGCGCCGAGCCCGCCTGTGTCAGCCGCCTGTAGGAGTTCACATAAGGCGCCAGCATGATCAGCGCGTTCGGGATATGCTGCTGTAAGCCGCCGATGAAGTGACGAAAAACATCTGTTTCTTCGCCGTTCTCATCGGAGAAGACGTTGCGCCCCCCCTTCAACGTCACCACGGATTGATGGATATGCATCGCCGAGCCCGGCTGATCCTGGATCGGCTTTGCCATGAAGGTGGCGTACATCTCGTGTTTGAGCGCGGCTTCCCGGATTGTCCGCTTGAAGAGGAAGACCTGATCGGCAAGTTCAACCGGGTCGCCGTGGCGCAGATTGATCTCCAGTTGCCCCGCGCCCTCTTCGTGGATGAGCGTATCGATCTCCAGCCCCTGGCCTTCGGAGAAGTGGTAGATGTCGTCAATGAGTTCGTCGAACTCGTTGACACCCGCGATCGAATAGCCCTGTCCGCCACCGATCGGCCTTCCCGAACGCCCGACAGGAGGCGTCAGCGGGTAGTCGGGATCAGGATTCTTGTGAACGAGATAGAATTCGATCTCAGGGGCGACAATCGGCTTCAGGCCGTGCTCCGCATATTTGGCGACGACCCGCCTCAGGACGTTGCGCGGGCTGAATTCGACCGCTCGCCCATCCTGATGCGCCAGGTCGCAGATCACCTGGGCGGTCGGGTCCGTCTCCCATGGAACCACTGAGAGGGTAGAGAGATCCGGCACGAGTTTCAGGTCACCGTCGTCCTCGGGATAGGTGAACCCGTTGCCGTCTTCAGGATATTCGCCGGAGATGGTCGCCATGAAAACAGCGGACGGAAGAGCGAGGGACGTGTTAGAAATGAACTTCTTCGACGGCATCATCTTGCCGCGCGCGACGCCTGCTTGGTCCGGCGCAATGCATTCGATATCCTCGATACCGCGCCATTCGAGCCAGGCTCGCGCTTCTTTCCAGCCCTTCACTCCGCGCAAATTCTTCAAAAAAGCGGGCGTCCGGCGTCCGCCTCTGTTGGTGCGGCCTGCCTTGCTGTCATCTAACATTGGTTCACCAAGAATGCTCTGATCACTATAGCCCTGGCACAACCTAGAAAGAAAGGGTTACCAAGATTGAGCACGGCCCTTTCAGACTGCGCCGTCCTTCTTTGGATGCGTGGCTAAGCGGGGTCCCGCGTCAGGCGCTCAACGACCGGCTGCAATGTCTCCGGCATTATCGCCTTTGCGATAACCGCATCCGCTATCCCATCGTAGCCGGGATTACCGAGCCGGGACGGCTCGACGATCAGCACGATTCGCGGGAAATCGCTTGCCGAAGACTGTCTCAGATCGGCCAACGCCTGCAACAAAGCATCCAAATCGCCGTGTGATCCTTCATCGATGATAAGCAATACCGGGCGGTTAGTGGCCACCGCCTCGAGCGCGGCTTCGGGGCTGACCGCCGCCGTCTTCAGATAAATGCGCTCGATCATGCGGGAAATGACGATGCGATTGATGGGTGAGGCCGCAACAACAAGGATGCGGCAATCACCCCTAGCCGTGATGGAATGAGTTTCACGGCGGCCTGAACCCCCAAGGCCGTATCGTCCCATGCTTCTCCTCATCCTGATTTTCGCTGAACCGCCGGTTCAATGCATGGTTGCGGTGAGCCGCGGCATACTCGTTATTGGAGGGCCTATGTCAACCCGCATAAACGTACGTATGAAACTTCATCAGGAACCGGTGATCCACCAAATCGCTCTTTGGGAAAGCAGTTGATGGACCGTGGGCGCCGGGCAGGTTTTCTGCGCTATTTTGGCGCGCCTGGAACGGGCGCGCGGGTAAGAATCTTTGCGAAAGGCCGTCCAGACGGATTGGAACGTTTTAAACCGCAGCTTTGCTGCGGAAGCGCATTGCACCACAGCAAATTTCGCCCTTGTCGCCCCCATCAAACGACAATAGGTTTGCCGCTGATTTCCCCGTTTTCCCGCGACGGAAAGGCGGGGCGGAACTGGTCGACAATGGGAGACGAAAATGAACCGAAAGGCTGGTCTGTTTTCTGCCGTTTCCGTCGCTGCGGCGGTATTCGCCTCGGGCGCAGCGGCGCAGGAGCGCACCGTCCACGTGTATAACTGGTCCGATTACATCGACGAATCGATCCTGCAGGAGTTCACTGCCGAGACCGGGATCAAAGTTGTCTATGATCTCTTCGATTCAAACGAAATTCTGGAGACGAAGTTGCTTGCCGGCGGCACCGGCTATGACGTCGTTGTGCCTTCGGGCGAGTTCTTGGCGCGCCAGATCCAAGCAGGCGTATTCCAGAAGCTCGACAAGTCGAAGCTGCCCAACCTCTCGAACATGTGGGATTTCGTATCGGAGCGGACGGCCGTCTACGATCCGGGCAACGAGTATTCGGTCAACTATATGTGGGGCACCACCGGGATCGGCTATAACAAGGCGAAGGTGAAGGAGGCGCTCGGCACGGACAGGATCGATTCGTGGGACGTGGTCTTCAAACCCGAGGTCGCTTCCAAGCTTGCCGGCTGCGGCATACACGTGCTCGATGCTTCGTCCGAGATCACCCATGCTGCGCTGAATTACCTCGGGCTCGACCCCAACAGCGACAATCCCGACGATCTTCAGAAGGTTGAGGCGCTGTTGCTTTCCGTGAGGCCCAATATCCGCAAGTTCCACTCTTCCGAATATATCAACGCGCTTGCCAACGGAGACATCTGCGTGGCTGTCGGCTATTCGGGCGACGTTTTCCAGGCCCGCGACCGGGCGGCGGAAGCCGGCCAGGGCGTGGAGATCGCCTATGCGATCCCGAAGGAAGGCGCCCAGATGTGGTTCGACCAGATGGCAATCCCCGCTGATGCGCCTCATGTGGAGGAGGCTCACGAGTTTATCAACTACATGATGCGCCCCGAGGTGATCGCCAAGGCATCGAATTATGTGTTCTACGCGAATGGCAACAAGGCTTCGCAGGAATTGCTCGATGCGGAAATTATCGATGATGCGGCGGTCTATCCCGACGACGCAACCCTGCAAAAACTCTTCACGGCCACGCCCTATGACTCGCGTGCGCAGCGCCTGATCACCCGCATGTGGACCAAGGTGGTCACCGGTCAGTAGCGGCTATAAAGGTCCGGCGGGCTCGCCGGGCTCTCCGCCTCGGGGTGGGACAAGACGGAGCAGGCGATGGCATCGCTGGGCAGCATTCGCAGAAGCTTTGCGCCCTGGGCGGACCCCAGTGCAAAGCCCTATATTCGCTTCGAGAATGTGAGTAAGCGCTTCGGCGACTTCGTCGCCGTGGACGACCTCTCGCTGACAATTTATGAGCGCGAATTCTTCGCGCTTCTAGGCGCTTCCGGCTGCGGTAAGACCACGCTTCTGCGAATGCTGGCCGGTTTCGAGCAGCCGACTTCCGGGCGCATCCTGCTCGACGGACAGGATCTGCTCAGGGTGCCGCCTTACCGCCGTCCCGTGAATATGATGTTCCAGTCATATGCGCTGTTCCCGCATATGACGGTCGAGGCCAATATCGCCTTCGGGCTCAAGCAGGACGGGATGCCCAAGGCCGAAATCGCCGGGCGCGTGGCGCAGATGCTGAAGCTCGTGAAGCTCGAGCCATTTGCGAAACGCAAGCCGCACCAGCTTTCCGGCGGCCAGCGTCAGCGCGTGGCGCTGGCGCGCTCCATTGCGAAAAGGCCGAAGGTCCTGCTGCTGGATGAACCGCTGGGAGCGCTGGATAAGAAGCTCCGCGAGGAGACCCAGTTCGAACTGATGGATCTTCAGCACGACCTGGGCCTCACCTTCCTGGTCGTCACGCATGATCAGGAAGAGGCGATGACGATGGCCGATCGCATCGCCATCATGGATAAGGGCCGAGTGTTACAGGTGGCAACCCCCGCGGAGGTCTATGAAGCGCCGGCGTCTCGCTTCGTTGCGGATTTTGTCGGTTCCATCAACATGTTCGAGGGGAGTTTGGTGAAGAAGAGCGCCGGCATCACCCACATCCGCGATGCGCGCGGCGCGGAATTCTGGGTGGGAGGTTCGACGCGCGCCGCGCCCGGCGATACGGTCTGGCTTGCGATCCGCCCGGAAAAGATGCGCGTTTCGCGCGAACGCCCGCCGGAGGCAGAAAACGCGTTCAACGGTGAGATTTGGGACATTGCCTATCTTGGCGATATGACGATCTACAATGTGAGGCTGGACGATGGCCGGATTGTCAAGGCGAGCATGATCAACAGCATGCGCCGGCTTGAGGATGCGCTCACCTGGCACGACCGGGCCTGGATCTCCTTCTCGGCCGATGCCGTCGTGCTGCTGACGGAGTAGAGATGCGAAAGCTTGTCCCCAGCCTCGGCAGGCGCCTGATCATTGCCGTTCCCTATTTTTGGTTGCTGGTCTTCTTTCTCGTTCCCTTCTTCATCGTCCTGAAGATCTCGCTATCGCAGCCGATGATCGCCATACCGCCCTATTTGCCTGTCTTCAGCTGGCAAGACGGCATCGGCGGTTTCATCCAGAAGCTGGGGGCTCTCTCTCTCGACAATTATCTTTGGCTCGCGGGCGATCCGCTTTACGTGAATGCCTATCTCTCGAGCCTCTGGATCGCTGCTGTTTCTACACTTCTCACCTTGCTCGTGGGTTATCCCATCGCCTACGGAATGGCGCGCGCGCCGCTTTCCATCCGGCCCATTCTCCTGATGATGGTGATCTTGCCGTTCTGGACGAGCTTTCTAATCCGCGTCTATGCCTGGATCGGAATCTTGAAGCCCGAAGGGCTTCTCAACCAGTTCCTTATGCTGCTTGGTGTCATCGACCAGCCTCTTGTCATCATCAACACGACGACGGCGGTCTATATCGGCATCGTCTATTCCTACCTGCCATTCATGGTACTGCCGCTCTATGCGACACTGGAAAAAATGGACTATTCGCTGATCGAGGCGGCCGAGGATCTCGGCTGCACGGCCTTCTCTGCTTTTTGGAAGATCACCTTTCCGCTCTCCCGCCCAGGCATCGTTGCGGGATGTATGCTGGTCTTCATTCCGGCCGTCGGCGAATTCGTCATTCCCGATCTGCTCGGCGGTTCCCAGACATTGATGATCGGCAAAACGCTCTGGAACGAGTTTTTCGCCAATCGCGACTGGCCGGTTTCTTCAGCAGTGGCGATCGTGCTCCTGCTCCTTCTGGTGTTGCCTATCGTCTACTTCCAGCGTGCCCAGGCGCGTGCGCAGGAAAAGGCGGGTTGACCATGGCTGGCACATGGGGGCGTTTCAATGTCGCTGCGCTGGTTCTGGGATTTGCATTCCTTTACCTTCCGATCGTTCTGCTGGTGATCTATTCATTCAACGAATCCCGTCTCGTGACGGTCTGGGCGGGGTTCTCGACGCGATGGTACGTCTCGCTTCTGTCAAATCGCGGATTGATGGAGGCCGCCTGGGTGACGGCGCGGATCGCTTTCATCTCGGCCACGGTGGCAACCGTACTGGGAACAATGGCGGCCGTGGCCTTGACGCGCTACACGCGGTTTCGTGGGCGGCTGCTGTTTTCGGGAATGGTATTCGCGCCTCTGGTTATGCCGGAGGTGATCACCGGGCTGTCGCTGCTGCTCCTCTTTGTAGCGATCGGGCTCGACCGCGGGTTCATGACGGTCACTCTGGCCCACATTACCTTCTCGATGTGCTTCGTTGCCGTGGTGGTGCAATCGCGGCTGGTGTCATTCGACCGCTCGCTGGAGGAGGCGGCGATGGATTTGGGCGCCACCCCAATGCGGGCGTTCTTCCAGGTCACGCTGCCGATCATCCTCCCGGCGGTGATTTCGGGCTGGATGCTTGCCTTCACCCTTTCGCTCGATGATCTGGTGATTGCGAGCTTTACGTCGGGACCGGGCGCCACGACCCTGCCCATGAAAATTTATAGCCAGGTGCGCTTGGGTGTGACGCCGGAAATTAACGCCGTCTGCACGATTTTGATCGGCATCGTGACCATTGGCGTCATCGCCGCTTCCATTACAAACAAGCGGCGTGAGTTGCGGCGCCGGCGAGAGGAACTGCTGGCGTTCGGCTCTTAAGGCCTTCAGGGAGTAGATTGGCTTCTCAGTCTTGCGCCGGGAGGAAGGAGGCGATGAATGGGGCCGCCCAGTTGCCTCCTACAAAGAAGGAGAGGGGCGATTTAAGCCGTTCATCCGTATTTTCCGGCGCAGCAAGCGTGCCATAAAGCGCAAGCCCGCGGCCGGCAAGCGGAACGAAACCATTTATCCCGATGGTGTAAGGGCCTGACTTCGCCTCGGCGTCATTGATCTGCATCACGCCTTTGCTGACCGTCGCCTTCATCTTGATGCTCTCCGTTCGCAGCATCCCTTCTTCCAGCGCTGCCATTGGAAAGAAGTTGCCTGCTTCGCTGCGGGTCAGGAAAGCATCGATACTGAGCCCCGGTACGCTGCCGGCGCCGAGATTTGCCGAAACACTCCCGTCCGCCGATTGCAGCACCGTTTCGATGCGCTGTCCGGTGCCTTTCAGTATCAGGGAGAAATCGCCGGTGGCCTGGGGCATGAGCCTTTGATAGCCGAATGCAGCGGCCATTTCGCCGATATTGATCTCCTCGCCTGTCATGCTGATGTCGACGTTATCTCCGTTGCTTCGGCGCAGGCCAAACTGCAATGTGCCGCCAAAGGCGCTGGCATCGGAAATATCCAATGCCGCAAGGTCCTCGCGCACCATCGCCGCTGCCGCGACATCAGTCAGGACCGCATTGTCATATGTGGCGGAAGCCGCTGAAACACGAAGGTCGAAATCAAGCTCGGTCTGCGCTCCGGGTTCTTTCTGTTCCTCATTGCCGGTAGACAGCGGATTGAAAGCATCCAGCAAGGCACGCAGATTAAGGGTATCGAATGCAAGGGTGCCCGCAACGGTAGGGCGGCTTGAATCGAAGGTTACGTCGAGAAGACCTTCCGCGGCGCTCTTATCGAGTGTGAGCGCGGCTTGTTCGAATTTCAGACGTTTTGGATTGCCGAGCATTCTCGCAGAGATGGAAAACGGTCCGATCCTGCTGGCCAGCGGCATGCGCGAGTGGGTCCACTCGACGAGCCGGCTGAGGGAGGGCGCCGATAATGTAAAATCCCCGTCTACAAAACCGTTTTCCGAACGGCTCGCCATCCCCTCGAAAGAGAGATTGGCTGGCGGCGCTTTAAGCGAAAGACTGACGGCTGTATTGCCACCGCCGAAAAGGATTAACGGCTCGGCAATGGAGGCGGTGAGCGAAATGCTTTCTCCGTGCCAAATACCGGTGGCGGAAAGCGACGCCTGGCGATTGAGCGCAGGCCAGTCGAGCGTGCCCGAAAAGCTGGTGACTATATCGCTCTGGTCCTGTCCGTCTTCCGCGACAATGCGGCCCTCCTCGAACTCGATCTTGCCGAAGGAGTCATTTGGGAGGAAGGCGGTGTCGGGATTGCGTGGGGCGGCGGAAACTGCCTGCTTGGCGGCTTCTACGGATTGGGGGACCTTGCCCCATCCCTGCGGGGAAATGGGCTGTAGCTCGTCCCCCCGCTGCCTGACACGTAGCACCGGGCGGATCAGCCGCATGCGGGTGAACACGATATCGCCGCGCAGCGCGGCGAGGGCCGAAAGATCTATGTCGATCCGCTCGGCATCGAGCACGGTCTGGCCGTTGCTTCCCTCTGAATCCAGCAAGGTGACGTCGTGGAGCACGGCCTGAAGCGGCCAGACATTGATTTCCGGTGTCTCGTCCAGCCTTACGTGATAGCCGCTCCACGCGCTCATCTGATAGGCGATGCTGTTCCGCACGATCCTGGTTGAGGCGATTAAAGGAAGCACTGCCACAACCAATACGATGAGGAGCACTACCGTGCCGACAGCCCAGCTACCTTTCTTCGCCAGCGATATCGGCATACATCCTCGCCGTAATTCCCAACTTTGACCGAACCGTTCCTCGCGGTTTAAACGATGGGGTTCCCAATTCAAACCCTTCTAACACAGTTTGTTAGAGGCTGTTAGGGACCTGCGATCTGGGGTGGCAAGCCTGAAGGCTATCCCTGCTTGCTCGTTTGGGTGAGTCGTTGCATAAGCGGCGGGTTTGATGGAGCACGAAAACATGAAGCAAGCAATGCCGCTTTGGATCCCATCGGCCGAGCAGATCGAAAAGGCGCCGATGACCGCCTTCATTCGAGAGGCAGTTCACCGGACGGGCCGGTCTATCGATGGTCATGCCGCGCTTCATCGCTGGTCCGTCGATCACCGGGAAGAGTTCTGGCAACTCGTGTGGGATTTCTGCGGCATCATCGGCGAGCGCGGAGAGCGCGTGCTTATCGATGGCGACAAGATGCCCGGGGCCGCCTATTTCCCCGACGCGAAGCTCAACTTCGCCGAGAACCTGCTTTGGAAGTCCGGCAATGGCGATGCGATAGTCTTCCGCGGAGAAGACAAGGTGGAGCGGCGGATCTCGTGGCAGGAGTTGAAGGCGCTCGTTTCGCGCTTGCAGCAGCTCTTCAAGGCGGAGGGTGTAAAGGCAGGTGACCGCATTGCCGGAATGATGCCGAATATGCCGGAGACCGTTGCTGCCATGCTTGCGGCCGCATCGCTCGGCGCGGTTTGGTCCTCCTGCTCGCCGGATTTCGGCGTGCGCGGCGTGCTCGACCGCTTCGGTCAGATCGAGCCGGTGCTCTTCATCGCGCCGGACGGCTATTGGTATGGCGGAAAAGCTTTCGACGTGGGCCAGAAGACGGCCGAGATTCTTTCGGCGCTGCCGAGCGTGAGGAAAGCTTTGATCGTCGACTATCTGGGCAGCGCGCGGAATGCTGCGTCCGGCATCGAGCGTGCGGTTGCGCTGGATGATGCGATTGCTCCATTCTCGGCGGGGCCGCTCACCTATGAGCGGCTGCCCTTTGCGCACCCGCTCTATATCCTCTTTTCCTCGGGCACTACGGGCATTCCCAAATGCATCGTCCACTCGGCCGGCGGGACGCTGCTCCAGCATGTGAAGGAGCATCGTTTGCATGCCGGGCTCTCAGAAGGAGACCGCTTCTTCTACTTCACGACCTGCGGGTGGATGATGTGGAACTGGCTGGTCACCGGGCTTGCTTCAGGTGCAACGCTTTTGCTCTACGACGGCTCTCCCTTCTATCCGGACGGAAACATACTCTTCGATTTCGCGGCCGGCGAGCGGATGACCTATTTCGGTACGTCGGCAAAGTTCATCGACGCGGTACGCAAGGCCGGACTTGAGCCGGCGAGAACGCATGATCTTTCAAGCATACGCGTGATTTCCTCGACAGGTTCGCCGCTTTCGCCGGAATGCTTCGAGTTCGTTTATCAATCAATCAAGAAGGACGTGCATCTGGCTTCGATCTCCGGGGGGACCGATATCGTGTCCTGTTTCGTACTGGGTATTCCCCTGCTTCCCGTCTGGAGCGGTGAGATACAGGGGCCCGGTCTTGGCATGGCCATTGAAGTCTGGGACGACCAGGGCCATCCGCTGGAGAGCGGGAAAGGGGAGTTGGTCTGCACGAAGGCGTTCCCTTCCATGCCGATCGCCTTCTGGAACGATCCGTCGGGCGAGAAATACCGATCCGCCTATTTCGACCGCTTCGAGAATATCTGGTGCCATGGCGATTTCGCCGAATGGACTCCGCATGGAGGTATTGTCATTCACGGCCGCTCCGACGCCACGCTTAATCCCGGCGGCGTGCGCATCGGCACGGCGGAGATTTACAATCAGGTCGAGCAGCTTCCGGAAATATTGGAGGCAATCTGTATCGGCCAGGATTGGGACGGCGACGTGCGCGTGGTCCTGTTCGTGCGGCTTGCCGAGGGTTTGATGCTTGATGAGGCCCTGCAAAAGAAAATCCGGGATCGCATCAGAACAGGCGCAAGCCCGCGCCATGTGCCGGCCAAGATCGTGGCGGTGAAGGATATTCCGCGCACGAAATCCGGCAAGATCACCGAGCTTGCCGTGCGCGACGTGGTGCATGGACGCGAGGTGAAGAACAAGGAGGCGCTCGCAAATCCGGAGGCTTTGGAACTCTACCGCGAGCTTCCTGAGCTTAAGGATTGAGGCGTCTTGTGCGCGAGCTTGCCGCTCTACCAAGGTTAATGGAGCGTTGCGCGGGACTTTACCGTAATCCGACGGCGAACCACGCAGTTGCAATTTAACTTTGTCGGGTAAGCTTCTGTTAAGGGTTGGCGCCAATAGTCCGAGCCAACTTGACGGATCGGCCCCGAAACGCGGCAAAGATCTCGGCAAGCCCGTTTTTTAAGCACCGCTTTTTAGGCGCCCTCCGGGGGCGCCTTTTTCTTATGCCTCGCGGTCGCGCATTAGCGCGCCGGAGAGCAGGATGACCGGTGCGATGGAAGTCGCAATGATAACAAGAGCGGCCATTGCGCCATCCTCGACCACGCCGCGCGAAGCGTTCTCATAGACGAAGGTGGCAAGCGTGTTGAAGCCGAAGGGGCGAAGGAGGATCGTTGCCGAGAGCTCCTTTACCGTATCCACGAAGACGAGAATCCCGGCCGTCAGGATGGCCGGTTTCAGGAGCGGCAGAAGCACCGACAGGGCGCTCCACGCTGCGGATCGACCGAGGCTTCGTGCAGCTTCGTCGAGATGTGACGGCAGTTTCTCAAGACCTGCCTGTATGGCTCCTTCCGCGAGCGCCAGGAAACGGATGGCGCAGGCAAGCACCACGGCTGCCGCCGACCCGGTGAAGATAAGGCCCGTGGAAAAGCCCGCATATTCGCGCGCCAGCGCATCGACCAAGTTGTCGAACCGGGCGAGGGAAATCAGGAGTCCCAGTGCCAGAATGGTTCCGGGCAATCCATAGCCGACGCTGGCGATACGCACGAGCAGCGCCATGGACCGCGAGCGGGCAAGCCTGGCAGCGTAGAGCAGCATCAGCGAGATGGCCACGGTGAGGATCGCCGTTGCAAGGGCCGTTAAAAGGCTGGTGAGGAACGCCTCGGCGAGCTTCGGGTCCGTCAGCTGGTCAAGCCGGTTGAGCGCATATCGGCCAAATACGAGGAAGGGGATTCCGAATCCCGATATGATGGGAAGAAGACCGAGGAAGGTCGCAACCGGCGCGCGCCATCCGCGAAGCTGGATCCGCGACGGTCTCGATTTCATCTGTGTCGCGCGCGGTGCATGGAAGCGCTGGTTGGTTCGCGCCATCCGTTCGGCCGCAAGCAGCGCGATGACGAGAAGTAGCATCACCAGTGCGATCTGCGCCGCGCCCACGAGGCTGCCGCGGTTGAGCCAGGTTGAGTAGACCGAAAGCGTAAGGGTGCGCACTCCCAGATGCTCGACCGCGCCGATATCGTTGATCGTCTCCATGAGCACAAGCGCGATGCCGGCCGCGATTGCCGGCCGTGCCACGGGAAGGAGAACGCGCCAGAAGACGCGGGCCGGAGCGGCGCCTAGCGTGCGCGCCACATCGGCGATGTTCCGGCCCTGCATGAGGAAAATGACGCGCGCGGTAAGATAGACATAAGGGAAGGTCACCGAGGTCATGACCAAGGCGGCGCCGCCCGTGGACCGGATTTCCGGAAACCAGTATTCACCGCGGCTTTGGAAACCGAATATCGCCCGTATCATGCTCTGCAGCGGGCCGACATAGTCGAAGAACTCGGCGAACGCATAGGCTGCGAGATAGGGAGGAACGGCGAGCGGAAGCACAAGCGCCCAGGCAAGGACGCGGCGCAAGGGGAAGTCGTAGGCCACCACCAGCCATGCGCAGCCCACACCGATGAAGCCGGTCCCCAAGGCCACGAGCGCAAGGAGCACAGATGTGGTAATGGAAGCTTGCGGAAGAACATACCGCCCCAGGTGCGACCAGTCCGCTCCTCCCCCGGATAAAGCCACTGCGACAACCGTGAGGATCGGCAGGAGCACGATTGCCGCCGTGATAAGCGCGGCGATGAGGGCCACCGGATGGCGCGGCCGCCTGCACCCGCGCGCCAACGCGTCGGGGTCTGAGATCGGTTCCCTGAAGGTGTAGCTGACCATGGTCTAACAGAAAGCCGGGCCGATACGCATCGGCCCGGCTCTCAAATGAACCGAATGGGATTAGCTTGCGGGGCCATCATCGAGGCCGACACGGTCGACCATTTCCGAAGCGGCCTGGCGATATTTTGCGATCTCCGCCAGCGAAAGCGAGTCCGGCTTTATTTCACCGAAGGATGCCACGATCTCGGAGGTCGGAACACCGGGCATGACGGGGTATTCGTTGTTCTTCTCGGCGTAGAGCTTTTGCGCTTCGTGTCCGGAGAGGAATTCCATCAGCTTCAGCGCGTTTTCCTTGTTCGGCGAGTACTTCGCCAGCGCCATGCCGGAGATGTTGACATGGGTGCCGCGGTCAGTGGTGTTGGGGAACAGCACCTTGATCGCGTTCGCCCATTCTTTCTGCTCCGGCTCCTTTTCATTGGTCATCATGAGGCCGACATAATAGGTATTGCCGATCCCGATGTCGCATTCGCCGGCATAGATCGCCTGGGCCTGGTCACGGTCGCCGCCATTCGGCTTGCGTGCCAGATTGGCCTTCACGCCCTTGAGCCACTCCTCAGCCTTCTCTTCACCGTGATGAGCGATCATCGAAGCGATCAGCGCTATGTTGTACATGTGCTGGCCGCTGCGCATGCAGATCTTGCCCTTCCACTTAGGATCGGCAAGCTCCTCATACGTAATCTCGTCCTGTTGGACTCGCTCTTTCGACGCGTAAATAACGCGTCCGCGCGTGGTCAGTCCGAACCAGTGCCCTTCAGGGTCCCGGAATTCCGCCGGGATATTGGCGTTGATGACTTCGTCGTCGACTGGCTGGGTGACGCCCTTTTCCTTCACATTGACGAGCCTGCCGATATCGACGGTCAGCACCACATCGGCCGGAGAGTTCTGCCCTTCGGCGGCAATACGGTCCTCAAGTCCCTGATTGAGAAACAGCACCTCCGTTGCGATACCCGTCTCTTCGGTAAAGGCATCGAGCAGCGGCTGGATCAGTCCCGGCTCCCGATAGGTATAAACATTAACCACACCATCCGCCTGTGCGGCGGAAGGCAGGAGGGAAGTTCCGGCCATCAGAGCCAAGGCGGCTAGGCCCATCTTCAACTTGAGGGAATGCATCGTCTTTCTTCTTTCTCTGCTTCACTGGGGGCAAGGCCCAGGAGTGATAAAGCCACAGGCGGCGCGGACTTGTAATGATGGCAAAGTCCGCCCCCGTCAAGAAATTATTTAGTAAAAACAGAAGTTTAGAATTATTCTAAACTATAGTAGTCAAGTTTTAGGAAGTTCCCCTTTTACTCCGCGAGCACGCGTGTTGGGGGGAATGTGATTTCCACGAGCGTGCCTTCGCCGGGCGTGGACGCGATTGAAAACTGCGCTCTGTTCGCCTCGACCATGGCGCGGGTGAGCGGCAGGCCGAGGCCCGTTCCGTCCCCCCGCTTACGCCGCAAAGCATTGATTTGCCTGAATGGCTTCAGTGCCTCGTCGAGTTCGGCAGAACTCATGCCCACACCGGTATCACGCACGCGCAGGACGACGGAGCCATCCCGTTCATAGACGGTGGAGACGACCACTTGCCCGCCGGCCGGCGTATAGCGCACCGCGTTGGAGAGCAGATTGATAGCGATCTGGCGCACGCTCCTCAGATCCGCCACCACATCCGGCAGGCGGGAGGCCAAAGACGAGCGGATGATCACACGCTCGCGATTGGCCTGCGGCTGCATCATGGCAATCACCTGGGCGAGGGTGTCGTTCAGCGGTACAGCCTCATGAGCCATCTCCTGCTGACCTGCCTCAATCTTGGAGATGTCGAGGAGATCGTTGACGAGATCGAGCACGTGGTTTCCTGAACGGTTGATGTCGCGCAGGTAGTCGCGATAGCGGTCATTGCCGATCGGACCGAATTTCTCATCGATCATCAATTCGGAAAAGCCGATGATGGCATTGAGGGGGGTGCGGATTTCATGGCTTACGCGGGCGAGAAACTCGCTTTTTTGAGATGAAGCGCGCTCGGCCTGCGCCCGTGCCTGGGTCAGGTCCTCCTCCGCACGTTTCCAATGGGTTATGTCCCGCAGCACCGCGCAATAGCCGCTACCATTCGGCAGCCGTCCGATCGTCATGAAAAGCGGGATGAAACGTCCTTGCGATTCACGCCCGATCACTTGCCGGCCGTCATTCAGCACGCTTGCGACGCCGTTGTCGGAGAGCCCGGCAAGGTAATCCTGCACGGTACGCTGGCTTTCGATTGCGAAGAGGGAAGTGAACGGCTTCCCGGTGACATTCTCCGCGTCAAAGCCGAAAAGCGCCTCTGCCGGCCGATTGATGGAGCGGATGGTGCCGTCATTGCCGATCACCGCAATGCCGTCCGTCGCGGTGTCAACGATGGCGCGCATTTCCGAAAGCCGCGCCTCAAGCTCTGCAGCCTTCGCCGCTTCCTCCGGTGTCGGTTCGGCCTGCATAGCCGGATGCAAGGCAAGCATGAGTGCTTTTCGGCCGTCCCAGGCAACGGACTGAAGATGCGCCTCAACGGGTCTGTCCGTTCCGTCCGCCATGCGCAGCAGAAGCGTTTTCTTGGGAGAATTGCCCGCAGCCGGTTCCTCGAACAGCGCCCCAAGCCCGCCGGCCGATTCGAGCTCGGCGAGATCGGCATAGCCGGTCAGCCTGTAAAATTCACGGTTGGCGTAGTGCAGCCGATCGCCGGAATGAATGAGCACGGGAAGAGGCAGATGGGCGAGGATCGTTTCCGCCTCCGTCTGCTTGCGCTCCACCTCCGGGCGATGAAAAGCGGAAGGCAGATAGGTAATTTGCGACCTGCGTTGGGATGCGGTTTCGGCCGGTTCGGCCGCTGGTCCTTGTTCCTTCGATCCGCTCGCCGCTTGCTGGAGGCTGTCTTCCGTCTCCTCGGGCTCACGATATGTTTGCTCTTCTTCCTGCTCGAAGTGAGCTTCGGTATCAGGAACAGGATCCGATGCCTCGCCCCCGGCTGCCGTTGATTGCCGCGGCGCATCTGCTTCGAGCTCTGGCCGCACCTCCTCACCCTGGCCGCCAGGCGCGGCTTCAAGCTGGAGGTCTGGGTTTTCTTTATCTTCTAAGCTGGCGTTTTTCAGATCGTCCTGATCAACCTGATCAGCCTGATCGGCGGGGGATTGCAGCTCTTCAATATCGTGTCGCGAGCCGTCAGCTTCGACCATTGCGGTCGGCTGGCTCACATTCTCGTTGGCAGGGTTTTCAAAGACCTCTTCCTCTGCCCCGTCATCAAGCTCGCCATTACCCTGGGCAAGGGGCTCTTCTTCCGCCAAGATGGTAGAGTTTGGTAGCTCGTCCTGCGTGCTTTCCACCGCCCGGCCGTTCAGCGGGCGGTCTGCACTTTTTTTCCCTTCCTTGTCTTCCGCATCCAGCCGGCCTTCGCTGGCTCGCCGCAATCTCTCGCCAATCTCGCGGAATGTCGTGCGCTCACTCGCCGAAAGACTGCCGTCCCAAGTACTCTCCCGATGTTCGGCGAGGCGGACGATTTTGGGCTCGGACTGCGGTTCGGCGGCCCTGCCGCTGGCTGGTTTTTCTCCTTGGAACGGATCAGCTTTAACCGGGTCGCTGGTGGCGGATTTATCTTGGTCAACGGAGTAGGCGGAGGGGCGGTGCGGTTCCTGCTCTTCGGAAACGGGGGTTGTGGCGTGTGTATTCCCTCGGCTCGATGGCGCGAGCACCGTTCCGATCGCTTCAGGATCGAGCTCCGCTTCACCCAGTCGAGCAATGCCAAAACCACGGAAGCCTTCGAAAACGCGTCCGCGGCCATAGATCGGCAGCGCCGCAAGATCCACGGGCACTTTGAGGTTGGTGCCCTCCAGCGGCCACATGACGGTGCGCCCGGACCATGTATCCCGTCGATCCAGCAGTCGGCTGATCGAGCCGTCGGCATCAAGGCCGAACGCGTTGGAAACCTCCCGGAACGCGCGGCCGATCACATCCGTCGCGTTCCTGCCCATCGCCTGGGCGAATTCGTCCGAAATCGAGCTGAAACGTCCTTGAGCATCCGTGCGCCAGGAAAAGCGGACCGTGCGCGAGGCGGTTCTTTCGTCCGGCTCGTGTGGCCTTGAAGTGTGGTCGTGCGACGCAAGCGGCTTCTGTCGCCCGGCAGAACCCTCGTGAGCGGCGCTGCCGGCCTCAAGAGCTTCTTTCTCGGGCGCCGCGACACGGATTGACGCCGCAGGCGCGATGTTCTCAGAAACACCGTCCTCCACGATGAGGAGAAGATGCCGAGCGGGATCGTCCGTAAGGCGGGCGATCCCGGCAGGGAGATGAGTCCTGGCGGGTATCCGCGTCTTCACGAGCCGCGTCTTCTCTTCTCCCACGTCCTGAACGAGACGCAGGAGCGTTTCCGGTTCGATGCCCAGCTGATCGAAGCCGGTGCAAGCGGCCGAGACCGTGCCATCGGCCTCGACAAAAGCGGCGAAGTGGCCCGGTTCGCTGAAACCGGCGACCGCGCTATGGGCAGGCCCTTCGTCCGAAGAGGTCAGGGGAAGAGCAAGCAGGAGCGCTTCCTCACCGCCAGGAAGCGCGATCGCGCTCGCTTGCACCGAGACAATCCGGCTCTTCAGGCCGCTCGTCACCCTAAGCGCGATCGCTCGGTCGCGTCCGATATTTGGGAAGCCGGGGGTGGCACTGATTTGCCGCAGGGCCGTGGCGGGTAAGCGTGACCTCTCGCCAATAGCGGCCTCGATATCGGGAAAACCGAGCCAAGCGGCGCCTGCTCCGTTAGCCCAGAGAATTTCATCAAGGCTCGCCGACAGCACCGCTAACGCGTCACCGGCGGCGAACCGCTCGCGCACTTCATCAAGAACGACTATGTCGAGAAATGAATAGGATTTGGACGCCATTCAGCCCGACCATCAACACGCGAGTTTCAAGTTAACCACTTGTTAATAAGAGCACGATCAGGCGCCGTCCACAAACCTTCTCGGGACGTGCACCGCGAAATCGCAGTTTGGTTAATTGAAAGCGTCGGAATTGTGCACTGCAACAAAAATATTGCAACGCACAAGTTTTGCGCTATATTGAGCTTAGATTTGAAGGATGCCGGCGGGCAGGCTGGCGAACCCGAAGGGATGATCAGCATGAGCAAGACCACCAGCAATAAAGGGCCGGAATTCTCCGCATTCGACCCCTCGACGGCCACGGAACAGCTTCGCAGTTTCACCGAAAAGACGGCGGATCAGGCGAAGGAAACATACGAGCGAATGAAAATGAGCGCTGAAGATGCACGCAAGGCCTTCGAGGCCTCTTTTGATACCGTGAAAAACGTGAGCGACGAGATATTGCTCAAATCCGTCGCTGCTGTACGCGCGGGGACGGAGGCTAATCTTGCCCAGGTCGAGGCTCTGGTGGCTGCCAAGAGCTTCTCCGATGTCATCGAGCTGCAGAGTTCGTTTCTGCGCAAGCAGATGGAACTCGCGCTGGACCAGACACGCGAGTTCCAGACCCTTACACAGAAGGCCGCCGTCGAATTGACGAAGCCGGTGAAGGACGCTTTCGAGAAGGCGATCAAGCAGGCAGCGTGAGGCGAAGCGTCGCGCTGTAATTTCGAATAGCGGATTCTATATGTGTTCCGTTCGTTAGAACATGGGGTCGGTACTCCCTCCTCCCTCCGATCCCTTAGATAAAGACCGGGGTTCCTCCCCCCGGTCTTTTTCTTTGCGCTTGTTGTCGATCAGGCAGCATCCGCTCTTGAAAACACTCGGATTTGCCCGTAAGGACGCGGGGAAAGACGTCGACGGCGCGCGGTTGTAGCTCAGTTGGTTAGAGCGCAGGATTGTGGCTCCTGAGGTCGGTGGTTCGAATCCACCCAACCGTACCATTTTTTTCTCACCCTTTTTGACAACCTCAAGATATCGAATCTTCCAGATAAGTTCCGCCGGCTCACAGGCACTCGTTGGCTGACATTTGATTTTGTGCCACAAACTGTGCCACAATCATATTGAATCTCCTTCCGTGGAACGGCAGAGAACAGGCGAAGACTTGTACCGATTGCTGCACCTGCGGAACGGGATTTATCACTACAAGTGCCGCGTGCCGACTGATCTCGCAGGCTTGGACTCACGGGCTCCCCATGTGCGAATTTCCCTGAAGACGCGAGACCTGGACCGGGCCATGGCACAGCGCGACCTGCTCGAGGCAGCCGACAATGAGCTTTGGGCGTCGATGATGGTCGACGGTGAAACGGATTACGCGCGACAGCGCTACCAAGCCGCCGTGCGGCGGGCAGCCGCCATAGGATTCTCGTACCGCACAGCGGCTGATATTGCTGCCGAGCCGATCGAGACAATCGTGAGGAGGATTGAGGCGGTCATGCCGCCGCAGACGTCACCGCACGTCGTGGCTGCCGTCGCGGGAAAGATAAAAAACCTGACGACAGGGTCTCCGGTGCGCTGGAACTTTATTTTGACGAAATCGCAGCCGACGCGCTGCGTCTTAAGAGTGAAGAGCAGCGCAGGCGCTGGAAGAACAAGCGCCTGCAATCGGTCAATACCTTCTCAGCCTGGTCGGCGACATCCATATGCGAGACATTAAGCGGGACCATGCGCGTACCCTCTGTAAGTTCTGGGTCGCCCGCATAGCGCCGGAGAAGGGCGCGCCGACGCATACGCCCTCTTCTGGCAACCGCGACATGAGCAACATAAAGATCCTTTATGAGGCCTATCTCGGTACTAGGCGAGGACGATCGCAAGAACCCTTTCGAGGGCCTCAGCTTTAAGGACCCGAACATCAGGCGTCGACCGTCGCTTTCGGCAGATTGGATCAACAGCGTCCTCTTTAAGCCCGGGGCGCTCGCCGGCCTTAATGATGAGGCCCGCGGAGTGCTGCTCGCAATGACCGAGACTGGCGCCCGTCCGGGCGAACTCTGCAACGTGCGTGAGGACTACATCCATCTCTCCGCCGAGGTATCCTATACTCGGATCGAACCAAGGGACCACCCCGAGGACCCCCGCGAAAACAAGACGCGTTCATCCATCCGCCAGGTGCCGTTGGTTGGCGCCGCCCTCGTGGTATTCCGAAAGCACCAAAAAGGCTTCCTGCGCTATCGCGACAACGAAACCACGCTCTCCGCCACGCTCAACAAGTTTATCCGTGACAATGAGCTCTGGCCTTCGGAGAAGCACCGGTCTATTCGATTCGTCACGGCTTCGAAGACCGCATGAAGGAGGGAGGGTTGGACGAAGAGCTGCGGCGCATTCTCATGGGGCACTCAATCGACCGTCCGCGCTAGGGACCGGTGGCTCGCTTTCGTGGCGGCGCGACGAGTTGCTCAAGATCGCGCTGCCATTCGATCCTGCAATCGTCTGACGCGCTCGTGGACAGCCGCTAAGAGGTCCTCGGCCGCTCGATGCTCGGCAAGCTCACGCTCAAGGCGGGCATAGATCGGCAGGTAGACACGGCCGCCATCGCGATCAGTAGCGATGATTTCCGCAATCCTGTCGAGACAGCGCTCGATACGTGCGGCCATAATCGGCTCGCCGCTCATGGCTTCTCTTTTGGCAAATACCTGGTTTCGCTCGAACTACTCGCGCGCGATCTGCCGACCGCAGAAGGGCAAGGCGGAGGAAACCATCATCGAGGGTGACCGCCGCGGCCTGTGACGGTTTCCCGGCAGGACCAGACACTTCGAGCCGAATCCTTTCGTCTCTTGGCGCCATGCTCTGTTCCAAACCCCATTAGGGCTGCTCTGTATGGAAGCGCACGCAACAGGCGGAAGAAAAGGGTAGGAGGGGGCCGTTGCGGGAATTGGCGGCCACAGCGTGTTTTCCGGAGCCATTCCAGGCAGGTCGAGAGTCTTGATCTGAGCAATTGTCGGGGGTTCGATTCGCGGGTCCGCTACATGGCATTACCCACTACAGATGATGCCTTGTCCTATTCAGACGTCACGTGGCCAAGGTACACAGCTGAACCGCATTGGAGAAGCTCTCTCTGAGGCAGGTCAGGCGATTGGGCCGCCTCGACCTGTAAATGCGGGAAACATGCGGTGGCGACGTTAGGATCAGCCCCCTCGTGCTTCGAGACCGTTAGTTGGAAAAACGAACCACGTAAGTTCAACTTGCGGGCGCGGAACCATACGACTTGATCTAGAGCTAGCCAAAACGATGTCGTATGTCTTGGATTACGACATACTTCACGAGATGGCGCATTTCATGGTGCCCAATCACGGGGTAGCTTTAATTCCCTTCTCGATTGGCAGATGCCAGCGTTTACTTGATCTGACTGTTGGAACCTCTGAGAGGGCTGTGATCCCGCACGACCTAACTGACGCGTTGGATCGGATCAGGAAGGTCGCACCCGCTCTAGCGGATGCACCGGCCCTTCGCCGCCTTTCGACGTCTGCTCGTCGCTAAATCTACACAAAGTGCAACGTTTTGGCACCTTGCGATGCCTTGCCGCTTCTGGCTCCTTATTTCCAGGAGCCAACTTTCCGCTCTCGGCGTCCATGCCGTTTACCAATCGGAGCGTCTTGATATGACGCGACCTTCGATCTCGCGAGAAGAAAGATGCCCTCATCCGAAACGGGAGGTGGAGATTTCGTGGCTTAAAGAAGAAAATTGGGTTGTCGCAGTAGAGCGCACATAAAGAGCGCTACGGCGGAAAGCCTCTCGCCGCACATTGCGATGGCACCAAAAATGCTCGTCATAAACAATGGAGATAGGAATAAGGTACCTTCTGTACTTCCGCAATGCGGGATGGCACCATGTGGAGGCTCAAAAAACAGTGTGTAGGCAAACACTTAAGACCAACGGGAGTGCCGGCCCAGGTCAGCTTTATCTTGCTTCCGCGCGATCCCCGCTTCCCAAGCCATCCCCCCGTGCCGATCCGCCCGAGAAAAACTTTCCACGGGCCCTTTCTGCAAACGCACGATGCCCACGCGGGCGGGCATCTTATAGGCGCATCTCGCACCCGAACGTATCCCTCTATCAATCGTGAAAACCGCTCGGCATCGATCTGGAAACGCTGTAGAAATCGTCCCAGAAAAGCTGTACTATAGGGCGTAATGACAACAGAACCCGCCTGGAATATCGGCGATTGGCCAAGCCGCGTGACGGAAATGCGCATGGAATGAATCGACGTCTCGTTGCGCTTCAATAAAGGGCTCGCGGACAAGAACAAGCAGCGCTGCTAAACGCATTTACGGTTGCCGTGAGGCGCACTTCGCTGCCTGACCGACGCCACAGGCCGAGGGATGCAAACGCTAACGGGCTCCCCGCCAAGATGTGCTGTATTACAGCACATATTTGCGGGGCGAACGAAGTGACGGTGCAATGGTGCAGATGAACTCTGGAAATGCTTAGGCAGGGACCGGCGCTAGCGGTTCTACAGGCACAAAGCCCTTGTCTTTGAAAACTTCATCGCGTGCCTAAAATTGCGCATCGAGTCCGATAGATCAATATTCGCTGCCGCATGGAACCGCTAAGCTCAACCGTATCAATCTCGACCTATTTGCACCATGTTTTCTCGCTTATCACCGACTATCCGGTGAACCAAGACTCCCTTCGCCGTCAAGACGGTATTGCAGGCCCGCACAGCCTCCGCTGAGGTAGGGGCATCGCAGGACAGGCGCGGTTTTGCAGGAGCCGCGTGCAATTAACACGGACCCGAACAGATCCGAAGGGTCCACATGCAATGAACAGGATCCATATGCAACAAGGAATTGACCTTTGGTTTGTCGAGCCCGGAAGGATTAACTCCGTAACGTTGCTCAACGCGTACCGCGATCTGCTCACCGACGACGAGCACGAGCGCGGCGCATGTTTTCATTTCGCGAAGCATCGTCGCGACTATTTGATTACACGTGCACTTGTTCGGACAGTGCTATCCAGACGGATCGGCTTGCCGCCGCAAGCACTGCGCTTCGAAGTAAACGCGTACGGACGCCCGTACCTACGACAGCGTCCGGAACTGTCATTCAATTTAAGTCATACCGACGGAATGATCATGCTCGCAATCGCGGGCGATGGCGAAATCGGCGTCGACATCGAACAACTCGGAACGCGGCGCGCCACGCAAGAGCTCGCGGAGCATTGCTTCGCGCCCCGTGAGGCGGCTGCGCTGCGCATGGTCGACACCTCGCGCCGCGACGAAATATTCTTTAGCTACTGGGCCTTGAAAGAGTCGTATGTCAAAGCTTGCGGCTTAGGATTGTCACTGCCATTCGATGGTTTTGAGTTCGATCTCACGCAAGCGCAATCGATCGAATTCCTGCCTCCACGAGATAGACCAACGGACCGGTTGATACACTTTTGGCTTTTGAGGCCTAGCGTAGCGCATCTATGTGCCGTTTGTGCTCTGTGCTGCCGTCACATTCCGTTACTGAATGCTCGGTATGTCGTTCCGCTGGTGTCGGAGAAATCATTCGATATCCCTCTACTGCGTAGTTCAGTATCGGCAAAGGCTTGCGAGACACCGCAGGTTAACCTGACATCATACTGAGAATGAGAGTCACCCCGTGCCCGTGAGTAGGCGCGTTTCCAAATGCTACGTCGGTATCAGCGAGTTGTACGCCCTTGCGCCTCTTATAGCCTGAAATGATTGAGACATCCCCCGCTTCACTAGAATGCGCTAAATCGTTCGGGGGTGCTAGCCATAATGCGCCTATTCTTCCGCTTCGCGCAGCGGCGTCTCGGGATGGTGGAACTTCTCAAGGAGCGCGTGCTTCTTCGCCTCCGCTGCCTTCGCGCTCGCTTCCCTGACATGGCCGAAGCCGCGGATTGCCATCGGATAGGCGAGAAGCTCGGCCGCCGCAGAGAGGTTCGACGCCGACAGGTTGGGGAGGACGTGGTCGAGGACCGCTTCGTAGTCGTGCAGCATCTGGCGTTCCGAATTCCGCGCGGCCGTTTTCCCGAAGATGTCGAAGGCGGTGCCGCGCAAGCGTTTGAGTTTCGCCAGGACGGAGAAGGCCACCATCATCCATGGACCGAAGGACGATTTACGCGGCCTGCCATCTGCATCCTTACGGTCGAGGATCGGCGGCGCGAGGTGGAACTCCAGCCGGTCCCATGTACTGAACTCGGCCGCAAGCTGCTTCATAAACGAGCCGTTGCTGTAGAGCCGCGCGACTTCGTACTCGTCCTTGATCGCCATCAGCTTGAAGAGCGAGCGCGCCACCGTCTCGCTGACTGGCCCCGGCGCGCCGCCTGCCTGCTTCTCCGCCTCTTTCACTTGCTCGATCCGCTCGGCGAAGCGGCGACCATAGGCGGCGTTCTGGTAATCCGTCAGGAAATCGACGCGGCGCGCGATGATCTCGTCAAGCGATTGCGAAAGCTGATGATCGGCGGCAGCCGCATGGGACTCATGGATTATCGTCTGCACCCGCTCGGGCTCGTGAACGGCACGCCGGCCCCAGCGGAATGCGGCGATATTCATGGCGACGGCCTGGCCGTTAAGCTCTATCGCTCGTTCCACTGCCTCGGGCGAAACCGGAAGGCCACCCGCCTGGCTCGCCATGCCGAGCATCATCATATTGGCGGCGATCGCGTTACCGAAAAGCGTCTCGGCCGCCCACGTCGCGTCGAAGAACCGCGTTCGTTCGCTGCCCGCAGCCTTCGCGATTGCCCGCTTCAGGCCTTCGGCCGGCAGCGAGAAATCGGGGTCGCGGGTGAAATCACCGGGCATCACCTCCGCGGTGTTGACTAGGAATAGGGTCTCGCCTTGCCGCACGGTGCCGAGCACCTTGCGCGAGCCGGAGACGACGAGATCGCAGCCAAGCACGAGATCGGCCTTACCCGCTGAGACGCGGATCGAGTTGACATCCGCCGGCGTTGCGGTGATGCGCACATGACTGAACACCGCCCCGCCCTTCTGGGCGAGGCCGGCCATGTCAATTATGCCGCAGCTTTTACCTTCCAGATGCGCGGCCATACCGAGGATCGCGCCGATCGTGACGATGCCGGTTCCTCCGACCCCGGTGATGATCGAAGCCCAGCCATTCTCGATCCCCGAGACCTGGGCAGGCGGAACTCCCCGGAGCGGATCGAGGCCTTTGTCCGCGCCGCCTGAGCTTCCCACCGACTTCATCTTAGCGCCATGCACCGTCACGAACGATGGGCAGAAACCTTCGACGCAAGAGAGATCCTTGTTGCAGCTCGATTGATCGATTCGCCTCTTGCGGCCGAACTCGGTCTCCACCGGCTGCACCGAGACGCAGTTCGACTTGATGCCGCAGTCGCCGCAGCCTTCGCAGACGAGCTCGTTGATCATCACCCGCTTGGCGGGATCGGGAAATGCACCGCGCTTGCGCCGACGCCGCTTCTCGGCCGCGCAGCTTTGGTCGTAGAGGAGCACGGTCACGCCATCTATGCCTGCAAGTTCCCGCTGTACCGCATCGAGTTCGGAACGGTGATGGAAAGTGGTGCGTGCCGGCCAGTCTATCCAAGGCGGATATTTGTCCGGTTCGTCCGAGACGACTGCGATCCGCTCGACGCCCTCCGCGCGCACCTGACGGGCGATCGCATCCACCGTCAGTCCGCCCTCCAGCGCCTGGCCGCCGGTCATCGCCACCGCGTCATTGTAGAGGATCTTGTAGGTGATCCTTGCCTTCGCGGCGAGTGCGAAGCGCAGTGCCAGGATGCCGGAGTGATTGTAGGTGCCATCGCCGAGGTTCTGGAAGATGTGCGGCCGGTTGGAGAAAGGCGCTCCTCCAACCCATTGCGCTCCCTCGCCGCCCATTTGCGTGAAGCCAACCGTGTTGCGGTCCATCCAGAGTGCCATGAAATGGCAGCCGATGCCGGCACCGGCGATCGATCCTTCGGGCACTCGGGTGGACGTGTTGTGCGGGCACCCCGAGCAGAAATGGGGTTTACGCGCCGCAATGTTTGTCGTGTCCGAAAGCATCGCCTCAAACTGACGGATGCGCTTGACTTTAGCGTCGATTTCCTCCGACGGACCGATCACGCGCTGGATGCGCTCGCCGATCGCCACAGCTATTTCGTTTGGGTCGAGGGCGCCTGCGACATGGAACAGCCATTCGCCGCGCTCATCCCGCTTGCCGACGAGGGTCGGCTGGTTGGCCGTGCCGTAGAGCATCTCGCGGACCTGCGTCTCGATCAGCGAACGCTTCTCCTCCACGACCATAATCATCTCGAGCCCGTCGGAGAACGGCTTGATGTCATCCAGGTCCAACGGCCAGGGTGCGGCTACCTTGTAGAGGCGTATGCCCATCCGAGTCGCCTCCGCCTCGCCGACACCCAGATCGGAGAGCGCCTGGCGCACGTCGAGATAGCTCTTGCCGACAGTGACGATGCCGAACTTCGGATTTGTCCCGCCCGAAAAGACGATTCGGTTCAGCCCATTGGCGCGGATAAATGCGCCGGCCGCGGCGCGCTTGTACTCGTGCAGGCGCGTTTCCTGACCTAGGAAATCGAGGTCGCTCATCCGGATATTCAGCCCGCCGGGCGGCATTTCGAATTCCGGCAGGATGATGCTCAACCGCTTGAGCCCGGCCGCAACCGAAGCGGTCGATTCAACGTTGTCCTTAACGCATTTCATCGCCACCCAGGTGCCGCTGAACCGCGACAGGGAGTAACCGTAAAGGCCATAATCGATCAGTTCCTGGACGCCGGCCGGGTTGAGAATCGGCATCATGAAGTCGACGAAGCTGAACTCCGTCTGGTGGGCATTGCTCGAGGACTCGGCCGTGTGGTCATCGCCCATCAACGCCAGCACGCCGCCATGGCGCGACGAGCCGTTCAGATTACCGTGGCGGAACACATCGCCGGAGCGGTCGACGCCGGGGCCCTTGCCGTACCAGAGCGCGAAGACCCCGTCATATTTGCCGTGGCCGTCGAGCTCAGCTTGCTGGCTCCCCCAGCAGGCGGTTGCCGCGAGCTCTTCGTTCAACCCCGGCTGAAAGACGATATTGTGCTCTTTGAAATGCCGGGCGGCGCGGAGGAACTGCTGGTCGAGACCGCCGAGCGGCGAGCCGCGGTAGCCGGAGACGAAACCGGCAGTGTTGAGGCCGGCCATGCGGTCGCGCGCATGCTGCATCATTAGCATCCGCGTGATGGCCTGCGCTCCAGTGACGAAAATGCGCTCGCGGCCGAGGTCGAACCTGTCGTCGAGCGACGCATCGTGAATTGTCATCCGAATTTCTCGTCCCGTCGGCGGGTGGCCGTGTTTCGCTCCACCTGCGTGTGAAGGTCACGAAGAATCAGCCGCTGCTTTTCCAACCCGTCTATGCCGAAGACTGCCAACACCGCCTCGCTCGTATGGTCTGTGGCTGGCTTCGCGCAAGCATCAGACAACCAGCATTCCGTGTCGCCAACCAATGGGTCTGTCACGATTAGAGCCAATTCTGATCGCATACTATGTCCTGACTTCTGTGCGCATCCGCTGCGAGGCTTCGTCCGCCCATCCGCCCTTAGGGCTATGGAATCGTGTAGCCGCCATCAATTGTCAGAGTCGCCCCGTGATGTAAGATGCAGCATCGCTGGCCAGGAAAACGCCCGCCTCCGAGACTTCGCTGGGCACGGCGAAACGGCCGATCGGATGCGCCCCGAGCAACCATTCTTCTGGCCCTTCTGGAGCGATAAGCCGGTTGAGCATCTTGCTTTTGGTCCCGCCAGGGCAGATCGTGTTCACGCGAATATTCTGGGTGCTGTATTCAAGGGCAGCAGACTTGCTTAAGCCGATCAGGCCACGCCTTACCGTCTGGTAAGCCGTGGTACCTCGCATGACGATCAGGCTGAGCAACTTCGATGCCGGCGTTGTTAACGGCAACATCCAGCCAACCGAAGGTGATAACTGTTGTGGAAACTACGTTCTGGCAGTCTTCAGCATAGGACACGTCGGTCTTGACGAAAATCGCTTCGCCTCCACGATCGCGTACCTGCTGTACAACCCGCTCGCCCTCTTCTTCACGCCTCGCAGCAATTACGATCTTTGCACCTTCCCGTGCGAAGAGCTTGACCGCAGCCTCGCCAATCCGCGAATTGCCGCCAGTAATCAATGCGACCTTGTCGAGTAATCTTGACATTTAATTCTCCATTCGCTCGGAATAACTTCAGTATTCTCCGTGTTAGGCTCTTGATTTCAGGCCCCCAATCGTGGACATGAGACTGATCTGGCCTGCAATATTCACGAAAAGCCTACCACCTGATTTGCCCGCAGCAGCCAATTGGCCCCTTGAAGGGCAAGGAAGTGATTCTCCCCGGCCTCTACCAACGGCTCCTGAACGTCCCGGAGCAGCTTTTCGATAGGATGTCTTCGCGACACACCGTTTGCGCCGAAGATTTGCATCGCAGAAGAAACAACATCAAAGGCGGACTGACTCGCAGTTGTCTTGGCCGCAATTGCAGACAGAACATGCGGTCCCTGGGGCGAGAAATTATAGGCCGCTGCTCGCCGAACGATTGCCCGTGAGATCTCGACTTTGCGCCACATCTCATACAGACGCCATCGTACCAGTTGATGATGCGTCAGAGGCACTCCACCCTGGCGGCGATCCTGGGCGTACTTAACTGCAGCTTCAAAGGCAGCTCTCGCAATACCAGTGGAGATGGCGGCAATGTTCATTGCCCCGGATAGCAAAAATCGATCAATGGAGGCATTATAACTATCTCGACCGTGAACCAAACAACTGCTGGGGACACGAACGTCATCGAAGCGGATACTTCCCGTCGGAAGCGAACGTTGGCCGATCTTCTCATTTGGCGAGCCCACAGATACGCCTGGCAGGTCGAATGGCACGAGTAATCCGACGCCAAAGACCCCGCCGTCTGGCCTAATGACGCCTTCTCCATAGTCCGCTGGACAGTGAACAAGTCCGCATTCTGCAATCGGTCCGCAAGCGATCCAATCCGATGAATGCCCGGTCAGGACGATTTCGCTGGAGCCGACCAACGCGCGAAGACTGCCTTCCGATTGCTTTGATCCGGCCGCGACTTCGAAACCTTCATAGTCGACGCAGTCCGAGCCACGGTCTGCCTGAGTGGCCACCCAACACCCGCGAAGCCCACCAAACCGATCGACAAGTTTCGGGTCGCCACTGGCCCGTGCAACGGATGCCGGCGTTTTCGATATGAAGGCAGCCACGGCGAGACCTGAATCTCCGTACGCCAGCTCCTCGAAGACAATCGGCAAGAGGCGCTTCAGGCGTTGGGGACCGAACTCTGCGAGTTCTGCAGGTCCGATCCCCAGTTTGTCGAAGTCGTTAAGATATTTCCAAAGAGGGGAGCAGGGTTGTATGACCTCTTGCGCACTCATCTCGTCGAGAGATGCAGCGACAGGGCGCATAGTGGCGACGGCGAAATTTCTTAGCCTTGTCTGGATTTCCACCTCTTCCTCGGTGAGGTCTCCGTCCAATCCGCTTATCGCCAAGGATGGATTTTTGACTTCCATTGCGCTCTGCATCTACTGTTTCCTTGGTAGCATGTTCAATGTTGGTGGCGTGTCGGCACCAGGAGAAGCGCCTCGCCATCGATCACTAGCGTCTCGTCGATGTAGCAGCGGGTCTGCAGAATAGCGCGACTGCGTTGTGGCACGATTTTAGCGACGGTGAGCCTTGCCGTGACGGTTTCGCCCGGCCGCACCGGCGCGATGAACTGAAGGTCTGTGAGACATAGATCGAGCCGGGGCCCGGCAGCCGCACGCTTATAACTGCGGCGATGAAACTGGCGCTCAGCATTCCATGCGAGATCCGGCCCTTGAGGCGGGTCTTTTCGGCATAGGCCTGGTCAAGGTGCACGGGATTGATGTCACCGGACACGCTTGAGAACAGCCAAATGTCCTCCTCGGTCACCGTCTTCGCGAAGCTTGCCGAGATGCAAACGGCGAGATCTTCGATGCAATATCCTTCGGTGTCGTTGCGATAGGGATTGACATTGTCCATCACTGGCCTCCGGCCACTATGAGATACTGCCAGCTACCACCGGATCAGCGCCGAAGCCCATGTAAACCCTGCCCCCATCGCCCCGACCAGCACGAGGTCGTCCTTGCCGATGCGGCCATCAGACACCGCCTCGTCCAGGGCGAGTGGGATCGAAGCGGCCGAAGTGTTTGCATGATGGGCGACGGTCATCACGACCTTCTCGGCGGGTAGATGGAGTTTCTGGGCTAGCGTCTCGATGATGCGCTGGTTTGCCTGATGCGGAACCAGCCAGTCGATGTCGACCGGGCTCAACCCATTTGCCTTGAGCGCCTCATCCGCGGCTGCAGCAAGATTTACTACGGCGTGAAGGAAAACCTCTCGGCCTTCCATATGAACATAACCCACACTCCGAGTGGAAGATGGGCCGCCATTCGTACAGATTATGTCTCCGTAACGGCCATCGGAATGCAAATGAGTAGAAAGAATCCCCCGCACTTTCGCGCCGCCCTCAGAATGTTCGGCCCGCAGCACCACGGCTCCGGCTCCATCGCCAAAGAGCACGCAGGTTGTGCGATCGGTCCAGTCGAGAATGCGCGACAATGTCTCCGCACCAATAACCAGCGCCGTTCTCACCTGGCCGGATCGGATCATGTTGTCCGCAACGGAAAGTGCGTAGATGAAGCCGGAACACGCCGCCTGAAGGTCGAAAGCCGCCCCGCCGGTCATTCCCAGCGCCGCCTGCACTCGCACCGCTGTGGCAGGCAAGGTCTGATCGGGCGTTGTCGTCCCCACGATGATCAGATCCAAGTCGGCCGCGGTGATCTCGGCGCGTCGGAGCGCTGCCCGGGCCGCGGCGGTCGCTAGATCCGATGTGGTTTCGCCCTCCGCGGCAACCCTCCGTTCCCGGATCCCCGACCTTTGGACGATCCACTGATCGGTTGAGTCGATTGTCCTCACGAGCTCGGCATTGGTGACACGACGTTCCGGAAGCGCCGAGCCGCAGCCAATCACCCGCGCGCGGAGCGACTTCGGTGCGCTACTCTCGGGATTAATCTCCGGCTTGGCACCGGTGTCGGGAGCGCCGTGATCGCTCGCGAAGTCGCGCCTCTCGACGACAGGACTCTCAGTCATCTTATCTGCTCCTGCTCACTCGGCCACCATTTGCAGCCACCATTTGCGCGGTTCGATCGAGATGTTTCGATGCCGTCCCAAGAAAGCCGGCCACTCCATAGATGGCGGGCGCCTGCATGATCGTGAAGTGGTCGCAGTCAAAGCCAAGGACGCTGATCGAACCGCCGCCCACGACGGCGAGCCGCCCGAGCGCCTCCTCACAGGATCTGGCGTTGTCGGCACGAAGCGCGAGCGCGTACCAGATCGGGGTGCGGACAGACTGCGGCGTGTGCTGGGCCAGTGAGATAGCGTTCGCCGCGTGAATCCGAAGCAACCGGCCAGAAGTTTCCGAGTCCACGAGGCTTTCAAGACGATCAAGTCCCTGCTGATCGTCGAAGAATGCGCGGAAGCCGGGATACGCAACCGCTTGCCCCAAGAGGTCGTCGCCATCGCCCAGATCGATGTTGTCGGCCAGTTTGCGGGAACGTGCGACGTAGCTTCCGTCCGGAAGAGGGCTGTCAATCGCGACGATGCCGGTTAGCGATTTCCCTTCTGCTTCCCATTGCCGCGCCATTTCATGTGCGACGGATCCTCCAAACGACCAGCCCCCGATAACCTGCGGGATCGTGCCGAGCACATCGAGCAGCGCATGGCGATACTCTTCCGCCAGCTGCACGTGAGGCCGGTAGAGGGGGCTGCCCGCCTCCACTTCAGGATGCCTTACGCCGACGATCTTGGCGTCGCCGGGCCAGACGGCAGCCAACTCGGTGTAACACAGGACATCGCCGCCCACTGGGTGGACTAATGCCACCATTGGTCCGGCACCATCTCGAAGCGTAACGACCATGCCACGGTCGATACAGTGATCGACGGCTCGCAATGCCGGGCGAAAGGCCTTCGTATTAACCCGGCTTCCGTTGCTGACTGCGGTTTCGGCCGCCGCCGGCGTACGGTCGACTGCCCCGGAATGATTTTTTCCGCTGGATCCCAGCGCGTGATTCCGACTGGCCTGATCGGCCGCAGCCTCGCTGGCTCGGCCGGCATAGAACGTGGCGATGCCGCGCGGAGATGCGCCGGCAGTCAGCATTGCGATCGGCACGGCGCGTCCAAACCGCTGCTGCAATCGGGCCCGCAATTCCATCAATGCGATCGAGTCGAAGCCGAGAGCGATCAAGGCCGTGTCATCACTCAGATCCGTTGCCGGACCGACCGCTGGCCTGACGATCTCCATCACTGTTGCCAGAACCGTCTCAACCGCCGGCCGACGTGTCCTGTCGGCCGGAATCACTTCCCGTTCTCCGCTAGCGCCGTGGTTGTCATCAGGCCGGGCGCGATCGATCGTATCGAAAATCGCCCTCGTCTGTGGTCGGGGCAACTCGATATGGTTCGTTTCGAACGCGTAAGTCGGCGCCTCAGCTGGGGCCGGCGGCGAACCGTAGAGGCGCCACCATTCGGGCGCGTGACCTAAGGAGTAGAGCCGCGCGCATGCATGAGCGAACCCGTCAGGTTCGGGGTTCTGATCACCGTCAGGCCCCTCGCACAGCGAGGAGATAGCCCGCGACCAATCGCCGCTCGCCGCCCTTGCCAGATTGGAGAGTGCAGTACCGGGCCCGATCTCGAGGAAGATGACGTTTTCCCCGGCGATGGCCTCGAGCGCGGCACGGAACTGGACCGGTCGCTCGATCATGTCGGCCCAGTAGTCAACTGTGGCAACGTCTTCGCCCGCATCCCGGCCAGTAACGGTCGAAATCATCCGGATCCGGGGCGCCTTAAGCCTGATCGGTTCGAGTGCCTGGCGGAAGGGCTTGCGAATGGGTGCCAGCAGGGGCGAATGGCCAGGCGTGTCATATGTCTGGACACGCGAAACCCGTATCCCCCGGCCCTCGAGAGCCTGTTCCGCTGCGGCGACGGCCGAAGCCGTCCCACTCAGGACCGTCTGCTCCGGTCCGTTGATCGCAGCAACGAACAGTTCTTCGCCGAACGGCAGATTTTCGCTGAGCCAACCGGATTCGGCGGCAACCGCGAGCATGGCGCCGGACGGCCGGAGTTCCTCGAAAAGGCGGCCGCGCGCCTCAACGGCCTTGAGGCCATCATCGAGCGACATGACATCGGCAACGGCGGCCGCGGCATGTTCACCGAGCGAATGACCGATCACCACATCGGGTACCACCCCCAGCCTCATCCAGGTTCGGGCCAGGGAATGCAGCACAATAAAATAGGCAAGTTGCCCCGGATTATGACGAGCCCGTATCTGGTCTTCTTCAAGGATCGCACACTGCACTTCCGCCCCAACCTCAGGAGAGAGGCGCGAAATGCAGTCGTCGACGGCCGATCGGAAAATCGGATTGTCGCGATATAGCGTGGCTCCGACCCCAGGGCGCCAACCCCCCTGTCCTGGGAACAGGAAGACCATCCTGGCCTTGTGCGCCGTCTTTCCGGCATGCCATCGGCCGGTCGGAACGCCGCTCGTAAACTCACGCAATGCCTCCGCCATCTCATCTGAGCTGGCGCCCAGAACCGCGAGGCGGTGGTCCCAATGCTCACGCCGGACACTTGTGGTATAGCAGAGATCCCTGAGCGCGATCGCCGGTTGGCGCAGCAAGTCCAGGTAGGCCTCGACCAGCTTGCAGAGGGCGGCAGCAGACCTCGCGGAAATGGTGAGGATTCGCATCCGATCCTGTTGTGGCGTTGACTGTGGCTCAGGTGGGGGCGCAAGGAGCGCGTGAGCGTTCGTGCCGCTGATTCCGAACGAGCTGACTCCCACGAGATAGCCCGCGGTCGGCAGCGCGCGCCCGGAGCGCGGCACCTCCATCATCGCCCCATCCCACCGGAAGCGCGGATTGGGCAGATCGAATGCGGCTTGCTGCGGCACATATCTGTGGCGCAGCACCAGAATTGCCTTGATGAGACCGGCGATCCCCGCCGCGCTCTCTAAGTGGCCGATTTGGGCCTTCAAGGCCCCCAATAGGAGCGGCGTGCTCCTTGTTGCCGAGCCCGAGTACACGTTCCGGAGTGCGGATAGCTCGATGGGATCCCCCAACGGCGTGCCGGTGCCGTGGGCCTCGACATAGACGACGTCTTCCGGCTTCGCCCCGGCTTGCGCCAACGCTTGGCGAATGACGGCCTCCTGCGCGGCGCCGTTCGGTGCCGTCAGGCCGTTGCTGGCGCCGTCGTTGTTGATGGATGATCCGACGAGCAACGCCTCGATCCGATCCTTGTCTGACGTCGCTTCCTGGGCCCGCTTTAGGACAATGACGGCACCCCCTTCTCCGCGGATGTAGCCATCGGCCCCGATATCGAAGGTTCGGCACTGATCGGACGGCGACATCGCGCGCAGACGGGCAAAGCCGATTGTCTCTTCCGGTCCGAGGATGAGGTTGGTCCCGCCCGCGATCGCCAGGTCGCAATCGCCACACCGCAAGCTCTGCGCGGCTAGGTGCACTGCGACCAGGGACGAGGAACAGGTCGAATCGAGAAATACTGCAGGGCCATGGAACCCGAGCGTGAATGCCACCCGGCCGACGCCGACAGCCCGGTTGGTTCCCAGCTTACCGTAGGCGGTTATGCGGTGAACATCCCCCGATGTGACTGTACGCCGAGCGTAATCGACGTCCCCAGCCGTCAGGAATAGACCCACGCGCTGCCCACGGACCTGTGACGGAACGATCCCGGCATTTTCCAGCGCGCTCCAACACAACTCCAGCATCCAGCGCTGCTGGGGATCCATCTCCAGGGCTTCCGCCAACGAGATGCGGAAGAAGTCGTGGTCGAAGGTGTACGGATTGCTAACGTAGCCGGCTCTTCGAGAATAGGTGGTGCCTAAAGTATCAAGATCCGCTGAGTAATAGCTCTCTATATCGAAGCGGTCAGACGGCGTATCGCAAATCGCGACCTTCGCGGATTTGACGAAATCCCAGAATGCGGATGGAGTATCGTTGTCGCCCGGAAATCGGAAGGCCATGCCGATGACCGCAACGGGGTCGACTTTCGCGACGGTACCTTGCACTGCTGGGAAGCCCATCAGATCTGCCTCTCCAATCTCAATTTCAAGGATCAACTGCGAGAACAGAACATTGCCAGTTCTGGCCGAGAGGAGGATTGCTATTTGCTACTTTCCATAGTTTCGCGGTTAGAGCAGAGTTCTCAGCTACCATTCGGCAGCGTCGGCGATCGGCTGCTTCGTCGCGTTGCCATCGTTTACCGTGGTTGTATCTCTCGTATTCGAGCGCTCTGCCAGATACCGGGCGAGCGACGCGAACGTCGGACAGGTCCACAGGACAGTGTCGTCGACCTGAACCCCGAGTTGATCCTCCAGGAAGAACGCCAACTCGACCGAGTGAAGGGAATCGAAACCCGCATCAGCGAAGGTTTGATCCACATCCTTTGGTTCGCCAAGTTCATGATCCACAGCCCATTTCGAGATAAGACTGATAATGGCAGCAACAGATGATGAGTTGGTGCTGCTATCAGGCTGCGCTGGCAAGTTATTCGTCATGCTCGTTCTCCAAACTAAATTCAAACACACTTCATCCCATAGAAATATTATTCGGGGTTTACGTTGATTTCACCCGCGCGACCGCGATCGCGCCGATCATCGATGCCCTGCTCTTTTTCGGAATCCATTCTGCGCAGCGCTTGATGCATGATCCGCGGCTGCGCCCAACGCGTTAGGGATCGTGAACCAATCTCTTGCTGACCTTCCCCCATCCGGGCAGAGTGGATCAGTACAGCCATGTTTCCCGGAGAATGCTGGTTCTGGAGCATCTTCGAGTGGGCTTCGGGCAGTTGGTTCCAGGAGAACACTTCGGATAAGCAAGGATCAATTTGCCCTGCCAAGACTAATCGGTTCGCTTCCGCTGCCTGCTTCAGGTTGGCGAAATGGCTTCCCTGGATCCGCTTCTGCCGCATCCACACATATCTAGCGTCAAAGGTCAGGTCGTAGCCGCTGGTCGCCGCACAGAACACGACCATGCCCCCGCGCTTTGCGATAAAGCTTGAGACGGCGAACGTATCGCGTCCTGGATGCTCGAACACGATATCGACTTCCCCACCGGACCCGGCCGCTTGGCGAACAGCCCGCCCGAAGTCCTTTACCCTCTTTAGGTACAAGGCATAGGCGTCTCCCGAATCGACGGACGGCGGCGGTCCCCAACACGAGAACTTCGAGCGATTGATGACGTCGACCGCGCCGAGCCTTCTAGCGTGCTCCGCTTTCGCGTCGTCGGAGACAACAGCGATGGCACGCGCGCCGACAAGCGCGGCGAGTTGGATCGCCATAGATCCCAGACCACCGGCCGCCCCCCAGACCAGCACCGTCTTTCCCGGGCCGATCATGTGAGGCGGATGCCCGAAGAGCATGCGGTAGGCAGTGGCCAAAACCAGCGCGTAGCATGCGCTCGCCTCCCAGCTCAGGTGCTTGGGTCGGGGCAGCAGTTGGGTTGCCTGGAGGCGGGCGAACTGGGCGAAGGCTCCGAACGATGTCTCGTAACCCCAGATCCGCTGCGAGGGCGACAGCATGGGGTCTCCCCCGTTGCATTCCTCGTCATCGCCGTCGGCTTGGCAGCAATGAGCGACGACCTCGTCACCAACGCGCCAGTTGCGTACGTTGGATCCGACCGCCCAGACGATCCCAGCTGCATCCGACCCCGCGATGTGAAAGTCTTGGTCGTGCATGTCCATCGGCGACACTGGGCGACCGAGCGCTGCCCAAACGCCGTTGTAGTTGACGCCAGCAGCCATGACGAGGACGAGGACCTCATCCGGACCGATCGAAGGAACATTGACGATTTCCGGTTGGAACGCGGCTTTTGGGTCGCCGTGCCGGTCACGCCTAATAACCCAGGCGTGCATCCGATCCGGCACGATACCAAGGGGAATATCCTGGCCAAGCCCAAACAACGCGGGGCGGCCCAGCCGCCGTTGTGCAATCTCTGGATCTTCGATCTGAATTACCACATATCACTCCTGATCAGAGTATTAGACAGCAAAAATATGACGCCAAGCCATCATGGGTGACACAAACCAGAGTTAGAGATGCAGTCGAATTTGGATTCGCAGGGTTGCCACCGCAGCGATCGCAGGACTTACACTTAATACTGTGCCATAAAGTTCGGCGAAGTGTATTCCAAGTAATTGCTATCTATGTCAGGAATTTGCGGAAATCTTGGTGATCATCCAGATATTGTAGTATTTGGCCACGATCCGCTTGCTATTCGGCCTCAATTGAACTGTCCATCGACGCGTGGCGAGCTACCACTTCGCTCCGGAAGAATCCTGAATGATCCTATCTTCTAAGCCGCAACTCAGTCGGCGTTCTGCCCCGATATTTCCTCATCGCCGCCATCAGGTGGCTCTGGCTTGAAAACCCGCTGAGATCGGCGATTTCCGCGATCGTCATGTTGCCTTCGACCCGCAGTTTCTCAGCAAAGGCCAGTCGCAGGATGAGCAGATACTGGTGCGGCGGCCGTCCAAACGTCTTGGCGAAAGCGCGAACGAAGTGGAATGGCGAAAGGCCCGAGATTGCGGCAAGCTCCGCTGCGGACAGTTTGCGAGTGAAATTCTCGTTTAGGAACTCCTGCACTCTGCGCGCACCAGAAGCAGAGAGACCACCCGCTCGCCATACCCGCCTGGTCTGGTCCGCAAAATCGCCGACATATCGCATCCCTGGCAATCCTTCCCGATGTGCCGGCTGCGATTGGGCCACTCATTCGTTCTTGTCACTCGTCGCAGTCGTTCTTACTTTCCTTAGAGCTGGGATCACTTTTCGAAAATCGAAGCCATCAATCGGCATACCAACGTCGGTTTGATAAGCGGATAAGGGCCCGGAAAGGAGAAACGGTATCGGGCGATGGCGATGTCGGTCCGTGAATCCCCATGTCCCCATCCCCAGAAAGACGCTTGGGGATACCTGTCTCACTTCGTCGACCATGTGGACTATTTCTCCGATGCTCCAGCGATATGCGGCGTACACTAATTGGTACGCAGGCCGCCCATCGAACCGCGATGGCGCGATGAGTGTTTCCATCGGACCTATGCGGACTGCATGACCAAAGTAAAAAAAAGTATTGTATCCACGCCCTCGCTCCTCACTGATGGGGCGAAATGCTTTGCCCTGCCACTTTCCAAGCAAAACCGGTGTATACAAGAGAAACTTGACGGGCAGCGCGTCGATCAGTCCGCGCTGCGCCAATAACTCCCCTGCGTATTCGCCATTCATGTCTGCGACCAAAGGTGGTGGAAGTTGCGAGAACAGATCGACTAGCTGGCGGAAGTCCAGCTTGCGTAGCCGCTCCTCGTCCGCCGCGGATTGGCGCTTTGCCAGGTTGTCGGTATTCTTTCCACTGGTCTTGTCCACCCTTCAATCCCTACTCCTCTTTTCTTGTTCTAGCACGTGGTGTGCCCATTCAAGGAGAGTGCTGCGGGGCAACCAGAGATGCAGTCGAATTTGGATTCGCAGAGTTGCCACCGCAGCGATCGCAGGACTTGCACTTAATACTGTTCCATTAAGTTCGGCGAAGTGTATTACAAGTAATTGCTATCTATGTCAGGAACTTGCGGAAATCTTAGTGATCATTCAGATATTGTAGTATTTGGCCACGATCCGCTTGCTATTCGGCCTCAATTGAACTGTCCATCGACGCGTGGCGAGCTACCACTTCGCTCCGGAAGAATCCTGAATGATCCTATCTTCTAAGCCGCAACTCAGTCGGCGTTCTGCCCCGATATTTCCTCATCGCCGCCATCAGGTGGCTCTGGCTTGAAAACCCGTTGAGATCGGTGATTTTCGCGATCGTCATGTTGCCTTCGACCAGCAGTTTCTCAGCAAAAAGGCCAGTCGCAGGATGAGCAGATACTGGTGCGGCGGCCGTCCAAACGTCTTGGCGAAAGCGCGAACGAAGTGGAAAGGCGAAAGGAGGCCCGAGATTGCGGCAAGCTCCGCTGCGGACAGTTTTCTAGTGAAATTCTCGTTTAGGAACTCCTGCACTCTGCGCGCACTACAAGCAGAGAGACCACCGTTTCCTTTTGCTGGCAGCCTGGCCCCTCCCGAATAGGTTCTAGTCTAAGCAGATGAATGCCTAAGAGCGTTACCAAAGAGTCGGCATAAAGCGCGCTTGCTGTCTGTGGCCGGGTTAGCTCCCCCTTCGGCAGTTGGGCGATGCGCAACGCCTGAAGTCGACGGTGGAAGATGTTAGGCCGTTCTCCCGCTCCGTTCCACTGACCGAGCTTCGTGAGAAATTTGGTTTCGAGCCACCACAGTCATTCCTGTACGCGAGCCGCGATCTGCGAAAGGCCGTGAGAGATGAGGCAACAGTCGTATCTCCATTGATACGAACATTCTGATCGGTCTGGAAGACTACCGCGCTGTCGAAGCCGCATACGCTAAATTCTCAAATCTTGCTGCGACCCACAAGATCACGATTTTCGTCCACGAGGCCGCCCGCGACGACATTTCCCGCGACAAGAGATTGGCAATGAAACGATCGCGCTTTCGGACGAGCAGATCATCGGCATACTAAAGGAGCATCAGGCCGGGCTTTCGGCGACGGAGCTATGCCGCAAATACGGGATCAGCGACGCGACGTTCTACACCTGGCGCAAGAAGTATGGCGGCATGGAGGTCTCGGAATCGCTCCTTAGACTCGATGCCCTGACGTTGTATCTTCTACGCTGGAGCGCGCCAGAGCGATACCGTCCTTCTCGGTCGAGTTGACCTACACGTTGCCTCCGCAGGCGGGCACGCAAATGCCCGCTTTGCGCCCCATCTCGGCCATTCCAGCTGGGATTCATTGCCGAACCAACATCTTCGGTGCCGAGGCGATAGCGGTGTTTCACTTCGTCTCTGTCGGTCGGGGCGCCTGCCACTGAGATCCCGCTACGGCTGCGCGTCTTGACCTCACAGAACGATGGATTATGGCGATGAGGCCGTAGCTCAACTTGTCTCGAGAACCAATTCGACCCGATCGGCTGGAAAGCGCGTCAACGAATATTGCAGCGGGATGGCATCGGCATCGACGTTAAGTGCGCGCGTCACGATGACGATTGCTCCCGCGGACAGGCCGAGATCGTGCAGCTCTAGGCTGTCGGCATGGCGTGCTTCCACAGCCGTGGAGGCGCGGCGATAGTCGTTAATCCCGTAGGTCCTGAACGCCGCGCTGATCGAGCCAGTGCGCTCGAAAACTGCGGCGATATTGGGAAAGCGGTGGGCGCAGAACCATGAGGTCGAGCGCGATACCGCCACGCCATCAGCCCGGCCGAGGCTTTCTATTACCACCACCTCGTCGCCGGGTGCCATCCGCAAAGCGCGGGAGATCTCCGCCATGGCCGGCTCGCTCCTGTGCGAGAGCATGACTGTCTGCCGCTCGCGCGTCTGGCCCTCGAGCCCGGCCGAGAATCGGGTGCGCTCGCCGATCGGATAGACCAGCCGCTTCTGCCGCCGCACGAAGGTGCCGCGGCCCTGGATCGACTGAAGCACGCCCTCCTGTGCGAGCGCGGCGATCGCCACGCGTACTGTGTGACGGTTCACGCCGTAGCGGGCGGCGAGCTCGCCCTCGGACGGCAGGCGGCCCCGGGCATCGGTAATGCCGGAGGCTATCTCGCGGCGCATCGCGTCGGCGATCTGACGCCATAGCGCAACGCCGACACCGCGCTGAAGTCCGGTTCGTCTCGCCGTATTCGCCGCCATGTCATGCACCTGTCATCCTGGGTTGATAGGAGTCTCTTAAGTCATCGAGTTGTATATATCAATAGACAATAGGAACTGAGATGCAATCAGCCAATGAGCGCACGGCGCGGCGGGACAGGATGGCGGTGCTCGCCCGCTGCGACGGCAGGGCGCTGGAGCAGCGTTTCGCGGCAATAGCGACGATGCCGGATCATCGCCTTTTGCGCGGGCCGGAAACGGGGCTGGTGATGCTGCGCGGCCGCGTCGGCGGCACCGGAGAGGCCTTCAACATCGGGGAAGCGACGGCCACGCGGGCGACGGTGCGGTTGCAGGACGGCGCCGTGGGACATGCGATGGCATTGGGCAGCGACGCCGGCAAAGTGCGGTTGGCTGCCGTGATCGACGCCATGTGCAACGATGCGTCTGTGGCTGCCCTGATCGATGCCGCCGTGATCGCGCCGCTGGCCAAGATGCTCAAGGGGAGCGACGACACGCGCCGTCAGGAGACGGCTGCGACGCGCGTCGATTTCTTCACGTTGGTGCGGGGGGAGGACTGATGCTGACCCGTCATTCTGCCCTGGAGGGCGGCTTCGCCAACCCAGTCTTCGACGCCCAGGCCACTTTCCGCGCCGTGATGGACGCCATGGCTCGCCCGGCGCGGATTGTGGCGCTGCCTTGCCCGGTGGCCCCGCCCGGGCCGCTGCACAAAGCGGCAGCGGCGATCGCCTGCACGCTGTTTGACGCGGATGCCGGCTTCTGGCTCGATGCGCATCTCGCCGGCGACAGCGCGCTCAATGAATGGCTGGTTTTCAACACGGGCGCTCGGCCCACCCCGATCGCCCGCGAAGCGGCCTTCGCCATCGTCTCGCGGCCGGAAAGCATGCCGAAGCTCGACCGCTTCTCGCTCGGCACACAGGAATATCCAGACCGCTCGTCGACCGTGATCATCCAGTTGCCGGATCTCGAAGGTGGCAGGCCTTTTACCTTCGAGGGGCCAGGCATCAAGCGCCGGGCCACGCTCGCGCCCAAGGGGCTCAGCCGGGACTTCGGAGATCAATGGCTGGAGAACCGCGGCCGCTTCCCGCGCGGCGTCGACTTGGTGCTGACGGCCGGCGAGCGCATCGCCTGCCTGCCGCGTTCGGCGCGTCTCGTCAACACAGAGGGCTGAGGAATGTATGTTGCCGTCAAGGGCGGGGAAGCCGCCATCGACAATGCGCACCGCCTGCTCGCCGACCGCAGGCGCGGCGACCGCAGCGTCCCGGCGCTGTCGCTCGACCAGATCGCGGAGCAGCTGGCGCTCGGTGTCGATCGGGTCATGAGCGAAGGTTCGCTCTATGACTGCCGCCTGGCAGCACTTGCGATCAAGCAGGCGAGGGGAGACCTGATCGAAGCCATCTTTTTGGTACGCGCCTACCGTACGACCCTGCCGCGCTTCGGCCATTCCGAACCGGTCGACACCGGCGCCATGCTGGTCGAGCGCCGCATCTCCGCCTGCTACAAGGATCTGCCGGGCGGGCAGTTGCTGGGCCCCACCTTCGATTACACGCACCGCCTGCTCGACCTAGCGCTCGAAGGCGACGCCGAGGTGCCGGAAGGCCTGCGGCGCGAGGGCGAGCCGGACGTCGTGACGCGCATCGTCGACATCCTCGGCGGCGAAGGCCTGATCGAGGAGGACGTCCCTCCCCCCGAGGATCGGCCCGGCGACATTAACCAGACGCCGCTGGAGTTCCCGCTGTCGCGCGCTATGCGGCTGCAGTCGCTTTCGCGCGGCGACGAGGGCTTCCTCCTCGCGCTCGGCTATTCGACCCAGCGCGGCTATGCCCGCAGCCATCCCTTCGCCGGCGAGATCCGCATCGGCGAGGTCGAGGTCGAGATCTTTTTGCCGGAGCTTGGCTTCGCCGTGCCGGTTGGGCGGGTGCGGCTGACCGAATGCCAGATGGTCAACCAGTTCAAGGGCTCGGCCAAGGCGCCGCCGCAGTTCACCCGCGGCTATGGCCTCGTCTTCGGCCAGTCCGAACGCAAGGCGATGGCCATGGCGCTGTGCGACCGCGCGCTCCGCGCCGCCGAGTTCGGCGAGGATGTCGTAGCACCCGCGCAGGACGAAGAGTTCGTCATCTCCCATTGCGACAATGTGCAGGCGACCGGCTTCGTGGAGCACCTGAAGCTGCCCCACTATGTCGATTTCCAGGCCGAGCTCGGCCTGGTGCGTACCCTGCGCGCCGAACACGAGCAGCGCATGGGCGAAGCGGCGACCGAAACCAGGGAGGCCGCGGAATGAACGCGCAGCCGCAAACCGCTGGCTACAACTTCGCCTATCTCGACGAGCAGACGAAACGCATGGTCCGGCGTGCGATCCTGAAGGCGATCGCCGTCCCCGGCTACCAGGTGCCCTTCGCAAGCCGCGAGATGCCGATGCCCTATGGCTGGGGAACGGGCGGCGTGCAGGTCACCGCCGCGATCCTCGGTCCAGACGATGTGCTCAAGGTCATCGACCAAGGTGCGGATGACACCACCAACGCGGTGTCGATCCGGAAATTCTTCGAGCGGGTTGCAGGGGTCGAGACAACGACCAGGACCATCGACGCCACCGTCATCCAGACGCGCCACCGCATCCCGGAGACGCCGCTCAGGGAAGGCCAGGTGCTGGTCTACCAGGTGCCGATCCCCGAGCCGCTGCGCTTCCTCGAGCCGCGCGAAACTGAGACGCGCAAGATGCATGCGCTAGAGGAATACGGGCTGATGCATGTGAAGCTCTACGAGGACATCGCCTGCAATGGCCATATCGCCACCACCTACGCCTATCCGGTTAAGGTCGAGGGGCGCTACGTGATGGACCCGTCGCCGACGCCGAAATTCGACAATCCGAAAATGCATATGTCACAGGCGCTGCAGCTCTTCGGCGCCGGGCGCGAGAAGCGCATCTACGCGCTGCCGCCACATACCGACGTCGTCAGCCTCGATTTCGAGGACCATCCTTTCGAGGTGCAAAAATTCGACCGTCCCTGCGCGCTGTGCGGCGCGAAGGAGGTGTATCTCGACGAGGTGGTGCTCGATGACCGCGGCGGGCGCATGTTCGTCTGCTCCGATACCGACCATTGCGAAGGACGGCGAGCGGAAGGCTGCCGCGGCGAGATGGCGGGAGAGGAAGCATGATGTCCGATCAGGTGAACTCTCTCGCTGCTTCTGCTAGGGCACCGAAACTTTCGATCTCGTCCATCGAGGGAGAGGTGTCCCGCAGGGCAGAGGAGCACAACATAGAGCGCCAAACCTGCGCAGTAGACAGTGAACTCCCCCTCCTCTCGGTTCGTTCGCTGTCCAAATCCTATGGCAGCCGCATCGGCTGCGCCGACGTATCTTTCGAAATCTGGCCCGGCGAGGTGCTGGCGGTGGTGGGCGAGTCGGGCTCCGGCAAGACGACGTTGCTCAACTGCATTTCGACCCGGCTGCCGCCGACCTCGGGCGGCGTCTACTACCGCATGCGCGACGGCGAAATGCACGATCTCTACCGGCTCGGCGAAGCGGAGCAGCGCATGCTGCTGCGCACCGATTGGGGCTTCGTGCACCAGAATCCTGCCGACGGGCTACGCATGACGGTGTCGGCCGGCGCCAATGTCGGCGAGCGGCTGATGGCGGTCGGCGAGCGCCACTACGGCCGCATCCGCGACACCGCCATCGATTGGCTGGAACGCGTCGAGATCGGCGCCGACCGCGTTGATGACCAGCCGCGCGCCTTTTCCGGTGGTATGCGCCAGCGGCTGCAGATCGCGCGTAACCTGGTGACCACGCCGCGCCTGGTCTTCATGGACGAGCCGACCGGCGGGCTCGACGTCTCGGTGCAGGCGCGGCTGCTGGACCTGTTGCGCAAACTGGTGTCGGAGCTAGGGCTGGCGGCGATCATCGTCACCCACGACCTCGCCGTCGCGCGGCTGCTGTCGCAGCGCATGATGGTGATGAAGGACGGCCGCGTGGTCGAGCAGGGGCTGACGGACCGCCTACTGGACGATCCGCAGGCGCCTTATACGCAGCTTCTCGTCTCGTCGATCCTTCAGGTCTGAGGAGAACGCCATGTCCGAACTGCTTCGTGTGTCCGGCCTGACTAAGAGTTTCACCATGCATCTGCGCGGCGGCGTCGAACTGCCGGTGATTGCTGATGCGGGCTTCACCCTCCATGCCGGCTGCTGTGCCGTGCTCGGCGGCCCTTCGGGCGCCGGCAAGAGCTCGATCCTGAAGATGGTCTACGGCAATTATGCCGCCAGCCGCGGGGTGATCCTGATCCGTCATCGCGGCCAGGAGGTCGACCTGGCGACCGCGCCGCCGCGCCTGGTGCTTCAGATCCGGCGCGAGACCATCGGCTATGTCAGCCAGTTCCTGCGCGTGGTGCCGCGGGTGGGCGCGCTGGACATCGTGGCGGAGCCGCTGGTCGAGCGCGGCGTCGACGCCGACGAGGCTGCGAGGCGGGCGGCCGTCCTGCTTAGCCGCCTCAACTTGCCGGAGCGGCTTTGGGACCTGCCGCCGGCGACGTTTTCGGGCGGCGAGCAGCAACGCGTCAACATCGCCCGCGGCTTCATCACCGATCATCCGATCCTGCTGCTCGACGAGCCGACCGCCTCTCTCGACGCCGCAAACCGGGCCGTAGTGGTCGAGATGATCGCGGAGAAGAAGCAGGCCGGGGCCGCACTCCTCGGCATCTTCCACGATCAGGAGGTACGCTTCGCGGTGGCGGACGAGGTCATCGACGTTACCGGCTTCGCGCCTGACAGGAAGGTTGCCTGACATGCCGCGCCTGTCCGAAATCCCAGTCGTTCACTCCACGGCGCGGGTCGAGAACTGCCAACTCGGCCGCTATACCGAGGTCGCCGAGGGCTGCCGCCTCACCGAGACCGTGCTCGGCGACTATTCCTATATCATGGAGAACTGCCAGAGCTGGTGCGTCACCATCGGCAGGTTCTCCAACATCGCCGCTTCCGTGCGCATCAACGCCACCAACCATCCGGTCGAGCGCGCGACGCTGCACCATTTCACCTACCGCGCCTCGGACTATTTCGACGATGCCGAGCATGAGGCGGACTTCTTCGCCGCGCGCCGCGCCAGGCGCGTCACGATCGGTCACGACACCTGGATCGGCCATGGCGTCACGATCCTGCCGGGCGTCACAATCGGCGACGGCGCGGTGGTCGGCTCCGGCGCGGTCGTTACGCGCGACGTGGCACCCTATACGATCGTCGCCGGCGTGCCGTCCAGGCCGGTGCGGAAGCGCTTCCCGGCCGAAATCGCCCGGCGCATGCAGGCGCTCGCCTGGTGGGACTGGGACCATGCACAGCTGCGCGCCTGCCTCGACGATTTCCGCACGCTGAGCGCAGAGGAATTCCTCAACCGCCACGAGGCCTCGACGGCTTCGGTGGAACGTCATGAAACTGATATGCCGCCGCAATCGCGGCGTCATCCAGCATCGCTATCGGCAGGGGCGAAGTAGCCGACGAGCGCGCGGGCCGTGTGCCGCATAGCGCGCCGACGATCGCAACTATCGACCGAAGGAGCAGAGACTTTCATGGGTACGATCTCCGTCAGGAACCTTTCGAAATCTTTCGGCAAGAAGCGGGCGCTGGACGATGTCAGCCTCGAAATCGGCAGCGGCGAGATGGTGGCGCTCATCGGCGCGTCCGGCTCCGGCAAGAGCACGCTGATCCGCCACATCTGCGGTCTGGAAACCGGCCAGCACGGGGCCGGCGCGATCGACGTCATGGGTGCACCGATCCAGAGCGAGGGGCGGCTTTCGGCCGGCGCACGCCTGCTGCGCCGCAATGTCGGCGTCGTCTTCCAGCAGTTCAACCTGGTCGGCAGGCTGTCGGTGCTTTCCAACGTGCTGATCGGCAATCTCGGCCGCATGGCCGCCTGGCGCGGCACGTTCGGACTGTTCAGTGCCGAGGAGAGGCGGCTCGCCCGCGAGGCGCTGGCCAAGGTCGGCATCCCGGAAGTCGCCTGGCAGCGCGCCTCCACCCTTTCGGGAGGCCAGCAACAGCGCGCTGCAATTGCGCGCACGCTTGTGCAGAAGTCGCAGATCCTGCTTGCCGACGAGCCGATCGCCTCGCTTGACCCCTCCTCGGCACGCCGCGTGATGGAGGTGCTTGCCGCGGTCAACCGCGAGAACGGCATCACCTGCGTGGTCTCGTTGCATCAGGTTGAATATGCGCGTCGCTATTGCCTGCGCACTATCGCGCTGCGGGATGGACGCGTGGTCTTCGACGGTCCTTCGGGCGACCTCACCAATGAGATGCTGGTCGATCTTTACGGAGCAGGGTCGGAGGAGCTGATCCTGCCCGAAGCCGCGCTCCGGCCGAAGCGATCCCGCCGCCCCGCAAGGCCCCTTCTAGAACCGGCCGATGCTTTCGCAGCGGCCTGAGCAAGCAGCAGAAGAATACGCCCCATCTCAACAGGAGAGACAGTCATGAACACGCTCTTGAAGACCATCGCTGCGGCGTCCGTCGCCTTCTCGGTGGTTTCGGCCGCACAGGCCGAGCCGCTCAACTTCGGCATCATCTCGACGGAGTCGCAGCAGAACCAGCGGCCGAAATGGGAACCATTCCTGGCCGATCTCGAGGCAGCGACCGGCCTCGACGTCGAACCGTTCTTCGCCACCGACTATGCTGGCGTCATCGAGGGCATGCGCTTCGGCAAGGTGCATCTGGCCTGGTACGGCAACAAGTCGGCCATGGAAGCCGTCGACCGCGCCGAGGGCGAGGTCTTCGTCCAGACCGTCAGTGCCCAGGGCCATCCCGGCTACTGGTCGCTGATCCTGGCGCCGAAGGACAGCCCCCTGAACTCGGTCGAAGACCTGCTGAAATGCGACAAGTCATTGAATTTCGGCCTCGGCGACCCGAATTCGACCTCCGGTTTCCTCGTGCCTACGACCTTCGTCTTCGCGGCCAACAAGGTCGACCCGAAGGAGTGTTTCGCGAACGTGACCAACGCCAACCATGAGACCAACGCCATGGCCGTCGCCAACGGCCAGCTCGATGCGGCAACCAACAACACCGAGAACCTGGCGCTGATCGAAAAGAACGATCCAGAGGCCTTCGCCAGGGTAAAGGTCATCTGGAAGTCGCCGCTGATCCCGGCCGACCCGATCGTGTGGCGCAAGGACCTGCCGCAGGAGACCAAGGATAAGGTGCGCGAGTTCTTCCTCACCTATGGCACCGAGCAGTCGAAGGGCGATGCCGCCAAGGAGCGCGAGATCCTCGCCGACCTCGATTGGGCGCCGTTCCGCGCCTCGACGGACGACCAGCTGCTGCCGATCCGGGTGATGGAGCTGACAAAATCGATCGCCAAGATCCAGGCCGACGCCGCGCTGTCGGAAGAGGAGAAGAAAGCCCAGATCGAGAAGCTCGAAGCCGAGCGGGCTGGCTACGAGGCAAAGATCAAGACGGCGAACCAGAGCTGACCTTTCTCGAGTTGGTCCCGGTCGCCCCCGCGACCGGGAACCTCCCTCCAGGCAGAGACAACGATGACCCAATTCGCCGACAGCACCCGCGCCAGCGACGCCCGCCCCGAGATCGGGCGCGACTGGACGCGCAGCCTCTGGAGCGCGCTGACGTGGGGCGGCCTCGCCGTTCTGCTCGCGCTCAGCTGGGACGCGGCCGAGATGTCGCGCTGGACTTACCTGTTCACCGACGCCGGCAATATGGCCGAGTATGCCGCCGGCTTCGCCAATCCGGATTTCACGGAATGGCGCTACTATCTCCTCGAAATGGGCGTGACGCTGCAGATCGCGCTCTGGGGGACGTTTCTTGCCGGCGCCTTCGCCATTCCCTTCGGCATCCTGTCGGCGCGCAACATCGCGCCCTGGTGGATCGTCCAGCCGGTGCGCCGCCTGATGGACCTGTTTCGCTCGATCCACGAGCTGGTCTTTGCGGTGCTGTTCGTGGTCGCCGTGGGCCTCGGGCCCTTTGCCGGGGTGATGGCGCTCTTCATCCACACCACCGGCATTCTGGCCAAGCTCTTCTCCGAGGCGGTCGAGGCCATTGACCCGCGCCCCGTCGAGGCGATCCGCGCCACCGGTGCCACGCGGCTGCAGGAAGTCATCTTCGGCGTCATCCCGCAGGTGATGCCGCTCTGGATGTCCTACGCGCTCTACCGCTTCGAATCCAATGTTCGCGCCGCCACCGTGCTCGGCGTCATCGGCGCCGGCGGCATCGGGCAAGTGCTGTTCGAATCCATTCGCGGCTTCTACTACCCGGAAGCGGCTGCGATGCTGATCATCATGCTCGTGGCAGTGTCGGTGATCGACCTCCTGTCGCAGCAGCTGCGCAAGCTGTTCCTCTGATGCGCTATGCCATCTACTTCACGCCGCCGGCCTCAGATCCGCTGACGCGGGCGACGCAGGCCTGGCTCGGCCGCAGCGCTTTCACGGGGGAGAGCCTTCCCGCGTTGAGCCAAGGCGACCTCTCCGCTGAGGAGGTGACGACGCTTACCGCCGAGCCGCGTCGCTACGGTTTTCATGCCACGCTGGTGGCGCCATTCCGGCTGAGGGACGGCACGACCGAGGCGGCACTGCTGGATGCTGCCGACGCATTCTGCGCCGGGCGAGAAGCCTTCGAGCTGCCGCCCCTAGAAATCTCGTCCATGGGTCCATTCTTCGCGCTGCGCCCCTCGCGCCGGTCGGTCGAGATTGAGGCTCTCGCCGCCGACGCGGTCGACCACTTCGCGCCGTTCGCCGTCCTCAGCAGCCACAGTTTTGCGCGGTCGAAAGCCGCAGGAGCGATCCGCTATGCGTGACATCGTGCTCAACAACGCCAGGATCGTGCTGGAGGACGAGATCGTCCACGGCTCCGTCATTGTCCGCAAAGGACTGGTGGCCGCCGTCGATGCCGGGCCGGCTGCGACAGGCGAGGACATGGAAGGCGATTACCTCATCCCGGGGCTAGTCGAACTGCACACGGACCATCTGGAGCAACATTACTCGCCGCGCCCGGGCGTGCGCTGGGACAGCATCGCCGCCCTGCAGGCGCATGACGCTCAAGTCGTGGGTTCGGGCATCACTACCGTTTTCGATTGCCTGCGCCTCGGCTCGGACGAGGAAAGCGGCTTCCATAAGGGCGAGATGCGTGAGATCGCCGACGCGCTTGACCGCGCGACCACGGAGGATCGGCTGCGCGCCAGCCATCTGATCCACCTGCGCTGCGAGGTCTCGGCCGGCAATGTGCTGGAGCATTTCGAGGATTTCCGCGCCGACCCACAGGTCAAGCTCGCCTCGCTGATGGACCATTCGCCGGGGCAGCGGCAGTTCCAGACGCTCGAGCAATACATCCTCTACTACAGGAAGAAGTTCGGCCTGAGCGACAGCGAGTTCGAAAGTTTCATGGCGCGCCGGCAGGAGGAGTCGGCGCGCTACTCGGCCCCCAACCGCAGGGCGATCGCCGAGGCCTGCCGCGATCGCGAGATCGCCATCGCCAGCCACGATGACGCGACGCTGGATCATGTTGAGGAGTCGAAGTCTTTCGGGGTGCGGTTGGCGGAATTCCCGACCAGCATGGAAGCCGCTGCCGCCTCGCACGAGGCTGGCATGTCGGTGCTGATGGGCGCACCAAACATCGTGCGCGGCAAGTCCCATTCCGGCAATATCTCGGCCCGCACCCTGGCCGATGCCGGCGTGCTGGACGTGCTCTCCTCCGACTATGTCCCGATCAGCCTCATCCACGCGCCTTTCCTGCTCGCCGAAGGGGAAGAGGGCATGGACTTGCCGCAGGCGATCCGACTGGTCACAGCGACGCCGGCCCGCACGGTCGGCCTCGACGACCGCGGCAGGATCGAGCCCGGCCTGCGCGGCGATATGGTGCGCGTGCGCTATCGCGGTGGCGTGCCGGTCGTTCGCGCGGTATGGCGCGAGGGCCGGCGCGTTGCCTGACGGTGTTCTGATTGCCGTCGTGGGCCCGAGCGGCGCCGGGAAGGACAGCTTTTGATCGAATACGCGCGACAGCGGCTGGCCGCCGACCCTTCCATCCTCTTCGTGCGACGCGTCGTCACTCGCGCTGCGGTAGCGTCAGCTGAAGACCACGTTAGCATGGATCCGGCTGATTTCGCTGCAGCCGAAGCATCCGGCGCCTTTGCCGTCTGCTGGGATGCTCACGGCCTGCGCTACGCCATTCCCGCATCCGCGCTCGCTCACGTCAGAACCGGCGGGATCGCGGTCATCAACGGCTCGCGCACCGCGCTGCCTGCGCTCCAGGAAACCTTCGGCCGCATGCTGACCATCCATGTGTCGGTAAGATCGGAAATCTTGGCGGCCCGACTGGCAGCGCGAGGGCGCGAAAGCGCGTCGGAGATCTTGCAGCGCCTGCAACGCGCGAACATCGAAATGCCTGGAGCGGGCGCGGTTCTGCAGATAGACAATAGCAGCGATCTGCGGACCGCAGGGGAGCGTTTTCTTGATGCTCTTCGAAGTCCCCCGACAGGTTCGCACGGCTTAATGGAACTGTAACGGTCGGCTGATGCCCTTGAGGAGGAGCAATTGCGGGGTGCAGCTGTGGATCAGGTCTGATGACCGAAGATCGCCTCCAGTCAAGTCACGACGATGCCCGCCCATCCGAATATCCCCTCTTAAAGATCTGCAGCCGGAATCTGCCGGTCCGCTCCCGGCCCCAGAAGTACTTTGAGATATCACTTCCCGCTCTCGTGCCGAGTTGAGCAGATACCAACGGCTTACTGGGGGTGGGAAGCCGACCGTCAGCTTTCGGCGGAAGATTTGAGAAAGCGGACCGCGTTCTCGTATTCGTATTAGGACGTGCTCAATGCCAATCTATGCGTAAGACCCTTTGCTAAGGAATCGACTACAGCGCGGACCGCGGGCAGTTGGCCCCGCCGATGCGGCATAAGGATCGTCGTTGTTGTTCCGCCGGTCCTCCAACCCGGCATAAGCCGGACAAGCTTGCCGGTCTGGATGTGAGGCCAGCACAAGCCATGCGGAAGGTTCGCGATCGCGGTGCCGGCAAGCGCCGCGTTGAGGCTCGCCGAGGGATCGTCCGCAAAGAGCTTCGGGATAAGCGGAATGTCGACGGCAGCGGCACCTTGACGGCACAATCGCCAGGTTGGCTTTTGCGACTCCATGGCGTCGATGAAGATACCAAGGTGGTCGCAAAGGTCTTCTGGCTCGCGCGGCGTACCGTGCTCGGCCAGATACGCGGGTGACGCCACAAGGTAGTTGGGAGAGTAACCCAACTTCCTTTGAACGTATTCTGAATCCGGCAATTCGGTTCGATGTGCGCGAATCGCGATGTCGAATTTCTCCTGAAGCAGATCGACATAGCGATTGGTGGTGACCAGGCTGATCTGGATCTTGGGATAAAGCGCCGCGATCTCCGGTATCAGTTCAGCGAGCGCCATCTGCACCATGGCCGCCGATGCCGTCAGTCGGACGAGCCCACGCGGTTCGCTCAATTGTTCGCGAACAAATTCCTCGGCCGCTTCCGCCTCGATCAGCGCTGCCTTGGCGTGTCGATAAAAGCCCGTTCCTGTTTCGGTGACGGCAAATTGCCGTGTGGTGCGATGGATGAGCCGAATGCCGAGATCGTTCTCGAGCGCGGCAATGCGCTTGCTGATGCTGGACTTTGGGATACCCAGCGCACGCGACGCTGCCGCAAAGCCGCGGTGATCCACCACCCGGACAAAGAAAAACAGGTCGTTAAGCTTCATCATCGCTATCGTCCACATCAGGAAACACAGCCGCCATGTTAGGCCGCCTACCGCATTATTGTTTCCATAGCTACACAAGGAAGCAAATATAGCGATGCGCGAGACCTCCAATGACTACCAAAACTGCGATCGACGTTCCTCCCCGTTTCCTCGGCGAACCTGGTAATATCGGAAGGCTTGTCGGGCTTCTCGGCACGAGTTGTCTCACCGCCATGGCCGCTACGGCGATCACGCCATCGCTGCCTGCTATGTCGGTTGCTTTCGGCGAGATTTCGCATGCGGAATTGCTTTCCCAACTCGCTCTGACCTTGCCGGCGCTCGTTATCGCGTTGGCCGCTGCACCGGTCGGCGCCCTCGTGGACAGCTTGGGAGCCCGCAAGGTCGTGATCGGCTCGGCGCTCCTTTTCGCTCTCGCAGGCTCGGTCGGGCTCTACGCGTGGAATCTCCCTGCCCTCTTGATCAGCCGTGCAATACTTGGATTGGCCATCGCTGGCTTGAGCACTGGCACGCTGACGCTGATCGGTTCCTTGTATGCCGGTGACCGCCGGCAACACGTGGTCGGGCTTCAAGGCGCGGCGTCATCCTTTGGCGGAATGATCTTTCTTTTGCTGGGCGGGCTTTTGGCCGCGATCAGTTGGCGGCTGCCATTCGCCATTTACCTTCTCTCCCTGTTGCTACTGCCCTTCTTGCTCTTCCTGCCGAAGATTCAAATCGAGAGAGACGCGGTCAGCGGTGGCGCTGTCACAAGCCCAATTGTCTGGCCGCAGGTTGTGCTGGCCTATGCCAGCGTTTTTCTTGGGATGATCCTGTTCTATGTGATCCCGGTTCAATTGCCGTTTCATCTGTCAACACATGGTGTCGCCGATCCCGCGCTGACCGGATACGCATTGTCACTCTGCACGTTTGCAGGGGGGATCGCCGCGGCATTCTACAGTCGCATCCGCCGGGTGATGCGGCCAGTCTCGATCCTGGCGCTCGCGTTTTCCCTGATCGCCCTCGGGCAGTTCTTCGCAGCGGGCGGTCAATACCCCATGGTTCTGGCTGGCATGGCCATCGCCGGCTGCTCGACAGGATTGCTGCTGCCGACTGTTAACGGGCTGGTGCTCGCCTCGACGCCTGCAACCAAGCACGGGCGCTTCACGGGTGGTATCGCTACCGCTCTCTTTCTTGGCCAGTTCGTCGCTCCGCTTAGTGCGCGACTGGCCAACCTGTTGGCCGGCACCACCCTACTCGGGACTGCGGTCGCGGCAGCCTTCGTCACGCTTTGCTTTCTGCTCGTCCGCCTGGTGTCTCGCCAAGGATGAGGAGCTCAATTCAGAAAGGGCCCCAAATGCAACAGCTTCGTATTGGCATTATCATCAGCACTACCCGCCAAGGACGTTATGCCGACAAGCCGACCCGGTGGCTGCTCAGTCATCTCGGAATGTTCCCGGAGATTAGTGCGGAAATTGTCGACTTGAGGGATTTCCCGATGCCGTTCTTCGAAGAGGAAACCTCTCCCGCCCATGCACCGCCCCACTGCGTCCACGCCCGTGCATGGGCGGCAAAGGTGGCCGAAATGGACGGCTTCATCTTCGTCACGGCCGAATACAACCGCAGCATCCCGGGCGTACTCAAGAACGCCCTCGACTACGCTTATCACGAGTTCAACCACAAGCCGGCTGCGTACCTGGGCTACGGCGGTGTCGGCGCGGCGCGCGCAATTGAGCAACTTCGTCTCATCTGCGTAGAACTTCAACTCGCCCCTCTGCGCAATGCCGTCCATGTTGGAATGGAGCAATATCTGGCGACCGCCAATGGCGATCGGCAGCTTGGTGAAATCGATTTCCTGAACGTCAGCGCCACTTCAATGATTCAGGAATTAATCTGGTGGACCCGTGCATTGCGGGCAGCGCGTGTTGGAGCGGACGCGCATCGCGAGCTCTTGGCATAGTAAAAGCGTCTGTATTTAGCAAAAGTACGGGTGCTCGGAGTGGCCGAAGTGAGGTCGCTAGCGGAAAAGGCAAACGTAGCCTGAGAGGCGAATCCTGAAAGGGAGCTTGCCGGTTGGGTGTTCGCCAAAACCGGACCGTCCGCTACCGGCGCCCCAACCTCGGTCGCCCCTCGGTTGTTTCTCGTTAGGTCAATTAGACCTAGGAGAAATGGACATGGGTTGCTCTCGATTAGATGCTGCAGCCCGAGGCCGGGCTGCATGGAATGCTGGAAAGACGGTTGGAACCAAGTGCGCTCTGACGCAGAAGCAGATCTGGGCACGCTTCTTCCTGGATCGGTAAGGGCGGGTTCAAGACGTGCTCTGTTCGATCTCGCAATCGACAGCAAGCTTCGCGGATGCGATCTCGTCAAGATAAAGACAGGCGACCTGGTTACCGGGCCGGAAATTTCGAACACGGGCGACGGTCGTTCAACAGAAGACAGGACGTCCCGTCCAATTCGAACTAACGAGCGATGCACGTGCAAGCCTACTTGCGTGGCTGGAGAGAGGCGGAGGCACCGTCAATGACCACGCTTTCCCAAGCCGGGTCGACCATTCGCACCACATGAGCACGAGGCAATATGCCAGCTGGTCGATGAGTGGGTGATTGCCATTGGACTTCGATCATCGGACTATGGCAAGCACTCGTTGCGAAGAACGAAAGCTGCCATGATCTACAGGCACCGGCAATCTACGCGCCATCCAGATCTTGCTCGGACACACCAAGATCGAGAACACGGTGCGGTATCTCGGTGTGGACATCGAGGACGCGTTGCTTCTGCCAGAACGAACCGAAATCTGAACATGGAGCGGTCATTCGCCCACAACGGATGACCGTTCGCACGGCTTGTTCTTCGTCAACCTAATCCGATTCGGGGTGGTTTCCTGTGGTCCGCTTCTAGGCACGGAGCTGGGAAAGCGGCCATTCGCGTGATCGCCGCACGCGACTGCAACGCGCCCCAACTCGGCCGTTGGAAGTGCCTTGTCCAAAGCCTGGTAGCTGTCATTGCGCTCGATGAGGCCGCGGTTCGGCAAGCGCCATCAGCCGCCATCTCGATTCCCGACCGCGCGCATCACCTCGCCCGGCGGTGAGGCCGGTACCCGCCCATGCAGTCCGGGTGTTCGGGTCGATTTCCAGATCGTTCAAATCGCGCATCGATAACAATGCCATATACTGCTTGCGAGTTCGCCCGGCGAATATCCTTGATAATCTGTTCCGTTGGCGAGATTCCTTTCTCATCTTCGCTCCTATGGAAGGCCAAGATAGACCAGAAATCCTCCGTTCTCAGCTAAGCTACTTTGGTCCCATCAATGCGGATGCCGGTGAGATGTCCGCCCGGATTCCAGCTTTTCGCTCAAGGCTCACTTTCACCGGTAAGGATGCGGAGGAATAGCCTGGATGCCTCGGATAGTGGGCGGGATCTCGGCCAAATGACGCCAGTGTCCATCGTCTCTATGCGATCGGTCAGCGGCTTTCGCAAAAGCCGCTGACCTTCCAGAGACCAGGCACGATAAATCATGTCCGACAGAATGGTGATGCCGTGCCCGGCAGCGACAAGGCTGCGCAGTGCCTCGATGGAGTAGCTTCGGAAGACCACATTCGGCACAAATCCGTGCCGCGCCCAGTTTGCCGACATCGTGCGTTCATGATCATCGGTCTGCAGCAGAAAATAGGGCTCGTCCGTCAGATCGGCGAGCGCAACCTCTTCGCGCTCGGCAAGGGGGTGCCCAGTGCCAATCCAGAGCTGTCGTTGCGAAACCAGCAAGGTCTCTCGCTCAAAATCGCCGGGATTGCCAATGTTGGAAATGAGGATAATGCCAAGATCGAACCGCCCCTCTATCAGCCCCGTTTCGACCTGCGGCCTTGGCAGTTCGGTTACATGCAGCCTGAGACCGGGTGCCTTGCGCCTGACTTCACGCCAGACGCGCGGCAGGTAGTAGCCGGAAACCGTATCTGTCACGCCAAGCTGCACGTCCCCTCCGATGCGCTGCTCATCCTCGACACTCAGCGTCATCAGGTCTTCGAGGCCGGCCAGAACCCGAACGGCATTCTGGAGGAACAATTGTCCTGCCGCGGTCAGTTCGACGCCTTTCGATTTGCGGTGGAACAGCCTGTATCCGAGCCTGTCTTCCAGGTCTCGGATCGCGATGGTGATTGAAGACTGGGTGACATTCAGGTCATTTGCCGCGCGGGAAATCTGCCCACTGCGTGCGGCGGCTACGAAATATTGCAACTGGCGGACTGTCGGTAGCATAAATTTTGTAAATATCTGGTTTGAGGTATTTAAACTAGTTATTTCCGCAAAGCGATGCATAGCGTGCTGCGATGACCCATGCGGCAGCAAATTCCAATAATTCGGCATCGAAAACCGGATTCTGCGCCTTGTGCCGCTCGCGATGCGGCGCGAGATTCGAGGTGTTGGAGGGGCGACTTGTAGCGGCCCATCCCGAACCTTCGCACCCCACGGGCTCTGCGCTTTGTACAAAGGGCCGTGCTGCGCCGGAAATAATCGCCGATCCTGAACGGGTCCTGACCCCGTTGCGCCGCACCGGGCCCAAGGGCAGCCCCGATTCCGGTTGGGAGCCGGTTGGCTGGGACGAGGCGCTGGATGACATTGCCGAAAAGCTCGGTGCAATCCGCGACCAGTCCGGGGCAGAGGCAGTTGCCTTCGGCGTGACGACGCCCAGCGGCACGCCCATCAGCGATTCCATCGACTGGATCGAGCGGTTCATCCGTGGATTCGGCAGCCCGAACACGATCTACAGCACGGAACTGTGCAACTGGCACAAAGATTTTGCTCATGCGTTCACCACAGGCAGCGGCATCCTCTTTCCCGATTACGAGAACACCGAAGCGATCCTGTTGTGGGGTTTCAACCCAAGCGCGGTTTGGCTGGATCAGGCAACGCAGATTGCCAAGGCCAAGGCGCGCGGCGCGAAGATCGTCGCGGTCGATCCGCGCGCTGCGGGCTATGCCCGCGGCGCTGACCACTGGCTGAAACCGCGGCCCGGAAGCGACCTGCCGCTTGCCATGGGCCTCCTTCGCCAGCTGATCGCGCGGCAGGGCTATGATGAGGCATTCCTGCGTCGCTGGACCAACGCGGCTCTTCTCGTGCGCGAAGATTCCGGCGCATTCCTCAGAGCTGACGATATCGGCGAAAAGGCCCATACCGGAGCCTATGTCGCCTGGAACGGTGCGCCGGTGTTCTACGAAGCCGCGCGACGCAGTTTCGACTCCGATACCGCGGACCTGACGCTGCGCGGCCGGGTCAGGGTGGGAGGCATCGCCTGCCGCCCGGCATTCGACCATCTTTGCGAGGCGGTGGAGCCCTATTCACCTCGGTATGTCCACGGTCTGACGGGTGTGGCCCCCGAGGCGCAGGACGCCGCGGCAGAGCTTCTGAGCACGGCGAGTTCGGTCGCGTACTATTGCTGGACCGGCGTGGGCCAGCACCGGAACGCGACGCAGACAGACCGGGCCATCGCCCTTTTAACAGCGCTCAAAGGCCGGCATGACGCGCCCGGCGGCAATGTTGCCTTTACCAAGGTTCCCACCAATCCCGTGAATGGGCTGGAGTGGATCACGCCCGAGTTTTCCTCCCGAGCCATAGGTTTTAAAGAGCGCCCCATCGGTCCGCCGGCCATAGGCTGGGTGCGCGGGCTCGACATCTACCGTGCGATTCTCGATGGTCAACCCTATAAGATTCGCGGTTTGATGTCCTTTGGCGGGAATTTCGCTGTCTCACAGGCGGGCAGCGATATTGCGGCGGAAGCGCTGTCGCGGCTTGAATTCCATGTGCATTGCGACCGGGTCATAACACCGACGGCCCAGTTTGCCGACTACATCCTGCCGGTGAACACCCCGTGGGAGCGCGAGGCCCTGCGTGTCGGTTTCGAGATTAGCCAGGAGGCTGAAAGCCTCGTACAATTGCGGCAAGTGGTCGTTCCACCTGCAGGGGAAAGCCGCTCGGACACTGAAATCGTCTTTGAACTGGCCACACGGCTGGGCATGAGTGACGAATTCTTCGGCGGCGATATAGATGCCGCGCGCGACTGGCAGCTTGCCCCTTCCGGTCTGAACGTGGCGCAACTACGCGCCAATCCCGAAGGCATTTCGGTGGCGCAGGTTCAAAGATATCGCAAATACGCCGAAGAGAACGAGAAGGGACATCGCGGCTTTGCGACCGAGACTGGACTGGTCGAGATCTATTCGGAGCTGCTGCACCGCCATGGACAACCGCCGGTACCACGCATGATAGCCGGTGTTCCGACACCAAGCGGCGATTTTCCTTTGCTTCTGACGACGGCCAAAAGTCCTTATTATTGCCACAGCCAATATCGCTCCATCCCATCGCTGCGCAAACGTGCGCCGCAGCCGCAGATACGGGTGCATCCGGATGCGGCCGCACTGCGGGGCCTGGAACATGGCGAGATCGTGCGCCTTTGCACCGAAGCGGGAGAGGCGCGGATGCAGCTTGTCTGCGACCAGACGCTGGATCCCGGTACAGCAGTGGCCGATTACGGCTTCTGGCAGGCTAACCCACAGCTGCAACTGCCCGGGTATGATCCCTTCTCGAAAGCGGGCGCGAATTTCAATCGGCTGATCGCCCTGGACGAGGCTGACCCGGTCAGCGGTGTTCTGCCGCACCGGTCGACCCGCTGTACGCTGCACCCCCTGAAGGAGAGCGGCCAGGCCTGGTGCGGGTTCCGTACCGCGCGGGTGGTTGAACACAGGCAGGTCGCCGACGATTGCATGCGCGTCAGCTTCGCCGTGGAGGGTCTGAAAACCCTGCCCGATTATGCGCCGGGCCAGCATATCGTGCTGCGCATCCCCGCGCCGGAGGGTGGCGCGCCCGTGACGCGCTGCTACTCGCTCGTTGGCGCTGCCCGCGACCCGAACAGAGATCGCTACAATATCACCGTGCGCCGGGTGGGCGCGCCTGCCGGACGGAACGATCTGCCGCCTGGTCGGGCCTCGACGCTGGTGCACGATTATCTGCAAACGGGCAGCAAGGTCGAGCTCCAGGCCCCGAAGGGCCGCTTCACCATGCCGCTGGACCCGCAGCGCCCGGTTGTCCTGGTGGCGGGCGGTATCGGGATCACCCCGTTTCTGTGCTATCTTGAGACGCTGGCCAGCAGCGGCTCGCAAGCGCGGGTGCATCTGGTCTATGCGAACCGCAACGGGCGCAGCCATGCCTACCGCGACCGGCTGAGGGAACTTGGCAAGATGCTCCCGGGTTTGAGCATCGTCTCGCTCTATGACGCGCCGGACGACGGCGACTGCGAGGGACGAGATTTCGACCGGGCTGGGCGCATTACGCTGCCCGACATTCTGCCTCGCGATTTGGACGAGACGCCCGAGGTCTACCACTGCGGCCCGCCACCGATGATGCACGCGGTCGAGACCATGCTGGAGGAAGCAGGCCATCCAGCCGACTTGGTCTTCAGCGAAGTTTTCGGCGCGCCGGCGCGCCCGCAGTCCATGAAACTGCCTGAGGGCCCATTCACCGTGGAATTCCGGCGCAGCGGCAAGACTATTACCTGGAGACGCGGGTCCGGAACGCTGCTTGAGTTTGCGGAGAAAGCGGGGCTTGAGATGGCCAGCGGCTGCCGTGCGGGCCAGTGCGAAAGCTGCGCCGTAAAGATCATCCAGGGCAAAACCCAGCCGCTGAGCGACGAATTTCCCGCCAACGAGGAACTATGCCTTACGTGCAGCACCGTCCCGGCCAGCGATCTGGTTCTGGATGGATAGGGATACCGGCTGAATTTGGATCAACAGAAAAGCAACAAAAGGGGGATTTCTATGAACATTGTGAATCGTGGGTTTGTCCGGCTGTTCGAAAGATATATGCCGGATCCGCTGATCCTTGCCGCCCTGCTGACCTTCGCGGTCTTCATCGCCGGCATGGTCCTGAAGGGTGTCAGCCCCACCGGCATGGCAGATGCCTGGTATGGCGGCTTCTTCACCCTGCATGCTTTTGCCATGCAGATGATCCTTGTTCTGGTGGGCGGCTATGCTCTGGCCCGCAGCCCGGCATTCGGATGGCTGGTGGATCAGGTTTCCAAACTGGCTACGACACCGGGACGGGCCATCGTTCTGGTCACCAGTTTCACGCTGCTTGCCTGCTGGATCAACTGGGGCGTCGGCCTTGTGGCCGGTGCCGTCCTTGCAAGGGAACTGGCGCGTAATGTCAAAGGGGTGGATTATCGCCTTTTGATCGCTGCGGCCTACAGTTCCTTCATTGTATGGCATGGAGGATTGTCGGGTTCGGCCACCCTGTTGATGGCGACCGAAGGCAATTTCCTTCAAGAAGCCGCGGGCAGGTTGGTCCCGGTCTCAGAGACCATCTTCTCGCGGTTGAATCTGTCCATTTCCATTCTGGTGTCGTTGACGCTGATTTTGACCTTCTATCTGATCAGCCGCTCCATCGTTGAGCCGGTCGGCATGCCGCAATCGGCTGTTCCCGAGAAGCGCGACAGCATTAAACAAGACGATGGGGTCCCCGCGACGCGCATGGAAAATTCGCGCCTGCTGGGCATCCTGACCGGCCTGTTGGGGATGGCCACCATCGCCATCTACTTCCGGGGAGCTGGCGGGCTGGACCTGAACGCGGTTATCTTCATCCTGATCTTCGCAGGCATGCTGCTGCACGGATCGCTGGCCGCCTATCTGAAGGCGCTGAATGAGGGCGTCTCCGGCGCAACGGGTGTCGTGATCCAGTTCCCCTTCTACGCGGGAATCATGGGTATGATGGCAAGCTCCGGCATGTCCGCCGACTTCGTCCGCTACTTCAGTGAAATCGCAACCGCGGCAACCATGCCATTCCTTACTTTCATTTCGGCGGGCCTGCTGAACATCCTTGTGCCTTCGGGCGGAGGGCAGTGGGCCATCCAGGGGCCGATTGCAGTCGAGGCGGCAAGGGCGCTCGATGCGAACCTGGGCTGGACGATTGTGGCCTTCGCTTGGGGCGACGCCTGGACCAACCTGATCCAGCCGTTCTGGGCTCTGCCCGCACTGGCCATCGCCGGGCTGCGCGCTAAGGATATCATGGGCTTCTGCGCACTGGCCCTCTTCACCACCGGTGCGGTGATTGGTGCTATATTCCTGATTGCAGGCGCGATGTAGCGACACCCCCGCAGCGGGTCCATTGCCCCGCTGCGGACGATCTCGGACCACCGCACTCACAACAATCGCCGGAAAGGCAAGCATGGTTGCGCATATCTCAGCCAAGGCGTTGAAGACGCCAGTCGAATGGAGCCTCCTGCTGGACCGGATTGATGCCTATCACCGTCTAGGCAGGGCTGAGATCCGCGACACTTTCCTCGGCCCGCCGGACCAGACCCTGCTCAGCCGCGCCGCATGGATCGAGGGACTTGGCTTCGGGGTGAAATCCGTCACCGTTTTTCGCGGGAACACTGCCCGAAACCTGCCCACGGTGCAGGGGATCATGGCGCTCTTCGATGCGGAGACCGGCGCCCAGATCGCCACGCTCGATAGTGAGCTGGTGACAGAGAAGAAGACGGCGGCGGACTCCGTTCTGGGTGCGAAATATCTAGCGCGCCCCGACAGCGAAACGCTTCTGATCATCGGAGCGGGAACCGTGGCGGCATCGCTGCTGAGCGCCTATCCGGCGATTTTTCCCGGCTTGCGCCATGTCATAATCTGGAACCGGACCCGGCAGCGCGCGGAAGGCCTTGCAGCGCGCCATTCACGCGACGGGTTGAAGGTTACTGTGGCGGAGCGCTTGCCCTCTGCCGTCGCGCAGGCCGATATCGTCTCCTCGGCCACCATGTCGTATGAACCAATCCTCCTGGGTGATTGGGTCCGTCCGGGCACCCATGTTGATCTGATCGGAGCTTTCAAAGCTGACATGCGCGAAGCCGACGATGTTTTGTTGCGCAAGGGTCGACTTTTCGTTGACTGCCGCGAGACGACGATCGGGCATATCGGCGAGCTGATGATCCCTCTTGCGGCCGGGGTGATCTCTGAAACAGATATCCTCGGCGACTTCTACGATCTGGCCGCCGGCGTACCCGGACGAACCGCGGAGGATGATATCACCGTTTTTAAGAATGGCGGCGGTGCGCACCTGGACTTAATGGTGGCGCGTGTGCTTTTTGAGGCTGCTCTGGAGCAGTAGATGCTCTATCTGGGCCGGGCCGTGGCATGGAGGCGGTCCCGCTCGCCGACCTGATCGCCCCATGTTGGAGACACTCTACCGCGATACACTGTTTGGCCTGCGCGAACGCGCAATCCTGTATCTCGGCTTGCCGGCGGCCTCCAGCGCTCCGAACGCCGGCAGGACGCCTGCCGCTGCCAGACAGAGTACATGGCTGCGGGCCTGGGTGGAGTTACGGGGTGTTAGATGCACCTGCTCTCCGGCAACCTTGAGCGAGTAAGATTGCTTCGTGGCTTCGAAAGGAGTCACAACGGCAATGGCGTCATCTGGATAGATGAACATAGTTCACTTCAACTTGTAAATCTTTCGGTTTGTGTCCTTCCGACTTCTTGCAGCTGTCGAAGGGTCTGCCCCGCCGCGAGGGTAACGACCTGTTCGTGGCCCTCACGTTAACATGCGCGATTTTTCTGCCGCAGCCTGATCCGTCTCAAAAGTCTTCGGCGCCCGGTCGTCTGGCTGCGAGCGCCTGGGTACCGCATCTCTATGGCGGTTGTCCCGACTTGCCGGACACCACTCTCGGCACTGACATTTGCCTGATCGCGATAACGCCCATGCTGAGCTTGCATTTGCTGGAACGGCAGTTGGACAAATATGCTCGTCGAATGCGGGACCGGGTGTAGCCGGACCGCCAACGTGCGTGGAGGGACCCGTGGCAGAAACCCAAGAGGATCGGAGTATCCTCGCCGAGGTCGACCAATACGGCGTCGGAACAATAACGCTGAACCGTCCGCACCGGCTGAACGCTTTCACAGCCAAGATGCTGCAGAATTGGGCGGCGGCGCTCCGCGACATGGGCACGGACCCCGCAGTGAAGGTCATCGTGATCGTCGGCGCCGGGCGGGCTTTCTGCACGGGGGCTGACACAGCGCAGGTTGCGCAGCGCGGCGAAGCCACGCTTATGGAGGCGAAGACCTTCATGATGAATTCCGTGCACAGCATCGCAAGAGCTCTGCGTGACATCGATAAGCCTGTCATTGCCGCTTTGAATGGCCTAGCCCGGGCGGGGGGGGTCGACATGGCCCTTCTCTGCGATATTAGACTCGCGGCCGAGAGCGCGAATTTCTCGGAAAGCTATGTGAATCTCGGCATGATCTCCGGCGGCGGTGGCGCCTACCTGCTCCCGCCTCTCGTCGGCACGGCAAAGACGTTCGAGCTCCTGTGGGGCGGCGAAGTGATCTCCGCGGCCGAGGCTGAGAGAATCGGATTGGTAAGCAGGGTCTACCCGGACGCCGAGTTCGCTGCAGAGATCGCGGCCTATGCTCGCCGCCTTGCCGCGCAGCCTCCTGCCGCGGTTCAGTTCTATAAGCGGGCCGTGCGGCAGGCTCCGGGCCAGACGCTGGAGGCGCATCTCGATGCCGTGTCCTCTCACCTTGCAATCCTCCGCTCGACACCCGAGCACAAAGAACGGATTCAGGCGCTGGCCGCCAGAAAGCCGAAGTAAACTCACAACATCTGGAGAGGACAGCTCGACATGCAGCCGTTGGGCAAGGTGATCTACACGGTGAGATCCTACGTCGGAGGACATGGCGAGGAGTTCAACCGCTGGCAGCGGGAGGAACATATCCCTATTCTGCTTGGACTTCCCGGCTACTACGCAGTGAACCGCTTTGAGCAGGCTGATAGGCCCGAGGCCTTTATGAATGTCTGGGAGGTGGAATCCAGCGAGGTCTTCGACAGCCCCAAGCACGATGCGGTGAAGACACCGTGGCGGGTGCGGATGGCTGCCGTTCGCCGCGAGCATCGAGTGGACTTCTACAAGCCCGTCGAGAACGGCGTCATCCTGGGGCCATCAAGCAGTCGGACCCCATCGTATCTGACCCGCTATGATGCCGACCAGGCCGCTCTGGATGCGCTGCTGCGGCTGGCCGGCGAACTGGCAGGTGAGCCGGAGACCTGCTTCGTCCGGGTCGTACGATCGCAGAAGGACCTGAAGGCGGTGCTGCTGATGCACTACGCGCTGGCCAGCGGCCAACGCGCCATAAGCGATCCGTCCGCGGCCGGAGTCGTCACGACGACTTACAATCACTTGGTCGTCTGATCTCAGCGGAAAGTTGGCTTAAACAAGGAGATAGCTGCCATGCCCGGTCCCCTCGCAGGGTTGACGCTCATCGATGTCACGACCTTTCTCGCCGGTCCGCTGGCAACGCAGATGCTGGGCGACTTGGGCGCCGAAGTGATCAAGATCGAAACGCCGCCCTTCGGCGACACGATGCGCGCTATCGGTCCTGCACGCAACCGCGGCATGCCCTCGCAGTATCTTACCTACAACCGGAACAAGAAGAGCGTGGCGATAGATCTCAAGCGCCCGCAAGGTCTGGAGGCGCTCAAGCGCCTCGTCGCCCGGGCAGACATATTCATCCACAATATGCGCCCCCCGGCCGCGCGGCGGCTTGGCATTGCGTATTCGGAGATGAGCGCCGTCAATCCAAATATTGTCTACGCTTCCATCCCCGGCTTCAGCCAGAACGGACCGCTCAAGGATCGGGCCGCCTATGACGATTTGATCCAGGGTATGAGCGGGATCTGCGGCATGTCGCTGCGTAGGGACGGGACTCCGACCTACGTGCCCTTCAACCTGGCCGACAAGCTCTCCGCCTATTGCACGGTGACCGCTGTCGGCATGGCGCTGGTCCATCGCGAGCGCACCGGCGAGGGCCAAGAAGTCCAGGTTCCGATGCTGGAGACGATGCTGGAGTTCAACTGCGCCGACCAGCTTTACGGCTATGTCTTCGAGCCGATTATGGAACCCGGGATTGGCCATCCTCGAGCGCTGTCGCCAGCCCGGCGGCCGTTCCAGACGAGCGACGGCTATATCTGCATGCAGACGACAACCAATGAGCAGTTCAAGCGGCTTTTTGATGTAATCGGCACGCCGGAATTGATGGACGACCCGCGTTTTTCCTCGGTGGAAACCCGTACGAAAAACCTGGGAGAATTGCTGCCGAAAATTGCTGAGCGACTGAAGCGTCGCAGCACGGCAGAATGGCAGGACAAGCTGACGGCCGCAGACATTCCGAACGCCCCGATGCTAACCTTGGATGATCTGCAAACGTCATCCTACATCCGCGACACGGGCTTCTTCCACGTTTACGACCATCCAACAGAAGGCAAGATGCGTACGCCGAAGCCAGCCGCGCAATATTCAAAGTCCACGCTGGACACGCTCGCGCCACCGCCGAACTATGGGGAGCATACTGACGCAATCTTGTCGAAGCTTGGCTACAGTGGCGCTGAGATCGATGTGATTGCCGGACGCGCTACTGCGCGCTGAGCGCCCAGCATCAATTGGCACGTCAAAGCGCCAGCCGAACATCAGAGCTGGCGAGAACGACCGTCGACGTCGCCGTTATGGCTGGGTCATCGCGGGATGAGTGTGTCGGAAATGACTTCCAGCACTTCGATATAACTGCGGACCAGGAAAAAAAACACCGCCGCCGCGACTGCCGAGGCGACCGTCCAGTCGATCACGCCTGTACGGTAGGAAACCCATACTCCGGCAATGATAGTCAGCAGTGCGGCCCCGGAAGGCAGGAAACGTTTACAGCTAATCAGAATGCCGATGATCGGATAGGTGTTCATGGAGAGCCCCTCTTAGACTTTGGATTAGCTGCCAGGTCGGACCCTGCTGCCGCTCCGGCAAGACGTTTAAAGAATCGCGCCTGACTTCCGCATCGCCTCGATCGTTCCAGCGTTGTATCCGATTTCAGCAAGGATGGCGTCGGTATCCGTTCCCGGCTCGACGGGTGGCCGTGGCTGTTCCGGTACCGTGCGGCTGAAGCGGGGGGCAGGGCCGGGCTGCACCACGCCGTCGAGTTCAATGAAGGTTCCGCGATGGGCGAGCTGCGGATGGTTGACGGCTTGTCTTAGGGTCAGCACTGGCGCGAAACAGGCGTCGGAATTCTCCAGAAGGCTCCGCCATTCGGCCTGGGTCTTGGTGCGGAAGACATCGGCAATGCGCTGCCTCAGCGCCGGCCAAGCGGCCCGATCGCGTTGCCGCTCAACCATGTCCTGATCGTGCGACAGACCCAGTAACTCGAGGAGGCGGTGGTAGAACTTCGACTCGTTGGCGCCGATGCTGACATAAAGGCCATCGGCAGTCTCGTACACGCCGTAATAATGGGAGCCGCCATCCTGCACGTTGTGGCCGCGTTCCTCAGACCAGATGCCGGCTGCAAGCCGGCCGTAGAAGTTCGACATCACCGACGCTGACGTGTCGACCATGGCAGTGTCGATGATCTGCCCGCGCCCGGAGCTTTTGGCTTCAATAATTGCGGCTAGCACGCCCATGGCAAGAAACAGGCCGCCTCCATAATCGCCGACGAGGTTAAGAGGCGGCACTGGAGGCCTGTCGCCATATCCGATCGAGTGCAGCACGCCGGGCACGGAGATGTAGTTAATGTCGTGACCTGCCATTTGAGCATAAGGGCCATCCTGACCCCATCCGGTCATACGGCCGTACACCAGGGCGGGATTGATTGCGCCCAGATCTCCGGGTGCAAGGCCAAGCCGCTCCATAACGCCCGGCCTTTGGCCCTCTATGAAAGCCGCGGATCTGGCGGCGATCTTCAGTACGATGTCGCGCCCTTCCGGCGTCTTCAGGTTGACGGCAACCGAGCGCCGGCCGCGCAGGTGGACCTGGTATCTGGTCGCCATCGGCGTGCCGAGATTAGATGGCTGGGTGCGGTCGATCCGGATTACTTCAGCACCGAGATCGGAAAGCAACATTCCGCAGAACGGCACAGGACCAATAGCGGCGATCTCTATGATCGTTACACCGTGAAGTGGACCCATAGGTAAAATCCCCCTGCTCTTAACTAGCAGCGCACGTCGGCGTCGAAGCATGCCGCTGTGCGATGGCTCCCATCGCGATTGTCGGCTTGTTTGACGGCCGTTGCAAAACGATTTTGCGGGGGAAGAGGGCGCGTCCGCCAGACGTGCCTGCATATGCCAGCAACAAGAGGGGGGGTGCATTGGTTGATGTGGTCGTCATAGGCGGTGGCCTTGCCGGGCTCACAGCTGCAACGCGCGCATCCCAGCTGGGTGCGAAGGTGCGCCTGCTTGAACAAGGAAATGAGCCAGAATACCCCTGCAATTCGCGCTACGCCGGTGGCGTAATGCATCTTTCCTATAACGATCCCGAGCGACCAGTCGAGGAACTCGTGGCCGATCTGCGGTCGCGCTGCCCTGAGGACATAGATTTCAAGCTCGTTGAGAAAGTAGCGCGCAACATCGCGCGCGCACTGCACTGGCTGCGGCAGAACGCCGATGCGAAATTCGTCAAGGGCGGCGCCAAGCCCTATGAACGTCTTGTCCTTGCGCCGCCCCGGCCTGCCCAGTCAAAGCTCAAATGGCCAGGGCGGGGTCCGGACGTCGTTTTGCGAAACCTGACCACCAGGGCCAAGGCGTCCGGAGTTGAGATCACCCTGGGGGCGCGCGTCACTGGCCTGCGGAAGACCTCCGCGGGCTTCCAGGTCGAGGCTCAGGGCGAACGCAACACCCTGACCGTCGACGCGGCAACGGTCGTGATCGCGGACGGCGGCTTTCAGGCCAACCGGGAGCTGTTGGAACAGAACATCACGCCGGATTTCGCGGGGCTGCTTCAGCGCAATGCGGGCACGGGACTGGGCACGGGAATACGTCTGGCAGAGTCGATCGGCGCCCGGCTTACCGATCTCGGGGCGTTCTACGGGCATCTCGTCTCGCTGCAGGCGCTGCAGAACGAAGAGCTTTGGCCTTATCCCTACGTCGATCCCCTGGCGACTGCCGGAATGGTCGTTGGCCCGGACGGACGGCGCTTCGTCGATGAAAGCCGGGGAGCCATCTTCGTGGCCAACGCCATCGCGCGCCAGAAGAATCCCGCCAGTTTCTTCATTATATTCGATTCCGCCACCTGGAACAGCTCGGGCAGGCTGTCCAAGATTCCACCTAATCCGAACCTCGAACGGTATGGAGCGAAAATACTCAGTGCCGACACGTTAAGCGAGCTCGCGACAAGAGCCAGCATCCACGGAGTAAGTTTGCAGGAGACCGTGCGAGAACGCAACGCGGCCATTGACGCAGGTAATCCTGAGTTGATGTCGCCGCCGCGAACGGGCGATCTCAGTGCTGATCCTATCAAGACGCCGCCTTTCTATGCGGTGCCGATCGTGGCGGGGATCACTCACACAATGGGAGGGCTCATGATTGATACGAATGCGCAGGTCCAGGGGGAAGACGGCCGGCCGATAGAAGGGCTTTTCGCTGCGGGCACGACAGTGGGTGGTCTGGAAGGCGGCGAAAACATCTTTTACCTGGGTGGACTCTGCAAAGCCCTCACACTGGGTTTGCTGGCCGGCGAGAACGCGGCGGAATTCGTAACGGCAGCGCGCAACGCCGCTCAATAGGACCGTGTGAGGCGGTCATCGGCGACATGCGATGGCGCACTTTACGATCGTCAAGCATCGGGCAGATCCAGAGACGAAACGGGATGGATCTGTCGGCAGATGTCCAGTTGCAGAACTGAGTAGGCCGAAGTGAGATCGATACTCGCTTCAAGCGGTCCCGACCAAAAAGTTGATGCTAAATCGGTATATATAACGGGAGGAGAACATGAAATCGTTGAAATTGGCCGGTGCCCTTGGGGCGGTACTGGCTCTTGCAGCGCTGACATTGCCGGCGTCGGGCCAGAACGTGGATCTGGCCTTGGCAAAGTCGTGGGCCTTTATGCAGGAGAATATGCCAGGGGTCCCATATGATCTGCTTGCCAGCGCCTGCGATGAAGGAAAGGTGACCATTTATCACGGCACGTGGTCGGCGGCGCAGCAAAACCAGAAGAAGGCTTTCGAGGAAGCTTTCCCCTGTGTCACGGTTGATCTGTTTGAGCTACAGGCAGGGATCCTTCGGCAGCGCTTCGTCGCCGAATCGCAGGCTGGCCAGCATACGGCCGACATTATCCAGGATTCGGACGTCGGATCGCTCGACACGCACGCCAAAGCAGGATTGCTTGCCGAATACAAGATCACGTCGGATGCCGCCTTCTCTGACGGCGCTAAGCATAGCGGCGTCTGGTATCCGCTGCGCCGGGGCATGGTGGGAATCGCCTGGAACACCGATCTGGTGACCGACGAGGAAGCTGCAGTGCTCAAGGACTGGAGCGGCATGTTTGACAAGCGATGGGAAGGTCGTGTGGGGCTCGTCGGTCCCGCGACCGGAGGCATCGTGTTGGCCACCTGGTATTCCTGGTACAAGGGACTGGGACCGGACGTCTTTCAGCGTATCGCTGCCGTCAAGCCGCGCATCTTCCCAGGTACGGTGCCTTCGGCCGCCGCGCTGGCCTCTGGCGATATCGCCGTGCTTTATGGCGCCAGTGAGACCGGCCTGCTTCCGCTGATGATGGATGGCGCGCCCGTGAAATGGACTCTGCCCGAACCAGCGATTGGCCCCCTGTCGGGGCAGGCGATCTCCAAGAACGCACCTCATCCCAGTGCCGCGCGTCTGTATCATGAATATGCCTTCAGTGAAGAAGGTTACGGCGCATGGCAGCAATTGGGCGGTGCTCCTGCGCGAACGAACTTCAAGGACCTGCGCGAGGTTGTCAGTAAACCCTGGTATCACTTCCCCAGCAAGTTCTTCGACTTCCCGCCGGCGGAAGTCACCGCCGCCAATGCCGACATGACACGGCTGTTCGAGCAATACGTCGTTCCCAAGTAAGCTCGAGATCTGCGCGGGGGCGGGTTCTGCCCCTGCCACCTAGGGGCGTTTCATGACCGACCTTACCATTTCCTGTCGTGCCCGACGCATACCAGACATTGAGAGGGTGATCGCCGCCATAACGTTCGTGCTCGTCCTAATGATGATCGCGGCGCCTCTGCTCTATCTTCTCTACGGCTCATTCCGCACCGGCGCCCCCGGTGACCCGAATGCAATCTTCACCTTGGAAAGCTGGCAGACGGTCTACGGGACGTGGAAGTACCTGTCCGCCTTCTTCAACTCGATGGTAGTCGGCGCCACGGTGGCGGGCTTGTCGGTCCTGTTGGGCATCATGCTCGCCTGGATTATTGCTCGGACTAACGCGCCTTGGCGGCGGCAGCTCGCACCGCTGCTCGTCCTGCCGCTGATGATATCGAGCCTCGTGACGACCTTGGCCTGGATCGCACTGGCGGCGCCTAACGCCGGTTTCATCAACAGCCTGGTGCGAAATGTCTTCGGCATACGCAGCCTCGTGGACATCTATTCCTTCTGGGGGATCGTGTTCGTGATGGTGATGCATTTTTCGTCCTATGCATTCATTCCCATCTACGCGGCGCTCCGTTCGATCGACGGCACCCTCGAGGAAGCATCCTACATGCTCGGCGCTAGTCCACTGCGCACCGCCTTCAGGATGACGTTCCCGCTGATTTGGCCGGTGCTGGCGTCAGCCTTCCTGCTGATCTTTATCCTGGCCGCCGAGACGTTCTCGGTGCCCCATCTGCTTGGCGCGTCGAAGGGCTATCACACGCTGGCTTCCAATATTTTTCTCGACATGTCCGTCGAGCCGGGACAACCGGCATTGGCGGCGGCTGCCGGCACAATGCTGCTTTGGATCGCCCTGGTTGGAACGCTGTGGCAGCGCAGCATCATCAGGAACGCCGGCCGCTACGTGACGATCGGCGGCAAAGGAGGCAGGTATCACGTGACGGAGCTCGGGAGATGGCGCTGGGTAGCGACGGGCTTTATTCTGCTTTACCTTCTACTTTCGGTCATTCTGCCCTATTTGGCGCTAATTCTGGCATCGCTGATGAAGTTCGTGACGTCGAACATCACGATGAACAGCTTTTCGCTTGCAAATTACGTCAAACTTTTCAGTGGCAACTTCAATCAGCCGATCGGCAACTCGCTCCTGTTCTCACTGGTTGGTGGCCTGGCCACCACGGCAATTTGTGCCCTCGTCTCCTATTTTATCCAGCGCTCGCGAACGGCGGCGGGACGTTTTCTCGATTATGCGGTCATCATCCCGACCGTTATACCGGCGCTTGTCCTCGGCGTCGGCATGGTGTGGGCCTATGTCAGCATACCGCTCGGCATCTACGGCACGGCCTGGATCCTGTTTCTCGGTTACTTGACCCGCTATCTCGGCCAGGGTGTCCGCCAGTCGCGCGCCGCGCTCATCCAGATCTCCGCAGAGCTGTCTGAAGCCGGCCGCATGGCGGGCGCCACTCCGCTGCGCGTCCTCAAGGACATCGTGGTACCCCTATTGCGGCCCGCACTGATCTCGCTATGGACCGTGCTGTTTATTCTGATCTTTATGGAAATCAGCGTTACCATCATCCTTTACGGGCCGCGGACACAGACCCTGCCAACTCTGTTGTGGAGCCGGATGCAGGGCGGATATCAGACCGAGGCATTTGCCATTGCCGTCGTCCAGGCGACCTGTGTGTTCGCCATACTTTTCATCGCCGATCGGCTGTTCGGCACGCTTCGCAATACACTTGAGCATTCCTGATCATGATCAATGTGATTGAAGTCCGTAATCTTCGGAAGGAGTTCGGCGGTGTCGTTGCCGTCCACGATATCTCCTTTGATGTCGGTGAGGGGGAAATCCTCGTGATAGTCGGCTCAAGCGGCTGCGGCAAGACTACTACGCTGCGCTGCATCGCCGGTCTGGAGAACGCAACCAGCGGCTCCATCCGGATCGGAGGTGAGCTGGTAGTGGGCGATGGTGTGGCCGTGCCGCCCGAAAAGCGCGGCGTAGGCATGATGTTTCAGTCCTATGCACTTTGGCCGCACATGAATGTTTTCGATAACATCGCCTATGGCTTAAAGATTAAAAGGGTACCGTCTACCCGAATGCGCGAAATCGTCGGCCAGGTGCTTGAACTGGTTGGACTTGCTGGAATGGGGGATCGCTATCCGTCCACGCTGAGTGGCGGCCAACAGCAGCGCGTGGCGCTGGCGCGGGCCGTTGCCGTCGAACAGAAGGTAATTCTGCTTGATGAGCCGCTCAGCAATCTCGACGCCAAGCTGCGCGAGGAGATGCGCAACGAGATCCGCAGTCTCGTTAAACGCCTTAAGATGACGGCGATCCACATCACACATGATCAGACGGAGGCGATGGCGATCGCTGACAAGCTGATCTACATGCGTAACGGTCGTGTAGAGCAGAGCGGGACCTCACGGGAGCTGTATCGCAAGCCGACCAGCCGGCATGTAGCTGGTTTCATCGGAACGGCTAACTTTTTTGATGGTCGGTTGCAGCCGCAGGAAACCGGCGCGCCGGCGCGTGTCGCCTTCAACGGGCTGGAGTTCGAGACATGCGCGGTGGCCGATACTATCGCCGGAACGGATGTGGTGGTGGCAATCAGGCCGGAGAACTTGATCCTCGGCGATGCCCCGCGGCCGACGAACTCCGTGCCGGCGAAGGTGGTGGAACATATCTTCCTCGGCGATCAGTCGGAATATTGGCTAAGCGTCGCCGGAAGCCGTCTAAAGGCGCGCAGCGCCAACGATTGGTCTGTCGGCGATATGCTTCACGTGTCAGTCGATCCGAGCCGCGTGATTGTGCTTCCTCGAAGTTGATCCCGCTCAGAGGCCAGCCCTTGTGAGCAGCTGTCCGATCTCGCTGCGGGCCGCCTCCGATCGCGGCTCGATCGGCCGCCTGGCAACGTCGCAGCGGAGACGCCCGCACATCTGCATCGCCGTCTTCATTCGGGCATAGTTTTCATAAGAAGCATGGCTGCTTCCATAGACAAGCTCGGTCAGCGGCGCGAGACTGTCATAGATCTTCCGCGCTTCGCCGAGACGATCGCCGATGACAGCTGCAAAAAGCGCGGTGATGCGTTCAGGGACGAAAGAAGCGAAGCCGACCAACGCACCGTCGATACCCTGAATCATCGAGGGAAGCAGGAACTCGTCTTGGCACGTCAGGATGGTGGCATTCGCGTCGGCTTCTTGGATCGCCCGGATAGAACTCTCATAAAGGGAAAACTCGCGAGGCCCAAGCTTGAAGGTCGTTACGAAGGGCAACCGTGCCAGCTTGGCGAGCAGGGCAGGGCCATAATTGGCCTTTGTCCAACTGGGATATACATGAGCGACGAGTGGCAGGCCCACGGCCTCGCCTACGCGCGTAAAATGGTCGAGTACATGCGTCTCCGCCATGCCGTAGCGCATCCAGCGCGGCGGCGGCATTAGCAGTAGCGCGGAGGCGCCCGCTGCCTTCGCCATCGCCCCGTGCTCGATCGCTTCCTCGGTACGGTCCGTATAAATACCCGAGACGACCGGGATGCGGCCGGCTACCGCCTCGGCGGCGATTCGCGTGACCTCGGCGCGCTCGTTGGGACTGAGCGCAAACACTTCTCCTGCAATTCCGTTGGTCGCAATCCCGGTTATGCCTTCGGTGCCGGCGATCCACTTCACCAGCCGACGAGTCTCGGCCTTGTCGATCGAAAAGTCTTCGTTGAGCGGCACGATTGTTGCCGACACGATACCTTTAATTCCCTGCATATTTGCCTCCTCCAACTGAGTTCAGTTTTCAGGCGGAAGGGCATCGGTCACTTATCAAACGAGCATAAGTTCTATTCGGCATCTAGAATTGTCACTTTTTGGAGCCTCCACTATCGTCCGATCGGTTAGGTGTGGGCGGAGCGCGGAAGCGCTCGAATTCGTCTTGTTGTTCCGGGACGATGCCGCAATTCAGAGGCAGGGCAGACTTCATGGATTTCGGACTGGCGGGAAAATCCGCGATCGTAACCGGTGCGACTGGGGATATTGGCCGCGCCTGTGCCGAGGCGCTGGCGAGGGAAGGGGCGAACGTCACAATTTTTGCCCGGACGCGTGAAACCGTCGAGATCACAGCCGCTGAAATCGCGGCGGCGACGGGCGCGAGGGTGCAGGGAGTGGCCGGCGACCTTACTAATCCTACGGATGTCCAGCATCTGCTTCAGGCGGTTGAAAAGAGCTTCGGGACGCCGGAAATTCTGGTGATGAGCACCGGCCGTCCACCGCGGAATCTACGCGAAGTGCTGGATGAAAACGAGGACGAACGCTGGGAGGATGCCTACCGGTCGAATCTGCGGGGGGCAGTCAACGTCATCTCCGCTACGGCGCCGCTGATGGTAGCCAGGGGTTGGGGTCGGATCGTTGCTGTCACCTCGGCCTCGGTTAAACAACCTATGCCCAAGCATGGCCTGTCAACGATTTTCCGGGCAGGGGTAGCGGCCTATGCAAAGCATCTTGCCAATGAGATCGCGCATACCGGCGTGACGGTGAATGCCGTCGCGCCGGCCTCGATCGGTACGGCCAGCTTTGTCAAGCGCGCCGACCTTGAGGCCCGCACCCGAGACTGTCCGATGCGACGTCTGGGCCGCCCGGACGAACTTGGCGCGACGGTCGCCTTCTTCTGTTCGGTTGGCGCTGGATTCATCACCGGCCAGACCCTCCAGGTGGATGGCGGAATGACTCTTTCTATCGTCTAAGCAGAAGCCAAGGGAGGAATAACATGAAGATGAACTTGACGCGGCGGGCATTCGCCGCTGCCGGTGTTGCGGCGATACTGCTGGCGGGAACGGCCATTGGCCGCGCCGAGTTGCCTGCAGGACAAATCCGCCTGGTTGTCGACAGCGGTGCGGGCGGCGGCAAGGACGCGCTGGCACGCATCGTGGCCGAGGAACTCGGACGCGAATTGGATCGTAGCGTCATAGTCGAGACCGTGCCTGGCGCCGGAGGATTGGTGGGCGCACAGGCGGTGGCAAGCTCGCCAGCCAACGGCTTGACGCTTCTCCTTACCGGCATGAACTCGACCATCAGCCCTTGGCTCTATCCCAAGAACGCCTTCGATCCCTCCGCGGCGCTGACACCGGTTTCGACGTTGATGTCGCTGCCCTTCGTGCTTGTTGTGACGCAGGATTATCCGGCGAAAGATTTCGATGAGTTCGACAAGTATCTGCGCGACAATCCTAGCAAAGCCAAAATTGCGACGGCGGGTTCGACCACGACCATTGCGGCAGCGCTCTACTTGCAGCAGCAGGGAATCGAGCACACTTTTATCGCCTATGGCGGCTCGGGGCCGACCATAAACGCGCTGCTCACGGGTGAAATCGACGTCTTCTTCGGCGATCTTCCATCGGTCTCGCCCTATATCGCTAATTCGCAGCTGCGTCCGATAGCCGTAAGTAGTGCCGAGCGTTCTCCGCTGCTGGATGACGTGCCGAGTGCGACCGAACTCGGCCGGCCCGATTACGTCGTGACCTCCTGGTACGGAGTACTCGCGCCGAAGGATACGCCGGCCGACACCGTTAAGCAGCTGCATGACGCTATTAACGAAGTCATCGAAACCCCGGAGATGGCCGAGAAGATGGCCGCTCTCGGTGGCGTGCCGTATGTGTCCGGTACCGAGGAATTCGGCAAGGCCTATGTCGCGGAGCTGGCGCGCTGGAAGGAAATCGTCGCGACGGGGGATATCAAGCCCTGACCGCCGAGGAACCTGGGAGCCGGCCTGACACTTCCGCGTCCGTTGTGGCCGTGCCGGCTCCCTTGATCTCGGAAGATCGCGGCCCGGTCAGGATTCTGCGTCTCAATCGTCCGGAAAAGCTCAACGCCTTCAACACCTCTCTTGCTGATGCTTTGTGTGATGCTCTGGAAGCTGCGGATGAAGGTCATGTCAAGGCACTTGTCCTGACAAGTACCGGCCGAGCATTTTCGGCCGGAGCCGATATCAACGAGCTCAGGGGATTGGATCCTTCGATCCTGGCAGCAGCTGTCCGGCGGCGGGCAGAACTCAGCCTGCGTCTCCAGCAAGCCGTGCCGCGCATGAGGAAGCCCGTGGTCGCTGCATTGCGCGGCGCCGCAGTCGGCGGCGGCGGTGCGCTTGCCCTTTCCTGCGATATGATCGTGGCGGCACCCGACGTGCGCCTGGGCTTCCCGGAAATCCGCCAGGGGCTCGTGCCGGCACTGGCCATGCCGATATTGCAGCGACACTTTCCCCGAAAGCTTTCCTTTGAGCTGATCTCGACTGGCCGCCTGCTTGATGCGCAGGAACTTCACACAGCCGGTGTCGTCAACCAAGTCGTCGCCGCGGACCAAGTCGAGGAGTGCGCCATCGCTATCGCACAGGGTTGGGCCGCGCTTGATCCGGTGGCCCTCATGGCCTGCAAATCCCTGCTCAGTAAGGTCGCCGACGTCGGTTTCCAGGCAGGTCTCGATGCGGGCCTGGCGGTGAATGAAGCCATCAGGACTGCCCGGGAAAGCGGCGGGGGATGAATTTGGCACTCATCGAAAACCGGCATGGAACCCATGGTTCAAGTCGAATTGTTCGGGCGGGCCGGGCGCTTCTATACAAACCACAACAATGATGCAGAAGGTGGTAGTTCATGAGGTTCGCTCGATGGAACGGAGGACGGATCGGTCTTGTCGTCGGAGACACGATACGCGACGTAACCGAAGCCGCGGGCATCGATATCGGCGAGTGGCCACCCGTTGGGCCGGTCCGCATGATCGCGGATTTCGACCGTCGCCGTGACGCAATCCTCAATGCCGCCGAGCGGGCCAGTCCGGTGCCGCTTAGGGACGTTAAGCTCGAAACGCCGATTCCTTGGCCGCACAAGCTGATCGCCATTCCGGTCAACTATCATGCGCATGCCCTGGAGATGTCTTCTCCAGCCATATCGCGCAATGCTGGATTCTTTATGAAATCCTCGGCTTCGCTTAGTGGGGCGGGGGAGCCGATCGTGCTGCCCGATCTTCCCGGTCGCGAGATCCATCATGAGGCCGAACTGGCCGTAATTATTGGCAAACGGGGTCGTCAAATCGCTGCGGCGGACGCGCTGAAGCATGTCTTCGGTTATGCATGCTTGCTCGACATCACGGTCCGCGGCAAGCAGGAGCGGACGATCCGCAAGTCCTACGATACCTTCACGCCGGTCGGGCCCTGGATAACAACTGCCGATGAGGTTGACAATCCGGCCAACCTCGACGTGCGACTGTGGGTGAATGGCGAGCCCCGACAGGATGCCAACACGAGCGCGATGATCGTCGGCGTCGCCGAGACGATCGAGATGGTGTCAGCTGTGACCACGCTTGAGCCTGGCGACATTATCGCCACGGGCACCGGCGAGGGCGTCGGCCCGATCGCGGCCGGTGATGCTGTCCGCATCGAGATTCCTCAGGTCGGCGAGATGACGGTGCGTGTCGTGCAGGGAAATGGCGGTGGCAATCTCGCCATCCCGGCCAGAGTTTGAGGAGAAGATCGATGACGATCGCTTCGGTTAAGGAATTCATGGAGGTTTCCGATCTGGGCCTTCTGAACCAGATGCTGGCGCCCGCCTCCATGCGGGCCGGATGGAACAAGGCTGAGCCGTCGCTCTGGCCCGAGCCGCGCACCGCGTTCAAGGTGGCGCATTGGGAGTGGGAGCGGGTGAGGGCCGCTCTCGACGCGGCGGGTCGGCTGATCGACACCGAGCAGGCGGAGCGCCGCAATCTCTTCATGGTCAATCCCCACGAGGGTAATTTCTACGCGACCGTCCGCACGTTGGTGAGCGCCTATCAGATGATTCTGCCGGGCGAGCGTGCGCGCAGCCATCGGCACACGCCAAACGCACTGCGGCTGACACTCGATGTTGGCGATAATTGCTATACGGTGGTGGATGGCGTCCGCATCGACATGAAGCCTGGCGACGTGCTGTTGACGCCCGGTTGGGCCTGGCACGGACATGCCAATGAGGGCGCATCGCCTGGCTATTGGGTCGATTATCTCGATGTTCCGCTGGTCCAACTGCTGGAGCCGATGTTCCTGGAGCTCTGGCCAGAAGGGTTCCAGACGCCGACCAGCGCCAGCCGCAATGGTCCGTTCGTCTTTCCTTGGTCCGATACGCAGGCCAAATTGTCGGCGGTGCGGCCCGATCCAGATGACCGCAGACGGATCGAACTGGGAAGCCCCGCCTTGCCGACGATGTCGCTCGTCATGGAGGCGCTGTCAGCCGGCCAGTCGACCGGAAATCTCCGCGACACTGTCAACCGGATCATTACCGTGGTGGAAGGTTCCGGCGAAAGCGTCATCGACGGTCAGACGGTGAAGTGGGCTAGGGGAGATACGATGACTGTTCCGAGTTGGAAATCCCACCGCCACCAAGCTAGTGCCGATGCGGTGCTGTTTGAGGTTTCAGACCGCCCTGCGGTCGAGAAGCTCGGGTTCCTGCGCGTCGAGCGCACCTGAGTCGAGTGACCAACAGGCACCTGCAATTCGTGCTCCTTCAGGAGCACGACCGATTAGTCATGCCCAAAGAGTAGTTGATGTCCGCGCGTCCTTCTTCTGCTGGTATCCAGCCGGTCCTGATCATCGGAGGTGGCCCGGTCGGGCTGAGCCTCGCCGGGGATCTCGCATGGCGAGGTGTCCCATCCGTTCTCGTCGAGCAGGGCGATGGTAGCATCTTACAACCTAAAATGGATGGCGTGAACGTCCGGACAATGGAGTTCTGTCGCCGCTGGGGCATCGCCCAGCAGGTTCATGACTGCCCCTATCCCAAGGGATACCCTCAGGATATGGTCTATCTCACCAGCTTCTACGGTTACGAACTGGGTCGCGAAGTGTTCGCAACTCCATCAGGTGGCGGAGAAGAACAGATGCTGGGAGCAAGCCCGGAGGTGCGGGCGCGCTGCCCCCAAAACTTCTTTGATCCGATCCTTAAGCGCTTCGCCGAGAGCTTTGCGATAACCCGGCTGCAATATCTCACACGTGCTGTGGGTCTGCGGCAGGATAGCGACCACGTCGTTCTGACTGTCGAGAGCGTCGAGAACAGTGAGAGAAGAGAAATCCGCGGCAGTTACATCGTTGGTTGTGACGGCGGAGCCAGCTGGCTGCGCAGCGAGCTTGGCATTACCATGTCGGGCAGCTCGGCGCTCACCTATACGACAAACGTCATCTTCCGCTGTGCCAATCTCCAGGGAATTCATGACAAGCGGCTAGGGTACCGGCACATCTTCATCGGCCCAGAGGGCACCTGGGGGACCTGCGTGGCTATCAACGGCCGCGACGAGTGGAGGTTATCGATCATCGGTGACGGAGAGAAGCGGAAATTGGAAGAGGCGGACATTCGCGCGGCGATAGAGCGTGCGATCGGCGGACCCGCGGAGTATGAAATCTTATCTATACTTCCCTGGCTCCGGCGTGAACTGGTTGCGGACACCTATCGCTTGGGCCGTGCCTTCCTTGCCGGCGACTCGGCGCATGTTATGTCGCCGACTGGAGGCTTCGGTATGAATTCTGGCATAGCGGATGCGGTTGACCTTTCCTGGAAGCTAACAGCGCTTCTGCAGGGATGGGGAGGGGAAAGGCTTCTCGATTCTTACGAGATTGAACGCCAGCCGGTCGCCCGCCGCGCAGCACGCGAGGCGACGGCGAACCTAGCGCGTACTCTAGCACCTGGCGCTAATCCTGCATTACTTGACCGTACTTTTGAAGGGGCCAAGCTGCGCTACGAAATCGGGCGCCGCTATTCGGCAACGATGCTGCGCGAGTGGTACAAGCTCGGGATAGACCTTGGTTATATCTATCGCGGGTCACCGATCTGTGTGCCTGACGAGGTGCCTATTCTGGATAGTGACGGTAGTCTTTCTGATCCGTCCCATGTCCGGGAAGTTCACAAAGTAGCAATCCACCGCGCAGAAGGTTTCTCCCTAGAACTCGATTGTGAGCTGACGCCCGAAGAGGTGATGATTTATCGACCAAGCGCCGAGCCCGGGGCTCGAGCGCCTCACGTGTGGCTGGAGCCCGGCACGTCTATTCTCGACCTGTTCGGAAGTGGGTTCACTCTCCTTCTTATCGGCCCGGAAGCTCCTTCTGTTACGGCCTTCGTCGAGCGTGCAGCCGCCATTGGCTTGCCATTTGCGGTCCATGAGGTGGTGAATCCGAAGGTGCGTGAACTGTATGGCGCGCCTCTAGTGCTGATCCGTCCGGATGGTCATGTCGCATGGCGCGGTAGCTCCGCTGCCGATGCCGCACGTATACTGGATATCGTCCGGGGAGTCTGAACTGCCCGGTCGACCCGAGCAACAACCAGCCGGTCTGGTACCGGCAGCGCTCTAAAGCGGGGCGGAGTTGACCAGCTGCCCCCGCCAATAACCCGACTTGTACATCTCTGCTGCCTTTCGCCGGATGATCGCCTGAAGCTCGCCCAAGGCCCTGGGGTCGCGTGGTGAAACCGACGTGACCATCGACAGATACCAGTGTATGGGCGGGTCGAGCGGGATTGCTCTTAGCGTTCCGCCTTCGACTTCTTCGTAAATGCCGGCGTAGCTGAACACAGTGTAACCCAATCCGGCTTCAATCATGCCCTTGATCGTGCGCATCCCATCGACCTCGTAGACGATGTTGGGATGGAAACCGTGCTCGGCCGCAAACCGGTCGATCAGGACGCGGATACCGTGAGAGCGGCTGGGGAGGATCAGCGGCAAGAGACCAATCCTCGACAGTGAGATGCGTTCAACGCCGGCGAGCGGATCGTCCGCCCCGGTCGAGGCCGGCGCAACAAGATACAGGGGCTCGCGAATAAGCGGCTCAATGTGGAGATCCGGACTGTCCTCGGGACTGTAGAGGACAGCAATGTCGACTTCGCCTCGTGCGATCCAGTCATGGATAGTGCCGCTGAACCCTTCTCGTACCTTCAACGAAATGCGCGGAAACTGGCGCTTGCACTCCAAAACGATCAGCGGTGCCAGTTTTTGACCGGATGTCGGTGGTAACGCGATGCGGAATTGGCCGGTCGGCTCATCCGCGAGTTTTAGCACATCCCGTTCGATTAGCTCGACTTCCTTGATTAGCCCGTCCGCGCGTGCAAGCAGGATCGAGCCTGCCTCGGTCAGCCGGATCCCCCGGCCGTGACGTCGCAGCAGTTCTGTGCCGATCTGGTGCTCGAGCCGGGAGACCCGGCGGCTCAGGGCTGACTGGGCTACGCGAAGCGTCGCGGCGGCGCGGGAAAAACTCTCTTGGCGCGCCACGTGTACGAACGCAAAAAGATCCTGGAAATCCATCGCCATGCTGCCTCCCTACGGCAATGATGCAAAAAAGGAGGCCCCCGCCCCCGCCTCGCCCAATTCTGCCCGGCCGTTGTCCACTACGATGGCGCCACGTTCCGGCACACGGCAACGAAACGATACGACCGGGCCGTCTGTCCACAATTCGGTCAAGACGATGTCTCCCGGAAAGACGGGCGACGTGAAGCGCACAGATATGCTTCTGAGCAGTTCCGGGCGATAGCCCGTCGTGCCGCGCAACACGGCATGGCAGGCCAGCCCGAGCGTGCTCTGTCCATGCAGGACTGGCTTGTAGAACCCTGCGGCGGCCGAGATCGCCGGGTCTACGTGCAGCGGATTGTGGTCTCCCGACAGGCGAAAGATCAACGCAGCCTGCTCGGCGACCGGCAGGCTGACCTCGACATCCGGTGCGCGGGACGGGATCGGATGAGGTTCGGGGCGCGGACCGGAAGGCCCGCCGAACCCGCCATCGCCGCGCAGGAAGTTCGTCCACTCCACTGTGGCCAAGACCTGGCCCGTCGCCTCCTCGGCGATGTCGCGCTCGTTGAATAGAATGGCACCCTTGCCGGCGCCGAGGTCGAGAATGCGTCCCACCCGTTGCCGGCTTACAATCCGTGCGTTTGCGGGAAGGGGTTTGAACAACTGAATTGAAACACCGCCGCCAAGCGCCTTCTTCCAGTCGACGCCCGTCCGGGGGTCGTCGAGCCAGAAGCCGCGGTAGCCAAGAACGCCCGCCATGGTTGGCATCGCCTGCAGATTTGCTTCGTAAACAAAGCGAAGCTGGTCCGGATCGTTCGCCGGCTGGCCCAGCCCTACTCCAAGCGCATACAGGATGGTGTCCTTTGCCTGATAATCCTGTCTCAGATCCTCAAACTGCCAGTTCCTCAGAATATCGTAGTTGAGCGGCATCGGATGCGCCGTCCTATTGGCTTGGAAAATGACCGGGAGGATCGGTGAGCAGCGGCCAGACGCCGGCGCCGCCGCGTGCCGCTACGATGTCGCCAAGCCATCTTGCCCAATCGACTTCGGTTCCAAATTCGTCGCGCCAGGACCATGCACGTCTTGTCGAGCGATGGAGCGGGTGCTCGTGGCTGAACCCCATCGCCGCACAGATCCGGTGAGCGATCGCCGTGGCCTCCGTCGCCCCCTCGCCGATCCTTGCTTTGGCGGCGGCGATGGCAAACATCCCGCCATCCGCGGTGATAGCGCCGTCCAGCGCAGCCGCCGCAGCAGCCACTTGGCAGGCCAGTTCCGCCAACTGCTGCTGCACGGCCTGAAAAGAGGCCACCGGCCTTCCGAACTGCACGCGGTCGCGTGCATGCTGCAGCGTGATCGACATGGTCCGGTCAAGGGCGCCGACGATCTGCGCGGCGCGGAACAATGCGCCCTCGAAATGAAGTGCCCGCACATCGACCCCTTTTCCCTTCGAGCCGACTTGGCCGTCGGCGAGCAACAGCTCGGAAAACTCAAAGCGGTCACGCGGTTCGTTGGCCCAATTGCGGTCTTCGCGGGCAACTTTCTGCGGCGCAATGACGACTGTCCTTGGACCGCCGTCCTCTTCCGACGCAACCGCAACGATCGCCGCGGCATGACGCCCCCACGGGATGCGCCGAAGCGTGCCGCTGAGAACCCATTGCGTGCCGCGGCGCGCCAACGTCAGGCGATCGTCCTTCAATACAGGCCCGACAGTCAGGATGCCCGCGGGGGCGGGCAGTCCAGAGGCCGCCAGCATGCGCCCGGCGATCAGCGCCTCGACCAGCGGCGCGGGCACTGTGAATTCGCCGCTCGTCCGCGCCAGCGACAAGGCAGCGCCCAGGGGCAGGGCTATACCGCCCTGTTCCTCAGTAAAGGTCGCCGTGGAAAGTCCCGCCGTCTCGATCTCCGACCAGAGCGGCTGATCCAGCATGCCATTTTCGGCGGCGTCGAGCACCGCCGGTGTCACACGATCCCGGAAAATGCGGGTGGCCGTGGCCAAGATCATGTCGCTGACGTCGTCCATCTCTACCTTATCCCTAGTGCGCGCGCGATGCCGTTGCGCAAGATCTCACGCGTGCCGCCGCGTATGGTGAGGGCGGGCGAGAACAGGAGCCCGTAGTGCAGGTCGCGCAGCAAGGTGTGGTCGGGCGGCAGGTCTGCGCGGGCCTCTTCGTCAACCAGCCGGCGGACCATGTCCGGGATCTCCTGGTCCAGATGGGTGCCGAGATCCTTGACGACCGATCCCTCCACCACCGTGTTCTGCCCGCGCTCGTTCATGCCTGCAATGGAGAGCGACATGCCCTTCAGCGTCCATAGATGGGCGGCGATCCGCCCGATCGCCTCGGCCTCGGCACGGCCGGGCTTCGGGCCAACATGGTCCACCATCTGGCGGTATAATCCTAGGGAGGCGGTCCATCGATCCGGCGAGGAACGCTCGTTCGCAAGTTCGGAGCCCATCTGGCTCCAGGCTTTGTCGATGTCGCCTATCACCATGCGGTCCGGCACGAACACCTGGTCGAATACCACCTCGTTCAGGTCTGCTTCGCCTGCCATGTGCTTGATCGGCAGGACCGAGATACCCGAGGATTGCATGTCGACGAGGAACCTGGTGATGCCATCCCGCCGGTTCGCCGTATCGCTCGAGGTCCGGACGAAGAGGGTCATGTAGCGGGAATTATGCGCGTTGGTGATCCAGATCTTACGGCCGTCGACCAGCCATCCGCCTTCGCTGCGTACCGCCCTGCTGCGGATCGCGGAGAGATCGGAGCCGGAATCGGGCTCCGACAATCCGACGGCGATGCTGACGCCGCCGGAAGCGAAGGCTGGAAGGAGCGTTTCTTTCTGCCAATCGGTGCCAAATTCCAGGATCAGCGGCCCGATCTGGCGGTCGGCCGCCCAGTGGCAGCGGATCGGCGCCCCATTTGCCAGCAATTCCTCGGTAACGACATAGCGCTCAAGCGCTGGACGTTCTTGGCCGCCATAGCGGCGCGGCCAAGTCATTCCGATCCAGCCACGTGCGCCGAGAGCTTGGCTGAACGGCCGGTTGAACTCCATCCACCACTTCTTGCTCGGCTCCCAGAGCCCTTCGGCCTTGGCCTCTTCGAGGAAAGCACGGACCTCGCGCCGCAGCTGCGGTGCCATATCCGGCATGGCCGTGGGCGGAAAGCGAAAGTTCATCGTCGGTTCCTTTAGGTCCTTTTTGTTCGACGGGGCGCCCCGCAGGCTGGGGCCGCCGACACGTCTGCCGTCAGACGATGTTGCGCTGGTGGAGATCGGCGATCGCGGTCTCGCTATAGCCAAGTTCGCGCAGCACATCATCCGTGTTCTCGCCGAGTTTTGGCGGCGAGCGCATAGGAAGCGGCTCGCCGGCGAAGCGTATCGGATTGCCCATGGTTGCGATCGGGCCGTATTCAGTGTCAATGCGGCTTGTCATACCTCGTTGCCTAAGGTGAGGGCAGCCCAACACCTCGGCGCTGTTCTGGACCGGCCCTGCGGGAACGCCGAACTTCAGGAATGTACGGGTGATTTCCTCGCGCGTATGCTGAATCGTCCATGCCTCGATCGCCGGAAGTATCAAGCTGCTGTGCACAGCCGCGCGCCGCTTGAGAGTGGCGCAGTTCGGATCCGTGGCAAGGTCGCTCCGGCCGATCAATTCCGCAATCTTTGGCCACGTATCATTATCGATAACCCCGATCGCGGCGTGGCCATCTTTGGCCCGTACGATGCCGACCTGGTTTGTTAATTCGCTGATCGCCAACGGTTCTCGCCCGGCGGTGTCGTAGAATGCAAGCCCCTTGTCGTTCATCATCACCGCGACATCGTACATCGAGACGTCAAGGCGCTGCCCTTTGCCGGTCCGGTCCCGCTCGCGCAGAGCCGTAACGAGGCCGAGCGCCGCGGTGAGGCCTGTGGCAAGGTCTGGCAGCGACATCCCCAGCCAGACCGGCTCCTTGCCGAGGTTCGGCCCGTTCATCAAGCCGCTCATCGCCTGGGCGATGAAGTCGAGCGCGGGCCGGTTGGTGAGCGGCCCTCCGCCGAGGTCCTCCCGTCCGAAACCGCTGACGGACATGTAGATCAGACGCGGGTTGATCTCCTGTAGCACGTCGAAGGTCAGGCCCATGCGCTTGAGCGCTTCCGGCGAAAGATTTTCGTAGAGGACATCGGCCTTCTTCAGCAGCGACCGCAGGATCTGCTGGCCTTCCTGCGACTTGAGATCGAGGGTGAGACTGCGCTTATTGCGGTTGTTGATGAGATAGACGATCGGAACGACCTGCCCGTCTTTGGACGTGACTTGCGGCACGCGCATTGGCTCGCCCTTTCCCGGGCGCTCAATTCGGATGACATCTGCACCGAAATCGGCAAGCAGCATTGTTCCGAAGGGTCCGGCCACATAGTGCTCGAGCGCGACGATCGTGACGCCGTCCAGCGGTTTGACCATAAGACGATCCTTAGTGTTGCAGGGCGCGTGATTTAAGATACGGCCTGAGCGTTCCCAGCCCCGACCAGATGAGGATGACGACGGTGATCGCCAACAGGCCGGCGGCGATCGGACGCTCCAGCATTCGCACGATGTCGCCGTCTGCCAGCATCATGGCACGCAAAAAGTTCTGCTCGATCAGCGGTCCGAGGATGAAGCCGATCAGCAACGGCGCTGCGGGAAAATCCAGGAGCTTGAAGGCAAGGCCGAGGGCACCGAAGATCAGCACAAGCCAAACATCGAGTGTGCTGCTCGAAAGGCCGTAGGTGGCGACGCAGATCATCACGACAATGGGCGGATAGAGCAGGTGATAGGGGATCTGCAGCAGCTTGACCCAGATCCCAATCAGGGGCACGTTGAGGATGAGCAGCATGAGGTTGCCTATCCAGAAGCTGGCGACTAGGCCCCAGAAAAGATCTGGATGCTCGCTGAGCAGCCGCGGGCCGGGCGTTATTCCCTGGATCAGCATGGCTCCCATCATGATGGCCATTGTGGCGCTGCCTGGAATGCCCAGCGAAAGCGTCGGAATGAACGCGGTCTGGGCGGCGGCATTGTTGGCGGCTTCGGGCGAGGTGATGCCTTCGATAACGCCGGTGCCGAACCGCTCGGGATGCTTCGAGATCCTCTTCTCCACCGCGTAGCCGATGAAGGAGGCAATCGTCGGTCCGGTGCCGGGCAGCGCGCCGAGTATGCTGCCAATGAAGGTTCCGCGGATCGTCGGCCATGTCGATTGGCGCACTTCGTCTCTTTTCATCACCATGGAACGGAAGCCGACATTCTGGATCGGCTGCTTCGTCTCGTGGGAATCGACCGACAGCGCCACCTCTGCCAAGCCGAATAGGCCCATGGCCAAGACGACCAAACTGATGCCCTCGGCAAGTTCGAGGATGCCGAAGTCGAGCCGCGCCTGCCCGCTTGTCATATCCACCCCGACGCAGCCAATCAGGATGCCGAGCACCATCGAGGCAAAACCCTTGAGGGGGGAGCCCTGGCCGATGGCTGAGGAGGCAACCAGCGCAAGCAGCATTGCAGCGAAGAAATCCGCCGACTGGAAGGACAGGGCAATGGCCACGATCCACGGCGTGAAGAGCATCAGCATCACGATGCCCACGCTGCCGCCGAAAAAGGAGGCAAGCGTCGTCGCCAGCAACGCGACGCCGGCGCGGCCTTGCCGTGCCAGGGGATAGCCGTCGAGGCAGGTTACCGCATTGGCTGGGCCGCCAGGCAAGTTCAGCAGGATGGAAGACGTCGAGCCACCATATTCCGAGCCATAGTAAACGCCCGCGAGCATCACCAGGCCCGATACGGCGTCGAGGTGGAAGGTCAGCGGAAACAGCAGCGACACCGCAGCAAGGGCGCCAACACCAGGCAAGGCGCCGATGAATGTGCCGAGAAACACACCGAAGAAGCAGTACATCAGGCTCTGCAGCGACAGGGCTGTCGGAAAGCCAATGGTAAACAGGTCCATTTCAGCGACCTCCGAACAGCGGAACCGGCATGCCTAGCCCGGCTGAGAAAATGAGCCAAATGCCTACGCATGTTCCGAACGCCAGGAGCAGGGTCGGGAAGGGGCGGGCAAGCTCGCTCCCGTAGGCCGAGGAGACAATGGTCAAAAACGTCGCCGGCATTAGGCCCAGCCGGTCGATTGTCAGGGCGAAGGCGGCCAGCGAAACGCCAACGGCAATGATCGGACGCAAGTTGACAGCCGGCCACACGCCCGATCGAGAGAGCGCCGGAATGAGGAGGATGATACCGATGGCCATCGCCAAGAGACCCAGCACGGTTGGCACGACCCCCGGTCCCAATTGCATCAGGGTGCCCATCGGATACGAGGATCCGAACCAAGCGAAGAAGCTGCCGGCGACGATCAGCAGTATTCCGCTCGCCGCATCCTGTATGTTGATCCTCACCCGGCGGAGGCCCGGTTTGTCATCCGCTTCCAACGTCATGGCTGATGTCCTTCAGGCTTTGCGTGCCTTAGCGGCAAGCTTCGCCACGAGGTCACGATGAGTGTCCGTGTCCCGAAGGACAGCACTGTGCGCGGACACCATGTCGAGATGTGTGGCCAGCGGTAGGGTCAGGCTCTGATAGGTTATCCGCTTATAGGCGCGGACTGCTTCGAGAGGCTGGGCAGCGATCGAGCGAGCTAGGCTGCGCGCTGCTTCGGGGAGTTCGTCATCGGCGACAACGCGTGTGACCATGCCGATCCGTTCAGCTTCCTCCGCGCCAACACTCCGGCCGGTCCAGAACAGCTCCAGCGCCCGGTCGATGCCGATCAGTCGCGGCAAGTACCATGCGCCGCCGTCTCCGGCGACTACGCCGATATTGATATAGCTTTCGGCAAGCGTGGCAGAGCGGGCCATGATGCGGATGTCGCACATCAGCGCCATGTCCAGTCCCGCGCCCCGAGCCGCACCGTTTATGGCGGCTATAGTCGGCTTGTCCAATGCCTCCATCAGGAGGGGAATTCGGTGAACGCCGCGCCATAGCGAGTCCTTGATCGCCATCGCGTCCTGCCTGGCCCGCTCTTCGAGATTGCCAGTATCGCCGCCCGCGCAGAACGCGCGGCCGCGCGCATCGAGCACAATCACCCGCACGGCGGCGTCCGCTCCGGCCTCCTGGAGGTGGCCTGCCCAAAGGTCGATCATCCCGGGGGTAAAGGCGTTGAGCTTGTCGGGGCGGTTCAGCGTGATCGTCGCAACGCCAAACTCGTCGACACCATAGATTATGAGTGGCTCCTCGGCCATGTGTCCTCCCTGAATGCCTAACCCGATCCGGAGAATGACCCAAATTCGAGTACAGACGATTTCAAACACAGACCCGGGTCTTATAACAGAAAGCAGGTCCCATCTATGCTATTTCGGCATCAATTAGATGACCACTAAAGACGTAAGAGGCGGAACGAGCGCGCTATCGTCCCCCGCTATCTCGGGGGAATTCAGGGAGACGCCATTGGATTGGGACAGCGAGGTCGACGTTCTTGTTTTCGGATCTGGAGCAGCGGGAATGACGACAGCACTGGTGGCTGCAAAGGCCGGACTTCAGGTGCTTATTTGTGAGAAGGCCGCCAAGGTTGGTGGAACGTCTGCCACCTCTGCGGGCACCCTGTGGCTCCCTGGAAACCGCCTGTGGAGGACTGAAGAAAAAGACAACCGAGAAGCCGTCGAACGTTACCTGCGTAATGAGATTGGTGCTGCGCTGCGCGAGGATCTTCTTCACGCGTTCCTGGATTCCGCGCCTCAGGCGGCAGATTTTTTAAATAGCGTCGGTGCAGGTCTCGTACCGTCGCGCGGCAATCCTGATTATCATGCGGATCAGCCAGATGGTGCGACGGGCGGTCGTGCCGTCGCACCAGAGCCATTCGACGGAAAGCTCCTGGGATCCGACTTTGCATTGCTGCGGGCACCTCATACGGTGCTGATGATCTTCGGCGGCATGATGATCAATCGACGCGAACTGCCGGACTTCCTTCAGCCTTTCGCATCGAAAGGTTCGGCTGTGAGGGTCATGCGGCTTTTATGGCGACATTTCCGCGATCGACTGCGCTATCCACGCGGCACGCGTCTCTTGCTCGGAAATTCGCTGATGGCGCGGCTTCTCATAGCCGTACGGAAGAATGGCGTCGAGCTTGCGACAGAGACCGCTCTGGTCGACCTGGTCTCCGGCACCTCCGGCAAGGTCCTTGGCGCCTTGGTAGATGCCAGAACCGGTCGACGCAGGATTCGCGCAAAGCGCGCTGTCGTGCTCGCCACTGGTGGCTATCCCGGTCGTCTCTTGCAGGTGGCCAAAGAAGCCGGTCTCACTCCGCAACAGGTCCGTTGCTATGCGTTTCCGGAAAGCCAAGGTGACGGCCTTTCCGCCGCATTGCGCGCGGGGGCTATGATCGACTGCTCGGGCAACGGGACCGCGTTGTGGACGCCGGTATCGGTTTACAGGGACCGGCTCGGGCGCGAAACCATCTGGGCCCATCACTCGCTGGACCGAGGCAAACCGGGTTGCATTGCCGTCGATGGGAAAGGCCGCCGTTTCGTCAATGAAGCCGATTCCTATCATGACTTCGTCTTAGGCATGCTCAGCAAGTCGGCCGTACCGGCCTTCCTGATATGCGACCGGTCCTTCGTCTGGCGTTATGGTTTGGGCCTCATCCGCCCGCGATGGCAGCGCCTTAGTCCGTGGATACGCGACGGCTATCTTCATCGTGCGGATAGCATCGCGGATCTGGCCCGACGCATCGGAGCGGATCCGACCGTCCTCCAAGAGACTGTGGACCGTAGCAACGCGCAAGCCGCGGCCGGGCAGGATCCTGATTTCGGACGCGGAAGCCGCGTCCTTAACCTGTTGAACGGCGATCTCGAGCACCGCCCCAGTCCTTGCCTTGGTACGATCCGCCGGCCGCCGTTTTTCGCATTGCCGGTACTGCCTGGAGTGCTGGGCACCGCCGCCGGAATTTCGACCGATGCGGATGGCCGTGCGCTGCAATGGAGCGGCACCCCCATTGCCGGGCTCTATGCAGTTGGCGGAGACATGGCATCCGTTATGCGTGGCAGCTACCCTGGTCCCGGCATCAATCTTGGCCCGGGCGTCACCTTCGCATATCGCGCTGGCCGTAGTCTCTCCGGAAGCTCTTGTCGTTAGAGATTTTTGTCCTGCTTGCCTTCCCATCTCGCAGTCGCGGCAGGTCGAAGCCAGGCTGAACGATGCCGGCGTGGCGGTGCAGACCCACTATGTAAACGGAGTCGACCACAGTTTCGTCGCCCCGGAACATGTGCTGACGCGGCCTCTGTTTTGGAAGCGATGGACCGAACCACCTCAACGCGGGTGCCTTCGAGAAGCTGGAGACGATCTGCCGGCGCGGCAAGCGGCAAGGAGGTGGCCTTTTCCGCGAGGACTTGATCCGCTTGAGCTCCACTGGCAGATAAGCGCGCTCAGCTTCTTCAACCTATCCGACCGCGCAACTTCTCCCTAATTGTCGGAGACCGACTTTACAGGACGGGAGGGCAGGAAACCTCACGCCAGCACGTGATGAAAACTGTCCTGCGCTTTGCCGCCAAAGCAGACTAAGCGCCCTAATCCAGCAAGGTCTGCGCCACAGTGACTGAACCTGAGCGATCGCATCGGATTAAGTGGTTTAAGAGCGGGCGTAAATGGCGGCTATGGCGCGAAGCCTGTCATACAGATATCGCAAGCAAATGTCGGTATCGGTGGTTGCGAGCCCCCGATTTGAACCTATCAGGCTAGGTCTCTGGCGCTCTCCAGCTTCTTCGGTGCGCTCAGTTGCGCCGCAACGGGTTCGCATCGGCCCGGAGATTGTGCCCCATTTTGTGCCACAATCTGTGCCCCAAATTGTGGTGACGATTCGAATTTATCTAGCAAACCAAAGGAATGGTATCTGGGTAGAATCCACCGACTGTACCATATTCTTACCCTCTCCCCCATCCTATTGACGGGCCGCGTACCCGCCGATCTGGAAAGCTTGGATTTGCGGGCTTCATGTCCGGATTTCGCTCCACCGCGCGACATGGGTTGGGCGACCTGCTCTAGGCGGCTGACAACGACGTTTGAGGATTGTCACTCTGCTCAATGAGAATCGAAGTTGCGCAAAGAACGCTTCATCGTAGCGAGAATCTGGCGGGTCTCCTAGTCCGAAATAGAAAATGCGGCGTCGGGACCACAGTCGTTCCCGGCCAGGCCAGAAGTCTAGCTTATCCATATTTGCAATATTCTCTATGCAAAGACTGAGCCTTCCACATTGGGTGCCATGCTTATTCTAATAGCGCGGGTGGCGATGCCGCGTTGATGCTTTAAGCCGAACCCGAACTTGGGAGGATCATATGACTAAGAGAATATTTGTAGCGTTGAGTTTGACGCTTCTGGCCTGTACCGCATTCCATAGCTCAGCCCGAGCGCAGACCACCGCGCAGCCGGGGGAAAGCTCGTCGCCTTCCGCCATTCCGGCAGGCTGGCGTGCCCAGGGCTTAGAGCCGATCAGCTATATAGAAGTACTGCCCGGCAGCCTTCGCGCCTTCAAAATGAGCATGAAGCGCGTTGGCGATGCGTGGTACCTGTTCGTCGCGACAGGGGCCCGGGGCAAGGGCGGGTTTGAGGTCTTTGACGTGACCGATCCCACCAAGCCGTCCCGCGTCAGCTCCGTGGAGGTGCCGGGCAGCGCCGGGCAGATCACGGTGGGCGACAATCTGGCGATCATCGCCCAGCAAAGGCCCTATGCCGAGCATTCCGTCCAGGAAAAGCCCTTCGATGGCATCGCGGCCGAACCTCGTCCGCTCGCGACGATTTTCGACGTCAGCGATCCACGGAATCCGAAGAAGGTTTCGGAATGGATCGCGTCCGGCTGGGGCACGCATCGAAACACCTACCCCGGTGGACGATACGCCTACATGTCCGCCTGGGTCGAGGGCTTCAAAGGCCAGGCAACGATGGTTGTCCTGGATCTGAAGGATCCCGCAAATCCCGTCGCGGTCGGAGGCTGGTGGCAACCCGGCCAGAAGGACGGTGAGCCCGATCGGCCAACGCCGAACGGCTTTCATGGGCCTGTTAACATCAATCCCGCCGAAAACCTGCTGACCACCGCCTATACCCCGGAACTGGTGAACCTGGACATCACTGACCCCGCAAAGCCAAAGCTGATCGGCAGCCTGACGTTCTCGCCCTTGCCGGATGTCGGCGCGCAAGCGATGCATACCGCCCTGCCAATGCGCAATGGCATGATGCATGTGAACTCGGAACCGTCCAAGCCTGGATGCGGCGCGGAAAACATGAGCTTTGCCGGCATCGTCGACAATAGCAATCCCGCTGCACCTGTCCTGGTCAGCTACTACCCGCGTCCTACCCCGCCTGCCGACTCCGGGATCGCGAGCTTTTGCGAGGAAAGTGGCCGCTTCGGTCCCCATAACGTCAATGGCGAAAGCCACTCGCCGTACCTGAAAGACGCGTCGGAGGACGACCTCGTCTATATGACATACTTTACCGCCGGCCTTCGCGTTTACGACGTGCACGACCCCTTCGCGCCGAAAGAGACGGGTTGGTTCTTACCTTCGTTCGATCCCGCGGGGCCCTCACGAGGCCTGGAGGATGTGATCGTCGATACGCGCAACGTCGTCTATGCAAGCAATGGCCTGGGGCGCGGCGTCTGGCTTTTGCGTCCCACGGGCGATGGGGCCATATCAGAAACCAATACCAAGACCGGGAACTAGGATTTTCCACATTCAACCGGTAGGCGCGTCGGGCTGGTCAATGCCCGGCGCATCCCTTTTAAGACTGATCGGAAGGACCGATCCCGGCTGCGTCATCTAAAAAGAGAAGCCCAGTCGGCACGCAACTGGTCGGCATCCGCCATTGCGTGCCCCAGCCCGCTTAAGGCTTGCGCAACGGTGGCCACGAGCGCGGCATTGTCGGGCGCGATGCATCCGTCAGGCAAAAAGACATTGTTTTCGAAGCCGGTGCGTACATGGCCGCCCATGAGGACGGCAGCCGTCCCGCAAGCGGCTTCGCGCGGGCCGAAGGCGCAGACCATGAAATGCCGGAAGCGCGGCATGTCTGGTGCGAGAAATGGCAGCAGATCCGCGGGCGCTGAGCGCTGGCCTTCCGTGTAACGGCCAAGCACGTAAAGGACCGGCAGATCGTCAAAAGGCAGGATCCCGCGGGCCATCATCTCCTTGAGCTGCCGGACTTCATCCGGGTGATAGAGGATGATCTGCGGAAGGATATTTTCCTGTTTCATGAACGCCAAAAAGCGCGCGAATTCGGCCTCGTGCGAGGCCTGGGGCACCAATTCTTTCAGTGCGAGTGAGGCGGCTTCGGGCCGAACCTGACGCACAATCTCCATCTGCTCGGGCGGTTGATAACGGCCAACCGCTTCAGTCGTGATCTGAAGCACCAGCTTTTTCCCCACAGCCTTCCGCACGGCGCTGATCGCCTCCGCATAGGCCTCTGCCTCAAGAATGTGCCGGTCTTGTTTGTCGCGTACATGCATGTGGATCATCGCTGCCCCCGCATCGAGACACGCCGCCGCCGTGTCCGCCAGCTCTCTTGCCGTCAGCGGCAGGGCGGGATGGTCGGCTTTAGTGCGTCGCGCGCCATTGGGGGCGATTGCGATAGTGGCAGGTGCCGTCACGGGATCGGTTTGCATCACCGCATTCTCCATTCGTTGCAGACCGTGCAACATTTGTTGCATAGCTGGAATTGCCGGTCTAGGATGCTTCTCATGGATTGTGCGACTTTTGCCGCGGAGATCACAAGGTCGATCGGCACACTTCCCGGCCAGTTGGAAGTGGCGGCACGATATGTGCTGGAAAATCCTGGCGACGTGGCGCTTTTGTCCATGCGCGAGCAGGCGCGCCGCGCCGGCGTTCAGCCCTGGACCATGACGCGACTTGCAAAGCGTTTCGGATTGGATGGCTATGAGGCGGTGCGCGAGCTCCACGGAAAAGCGCTGAAGGAGCAGGCGCTCGGCTTTGCCGGAAGGGCCGGCGCGCAAATGGCGCGCCAGCGTGAGGCGGGCGGGCCGATGCTGGCCAAGGAAATTGCATCCGCAGCCGCCTGCCAGATCTTTGCGTTGGGCGAGGCGGGAGCGGCCCACACCCTTTTCGAAGCGGCTCAGGCCATGGCGCGGGCACGCCGGGTCTATTGCGTTGGTCTGCGCTCCAGCCGGCCGGTGGCCGAACATCTTGCCTATATGTTGAACTTCCTTGGCGAGAAGGCCGTCTACCTCGATTTCAGCGACGGTGTGGGACTAGACGCGCTTCGCTTTGCTACTCAGGACGACCTGGTCTTCGTGGTTACGGTCGCGCCCTATACGAGGGCGGCCGTGGAGGCGGCGCGGCATGCCCATGCCAGGAGTCTTTCGATCATTGCGCTGACCGACCGCCCGGCTTCGCCCGTTGCACGGCTTGCCCGTCATGCCATCCTGGTGGGAACCGAAAGTCCCTCATTCTTCCACGCCATGGCGCCTGCCTTTGCCGCAGTCGAGATCCTGGCGGCTCTGGTGGCCGGGGAGGGCGGCGACGCGGCTCTAGAGGTGATTGCCCGCACGGAGCGCCAGCTTTCCGACCTCAAGGTTCACGTTTTCGAATACGGGTCCGCGCATCGGCAAGGAAACCATTCATGACCTATATCTTGCATCGCCAGATTCATGGCCAATTGCCTGTCGCTGCGGGCGGCCGGGGTGTAAAGCTCTTCGACAGCGCGGGGAAGGAATATATCGACGCTTCGGGCGGGGCGGCGGTTTCCTGCCTCGGCCACAATCATCCTGATGTGGTGGCTGCGCTAAAACGCCAGGCCGAGAAACTCGCCTACGCGCACACGAGCTTTTTCACTAACGAGCCAGCCGAGGCGCTGGCCGAGAGGCTGGTAAAGGCGGCGCCGGAGGGTATCAGCCATGCCTACCTCGTATCAGGGGGGTCGGAGGCGAACGAGGCTGCGCTGAAGATGGCGCGGCAATTTTTTGTCGAGAAGGGCGAAGCGCAGAGGCGGCACATCATCGCCCGCCGCCAGAGCTACCACGGCAACACGCTGGGTGCGCTTGCTGCGGGCGGAAACGAGTGGCGCCGGGCCCAATTCCGACCGCTTTTGATTGAAACGCATCACATTGACCCTTGCTATGCCTATCGCTACCGGCAGCAAGGGGAAAGCGATGAGGAATACGGTCTGCGCGCTGCTCAGCAGCTGGAGGACAAGATCCTTGAACTCGGGCCTGATACGGTTATGGCCTTCATCGCCGAGCCGGTGGTGGGCGCCACTGCGGGCGCGGTGCCGGCCGTATCGGGCTATTTCAAGCGCATTCGCGATATCTGCGACCGCTACGGCGTGCTGCTTATCCTAGACGAGGTCATGTGCGGCATGGGCCGTACAGGTACGCTTTTCGCCTGCGAGGAGGACGGTGTTTCGCCCGATCTCGTCTCGATCGCCAAGGGTCTCGGTGGCGGCTATCAGCCGGTCGGCGCCGTGCTCCTCTCCCGCCAAATCTTCGATGCCTTTGCGCAGGGTTCAGGCCTTTTTCAGCACGGCCACACTTATATTTGTCACCCGATGGCCTGTGCTGCCGCTCTTGCGGTGCAGGAGGTGATCGAACGCGACAACCTGCTCGCCAATGTGCGGGAGATGGGAAGCTATCTTCGTGCGCGCCTTGAAGCACGATTCGGCAATCATGCCCATGTGGGCGATATCCGCGGCCGGGGACTTTTCCTTGGCTTGGAACTGGTCGCCGACCGCGCCACCAAGGAACCGTTCGACCCGGCACGCAAGATTCATGCAGGCGTGAAGAAGGAAGCTATGGCGCGGGGCCTTATGGTTTATCCTGCCGGAGGAACCATAGACGGCGCGCGCGGCGATCACGTGCTTCTTGCCCCGCCATTCATTCTGGACAAAGAGACGGCGGGTACCATCGTCGATCGCCTGGGAGAGGCAATCGATGCTGCGTTGGGTTAAAAAAAGATGCAAAGGGAGGACGCCGGAAGCCCATCCTGAACACTGAGGAATACATAAACAATCTGTTGCAACTTGCGGCAGAATGCGCAGTTTAGTCATCGGACTGGCTGGGGTGTAGCGAAACTGGCTCCTGCCAGCGCGATACGGGAAAAGGCCTGATGTTCTGCACGTGGCGCAGGCGCTGGCTTTCGCAATGCGAGGGCCGTTACGATATCGACGTGCATATCATTGTATAGGGATCTAGGGAGTCGCCATATGAAATCCAATCGAACACTCGGTCTTGGACTCGCCGCGGCCATGGTCGGTACGCTCCTGGCCGGCAATGCCGCTGCACAGGAGCAGCGTTTCGTATCGATCGGTACGGGCGGCGTAACCGGAGTCTACTATCCGGTCGGTGGCGCCATATGCCGTCTGATGAATCAGAACCGTCGTGAGCATGGCGTTCGCTGTTCGGTGGAATCGACCGGCGGCTCAGTCTTCAACGTGAACGCAATCAAGGGCGGCGACCTGGAGTTCGGCACGGTGCAGTCGGATGTTCAATACAATGCCTTCAATGGCGAGGCCGATTTCGCCGACGGGGGCGCGCACGAGAAGCTGCGCTCGGTATTCTCGCTCCATGCGGAGCCGCTGACGGTTGTGGCACGTGCCGATGCCGACATTTCCGACTTCGAAGGCCTCAAAGGCAAGCGGGTCAATATCGGGAATCCCGGCTCTGGCCAGCGTGCGCTGATGGACCTGCTCATTGCCGAAAAGGGCTGGACCAATGCCGATTTTGCTCTCGCGTCGGAGCTTGCTCCGGCGGAGCAGGCTTCCGCGCTGTGCGATAACAACATCGATGCCTTTGCCTACACGGTTGGCCATCCGGCCGGCGCTATCGAGGAGGCTACTACGACTTGTGACAGCGTGATCGTGCCGGTGGAAGGCGAACTGGTCGACAAGCTGGTCGAGGAAAATCCATACTACTTCAAGGCCGTTATCCCAGGTGGCATGTATCGTGGCACCGATCAGGACGTGAACACCTTCGGTGTGGGCGCTACGCTGGTGACTTCCGCAGATGTGCCGGAGGACGTCGTTTATACGCTGGTGAAGGCGGTCTTCGACAATTTCGACGACTTCAAGAGCCTGCATCCGGCGCTTGCCGGATTGACGCCCGAGCAGATGGTCAGCCAGGGCAATTCGGCTCCGCTCCATCCGGGTGCCGAGAAGTACTACGAGGAAAAAGGCTGGCTCAACTAAGCTGGCTTTCCAAGAGGGCGCCTGTGTGGGCGCCCTTCTTCGTTGCGCATGCGCGACAGCGCGCGATAGCTAACATGAAGTGCGCAATAACTAAAATTGATAATAAAAAGAATTTCGATCGGGAACATACAGATGGCCGAAAAAACGAAAAACGTGACGGGAGAACAAGCTCCACTTTCCGCAGACGATCTGCAGGATCTTGTCGCCTCCACTGATACCGGTGCTCGGGAGCCCTCCGGTATCGCAGGCTATATCATTGCCGGCGTGGCGCTCTGCTGGTCGCTGTTTCAACTCTATATCGCTTCGCCGGTGCCGTTCTCTCTTTCCTCGCTGACGGGTCTGCCCCTCGTTTTCAACGATACGCAGATACGCTCGGTGCACCTCGCTTTTGGCCTTCTGCTTGCGTTCCTGGCCTATCCTGCCTTTTCGAGCAGCCCGCGCGATCGCATCCCTGTGATCGACTGGATCCTGGCGATAGCGGCTGCATTCTGTGCTCTTTACATCTTTATCTTCTATCGCGAGCTTTCCGGCAGGCCGGGCGCATCCATCACCCGTGATTTGGTGGCCGCCGGGATCGGCATGGTCCTGCTTCTGGAAGCAACACGACGCGCGTTAGGTCCCCCCCTCATGGTGGTGGCCATTATCTTCCTGGCCTATGTCTTCTTCGGTTCTTCAACCGTTGTTCCGGATGTCCTGAGATGGGGCGGCGCCTCGTTTTCGCGCGCCATGGACCAGATGTGGCTCACGACCGGCGGCGTTTTCGGCGTTGCCATCGGGGTCTCGGCCTCGTTTGTCTTCCTTTTTGTGCTGTTCGGCTCGATGTTGGACAAGGCCGGGGCAGGCAACTTCTTCATCAAACTTGCCTTCGCATTTCTCGGTCATTTGCGCGGCGGTCCGGCGAAGGCCTCGGTCCTTTCCTCATTAATGACCGGAATGATTTCCGGCTCCTCCATCGCGAATGTGGTCACGACCGGCACCTTCACCATCCCTCTCATGCGCCGTATCGGCTATTCCGCCGAGAAGGCCGGCGCGATCGAGGTGGCAAGCTCGGTCAATGGGCAGATAATGCCGCCGGTCATGGGCGCGGCCGCTTTCTTGATGGTCGAATATGTCGGCATCCCCTATTCGGAGGTCGTCCGGCACGCCATCCTTCCGGCACTCATCACCTATATATCGCTGCTTTACATCGTGCATCTGGAAGCGGTGAAGAAGGACATGCCGGTGCTGCAGCGCCGCCAGAGCGGCCCGTTCTTCATGTCTCTGGTGCGCTCCCTTATCGTCTTCCTGTCCTTCGTTCTCGTCCTGATCGGCACCTACTGGCTGGTCAAGCTGGTAAGGATGGCTCTGCCGGGACTTTCGACGGAGATCTTGATCTTCCTTCTGCTGGGGGCGTATGTGGCCGCGCTTTGGTTCGCGGCCAAGGTACCCGACCTTGAACTGGACGATCCCAACGCACCGGTGGTGAAGATTCCCAGCGCCTTGGAGGTTGCCAAAACCGGCTTCCACTTCCTTTTGCCGCTCTTCGTACTTGTCTGGATGTTGCTGGTGGAGCACCGCTCGCCTGGGCTTTCGGCCTTCTACGCGGTCCTGCTGCTGATTGTGATCATGCTCACCCAGAAGCCGTTGAAGGCGTGGTTCCGCCGGTTGCAGACGCCGGAAATCCGTGCCGCTGCTCTGGAAGGCTGGTACGATCTCGGCAATGGTATGATCCTCGGCGCACGCAACATGATCGGCATCGCCTGCGCGACCGCCGCGGCGGGCATCGTCGTCGGCACCGTCACGCTCACGGGCGTCGGCCAGGTCATGGCCCAGTTCGTCGAGCTGCTTTCGGGCGGCAATATCTATCTCATCCTCATCTTCACCGCCATCATCAGCCTGATCCTGGGCATGGGGTTGCCGACGACGGCGAACTACATCGTCGTCTCCACCTTGATGGCGCCGGTGATCGTGAACCTTGGCGCCGCGAACGGCTATCTCATCCCGCTGATCGCGGCCCACATGTTCGTCTTCTATTTCGGCCTGATGGCTGATGTGACGCCGCCCGTTGGGCTTGCTTCCTTCGCCGCATCCGCCATTTCAAGGGCCGACCCGCTGCGCACCGGCGTTCAGGCGTTCTTCTACGAGATGCGCACCGCGCTCTTGCCGTTCGTCTTTGTATTCAATCAGGAACTCCTGTTGATGAACGTGACGCTGCTGGGCGCGATCTTCGTGTTTATCAAGTCGACAATTGCGATGCTGCTCTTTGCCGCCGCGACGCAAGGCTTCTTCATGACCAAGTCGCGCCTATGGGAATCGGCAGCGCTTCTGCTCGTTACAGCCGCGCTCCTCCGGCCGGGCTTCTTTCTCGATTTCGTGCAGCCGCCCTATGAGCAAATCGAGCCACAGCGGCTTTTCGAGGTCGTGGAGCAGCTTCCGTCTGATTCAGAGGTGCGTGTGCTGATCAGGGGCCCGAGCTTTGAAGATCCTGACCAGACATTGGAGCGCACGATGGCCTTCAATCTCGGCGAGGCGGGGCAGGATGGGCAGATGCGTTTCGAGGAGGCCACGGACCTGCCGGCGCGCATTGAGAGCGGCTCGGTCATTCTTGATGAGCCGCTGGACCTGAACAGCCTGTCCGGCCGCACCCTGTCCAATATGGATTTCTATGCTGATGAGCCGGTGCAGGTCGTGGCTTTCGAAGTGCCCGCGGAACGCATGCCGAGGGAGGTCTTCTATATACCCGCCGTGTTTATCCTCGGGCTGGTCATGTTCCTGCAGCGCCGGCGCGGCGGTACGCTCGCCGGCAATCCTGTCCCGCAACCCGCCTGAGAAGAAGCAATGTACAAGGACATACTCCTCTCCATCGATCTCGGCCATGCGGAAGACGAGCTGCGTGCGGTCAATACCGCTGTGGAATACGCCCGCTCATTCGGCAGCCGTCTGCACGTAATGACCGTCGTGCCCGATTACGGGATGTCTATTGTCGGCGGCTTCTTTCCCAAGGAGCATGAGCAGAAGGCGATCGAGCACGCGAACGAGGCGCTGCACGAATTCACCAAAGAAAACGTGCCCTCTGAGATCAAGCACCGTCACATCGTAGGCCACGGCTCGATTTATCGCGAGATCCTGCGCTATGCGGGGATCGTGAAGGCAGATCTGATCGTATTGTCGGCCAAGAGGCCGGGACCGGAAGACTACCTGATCGGCCCCAATGCAGCGCGGGTCGTTCGCCACGCCATGATTTCAGTACTGGTTGTACGGTAGCGCGAGCGGCTTGCCTGAAAGGCGGCCGATCGTCGATCAGCCATGTCCCTAAAAGCTGGCGAAAGAAATATCACGCAGCCTGCGCAAGGGTGTTGCCGCGGCCCCCGTTTTGCCGTTCAATGGCCTCCTGGCGGGTGCGAGGAAACTGGATGCGCGACGAGGGCGCTTTTCACTTTCTGGACGGCGGCGGATCAATGGCCGCAGCTATACGAGGCCATAACTGGGCATCGACTTCCCTGGGGCCTATCGACAGGTGGGACGCAGCCCTCAGGATCGCCGTGTCTATGATGCTGAATTCCAGCTTCCCCGGATGCATCTTCTGGGGGCCGGACTTCATCAGCATTTACAATGATGCCTTTAAGCCGATTCTGGGGGAGAAGCCGAAGGCCCTTGGTAGACCGCTCCGGGAGGTTTGGAGCGAAATATGGCCCACGGTCGGCCCAATTGCGCAGAAGGCTTACCGTGGCGAGGCGACATTCAGCGAGGATTTTCCGGTAGTCATAAACCGGCATGGTTATCCGGAGGAGGCGTGGTTCACTTTCTGCTATAGCCCCGTCCGCGACGAAAAGGGACATATTGCAGGGATATTGGCCACCGTCTCGGAGACGACAAATAAGGTCCGGGCCGAACAGAAGCTGCATTTGCTCAACGCCGAACTTTCTCATCGGATGAAGAACCTGCTTGCAATGGTTTCCGGCCTGGCCGGACAGACGCTCCAGTTCGCCGCTTCGAAAGAAGAGGCGCACAGAACGCTCGTGCAGCGCTTGTCGGTGCTGGCTGAAGCACATTCGGTGCTCATGGAAGGAAGGCGTAGCCGAGCGCCAATGAGGGCTGTCATCGAACGGGCATTGTCGCCGTTCAGATCGGGGCGGGGGCGGATATCGATTGACGGCGCGCCGCTGGACCTTTCCGACAAGCAAGCGCTGTCACTGGCGCTCGCGATTCACGAACTCGCCACCAACTCCATCAAATATGGCGCTCTTTCGGCCCCGGCGGGAGAAGTTGCAATCTGCTGGAAAGCAGGCGACGTCGGCACAGAGGATGAATTCAAGCTGGTCTGGATCGAGAAAGGAGGGCCGCCCGCCAAAGAGCCTTTGCGAGCAGGCTTCGGCACGCGGCTAATCGGGGAGGTGCTAGCCGCCGACTTCCGAGGCAAGGTGTCGCTCACCTATCCGCCCGAAGGCTTTCGCTGCGAACTGGCGACTCGCATGAGGGAGCTTGATTCGCCCGACAGCCCTGAATCGGATCCTCGCTTGCTGGCGCCGGCACCGAGCGTGCCGGCCACCCACTGAATATCCCCGCTCAATTGCTGCAAGCACACTGATGCGGCGCGGGCATGTCGCTTGGACAAGCGGCGGAGCTTCCGTTCGCCTTTCTCTTGCGTTCATCTGATTATTTACTGCGCATGATCGATCCCAGCCGGGCTCGGTCGGTCACCTTGAAATCGAACACAAGAACCCCTCCGTCGGCCAGATAGGGACCGACGAACTCCTTGAATTTCTGGTGCTGGGGATCGAAATACCGGGTCTCTTTTACGACAGGCGCTCCAACATAATAGTTCCGGTCCCCTTCGGAGCTGAATGTAACGACGAAGGCTTCCTCGAAACCGCCTGCTACGCCTTCTCCGCTGCTTTGTTTGCCGGATTCGATCACAACGATGTAGGGCTTGCCGTTACGCGTCGCCGACTTGGCCAGGTCCATGAACCGGCTCCTGATTTCTTCTCGCTGCTTTTCCGTGGTTCCGGCCTTGTAGCGGAAGAGGACGATGTGCCGGATAAGGCCAGGCTTGTAGTCAGGGCTGGTGAAGGTGGCCGCGCCCACTTCGCGAATCTCGTTATCCAAAATCTGACGCGCCGGAACGCTCTCAGCGGCATAACCCGGACCAATCATGGATACTGAAACCAGAAGGGTTGCTATAAGCTTTTTCATATTCACTCCAAACGTAATAAACTATACAAATTCCATTTTACTACTCATACGATATGAGAAATGGATTGCCGTTTTCTCAAAAAAGTTGCGAGGCATTTAGGAAAACTATTCTTCAGAAAAGTGAGCCTTGCTTTCCGGGCTCTCGTGCAGGAGCGCTTTTCCGGTTCGTATTCGAGGACTTCCCGGTTGAGATCGCCCCTATGTTGCCGTCCGCAAATTGCAGGCGTAGCGTCTCGCCCGGCTTCACATCGCTCGCGCGCTTAAGCGGCCTGTCTTCGCCATCCCGCACCAGCGCGAAACCGCGTTCCAGAACGCTTTTATAGGAAAGCGATTCCGCGAGCCTGACCGCCTGCTCATAAACCGTCCTCGCGCGTTCCACCCGGAGGGAAACTGCGCGGTCCTTCCGCGCTATGGCTATCTTTAGGCGCTCGCCGAGAGTTGTTATTCGCTGCAGCGTCACGCGCGGGCTGACGCGTGCGGCATCGCGGTCGAAACGGGCGCGGCGATGGCGCACCAGGCCTTGATAGACGAGGGGCAGCCGCTCACCGCATTGGTTGGCATCGCGCCTTGCCTGTGCGATCCGCCGGTCGAGCGTGGCGATGGAAACCCGGACGGCGTTTAGATGCAGGCGCTTGCCTTGCGTGGAGGTTTGCAGCGCACGGCCCAGCCTGCCTGCCGCTTCGTCGAAGCGTCGCCGCGGCAATGCAAAGAGCTGGTCAGGGGAGGGGAGCGCACGCGCCAGACTGCGCGTCTCCTGCCGCCGCCGGTCGAGACAACGGGATATGGCGCCCTTAAGCCGGGCGGAAAGGCGCGCGATATTGGCCTCCAGTTCCGCTTTCACCGGCACGGCCATTTCGGCGGCGCCCGTCGGGGTCGGTGCGCGCCGGTCGGCGGCAAGGTCTATGAGCGTCCAGTCCGTCTCGTGCCCGACCGCCGAGATCAACGGAATCGCGGATGCGGCGGCGGCGCGCACAACCGCCTCGTCATTAAAGCCCCACAGATCCTCCAGGCTGCCGCCGCCGCGCGCGACGATAAGGATATCGGGTCGCGGGATTGTCCCGCCCGGCTGAAGCGCATTGAAGCCTGAGATCGCGGCGGCAACTTCCGCGCCGGTAGTCTCTCCCTGGACCCGCACAGGCCAAACGACGACATGGACGGGAAACCGGTCGGTGATGCGATGAATGATATCCCTGATAACGGCACCGGTTGGCGAGGTAACGACGCCGATCACATGCGGCATGAAAGGCAGCGGCCGTTTTCGGCTCTCCGCAAACAACCCTTCTGCGGCCAGCTTGCGCTTCCGCTCCTCCAGGAGCGCCATCAGAGCGCCGGCCCCGGCCGGTTCAAGACTCTCGATGACGATTTGATATTTTGACGAGCCCGGAAAGGTGGTGAGGCGGCCTGTCGCGATCACCTCCAGCCCTTCCTGTGGAGGAAAGCGCAATCTGGCGAAAGTGGTTTTCCAGATCACCGCTTCCATACGTGCCCGCTCGTCCTTGAGCGAGAAATAGCAATGGCCTGATGAATGGGCTCCACGGAAACCGGAGATCTCGCCACGCACGCGCACATGTCCGAAGGTATCTTCGATCGTGCGCTTCAGTGCATGCGAGATCTCGCTCACCGAATATTCGGCGACATTGCTGAGCGAATCGTCTTTTTTTGCTTCTTCCATTTTTCGATTGAGCAGCCTGCCGCTTCCAGCGTCAACAAGTTCTAAGCCGCCGACGGACCTCCCACCGGCCACCGGCTATCGCGGGACGTCACGGCAATTGTGCTCCAGAAACTCACCACCCCGGTAGCATGTGGCTGGGTCGCAAGCGCTTACCCCGTTTCATGCGATGCGAGAAGGCGGTAAAATCGAGGCCTTCCGTCTCCTCCACCACGGAAAGCGGCATGGAGATGTTGTCCAGGCTTTCCGAAATGTGGCGTGCAAGCGCGTCCACGAGCTCGGTCTGGTTCGTGCGTCCTCGCATGATGCCGATATGGCAGTCCGGCAGCTTTGGGAAGCCGTCCTTTTCCGCGAGAATCCGCATTCCGGGTCTGAGTGTGCATTCCGGAAGGACGGAGATCGCCGCTCCAGACAGAACCGCAGCGGTGATCACGGTTGCCGAGAAGCTTGTAAAAAGGATTCGATAATCGCGGTTGATTTCGCGCAACGTATCGCAGGCAAGCCGTCGCCAATTGCAGGTTGGCCGTCCAAAAGCCATTGGCAACACTTCACGCTCATGGGTGGAGTGATTGGCCGAACCGACCCACAAGAGCGGCTCGCGCCGCACTGTCTCTGCCCCTTCCTGATCCGTCACCAGGGCAAGATCCACATTGCCTTGCCGGACGTGGTGCACCAGGTTGGCAGTCGGCTCGCAAAGAACCGACATCTCCACACGCGGGTTGGAGTGGGAGAAGCGGGCCATAATCTCCGGCAGAAAACGCTCGGCATAATCATCGGGCATGCCGATCCGCACATGTCCCTCAAGGCTGTCGTCATCGAAGGCAGCCAGCGTTTCGCGATTGAGGCGCAGGAGCCTCCGGGCGTAGAGGAGCAGCCGCTCGCCATCGTCGGTCAGCCGGTTCGAACGGCCGTCTTTCTCGAAGAGCGGCTTCCCTACCCGCTCTTCGAGGCGCCGCATCTGCATGGACACTGCCGATTGTGTTCGATGAACCTCTTCCGCCGCTCGCGTGAAGCTTCCCGTGTCCGCAATGGCGATAAAGGTCGCAAGCTGGTCGAGATCGAGCGGCGCCGACATGGCGGCCTCCTATAAAGGACATTGATGGAAAAGATTAAAAACATTCGTTCGACTAATCAATACCCTTATGAGAGAAGGGCACCGTTCCTGAGTAGGACGGCAGAATGTTCGTCGCGGTAGACCCTTTCCGCGCGACCCATTCGTCGTTTCCAAAAAGCCGCTATTCAGAAATGGCTAAAGGAGATTGCCATGCGTGCAGAACAGACAATCGCGCCGATCACCACCGCCAGGCCGGGTATTGTACTGCGTCTCGCGCGCACGGTATCCGACATGCTGCGCTTGTGGTCGAACCGGCGCGCAATGCGCAGATTGAGCGAGCTCTCGGATTGGGAACTCGTGGATATCGGCCTTACCCGCGAGGATATCACGCGAGCCTATGACGGACCCATCTTGAATGATCCGACGCGGCACCTTGAACAGATCGTGCGTGCCCGCGCCAATGAGGAATGCGTGATACGCCGCCGACCCTGATCAACCGTTCATGCAGGCATTTACTCCCATCACGCCGGTTCCCCCCGGCTGCCTGCAACCTGCCCGGCTCTCTGGAGCCGGGCTTTTTTATTGGGCCGATCCTGATTCGTCCTCTTCGTCCTCCGCCGGGCGGCCGGGAATGACATAAGACCCCGATAGCCATCTATTCAGGTCGATGTCTTTGCAGCGTTTGGAACAAAACGGATAGAACTCGCGCGACGAGGGTTTGCCGCATTCAGGGCAGGGCCGCTTGGGCCGCAGCGGCGTGATCTTTTCAGCCTTTTCAGTCGCACCAGCCATAGGTCAGACTTGTGTCCCCGCCGGCCAGTTCAGATAGGCTTTGAACCCGTCGGCGGCAAGTAAGCTTACCGTTTCATGGAGTGGCAAGCCCACCACATTCGTATAGGAACCGACCAGCTTGACGACGAAGGAGCCGGCCAGGCCTTGAATGGCGTATCCGCCCGCTTTTCCCCGCCATTCCCCGGAGGCGATATAGGCTTCCAGTTCTTCGCGGGAGATACGCTTGAAGCGCACGCGCGTTTCCACCAGCTTGTGCCGAAGCTTACCGGTTGGGGTGAAAAGGCATATGCCGGTATAGACCCGATGCGAACGGCCCGAAAGAAGACGGAGACAGTTTGATGCCTCATCGGCGATCTCCGTCTTCGGCAATATGCGCCGCCCGACAGCCACCACCGTATCTGCCGCAAGCACGAAGGAATCGCGTTCTTCGCCGTCCTTCCTCAGTCGCTCCAGTGCCTTTTCGGCTTTGCTGCGTGCGAGTCGCTTTGCCAGCGAACGTGGGTGCTCCGCCTTCAGCGGCGTTTCGTCGATTTCCGCCGGAACAAGCCGATTCGGCTCCAGCCCCGCCTGTTGCAGGAGCTGCACCCGCCGGGGCGAAGCCGACGCAAGGATAAGTTTGGTGGGTGCGCTCATTGCCCTGCTAGATAACGCAGCTATTTGAAGCGATAGGTGATCCTGCCCTTGGTCAGGTCATATGGCGTCATTTCCACAAGAACCTTATCGCCAGTCAGAACGCGGATGCGGTTCTTGCGCATGCGGCCCGCAGTATGTGCGATAATCTCATGGTCGTTCTCGAGCTTTACGCGGAACATAGCGTTCGGCAAAAGCTCGGTGACAACACCGGGAAATTCCAGGACTTCTTCCTTCGGCATCCGATACCTTCATTTTGGCGGCACAGTCGACTTGGCCGGTTCTTTCACCGTTGCAGAGCTCGGGAGATTAAGGGACCAAGCCGAAATCGCGCGGAACCTAGCCCATCCTCCACCATTTGTGAACAAGCAACAGTCATGTTTCGTCAGTGAATGCCAGCCCGAACCTTTCGGCTATTTGCACGGCAATCGCGTTTCGCACGTCCCGGTAGGCGGCCATGATCTGATCCCGCGTCCCCTCGACCGCGGAAGGATCGAGTGTCGGCCAGTACTCCACCTCGACAGGCATGGTGCGTGTGAGCTCCAGCGCGGCGTGGTGCGCTTCCGGTGCCAGTGTGACGATGAGATCGAAAAACGTATCCTCCAGTTCCTCCAGCCGGCGCGGCACCCAGTTCTCCAGAGCAAGGTTTTCTTCCGCCAGCACCGAGTCGACAAAGGGATCGCGCGGCCCTTTGCGCACGCCCGCCGAGGCAATGAATATAGATTTCGGCAGCATCTGCTTTGCAAGCGCTTCGGCCAAGGGCGAGCGGATGGAATTGCGCCCGCAAAGAAAGAGCACCGAATGTGGCCTCGCGTCTCTCACACCCGATGGCCTTATGCCTGGATGGCCTCCGGAAAACTGCGATGTCATGGTCATCTTCGCCAATGCAACACGCAGATCAAGGTGAAGAGCCGCCGGGCCGTGTTGAAATCCACCTCGATCTTTCCATTGAGGCGATCCATCAATGTCTGTGATCCCTCATTGTGGAGCCCGCGTCTTCCCATGTCTATCGCTTCGATCTGGCTCGGCGTGGCGGATCGGATAGCCTGGTAGTAGCTTTCGCAAACGAGGAAATAATCCTTAACGATGCGCCGGAATGGCGTGAGAGAGAGCATGTGGGTGACGACGGGATCGCCACCCTCTCTCGTCACACTGAGCGCCAGGCGCGAGTCGATCAGCGAGATCTTCAGCTTGTAGGGGCCGCCCGCCCGATCGCCCACAGGATGAAACGTATTTTCCTCGACGAGGTCGAAAATGGCGACCGCACGTTCATGTTCCACATCGGGCGGTGCGCGCCCGACGGTCTCGTCCAGCTCGACATCGATGAGGCGTGCCTTGGCTGAACTCCGCTCGCCCATCGGTTTACCTTGGCAGCCTCTAGGTATTGAGCCGTATCGAGACGGAACGGCCATGCGCCTCCAGGCCTTCAGCCTTCGCGAGAGCGATTGCGGCCGGGCCCAGTACCCGCAGCTGATCCGCGCCGAGCCGAAGTATCGACATGCGCTTCATGAAGTCGAGCACGGAAAGGCCTGAGGAAAAGCGTGCTGAGCGGGCCGTCGGCAATACGTGGTTGGATCCGCCCACATAGTCCCCGATGACCTCAGGCGTGTGGCGGCCGATAAAGGCCGCCCCCGCATTGCGGATACGCGAAAGCAGCACTTCGGCATTCTCCGTCGCCAGCTCCAGATGCTCCGGTGCGATCCGATCAACGAGTTGAGGCACTTCCTCGAAGCTGCGGACGAGAATGACTGCCCCGAAATCACGCCAGCTCGCGCCCGCGATTTCCGACCGGGAAAGCCGCGTAAGCTGCCGCTCCACCGCATCGGACACCGCTTCAGCGAAGTTTGGATCGTCCGTCATGAGGATCGATTGCGCCGCTGCATCATGTTCAGCCTGGGCCAGAAGATCGGCCGCGATCCAGTCAGGATCGTTGTCACGGTCCGCGACGACCAGCACTTCGGAGGGGCCGGCGATCATATCGATACCGACCTGTCCGAAGACCTGCCGCTTTGCGGCGGCTACATAGGCATTTCCTGGGCCGACGATCTTGTAGACGGGGGCGATGCTCTCCGTTCCATAGGCAAGCGCAGCCACGGCCTGTGCGCCGCCGATCCGGTAGATCTCGCTCACGCCCGCCAGATCAGCCGCAACCAGCACAAGAGGATTGATCTCGCCGTTCGGGGAGGGGACCGTCATCACCACGCGCTCGACGCCGGCCACACGGGCCGGTATCGCATTCATGAGCACCGAGCTTGGATAGCTGGCGAGCCCGCCAGGCACATAAAGGCCCACGGCGGTAATCGGCGTCCATCGCCAGCCGAGTTCCACCCCGAGCGGATCGGTGTAGCGCGCATCGGCAGGAAGCTGGCGGCGGTGGTGCGCCTCGATACGGTCCTGCGCGAGCTTCAAGGCTTCAAGCGTCTCGGGATCCGTCTTCCCGTATGCCGCCTCGATCTCCTCGCGCGAAACGCGCATTTGGATCTGCGCAGGATCAAAACGATCGAACCGCCTGGTATAGTCAGCCACGGCTGAATCGCCTTCAGCCCGCACGCGGGCGATAATCTCCCGCACGGCGGTGTCTACTTCCTCGGAAACCTCGCGTTTGGTCGACAAGAAGGCGGCGAAAGCCGTTTCAAAGTCCCTCTCGGCGGTGGAAAGTCTCATCGGCATGCGTGCGCCCTCAATTGCTGTGCCGGGGGCGAACCGGCGTTTCCCAGGCCGCACCTAAATCGCTCAGCCGCGCCTCAATGCACTCCACCTCGAGCTGGATCGTGGCCCCGCCGGAAAAGTCGAGCTCGACCGTTCCCGATGGCGTTTCACCCGGTAAAAACCGGACGGCCAGCAACGAAAGCACTTCTTCCGGCTTAGCCATATCGATGCCGGCGGAGCGGACTGTCAGCACGCGGTCAAACGAAAGTGCGGAAAGCCGCCGCTGGTGAGGCTGCCGGCGGAAGAAGAAGCCTTGCCCTTTGTTTTCCCAAACGAAGCGCCGCATGGCGAGAGTGAAACGCTTTTCGCGCTTTTGGTAGGTGATCTCTCCCACCTTCATTACCGCGTCCTGAACATGCGCGGAAATGATGTTCAGATCTTCCTCATCGAGTGCGGCGAGCTTCAACAGTTCCATCACTCCACTCATATTCCGGGCCGGCGGACCGGTCGGTAGCTCCTGCTGCGGCGGTCAGCCGGAAATGCGCTCGATGTCAGCGCCGCAGCTGGACAGTTTTTCCTCCAGCCGCTCAAAACCGCGATCGAGGTGATATACGCGATTGACGGTGGTTTCGCCCTCGGCTGCCAGGCCTGCGATTAGGAGAGACACCGACGCCCGCAGGTCGGTCGCCATTACGGGCGCACCTTTCAGCCGGTCCACGCCCTCCACGACGGCCTCTTGCCCGGATAGTGAAATGCGCGCGCCGAGGCGCGCCAACTCCTGCACGTGCATGAAGCGGTTCTCGAAGATCGTCTCTGTGATCCGTGAGTTGCCCTTGGCCTTTGTCATCACGGCCATGAATTGAGCCTGCAGGTCGGTGGGAAAGCCGGGGAACGGCTCGGTCGTGATGTCGACCGGGCTGATGCCGTTGCCGTTGCGCCTGATCCTGATTCCGGTATTGGCTCGGGTGATTTCCGCCCCGGTCTGTTGAATGACATCGAGCGCGGTTTCAAGAAGATCGGCCCGCGCCCCTTCAAGCATTACGTCGCCACCCGCCATGGCGACCGCCAACGCATAGGTGCCGGTCTCGATCCGGTCCGGAATGATGCGATGGCGCGCGCCGGAAAGGCTGGTGACGCCTTCAATGGTGATTGTCGGAGTGCCGGCACCGGATATCTTAGCGCCCATGGCGTTGAGGCAGTCGGCAAGATTGACGATCTCCGGCTCTCTTGCGGCATTTTCCAGCACCGTCTGCCCCTTTGCGAGTGACGCGGCCATCAGCAGGACATGGGTGGCGCCAACCGACACTTTCGGGAAACGGAACCGCGTCCCAACAAGGCCGTCCTTCGCCCTCGCGATCACATAGCCGCCTTCGATATCGATCGCAGCTCCCAGGCTGCGCAGGCCCTCGATGAAAAGATCCACCGGGCGCGTGCCAATGGCGCAACCGCCTGGCAGCGAAACCTTCGCCTCACCCATCCGCGCCAGAAGCGGGCCAATAACCCAGAAGCTCGCCCGCATCTTGGACACGAGTTCATACGGAGCCGTCGTGTCGACGATGCTGCGAGCGGTGAAATGGACGGTGCGCGAATAGCCCTTGTCCTGGTTCTCGCGCCTGCCATTGACGGAGTAGTCCACGCCATGATTGCCGAGAATGCGGATCAGTTGCTCTACATCAGCAAGATGCGGGACATTTTCCAATGTCAGCGTATCGTCAGTCAGAAGAGAAGCGATCATCAGCGGCAGCGCGGCATTCTTCGCCCCGGAAATCGGGATCGTTCCATTGAGCTCGCTGCCCCCGCGGATGCGTATGCGGTCCATGAATGTCTCTTTCCCGGGAGAGAGGGAATCCCGGTGTTGAGGGTTGCTGATCTTGCCTCTCCTAGAGCAACCCCGCGGCCGGTTCAAGAAAATGCGTCCGCTGCGTTCCTTGAGCCGAATTCAGTTCTGCCCGGTTTTCCCAGCCGATGGAATTCCGTCTGCCCGCTCATCGGCGTTGCCGCTGCGGCGCGAGCGGGCCTGGGCCTTTCTGCGCGCCAGATTGGCCTTGAGTTCGGCAGCAAGGCGCTTCTCCCGCTCCTTCTTGGTCTCCGTCTTTTCCTTCGTTGTCACTTCTGGCTCCTTTCAGTTTCCCACCTCGGCTTGGCGCTGAAGCGATCTGCACATCCTCCTATATATAATGGAGCTAGCGCTTGCGCTGCGGCGATCGATATGGCAGAAGGCCGCCCGAACGCGACGCTGCCGTAGCTCAGTGGTAGAGCACTCCCTTGGTAAGGGAGAGGTCGACAGTTCAATCCTGTCCGGCAGCACCATTTTTCCTCTACCAATTAAGCTCTTACGGAACGCGGGCCTAACCGGCACCGGGCTTTTCAACGTGCCAAATCAAACGAATCCTCGGCTCTGCTGGTGCAAAACTAGTGCAGCCGAACTGATGCCAAACAAGATACCGCCTTTAAGGCGGGGCTGATTTCCAGCTTCCGGAGCTGACGATTCTCCTCGCGACCAGGCGTCGAAGATGAGCGCCTTTATTCCCCCAGCGGCAGAGTGATCAACGTGACGGCGATGACGGCAAGAAGAAGGCCGGCTCCCTGAAACAGGGTAATTCGCTCGCCGAAGAAGAAAAGCGCCACCGCGTTCACCGCAACAAGCTGCACGACGGCCGAGAGGCTGAGCGCGATTGCCATTCCAACATCGCGGATCAGCCTCAGCATAATGAGGTTGCCGATCGTATAGAGCACCAGCGTGAGTATGAGCCAGACGAAGTTGTCGTTTGAAATAGCCCAGTTCTTGGCTGAGCTGGCAGCTGCGATGAAGATCATCGTGGAGAGTGTTAGAAGCGCAAAGCTTGTGGGGGACATGGGCCATCCATTTCATGCGGGATGGCTGAAAATAACGGGACCTCCCATCGGTGGATAGGGAGGATGGCGCTTTGCTATTCCAAGGCCCCGCTCCCACAATCGCTTGCTGGAGCAGGGCCTTGGGTAAGCCGGTCCGGGGGGCGGGAGGACCGACATCGCTTGCCGCAGGCGTGCGGCATTATCAGGGTTCCAAGGTCCCGCTCCAGCCAGTCGCTTGGAGCGGGACCTTGGTAAGAGTCGGTCCGGGGGGCGGGAGGACCGACATTGCTTGCCGCAGCCGTGCGGCACTATCAGGGGTTCCAAGGCCCCGTTTTCAGACAATTGCTTGCCCGAACGGGGCCTTGGACCAAGCCAGTCCGGGGGGCGGGAGGACCGGCTATCGCTCATGCGCAGCGCTAAGGGCTGCCAAGCTTCCTCTTCCTGGTACCTGAGATGCCAAGCCGAGGAGGCAGGGTAAGCCGGCCCGGAGCTCGAGTGGGCCAGCTTTCTTCATACCGCTCGAGCAGGCGTTGTCTGCACCTCCTCACGTGGGAACGCCCGTACAGAGTCATTTTTGCCCTTCGGGCATCGCTCCGTGCTTGGCTGAAGTCATGCCACCAAAGAAACGACTTCTTTCGTTGCCCTGGTGCATTGTTGTCTTCCTGGTGCATCTTGATCGCCTTGAGTTGCGGCAGTTCGATCTGACGCACCCCTTATGGCCCGATTCACCGCTTATATTTAAATAGCCCACAACTATAACTTGAAAAAATTTTCAGGCCGGAATCGATTATAATCTCGCTGCTTCTGCAGTGCGCGGAGAGCGCCTCTTCGGCAGGTTCACTTTCATACACTTACCTCCAACCAGCTGGGCTGCTGTCGAATTTCCAAGAGGGAGTTCCTATTTGAGCTGCATCGAAACCTTGGGACAGATATGACCGAAGCACAACAAAGGCGCGCACTCCTCCTCGTCAACAACAAAGCTCGCCGTGGCCAGGAAGCGATCGAGCCGGTCATGCAGCGCCTTCAGCAGGGCGGTCTGTCGGTCGCCTTCGAGCCATTCGAAGCGCTCCCCGAGATCGCGCGCGATATCATGCGCCTGCGTAAGCGGGCTGATCTTATCGTCGTGGGCGGTGGTGACGGCTCCGTCTCCTCGGCCGCGCTCGCTGTGATGGAAAGTGGCCTCCCGATGGGCATTATTCCGCTGGGGACGGCCAACGATTTGGCTCGCACTCTCGACATACCCATGGACTTGACGGCGGCCGCCGATGTGATCGTCAAGGGCAAGGAGCGGCGGGTCGACGTTGGCACGGTCAATGGGCACGCCTTCTTCAATGTAGCCAGCATCGGACTCAGCAGTGAACTGGCCAAGGGGCTGGATCCGGCATTGAAAAAGCGTTTCGGCCGGTTCGGCTATGCCGTCGCCGCACTGCGCGTTCTGGCGAAGTCGGGACACTTCAAGGCCCGTATCGTGGAGAAGGGCCAGGCGATCGAGGTCGATACCTATCAGATAGCGGTCGGCAACGGCGTACATTACGGTGGCGGCAATGTCGTTCAGGAAGACGCCGAGATCGACGACGGCCATCTCGATCTTTACAGCCTCGAGATGAAAAATCTCTGGAAGCTCGCATTGATGTTGCGCTCCTTCCGCACGGGCAAACATGGTGCGTGGAATGAGGTGCGGACGGCGAAATGCGTGGAATTCGATATCGAGACGGAGGCACCCATGCCCGTCAATGCCGACGGCGAAATCGTGACCTCCACGCCAGCGCATTTCAAAGTGCATCCCAAGGCGATCTCGGTTTTTGCTCCTTAATGCGGCCGTCAACCGCGCATGGCCATCTCGAGCACGCGGAAGATTCTCTCGTCCTTTGACTGAGCGACATTGAAGCGCAGGAACCCGTTCGCCGAATGTGAGAGGCTGAAAGCGTTTCCGGGTGCAAGCACGACATTTTCGGAGAGGGCACGGCGCGCGACCGCCGCCGCGTCGATTCCTTCGGGAAGCCTGCACCAGAGAAAAAGGCCACCTTCAGGTTTTACCCATGGCTCTATACCGAGGGGCTTAAGCCGTGTGATCGTTTCCTCCATCGCGCTTGCCAGGCGGGTACGCAGGGCTTCGAGGTGTCGGCGGTAGGTTCCGTCTTTGAGCAACATCAAGACGAGCTCGGCCGAGAGACGCCCTCCGCCAAAACTGGTAGCTACTTTCAGGTCGGCGAGATCTTCGATCCACCGGCGGGGCGCCGCGATAAAGCCGCACCGAATCGAGGCCGAAAGGGTCTTGGAGAAGCTCCCGATATGCACCACCCGTTCCAGGCCGTCGAAGGCCGCGAGCCGCGGCGCGGGCTTCCACTCGAAATCGGCGAAGATATCGTCCTCGATGATGGTGAGCCCGCTATCTTCCGCAAGCTTCAGGATCTTGTGGGCTGTCACGGGTGAAAGCGTTACGCCGGTCGGGTTCTGCAGAGCGGAATTGGTGATGTAGAGCCGTGGCCGGTGTTCCTCCAGGGCTTTGGCGAACTGAGCAATGTCGGGGCCGTTCGGCGTATAGGGCACTCCGACCGGCTTGGCGCGATGCGCCCGCAAGAGAGCATGAAAATTGAAGTAGCAGGGGTCGTCCACGATCACCGCATCACCGGGCTCTAAGAGAAACCGGCAGAGAAGGTCGATAGCGTGGGTTCCCGACTCGGTGAGGATGATCTGCTCTGGCGCAGCTTCTATTCCGTGATCCGCCATTCGGCGGGCAAGCAGCACACGCAGCGCAGGCAGGCCGAACGGCGTGCCGTAATCCGCCAAGGTGGAAGTGTCGGCGCGGGAAAGCGCGCGCAGCGCCTTGCGCAATGCTTCCTCCGGCATCCAGGATGCGGGGAGCCAGCCGCAGCCTGGTTTCAGCACGTCCTCCCCGCTGGCCAATGATTGGCGCGATATCCATAAGGGGTCGATCTCTCGGTCGAGCTTGGGTCCGATTTCGGCAAGCGAGAGCGGCGCGAGCGGTGCGGTGACATAGAATCCGGAGCCGGGGCGCGAACGAATGATGCCTTCGGCCACCAGCCGTTCATAGGCTTCAACAACCGTCGAATTCGAAACCTGCAGAGTTTTCGCGCAGGCCCGAACCGAGGGAAGGCGTGCGCCGGGCGACAGGCTGCGTGAGGCGATGCGGTTCCGGACTGCGTCCATCACCATGTCGACCAGCCTGCCGCCATTCGCCGTTCGGTCGAGACGCTGTTCCATACTGTACTGCTCCCGTGAGAGAACAGTTTTAGCAAATTGTACCGCCCTGTCTCTGGAAAAGTTCGTGCCCGTTTCGGATGCAAGGGGCAAAATGGAGATGTCGATGCAACGGGCGAACGGCTGGATCAACGGATTTGTCGGAGTTCTGATCTTCAGTGGTTCGCTTCCAGCCACGCGTGCCGCGGTGGCGGGTTTTGATCCCTTGTTCCTGACGGTAGCCCGGGCTTCCATTGCGGGCCTCCTTGCCCTGGCGCTGCTTTGCCTGTTTCGCCAGGAGCGGCCGGAAAGACGCGATTTGCGTTCCCTGCTGGTCGTGGCGCTCGGGGTCGTCGTTGGCTTTCCGCTTCTGACGGCGCTTGCCTTGAGGCAAATCACCTCGGCTCACTCCATCATGTTTATCGGGCTCCTGCCTCTCGCCACGGCGATCTTTGGCGTTCTTTGCGCGGGAGAGCGGCCGCGATTTTCCTTCTGGCTCTTTTCCGCGCTGGGCACCATGCTTGTAACAGGCTTTGCGCTGTCGCACGGATTTTCCGCCGAGCCGGAGAGCGATCTCCTGATGCTCGCCGCCATCATCATTTGCGGGTTGGGCTACGCGGAAGGCGCCAAGCTCGCCCGCAGGCTCGGGGGCTGGCAAGTGATCTCATGGGCGCTCGTTCTCTCTCTGCCGCTGATGCTGTTTCTGACGGCGTTCACCTTTCCGCCCGATCTGGAAGAGGTGCGCGGGCCAGCCTGGGTTGGGCTGGCCTATGTGTCGGTTTTCAGCATGCTTGTCGGCTTCATCTTCTGGTATCGCGGACTTGCGCAGGGAGGCATTGCCGCCGTTGGCCAGCTTCAGCTCCTCCAGCCCTTCTTCGGGCTCGCCATGGCGGGGCTGCTCCTGGGAGAGGTGGTGAGCCTGCCGATGGTCGCGGTTACCTTCGGCGTCATCTCCTGCGTCGTCGCCGCAAGGAAGGCGTCGCGATAGGCTTCTCGCCCGCCTGATTCGTCAGAGCCGCGATCCGATTTGCTCCCAACGCAAAAAAAGCAAATTTGGTCCTTCCCAGCCCCATTCATGTCACAGAACTGGGCATAATATGGGGGACAACTAGGCCGTGCAGTAGCATACCACCTTAATAGTCGAGCCTGAATCGTCCGCTCGTGTTATCGTTTGGCTTCGATGGTGATCATGCGCACGGCGATGCACGGGAAGCTGGCTTCGGGGAGTTCCGTAAGGAACTTTGGGTGGGGGAAACCGTTCACTCCAAGCAGGAGCCGACAGGCAGCGATCTCCGTTGCAACCAACCGGCCTGTCGGGAGAAGGTGCGATGCACAGGAGCGAATCTGACGTCTTTGATCTCTTTTCTGAGATTTACAGCAGCGCGGCGCGGGAAGAGATGAGTCTCCAGGAATATCTCCTCGCTTGCCGGGACGATAAGACCATGTATGCCACCGCCGCCGAAAGGATGGTGGATGCGATTGGCGAGCCTACCCTGATTGATACCAGTACCGACGAAAGGCTGGGCCGAATCTTCTCCAATAGGACGATAAAGATCTACCCGGCCTTCTCGGACTTCTACGGCATGGAAGACACGATCGAAAGGATCGTGGGCTACTTCCGTTATGCCGCACAGGGTCTCGAAGAGCGCAAGCAGATCCTCTATCTCCTTGGGCCCGTCGGCGGGGGCAAATCGTCGCTTGCCGAGAGGCTGAAGAAATTGATGGAGCAGCGGCCGATCTATACGCTTTCCGTTGGCGGAAAGGTCAGCCCGATCTTCGAGTCTCCCCTGGGGCTTTTCCATCCCGACCGCATGGCGGACTTGCTGGAAGACAAATACGGCATAGCCCGGCGGCGGCTCACAGGGCTGATCTCGCCTTGGGCGGCCAAGCGCCTCGAGGAAGTGGGCGGGGATATCTCCAAGTTCAGCGTCGTGAAGCTGACGCCTTCGCGCCTCCGGCAGGTCGCTATTGCGAAGACTGAGCCAGGCGACGAGAACAATCAGGATGTTTCCTCGCTCGTGGGCAAGGTCGATATCCGCCAGCTCGAGAATTTCAGCCAGCACGATCCCGACGCCTATTCCTATAGCGGCGGCCTGAACCGGACCACCCAGGGCTTGCTTGAGTTTGTCGAGATGTTCAAGGCGCCGATCAAGGTGCTGCATCCGCTGCTCACCGCGACACAGGAAGGCAACTACAACGGCACCGAAAACTTCGGTGCCTTCCCCTATCAGGGCATCGTGGTCGCTCACTCGAACGAATCGGAATGGCTGCAATTCAAAAACAACAAGAACAATGAAGCCTTCCTCGACCGCATCCTTGTGGTGAAGGTGCCCTACTGCCTCCGTGTGACCGAGGAGAAGATGATCTATGACAAGCTTCTCCGTGAGAGCGAGCTGAAAAGCGCGCCCTGCGCTCCGGAGGTGCTGGAAATCTTGAGCCGCTTCACGGTTGCCACGCGTCTTACCGAGCATGAAAACTCGTCCCTCTACACCAAGATGCGGGTCTATGACGGCGAGAACCTGAAGGATGTCGATCCGAAGGCGAAGTCCGTCCAGGAGTACCGCGACGCCGCCGGCGTGGACGAAGGAATGACGGGGGTGAGCACACGGTTTGCCTTCAAGGTGCTTTCGGAGACCTTTAACTACGATACGAAGGAGGTCGCCGCCGATCCGGTACACCTCATGTACATCTTGGAGCAGGCGATCCGGCGCGAGCAGTTCCCGAAGGAGAAGGAAACGGCGTTCCTTGATTTCATCAAATCGGAACTCGCCACGCGCTACGCCGAATTCATAGGACACGAAATCCAGAAGGCGTATCTGGAGTCCTATAGCGAATACGGGCAGAACCTGTTCGATCGCTATATCGCCTATGCGGATGCGTGGCTGGAGGACCAGGACTTCAAAGATCCGGACACGGGGCAGATCCTCAACCGGCAGGTGCTCGATAGCGAGCTGTCGCAGATCGAAAAGCCGGCTGGAATCGCAAATCCGAAGGATTTCCGCAACGAGGTGGTGAAGTTCACGCTGAGGGCGCGCGCTAAGAACAACGGGCGCAACCCGTCGTGGACCAGCTACGAAAAATTGCGGGAAGTCATAGAAAAACGGATGTTCGGCCAGGTTGAGGACCTGTTGCCGGTGATCAGCTTCGGTTCTAAAAAGGATTCCCAAACTGAGAAGCAGCATGCGGAATTCGTTCAGCGCATGGTCGAACGCGGTTATACCGAACGTCAGGTTCGGCGCCTGGTCGACTGGTATATGCGTGTCAACAAGGCAGGCTAACGATGCGCGGGTTCCCTGATGCCGATTTATATCGATCGCCGGCTTAATCCCAAGGACAAGAGCCTGGGCAACAGGCAACGCTTCCTCAAGCGGGCCAGGGAGGAACTGAAGCGGACGATCAAGGAGCAGGTCAAGGCCGGCAAGATCACCGATGTGGACGCGGAGCATCGTGTGCCGATGCCCGCGCGCGGCACCAGCGAGCCGACCTTCAGGCCTGACCGCTCCAGCGGCGAACGGGGCTATATCCTGCCTGGCAACAAGGAGTTCGCGCCGGGTGACCGGCTGCCGAAGCCGGGAGCTTCCGGCGGCGAGGGCGGCACTGGCGCCGGCCGGGGAGGCTCGGACGACGACTTTCAGTTCGTGCTTTCGCGTGAAGAGGTTCTCGACCTCTTTTTCGAGGACCTCGAATTGCCGGATATGGTGAAGCTCAATCTCAAGGAGGCGGTGGCCTATAAGCCGCGCCGTGCGGGTTTTGCCACCAGCGGCTCACCGACCAACATCAATGTCGGCCGTACCATGCGCAACAGCTATGGCCGCCGCATCGCCCTTCACCGGCCCAAGCGGCAGGAGGTGGAGCGTCTTGAGGCAGAAATTGCCCGGCTGGAGGTGGAATCCGATAAGCTCGGGGGCAAGCAGCTGGAGGCGCTGCGCGCCGAGCTGGAGTCGCTGGAGCGCAAGCGTCGGCGCATTCCTTATGTGGACCCCATCGACATCCGCTTCAACCGCTTTGAACAGCAACCGCTGCCCAATGCCAGCGCTGTCATGTTCTGCCTCATGGACGTGTCGAGTTCCATGGGCGAACGGGAGAAGGACCTCGCCAAGCGCTTTTTCGTGCTGCTCCACCTCTTCCTGAAGCGACGCTACGAGCGCATCGACATCGTCTTCATCCGCCACACCCACGAGGCGCGGGAAGTGGATGAGGAGACTTTCTTTTATTCCACCCAGAGCGGCGGCACGGTCGTTTCCACAGCGCTTGAGGAAATGCAGCGGATCATCGCCGAACGATATCCGTCGCGGGAGTGGAACATCTATGCTGCCCAGGCATCCGACGGCGACAATATCGCGGGGGATTCGGAGCGCTGCGCTTCGATGCTGCGCGACGAGCTGATGCAGCTCTGCCAATACTACGCCTATGTGGAAATCATCGATGAGCGGGAGACGGAGATATTCGGGGCAACTGACAATGGTACTTCGCTCTGGCGTGCCTATCGCACCGTCGGCGACCAGTGGCCAAACTTTCAGATGACGCGGATAGCGCGGCCGGCGGATATCTACCCTGTCTTCCGAAAGCTCTTTGCCCGACAATCGGCCTCCCCGACGCGCAGGTGACAGGAATGCCAGGCTCGAAATCTGCTGCAGGGTCGAAACTTCTCTTCGCCGGCTCGGACTGGAACTTTGCGACTTTGTCGCGAACTTACGATGCGATCGAGAAGATCGCACTCGAAGAGTTGCATCTGGATGTCTACCCCAACCAGCTCGAGATAATCTCCTCAGAGCAGATGCTTGACGCCTATTCCTCGGTCGGCATGCCGTTGATGTACCAGCACTGGTCCTTCGGCAAGCGCTTCGTTTTCGAGGACCATTTGTATCGCTCGGGGCGGCGGGGCCTTGCCTATGAGCTGGTGATCAACTCCAATCCCTGCATCGCCTATCTGATGGAAGAGAACACCATGGCGATGCAGGCCCTGGTGACCGCGCATGCCTCCTTCGGCCACAACCATTTCTTCAAGAACAATTATCTGTTCCAGCAGTGGACCGATGCGAGTGCCATTCTGAGCTACATGGAGTTCGCCAAGAAGTATATCGCCAGATGCGAGGAGCGTTACGGGACGCCGGCGGTGGAAGTGATCCTTGATTCCGCGCATGCGCTGATGGACCAAGGCGTTTTCCGCTATCGTCGTCCGCCGCGCCTTTCTTCCGAAAAGGAACGGGAGCGCGCACGCGAGCGTCTGGAATACGAAGAGCAAACATTCAGCGATCTCTGGAGGACACTGCCGCCGCGCACCTCGGAAGACGACGCGGACGAGGTTGAGCAGGAAGTTGCCGAGCGCAAGAAAAAGCTGAACCTGCCTGAAGAGAATCTTCTCTATTTCCTCGAGAAGAACAGCCTTATCCTGCAGCCTTGGCAGCGGGAACTCCTGCGTATCGTGCGCGTGATTGCGCAGTATTTCTATCCGCAGCGGCAGACCAAGGTGATGAACGAAGGCTGTGCCACCTTCGTCCACTACTACATCATGAACCGGCTCTACGATCAGGAGAAGATCTCCGAAGGCGCGATGCTGGAGATTCTCCAGAGCCATACGAACGTCGTTTTCCAGCCGGATTTCGATGATCCGCGTTTTCCCGGCATCAACCCTTACGCGCTGGGTTTCGCGCTGATGCAGGACATCCAGCGCATCTGCAACAAACCCACGCCGGAGGATCGTGAGTGGTTCCCTGATATCGCCGGCACGGGCAATTGGCGCGAAACGCTGCTCGATGCCTGGGCGAACCATCGCGACGAATCTTTTATATTGCAGTATCTGAGCCCCACCCTCATCCGCAATTTCAGGCTGTTCCTGCTCAAGGACAAGTCGAGCGACCCCTATTGCGAAGTGGCCTCCATTCACAACGAGCGTGGATACGAGGCCATCCGGGCGGCACTAGCCCGCAGCTACGATATTGGGGTGAGTCAGCCGGATATCCAGGTGGTCGATGTGGACCTTTTGGGGGACCGCCATCTGCGCCTGCAGCACAATGTGAAGAACGGCGTGCTTCTGGACGAGGAAAGCCGCGATGCGACGCTGCGGCACGTCTGCCGCCTCTGGGGCTATAATGTAAGCCTTGCGGGCGTGGACGCGGAAACAGAGTCAAGGCTTTACGAGACCTCGGCCACTGCAGGCTGACCGGAGCTGCTACTCCAGGAAAACGCTGACGCTGGCGGTGCGCCCTGCCGCGTCGATGACGGTGAGCGTGGAAGCGCCGCCGCCATCAGGTTTCCATGAGGCGGTGCGCCGGCGAAAGATTTCCGCAAGCGGCTCGCCATTGGCAAGCCACCTGAATGGCGCCCGCCCTCCAATGATTTTGAGGGCAAGGATTCCCGCATTGCGGTTCTCGGAAAGACCGACATCGATGCGTGCGCCTTCTGGCGGAAAGACGATTTCCGGTGCGGGTTCCGTGGGGGCTCCCGTCTGCGCCGCTGAAAACGTGGAGGAGAACCGGCGAAGCGGCATCGGCAATTCTGCCGCGGTAAGCCGTACCGCCCCTGCAGGCCGGGGCGGAAACGGCGTAATCCCGACACCGGAGCGGGAGAAAGCTTTAAACAGGATCGGCGCCGCGGCAAGATAGCCGGTAAGACCCGGCACCGATCCTCCGTCCGGCCTTCCAACCCACACGCCCAGCACGTGTCGGCCATCGTAACCCACCGCCCATGCGTCGCGATAGCCGTAGGAGGTGCCGGTCTTATAGGCGATGCCGAGGCGCGGCGCGCCCTGAGGCGGGACCACGCCCGAGAGCATATCGGCAATCTGCCAGGCGGCCGCTGGTGTCAGCACCTCCGTAGAGGCCGTCTCTTCGTCCTCCGTCGAATAGCGCAGTATCCCGGCCTCGCCGCGATTGGCAAGCGCGGTGTAGGCTTGCACCAGCTTCTCGAGCGTCAGCCCTGCGCCTCCAAGTCCGATGGCGAGCCCTGGCGCCTGTCCCTTTGGAAGCGCAAGTTGCACGCCGGCGCGCTTGAGCCGGGAGAGAAGCCGGGCGGTGCCAACCGCATCGAGCAGCCGGATCGCCGGCACATTGAGCGACATCTGCAGTGCCTGCCGGACCGTGACATCGCCCTGATACTCCATGTCGAAATTGCGCGGGCGGTAGCCGTGGAAATTGCCTGGCCGGTCCTCGATCATCGTCTCCTGCATGACGAGGCCGTCTTCCATCGCAAGCGCGTAGATAAAAGGTTTTAGCGTCGAGCCGGGGGACCGCTCGGCCACGCTCATATCGATCCAGCCTGCCCGGCTTGAATCGAAATAACCGGCCGATCCGACGCGCGCGAGCACGTCGCCCGTTCGGGCGTCGGCCATGACCATGGCCACGGACACCTTGCGGCCGAGCCGCTGCGCGCCTTCACGCGCCACTTCCTCCAGCGCGGCCTGCACACCGCGGTCCAGCAGCAGCGGCCGGCGCAGCTCCCCGGGTGTTGTACGGATCACGGTGTCGGCAAGATGCGCGGCAAAGGCGGGCATGGGCAGGCGCTGCGCCGCCACCTTCCCGCGCGAGGCGCGCTCCACCTCTCCCTCGGCAATAATGCCGGCCTTGGCCATGCGGGCCAGCACCCGGTCGCGCGCCGATTTCGCGGTATCTGGATGGCGGTCGGGCCGCCGCGCCTCGGGCGATTGCGGCAGGGCGACAAGCAGGGCAGCCTCGGAAAGTGTGAGCTTCTGCGGCTCCTTGCCAAACCAGGCAAGGCTCGCAGCGCGCACGCCCTCCAGGTTGCCCCCATAGGGCGCGAGCGTCAGATAGCGCTCCAGGATCTCGCGTTTTGAAAGTCGCCGCTCGATCTGCAGCGCTCGGGCGATCTGGCGGAATTTTGCTGAAAAACTGCGCGCCTCCCGCGGCTCGATCAGCCGTGCAAGCTGCATGGATAATGTGGAGCCACCGGAGACGATGCGGCCGTTGAGCACCAGCTGCATGGCCGCGCGAGCAAGGGCGATCGGATCAACGCCGGAATGCGACCAGAAGCGCCGGTCCTCATAGGCGACCAGCATCTTGAGGAATTGCGGGTCGAGCTGTTCGATCTCCGCCTTCAGCCGCCAGCGCCCGTCGGGCGCCGCATAGACACGCAAGAGCGCTCCTTTCCGGTCCACTACTTCTCGCGAAAGCGCGCCGGTGTTTTCAAGCGGCGGCGGATAGGCTTGATCGAGGCGATGGAGGGTGAAGGCGCAGGCGATCGTGGCCGCGGTCATAACGGCAGCAGTAATGCCTGCCCGCCTTGCCCATACCCGCCAAGTTGATTTCATCAACATGGCGGCCACGGAGCGCTTTGGACCGGGTTAAAGACGTTGGCGTCCTTCCGCACCCCCCTCTGCCCTGCCGGGCATCTCCCCCTCAAGGGGGGAGATTGCTCCGGCAGGGCAGAGGGGGGTAGGCGGGCCTGGAGATTTCCAAGCATGACTATCAAAATGCCCCTAATTCCCCTTGATTTCCATAAAGCCCGTCGCGGTGCGAGCGGAAAGCTGCGGGCGGTACATGTCCTCCACGCTGGCAGCGGGGTGGATATAGACGCCCGGCGTCACCGCGCGGACCACATAAGCCAGCCGGAACGAGCGTTCGCTGTCGGCGCTCCGGTCGAAGGCCGCGATGAAACGGTCGTCGCGAAATTCGGTGTGCACCGCGTCCGTCTGCCCGAGCCAGGCAAAATTCTGCAGCTGCGCGCTGTCGACGAGTTGCGGGTTGTCGATCTCGAAGCCCGCGGGCAGGAGGTCCGACACGAGCACGCGCGACGGCCACGCATTGTCTTCAGTGATCTCAAGCACCACCACCAAACGGTCGTTCTGCTGTGCCTCGGAGACATTCGCCTCGGTGCCGTCCAACCGGTAATAGGTGCGCTTGATAGTGAAGCCCTGGCCGCCGGCGGGCAGCGGCACCTGGGGTGCCGCCACTGTCGTCACCACCGCGTCGACTGGTTCGGTGCCGCTATTGGCTATCGTGAATGGCGTGGCGGCAATCGCCTCGCCCGAGAGCTGGCGGGCGAAGGCGCCGGAATGAGTCGTGCCATCCACTGATAGCCGGATGTCGCTGCTAGCGCCTTCGAGCGCGCGGGCGGCAAGCAGCATCCAGGCTTCATCCTGCGTGCTCATGGAGTTGGTGCGATCCCGAAGATCTGAGACGAGGCTGATCATCTGGGGCATAAAGGCGGGTTCCGGCCGGCTTTCTGCGGCAAGCGCCAGCATTGCGGCCCCGTCGCGCAGCGCCGAGCCATAGTCTGCACGCGCGCTCAATTTGCTCTCGGACGACTGCGCCAGCTGCAGTGCCGAGGCGAAGGCGGTTTCCGCCCGCTGCCCATCGCCATAGAGCGCAAGTGCTGCCGCGAGTTGCGCCCGCGCCATCGGCGTCGCGAACTCGGTGAGCCGCGTGTCGACATAGTAGCGCAGATCGCCCGCCGATGCCCTGCGGTTGCGCGCGAGCACATAAAGGGCATAAGCGATTTCGTTGCCGTTGCTGGCCACATCCGTGTCATAGGCCAGCGTGTTTTGAAGGTTTTCCAGCGCCTGCTCCAGCGCAAGCGGCGGAATGGAAAAGCCTTGTTCGCGCGCCCGCGTCAGGAAATCCGTCACATAGGCGTCGAGCCAGAGATCGCCGGAACCCGGACCCCAGAGCCCGAAGCTGCCTGACGAGGATTGGTTGGAAAGAACACTCGTGATGGCATTCTCGATCCGGCCTTTGACGTCAGGGTCGTCCTCCAGTCCGGCCGCGCGGGAGAGTTCCCCCACATAGAGAAGCGGAAGCGCCCGACTGGTGATCTGCTCGGCACAGCCATAGGGATAGCGGTCGAGCGACATCAGCAGCGCCGGGATATCGAAGGCCTCCGCCTTCGAGATATTGACCGATACGGACGCTCCTTCCAGGAAGCTGTCGCCCAAAAGCTCGCCGTCGATTCGCAGGCTGCCGCCGTTGGCGGCAAGCGGGATCTTCTGCTGCGTTGTCACCGGCGCCGTGCCGGGCCGCACCGGCAGCTCGACGGATTTGTCCACCATCAGCCCGGATTCATGGGCGAGCGAGACCGTGATGGCGCCTGTGGCCGGCTTTTCGGCCGAAAGGGGAATGGAAATGCTCGTCCTGCCGGCGGCTGCGAGCGTGACGCTCTGCGGGAGAGACTGCGTGTCGACCTCCACCGCATCGTTGCCGGAGACCGTGACTCTGTAATCGCCGGCCGGCCCGTCGGTATTGGCGATTTCGATGAGCAGGCGCGACTGGTCTCCCGGCGCCAGGAAGCGCGGCAGGCTTGTTGTCAGCACCACGGGATCGCGGATGATGACATCCTGCGAATTGCTGCCCACCCCACTCTTGGACCAGGCGACGGCCATCACGCGCGCCGTGCCGTTAAACTGCGGCAGGTCGAAGGAGATCTCGGCTTTGCCTTCATCGTCCAGCCGCACGATCCCGGAGAAGAGGGCGAGCAGCTTTTCCGTGGGCGGGCTGCCGGAGGTGGTCATGCTGCCGCCGTCACCGCCGGTGCGCAGCCTTCCCGTTGCGCCCAACGAGCCATCGATCAGCCGCCCGTAGATATCGCGCATTTCGAGTCCTAGCATCCGCTGCCCGAAATACCAGCCGGCGGGATCGGGTGCTTCATAGCGCGTGAGATTGAGAATCCCGACATCGACCGCCGCGACCGTCACATAGGCTTCCTCGCCCGCGGCAAGCCCGGCGACGGAGACCGGGATCGTCAGCATTTCGTTGGGCAGCACCTTCTCCGGCAGGTCGAGATCGATACTGAGGCTGCGCTGGCCAGGGTCTACCTTCAGCCATCGCACGCCGATCGCCCGCATGGGCAAGCGGTTTTCCGCCGCGTCGCCGGGCCGGATCAGGGTTGCGGTCACATAGGTCCCGGCGCCGAGATCCTCAGTCACAGGAATATCGATCGTCGTGCCTTCCTCAGGCACATGCGCGGTGAAAGTGTTCCTGAGGCTTTCGTTTCCGACCGTTACCAGAGCTTCGCCCGCAAAGCGCGGGGAGATCTTGAGCTTCGCCGTATCGCCAACCTGATAAGCCTCACGGTCCAAGGCGACTTCAAGTCCATCAGGTGTTTCGGTGGAGGCCGCCTCCACATACCAGCCTGCGTCGAACTCGACGCTGCTTATGGGACCGCCGGCATCCGCGCTCTCCACCTCCAGGCGGTAGCGCCCCCAGTCCACCGGCACGCTGATCTGCGGCTCTGCGTCAGTCGTGGCGGAAACCGTCCCCTCCTGGACAAGGCTGGTGGAATCGATGGGCTCGTAATTCCACGAGCCATCGCTGCGGTACCACTGGTAATTGCGCTCGATCTTGTAGAGCGACCATTTGAGACCGTTCATCCCAATGCGGCTGCCCGAAGCGTCCGCGGCGATGACGCGGAAACTTGCCGTCCCGCCTTCCGCCACCTGGCCGCCGGAAAATTCGGGCTTGAGCCCGATCATATCGCCCTCGGGCTCGATTCCGATGTCGATCGACCGTTCCACCGCCCGGCCGCCCGCCTCGCTCATCTGCACGCTGACATTGGCGTTGAGCAGGCGCGTGGTGGATGGCGCGCTGTCGATGAAGACGTCGAACGTCGCCTTGCCTTCGGCATCGGTGTCGGGCAGGCCGGTGAGCGGCACGCGAACCGTCTCCGCATCGTCCTCGTCCTCCAGGCCGAACACATAGCCGGGGAACGTTGCCCAGTCGCGTTTGGTGCCGATGGTAAGCTGTCCCTGGAGCTTGAGCCCATCGGCCGGAGCGCCGTAGAGATAGCGCCCGTCAAGCGACACCTGCACGGAAGAACCGACCGGCACCGTGTCTTGCGCCGCCGTGAGCTCGAATTCCGTCCGGTCGGGCACGAAATCTTCCACCAGGAACATCTCTTCCGCGATCGCGGGCTGCTTCGGATCCGTATGGATTCGGAGCATCCATGTGCCGCGCATGGCATTTTCCGAGAGAGCCAGATCAACTGCGTGGCCGCCGAGACCGGCGTCTTGCGACACGATGCGGCGATCCTCAACGCCATCGGGTCGCTGGAAGATGAAGGTGAGCGGCAGGTCGTCTATCGCCTCGGCCGAGGGGTTGCGCAGGAGGGCGGCCGCATGCACCGTCTCGCCGGCGCGATAGATGCCGCGCTCCGTCCAGGCAAAAACGTCAAGCGGACCGGGGGAGGGGCGGCCGGTAACACCGCGGTCGGAAAGGTCAAAGCCCGCGCGGGTCATGTCGAGGAAAACGAAATCCTCCTCGCCCTTCTGCGCGATGATGGCGGCGGGCGCGAGCCCGGCGTCGCCGCGCGCGAGGCCAGGCGCGAAACGCACCTCACCCTGATCGTCGCTCGTCGCCTCGCCCAGAATCTCATTGTTGCGGGCAAGCAGCCGCACGCGCAAGTCCGTGATGGGCTCGGCACTTGCAAGCGAGCGCGCGAAGACGGTGATCCCGTCCTCGCCGGAAAAGGTAGAAAGTCCGATGTCGGAAACCAGGAACCACTGGGTGGCCTTGCTGCTCCAATCGTCATCCGTATCTTCTTCGGGCGTGGCGGCGAGCATATAGATGCCGGGCTTGCGCTCGGGCACCACCTCGTCCACCGCAATGCTGGTTACCACGTCCTTGTTGAGCTCCGACGCGATCTCGATGCTGCCTTCCCAGACCGCCTCGCCCAGATCGCTCGCCACCTGGCCGATTTCGTAGGTGTTGAGCTGGCGCAGGAATGTCGATTGGGTGAGGAGCTGGGTGAGCGAGCGGTCTCCCACGCGATAGAGGGAGAGCTTCGCGCTCGACGTGTTCACCGAAACGATGGGAATCCCTTGCCGCGCGCTCCTCGGCAGCACGAAATTCTCGCCGGTAAAGCGCACCGACGGGGAACGGTCGCGGATGTAGATCGCAAGCGGCACCGGCTTTTCGATCACCTCGCCGATGGCCGAGGGCAGCCCTTGGCGGACCACGATGCGGTATTGCTGCCCATGCTGCAGCCCAGTAACGCAGAGTTCCTTATCGCTTCGGTCGATCGCGGCGGTGCGGTTGTTGTCGACGGTCATGTACTGCGAGTAGTCCACGCCGCTTTTGACCAGCTCTTCCGAGAACTGCACGCACACTCTGGGCGTCACGCTGTCGGAATCGACCGAGTGGTCGACCACGCGGAAACCATGCGTGCTCTTGAGCTGATTGTAGGCCGCCTCCACCTCGGGCGAGGTTTCAAGCGCAAGGCTTGCCTCATAGGCGCTGATGGCGGGGCGGAAGAGACTGCGACTCTGAAGTGCCGAGGCAAGGGCCGCAAGCGCATCGGCGCGCTGGCGTGCGGTGCGCGACAGGTTATACGCGATCACGCCGGCGGAGGTGGCCGTGCTCTGGAGATCGTAAGCGCTCTGGTTTTCATCCGGCTGCGCCGCTGCCGCCGCGCGGGCAAGCTCCGTCCAAAGCTCTGATTTCTCCGGTTCAACTGCCGCGGCCGCCGCGAAGCTATCCATCGCGCTCTTGGCATCGCCGCTCGCCATGGCCTTTGATGCCGCCGCGGTCAGTGCGTCGAGGCCTTCTTGGCCGGGCGTTGCCCTTCTCTGTAGCAGCGTGCGGCGGTACTGCTCGGCTTCCTGCAGAACGTGGCTCGGCACGAAGCTCAGTGGCGGCGGCGCGCCGATATCCTGCTCGGCGCTGGCCGTCACCACTTTTCCGGCCACCGCGCCGGGAAAAGCATTGAGCGTCGCGAAATCCGACTTCAGGAAGCACCAGCGCGCCTTGGTGTTATAGGTGAAGGCCCGGCACTGCGGGTCGCCCAGACAGGCGGATTTGCATTGATCGAGGGAAACGTCCTGCTCGCTCCTGAGGTCGAAGCCGAAATAGTCGCTGTTCTCGGAGGTAACGATCCGCCTTGTCTCCTGAGCCGTTGCGGAGGCCATGAGAGAAGAAAAGGCGAAAACGAAAACACAAAAAAGGGCAGTCGCGCGCATGAAATTTCTCCGACCCCGGATGCGTCGTGAAGTATATTGGTCCAGCTTTACGAAGCTGTGTCAACGGCGCCGGGCAGGCAGAGGAGAGGTGGCAAAATCGCTTTACAGAAAACTCGTGCGTTTTGTCATAAAACTATTCATAAGGCGACCGGCCTGGAGCGCCCCGGCTTTCATGCACGGTTTTGGGACGGCACGATGGAGGAACCGCCCGCAAAAAAGGTGGTCTCCTCGCCCTCATTTTCCGCCTGAAGAATTCGCCTCGGCCGTTTGGTTTGCCTAGCGTGCGAGCCAGCCGCCATCGACGGGGATAACGGCACCATGCATATAGTCCGAGGCCGGCGCGAGCAGGAAAACGGCCGCGTCGCCGATGTCCTCGGGGCGGCCCCAGCGCCCGGCCGGGATGCGCGCAAGGATTGAGTCGCTGCGGTCCGGGTCGTTGCGCAGGGCCTCGGTGTTGTTCGTCTCGATATAGCCGGGCGCCACGGCGTTGACGTTAATGCCTTTTCCCGCCCACTCGCAGGCCAGCACCCGTGTCAAACCCAGCACGCCGTGCTTGGACGTTGTGTAGGAGGCGACGCGTATCCCTCCCTGAAAGGAAAGCACCGAGGCGACGTTGACGATTTTTCCACGCCGCCCGCTGGCAATCAGCTTGCGGCCGAAGGCTTGGCAGAGCGTGAAGAGCGTCTTGAGATTAATGTCCATCACGTCGTCCCAGTCGGCCTCGGTGAGGTCGACGGCATCCACTCGGCGGATAATGCCGGCATTGTTGACGAGCCCGTCGATGGGCCCATGTTCCTCCCAAGCCCGGTCGAACATCGCGCTGGCGGCGGCCGGGTCCGATATGTCGCACGAAATCGCGGTGAAGCTGGCCCCCTGCGCCTCCACGAGCTTCTCGGTCTCCTCCATGGACGAACGGCCGACGCCCAGCACTTGCGCCCCGGCGCGCGCTGCGGCCACGGCGATGCCTTGGCCAATGCCCGTATTGGCACCAGTGACCATGATCCTCCGGCTTTCGAGGCTGAAGGTGGACGTCATCGCATTGTCTCCAGTAGCACCGGGCCGGCATCCGTGTAGTGACTAATCGCCGACAGTCGCCCAGATAGAGGCATAACTGCCATGCCGCAACCCGAATGGATCGACCGGGGCGGTGAGATCACAGCCTGAAAGGCTTAGCGGAACTGCGCGGCGCCATGCGCGCGGCGGAGCGGTTTGCGCTTTAGCCCAGCGATCACCCGCGCGGGCGGGCCACCGGCGGAACATAGTCCTCCAGCTCGGGCGCAGGAAAGCGCACCGTCTCGCCAAGTTCTGCCGAGCGGTAGAGCCCCATTAGGATCTCCACCACCGCTACGCCGTCATGAAAGGTTTCGAGCGGCGCCTCGCCCTTGCGGAAGCATTCGACCATGTGCCGGTTCTCGTCCGTGTAGCCGTAGACGCCGGCCTCGTCTTCCAGCACCGGCATCAGGCCCTGCTCGGCGTTCTGCTTTTCCACCAAGTCCTCGCCTTCCGAACCGGTAACGGCGCGGGACATGAAAACCTTGAGGCCCGTGCCGAGCGAGTTGAACTCCATGGCATATTCAGGCCCCAGCAGCTCGAGCTGGATGCGCAGGCCCGCGCCCACATAGGCCCAGGAGGTGGTTGCCTCGATCATCAGTTCGTTGCCGTTCTCGTCTTCGAGTTCGACCACGCCGCGCGCGAAATCCTCCGAGGGGCGGTTGCGATAATCGACTTCGGCCCCATAGCGCTGGCGCAGCACATCGGCATAATGCGGCCGGCTCCATTTGAGCGTGGCGACTGTGCCGTTGACCGCCTTCACCTTGAGCGAATTGCGCGGCGCGCCGGGCGCGGTCAGGAGATGGCGCGCGACTTCCACGCTGTGGCACATCATGTCGGACAACACACCGCCCCCCTGCTGCTCTCCTTGCCAGAACCAGGCCTCATGAGGGCCCGAATGCTCCTCCGCCGCACGCGCGAGATAGGGCCGGCCGGTGGTGGAAGCGGCGCGGCGCCAGATAATCTCCTTGCCGCGCAGCACGGGCGTGCAGAAAACCTGGTTTTCCAGATAGCCGTGATTGAGCCCGGCATCTTCGGCCAGCCGCAGCATCTCCCGCGCCTCGGCCACCGTGCGGGCGAGGGGTTTCTCGCAGGCAACGGCGAAGACATGGCTGCGGCCCGCTTTCACCTCTTGGTGCAACCGGCGCATGACTTCGAGGCGGGTGTAATTGGGCGAAAGGATCCAGATCGCGTCTACATCCCCCGCCTGAAAAAGACCCTCAAGGCTGTCGTGAGCCCTGCACCTTCCGAGTTCAAGTTCCTCAACCAGGGAGACGATACGGTTGCGCTTCTCGGCGCTGCGGCTGAAAACGCCAGTCACCTCCACATTTCGCACGCCTAGCATCGAGCGCAGGTGAAACTGTGCGATGAAGCCGGAGCCGACAAGTCCGATCCTGAGCTTTTCCTTCGGAAGGCCGTTCATTTTCTCCTCCTTCATGCTGATCTTCGGTGAGGCCTGCGGCTGCGTGCCGGCCCCGTGGAAGCCCGTGTCTGAAATGTCGTCGGCATCATGATTGTCTCGCCGGTGTGACCTTCGCCATGCATCACTTCGAGCAGCAGGCGCATGGCCTCCCGGCCGATCGCCGCGCGCGGCTGGCTTACCGTCGTGAGCGGCGGATAAAAGGCCTGGCTCAGGAAAATGTCGTCGAAGCCGACGACGGAAACGTCATTCGGCACGCAAAGGGCCATACGCCTCAATTCGTTGATGGCGCCGAAAGCCATTTCGTCATTTGCCGCGAAAATGGCGCTGGGCGGCTCGGGGAGCGAAAAGAACTGCCGGCAGATCCGTTCGCCCGAGGAAAGCAGGTAATCGCCGATACCCTCAAATTCGGGCCTCAGCTCCAGCCCCGCTGCCTTTATCGCTTGCCGGTAGCCCTCCCGGCGAAGCGTTGCCATGGGCTCGGGAACCGGCCCGGCAATATGCGCGATGCGCCTGTGGCCGAGTGAGATGAGATGCTTCACCGCTTCGCTCGCGGCACCCGTATTATCGATCATCACATGTGGAAACCCGCTTTTCTCTATGGGCTCCAGCGCGACGACCACCGGCAGATCCTTCAATTGCTGAAAGAGGCTTTCTCCTCCCGGCAGCTTGCCCGTAATCAGAATCATGCCGTCGGCGTGACCATCGCGCAGCATGTCGAAATATTCGATCTCGCGTTCGGGGTTGTTTTCCGTATTGCCCATCAGCACGACATATCCGGCCTCACGGGCAGCGGCCTCCACTCCCTTGACGATGTCGAGATAGAAGGGGTTACCGATGTCGCGCACCACCATCAGCACGGCCATGGAGCGCTGGGTGCGCAAGTTGCGTGCGCTCACATTGGGCCGGTAGTTGAGGCGCAGCGCCGCCTCCCGCACGCGGCTGCGTGTGGGCTCCGCCACCAGCGGCGAATGGCTCAGGGCGCGGGAGACCGTGGCTGGCGAAAGGCCGAGTTCCGCTGCGATATCCTTGATGCGGGCTCGGCTCATGCGCGCATGGCCCGCCCGCGGCCATAGAAGAGCATCAGCACGAGCAGCGTCGCGCCGAAGATCATCTGCCGGCCGGATTCGTCGATATTGATGGTGGTGAGGATGCTCTGCAGGATAACGAGCAGAACGGCGCCCGCCATCGTGCCCGTATAGCCGCCTTTGCCGCCGGACAGGGGCGTACCGCCCAGTACGACAGCGATGATCGATGGCAGCATGTAAAGTTCGCCCACATTGGCGAAGGAGCTGCCCGCATAGCCGATTAGGCATAAGCCGGCAAGGCCTGCAAAGGCGCCGGAAAGCGTGAAAAGCGAGATGCGGATGAGCCGCACGGGCACGCCCGCAAGGAACGCTGCCTGCTCGTTGGAGCCGATGGCGTAGACACGGTATCCGAAAACGGTTCGCCTGAGCAGGAAGGCCATCAGAAGGCCGATCAGGACCCACAGCCAAATGATGCCCGGCAGGCCGAGGAGGAATGGCCGGGTGACGAATTCCGACAGTGCGGGCGCAGCCCTTCCCGAGGGAACGCCCTGGCGGATGACGACCAGCAGGCCCTGCAGGACGCCAAGCATGCCAAGCGTCATCACCAGCGGCGGAATGCGCAGCAGCGTGACGCCGATACCGTTGAAGGTGCCGAAGAGCGCGCCCGCCGCCACGCAGGCGAGGATGGCGGGCAGGATGCCGCTGTCCGCGCCGTTCATCACATTGCCGGCAATGATCGCGCTCAACGAGACGATTCCGCCGACCGAAAGATCGATGCCCTCGCGCCCGCCGAGAATGACGAGGTTCTGGCCGGCTGCGACGATGCCGAGAAGAGCTGCCACGATCAGCAGCCGCAGGATCTGCTGCGGCGAGGCAAACCCCGGCGACAGCATCTCGCCCAGCGCAAGCAGGAGCACGATTAGGACCAGCGCCACCAGGAGCGGCTGCCTGATCAGGTTCGTAAGGGAGAAGCGCGAGGCTTCCGCCTTGCCTGCGGCCTCCACGCTCATCGCTGGACCCTCCGGGTGACCATGACGCCGAGCATCAGCGCGAGGAGAATCGCGAGCCCCTGCACGAGGTTCTGCCACTGCGAGGGCGTGCCGACATAGAAGACGAGCGAGCTGATGAGGCCGATGATGAGCGCGCCCAGCACCGAGCCCACGACCGAGCCGCGCCCGCCGGAAAGCGCCGTACCGCCCAGTACCACGGCGGCCACCGAATAGAGCGTCATCGCGCCGCCCACCAGCGGATCGCCGCTCGCCGTGTCGCCGGTGATACAAAAGGCGGCGAGAGCCGAGAAAACGCCGCAGAGCATATAGCCCTTCAGCCGGATCGCCGTCACCGGAAGACCGCCCTGAAACGCCTTGAAGGCATCATCGCCCACGGCAAGCATCTGCGTGGTTAAGCGGGCGCGTGTGGCCATCACGAGCACGATTGCGAGCGCGGCCACCACATAGAAGACGAACGGGACTTCGAAGAAACGGCCGCCATAGGTGCGCCAGTAGATCGTGGGCGCTGGCGTGCCTGCCACCGGAAGCACATAAAGAGCCATTCCAGTGAAGAAGATGCTGGTGGCGAAGGTGGCCACGATGGCCTGCAGCCGCAGCACCGCCACCACGAAGCCGTTGAGGAGACCGCAGGCAAGCCCGGTCAGAATGCCCAGGGCGCAGGCCATGAGCACGGCAATTCCGCCGCCGCCCCAGCGCTCCATGAGCACGATGATGACGCAATTGACAAGCGAGAGGATCGCTCCCACCGAGAGGTCCACGTCGCCCGCATAGACTACATAGGTCTGGGCAACCGAAAGCATCATCAGCGCCAGATAGGTGCTGATCAGCCCCGTGATGGCGCGGAAGCCGAGGCTGTTTGGCTGGAACCATCCGTTGAGCGCCAGGAGCGCTAGGAGGATGACGAGCGCCGGCAGGAAGGGGAAACGTTCCACCAGCGCGGCCAAGCCCGGGCGCGGCGAAGTTCCTGTCTCGATCGCACTCATCAGGCGGCCTCATATGCGGCGTGATAGAGGTTGTAGCGGGTGCGGTCTGCGCCGGTAAGCTCCCGGCTCACCGAGCCGCTGTTGAAGACGAGGATGCGGTCAGCATTGGCGAGCAGCTCCGCGTCTTCAGATGAATAGAGCACAATTCCCATGCCCTCGGCGGCCAGCGAGCGGATGAGGGCGAAGAGGTCTGTCTTTGCCTGCAGGTCGATGCCCTTGGTGGGATCGTCCAGCAAAAGCACATCCGGCCGGTCGATCAGCCAGCGCGCGATCACGATCTTCTGCTGATTGCCGCCGGAAAGCGCATTGACCGGCTGGTCATAGCCTGCAAAGCGCGTTTTCAGTGCCGAAAGCGGCTTCGCCGCGCGTTCGCGCAGGCTGCCCGGGCGCACCAGCGAGAGCTTGTTGCGCAGGAAGTGGATAGGCGTCACATTTTCCAGGATCGGCCGCCCATGCACCACCCCGTCACGCCCGCGGTCACCGGAAATATAAGCAAGTCCGCAGCGGATCGCTTCGCGCGGGGAGCGGATCGTCCGCTCTTCGCCTTTGATATGGATCGTGCCCTGGTCAGTGGGATTGACGCCGAAGATCGCGCGCAGCACGGCTGATTGTCCTTGACCGTGCAGGCCGCCGAAGCCCACGATCTCGCCGCGCCGCACCTCGAAACTCACATTGACGAAACCCTTGGCGCTCAGGCCGGCGACGGAGAGCACGGCTTCGGTCTTCACCTCCGCGGCGGCGGGCGGCGCGCCGTTGGTAACGGCCAGTTCCGATTCCCCCACCATCTGGTGGATGATGCTTGCGGGTTTCGTCTCTGAGATCAGCGACGTGCCCACGGTCTCGCCGTCGCGGATCACGGTTACGCGGTCGCCAATCGCGAAAATCTCGTCCATGCGGTGGGAGATGAAGATGATTGCGCGGCCTTGCGCCTTCAGCTCGCGCAGCACCTCGAAAAATCTTTCGACCTGCGAGCGGTCGAGGGAGGAGGTCGGCTCGTCGAAGATGAGTATCGGAGCCTCGGTCGCCAGCGTCTTCATGATCTCGACCAACTGCCGCTGGTCTTCGCGCAGGTGCTCCACCCGAGCGTCCGCCGAAAAGCCTTCGCCTGCCACATCGGCGAAGCGCCGGATATATCGCTCGGCGATCCCGTTCAGCCTCTCGCGGTCAACGAAGAAGCCGCCTTTTCCGGGCAACTCCGGCAGGCTGATATTTTCCGCCACCGTGCGGTGGGCAGCAAGGCTCAGTTCCTGATAGAAGGTCGCCAATCCCAGAGCGCGCGCGGCGCGCGGCCCGTCGATCGAGACCGTTTTGCCGTCGATCAGCACCTCTCCCGCATCGGGCCGCACGCTGCCCGAGACGATCTTGCACAGCGTGCTCTTGCCCGATCCGTTCGAGCCGATGAGCACATGGACCTCGCCTTCCCTGAGGTCCAAGTCGCCGCGCCTGAGGGCTACCGTCGCGCCGTAAGCCTTTCGCGCTCCCCGGATGGTCAGATTGGACATGGCAACACCTTGGGCGCAAGAGCGCGCCCGCCCAAAGGCAGGCACGCTCCCGCTGCGGAGGAGCTTACTGAAAGAGAGCTTCGGCCTCTTCGATGGAAAGCGAGCTCGTGTAAGAATAGTGGCCCGGCTTGCCTTCCAGCTGCGCGTGGATCTCCTTCACGTTGTCCTTGTCGATGAAGGGGATCGGCAGATACATGGCGTTGCCGTATTGGCCGGCGGTCGCCGGTGTCTTGAGCTCTTTGCCCTGCAGCATGAGCACGGCCACATTGAGCGCGCTGGCCATCACGCCGGGAGGGTTCACCGAGGCGCCGGAGTTCAGGTTGTTCTCCACCCAAAGGTCGAGGAAGTCCTTGCGGATCTCCCCCGTGGCGGCGATCTGGTCGGTCTTGCCGGCATCCATGATCGAGCGCCATGCGCCTGCAGCCATGCCGTCCTGCACCCACACGCCGTTGATGTTGGGATAGGTGGCGAGGATGTTCTGCATGGCCTGCTGACCCTGCGCCTGGTCCCAGTTGGCGTTGACCTCGTTCACCACCTTGATGTCCGGGTAATCCTTGAACACGCTGCGGTAGCCCGCGACGCGCATCTCGTTGGCCGGATGGCCGGCTACGCCGTTGATCGCGACCACCTCGCCCTTGCCGCCCAGTATCTCAGCCAACCACTTGGCGCCGGCCGCGCCCCAAGCGGTCTGGTCGATGCCCACATAGATAGCATCCGGCGAAGAAACCTCGGCATCCGTCGAGATCACGAGGATTCCCGCTTCCTTGGCCTGCGCGAAGACCGGGTCGAAGGCGGTCGGGCTGTTTGGATTGATGATGATGGCGTCGACGCCCTGATTGATGAAGTTACGCACATGGGCGATCTGGCCGGGCACATCGACATTGGCGCTCTGCACCACCACTTCGACATTCACACCCTTGTCGGCCCACTTTTGAGCGGCTTCCTGGGCTTCCTCGATCATCTGCGTGCGCCATTCGCTTCCCACCCAGCCGTTAGACAGGCCGATGGTGAAATCCTGCGCGTTGGAACCAACGGCAGTAAGCATCAAAGCTGCGGCGGCAGCCACGAGAATTCCGGACTTGCTGATCATTCTCTCCTCCACTGAACCGATGAAATCGATTTCAATTCGAGAATGTCTATCAGATGTCGCGGCTCTGATCCAGAGCGTAGGCTTCAATGTGAATCAACCGGAGATGCAGGCAGGCAGGTGTGCAGGATGACGCATTGTCATCCTTCCGATCAGGAATCTGGGCCTATACGCCGGCGAATCGCGTTGTCGCGGATGTCGGCCTTGGAAAGATAATCGACCTGCTCAACCAGCACCTCATGTATGAGTTGCTCGCCTACACGCGCATTGATGCTGTCACGGATGCCGTTTCGCAGCGCGTCGAGATCAACGCTCTCCTTTGCGGAAAAATCGATCTGCGGGTTTCCATAGAGATAGGAGTGCAGCTGGTCGATGAGCAGGACGTCTGTGGGAATCGAAAGTGCCTTCAGCCGTTCGGGTTCCACCGTGTAGACCAGGCGGACGAGAAAATAGCCGCCGACTCCCCCTTCCTTGACAACCGGCACGGACATGACATTCGTGCGCACATAATCGAGGCCCCCGAAGAATGGCGGCGGTGGCGCGGCATTGCTACGAGCCTGGGAGGCTTGAAAGGAGTAGAACACGGCAGCCAATGTGGCGGCGCTGATCCATACGGCTGCTAGGAGAAACTTGAACATGGCAGCTATTTCCCGCCGAATTCCCGCACGGAGTAAGTCCCGTCGGCCTGTGCTTGCCGGATGGCATCCTGAAGCAGGGTCGCAACCTCGCCCACCGCACTGAGATGAGCCCGCAGCGCCGCTTCATTTTGCGTAAGCTTGGTACGCAGCCGCACCAGGGCCTCGCGGTGATCGGCACCAAGATCTCCCTCGCGGATGGTTCTGACCACCATGCTGAGCTCATGCAGGTAACGGCTCTTGCGGGCATTCGATGCCTTGATATCGAAACGCGGATTGGCGCGGAGTGCGACCGTTTCGGCTTCAATGCTCTCCTCGATCCTTGTGATGAGGCTCAACAGGCCGGCGCTGCGTTGGTCGGGTGAATTGCCGGAGGCCAGAGCAGTTTGGGGGATCAGATCGTACATAACAGTTCCGCGTTGTTGTTATTTCGCTTCTTCGGCCGACCTATCGCCAACCAGAGCTTTGAAAGCCTCGCGCTCGATGTCCTGAACGAGAGCAGTGGAGAGTGTTGCCTGTTCGGCCGCGTGCTCGGCCTCCGGGCCAGATGAAACACCGGCCAGCGGCACTTTCCGCCCGTCGACGAGGTAATGGTCGCCCAGGATACGCTCGGCGATCCCGATGCCTCCGCGCTTGGCCAGGGTCTCACCCAATTGTTGCGCCAGGAGGCCGCGCCACATTTCCCCCGAGAGGCCCCCGCCGAAAACCGCATCGTTTTCCGCGGGCAGCATGCTCTGCATGAAGCTTTGAAGCACCAGCGCCTCGAAGCGCATAAAGGACTCCGGCACTCCTGTGCCAGCGGGTTCTGCACGCACTGCCGCAGTGCGTTCAACGGCTGGGTCTTCGAAAGGCGTATCCAGCTTTGCCAAGGATTGGAGCCGCGCACGGGCTGCTTCAGCCTGTTCAGGCACGGCGGCGCGGGCCACCTCAAGAAGAATATCGCCAGGGGGGGATATCGCCACGGTTCTTTCAGTCCTCCAACACCACCTATATGACAGAGGAAGCTTGCCGCAGACTTGCTCCCGTGCGCATGGCCATCAGTTGCCGGCTATGACGGCCTGTAGAAGCTCCAGGATCGCCTTTTCCTCGTCGGCCCGCTCACTTTTGCGCAGGGCTTCGCGATGGGCGCTCTCCACCATCTTTGCCCGTGCATCGGCCTCCAGGATCTTTGTTGATTCCTGCGCAGCTTTTTCACGGTTGCTGTCGCAGCGGGCGAGCGCGCGCCCGATCCGCTTGTGATAAAGGTCCGGAAAAAGGGCTGAGAGGCCGGCAGGGTTCTGAAGCTGTTCGGCGATCTCCGCCGCTTCCCTTTCAGCCGCGGACGCTTCCCTCAGGAATGCCGCCTGCTTGGCTTCATGAAGCTTTTTCAGGCGCTGTTGCAGAAGCAGAAGCCTTGCCAGCTTTTGGGGCGTTGCCATCCTCACCTGCCGAGCGTTGTGGGAAAAAACCCATCGGCAAATAGAGAAAGAAACGTGCCGATGCCGAAATAAAGAAGCAGTAGCCCGCCCGCTATGACGAAGGGCAGCGATATGAAATAGATGGGAATCTGCGGTGTCAGCTTGTTGATGAAGCCGAAAGCGAGATTTATCAGGATCGCATAGGCCACAAACGGGCTGCCGAGCCGGATCATCACAAAGAATGCTTCCGAAAGCGTATCGGCAATGTCCGTGAGCGCGGCTCGCGGGTCGAACAGCGCTTCGATCGGCGCCAGCCGGTAGGAGGCAACCAACGCTTCTATGATGGCGTGGTGAAAGTTGAGCACGAACAGCAACATGAGCGCGGAGAAGGAGATGAGCGCGGCGACGGCAGGCTGCGGTTCGTTTTCCTCGATCGCCACTCCGCCCGCTGCCATCCCGAAGCCCGTCATCAACGCGATTGCCGAGCCGATGAATTGCAGGGCCAGAACGTAAAGCCGTGCCACGAGCCCAATCAACGATCCGATCAGAATTTCCGATCCCATGAGCAGGAGGAGGATGTCCGGGCGATCCGACGCATGAGGCGCAATCACGTCCCATAGATGCGCAAGAAGCGCGAGGGATGCACCGACGGCCACGAACAATCTCACCTGCATGGGAACGCGCGCGCTCCCCAGGCCCGGCATCAGCATGAAGCATGCCCCCACACGGCAAAAGGCGAGGAAGGCTGCGAGAATCGCGGTCTCGGGCATGCGTTAACGCTCCGTCCAGCAGGTCGCGGCGACGGAAGGGGAGCAGGAGCTTCCGCAATCCCCGCTCTTACGGCGGACAATGGCCGACAGGCCGGAGAGGGGTGCGAAGGAGCAAAGCATCTTTGATTTAGGACACGCTCCCCAGCACCTGGATCTCCACGCCCTTTGCGATCTCCACATGGCTGAGCACCGGCAGGGTCGGGAATAGTCGTTCGATGATCATGCGTACATAGGGCCTGGCTTCGGGCGCGGTCACCAGCACGAAGCGTTCACCGGCGTCGAGATGAGTCTTGACGGCTTTTGCCGCCTCCTGGCCGAATTCCTCAAGTTGGCGCGGGTCGATATCGAATTCGCGCACCTCGCCTTTCGGGTCGCGCTTCAGCGCCTGGTGGAAGGCGAGATCCCAGCGGCTGCCAAGCCGCAGCACTTTGAGCACTCCGCCGTCGCTGAGATCACCGCAGATCTGCTGCGCCATGCGGATGCGCACATGTTCGACGATCTGCTCCGTGCGGCGGATATGCGGCGCGATCTCGGCGATGGCTTCGATGATCAGGTGCAGGTTGCGGATCGAAATGCGTTCGGCAAGCAGCAATTTCAGCACTGCCTGCAAGCCCGGATAAGTGATGTGAGACGAGCAGATCTCATCACAAAGCTTCCGGTATTCGGGGTCCAGCCGCTCAATCAGCGCCTTCATGTCCTTATAGGAAAGCAGTTGCGGCAGATTGTTACGAATGACCTCCGAGAGATGCGTGAGCAGGACCGCCATATTGTCCGCATAGGCAAGCCGTTCATTCTTCAGGTCCTCGGCAAACATCTCGGGGACGGAATAAGCGCGCATGCCGAATGCAGGTTCCTTCACCTCCTCGCCGGGGAGGGATGGCGCGGGCTTGTTGCCGAGAAGCACCATCAGTTCGCCCACGCGTAACTGGTGTTCCGACACGACCGTGCCGTGAATCTTGATCTGGTAGCTCTTGGGCGGGATGGAGAATTCGTCCGCAAGGCGCACCTCGGGAACGACGAAGCCGTACTGCGTCGCGAATTTCTTCCGCATCTTGTTCATGCGGTATGCAAGCTCCTGATGCGAGGCAATCAGGCGCGTGGAGAGCTGCTTGCCGATGAGAAGCTCGATCTCGGCCGTCTTGAGCGAAGATTTGACGGAGTTCTGCTCTTCTTCCGTGGCCGCGGCCTGCTGTTGCCGCTTTGCTTCTTCGGCCTCTGCCGCTCGCTCCCTTTCTTGCTGCGGTAACAGATAAGCAAGGCCGGCCATGACACCGCCGAGCGCAAGGAAGGGCAGGGCAGGCAGGCCCGGCATCAGGGCCAGCAGCGCCAGAAGCATGGCCGCAACGAAGAGCGCACGCGGATAGGCGCCGAGCTGGCCGAAGACCGCCTGTTCGGCGGAGCCTCGCGTGCCGCCCTTGGAGACCAGAAGACCCGCCGCGAGGGAGACGATGAGGGCCGGGATCTGCGAGACAAGCCCGTCGCCCACCGAGAGCTTGGTGAAGACGTCTGCCGCGTCGCCGAGCTCCATCCCGTGCCTGGCATAGCCAATGGCGATGCCGCCGACGATATTGATGGCGGTGATGATGAGGCCGGCGATCGCATCCCCGCGCACGAACTTCGACGCGCCGTCCATCGCGCCGAAAAATGCGCTTTCCTCCTCCAGTTCCCGCCGGCGGTTCTGCGCTTCCTTCTCGTCGATAAGGCCTGCTGAAAGATCGGCGTCGATCGACATCTGTTTGCCGGGAATGGCATCGAGCGTAAAGCGCGCGCCGACTTCGGCGATGCGGGTGGAGCCTTTTGTGATGACGACGAAGTTCACCACGATCAGGATGAGGAAGATGATTAGTCCGATGACGAAATCGCCGCCCATCACGAGTTGGGCAAAGCCGCCGATCACATACCCGGCTGCGTTCGTTCCCTCATTCCCCTCCGAAAGGATCATGCGCGTCGTGGCAATGTTGAGCGACAGGCGCAGCATGGTGGAAATGAGGAGGATGGTTGGAAAGGACGAGAAGTCGAGGGGCCGCTGTATCCAGAGCGCCACCATCAGGATGAGAACGGAAAAAGCGATGGAGAATGCGAGCCCGATATCGATAAGGAAGGCCGGGATCGGCAGGAAAAGGACTGAGAGGATGATAACCACGCCGAGGGCGAAGCCGATATCGCGGCCATGCTTCGCTGGTTGCGGGATAAGTATGCTCTCGGTTGCAGCCATTCATGCCTCCATCGAAGCATGAACTTAGCGGCTGAAGCTTGTGCGAGGGCGGAAACAATGCCTGAATCGGCAGGCCGAAAGTTTAAAATCCGTTCTCGATCCGCTGAAAGATCACATTCGTGAAGGAGGAGATCTGCGTGCCGACGAACGGGCCCGACAGGGCGATTGCGAGCATGATGGCGACAATCTTCGGCACGAAAGTGAGGGTGATTTCCTGAACCTGCGTAAGAGCTTGGACCAGCGCTATTCCGACACCGACGACCATGGCGACGATCACGGCCGGGCCGGACGCCAGAAGCACTGTCCAAATCGCATATTGGACAATATCGAGAGCGTCCGCCTCGTTCATTTCAGCTTATCACGACACCGGGGCCGACGACCACTTCTTGTCCGCTCTCAAGCTTTGCGATGACCCCGTCGCTGTAAAGCTTTACCTCCTTGACTATCCCCGTCACGCTCCCGTCCGCCGAGGTTATCTCACGGCCGATCACGCCGCCTGCTTGGGAAAGCGCCGAGGCAGCAAGGATCTGCTCCAGCTTCGAATTCATCTGCACCGACTGTTCCACCTGGGAGAAGGTCGCAAGCTGGGCCACGTAATCCGTGGATTCCATCGGGCTGGTCGGGTCCTGATTCTTCATTTGTGCGACGAGCAGCCGAAGGAAAGACTGATAGTCCACCGTCTGCGGGGCCGACGCCGTGTGCTGGTTTTGCGGAGTTGACGTCACGGTCGAGACATTCATCTTTATTCTCCCACGGCCTTGGCGAACATGGCTTGTTCCTGCTGGCGCCCTGCCGAGAGAATCTCTTCCTCAATCGCATAGAGCGCCCGGATCGCCTTCAGCGCCTCATAAATCTGGCCTTCACAGACAAGCGAGTCGACATGCTTGAGGCCAGCAAGAATCCGCTCGTTACGGAACGTGGCAAGCAGGTTGTCCAGCATGTCCTTGAGGAGCGGCCTCGTCTTATCCGCGCCCTCGGGCCCCATCAGCATCACCTGCACGATGAAGTAAAGCTGGCGCAGCGGAGTGTTGGCATCCTCCGGCTGGAGCACGTGCTGCTGGAGCAAGAACTGGACGTCGTTAAGGAACTCCAGCGAGACCTTGCGGTCGACCTTGATCACCGCCCCGTTCACATAGATCTTTTCGCCTGCCTTGAGAGAAATCCTGAACGTGTTTTTCATCGCAAGCCGTCGCGTATGATCTGCGAAATTTCGATGAGCCCGTCGAAATTGTCGGAGCGGCCCTGCCGCACCTCTTCCCCCTCACGCAGGAGCCAAAGACCGATGGAGATGAGGTTTGCGCGCAGCTCCTTCGGCAGCGCGTTTCCCGGATCACCGAGATCTTCGACCAGCGACGTCCATACCCTGTTCATGAAGAGGATGGCTTCGATCGCCTCGCGGGAACGTGGCCCTGCCTCGCGCGCCTGCGTCAGGAGATCGATCGACCTTGTCAGCAATTGCCGCTCGCGATCCTTTGCATCGGCCACCGAGTCGGACAGAACTTCGCTGTATGAAAATTGGTACATCGTTTCTTTCGTCTCGCTTGGCTACGGCAGATACCGGAGGAGGCTGAGTTGCTGGATGCGCGAGGTGAGCGCGTAGGAGAGCTCGATCTGCGTCAGGATCTCGTTCACGCGGGTCGACGCCTCGTAAGGATCGACACCCTCCAGATCACGGATGAATGTCTTGAAAAGGTCGATCTGTGACGAGATTCGGTTGGTCGCATCCTGAAGGCGCGTCTCGGCCAGACCGACCTCCGCTTGAACGGATGCGATGGCCGGAATGGCCTCGCCGACAAGGCTGGTGGTGCGCTGATAAAGCGTTTGGCGCGCCTCATCGCCCAACGGTATCTCCAGAAACTCAGATAGCACGGCGGAGGCCATGGCGAGCTTGCGCATCCCGGCGCCGTTGGCGGTGGTGGATGTCTCGGCGGTTTCATTGGCGGCGATACGGCTGGTAATCTTCTCATCGGATGCACTAGACCAGGCGTCGCTCCAGCCGGTCCCCATGAAGGCGGGCTCGATGACCGTGTCCAGAAAATCCTCGATTTGAGACGCGGTTATGCCGCTTGCGGCCGGATCGTTCTGGGCAAAGCCGAAGAATGCCAGGAACTGAGCGTTAAACTGCGCTTTGTTGGGCGAAGCAGGATCGGTGAAATCATTGATGGGTTTCACATCGGTGTTGATGCCGGCAAACAAATACTCGCCATTGAAATTGCTGTTGAGCACGCTGGTCATGGACTCCAGGGCGCGCGTCGCTCCGCTTTTCACGATCGAGGTATCGTTCACGCCGGATAGGGCTGCCGACAGTGTGGCGAGCAGTTCCTGGCTGATGTCGGTGAGCTGCGTAAGGTTATTCTGAGTGGCGGTAAGCCTGTTGGCGGCAAGGCTGTTGGCGTCGATCACGTTCTCCAATCGCGAGATCTCGCGGTCCATGGAGAAGCCGAAACCGGCGCGGGCGCCGAGCGTAGCGCCGGGGTCCGCCAATCGTCCGCTGTCGAGCTCCTTCTGGTTTTTCACCAGGTCGGCCTGCATCCGCATCATCTGGTAGCGGAGCGTCTGCGAGATCGCGTTGGTGGAGACGAAAGACACTTTCATCCTAGCGCGCCACCTCCATCAGATTGGCAAGCATCTCGTCAATCACGGACATGAGGCGGGCCGATGCCTGATATGAATGCTCCAGCTCAAGAAGCAGCGCCATCTCCTCGTCGATATTCACGCCCGTTGTGTTCGCAAGCGCGGTGGCAGTGTGGCTTGCCAGAGCTTCCTTTGCGGCCATGCCGCTTGCAGACTGCTGCCGAAGTCCCTCAAGCCAGCCGATGGTCTCCACCGAGAAGGAAAAGAGGCTTTGCGAACTGCCGAGTCCGGTCGCGGGGTCGAAAAGCTGCGGCGTTTCCAGTCTTTCCACGAAGCTGTTGAGAAGGCCGGAGTATGAAGCGGCGCCGGTCGTGTTGTGAAGATAGGCGGTGCCATTCGCTCCACCATCGCGCAGAAGCTCCGGATCGCCGCCCGCTCTCGAATCCATCGCCGGATTGACGCTGATTCTACCGGCGAGTCCGTCCACCAGAATGCCGTCGGCAGGCAAGGCCGGACCGCCCGGCCAGGTAAACAGCCCTGCGGCATCGCTAAGCATCCCGCTCGGATCCGACTCCGCAAAGACTGAGACGAGCCCGCGTGCGATCTCATCGAGCTGCCGCTGCATCTGTACGGCGATCTCGTCGCGCAACTGCAGATTGGCTGCAAGGCTTCCTGACGCGGTGGTGTTGCCGCCGCCTGCTCCCGGCGAAAGCGGCACGCCATCCACATAAACCGCGTTGCCCAGCGTCCCGGCGGCATAGGCATTGTTTGCAGTAAAGCTGACCGGCCGCGGGACGGTCTCGAAAAGGGTAACGCCTCCGGTGGTCGTAAGCACCATATCGTTGTTGGCGCGCGTTATGGTGGAGACTGGCAGATAGGCAGAAATCTGCTTGAGCAGGGCATCGCGCCGGTCGAGCATATCGGATACGTCCCGGCCGGTGCGCGTACCGGACACGATTTGCGTATTGACGGTTTCGAATTCCGCCAAAAGCCTGTTCAGATCATCGACAGAGGCCGAGATTTCCTGGTCGATGTCGGTGCGGAAAGACTGGATAGCGGCTGTACCGCTGTTCAGTGAGAGCACCATCTGCCGTGCGGCCTCAACGGCATTTTCCGCCAAAGTGCGGTTGGATGGCGTGGCAGCGTAAGTCTGCAGCGCCTCCCGCAGCTTGCTTAATGCTGTGGCGGGCGATGAGGCGTTGTCGATCCCGTTTACGTTGATTTGAAGCCTATCGAGGCCCCGAGAAAGAAAGGATTGCCCGTTCCAGCTGGATTGGGCTGCGAGATTCTGCCGAAAAAGCACCTCATCGGTCGCGCGGCGGATGTCACCTATCTGTGCGCCTGAATTGGTGCTGACGAGGCTCGCTGCGCGCCGGGCATAGTCTGGGTTTGAGGCCTCGGAGATGTTGCGCGAAACGATGCTCGTCTGACGTGACGTATTGAACAGCGCCGACTGGGCGATATTCAGAGCACTTGTAAGCGACATCTCTCCTCTTTCTGGCGCGGATCACGCCAGCTTCCTTGGTACTTTGCTATCTCTTCAGGTTCACCAGAAGCTCCATCAGGTCGGAGCCGGTTTGAAACACCTTGGAGTTGGCAGTGTAGCTGCGTTGCGACTCGATCATGCTCGTCAACTCTTCGGCGATGTCGACGTTGGAGCTCTCCAGAGCGCCTGACGCGATATCGCCCAATCCGTCCGAACCGGCAAAGCCGATACGCACCGCGCCGGATGCGGCGGTTTCGGCAAAAGCGTTTCCGGACAGCACTTCCAACTGATCCGGGCTCGTTACATTCGCAAGTGGGATACGGTAGAGGGGCTTGAACGAGCCATCGGCATATTGCGCATAAACGATGCCCTCCGCGCTGATTTCGATGCTGTCGATCGAAGTCGGCGGCGTGCCGTCCACTTCCGCGTCGTAGACCTGAAAGCCGGAATCGAGCTGCGAAAGTTGAGAAAGGTCGAGTTCAAGATCGTCGCCGCCGGGAACGGGAATCGTAACCCCTGTCACGCTTGTTCCGGTCAATTTCCCGGTGGTCGGATCAAAGGTAAGCTGGTCCGTCGCAAGCGGTCCTGAAGCGTAGGGAAAGCCGGTGTCGGGCGTGGCGTCAGCACGGTCAAACACAGCGACTTCCCATTCATCGTCGCCGGTCTTTGTAAAGTAGACGTCGAGAAGCACCTGCTCGCCGCGGTTGCCATAGGCCACCAGGGAAGTTTTGACCGAGTATTCGGATGTGCTCGTATTGTCCCCTGCCGTGGATTGTCCCGCTCCCGTATCGACGATTTCCGCGTCCAGCGGCAAGTTGGCGGAGAACACACCATTGCGCGAGGGCGTCGCCACCAGTTCCGGCTGCTTGATGGTGATCGGCTCCAGCCCCGCATAGCCATTGGCCGTGGCCGAAGGCGTGCCGTTAGCATAGCTGTAGCCCATGAGCTGATAGCCGGAGGAATTGACCAGACGCCCATCGCCATCGAGCACAAAGGAGCCGGCCCTTGTCAGATATGGCTGGCCGTTCGATCCTTGTACGATGAAGAAGCCGCTTCCATTGACGGCAAGATCGGTAATAGAGGTAGTATACTGCAGCACGCCCTGAGCCGAGACGGCGTTCCGCACCGTTGATGTCACGCCGCCCGAATTGTAAGAGCCCTGGGTGCCCGGCACGACCAATGTCGAGAATTCGGTGGTGGCTCGTTTGTAGCCGTTGGTGCTGGAGTTGGCGATATTGTCGGCAACAGTCGACAGCCGGTTGGCCTGGGCATTCATGCCGGACACGCCGGTTTTCATCATCCCGTAGAGGCTCATCAGGTTCTCCTATCGCTCTCCTGCCGACAGCATAGCAGCCGGGGCTTGCACGAAACTGTCCTGTGCCCTTGCACGGCTCAGGTCATGAGCTGGTAACCGAGATACCGTTTGGAATCGATCGGATCGAAGCCAAGTTTAACGCGCAGCTTCTTGCGTAATTTGCTGATGTGGCTTTCCACTACGTTCTCCTCAACCTCCTCGTCGAAGATGCCGTAGATGGCGTTGAAGATCTGCGTCTTGGTTACCCGGCGTGAAGAGTTACTTGCCAGATACTCCAGAATACGGCGCTCGCGGCGCGGCAACGGAAACGGCTCACCGTCAATTTCCGGATCTCGGCCATCGCTGAAGATGCGCAGCCGGCCGATCTCGGTTGACCGTTGGTCCTGTTGCTTGGCCCGCCGGCTGATCGCGCTGATACGTGCAAGAATCTCCAGTACATGTACCGGCTTTCGCACGACATCGTCCACGCCGCACTCGAACAGTCTCAGCGTATCCTCAAGGGAATGCTGCTCAGCGAGTGCAATGAGCGGTGCACGGGTCCGGTCCCGTATACGCCGCGCCGGCGTCTCGGGCGTTCTACACCGGCCGAGAAGAAAGGCGCTGACAGAACTCAAATCCTCATCGGGCGCCGACTCGACCCAATCATTGAATTCGCTGGGCCTGAAGCCCGCTGTTGCCACGCCTTCGCGATTGAAAAGCGAAGTAAACCCCTTAGTGACAAGCTCTCGCTCGTCGACTACCACTATCATCGGCCCCGCCCCGAATCAGTTGTCCACCTAAGAGGTACATGGTGGACGGAATCACAGACAACATATTTTTTTAATAAAACGTTAAGTTTTTTTCTGAGGCCCTTCCGGGGCGGAAATTGGCGAAGCGATATTTCTACTTTTAGTTGCAAAACTTGCGAGCTGCCGGTGTCCATGATCCGAAGCCGGTTGCCACCATGTTTGTGATTACGCGGCATAGATAGCGTTTCTGTGCCGGATCATTGTTTGGGCCGGCGTGATAACGAGCAACCGCCAGGGACCAGGTCTCGTGCCGCCCTTTTAATTGCGCCAGAAAGCGTGCGGCATAGTCGACATTCTGCCGTGGATCGAGCATATCCGCCAAGCTGCGGAACTGGTCTCTATGGTAATGGTGGTTGATCTGCATGCAGCCGAGATCGATAAGCTTCGCGCCGCGCTGTTGCGCCTTCCTGAATTCCGCCATTGCATCGGCAGCGCTGCGCGCGAAGATTGCCTTGCCTTCGATATTGAGAGCGTAGGGCTGCAGGCTGCCTTTTACGCCCGTTTCCGTAAGGCCAACCGCGTAGAGAATGCCGACCGGGATATGATATTTATGCGAAGCCCGCAGGATTTGCGCTTCGCATGGGTTCGCGGCGGCGATGACCGTTGAGAGAAGGAGACTAGATATAGAGGCCGTTATTTGCCGCAGCATCATCCTGCCGCCTTTCAGTCATTTCCGGCGGGGCGCCATGCGTGTTTGCGTGCTGCCCCCGGGAGCCGCCGGAGTCTCCCTGCTGGCCCTGGTTGGCTCCGGTCTGAAAAGAGGAATCCCGGTTGGCGGAACCGGCGCCGGACTGCGGGGAGGTGCCGGTGGCAGCCTGCTGGATCGTGATGCGATCAACATCATATCCCATAGCGCGAAGAGCATGGAGGATGTCGTCACCGTCGGCCTGGAGCCTCTGTCGCGCGTCGGAGCTCTCTACTTGAATTTCAACCTTTAGTTGATCTCCCGAAATAGTGAGTTGGGCAGTAACGCTGCCGAGCTGAACCGGATGTAGCTGTATTTTAAGGGTGTGGAGCGTCCGGTCTTTACCGGCATGGGCCATAGCGAGTGTTTGCGTTGCATCGGCATATGCAGTTTTGAGCGCAGGATCGGCCTGGAAGGCTGCGAGAAGGCTCGCAGTGGCAGTATCGTAACCCTGCCAGGAGAGAGCAGGCGCGGGGATGCTCTGTGCGCTTATCACACGAACCGGCATCGATCCTTCGCCCGAGGAAGCTCGCCCACTGAAGGCTTCGTCAAACCCGTCGGCGGCGGTTTTGTCGATAGGCGAGGAGCTTGTTGGAGATGAAGACTTTTTGCCGTCAGGCCTTTTTTGCTGCTCCGGATCGCCCGCGTTGGGTCTGCCCTCCAACTGCATGTTTAGGTCGCGCGCCCGAAAGTCTGCAGCATCTGAAGGCCCATCCGGTTTATTGTGGTGGATTTCCGAACCGCCGGATGGTGTATCCTGCGATCGCCATATCGTCTCGGCTTCTTGCTGAACCGAGGCGGGAATTGACTGTTTCAAAATTCCCGATATCCCTTGCCCTGCCATATGCGCTTCCGCTTCGGGGGGCGATGCCTCGCCCATATCTTCCGACGGCTCAGCCGGTATTCTGGCGGGCATTGGCGGCACGACGGCGGCGATATCCTCGTTGTCCAGCTGATCTGTTCTCCTTTGGGGAGGCTCGCTCTGCGGAAGGAAAAACTCCAACACCCTCTCTGCAAGGCGCCATTTCGGCTGCTCATCCGAGACGGGCGCCTGCACGGCCAGCTTTAGGGGCGTTTCTGCCTCATCTCGCCCTAACCCGTCCTCAAACATTGTTTGAGACGAAGCGGCCCTGCGCTCACGGCCAGGTTCAAGTGCGTTCTGCAGGGGGGGAAAGCCCGGCGTGATGGTTTGTGTCACCGGCGAGCCTCCGCAATGAGCACATCTATGGATTGGAGCGTCTTAAGCGTGTCTTCTACGAAAGCTCCGTTGAGCTGTTCGTCCTCGCCTTCCTGTGCCACCACAGCCTCGCCCTGCGGAAACGAACCCTGCCGGGCGGAAGCCTCTGATCCAGCGGCGGGACGCGAGAGAATTTTCCGTGCCACCTCGCGTGCGGCATTCAGAAGCTTGCGGTCGTTCGGGGAAAGCCTCTTTGCGTCGATATGCTCGAGCGTATGGAGAACGTCCTTGACATCTTCCGATGCCACCAAGGCCATATTTCCGTAAAGGACGCTCCGCGGATCCAGGCCGCCGCCGGAATCCGCATATTTGTCGGCATTGCGTGAGGCGAAGGTAAGAAGATTATCATAGCCCTCGATTGCACTCTGGCGAGCTATGCGAAGGTAGATCACATGCGCTTGGTCACGGCGCATGTTGGCCACGATTTCCTCCACCAATGCCAGGTCGATCTCACCACGAAGGGCGACGACGCCGGAAACGAAAGCCTCCGCGAACTGGCTCGCATAGGGAGAGCGCAGGAACCGCCATGCATATTGCCTGGAGCCGAGGGCAAAACGCTCCGGATCGCGCAACTCGGCGCTGAGCGTTAGCGAACGCCGCAGAGCGGCCTCCTCAATGAGGGTGCCGGGGCTTATAAGCCGCGCCTGATCAAAAAATCTGAGTGCTTCAGTAGGGGCCTGCTGGGCAAGCAGGGAGCCGATGACGAGCGCGAGAGGGGCTGCAAGCTCGGGGTCCAGCGTGGAAAGCTCGGTAGCGCTCAGCATCTCACGCGCGGCGCGAAGATCTCCCCGCGCATACTGAGTGAGGCCATTGCTTAGCCTGCTTTGGTCCTCGTCAAGCTTCAATCTGGAAATGACCGCATCGAGCGTGGCTGGATTGCCACCGCTGGCACTGTAAATGAGGAGCGCGCGAAAATTGTGCGGATTCTCGAAATCGGCCGTGTGTAGCCGTTCGTCGATAATGGCAAGCAGCCGGCGCTGTATAGGCAGCGCAGCGTGATCGCCATCAGCAATCCGGTCCTGCACCAGCTGCAGGGAACGTATCATTTGGTAGGGCTCCAGCCCTTCCGCATTCGCTGAAGCCGTAAGGCTGACGCAGGCCGCAAGCATGGCTGCGCCGAAACACCGCCTCATTGCGGCACCTCAAGAAGAATCTCTATGCGCCGATTGGCGTCCGCGAGAGGACTTTCCGGCTCCTTCAGCTTTCGGTCGGCAAATCCGGCGACTTCCGTTATCCGGGTTTCGTCCAAGCCTCCCCTTATCAGCATGTACTGCGCCGCATGCGCACGTGCGGTGGAAAGACGCCAATTATCGTATGTGTCGCTTCGGAACGGGCGGGCATCGGTGTGGCCATGAATACGAATCGTTCCCGGCTGCCCGGCCAGGGTCTTCCCGATTTTCTCCATTGCGGCCACGAGCGCCCGCTCCGGTACTGCCGAGCCGACCGGGAACATTCCGTTTCGGATATCGTCGGTCACGGATATTAGCACGCCTTCCTCGCCGGCTGACACTGTAACGGAACTGGCGAGCCCTTCCCCATTGAGCGCTTGGGCCAGGGCAGCGCGGATGCCTGCCGCGGCATTCTCATGAGCCTCGTTTGCTTTTTCGTTCGCCGGAGCATCGGGTTCGCCGGCAGTCGCGCTTACTTCTTCAGAAGCGCTCTCGTTTCCGGGGGAGGCACTTTGAACGCCATCTTCAGGCGCCCCTTCTGTAGCCGGTTCATTTTTCTCCTCCGGGGCAAGCGGCTCCACCTGGGGTACGCGCTTCAGGCTGAGCGCGTCGCTCGTTTCCTGCTCCGGTTCGATCCCTGCGAGCTGATGCTGGCCTGTCTGCTCCGCTTTGATGTCGGCGCCCGAGGGCTGCTCCCGTGCCTCGTCGGGATCGCCTTCCACGCCGATGCGCGGCATAGCCACCTGCTGCGACCAGAAATCGGGTGCGAACGGATCACGATAGGCTTCGCCGCCCGAAGCTCCGGAAGACGGGCCTGCTATCTGTACTCCGCCTTCTCCCTTCCTGGACACGTTCTGGTCTTGGCCGACATCCGCGGCAATCTCCGCCAGCACGGCATAGGGATTTGAGAAGAAATTCTGGTCGGAATATTTACGTGTGTCCGCAAGATCGGTTGCGTTCTGAAAATCAGCGGGACCGGAAGTTTTGTCGTTTTCCCCCGAAGGCTGATCGGTCGACTTTTCGCTTTGGTCCGCTTCGGTGGAGACTTGAGGGCCCTGGCCAACCTCCTCCAGTCCCTTGCGGTTGGTATTCCGGTCGATGAGTTTTACCGGGTTGAAATAGCTTGCGAGAGCGGCGCGCGTCTGCTCGTTGGCGGCGTTGATGAGCCACATGACGAGGAAGAAGCACATCATTGCGGTCATGAAATCGGCAAAGGCGATTTTCCATACGCCGCCGTGGTGTTCGCTATCCTCGTCGTCGCCACCGCGGCGCACAATGATGATCTCGGGTTGGCGCTCATCCTCCGTGGCAAGTGTCACGATAACACCTCCGACAGCGCCGCGGCCCATTCCGCGATGCGAGTCTCAAACAGGCTGTCTTCGATCTCCGCTGTAAGGTCGATACCGGGGGCCTCGCTGAAGTCCATCTGGGCAGCGCGTTCCCCGAGCCTTTCCCTAAGGACCGCTTCGAGAACTTCGGGGCCGCGCACGCGAATGCGCAGGGCTTGGCGATCACGCATTGCCTCGCCAATGACCCCAACGAGTTCGTCAATCGCTCGCTTGCACAAATTCTCCGTCAACGCCGCACTAAGGATCCGTGCAGTAACCGCGGCGATTTTCGCTTCGATCTCCTGTTCCGATTCGGAAAAGCGGACCGCCATCGCCTCGGCGGTTTCGTGTGTAAGGCGGGCAACCACGGTTTCCAATTCAACGGCGTGCCGTTGCCGTTCGGCCTCAAGCTTTGCCTCATATTCGCGTGCGAGGCGCTCTGCGATTTCTACTTCAGCCTGGGAAACCCTTTGCGCAACGAGATCTTCGACCGACTCCTCAGAGGACTTTTTCGGGTTCTCCTCCGCGGCAAAAGCGGGTGCCGGGTTGCGGACAGCCGATGTTTGCACACCGAAATCGGGCAGCAGATCCGCGAGAGCGATTGCCGGCATCAGCCCGCGGCCTCCACTTCCGCTCTCGCCCATTTGCGGAGGATGTCCGCGGTCCGTTCCTCATTGAGGTCGACCATGCGTGCGAGCAGGGCCTGCGGCGCCGGCTTTATCTTCAACTGCGGCTCATCGTTCGCCTCTTCCGAACTTTGGACGCCATTCCCGGCGGTCAGCGCCAGCCGCTCGTCAGCCCCTTCCTGCGAAAGTGCCTGAATTTCTTCTCCTGCAGCGGATGCTTCGATTTCTGGGCCGCGCGTGAGTGCAGTGGCAAGTGGCCTAAGCCCAAACCAGGTGATGAAAAAGGCGGCGAGCACGAAGGCCAGTGCATTGATCATCGTCCCGGAATGCCTGCCCAATGCGGCCAATGGGCCAGGCTCCGCCATTTCGACGCCATCCAGCCCGTCGACGAACTCGACGGCTGCCACATTCAGCACGTCTCCGCGCGTCTCGTTAAGGCCAGCGGCAGAAGCAACGACCGTCTCAATCTCCCTGATGCGAGTCTGCAGAGCATCCGGCGCTGCGTTGTCGCCGAGAATGGCGGCAAGACGCCCCTCGTTTACCACGACAGCAATGGACAGCCGTGTGACCTGATAGCCGTTGCTGGAGGTGGCGATGCGCTTCGTATTGAGCTCGTAATTGGTCGTTTCCTCTCGCCGCTCGCTCTCTTCCGAGGAGCGGGGCAGTTCGGCCGGGGCTGGTTCTTCCTGCGGCAGGTTCTGCAACACGGTGGTGGGTGTCGCCGCGGTCTCCCGCGTTGCACTGTCTGCCGTGCGCACGATCTGAACCGAACGCTCCACGCGGGAATCCGGATCGAAGATCACTTCCTCCACCTGCCGTGTGTCGGTATTGACCTCCGCTTTCACGCTTGCGCGGAAATTGTCGGGGCCAAGATAGGGTGCCAGTGCGCGGCGGATATTCTCTTCCACCTGTGCTTCAACCGTGCGTTCGATGCCGATGGAGCGCTGGGCAGTGTTGTTTGCCGGGTCGTCGCCTGCCGCAAGCAGCATGCCTGAGGAGTCGAGGACGGTCACTTTCTCCGCACTAAGGCCCGGCACCGCAGCCGCGACCAGATAGCGGATGCTTGCAGCTTTCGCGGCCCCGTCGATGCCTAATGTGCGGATGACGACAGAGGCGGAAGGCTCCTGTCCCTCGCGGCGGAAGTTGCCGCGCTCAGGCATGACGATATGCACGCGGGCGGCCCTGATGCCGGCAATGGAGCGGATCGTGCGTGCGATCTCGCCTTCGAGCGCGCGAACCCGGGTGACCTCTTGCATGAAAGTGGTGAGCCCAAGCGAGCCCACGGTGTCGAATAGCTCATAGCCGGCATTGGCGCTGGAGGGCAGGCCCTTTTCCGCGAGGAGCATGCGTGCTTCCGCGGTCTTCCCGGTCGGCACCAGCACCGCCGTTCCATCCGATACGACATCGAATCGGATTCCCGCCTCGCCCAGAACAAGGCCGATCTGATTTACGTCCGACCTTTCCAGCCCGACATAGAGCGTCTCATAGGCCGGGCGGTTGAGGTAGATCGCGCCCCCTGTCACCACCGCCAAGGTGAGCGCGAGAACTCCACCCATCATGGCGAGCCGGCGAGGGCCAAGCGCCCTCAGGTTTTCGACAATGGTTCGAAGCTGCTCAGGCAATGCACTCGCTCCCAGGCGGAACACGATTCCAGCCTAGGAGGTGAAGCTTGTGCGAACCATTCGAGCTCCTGCGCGGGCGGGCCGTCTCAGGAGGAAGGCTGTTTTATTTGAACAGGGACAGGATGTTTTGGGCGTTCTGGTTGGCGATGGACAAGGCCTGAATACCCAGCTGTTGCTGAACCTGAAGAGCCTGAAGGCGGGTCGATTCCTCGTTCATGTCGGCATCGACGAGTTGGCCTACGCCTCGTTCGATTGAATCCATGAGATTGGAAACGAAGTCCTTTTGCAGGTCGAGGCGGTTCTTTGCTGATCCCAGGTTTGCCGCCGCGGTGGACATTGCGGCAAGCGCGGTCTCGATGTCTTCCAGATATGCGTCGATCGAAGCTTCGTCTCCGTTGGCCACGAGATCGATCTGCATGACGTCATGCGCAAGATGCTGCGTCGCGTCGGTTGTCGTGCCGTCCGCGGCAAACAGAGTGATTCCCGCAAGATCGACGGAGATTGTGCCGATACTGACCGTGCCGTCCGAGGCGCGGTTGTAGGAAGCGGCAATGTCCAGCGGTCCCGCGCTATCGGTTGCAAGTATGTTGGTACCGGCGTAGCTGGCGCCGATCGCTGCCGACTTGATCTGGTCCTGAAGGATGTCGATCTCGGCCTGGATCTTTTCCTGGTTTTCCGCGCTTGCGCCGCGCGCATTGATCAGCTTGGTTTTGATCGCGTCAACAGCCTCGATGACGTCGTCCATCGCGGTATAGGCAATGTCGATCCGTCCGGCACCGAGCCCGAGGGAGTCCTGGATGGCGGAGAGCGCCTTGTTGTCCGATCGCATCGTGGTGGCAATGGACCAGTAAGCCGCATTGTCGCTGGCTTCGGCCACCCGGTAACCGGTGGAAATACGCCCCTGGACAGTTTCGAGCGCTTTGTTGGTTGCCTTCAGACTCTGCAATGCCACCATCGCAGAGGTATTTGTCATGATGCTTGCCACGCGCTTGCCCCTTCGTCTTCCCGCGCCCCTGCGGGCATGATGGTTAACGATAGGTACAAGTTTATGGTTAACGACTGCTTAACCTGAAACCGCAACAAAAAAAGGGCCGCCTCAAAGGCGGCCCTTCGGCTTTCAGGTCTCTTCTGTTCGGCCGATCAGCGGAACAGCGAGAGAATGCCCTGCGTGTTCTGGTTGGCGATCGAGAGCGCCTGCACGCCAAGCTGCTGCTGGACCTGGAGCGCCGAAAGACGAGCCGATTCCTCGTTCATGTCAGCGTCAACCAGCTGGCCGACCCCGCGGTCGATCGCATCCGACAGTTTGGACACGAAATCCTTCTGCAGGTCTACGCGCGACTTGGCGGCACCCAGCACCGACGCCTGCTCTGCGAGAGAGGCGAGCGCGGTTTCGACGGTTCCAAGCGCGGTATCGATCGCCGTATCGTCAATAGCCGCTCCCGAAGCGTCGAAGAACGTGCTGGCGACAATCCCCGAAACAATGCCCGCCGACGCGTCGTCGCTCAGCACTTGTGCGGAAGAGCCGGTGATCGTGATCTCATCGATGGCAACTGTCGCGCCCGTGCGGTTATACGAGGAGACGATGTTTACATCGGTACCGTCTTGCAGGATGTTGGAACCCGCATAGTTCGAGTTGCCGACAACCGAAGTGATGTGTTCCTGGAGAGCTTCGATCTCGGTCTGGATCTTCTGCTGGTCTTCCTGGCTGGCGCCACGCGCGCTCACCAGCTTCTGCTTGATTTTGTCGACCGTGCCGATCACCTCGTTGATGCCTGTATAGGCCGTGTCCAGCTTGCCGGCGCCGAGACCCAGCGCGTCCTGTACGCTGGAAAGCGCCTTGTTGTCCGACTTCATCGAGGTCGCGATGGACCAGTAAGCGGCGTTGTCAGAAGCTTCGGCCACGCGCAAGCCGGTAGAGATGCGCGACTGCGTGGTGGCCATGTTCTTGGAAATGGTGTTGAGGGTCTGCAGCGCCGTCATCGCCGACGCGTTCGTATTAATGCTAGCCATGGGAAAAACGCCCCTTAAACAAAACTGACGAGGGACATACCGGGCATTACCGGCAATGACGGAGAGGCCTCATGCCGTGAGTCCTGACGCGAACTCACTCCGTCATGCATGGCAGTGTTTATGCCCGCGAATTGCTACCAAAAGGATAATAGCGGACGGTCAGCTGATTTTTCGGGGGAAGGCGGTTTAAGTGAAAGATCGGACCAGGCTGCCTACAAGCAGATTCCAACCGTCGATAAGAACGAAGAACAGGATCTTGAAGGGCAGGGATATGACTGTCGGCGGAAGCATCATCATGCCCATGGCCATGGTGATCGTCGCCACGATCAGATCGATGACGAGAAAGGGCAGCACAATGAGAAAGCCAATTTCAAATCCGCGCCTGATTTCCGAGATCATGAATGCCGGGATAAGCACCCGAAGATCTGCCTGATCCGTCGTCTGCTGGATTCCGCCGCGCTCAGCGGCGAGATCGGCAAAGAGCGTGTAATCCTCCTCCCGCACATTCGCGCTCATGAACGCGCGAAACGGCTCAGCGATGCGTTCCACGGCGGTGGTCTCGTCGATCTGGTTGGCCATGAGCGGACGCACGCCCTCGCTCCATGCCCGATCGAAAGTGGGCGCCATGACGTAGAAGGTCATGAAAAGCGCCAGGCTGACCAGGATGAGATTGGCTGGCGTGGAGGGCAGGCCGATACCGGTGCGCAGGATCGAGAACACTATGACGAACCGGGTGAAGCTCGTCACCATGATGAGAATGCCCGGCGCTATCGAGAGCACCGTCAGCAGACCGAAAATCTGGATGATATAGCCAATTGTCGAGCCATTGGCTTGACCGGCGAGCGCACCGAGATCGAGCGTCTGCGCGGCCGCCGGGTGGGTCCCCGCAAAGATTGCGAAGAGAAGAGCGAGAAGCAGGCGCATCATTCGTATAGGAAGCTCATGATCAATACTTGCTTCACGCGGTCATCGCTGCGGATGCGCGCGCGCTCGAGAATATCCGACTTCAGGTGCTGAAAGCCGCTGGCGCTCTCGATCTGCTTCAGTCGTAAAGTACGGATATAGGCGAATAGGTCCTGATGAATGGTGCGCGCGAGGGCGGGATCGCTTTCCCCCTCGAAGACAAGCGCCAACTCCATTCGAACCCAAATGCTGGTCGGTTCGGCCAGATTGGTGGTGATGGGATCAAGCGCAACGATGCTCGAAAGAGACTCGTTATCCGGCTCGTTGCCCTCTTGCCCTTCCTGAACGGCTACCTCGGTTTTCCCGGCGTCTTCCGATTGGCCGGAGGCGCTGCGCTCTTCCAGATAGGCGCCTGTCAGCCATCCCATGCCTCCGGCAAGCGCCGTCATAACCAGCAGGGCCGCCGCCTGCATGATGAGCGACGGACCTTTTTTTGTTGTTTCTGCTTGAACGACGAGGGACATGGCTGCGCTTGTCGATCAGAAGGGCAGGACAGTATCGAGGAACTGCTGGCCATATGGCGGCTGTTGCACCTCGGTCAGCCGTCCCCGCCCACCGTAGGAAATGCGTGCTTCTGCAATCCGTTCATAGGAAATCGTGTTGTTTGGCCCGATATCCGCGGGCCGCACGAGCCCTGCGATGGTAAGCACCCTGAGTTCGGCGTTGACGCGCACCTCCTGCGTGCCGGAGATGCGAAGGTTGCCGTTTGGAAGCCTCTCCGTCACGATGGCGGCAATGACCAGCCGCATATCCTCCGAGCGTTTCGTTGCGCCGGAGCCGACGGTCGATGTGCCGGAGCCGATATCCGCGTCGGCTTCCGCCGAACCGGTCGCGCTGCCGATCGCGAACGTACCGGCTAGGCCGAGATTGCGCGTCGCCTGCCGGGACCGTTCCGATTCATTCTCGAATTTGGCCTGATCGTTGATGGATATGACGACTGTCAGGATATCGCCCACCTCAAGCGCCCGGGGGTCGGTGAACAGACGGCTCTGCCGGTCGCTCCAGAGCGAATAGCGGCTGACATGGGCCTGCCGCCTGTCCGGGTAATGATAGGCTTGCATGGCGGTCGGCTCGGCGCCGGACCCCACCGGCGAAAGCGCAGGCGGCTTGCCGAGCTCCTCGGTCGTCGTGCAGCCGGCCATGGCAAGGCCGGCGAGGAGGAACAGCGTTCCTGCGATCTTGTTCATGAGGGATCCTCGGGGCGTGCCGCGCTCGCCATGATGCCGGTCAGCGCAGCGGCCGCTTTGCTGTTCATTTCGTTGAGGATGATGCCGGCCGTGCGCGGCTCGAGCTTCACCAGGATGGCGGCTGCAAGGTCGATGCGCACTTCGGCAAGCCGTTCGGCGGCTGCGTCCGGCCGCATGCTCGAATATATCTGCACAAGGTTTTCCTCGGCCTTGGCAAGAAACGCTTCGCGACGTGCAAGCCAATCTTCGTACTCGCGGCGCTTTTCCTCAAGGGCGGCGATCCGCTTCTCCACTTCGCCCTTTAGCGTCTCGAGCTGTTGCGACTGGAGCATGTAGCGCCTGTCACGGGCCTCGTCGGCGATATTTGTACAGAAGCGTTGCACCTCATCCTGGCTGGTAGCCGAATTTGCTTCGGCCCCGCGCAGACCTGTTGTTCCCGCGGCCAGCAATGCCGCCGCCAGTGCGGCTGCCTTCCATGAGGCCGGCGGGCGGCTATCATTCCCAAGGAGGCTCATGGCCTTTTTAATTCTCCTACTGCAAGACCAGTTCGCCCTGCAAAGCACCGGCAGACTTGATGCCTTGCAGGATCGCGATGATACCATCCGGCTTTACGCCGAGCCTGTTGAGGCCCGAGACGAGCGTCTGCAGGTCCGGCCCGTCGAGCACCGCCACGCTGGCGTCGGGCTGCGTGGCGTCGATCACCGTGTAGGGCTCCACCGCGGTCTCCCCGCGGGAGAATGGCTCGGGCTGGACCACGCGCGGCATCTCGGTGACGCGCACCGTAAGGGCGCCATGGCTGATCGCCACGCGCGAGATCCGAACGTCGCTTCCGATCACCACCGTTCCGGTGCGCTCATCCACGACAACGCGCGCCGGCGCATCCACCTCGACGGGAAGATTCTCGATTTGCGCGTAAAAGCGGGCGGCTGAGACACCTTTCGGCTTCTTGATGATGACGGTCCGTGAATCCTGTTCACTGGCGAGCGGTGCGCCGAAATGCCGGCTTGTATAGGCATTGACCACGTCTGCGACGCGAACGGCCGTTGAAAAGTCCGGGTTCCTGAGCTGTAGCGTCAGTGCCAGCAGTTCGTCGAAGGAGGCGGTGACGCTGCGCTCGATGATGGCTCCATTGGGCACTCGGCCGGAGGTCGGAACGCCCTGTGTGAGCGTCTCCGCCTGTCCCTGGGCATTGAAGCCGGAGACAATGACGGAGCCTTGGGCGACGGCATAGATTTCGCCATCGGCGGCGCGCAACGGCGTCATCACCAATGTGCCGCCTGCAAGAGAGCTTGCATCGCCAAGAGAGGAGACGGTGACATCAATCCGCGCGCCGGACTGAACGAAGGGCGGCAGATTGGCGGTCACGATGACAGCGGCCACGTTCTCCGCACGTGATCGCCCGTCCTCGGAAGCGATGCCCAGGTTCTGGAGCATCGCACGCATCGACTGTTCCGTAAAAGGAGCGTTGCGCAAGCTGTCGCCGGTGCGGTTCAACCCGATTACCAGACCATAGCCCACGAGCTGGTTGTCGCGGGCGGCCTGAAGCTGGGCGATGTGCTTGATCTGGGTCTTGCTCGCTGCGCCAGCCGGTGCTGCGGCAAGGAAAAGCATCAGCCCCCATAGGAACGCTCTGACGATCATGACGCCCCGACCTTGACGGTGCCGTCCTGCATGACGATCCCGGTGAAGACCGCGCCACTGTCCACGTTGCGCACCTTGATGAAATCGCCTGCCGCACCCGGCTGCAGCGGCACTGCCAGGACCGAGATTGTCAGCGGGCCGTCGGTGAAGACCGCCGTGACAGTCGAACCCTGCTCCACCAGATATGGCTCGCGTACATAGGAGAGGGGAATAAGCCGTCCCGGCAAAAGCGTGCGGCGCGCAACCTTGCCTTCCAAGTCGCCGGGTGTCCGTGCGATGGAGGCAGCCCCGCGCGGGGGCTGCCGCAGCATCATCTCCTGAAGCGCTTCCGCGGAGACAGTCTCGCCGGGGTAGATCACCCGCGTCGGCACCACGACCACCTCCTGCGCATGCGCGGGCATAGCGAAAAGAGATAGCGCGGCAAGCAGCCCCGCCAGGAAAATCCTTCTCGTGCCTGCGCCGCTTCGCATTCTATCGCATCGCTTGTGTCACGGTCGCAGCCATTTCATCGGCCGCGGTAATGACCTTGGAGTTCATCTCGTATGCGCGCTGCGCCGAGATCAGTTCGGTGATCTCCTTCACCGGATCTACGTTGGAGGCCTCCAGATAGCCCTGCTCCACCGTGGCAAAGCCGGGATCTCCTGGAACGCCGATCGTGGCTGGACCTGAAGCGGGTGTCTCGCGGAAGAGATTGTTTCCGATCGGAGCAAGCCCCGCCTCGTTCGAGAAATTCGCGAGCGTGAGCTGGCCGAGCTCCTGCAGGTCGGCCTGCCCGTCGATGCGGGCGAAGACCTGGCCAGACTTGTTGACGATAACCTCCACCGCATCGGCTGGGATCGTGATTGCAGGCGTTACGGGAAACCCGTCCACCGTGACGAGCTGGCCGGTGGCATTGGTGTTGAAGGCGCCCGCGCGGCTGTAGAGCGGCTCCCCGTCGGCTCCCTCGATCTGGAACCAGCCCTTGCCCACAAGGGCCATATCCAGCTTATTGCCCGTGTTGGTCAGCGAGCCCTGCACATGCACGTTGCGCACAGCCGCGGTCTTGACGCCAAGGCCGATATTGGCGCCTTCGGGCACGATATTCTGATTGGCCCGCTCCGGCACGCCCTGCAAGCGCTCGACCTGGTATAGAAGGTCGGAGAACTCCGCCCGCGCCCGCTTGAAGCCGGTCGTGTTGATATTGGCGATGTTGTTGGCGATGACCTCCAGATTGGTTTGCTGGGCGGACATGCCGGTCGCGGCGATGGAAAGGGCTTTCAAGGGCTACTCCTCAGATCGCCATGCGGCTGATTTCCAGATAGGCGGAGACGATTTTGTCGCGAATGGCGATCGCCGCCTGCAGCGATTGTTCGGCATCCATGACCGCATCGACGACGGCGCGCGTGTCGCCATCCCCCTGCAATGCCTGAAGCGAGAGGTTTTCTGCCTTCGTAAGGCGAGAGACGGTGTTGGTGGCCAGTTCGCTCACCATGGCCGAGAAGGCGTCGCCGTCTGCCGGAGCGGCTGTTTCCGCCTGCTGCAGCACGGATTCCGTGCCGGTCGAGGGAAGATTGGTTATGTTTCCAATTCCGGAAATCATCCGTTGCTCCGCAGAAGGTCGATCGTCATCGAGATGAGTTCACGCGCCTGTTTGACGACCTGAAGGTTGGCCTCGTACCCGCGGTTCGCCTCGCGCATGTCGGCCATCTCGACCAGCATGTTGACGTTGGGCATCTTCACGTAGCCGAACTCGTCTGCGGCCTCATGGCCAGGCATGTATTCGACCGGAAATTCGGCCGGGTCGCGCGCGATGGCGGAAACCTCGACCATGGCGCCGCCGTTTCCGCGATCCAGTTCCGCGGCGAAGCTGATCGTCTTTCGGCGGTAGGGATCTCCGCCCGGCACCTCGCTTGTCGATTGTGCGTTGGCAAGATTTTCCGAGACAACACGCATGCGCTCCGATTGGGCGGCAAGGCCCGATCCTGCAATTTTTACGGCGGTGGATAACGGGTCCATGGTCAGCCCTTCGCCGTCATCAGGATCATGCGGTGAAAGGCCTTCACAATCGCCGTGTTCAGCTCGAATGCACGGCGCACTTCTCCAGCTTTCACCAGCTCATCCTCAAGCACGACACTGTTCTCGGACGGCAGCATCTTGGGGTTTTCGCTCTCGTCAAGCGAGAAGGAGGCAGGCGTAACCCCGGTATGCTGGTGCTGAGCGTGGGTGGCCTGCATGGCGACACGTGTGCCGTCCAGCACTTTTTCGAAGGGCTCCACATCCAGCGCCTTGTAGCTAGGCGTGTTAATGTTGGCGATGTTGCCGGCCACCGCTGCCTGGCGGACCGAAAGCCACCGCGCCTGCTGCGTGGCCAGATCGAACAGGTTGACGGGTTCCATCGGCTCTATCCAAGATTCGACTGGTTGCATGCTATGCTGCCAGTCTTGCGCGGGCCTTGCGCATTGTTCAGCGTGAGAGCGGGATCTCGGTTTGCGCGCTGGTGACAAGAACCCAGTTTCGGGAACGTTGCTCAATCCCGACCACGCGGCTTCCGTCCGGCAGGAACGAGCCTTTCTGCACGATCCAGAAGCCGTCTTCGTCCTCGATTATTCCTCGCCCGTTCTCGGCATGAATAAAGCGGAAAGGACGCCGGTCGCCTGGAAACGGCTGTTCGCTCAATTTGGCTTGCACCTGCGTCTCAGGCACCGTTGCGGTGGGTGCGAAATCGAGCTGCGGCATGGCATCCAGGCCCAGCGGCTGGTGAGGCGCCAAACCCAACAAATCATCCGGTTGCTGGCTTCCTGAGAAAGCCAGCGGCCTAACGCCGAACTGTTCCTGATTGAAAAAAATATACCAGGGAAAGACGGCGCAGATGCCCGCCAGCGCGATGCCACCCGCCGCCAGCAGCCAATCACCTCGGCGAAACCTGGATACCGTGTCGAAAAGACCGGCAGCTGGAGCTCGATCCGGCCTGCGGTGCTTTTCTTCGGGTTTTTCGGGTGGAGCATCATAGGCCGGGTTCTCCACCGGCGTTGCATCGGGCAGCACGAGCCCCGCGAGCCTATCCGCCATGAGAGGCCTCCCTTGCCTTCAAATGAGCAGCGAGATCTGCGAAGGGATCCATCGCCGGCGGATCCTTCGGCGATTGCCGCAGAATGTCATAGATCAGGGGAACCTGGCGCACTGCGAGATCGAGCTCCGGATCGAGCCCCGCCTGAAAACCGCCCAGCAGCCGGATATCGCGTGTCTCTTCAAAGCGGGCGATCATTGCTTTGAGGCGCTGCACCACGCGTTTTCGGTCGTCCGTCCAGGAACGGTCGGCGAGCCGCGAAATCGAAGCGAGCGGGCTGACCGCAGGAAAGCGGCCCTGCTCGGCGATCGCCCGGTCGAGCACCAGATGTCCATCGAGGATGCCGCGCACGCAGTCGGCAACCGGGTCATTGTGGTCGTCCCCGTCGACGAGAACGGAAAAGACAGCGGTGATGGATCCATGCCCCGTCTCGCCCGGCCCGGCCCTTTCGAGCAGGCGAGGCAGATCCGTGAAAACCGAGGCGGGGTAGCCGCGTGCCACGGGCGGCTCGCCCGCGCCTGTCGCCACCTCGCGCGTGGCATGGGCGTAGCGCGTGATGGAATCGAGCAGGAGCAGCACCTTCTCGCCGGCATCGCGAAAATGTTCCGCCACGCGCATGGCGGTATCGGCGGCGCGGCGGCGCATCATCGCGCTTTCGTCGCTGGTGGCGACCACCGCCACCGTCTTTTTCATTCCGGCTTCGCCGAGCGTGTCTTCCAGAAACTCGCGCACCTCGCGCCCGCGCTCGCCCACCATGGCGACCACCACGGTATCGAATGCTTCGGCCCGTGCGAGCATCGCGAGCAGCGTCGACTTTCCAACGCCAGAACCGGCAAAGATCCCGATACGCTGGCCAAGGCAGAGCGGCGCGAAGAGGTCGACCACGCGCACGCCGGTAAGAAAGGGCTCTGCGACACGCTGCCTGCGCAGGGCCGCTGGTGTGCGAGGCATGGCGGCAGGGCCTTGCGGCGCGGAACGGATGAGCGCCGGGCCATCGTCGAGGGCGCGCGCCAGTGCATCGATCACCCGTCCGCGCCAGCTCGCATGAGGCCTGATTTCGAGAGTCCCGGTGGTGAAGACGGCCTGGCCAAGGCTGGCTTCGGCGGAATGTTCGAACGGCGCCACGATCACATCGTCTTCGGAGATGCGGACCACCTCGCCGCGGTATTCGCTGCCATGGCTGCGGTAGGAAATAATTTGGCCGAGCCGCGCCGTCTTCGAGAGCCCGCGCACCCGGTAATACATGGGCGTGACCTCCGATATGCGTCCGCCATGCCTGACCATCTGTTGCGGATCGCCAAAGCGCTGGTAGACGCATTCCAGTGCAGCAAGAGCGTTGGCCTGCCCGGCTGTACTGGGGCCGGTGTTTTCGGCTGTGCTCCGCTCCATCAGGAGCCCATCGCCTGGATAGCGTCCTTCATGGAGGTGTCGCTATCGCGCATCAGCGCGGTCACCTGCTCGAAGGTGCGCTGCACCTGTATCAGCCGCATCATCTCGTTCACCGGATTGACGTTCGAGTCTTCCAGAAAACCCTGCGCGATGCCCACATCCGGCTGATCGACCACCGGCTGAGGGCGTGTATCCGGCAGAAAGCCCGAATTGCCGAACCGGGTGGCGTTCGGGCCGGGCGTGAAGGAGAAGAGGCCGATCGCCCCAATAAGTTGTCCATTTTGGCGCAGTATTCCGTCCGCTCCGGCCTCGGGCGGCCCCGCCTGCGGGTCGAGCACCAGCGGCGCGCCGCCGGCATCGAGCACCGCATGACCTTCGAGCGTGACAAGCTCGCCGGTCTCGCGCATGGTGAAGCGGCCATCCCGCGTCATCACCGGCCCGGCGGGTGTTTCAACGGCAAACCATGCATCCCCCTGCACGGCGAAATCGAAGGGACTGCCGGTCTCCCGCAGCCCTCCCGCGCGCGTATCGTAGAAGTTGCTGCCGGTGGAGACGAAGCTGACCGCCTCCTCTGAGAGGCCCGACATTACGTCGCTAAAGGTGATGCCGCCGGCCCGGAAGCCCACTGTTCCCGCGTTCGCAACATTGTCGGCGAGCGTCGCAAGCCGACGCTCCAGCGCCATCTGGGAAGAAAGCGCCACGTATAGTCCCGTCTGCATGGCTATTTCCTCATCTGTGCGATGGTAAGCAGGATGTCCGTGGAGATGCCGAATTCGGCGGGCTGGCTGAAAAGCGCGGCGATCGAGCTTTGCGGGCTGAAAGAGGGATTGTCGATTTCCCAGAGCGTGGTGAAACGCTTCAGGAATTCCTCCAGCTTCTCAGGGTCGTTCAGATCCTCAAGATCCAGCCGCTCCTTAATCATCTCGGCCTGCTTGTCGATGTCCGCCTGAGCGAGCGCGTCGGGAAAGCCGAGCGCGGTGCGCACGACCTGCGAAAGCGCGGGGTCGGCGAGGATCTCATAGTAGGATTTCAGGCTGCCAGCCTTGCGCTGGAAATAAAGCGCCAGGCGCACCCCCTCGTTCTGGTTGCCGGCGTCTTCCTCAAGCGTCTGGCGCAGATATTTCTCCACCGTGCCGGTGGTCGAACTGTGGAAGGTGGTGGTATTTTCGCCGTAACGGGCAAAATTGAAGGTGTCGACGAAATCCTTGTAGCGCTTGTCGGTGAGTTTGTTGACGAAGCTATCCTCGTCGTCGATGCCGCCTTCGAGTGCCTTCACCATGAAGGCCTTGGCATAGGCCATATCCTCCAGCCCGTGCGCTTTCATCGCGTAGCGGAACAGGCGATCGTCGGCGACGAATTCCTCGATGCTTTTCACCTTGCCGATATTTTCCTGATAGTAGGCCGTTTCGCGGCTCACCATCGGCTGCTGTTCCACCCGGTCGATAGAACGCTCTATATCGCGCACGATAAGCTGATAGCTCGTATAGGTGTTGATCACGCAGAGCCCCCGGCCAGTCTGGCAGAGACGCTAGCGCGTCTGCCTTGCGCGAGGCTGTTCGCCCGGCAAACGCCCATTCAAGCCTCACGCAAGCCACGGCAGGTATTGCGGCAAGGGATATTGCTTGGTGAAGGTTGCAAATTGGGCATTCTGCTGGGACTTGTCGTCACCCTTGGCTGCGTGATCGGCGGCTTCATGGCCATGGGCGGCCATCTCGAAGTGCTGATCCAGCCTTGGGAACTCGTCATCATTGGCGGGGCCGCCCTAGGTACATTCCTGGTTGCTAACCCCATGTCGACGGTAAAGGACGCGGGCAAGGCGTGCCTTGAGGCCTTTAAGCATCAGGTTCCGAAAGAAACGGAGTATCTCGAGACGCTTGGCGTGCTCCACAGCCTCATGCGTGAATTGCGCTCCAAGTCCCGCAGTGAGGTGGAGGCGCATATCGACAATCCGGAGGAGTCGGCAATTTTCCAGGCCTTTCCGACGGTCCTCAAGAACTACGATCTTACACATTTTATCTGCGACTATTGCCGCCTCATCATCATCGGCAATGCACGACCTTTCGAGATCGAAGCGCTGATGGACGAGGAAATCCAGACGATTCGCCGCGACAAGCTGAAGTCCTACCACGCGCTGCAGGCCGTCGCGGACGGCCTGCCGGCGCTCGGAATCGTGGCGGCTGTGCTCGGCGTGATCAAAGCCATGGGCGCGCTCGATCAGTCGCCGGAGGTCTTGGGCGCCCTGGTCGGCGCGGCGCTGGTCGGCACCTTCCTTGGCATCTTCCTGTCTTATGCTGTGATCGGGCCCATCGCGACGAAGGTCAAGATCGTGCGGGAGAAGAAGAACAGGCTCTACGTTATCGTGAAGCAGACGCTGCTCGCCTACATGAATGGCTCGCTGCCGCAGGTGGCGCTGGAATTCGGCCGGAAGACGATCTCGGCCTATGACAGACCTTCCATCGATGCGGTCGAGCAGAAGACGCTGGGCCAAGCTCCAGCCGGTGCTGCACCAGAAAAGAAGGCGGCTTGAGCGGCGGATGAAGGCACCCAAAAGCGACCCGATACCGATGCGCGACCTCGTCGTTGAACGGCTGGTAGGCGCGACGGGGGATCTACGCCAGGTCACTGAGGCCGCGCGAACCACGGCGATGAGGTCCTTGCCGGTGCTGCAGGACATCTTCCAGGCGAAGTTTTCCGCACCTCTTGTCCTCGATATTGCTGGTGTCGAGGTTGTGAGGCTCGCGGAGCTGAAACCGAAGCCGGACTCCTTCGACGCACTCGTTGTCATCCCCGCGACTGACTCCCGCGACGCGCTCACCATGCGGCTTGACGCGCAGGCGCTGTCCCTTCTCGTGAGCATTCTCCTCGGCGGTGATCCGGATATTCCGCCTTCGCCCCTCGACCGGCCGCCCTCCAGGATCGAGCTGGATGTAGCCAGGCTCGTTTTCGGCGCTTTCGCACAGGCCTTGAACGGTACGGGAAGCCGCTCCCTCGGTTTGCGCCTGCCCGCCCCGCAGCCTCTTGCAGGGCCGGGCGATTTCAAGCGGTTCATCGTCCGCGACGGGCCGGGCATACGCATCGCGTTTTCGCTGGGAGCAGGTCCGGTATCGGGCATCCTGACCGCCTGGCTACCCCATCGGATTATCCTCAAGGCGCGGGCTCCCGCCGCCGAAGATGATTCGCCAGCGCACACGCAGTGGAAACAGCGCTTCGGCGAGGAGGTTCGTCGCTCGACGGTACAGGTGACCGCCACGATTCCTCTTACGAAGCTCCCGCTTGGAGCACTTGCCAATCTCAAGCCAGGCCAGGTGCTCGAGCTGCAGGAGAACGCGCCGAGGGAAACGCGCCTTTCCGTGCGCAATCGTCCCGTCTTCGTTTGCGAATTCGGCCGTTTGGGCCAGAACTACACCGTTCGTATCAGGCAGCCTTTCGATGACCGGCAGGCCGTCCTCGACGGCTTGCTGGGCGACTGAAGGAGAACGAGATGAGCAAGACACCATCCGCCGTCCAGAAAAGCGAAGGCGGGACGCTTGATAAAGCGATAGAGGAGATGCGCAGCGCGCTCCATGAAGAGGCGCAGCCGAACATGGATGCGGAAAAGACCGGCTTCCTCGTTGACATTCCCGTTGAACTGCAGATCGTTCTGGGCAGTGCGGAAATGACGGTATCTGAGTTGATGGCGCTGCAGCGTGGCTCCACCGTCTCTCTCGATAGGCGCATCGGCGAACCGGTCGAGATCATGGTCAATGGCAGGCTGATCGCGCGCGGCGAGATAACGATCCTGGAGAACGATCCGAGCCGCTTCGGCGTGCGTCTGACGGAGATCGGCGGCTCGATCAAGGCTGAATGAAAGCGCGCTTCGGAGACGAATGGTGACCACACCCGTCAGGCTGACCCAGGCAGAAAAGGCGGCCGCCATCCTCGTGGCGATGGGCAAGCCCTCCGCGGGCCGGCTGCTCAAATTTTTCAAGCAGGAGGAACTTAAGGGCCTGATCGAGGCCGCCCGGCGTCTGCGCACCATTCCGCAGGCTGAGCTGGAAAAGGTGGTGCAGGAATTTGAGCGGGAATTCACCGAAGGCGCCGGCCTTGTGGATTCGGGCGACAGCATGAGCACCATTCTGAGCGAGACGCTCCCTCCCGAGGAGCTGAATCTGCTCCTGGGCAACGCGCCCGTAGACGACGCGGGACAGGAGGACGTCTGGAATAGGTTGGAGAAGCTCGCGCCCGAGCGGCTTGTGAAGGTCCTCGAACCGGAGCATCCGCAGACAGTAGCCCTCATCCTCGCCAACCTGTCGCCGCAGATCGCATCGAGGGTGACGATGGCGCTCGACCGTCAGCAGCGGGGCGAGGTGCTGCGGCGGATGACCGCCCTGGGACAGGTGAGCGCGGAAGCGCGCGCTATTGTCGAACGGCGGATCAGCGAAATATTGCAAGCTGAAGCCAACGGCAAAGATGCCTCCGCGGGGCAGGCACTCGTGGTGCGGCTGCTCAACGAACTTGAAAAGACCGAAGCCGACGAGGTGATCCGAGATCTTGAAGCAGTGGGCACACCGGATGTGGATGCCATCCGCGCCCGTCTCTTCTCCTTCGAGGAGATTGTTCATCTTGCCCAGAAGGCGCGCGTTGCGCTTCTGGACGGACTCCCGACGGATCTCGTCACGCTCGCCCTGCGCCACGCGCCGCCGGATGTCGTGGAGGCGGTGCTCTCCGCCCTTGGCGCGCGCTCGCGCCGCATGATCGAAGCTGAGCTTGCGGCACCCATGGAAGGTATCTCGGCGGAAGCGATCGCAGGCGCGCGCAAGCGCATCGCGGCCACCGCGGTACAGCTCGCGCAGCGGGGGACGATTGAACTTCCGTCGGCTGCAAAAACCTCCTAGGCCGGGCCATGGCCGAGGGAGCCGACAAGGAAAGCAAGACCGAAGAAGCCACGGAGAAGAAGATCCGGGATACGGTCGAGAAGGGTCAGTTGCCCTTCTCCAGGGAAGCCCCCGTGCTTGCCTCTTTTCTCGCGATCCTCGTTTTCGTCGTCTTCTTCGCGGAAGACAGGGCGGTGCAGCTTGCCGGCTTTCTCGCAATCTTCATCGAGCGGGCCGACGGCTGGTCGCTCGAAACCCAAACGGATGCGATTGCGATTTACCGCATCGTCTTCCTGCAGATCGGGAAAGTGGTAGGCATCGTCATGCTGCTGCTGGTCGCGGCGGGTGTTTCAGCATCCATCCTGCAGAATACCCCGCGCTTCGTGCTCGAACGAATCCAGCCGAAGCTCTCCCGCGTCTCGTTCGCCAAAGGCTGGTCGCGGCTTTTCGGCACGCGGGGGCTGGTCGAATTCGCCAAATCCGTCGGCAAGATGCTGGTTGTGGGCGCTCTCGTCGCCTTCACGCTGCGGCACGCGGATACCCGCCTGCTCTCCGGCATGGTCACCCATCCGGTGGCCTTCACGGTCACGATCCGGGATCTGGTGATCAATATCCTCATCGCCATCGCATTGTTCATGACGCTGGTAGCCGTGGCGGACCTTGTTTGGTCGCGCTTCAGCTGGCGCCAGGATTTGCGCATGTCGCGCCAGGAAGTGAAGGACGAGCAAAAGCAGACGGATGGCGATCCGCTCATGCGGGCCCGCTTGCGCTCCGTGGCGCGGGATAGAGCGCGGCGGCGCATGATGTCAGCGATCCCGCAGGCAACGCTGGTGATCGCCAATCCCACGCACTACGCCATCGCCTTGCGCTACCAGCGTGACAAGGATGCGGCGCCCGTGGTCGTGGCAAAGGGGCAGGACCTTGTCGCGCTTAGAATCCGCGAATTGGCGCGGGAGCACAATATCCCGGTTTTTGAGGAACCGGCGCTCGCCCGTTCCATGTACAAACAAGTTTCGGTGGATAGTCTCATTCCGCCTCAGTTCTACAAGGCGGTGGCCGAGCTCGTCCGCCGCGTCTACATGGCTGGGGGCGTTAGGACAAAGATGAAGGCAACAGCATGAACCGGCAGCCCCATTCCGCAGAACGCGAGGTCATCGTGGCGAGGGCCATCGAAGGGATGGCAAGTGAACTGCGGCTGATAGAGCTTGCCGACTACGTTGCCTTTATCCGGCTGGAGAGCATGGCGAGCATCGCGGATATCGTTGAATCGGCGGCCGAGCTCTACTTCGCGCCCGGCACGTTGAGGCTCGGGCATGGCTGCGAGGCGCATGTGGGCTGGACGGAGGTGCCGCGCATCGTGCTCGACCTGGAATTGCGGCCGAGGGGAGCAACGGTCTATTTCACGCTCACCTTGGGGGCCAGCGATGCATCGGTCGACGTCAAGTATGTCGCCTTTGAAAAGTCGGCCGATGATCCCGAGGCCAACACGGCCTTCTTGGCAAAGGCGCTGGAGGCATCCCGCATCCGCAGGACGGAGGCCGTTAGGGGTTGAGCTGCCCGCGGCGCGAGGCGGAGCACATAGACGAAGCATGACATTGCCGCGCATTCGCGTTAGGCATCCCGACTGGAACTCTCGTCCCTTGATCGCTTAAGCCAGGAGCGCCGGCCATGACCAACATTGCGATGATCGAAGCCGCGCGGAGCCGCATTGCGGGCCATGTGCGCCGCACACCGCTTCTTTCCTCGCCGTTTCTCGATGAAATCGCAGGCCGGCGTGTTCTAGTGAAAGCCGAGTCTCTCCAGCTTACCGGCGCGTTCAAATTCCGCGGTGCCTGGTCGGCGATATCGGCGCTGGACCCGGACGTCCGGGCGAAGGGCGTGCTCGCCTTTTCCTCGGGCAACCATGCGCAGGCCGTGGCGCTCGCCGCGCGAATGCACGGCATTTCTTCCACCATAATCATGCCCTCCGACGCGCCGAAGCTGAAGATCGAAAACACGCGGGCCTATGGCGCCGAAGTGGTGCTTTATGACCGGGAGAAGGAGGACCGTGACGCGATCGGCGCCAGACTTGCGGCGGAAAAGGGGCTCACGCTGATCAAGCCCTTCGATGAGCCTTTGGTCATTGCCGGCCAGGGCACTACGGGTCTCGAGATTGCGGAGCAGGCCAAGGAAATAGGCGTGGAAAGGGCGGAAGTGCTTGTCCCCTGTGGAGGTGGCGGGCTCACCTCCGGCATAGCGCTGGCGCTTGAAGCGCGTGCGCCCCGGCTCAAGGCACGCCCCTGCGAGCCCGCCGGCTTCGACGATGTGACCCGCTCCCTCGCTTCCGGGAAGATCGAGCGCAATGCGGCGATGACAGGTTCGATCTGCGACGCCATTGTCACGCCGTCGCCCGGCACGATCACCTTTCCGATCCTGAGGCGGCTTTGCGGTGCGGGAATCGTCGTAACCGACGAGGAGGCGCTGCATGCAATGGCGCTGGCCTTCACCCGGCTCAAGATTGTGGTAGAGCCGGGCGGCGCGGTGGCGCTCGCGGCAGCACTGTTCCATGGCGAGGAGATGGCGGCTGACACGGTTATCGCGGTCGCCTCCGGCGGCAATGTCGATGCCGCCTTGTTTCGGCAAGCTCTGGAACGGTTTGCCTAGATCCTATTGGAAATCGTAGACACTGAATCCGGTCACCATCTCATCCAACCCGAGCGGTCGGGTGAGGGGCGGTTCGGCGCGCGCAATACAGCCTTGCCGCTCGCAAAGCCGGCAGGCAGGGCCGATGAGCGTGGCCATGTTCGGATTGCCCGAAAAGCTCGCCCCATAAATCGTGCGGTCTTTATGCGCCACGTCGCAGCCGAGAAGCAGGGCCGTGCGGCGCGGCCGCTCGTGATATGCGGCCTGAGGCCCGTCCACCGTACGGGCGATCGTGAGGAAGGCATCGCCATTCGGCATCGCCACCGCATCGGTCAGTATTTGGCCCGGCTGGGCGAAAGAGGCGTGAACGGCGAGCTTTGGGCAGCCACCGCCGAAACGGCTGTGAGGGAAACCTTGCGCGCCGGCGCGCCGCAGCCTGTTGCCTGCCGCATCGATCTCCAGCAGGAAAAACGGGACGCCTGCCGCTCCCTCGCGCCCGAGCGTCGTTAGGCGATTGGCCGCTTGCTCGAACGAGACCTGGAATCGCGCCGCTAGGACGCTGATGTCGTAGCGTGATTTTTCGGCCGCCGAGAGAAAGGGCGTGTAGGGCATCATGAGCGCATGGGCGGCATAGCGCCCGAGCTCGAAACGGGCGAGACGTTTCGCCTCGTCCGAATGCAGTTTGAGTGCGTCGATCTCGATGGCTATGGCGGCACGCATGCGGATGAGCGAGGCTTCGATGGCGATCTCGCGCAGCTGATCGGCCGGGGAAAGGCGTTCGGAGATGAAGAGCCGCTGCGAATGGCGGTCATAGCGCCGGCGCCAGGTCGGCATCGTCGCCGCCGGCAGGACACGCACGCTGATGCCGTGCTCGCGCACGAACCATGCCTTGAGCGAGCCGAGCAAATCTCCTCCGGAAGCGAGTAGTCGGTGGAAGGCTTCTGCTTCCTCCTCAAGCGCAGGGAAATGGTTGGGCCGACGTTCGAGAACCTCGCGCACCTCGTCCACGGGCAGGCGTGCGGACGAGATGGCAGCCGTTCGGCCTTCCCTGGAAAGCATGTCCGAAAGGTCGGTGAGCCTGCCTGCCTGCTCGCGATACGCCCGGTAGAGCTTTATCAGCGCCGCCGCTGCGTTGGGTGCTGCATCCGCAAAGTCCAGAAGCTCGCTCTCGCCGGGCAGTTCGCCCGACAGAAGCGGATCGGAGAAAACCTCCCTGAGATTTGCAAGCGAAGCACCGGCATCCGTCTGTAACTCGTCAGGATCGACCTTGTAGACCGAAACCAGCTTCAGGATGAGTTGCGCCGTCAGCGGGCGCTGGTTGCGCTCGATGAGGTTGAGATAGGATGGCGAAATGCCCAGGCCCTCCGCCATGCCGGTCTGGGTAAGCCCCTTGGAATGCCGGATGCGCCTGACGCGGGCACCCGCAAAAACCTTTCGAGCGTTCAGCAAGCCCGGTCTCCTTTACAGCAATTTACAAGGCTGTGTTTCATCCCGATTGCTATTTTTACATATTTTACAATTTTACGGTCCCCGTTGTAACAGGCGGAGACAGCTTCACTCGAAATCCTACAGAACCGCACGACAATTACGTGCCTTCCCGGCCCTTCTGACGTAAATCCCTGTCATAGCAAATGCCGATGTGGCTCGTGAAGCCTTCTATTGCACGAATGCAAACCTCTGATGGAGATACTATGACAGATTTTTACACTCTTGTCCCCTCAGCTCCCACGAACCGCTTCGATGGCATCGAGCGAACCTATTCGGCTGAGGACGTGCGCCGGCTGCGTGGCTCCGTGACGATCCGGCATACGCTTGCCGAACAAGGTGCCAACCGGCTTTGGAAGCTGTTGCACGAAGAGAACTTCGTGAACGCGCTGGGTGCGCTTTCCGGCAACCAGGCGATGCAGATGGTGCGCGCAGGGCTGAAGGCGATTTATCTTTCCGGCTGGCAGGTGGCGGCGGATGCCAACACCGCCTCGGCGATGTATCCCGACCAGTCGCTTTACCCGGCCAATGCCGGGCCGGAGCTTGCCCGCCGCATCAACCGCACGCTTCAGCGAGCCGATCAGATCGAGGTGGCGGAAGGGAAGGGGCTCTCGGTCGAGACCTGGTTCGCGCCCATCGTGGCCGACGCCGAAGCGGGCTTTGGCGGGCCGCTCAACGCCTTCGAGATCATGAAAGCCTATATCGAGGCGGGTGCAGCCGGCGTCCATTTCGAGGATCAGCTTGCCTCGGAAAAGAAGTGCGGCCACCTCGGCGGAAAGGTGCTGATCCCCACCGCGGCTCATATCCGCAACTTGACCGCCGCACGGCTCGCGGCGGACATAATGGGCGTGCCTTCGCTTATCGTCTGCCGCACGGATGCGGAGGCTGCCAAGCTCATCACCTCCGATATAGACGAGCGCGACCAGCCCTTTGTGGATTATGAGGCGGGGCGCACCGTCGAAGGCTTCTATCAGGTGAAGAACGGGCTTGAGCCCTGCATCGCGCGCGCCGTGGCTTATGCACCCTACAGCGACCTCATCTGGTGCGAGACCTCGAAGCCGGATCTGGAGCAGGCGCGCAAATTCGCCGAGGGCGTGCACAAGCACCATCCGGGCAAGATGCTGGCCTATAACTGCTCCCCGTCGTTTAACTGGAAGAAGAACCTGGACGACGCGACCATCGCGATGTTCCAGCGCGAGTTGGGCGCCATGGGCTACAAATTCCAGTTCATCACACTCGCCGGCTTCCACCAGCTCAACTACGGCATGTTCGAGCTGGCGCGCGGATACCGCGACCGGCAGATGGCCGCCTATGCCGAATTGCAGGAGGCCGAGTTCGCCGCCGAGGCGCGAGGCTACACGGCCACGAAGCATCAGCGCGAGGTGGGCACGGGCTATTTCGATGCGGTGTCGCTGGCGATCACGGGAGGCCAGTCCTCGACGACCGCCATGCACGGCTCCACCGAGCATGATCAATTCACTCAGGCCGCCGAATAGCGGAAGGAATGGAGGCAGGCATGAAGATCTCTGTCAAGGAACGCGTCGAGGCCCAGGCCACTTCGATGGACGATACCCAGCAGGTGGCGATGCGCCGGGTGGCGAACGACCTCCATCGCCTCAATCAGGCGGTTGTCGAGGCGGTGCAGTCTGGTCTGTCGGTCGAGCTCATCCGCACCGCCCGTCACCACGGCGGCGATGGCAATTGGGGTGACCTGCTGACGCCGATTATCGTGAGGAATGTGGGCGCGGCCGAGTAGCCACGCCTATGGCGAGGAGACCGCCTCCCGCCCTGCGGGAGGCGAAACTTATTGCCAATAGCTTTGCCTAGACCGCTGCGCCTTTGGACCGTTCAGGCATGGATCCTCGGGTCAAGCCCGAGGATGACGATTGCAGGTGTGTAGCCGCCAATCGCCATGCTGGTGATATGCGGAAACCTCTCCTCCTCGTCATCCTCGGGCTTGACCCGAGGATCCATGCCTGAACATGTCCGCACCACCAGCGGTCAGATATGTGTGCCCGTAGGGTTCACTCCCCGTAGGGCACCCAGATGTTTTTCACCTGCGTTGCCCGGCGCAGGAACTCGCGGCCCTTCGCCTGACGGTCGTCGAGCCAGTCGCGCACCTTGCCGCGGCTCACCCAGGTGGCCTTGAGGTTTCCGCAGGAGGCGCGCTCGATCATGGCGCTGCCTTCCTTGGAGCCGAAATACCACATGGCCGCGACCTCATCATGCTCGGCGAGCGTCTTTGCAAGCACGTCCTTTTCGCCGGTAACGATGTTCACCACACCGCCTGGCACGTCCGACGTATCGAGCACCTGGTAGAGGTTTGTGGCAATCAGCGGGTGGCGCGTGGAGGGGATCGCGACCACGCGGTTGCCCATGGCGATTGCCGGCAGCACAAGCGAGATAAAGGCAGCAAGCGGCGCTTCCTCGGGCGCCACTATGCCCATCACGCCCCACGGCTCGTTCATGGCAAGCGTCACATGGCGAGATTTCGTGGCATGCACCGCGCCGTCATATTTGTCGGCCTGGGCGGCGTAGTAGAAGATGCGCCTCAATGCCAGGTCAAACTCTGTCGCCGCCGCCTTCCCGTTCCGGCCGGTGCTTTCAGAGAGAAGTTCAATGAACTCCTCGCGGCGCGCTTCGAGATTTTCCCCGAGATAATAGAGCACCTGCGCGCGGTTATGCGCGGTCACGCCGCTCCATGAGCCTGCCTTTGCCGCTGCCTCCACGGCGTTGCGGATGTCCTTTCGGTTGCCGAGCGGCGCCTGGCCGATCACGGCTTCCCCTTTGCCCAGCACGTCATAGGAATAGCCGCCGTCCGGCCGCGCCTGCTTCCCGCCGATATACATTTTCGCCGTGCGGTCGATCCCGGCAATGCTCGCGAAGCGCCGCTTCGCCTCCGCAGCACCGCGCGGCTTCAAAGGCGCGGGTTCTTTCCCGGGCTTCAGCGCCTTTTCGACATCGCTGACGAGATATTCATAGAGCCCTTCGCGAGCGCCCTCGCGGCCGAAACCGCTTTCGCGATAGCCGCCGAAGCCCGCGCCGGCATCCAGCATATTGGTGCAGTTCACCCACACCACGCCAGCTTTCACCTTTGCCGCCGCGTCGAGCGCGACATTGATGTTTTCCGACCAGATGGAGGCGGCGAGCCCGTAACGCGTGTTGTTTGCAAGCGCCACCGCTTCAGCTGGGGTGCGGAACGTCATGGCCACGGCGACAGGTCCGAAGATCTCCACGCCGCAAACGGTCGAAGCTGGGTTCACATCCGTGAAAAAGGCCGGCGGGAAGTAATAGCCCTTTTCCGGCAGCGGCCCCTTTGCCCGCCAGAGCGTGCCGCCCTCCTCCTCGCCCTTTTTCACGAGAGCGGTAATCCGCTGCAATTGCTCGGCAGAGACGATTGCACCCACATCGACGCCTTTATCGAGCGGCGAGCCGACGCGCAGCGTCTCCATGCGCCGGCGCAGCTTGTCGTAGAAGCGCTCGGCAATCCCTTCCTGCACGATCAGGCGCGAGCCGGCGCAGCAGACCTGGCCCTGGTTGAACCAGATGGCGTCCACCACGCCCTCCACTGCGCCGTCGAGGTCGGCTTCCTCGAAGACGATGAAGGGCGATTTGCCGCCAAGCTCCAGCGACAGCTTCTTGCCCGAGCCCGCCGTCCGCTCGCGGATGATGCGGCCGACCTCGGTAGAGCCGGTGAAGGCGATCTTGTCGATGCCTTCATGATCGCAAATGGCAGCGCCCGTGCTCCCGTCACCATGGACAATGTTGACCACGCCGTCCGGCAGGCCGACCTCCAGGCAGATTTCCGCAAAGGCCGCGGCCGTGAGCGGCGTCAATTCTGCGGGCTTGAGCACCACCGTATTTCCCGCGGCGAGCGCCGGGGCGATTTTCCAGGCGAGCATCAGCAGCGGGAAGTTCCACGGGATGATCTGGCCGCAAACGCCTACCGGGGAAAAGCCCTCGAACTCGCTTTCCACCATCTCCGCCCAGCCGGCATGATGATAGAAGTGGCGGGCCACCAGCGGGATATCGATGTCGCGCGTCTCGCGGATCGGCTTGCCATTGTCCATGCTTTCAAGCACGGAGAAGAAGCGCTCGCGCTTCTGTATGTGCCGCGCGATCGCGTAGAGATATCGCGCCCGCTCGTGACCTGAAAGCGCCGACCATTTGGGAAAAGCCGCCCTTGCGGCCTTCACCGCCGCGTCCACATTGGCGGCGGTGCCTTGCGCCACGCGAGCAAGCTCGGCTTCGGTCGCAGGATTGATGGAGACGAAGCTTTCCGCGCCTTTCGGGAAGGCGAATTTCCCGCCGATGAAATGGCCGATGCCGGAAGCGCGTGCCTTCAGCCAGGCGACCACGTCCTCGTTCGCCTCCGGGGCTGGCCCGTATTCCATCCTGCGCATGATGTCCCTGATCTGTTCCATGGCGTGCTGCCTCAAGCGAGGGGATGCCGATAGGACGCCGAGTAGCGCCCGGTGGCGAAATGTTCGAGTTGCCTTTCGATGTCGCCCAGCATGGAGCTGGCGCCGAGGCGGAAGCGGTCCGGCATGGTCCAGGGCGTGCCCAGTTCCTCCTTCATGAGGATCAGCCAAGCGAGTGCATCCTTGGCGGTGCGCATGCCGCCGGCCGGTTTGAAGCCCACGGTCTCACCGGAAAACTCCTGATAGTCGCGTATGGCGCGCACCATGGTAAGCCCCACGGGCAGGATCGCGTTCACCTCTTCCTTGCCGGTAGAGGTCTTGATGAAGTCGGCGCCAGCCTGCATGGCAACCATCGACGCGCGGTAGACATTCCTGAGCGTGGCAAGGTCGCCGGTGGCGAGAATGGTCTTCAGATGCGCATGGCCGCAGGCCTCGCGCATGGCGCGCACCTCATCATAGAGTGCGGGCCAGTTCTGCGTCAGAACGTGCTCGCGGGTGATTACGATGTCGATCTCGTCAGCACCTTCCTCAACCGCATAGCGGATTTCCGCGAGGCGCTGCGGCAAGGGCGTTAGGCCCGCCGGGAAACCAGTGGCGACGGAGGCGACAGGAATGCCCGAGCCCTGCAATGCCTTCACCGCATGCGGCACCATGGTTGGGTAAACGCAGACCGCGCCCACGGTGATGCGCTCCTCCGAAAGCCCGAGCGCCGCCTGCAATTCATCGGAAAGCGGCTTCTTCGCCTTTGCGCAGAGCCGGCGCACGCGGCCGGCCGTATCATCGCCGGAAAGCGTGGTGAGGTCGATGCAGGTGATGGCCCGCACGAGCCAGGCAGCCTGCCATTCCTTCTTAACCGTGCGGCGCGTCGTCAGGGTCGCTGCGCGCCGTTCGGCGGCGGACAGGTTCACCGCCGCGTCCTCGAACCATTCGGGCTTGAGTGCGGTGCCCCGGTTTCGGCCCTCATGTCCGGCTGTGGGCACTGCTTTGATGGTCGGGTGCTTTTCCGGCAGGACCATGCACGATCCTCCAATTTCGAGCGGTTGCGCAGAACGGTCGTCGCGATGATACGGCCGCTCATCGGGTTTGGATAGACGATGTGAGAGGTTAGGGGCTTAATGCTCCATCACGATAGGCGGCTTGATCTTGCGCTCGCGGAAGAAGATGAACAGGCCACTCGCCACAATGATGCATCCGCCGATAAGGACGGAGGAGCGGGGGATATCGCCGAAAAAGGCCCAGCCGAACACCACTGCCCAGGGCAGCAGCGTGTATTCGAACGGCACGACGACCGTGGCGTCCGCCAGTTTCATGGCGCGGCTGACGCCCATATGGCCCAGCATCGATATCACTCCGAGAAGTCCGAGCAGGAGAAAATCGAGACCGCTCGGCGTCACCCAGCCGAATGGCGCGGTGAAAAGCCCTAAAAGCCCGGCTGCCAGGATCTGCCAAAAAACCAGGGTCGTGTCGGCTGTGCCGCGCAATGCGCGTGATGAAAGCATCATGAAGGCGAAGGCAAAGCTGCCCAGGATTGAGATCACGGCGGGTGGGGTAAGGGCGGCTGCCGAGGGATCAAGTGCGACCACCACGCCGACAAACCCGATGAAGATAGCTGTCCATCTCCGCCAGCCCACCTTCTCTCCCAGAAGCAGAGGCGAAAGCGCTGCCACGTAAATCGGCGCTGCCAGCCAGTAGGTCATGACATCCGCCAGCGGAAGATATGCGACTGCGAAGTAGAAGCTGAAAACCTCCCCGGCGGCGAACAGAACGCGAAGGAACTGTAGCCCCGGCCGCTCCAGTTGAATGAGGGGGCGCAAGCCGCCTTTCCAGAGAAAGGGTGCAAGCACGATGAGAGCGACCACGCTGCGCAACAGGAGCACCTGTCCAACCGTATAGGTGGCCACCAGCCACTTTCCCAACGCGTCATTGAGGGAAAAAAGGAGCATGGCCGCAAGCATGACGAAGATGCCGAGCCGCGTCGTGTCGTGCTGTTCCGCCAGTGGCCCGGTGCTGGATTGGGTAGTCATGCTGGGGTCTTTCGAATTTGCGGGGGGAGCGTTGTAGGCTTTCTTCCATGGCTCTATACGGTCGCCGGCAGGACTGAGAAGGGCGCTGCGAGAAGGATCACTTGGGCCAGTCCGATCGCCCGGCGGAAAAGCTTGATCCGGTGCACCTTCCGATAGGTTGGAGAAGGCTCCTGCGTTCTCTATGATGCGAATCTAACTCTCTCGGGAGGAGGAGCGGAGGAGCTTTGGAAAACTCGACGCCCCCGGCGGTGATTATGGGTGTGGCAGGAAGCGGGAAAACTGTCATCGGTTCCGCACTCGCCGAAGCGCTTGGTGTTGCCTTTATTGAGGGGGATGACCTTCATCCACCGGAAAATGTCGCCAAGATGGCCAGTGGACAGCCGCTGACCGACGAGGACCGGATAGGCTGGCTTGACGCCGTCGGCCGCGCCATTGCCGAAAACCGCCGCCCGGCGGGCGGCGCGGTGACCGCCTGCTCCGCTCTCAAGCGTTCCTACCGCGACCAGTTGCGGCGCCTTAATCCCTCTCTCGTTTTCATTTACCTGGCGATCAACCCGGATACGGCGCGCATTCGCGTTACGAATCGCAAGGGGCACTTCATGCCGCCGACGCTCGTCGCAAGCCAGTTCGCTGCCCTGGAGCAGCCCGGCGATGATGAGGCCGCCTTCACGCTGAACGGATTGCGCCCCATAGATGAACTGGTCGAGGCGGCCACTGAGCTTTTAAGAAAGCAAAGTGGCGCAAGCTGAGTGCGCCATTTGCCGCTGGCAGAAGTTGCGCGCGAAAGCCTCCAGCCACGAGAAACGTCACCTGCGCTTGAACGCTTCCGCGAGTGCCGCGCCGAGAGCGCCCTGAGCCGGCCCGCCTTGCCCGCGCGTTCCGCCGCGGTCGTTGCCCGGTTGGGAATTGCGGAGGGGCTTGCCGCTCTCGCGCGGCTGTTGCGGCCTGGAACCTGCATCCCCGTCGCTGCGCATGGAAAGGCTGATGCGGTTGCGCTTGATGTCGACCTCAAGGACGCGGACCTTCACCACATCTCCCGCCTTCACCACCTCATGCGCGTCCTTAACAAAGCGGTTTGCGAGCTGCGAAACATGCACCAGCCCGTCCTGATGCACGCCGATATCGACAAAAGCGCCGAAGGCCGCAACATTCGTAACGGTGCCTTCCAGCATCATGCCGGGCTTGAGATCCTTGATGTCGTCGATGCCGTCGGCGAAGGTCGCGGTGCGGAAGGCCGGCCGCGGGTCGCGGCCGGGCTTTTCCAGCTCCGCGATGATGTCGCGGACGGTAGGAAGCCCGAATCGCTCGTCTGCGAAAACGCGCGGATCGAGTGCTTTCAATGCGCCGCTATCGCCCATAAGTGAACGCACGTCCCGGCCGCAGGCGGCAACGATCCTGCGCGCCAGATGATAAGCCTCCGGGTGCACGGCGGAAGCGTCCAGCGGTTCGGTTCCATTGGTGATGCGCAGGAAGCCCGCGCATTGCTCGAAGGTGCGTTGCCCAAGCCGCGCCACCTTGAGCAGATCCTGGCGGCTTGCATACTGGCCGTTGATGTTGCGGTGCGCGACGATGGCTTCTGCGAGGGAAGCGCCAAGGCCCGAGACGCGGGCAAGCAGGGACGCAGAGGCTGTGTTGAGGTCGACGCCAACGGCATTCACCGCATCCTCCACCACCGCGTCGAGCGAGCGTGCCAGCCGGTATTGGTCGACATCGTGCTGGTATTGCCCGACACCGATCGATTTCGGCTCAATCTTGACGAGTTCGGCGAGGGGATCCTGCAGGCGGCGGGCGATCGATACGGCGCCGCGCAGTGACACGTCGAGCTCCGGGAATTCCGCCGCGGCAGTCTCGGAAGCGGAATAGACGGAAGCGCCCGCTTCGGAGACCACCACCTTGATGGGCTTGGGCGGCGGCATGTCGGAGAGCATGTCCGCAACCAGCTTGTCCGTTTCCCGGCTGGCGGTGCCGTTGCCGATGGCAATGAGTTCGACCTGATGCTTGCGAATGAGGGCGGCGAGTTCGGTTTGGGCGCCCCGCACATCATTGCGGGGCGGGAACGGGTAGACGGTCGTGGTCGCCACCAGCTTTCCCGTACCGTCGACGACGGCGACTTTCACACCGGTTCGGATACCCGGATCGAGCCCCATGGTCGGACGCGAGCCTGCGGGCGCAGCAAGCAGCAGGTCTTTCAGATTGCGGGCGAAGACGTGAATTGCCTCTTCTTCCGACCTCTCCCGCAGGTCCCGCATGAGGTCGAGCGACAGATGCAATGAAAGCTTCACGCGCCAGGTCCAGCCCGCGACTTCCATAAGCCACCGGTCGCCCGGAAGCGCGTCGCCGATCCGGTAGGCTGCGGCTATCATGCGAACGACCGGCTTTACCGGCGAGGGGTCGTCGGCGTCGACTTCGATATCGAGCGAAAGCACATCCTCGTTTCGCCCCCGAAGCATGGCCAGTGCCCGGTGGCCGGGCACGCCCGCCCAGCGCTCGACATGGTCGAAATAGTCGGAGAATTTCGCGCCGGTCTCTTCCTTGCCCTCCACCACGCGTGAGCGCAGGAAGGCTTTCTCCTTCATATATGTACGAAGCCGGCCGACGAGGTCGGCGTTCTCCGAAAACTGCTCTGCAAGGATATCGCGCGCGCCTTCCAGGGCTGCCTTCACGTCCGGCACTTCATCCGTAACGTAGGCTTGCGCCAATTCTGCGGGCATAGCGGCTCGATCCGCCAGGATCGCTTCGGCAAGCGGGCCAAGCCCGCGCTCCCGCGCGATTTCCGCCTTGGTGCGGCGCTTGGGCTTGTAGGGAAGATAAATGTCCTCCAGTTCGGCCTTGGTGCTGGCGGCCGCGATCTTTGCTTCCAGTTCGGGCGTAAGCTTGCCTTGCTCCCGAATCGAGGAGAGGATCGCCTCGCGCCGCTGGTCAAACTCGCGCAGATAGGTCAGGCGCTCCGACAGCAGGCGCAGCTGGGTATCGTCCAGCCCCCCGGTCACTTCCTTACGGTAGCGCGCGATGAAGGGAACGGTCGCCCCCTCGTCCAGCAATGCAATCGCCGCCTGGGCCTGCTCGGCCCTGGCCCCGATCTCGGCTGCGATGAGGGAAGCGATACGATTGATGTCTGTAGCCATGCCAGTTCCAGAATCGATGAACGGGTCGGGAACATAGTGATATTCCCTTGGCCGGGCCAGCGATGCTTATCCACAAATCAGCACCGCACCTCCCGCGACCGCTCAAAGGGGTAAGGGGCTTCGCCTTTTGATCGTGAAAGCTTCTAGTCGACGGGATCGCCTACCGTATCGGCGACGACTGCCCCTCGGCGCCCCATCGGTTCTGGTGGTCCGGTCGTGGTGTCGCGGGCGGTCTGATGTTCGATTTCTGCATCGATCTCCGCGCCGACGATAAGCACGACGACGGAAATCCACGTCCACATCATCAGACCGATAATGGCGCCCAGCGAGCCATAGGTGGCGTCATAATCGGCAAAATTCTGCAGATAATAGGAAAACGCGACCGAGGCGGCGAGCCAAACCAATGTCGCAATCACCGCGCCCCAGCTAAGCCATCGCCATTTCGGGCGTTCCCTGCTCGGCCCGAAGCGGTAAAGCATCAGGATGCCGAACATGCTCACCAGCAAAAGAGTGGGCCAACGCGCGAAAGCGATCAGCGTCTCCGCCCACGGCGAAAGCCCCAGAATGGCAAGAACCGCCGGCACGACGCCGACGGCGATGATGAGCATTATCCCAAGGACAAGCGTTGCGAGCGTGAAACTGAGCGAGAGCAGGTTGAGCTTTATAAAGCCGCGCTTCTCCGTCTCGTCATAGGCGACATTCATCGCCTCGAAGAGTGCCTTGATCCCGTTATTGGCGCTCCAGAGGGCAATGGCCAGACCGATAAGAAAACCGAGCCCGAGCGATTGGCTCCGCTCGCTGACAAGCGCCTGCAATTGTTGCTGCACGATTTCTATGGCGGTGGGAGGCAGCAAGCCCCCGAGATAGGCGATGTGGTCGGCGACGGTGACCGGGTCTGAAACAAGCCCGTACAGGGAAACGAAAGCTGCGAGCGCGGGAAAAAGCGCCAGAAGCAGGTAGAATGTAACGCCTGCCGCGATCAGCGTGATGCGGTCTTCCCCGATCTCGCGAAAGACGCGCCAGCCGATATCCTTCCAGCCGGTTACCGGGATTTCTGACGGGCTTCGGGCGTCACGTCCCCGGTCAACCTCTTGATTCGTTGCACCTGTCATTGGGCGTCTCGATGTAAACTCTACCCCAATCGAGCCGGGTCGAAATCGTTCCTGCGGGCTGATCCCGGTTAGCGAGGCCAGCTGCCTCGCCGGGCGGCGCGATTTGCCGGTGCCGTCCACAAGAAATCGCGCTTTTTCAGCTCGGATCTTCCGCAATGGGATGCGAGCGCATTAACCATTCGTTAACCTGGGATAGCATAGACCCGAGCAACCAAAAATTAACCAAGATCACCAAAGTGCTAACCGATTCCCGACCGATCCGTCTCAAGGGGCGTTCCTTTCTTGCGCTCACTCTCACGCCTGAGCTGCCGCTGGAGGGATGGCTGGCGCGGCTGGATGATCTCGCCTCGCGATCTGCCGGCTTTTTCCTGCGCAAGCCCGTCGTGCTTGATGTCGATGGACTGGAGATAGATCGGGCGCGGCTGAAGGAACTCATCGACGAGCTTGGAAGGCGCGGCGTCCGGATTATGGGACTGGAAGGTGCGCGTGCGTCTCAGTTAGGTGCCGATATGCCGCCTCCAATGGCGGGAGGCCGGCCCGGCCCGGATTTCGAAGCACCGCTTTCGGATCCGGGAGCCAATCCGGAAAAGCCCTTAGCTTCCGTTTCGCCGCCCGAACCGCAACCCGTGAGGACACCTTCCATCATTGTCAATCGGCCCGTGCGCTCCGGGCAATCGGTGATTTTCACGGAAGGGGATGTGACCGTCATCGGATCAGTCGCATCCGGTGCGGAGATCGTGGCGGGCGGTTCGATCCATATCTACGGAGCTTTGCGGGGTCGGGCGCTGGCAGGTTCCATGGGCGATAGCTCTGCTCGCATCTTTTGCCGCAAGCTCGAAGCAGAGCTCCTCGCAATCGATGGTCTCTACAAGACGGCCGATGATATCGAGCCGCAATTCCACGGGCGAGCGGTTCAGCTCTGGCTCGAAGGTGATTCAATCATGGCGGAGGCGCTCGTCTGAGCCGGTTCACCCGGCCAGGAGACCAGGAGAGGGAAATGGGTAAAGTCATTGTTGTTACTTCAGGCAAGGGCGGCGTCGGCAAGACGACGTCGACAGCCGCACTCGGCGCCGCCCTGGCACTCAGGAAGGAGAAGGTCGTCGTTGTGGATTTCGACGTCGGCCTTCGTAACCTCGACCTTGTATTGGGCGCTGAGCGCAGGGTCGTCTACGATTTTGTCAATGTGATTCAGGGCGACGCCAAGCTTGCGCAGGCATTGATCCGGGACAAAAGGCTGGAAACGCTCTTTCTTCTGCCGGCATCCCAGACGCGAGACAAGGACGCCCTCACTGCTGATGGTGTGGAGCGGGTGATCGGCGCGTTGAAGAAGTCCTTTGACTGGATCATCTGCGACAGCCCCGCCGGGATTGAAAGGGGAGCCACACTGGCAATGCGGCACGCCGACATTGCCGTCGTGGTGACGAACCCGGAGGTCTCCTCCGTTCGCGATTCGGATCGCATCATCGGCCTGCTCGATGCAAAGACTGCCAAGGCAGAGCGTGGGGAGCGCATGGAGAAGCATCTCCTTCTCACCCGTTACGATTCCGGCAGAGCCGACCGCGGCGATATGCTCAAAGTTGAAGATGTGCTGGAGATTCTCTCCATACCCCTGTTGGGCATTATCCCTGAGAGCACGGATGTCCTGAAGGCTTCGAACCTCGGCACGCCTGTCACCATTGCAGACAGCCGCAGTGGCCCGGCGCTGGCGTATCTGGATGCTGCGCGCCGTCTTGCCGGTGAATCTGTGCCTGTCACCGTTCCCGGCGAAAAGCGCGGCTTCTTCGGGAAACTGCTTGGATGGAGGGCAGCATGAAAATCTTCGGTTTCTTCGGCAAGAGGGCTTCGGCCCCGATGGCGCGTGAGCGACTTCAGGTTTTGCTCGCCCACGAGCGAGCGTCGCTAGGCAAGTCGGATCTGGTGGCCATCCTGCGTGAGGAGATCATCGCCGTTATCGCCAAGCACATCCAGGTGGACCGCGAAAAGGTCAACGTGAAGATGGACCGGGACGAGAAGGTCTCGACCCTGGAAATCGATGTCGAGATCCCGCTCCAGGCCGGGGGGCGAGTAGCGTAGGTGGCGCTGTTCGCGGGCTTTCCCGGCCTCCGTCCCTAACATCGCGTCCGGCCGACTCCAGATGGAGCAGGCCGAGGCGCTGAATGCCGCAGTGGGGCCTCACAGCTAAGTGATGGTGCGTCGGCCACCCGCCATATCGGGTTTGGGATGCGCAGCTAGCTGGTGAGCTTCAGCTTGTCCTGTGTCTTGGTTTCGAAGTCACTGGCGTCATGGCGTTCGTGAAGCTGAGTGGAAAGCTCTCCACTGATGCGATTGACCATTCGACCGCGCTGGACGGCAGGGCGGCTGAAAATATCGTCGGCCCAGCGCTGCACGTGGCTGTATTCGTGAACGGAGAGAAAATCGGCCGCCTCATAAAGCCACCCCTTCACGAGGCCGCCATACCAGGGAAACGCCGCCATATCGGCAATGGTATATTCTTCCCCCGCGAGGAACTTGTTTTCGGCAAGATGCCTGTTGAGCACGTCCAGCAGGCGTTTTGCCTCCATCGTAAACCGGTCGATCGCATATTCGATCTTGATGGGTGCGTAGACGTAGAAATGGCCAAACCCGCCCCCCACATAGGGAGCGCTTCCCATTTGCCAGAACAACCAGGACAGGCACTCGGCGCGTCGGGCCGGGTCTTGAGGCAGGAAGGCACCGAATTTCTCGGCGAGATAAAGCAGGATTGCGCCTGATTCGAAGACGCGTACTGGTTCCGGGCCGGAACGGTCCATCAGGGCAGGGATCTTGGAATTCGGGTTGACGTTTACAAAGCCACTCCCGAACTGGTCTCCATCACCGATTCTGATCAGCCAGGCGTCATATTCGGCGCCCCTGTGGCCGAGTGCGAGCAGTTCCTCAAGCAGGATGGTGACTTTTTGCCCGTTTGGTGTTGCCTGCGAGTAGAGTTGGAGCGGATGACGGCCGACAGGCAATTCCTTTTCATGGGTTGGTCCGGCGACCGGTCGATTGATATTCGCGAACCGGCCCCCACTTGGCTGATTCCAAACCCAGACCTTCGGCGGCGTATATGTGGGTGAATCCGTCATCGTGTGTTCCAAACTCCTGATCAATGAAGTTCCGGCCGAATGGGCGCGAGCTGATTGCGTATGCCGTCTCGTGGCGATTGCCTCAGGCAATTGCACGGAGCCTTCTTTTGAACGTCTCAGGATAGATACGCAACCCCGGTATGTTGGCCAGCGGAGGGGTCTGATCAATCTCCGGCGCGCGCGTTTTCGGCGATTGGAGCGGCGGACAGGCTGTTCTCATACCAGCCCTTTGAGCGGTTTACGATCCACACCACCGAAAGCATCACCGGAACCTCAATGAGCACGCCGACGACGGTCGCAAGTGCCGCGCCAGACTGGAAGCCGAACAGGCTGATGGCGGCGGCAACCGCAAGCTCGAAGAAATTGGAAGCGCCGATCAGGGCCGAGGGGCCGGCCACGCAATGCTGCTCGCCGGAGATGCGGTTGAGCAGATAAGCCAGGCCGGCATTGAAATAGACCTGGATCAGGATCGGCACGGCAAGAAGGGCGATGACCAGCGGCTGTGCGAGGATCTGACCGCCCTGGAAGCCGAACAGCAGGACGAGTGTGGCGAGAAGCGCGACCAGCGACAATGGGTGAAGCCGGTCGAGGAAACGCTTCAAGGCAGCCTCGCCGCCCGAGGCGAGCAGGCGCCGGCGCATGAGCTGCGCGGCGATCACCGGCACGACGATGTAAAGCGCCACCGAAAGAACGAGCGTATCCCACGGCACCGTGATTGCGGAAAGGCCAAGGAGCAGGCCCACGATCGGCGCGAAGGCGAAGACCATGATCGTGTCGTTGAGGGCCACCTGGCTGAGCGTGAAATGCGGCTCTCCCTTGGTCAGGTTAGACCATACGAAAACCATGGCCGTGCAAGGCGCAGCCGCAAGGATGATGAGCCCCGCGATGTAGCTGTCGATCTGGTCGGCCTGCAGGTAAGGCCGGAAGAGATAGCCGATGAAAAACCAGCCGAGCGCTGCCATCGAGAACGGCTTCACCGCCCAGTTGACGAAGAGCGTCACGCCGATGCCGCGCCAGTGCTCCTTCACCTGGCCGAGCGCGGCGAAGTCTATCTTGACCAGCATGGGCACGATCATCAGCCAGACCAGCGCGGCGACCGGCAGGTTCACCTTGGCGATCTCCGCCGCACCTATGGCGTGGAAAACGCCGGGTATGAAGTGGCCCAGCGCAATGCCCGCGACGATGCACAAGGCGACCCAGAGGGTCAGATAACGTTCGAAGGTGGACATGCGGTTTCCTTATGCAGTCGCGATGCGGCGGCCGTGCTCGTCCACCACGCGCTCGCCGTCTTCCTTGACGAATTCGCCCCGCTGCGGTGGGAGCAGGGCGAGCACTTCCTCGGAGGGACGGCAGAGCCGCACGCCCTTGGGGCTCACGACGATCGGCCGGTTGATCAGGACCGGATGGGCCATCATGGCATCGAGCAGTTGTTCGTCCGTCAGGCTTGCATCGCCCAGCCCGAGTTCGGCATAGGGCGTGCCTTTCTGCCGGAGGAGCGCGCGAACCGGGATGCCCATGCGCGCAATCAGCGTCTCGAGCATGACGCGCGAAGGCGGTGTTTTCAGATACTCGACGATATGCGGCTCCACGCCTGCGTTCCTGATCATTGCCAGCGTATTGCGCGAGGTGCCGCAACCGGGATTGTGATAGATGATAATGTCCATCTTCGCCTCAAGCCGCGCTCGGACGCGGCTTCGTGGCGCCCTGCAATTGCCCGATCTCGACAAGCTTGATGCCGAGCGCCATCTTGTCGATGCTGCCGATAGGCAATGCCGTAAAGATGGAGATCCGGTTCTTGAGGTGGCGGAAAGCGGTGACGAAGGCGGCTTCCTTTTGAATGTCCGGGCCTTCGGCGGCCGCCGGATCCTCTATCCCCCAATGCGCCGTCATCGGCTGGCCGGGCCATACCGGGCAGGCCTCGCCGGCGGCATTGTCGCAGACGGTGAACACGAAATCCATCAACGGGGCGTCGGGCGCGGCGAACTCCTCCCAGTTTTTCGACCTGAAGCCCTCAGCTGGATAGTCGTAGCTCCTGAGCACCTTCAGCGCAAAGGGATTGACGGCTCCCTTAGGACGGCTGCCGGCGGAGAAGGCGCGAAAGCGCCCGCGGCCATCTTTCGTAAGGATGCTCTCTGCCAGGATCGAGCGGGCGGAATTTCCGGTGCAGAGAAACAGGACATTGTAGACGCGTTCAATCATGGGCAGCCTCCTTGGCTGCAGTCATGGCAGGTGGACAACAAGGTGAAAGTTCGGCGATCAGCGGCGCGCATATCTCTGGCCGCCCGCCGCAGCAATCCTTCACCAGGAAGGTAGCGAGCGCTCGCGCGGCACCAAGCCTTGCGCGGTAGATGATTGACCGGCTTTGGCGTTCGGCACCGATTAGCCCGGCACGCGTCATTACCGCCAGATGCGAGGACATGGTGTTGTGAGGCACCGCCATACGCCGCGCGATCTCGCCAGCCGGCAGGCCATGGGGCTCATGCTCCATCAACAGCCTGAACACGTCCAGGCGCGTCGGTTGCGCAAGCGCGGAGAGAGCGAGAATGGCTTCTTCCGATTCCATATGTCGAGACTAATCGAAAAATTGAGCGCGGTCAATCCCGCACGGAGCCCTTTCATCAATAAGCAAACGCCCCGCATTGAATCGTGGCGCTTCCGTGCTACATGCTTTCCGCTATGAAGAAGATTGGCTTTTTGTCCTTCGGACACTGGACACCATCAGCCGGTTCGCAGACTCGGTCGGCGTCCGATGCACTCCTCCAGTCCATCGATCTGGCTGTCGCCGCCGAAGAACTCGGCGCGGATGGAGCATATTTTCGCGTGCACCATTTCGCCCGGCAGCTTGCCTCACCATTCCCGCTTCTGGCTGCTGTCGGCGCCAAGACCAGCCGAATCGAGATCGGCACCGCGGTCATCGACATGCGGTACGAGAACCCGATGTATATGGCGGAGGATGCTGGGGCTGCCGATCTCATTGCGGGTGGCCGTCTGCAGCTTGGCATCAGCCGTGGATCACCCGAGCAGGTGATCGATGGGTGGAAATATTTCGGTTACGCTCCTCCGGAAGGAAAGAACGATGCCGATATGGCTCGGCGCCATGCGGAGATTTTTCTTGAACTTCTCCGTGGCGAAGGCTTTGCGCAGCCGCACCCGCGTCCCATGTTTCCCAACCCGCCGGGCCTGTTGCGGCTTGAACCGCATTCGGAGGGCCTGCGCGACCGGATCTGGTGGGGTGCTGCCACCAATGCCACCGCTGAATGGGCGGCGCAATTGGGCATGAACCTTCAAAGCTCCACTCTCAAATTCGACGAGACCGGACAGCCCTTCCACATCCAGCAGGCAGACCAGATTCGAGCTTTCCGCGCCGCCTGGAAAACGGCGGGCCACCAGCGCGAACCGCGGATCTCCGTCAGCCGTAGCATCTTCGCCTTGATGGACGATCGCGATCGGGCCTATTTCGGGCGCGGAAATCAAGGCGACGATCAGATCGGCTTCATCGACGAGAATACGCGCGCGATTTTCGGGCGGAGCTATGCTGCCGAGCCCGATGTCCTCGTCGAGCAATTATCGAAGGACGAAGCCATCGCCGAGGCCGATACCCTGCTCTTGACGGTCCCCAACCAATTGGGCGTCGAATACAACGCCCACGTCATCGAGGCCATCCTTAAGCACGTCGCGCCAGCCCTGGGTTGGCGCTAACCTTTTCATCATCGCGATGGTGGACCCGTGAAAACTGCGGAATTGACTATTCCGCAGCTTCCGCAAAAGGCGCGGCGGTATAGTTGAGGACGGGGCCGAGCCAGCGCTCCACTTCGGCCGTTTCCATGCCCTTGCGCCGGGCGTAATCCTCGACCTGGTCACGCTCCACCTTGGCCACGCCGAAATAATAGCTCTCCGGGTGCGCCAGATAGAGGCCCGAGACGGACGACCCCGGCCACATGGCGTAGCTTTCCGTCAGTGTCACGCCCGTGTTCTTCTCCGCATCGAGCAAGGCAAAAAGCGTCGTCTTTTCCGTGTGGTCGGGCTGGGCGGGATAACCGGGGGCAGGGCGTATGCCCTTATAGGGTTCGCCGATCAGCTCCTCTGGCGTGAAGGCTTCGTCCGACGCATAGCCCCAGAACTCCTTGCGCACCCGCTCGTGCATACGTTCGGCGAACGCTTCCGCGAAACGATCGGCCAGCGCCTTGACGAGGATGGAGGAGTAATCGTCATTCGCCCGCTCGAAGCGCTCGGCGATAGCCACTTCCTCGATCCCCGCGGTCACGACGAAGCCGCCGAGATAATCCGGCTTGCCGATACCCTCTGGTGCGATGAAATCCGCAAGGGCCAAATTGGGCTTGCCGTCACGCTTGGTGAGTTGCTGGCGCAGCGTAAAGAGCGTCGCTAGCTCCTGATTTCGGCTTTCGTCGGTGTAAAGCCGGATGTCATCGCCCACTGAATTCGCCGGCCAGAAGCCGATCGCGGCCCTTGGGGCAAACCATTTCTCGTCGATGATCTTCTTCAGCATCTCCTGCGCGTCATCGAAAAGCTGGCGCGCGGCCGCTCCCTGTTTCTCGTCCTCCAGAATTTTGGGGTAGCGCCCTTTCAGTTCCCAGGTCTGGAAAAAAGGCGTCCAGTCGATATAGCCGGCAAGCTCCGCCAGATCCCACGTCTCGAACACCTTGTTGCCAAGGAATGTGGGCTTCGGCGGCTGATAGTTGCTCCAGTCGATCCGATAGGCGTTCTGGCGAGCCTTCGCGAGTGGCAGGCGCTGCTTCTCTGCTTCCGAGCGCGCATGCGCCTCGGCCACCTTTTTGTATTCGGCGCGTAGCGTCTCCACATATTCGGCTTTGGTTTCAGGCGACAGGAGGTTAGAAACAGTGCCGACCGCGCGGCTGGCATCTGTGACGTAAATGGCCTGGCCTTGGCTGTAGCGAGGATGAATCTTGACCGCCGTATGCACGCGGCTCGTCGTCGCCCCGCCGATAAGAAGCGGAATGTCGAAGCCCTCGCGCTCCATCTCGGAGGCGACATGCACCATCTCGTCGAGCGACGGCGTGATGAGACCGGAAAGGCCAATGATGTCGACCTTTTCGTCGCGCGCCGTCTGCAGGATCTTGGTTGCGGGCACCATCACGCCGAGATCGATGATCTCGTAATTGTTGCAGGCGAGCACCACGCCGACAATGTTCTTGCCGATATCGTGCACGTCGCCTTTCACCGTCGCCATCAGGATCTTGCCGGCGCTTTCCCGCCCGCCGCCGCCATTGGCGAGCTTTTCGGCTTCCATATAGGGCAGGAGCACAGCCACCGCCTGCTTCATCACGCGGGCCGACTTCACCACTTGCGGCAGGAACATCTTGCCGGCGCCGAAAAGATCACCCACCACATTCATGCCGGCCATCAACGGGCCTTCGATGACGTGAAGCGGCCTTTCGGCCTTTTGGCGGGCTTCCTCGGTGTCTTCTTCGATAAACTCGGTAATGCCGTTGACGAGCGCATGCTCAAGCCGCTTCTCCACCGGCCATTCGCGCCAGGCGAGATCACGTTCCTTCGCCTCTTTGCCGCCCGTTCCCTTGTAACGCTCGGCTAGCTCCAGCAGCCGCTCCGTTGCCGTTCCGCCCGCCGCTGGTTTGCGGTTGAGAACGACATCCTCACAGGCCTCGCGCAGCTCGGGATCGATCGTGTCATAGACAGCGAGCTGGCCGGCATTGACGATGCCCATATCCATGCCCGCGTGAATGGCGTGGTAGAGGAAGACGGCATGCATCGCCTCGCGCACCGGCTCATTGCCGCGGAACGAGAAGGAGAGATTAGACACCCCGCCCGAGATATGCACGTGCGGCAGCGTCTCCGTGATTTCGCGCGCCGCCTCGATGAAGTCCACGCCGTAGTTGTCGTGCTCCTCGATCCCGGTCGCCACGGCGAAGATGTTAGGGTCGAAGATGATGTCTTCCGGCGGGAAACCGACCTTTTCCGTCAAAATCTTATAGGCACGGGTGCATATCTCCACCTTGCGCGCCTTCGTGTCGGCCTGGCCCGTTTCGTCAAAGGCCATCACGACCACTGCCGCGCCGTAGGCCCGGCAGAGCCTGGCCTGATGGAGAAATGCTTCCTCTCCCTCTTTCATCGAGATCGAGTTGACGATCGGCTTCCCCTGGACGCATTTCAGTCCTGCCTCGATCACCTCCCATTTGGAGGAATCGATCATCACCGGCACTCGGGCGATATCCGGTTCGGCGGCGATCAGGTTCAGATATTCGATCATCGCCTTCTTCGAATCGATCAGGCCCTCGTCCATATTGACGTCGATGACCTGTGCGCCGTTCGCCACCTGATCGCGCGCAACGTCAAGGGCGGCGGCAAAGTCGCCCGCGGTGATCAGCTTGCGGAACCTGGCAGAGCCAGTGACATTCGTTCGTTCACCGATATTCACGAACGGAATATCCTTGGACAGCGTGAACGGCTCGAGACCGGAAAGCCGCATCAGCCGCGGCGGCTTCGGCAATTCGCGCGGCTTGTGCTTCGCGGCGGCCTCGGCGATGGCCCGGATGTGCTCGGGCGTGGAGCCGCAGCAGCCGCCGACGATATTGACAAGCCCTTCGCGCGCAAACTCTTCGATCTGCGCCGCCATTGCCTCGGGACTCTCGTCATATTGCCCGAATTCATTCGGCAGGCCGGCATTGGGATAGGCGCAGGTGAATGTGTCGGCGGCGCTTGAAAGTTCCGCAAGATGCGGACGCATCGCGGCAGCGCCCAGCGCGCAATTGAGCCCGATGGTGAAGGGATTGGCGTGGCGCACCGAATGCCAGAAGGCCGTCGGCGTCTGGCCCGAAAGCGTACGGCCGGATAGGTCGGTAATTGTGCCGGAGATCATCACCGGCAGCCGAACGCCTTTTTCTATGAAGACTTCCTCCGCCGCGAAGATCGCAGCCTTGGCGTTCAGCGTGTCGAAGATGGTTTCGATCAGAATGATGTCGACGCCGCCGTCGATCAGTCCCCGGATCTGCTCGCCATAGGCGAACCTGAGATCGTCGAAGGTGATCGCGCGGTAGCCGGGATTGTTCACGTCCGGTGAGATCGAGGCGGTACGGTTGGTCGGCCCGAGCGCGCCGGCCACGAAGCGGCGCTTGCCATCCTCCTGCTCAGCCCGCTTTACGGCGCGCCGCGCCAATCGCGCGCCGTCACGGTTCAGCTCGTACACCATCTCCTCCATGCCGTAATCCGCCTGCGCGATGCGCGTGGAGGAGAAGGTGTTCGTCTCGATGATATCCGCGCCTGCGATCGCGTATTGATAATGTATTTCTTCGATCGCCTTCGGTTGCGTCAGGATCAGGAGGTCGTTGTTGCCCTGCTGATGGCAGGCACAGCCGCCGAAACGGTCGCCGCGAAAGTGTGACTCGTCAAAGCCAAGCCCCTGGATTTGGGTGCCCATGGCGCCGTCGAGCACGAGAATCCGCTCGCGCGCAGCCGCCTTAAGCGCGGCACTGATCTCCGATCCGTCCGGCTTGGCAGCGATGTCGCCAAAAAGTTCAGCAAGTGGAGTATTCGTCTGCGACATTAAATCGATACCTCTGAATGTCGCTCATTGCTCACATAAAGATATCTTTATGTCAATATGTGGCGCAGCGCGACTGCTGAACAACCTTTCGTATTCCGGGGTGGCCGAGGAGGCGCTTCGGCGGACCTTATGGCATGGCGATGGTTGTCTTGCTACCGGGCCTTCGTCGCGCGCTGCTGCTCAAACTCCTCCAGAAAGGAGTATCTGGACGGCGGGTTATTATCGAAAGGCTTCGAGGGATGTCGCGCTCAGCAAATCCTTGGGTTCAATCCCTTTCGTGCGAGGAGAATGGATCGCAGATTCCTCCACCTCTGCTCCGGCAGAGTTGCCGCGTCGAACGCGCCTTCGTCTGAAACACGCATGAGCTGATCGATTTCCCGGTCATGCAGGTTCCCAACGACTTGCTGCTCCCATCGTCTTAGAGCGTCCCTCGTCACCGTGCCTTCGTCCAATCGCCTTCCAAGATCCTCCAGCAGAGCCAGGAGTTGTTCATATCCGGCGGCCGCCGCCTTTTCGTCCGGAGCGATATGCAAATCGAGCCGCCGCGACGCATTTGATGGCACGCTGTGCTGCTTCATCTGACGGTCTCCTGGCGCTTGGCCACTGCTTGTCCGGCGCGGCGTCAAAATGATGCCGGCTTTCGGCAAAACGATCCCGTTCCTTCGGAAGTTCCGGATCGTCGAGGCCTCCGGAACATTCCGATGGCCGGCAAGTTGGATTGCCGTTTCAGCGAGGAGCTTCGACGTGACACATCCGAAAGATCACCTGCTGTCCTGGCTGCGGGACGCACACGCAGCCGAAGAACAAGCCATAACGATGCTCAGCAACCTTTCGCGGCGCATCGAAAACTATCCGGAGTTAAAGGCGCGCATCGAACAGCATATCACCGAAACCCGGCGGCAGTCTGAGCGGGTGCGGGAGTGCTTGCAGCGTCATGGAAGCGATGCCTCCACCTTGAAGGATACGGGTACTAAACTGATGGGCCTCGGCCAGGCGCTCAGCGGTATCTTCACCAGTGATGAGGTGATGAAGGGCATTCTGGCGAGCTACACCTTCGAGCACATGGAGATCGCCAGCTACAAGATGCTCGCCGCCGCCGCCCGCCGGCTAGGGGACCCTGAAACGGCGCGCGTCTGCGAGGAGATACTTCAGGAAGAGCTGGCAATGGCCAAGTGGCTGGAAGACCGGCTGGAGCAGCTCACCGACAAGTTCCTCGATTTGACGGCAGAAGGATCCGCCACCGCCAAGCACTGAGACACGGAAGGCATGCATGGCAATTGTGGCGCGGGCGAATCGGAGCATTTGAATGCAGATTGTCCCGACCTACGCGCACGGCATTATCGATTATTTGACGGGCATTCTGCTTATCCTGGCGCCCTTCCTCTTTGGGTTTGCCACGGGTGGGCCGGAGCAGTGGGTTCCGCTGCTCCTGGGCATCACCGTTATTCTTTACAGCCTTTTGACCGACTATGAGGTTGGGGCGGTGCGGTTGATCCCGGTACGCGTTCACCTGGCGATCGATATGGTCGGCGGCGCGTTTCTGCTCGCCTCACCCTGGCTCTTTGGCTTTGCTGATAAGGTCTTCTGGCCGCACGTCCTGGTGGGGGCGGCAAGTATCATCATACCGATCCTCACCGTTCGCACGCCGCGACCAAGACCCGCAGGAGTACTGCGGGGTACGGAACGCTAGTAAGCCGGGCATCACGGATCGGGCCCCGTCAGGACGAGCGCTATCGCCTTCCGGTGTAGGCTTTCGGGATCGGATAAGCCAGGTCTCCGCGTTTGCTTGTGCCGAGGCCGCAACCGACAAGCGCCTCGACGAATTTCACGGCTACGGTGACGCCGTCGATCACCGGAACCTGAAGTTCGCGCTCAATAGCCTTGGCAAGATCGGTCATGCCGGCGCAGCCGAGCACGATGGCGCCGGCCTCGTCCTCATCGATGGCGCGTTTGCACTCCTGCGTGATGATGCGGCGCGCGTCGGAACGCTCGTCCTCCAGCGCCAGAACCTCGAGCTCGCAGGCGCGGATATTGCGGCAGAACTGTGCCATCCCGTAGGCCTGCGCCAGATGATGGGCAATTATCTTCGTTCGCCCAAGCGTTGTCACCACCGAGAACCCGGTGGAAAGGAAGCTCGCCGCATGCATTGCCGCCTCGGCGATGCCGAGGACCGGCCCGGAAGCCACCTCGCGCGCGGCGAGCAGGCCGGGATCGCCGAAGCAGGCGATGACGTAACCGTCAACGCCCTCCGCCTCACCCTTGCGCACCTCCTCAAGCATCGCAGCGGCGGCGATTGCCTCGTCGTAATGTCCCTCGATCGAGACCGGGCCATATTCCGGGTTCACCGCGTCGATTTCCGTGCCCGGCCCGGCGACGGCGCGGGCGGCCGCGCCGATCTTCGCCGTCATGCTGGCGGTGGTGTTGGGATTGATCACCCTGATGCGCATGGGTGGGGTCTCCGATAGTCGTTCACATAATGGCGCCCGGCAGGCATGCCCCGCCGGAGCGCCGGTTCGGGTCAGGCGCGGAAGCGCTGCGCAGGCCCCCAGTACTGCATCAGCAGCCAGTAGATCACGCCGGCGGGGATGAGGCTCGCGTACCACGAGACAGCGGAGAAGGTCAGCGCGACGACTGCGCCGATCAGCGAGGCGATGATCGCCGCCCAGTTGACGCCGCTATAGGGACCGGTCTCATCGTACAATTTCCCGACATCCAGCGTGCGTTTGCGCAGCAGGTAATAATCGACCACCATGACCGCGAAGATCGGGCCGAGGAAGGCGGAGTAAGTCTGCACGAAGATCTGCAGGCCGGCCGCGCTTTCGTCCTTGACCAGCTCCCACGGAAAGGTGGCGAAGGCCAGAAAGCCGACGATAACGGTCGAGAGCTTGAAGGGCAGTTTGAAGATGTCCATCAGCACATAGGTTGGCGGGATGACATTGTTGAGAACATTGGTGGTGACCTGCGCGAAGGCGATGAAAAGCAGCGTCACGATCAAAAGTGGTTTGTTGTCGACCGCGTTGGCGAAGACCTGGATCGGGTCCGTGACGCCGGTGGCGCCGGAGACCATCAGCCCGATCAGCCCCATGAACAGTGTCACCGGCAGGATCGACATAGAATAGATGGTGACGAGCAGGCTCGGCGAGGAGCCGTGCGTGTGCTCGCGCGCGTAATCGCTGACGTTCAGGATCATGGTCGAGTAGATGCCCAGAAAGAGCATGGTTGCGCCCCAGAAGGGCAGGCCCCAGGTTCCCTCGATATTGACGAGGTTGGCGGTGATCTCGGCGCCGTAGCGGTTGATCACGCTGAAGAACATGTAAAACAGCGAAAAGAGGATGAAGACCGCGCCGATATTCTCCAGCCACTTGATGCCTTGGAAACCGAGCACCGAAAGGCCGATTTGCAATAGCTGGAAGATGATGAACCAGGCGACGAGATTGTCGAAGCCGAACATGGTCGCGGTAACTGCATTCAGCGCGCCCGCACCGATCCAGCTCTGGAAGCCGTACCACACGATGGCCGGCACGGCGCGAACGATGCCGGGAAATCCCGTGCCGGTGAAACCGAAGGCGCTGCGCGCCTGCACCATGAAGGGGATGCCGTATTTATAGCCGGCGGCACCGTTGATGGTCAGCGCGACGCCGATAACGAGGCAGCCGATAGCGATGGCGATGGTGGCCTGCAGCAGGTTGAGCGTGCCGACGATCGAGGAGCCCATCGTGAAGGTGCCGATCGAGACGCAACCACCCATCCATGCGAGCAGGTAGGATGTGGGCCCCATGATTCGGGTCTGCTGCGGAGCGAGCGATTCCTCGCCGATATTCTTGCTGTGGGCGCCGATTTGAGGCGGCGCCACAAATTCCCGGGTATTTGCCATTTGATTACCTCCCATTCCCACCGGAGACATTCGTCCGGGGCTGGCACTGTCCTCCATCCAGCCATCGGCACTCCAGCAGAGAGATCGCGCATGTCAGCGATCGCCTCAGATTGTTGACAGAACGGGATCAGATTGTCAACAATCCTGCTTTACAGGGTAGGCTTGTTCACATTACGCCCGTGTTGCGCGTTTTGCACCATTCGCGAGGAGGTCGATGCTGAAGTCGAAATCGAATGCGCCATCCCCGACGGAGGCAATATACGAGCGCCTCTGGGATGCGATCGCCGAGCGTAATCTCCGCCCCGGTACCCGGCTGAAGGAAGAGCAGCTCGCGGAAATCTTCGCGGTGAGCCGGGCGCGGGTCCGGTCCGCACTTGCCGCCCTCGAACGTGACGGCCTGGTGAAATTGGTTCCCAATCGTGGGGCTTTCGTTGCCGAGCCGACGATTAGAGAGGCCCGGGACATCTTCTTCGCACGCGCCACAATTGAAAGTAAGCTCGTCGAGCGGCTGTGCGCTCACGCAAGCACCGGTGCGATCAACCGCCTGAAGGCGCATGTCGCCGAGGAGCGTGCCGCCGCGGAGCGTTGCGACAGAGCTGCTGCAGTCCGGCTCTCTGGCGGCTTCCATCTTCTCATCGCCGAACTTGCGGGTTCTCCCTATCTTTTCGAAGTGTTGCGGGACCTGGTTTCCCGTACTTCACTTATAACCGCCATGTATCAGCCTCGCGGTGAAAAGGATTGTGGGCCGGATGAGCACGAGGACATCGTTTCCAAGATCGCGTGTGGTGACGTGGAGGCAGCCAAGCTTGCCATGGACCACCACCTGGACCATATCGAGCGCCAGCTGAACCTCGCGCAAAGTGACGAAGGCCCGCGTCACCTGCGGGAAATATTATCCTGATCCAATCCCAACGCGCGCTCCAATGCCCCTTTGGACTTTGAAGATGCACTGCGATTTTCGCGTTTTCCAGAAAGGTGTTTTGTGTGTTTCGCACATTTCGATATTGTAGATACGGCGTAACCTCTCGGGAAAAATAATAAAAACGCCAGCAATGGTTTTTGTGTCTGTCGTACCATTGCGGTGTCCTGAGGGCTCAACAATGGGAGAGGGTGATGGCAATTTCATCCGGTAAGCACGCCCAGGATGGCGCGCTCTATAATACCGACTTGGCCCCGCTGCCGCCGGAGAGGCGCAAATGGGGCGCTTTTGAAATCTTCAACGTATGGAACAACGATATACAGAGCCTATTCGGCTATTCGTTGGCCGCCTCGCTCTTCATAACCTACGGGCTCAATGGCTGGGCGGTGTTCGCCGCGATCATCGTCGCCGGCTTTTTTGTGATGTTCCTGGTCAACCTCACCGGCAAACCGTCGGTCAAGTACGGGATTCCTTATCCCGTCATGGCTAGGGCCAGCATGGGAGTCTATGGTGCGCGCTTTCCGGCCCTGATCCGCGGCATTGTCGCGATTTTCTGGTACGGCGTGCAGACCTATTTCGCCTCGACCGCAGTAGCACTGCTATTGAATACCATGCTCGGCATCCGAGGCGGGGCAGAATTTCTGGGCCTGACGGCCGTAGGCTGGCTCTCCTATTTCATCGTCTGCGCGTTCCAGGTCATGCTTTTCGCGCGCGGCATCGACTGGGTCGGAAAGTTTCTGAACTGGGCCGGTCCCACCGTCTATGCGGTGATGATCGCTCTTTGTCTCGTCATCTGGTGGAAAGCGGGCAACGGCATCTTCAGCGAGCTCGGCGCGATCTTCGAGGGCGGTGAGGCATCCGATCAGCGGGGCTCGGTGGCCGCGTTTTTCGCTATCGTTGGAACGATGATCGCCTATTTCGCGGCTGTCGTGATAAATTTCGGAGACTTCTCGCGTTTCGTCAAAACCGAGTCGGCGATGAAGATCGGCAATTTCTGGGGCCTGCCGATCTCCCTGGCGTTCTTTTCCTTCATCGCGCTCTTCGTTACGGCCGGCACCGTGGTGTTGTTCGGCGAGAGGCTCATCAATCCCGCCGATATCGTCGACCGTGTCGATAATGTGCTGCTTACGCTGATTGCCGCTCTTACATTTTTCGCGGCGACCGTCGGTATCAACCTCGTTGCCAACTTCATTCCTCCGGCCTACGACATCGCCAATCTCAATCCGGAGAAAATTTCCGCGAAGATGGGCGGCGTTATCACGGCAATCGTCGCATTCTTCATCGGCGCGCTCTGGGTGCCGGTGATCTCCACTATCGGCATCACCGCCTTCGTCGACACGCTTGGAGCATTCCTTGCGCCGCTTTACGGCATTCTCGTCGCCGACTACTACATCGTTCGTCGCAAGAATATTTCCGTAGACGATTTGTTCTCGTCCGATCCTTCAGGGCCTTATTTCTACACCGGTGGCTGGAACCAGAAGGCTATCATCGCCTTCGCTATTCCGGCCGTCTTTTCGGTGGCCACGGTATGGATCCCCGCACTTGCGCAGCTGTCGGGTTACGGCTGGGTGATCGGCGCGATACTGGGCGGTGCTGTGCATGTCGGCCTGATGCACAGCAAAATGCCGGCTCCGAGAACGATCTGATCTGGCTAGGCCGAGCTATTCTCCCGGCGGTGGCGATCGTGCGCCACCGCTTCGCGATGGCGGCGGGCGGATGACCGGCTCGCCGCTTTTGCTCGTTTTTCGAGATGGAGATGCGGCATCGCGCCGGTTTAGTCGGAGCTTTCGACTTCTCCGGCCATTCCATGCCGCCAGTAGGCCGCGATGAGGCTGTTCCGGCGCGGCAGGCGGCGCTCCATATGCAGATGGGCGCGAATCTCCCGGGCCGCGGCATGTTCACAGCCCGCCCAGACGAACACCGACGCATCGGCAGCGAAATCGAGTGCCCTGATTGCATCGACAAGCAATTTGGTCGTGCCAGGCGGCCTGCCTTCGCGTGAAAGCCAGCGCAGATCGAGTTCCGCTTTCGTTTGGAGTTCCTGGCGTTCGGCATGATCAGCGATTTCCACGAGAGCGACAACCTTCTTGCCGGCCGGCATCTCCTCCAGCATGCGCCCGATTGCCGGAAGCGCCGTTTCGTCTCCTGCAAGCAGGTACCAGTCAGCCTCGCGCAGCCCGCCGCCGCCGGGACCGGTCATGCCGACCACATCGCCTGGCCTTGCCTCGCGGGCAAAATTGGCGCCGGGCGTTTCGTCGCCCTCATGAAGCACGAAATCGACATCGATCTCACCCGCCGCGACGTCGATCCGCCTGATCGTATAGACGCGGTGGATAGGGCGGGGACCCTCTGGCCAGGCCTGGCGGCCATCCTTGCCCATCACAGGCCAGACCGGTTTCACATCCGTCTCCGGCGAAAGCAGCAGGCGGACATGCATGCCGCCATGGGAGAAGCGGTCAAGATCGCGGCCGGCAAGCGTGAGCCTGCGCATGCGCGGCGTGATCTGCCGGGCGCGCAAGACGCGCATCTCGCGGAAATAGGGCAGCGGCGCGCCGGGTATAACGCCGCCTTTCCAGACGATTTCCGGCGCCTCGGCGGGCGCGAACTCGCAGACATGTTCCGCCACGCCCCATTGAAGATAGGCGAGCGAGGTTGGGTCTAAGGCTGCGACGCGGAACCGGACATGTCCATCGCAGGCAAGCGCTTCGGCCTCGCCGATATCGAACGCGACGGTCCATCTCTCGTCAGTTCCGGAAACGGTGCCATGCTCGACGAAGTGGTCGCGCAACCTTGCCATGACTTCGAGCGGACTGGCCAGCGAGATGGCGGTTTCGGCGCGCAGCGGGAGTCTCGCGTTCATGGGTTCTCTCCAGAAGGTATGAACGCAGCTAAGTCGCGCACGGGACCCTGGCCGGAAACGAGGGCGATCGCCGGGATGGCTGCGATGGCGATCAGCCCCGCGCCGGCAAAGAAAACGCCGTAGCCGAGATGCTGCGCCGCGTAGCCGGCGGCGACGCCACCGGCCATGCTCACCAGTGCGTCCACGGACTGAAATAGGGTGAAATCGATGCCGCCTTGCCGCGGGTCGGACCAGTGCATGAACTGAGCGTATAAAGCGACAAAGCCGAGCGCCATGATCCCGGAGGAACTGGCAACTGCGACGGCAGCGAACGCAGAGGTGGGGAGAGCGGGATAAAGGTCTCGCGCGGCAAAGAAGAAGAGTGCCGCCGCCTGCAGCCCCAGAGCGATCACCAGCACCGTGCGTGCGCCAAACGCCCTGACCAATGCCCCTCCGACCAGCGCTGCCGCAAGCCCGACAAACATGCTGCCGGCGCCGTTCACGAGGCCCACCGTTGCAAGGTCCAGCCCGGCGTCGATGAGGAATGGCCCTACCATCATCATGGCCGTCTTTTGGGCCAACACGTAGAGGGCGGCGGCCAGCAGGCCACGGCGGATCTCAGGGCGGCGCAAAGCGGACGCCAGCGAGGGTATGTGGGAACGCCGCTCGACGGTGGCTTCAGTGCGCCAGCGCAGGAAAAAGGGCACGCCCAGTATCGCCAGAAGGGCGGCCATTGCCCAGACGCCGAGAGACCAGCCATAGCTGGCGACGAGGACGAGAAACAGCCCGCCGCCAATGGCCGAGCCCAGATAGGCCCCACCCACCTGGGCTGCGTTGGCCCAGCCATGCTGCTCGCGCGGCAGGCTTTCCACGGCATAGCCGTCACATGCGATGTCGACAGTGGCGGCGGCAAGCGCAATGATTGTCAGGCAAGCGAGCACCGGGCCGAGCGACGCGACGCCAAGCAGCCCGACGACGCCGAGCCCGAGGATGCAGAGGCCTCCGCCAATCGTCACGATCACGCCGGAACGGTTGCGGCCGACCGGCGGAAGCCTGAAACGTTCCACCATTGGCGCCCAGAGAAACTTCAGCGCCCAGGGCAGCGCGATCAGCGACAGCAAGCCCACGCTGTCGAGGGCCAATCCCCGGTCGCGCAGAACCGCGGGCAGACCGGCCCAGGTGAGGCCGCCTATAACACTCTGAGCAACATATAGCCCTCCCACCGCCAGCACGACGGCGGTTGCGGACTGCGAGACGGCAGCGCTTCGGGTCATCGTTCAGAACCGGTAGCGCAGGCTGCCGAAGACCGAGCGGCCTTCATCCCAGTAGCAGTTGCCGGCTGTACAGATCGGCTTTCGCTCGTCGAACAGGTTCTTGGCGTTGACCTGCAGCATCAGGCCTTCGAGCCTAGGATTGCCGGCGCCGAAATCGTAAGACAGGGAAGCATCGACAAAGACACGGTCGTCGTTCTTGAATGAATTCAGATCGTCGCCATAGCTCTCACCGACATACCGTACACCTGCACCGAGCCCCAGACCTGCAAGCGCGCCGCCCTGGAAGGTGTAGCGGCCCCACAGCGACAAAATGTGGTTGGGCGTGGCGGAGAGTTCGTTGCCCTCCGTTCCTTCCACGCCCCGTTCGATCTTCATGCGCATATAGGTGTAGGAAGCGATGAGCCCGAGACCGTTATCGAAGGAAGCGGCGGCCTCAAGCTCCAGGCCGCGTGCGTTCAGGTCGAGCTGACGCTGGATCTGGTTGCCGGCAGCGTCAAAGGTGCCGTCGTAGACGACCCCGTCCGTCTGGTCGATGTCGAAATAGGCAAGGCCCAGCGTCATGTCCCGGTCGGGCACCTCGTATTTGACGCCCACCTCGATCTGCCTGCCCTCCGTCGGCCGCGCCACCCGCCTCTGATCCGTCCCGTAGTCGTAGACGAAGCCGAGATTCGGCGAGAATGACGTCGAATAGTTCGCATAGGGAATGATGCCCCAATCGGTCCGGTAAGACACGCCGAGACGGCCTGAAAACGCCTCGTCTCGCTGATCGGATTCGGTCAGCAAGTAGTCAGTGCTGTGGCTGTCTACCCAGTCGTAGCGACCGCTGGCGAACAGGGTCAGGGCGTTCCACTGCATCTGGTCGTGCAGGTAGATGCCGACATTATGCATGGTCTGGCTGCCGGAGAAGGAAAGCGGCATCGCCGCGATATCTTCGACAGAGGTATAGGAAACTCCGTTAAATGCCTCGTAGTCGGACCATCCATAGTCGAGCCCGGCGACCGCCACGTGGCTGACCGGCCCCGTGTCGAACGTGAACTGTGCCATATTGTCCACGACGAAGTTCCTCATGTCCTCCTTGTAGTGCCCCCAATAGCGGGCGAGGATGTCGGGATTGGCCGGGTCGGCGGGGTAGTGGCCGCTATACTCCAGATCGGCGTCGACGGCGTTGAAACGCAGGTTCTGCCGTAGCGTGAGCACATCGTTGAAGTGGTGCTCGAACTCGTAGCCGATGCGGCCCTGCACACCGGTGAAATCGTTCCAGCCCGGATCGCCCTCATAGATGTTCGACACCTGACCATAGGAGGGATTGTAGAAGAAGGCAGTGCCGCCGGCGACGGCGCGGGAGACCTCGCCCAGAACGGTGAGGCGGGTGCCCTCGTCCGGCTTCCAGGTGATGGCAGGCGCGAGATAGAGCTTATCGTCGGGATAACCCGGCAGCGCGGTCTCCGACAATCGGCCAAGTCCGGTGAGGCGGTAAAGGACAGAGCCGTCCTCATTGGCCGGTCCCGAAAAATCGAAGGCCGTCTGATACCGGCTGTTGCCGCCGAACAAAAGTTCCACCTCGCGGAACCGTTCGTCTTTCGGCCGCTTGGTGACCAGGTTGACGATACCGCCCGGGCCGCTGATCCCGTAAAGCGAGGACGCCGGCCCCTTGAGAACCGTTAGTCCTTCAATGCCGTAAGGCTCCGTCTTAAACCAGGCGGACGGGCCGTTATACTGGCGCAGGCCATCTCGAAACAGGCCGTTGTAGTAGGCTGGGAAGCCGCGCAGATAGAAAGCGTCGTATCGGCTGTCAAAGCCGAAAATGTTCGGATTGGCGCTCGCCGTGTAGGCAAGAGTCTCGTTGAGCGTCCGTGGCTTCTGGTCCTCGATTTGGTCCTGCGTCACCACGGAGATCGCTTGAGGGATTTCGGCAATCGGTGTGTCGACCTTGGTGCCGATCCGGTCCTGCTTGGCGACATAGCCGTCCTGGATGAGGATATCGTCGCTCTCGGCCTCGATTTCCAGACGCTCAAGAAGTGTCGGTGCTTCCTGCGCGAGCGCCTGCGATGCAGACCAGGAAAATGCACTTGCCGCCAATAAAGTCAGGTTGACGGAACAATAGAACGAACGGGCGGGCACAACACACTCCTCGCTGCTAACCAAGAGATTCTTTTGGTTGCTTCGCCCGATGCTTGGAGCGTGGCTGCCTGAGGCCAGCGCTATAAAACATGATCAGTAATGTCAACTTAAATCGCCACGACCGGCGGCCGGCCAGCGCCCGTCTTGCCACGGGCCGAAACGCCAAGCGCACCTCATATTGCGAAAGGGGCATTCTCAAGCGGCGGAAAGCGCCGACATCAATGAAAACCTAAAACGCGTTTGAGCCGGTTGAGATGATCTGCCGTGCACGCGACCTAAGGCGATTTCCCTCGCCTTCGACAAGCGGCGTGTTGCACCGATCACCCGAAGTCGCGTATTTTGAAGTAGGCGCCTTCGGCAATGTCGCCCCAAGGGCGAATAAGGGCTCTGAAATCAGAGTAACTCTGGTAAATCGCTCGGGAAAGCTCATCACCAGAGCTGCTTTCGTTGATGACGTCTTGGCTGACGGCGGCGAAGGTCTTCAGAATCGCATCGTTGAATTTGCCGATCTTGACGGCGCCTTCAGCAGTGAGCTTACGCAGCGCCAACGCGTTATTGGTGTTGAATTCCGCCAGTGATCGGGTGAATTCGTCAGCCGCTGCCGCCTCGATTAGCCGGCGGTCGCCTCCGTCGAAACTCTCCCACACTTGTTTATTGATACCCAGAGTCAAGGCGGCGCCCGGCTCGTGCCAGCCAGGATAATAATACCAACTCGCCACCTTGTGCAGGCCGATAGAAGTATCAAGCCATGGCCCTGTCCACTCGCACGCATCAATGGCCCCCGACTGCAGGGCAGGCACGATATCGGCACCCGGCAGAAGCACGACCACTGCGCCAAGGCGGCGCAGCACCTCCGCTCCATAGCCTGCCATCCGGTATCGTAGGCCCCTGATCTCATCGAAGGAGGTTATCTCCTTGAGGAACCAGCCTCCCATCTGCATGCCAGTGCTGCAGCAAACGAGAGGCTTTATATTGAATTGACCAGCAAGTTCGTCCCACAGCTTCTGGCCGCCACCGTACTGCACCCATGCGAAAAATTCATTCGCAGTGAAACCGAACGGTACCGTCGAAAAAAAATGGAGCGCCGGCGACTTCTGTTCGAAATAGCCGATGTGGGAGTGGAACATGTCTGCGACGCCCGCCTGTACCGCATCGAAGGTCTCGAACGGACGCACCACCGCCCCGGAGGGTGAAACCTCGATACTGATGCGGCCGTGCGATGCATCGGCTATCGTCCGGGCCAACCGCCGCGCGCTGGGCAGCATACCGGGCCCTTCGGGCCAATCAGTCACCATCCTTAGCCGTCGGGCACCCCGCGAGATTGCCGGCGCTGGTACTCCGAACGTCGCGCCCGCGACTGCTCCTGCTGCCGCCAGAACATCCCTGCGTCGCATCGAAGGCCTCCATTTTGCTGCAACGCTTCTTTCAGCCTTGTGCTAATTTTAGCACGAAAACGCGCGAGAGTGGTTTGGCTGTGACCACGTTGGAAGCCGCAGAGGCGAAGAGTTTGCCGCGCCATGATCGGCTCGGTGTGCGCGCGCGGCTGTTGCTCGCCTTCTTTGCAATCGCAGCCTTCGCGGTTTTGGCCGCCGCGGCGGGAATGTACGCTTTCCGCGAGGTCGGCTCACGACTTGAGGTCATCGATACGCGTGTCCCGCCCACACTCGTGGCGCTCGAACTCTCGCGCTCGGCCGAGCGTATCATCGCCGCGGCGCCAGCTCTACTTTCGGCAAGCGGGCGGGCGCAGCGAGACGAAGTGAAAGCCGAGCTCGCAGCCGAGGTCGGGCGTTTGAACGCGACGCTCGCCCGGCTGAAGCGCGATAGCGCGGGACTGCCGCTGCTTTCGGAAGTCGAGAGGGCCGTTTCCTCCCTGGCCGCCAATCTGGCGGCTCTCGATGAGCTGGTTGCCCGCCGGCTCGTGATAAACGAGCGCATAGGGGTTTTGAGAAGCCGGGTTTTCCAGATCGAGGGAGAAACGCAGAGATTGCTCGCACCTTGGCTGGAGGTCGTGGGCAGGGAATCCGCGATGTTGGTCGAGGCAGGCAGGGGCGATCCGACAAACCGTGCCGGCGGCCCTGAACGGCTCTCGTTCTTGATCGAGCTGCAGCGGCTGATGCGAACTGCGCAGGCGCGCGCATCCGCTGCCGCCGACATGCTCATCGAAGCCTCCACCACAAATGAGCCAGCCCGGCTGCCGGTGCTCGAATTCCAGCTCGGACTTGCTTTCGATGATCTCGCCGAGATCTCCAAACAGTTCGATCCCAGGCTGCGGCCGCTCTTTCTGGAAGAAATAGCGAAGCTGCGCGCACTCGCCGAGGGAAATGAAGCGATCGCCCAGGCTCGCAGCGAGGAACTCATGCTTGTCGAACAGGGCGAGGACCTGCTCGCCGAGACCGCCAGGCTATCCTCGCAGCTTGGTGCTGCGATTGACCGGCTCGGCGATGCGGCCAAGGCAGACATCGGTATGGCGATCCAGGATGCGCTCCTGGTGCAGAGGCAAAGCGCCAGCGCCCTCGTCCTTCTGGTAGCGCTGAGCCTACTGACCTCGGTGCTGATCGTATGGCTCTATGTGGGAAAAAACATTGTCCGCCGCCTTACCGCGCTAAGTGACGGCATGCTCGCCATCATCCGCGGCAGGCTCGAGACACCTGTAGTCGCGGAGGGGAGTGACGAAATCGCGGCTATGGCCCGAGCAGTCGAGGTCTTCCGTCAGAACACGCTGGAGCGCGACAAGCTGCTGTCCGAGAAAGCGCGAGCGGCCGATCTCCTCGAGCAGGAAGTAAGGCAACGCACGGCCGAACTGGAGACGGCCAACACGTTCAAGTCGCGCTTTCTCGCCGCCGCAAGCCATGATCTGCGCCAGCCCCTCCACGCGCTGAACCTTTTCATCGCCCAACTGCGCAATGAGGCTGACCCGGTCGAGCGCGCGAGATTGGTCGCCCGGATCGATGTTGCGGTGGGATCGGTCAACGAGCTCCTCGAAGCTCTGCTCGACATGTCGAAACTGGAGGCAGGCGTGCTTGAGCCGGAGTTCACCGAATTCCCTGTCAATCACCTCTTCAAGCGCATCGAGACGACCTTTGTAGACGCCGCGTGCGAGAAGGGGCTTCGACTGATCACCGTCCCAAGCCCTGCTTGGGTGCGCAGTGACTTCGTCCTGCTGGAACGCGTTTTGTTCAACCTCGTGTCGAATGCTGTCCGCTGTACGTCGCGCGGTGGCGTGTTGATCGGCGGGCGCTTTAGGAGAGGCCAGTTGCGGATAGATGTTTGCGACACAGGCCCAGGTATTCCGGCCGATCAGCAGCAGGCGGTGTTTGGCGAATTCTACCGGTTGGCCAAGGGGGATAGCAGCGCCGGGCTGGGGCTCGGCCTTGCCATTGTCGACCGGCTCGGGCGTCTGCTGGACCATAGGGTCGAGCTGAGTTCGCGGCTGAATCGCGGCTCGCGTTTCTCTATTTCCGTCCCGCTTGCGGCCAGGCAGCACGCCCTGATCGAAGCATCCGTCGCGGATGTGATTTCTGACCCCGCGGCGGGAAAACTGGTGGTGGTCATCGATGATGATCCGCTCGTGCTCGAAGGTATGGGCGGAATCCTGCGAAGCTGGGGGTGCCGCGTAGTGGCGGCCCCTTCCGGCACGGCCGCGCTCTCGCAGCTTGCGATTGACCGGCATCGGCCGGATCTCATCGTCGCCGATTATCGGCTTGCCGATGGCAGGACGGGGATCCAGGCGATCAGGTATCTGCGCGAAGGATACGGAGCTGCCATTCCAGCGTTTCTCATCAGCGGCGACACCGCTCCCGAGCGGCTCCGCGATGCACGTGAGGAAGGCTACCAGCTCTTGCACAAACCGGTGACGCCGATGCGGCTGAGGGCCATGCTGAACCAGCTCCTGAGGGCAGGAAACGCAACGACGATGGTGCACTAGAACCAGGCGGCTATCCTGCTATCTTACGTCGCCGTGCCCGAGAGCGCTGGCCGCGATCACCGCCTCGGTGCGGTTTGAGACCTTCAGCGCCTTTAGTATGCAGGTGACGTGGTTCTTCACGGTGGGCTCGGCAATGTCGAGCTCGCGGCAGATCGCTTTGTTGCTCTTACCCTGCATCATGAGCGCAAGCACTTCCAGCTGGCGTTCGGTAAGTCCAAGCTTTGACAGGGAGGGCGAAAGCTCCGGCCGTGCAGTGGCTGGCGGAGGCTGTGGCCGGCCGAGAACTTCCGGCGGAACATAAATGCCGCCCGAGAAGACCAGTTTCAGCGCGCTCAGCATGACCTCGCGCTGGGCCGACTTGGGGATGAAACCGACAACGCCAAGCTCGAAAGCCCTGGTAATCGCGTCGCGGTCGTCACTGGCCGATAGAATAACCACGGCCATGGCGGGATGGCGCTCGCGAATTCGGCTGAGTGTGTCAAAGCCATTGCCGTCTGGCAGGGTGAGGTCGAGCAGGACCAGGTCGAGATCCGGATTGGCTTCGATGGAGCGCATGGCCTGCCGGGCGTCCGCAGCTTCGATAATCGCCGCGCGGTCCCACACCTCGCGCAGGACGCTCCGCAGCGCATCCCGGATCAGCACATGATCGTCGACGAGAAGAATCTTCATCGGCGGCGGCTCGTTTCATTCGATCCCACCATACTTCAGGACCAGGACCAAAGCACGCCCCGATGAAACGTCACCGCGAGATTTTCCGTTGCACGACAATGGAATAGGCCTTCCGCGCTCGCCGCCGAGACCTTGGTCGCAGGACTGCTGCATGATTCACGAATGGCAAAGGGTCCGCCATCCTTTCGCTGAGACCGGCAACCACCGCTGCGGTCATGGAGGCAAGCGATGCAGGATCTGCTTACGGTTATGGCAATCTGGCTTTCAGTCAATTTCGGCCTGCCGGCAATCGATGAAAAGCCTCGTATCGAATTTGTCTCGGCGGCCAGGATGGCTGAGGTGCGCCGCGAGCGGCTGGCGGCAGAGCGCTCGCATGGGGTGGTTGAGATCGGGCAAGGCACGTCGCCCGACACGGGCCACGAATTTCACGCAATCTATGACGATGTCAGCCGCACGATCTATCTGCCTTCAGACTGGACACCCGCCTCGTCGGCCCATGTCTCAATGCTGCTGCATGAGATGGTCCATCATCTCCAGAACGCCGGCGCACTGAAATACGAGTGCTCCGAGGCGCGCGAACGCCCCGCCTATCAAGCCCAAGCGCGGTGGCTGGAGCTGTTCGGCAAAAAGCTGGAGGAAGAATTCAAGATCGATCCGATGACCATTCTGGTGCGCACGAGCTGCATGTATTGAGCCATTGCACCCAGGCGCATCGGGGCGGCTATGATCAGCGCCGCCGGAAGAGCTGGCGCCAGAAGTCGAAGGTCGCCAACAGGAAGCAGAGAACGGCGAGCACGATCAGGTCGGGGCTCGGAACGAAGATCGGCACCACAGCCAGAAACAGCGCCAGAACAGCAAGGGCGACTGCTGCAAGTATCTTGTCCGTCATCCGATTACCTCATCCTGAAGCCGGCGCACCAGCCATCGTGCGGTGCGAAGAAGCCGCGCATCCTGCCCCAGAGCGCCGACGAGCTGGACGCCGACGGGAAGCCCATTCGGGCCGGTGAGAAGCGGAAGGCTCAAAGAAGGCAGGCCGCAGAAGGTCCAAAGGGTGCAGAAGACGGGATCGCCCGTAGCTTCTCCCACGGGAGCCTCGCCTGGAGCCGCCGGCGTGATGATCACATCGAAACGCTCGAAGATCGGGGTCAGCGTTTCTCGCAGCACAGGCGCCATGTCGCGCGCCGCCAGATAGTCCGGGGCCGCGATGGCGCGGCCTTCCGCGACGATTGCGCGAAGCTTTTCCGAACATAGGTCCGGCATATGCTCGACATGGTGCCCAAGATTGCGCGCCATCTCAGCGGACATGACCGTCTGGTGCCAGCCGAAGGCGCCGGCGAAGTGCTCGCTCAGGTCTACCTGATCGATCCCGCTTCCGAGCGCTTCCACGAGCTCGGTGAAAGCAGCCTTCGTTGGCTCCTCGGCGCGCTCCCAGGCGGGAGTCCTGACGAAGGCCAGGGCAGGGGTGACCGGCGGATCGCTGAGCGCCGTGGCGGACAGCGGACCGGGACTTTCGCGCGCATCCGGATCCCGCCCGTCGGCGCCCATGAGGATCTCGGCGAAGGCCGCGTCCTCAAGGCTGCGCGCGAAGACACCCATGTGATCGAGGCTCGGCGCCAGCCGGAGCACACCCGTGCAAGGGACTGCGCCGAAGGACGGCTTCAGGCCCACCACGCCGCAGAACGAAGCGGGGCGGATCACCGAACCGTTGGTCTGGCTGCCGACCGCCAGCGGCACCATGCCGGCGGCAACAGCTGCTGCCGAGCCGCTGGAGGAGCCGCCCGGCGTGCGCGCCGGGTCGTGCGGGTTGCGGGTTTTCCCAGGTTGGTAGTAGGCGAACTCGGTGGTCACCGTTTTGCCGAGGATCACGGCTCCCGCGGCGCGAAGCCGGCGCACGAGCGTTGAGTCCTCGAAGGGCATCCTCCCGGCATCGATCGGCGAGCCGTTGCCGGTCGGCATACCTCGAACGTCGATGATATCCTTGATGCCGACGGGCACCCCGTGCAGGGCCCCGAGCGGCTGGCCCAGCCTGCGGCGGCGGTCGCGGTCCTCGGCTTCGCGTAAGGCCTTGTCGCGGTCGAGGAAGGCCCAGGCCTGCACACGCTCCTCTTCGGCGCCGATGCGCTCCAGACAAGCCGTTACCAGCTCTGCCGAGGACAGCGCCCCCTCGGCGATGCGCCAGGCCGCCTCGCGCGCTCCGAGCGCGGTGGGTTCCGCAGTGGAGATGCGCTTAGCGGCCATAGACCAGCTCCGGCAGGGTGTAGACGGTGCCGGGGAAGATGTAGACGATGATCATGGAAAGAATGACCATCACCAGGAACGGCATGCACCCGGAGAAAATCTGCGTCAGCCGCACCTGCGGTGGGGCTATGCCCTTGAGGTAATAGGCGGACATCGCCATGGGCGGCGTGAGGAACGATGTCTGCAGGTTCAGCGCCACGAGGATGCCGAAGAACAGCGGGTCGACGTCGAAATGCGCGAGCAGCGGCAGGAAGATCGGCACGAAGATGATGATGATCTCCGACCATTCCAGCGGCCAGCCGAGCAGGAAGATGATGATCTGCGCCAGGATCAGGAACATGATCGGCGACATATCGAGGCCGGTGACGAAGTCCCGGATCAGGCCTTCTCCGCCGAGATATGAGAAAACCGAGGAGAACACCCAGGAGCCGACGAAGAGCCAGCAGACCATGGCCGTGGTCTTCATGGTGAGATAGACGGATTCGCGCAGCCGCTGCCAAGTGAGGGCGCGATAGGCGACCGCCAGGATAAGACCGCCCAGCGCGCCCGCGGAAGCAGCTTCCGTCGGCGTCGCCAGCCCGAAGAGGATAGAGCCGAGCACGGCGAGGATGAGGAAGGCCAACGGCAGGAACGAGGTGACGATCATGAACAGCAGCGTGCCGATCGGCGTATCGCCCACATCTTCCTTGCTTGGCTTGGGCGCTACGGAGGGCTGTAGAACCGCGCGCCCGATCACGTAGACCAAGTAGAGCCCGGCGAGCAGCAGGCCGGGCAGAAGAGCGCCCGCATAGAGCCGCACGATCGAGACGCCGGAAGCCGCGGCGTAGACGATCAGCATGATCGACGGCGGAATGAGGATGCCGAGCGTGCCGCCGGCGCAGATCACGCCGGAGGCGAAGCTCGTGTCGTAGCGCGCCTTCAGCATCGCTGGAAAGGCGAGCAGTCCCATCAGGGTCACCACCGCGCCGACGATACCGGTGGCGGTGGCGAAAAGCGTGCAGGTAATCAGCGCGGCTACCGCCATGGCCCCGGGCACGCGCCGCGCGGCGATGTAGAGCGTGGAAAAGAGCTTGTCGACGATGTTGGCGCGCTCGACGACGTAGCCCATGAACAGGAAAAGCGGGACGGCGGTCAGCACCTCGTTCGCCATGACCGAGTAGGTCTGGTTCACGAACAGGTCGAAGATGCGGTTGTTAAAGAAGCCATCGATCCAGGTCTGGATCAGCGTCCAGCTATCGGCGCCGTCCTCCACCGCACGGTTATAGGAGCGCCACATCCGGCTCGCGTCGAAATAGGCATAGTAGCCAAAGCCCACACCGAGGGCCATCAGCGTGAAGGCGATGGGGAAGCCGAGGAAGATGCAGAGGATGAAGATCCCGAGCATCATGATTGCGATCTGCGGGTCGGTCATTTTTCTGGCTTCCTTCCCGCGGCGATCATAGCGGCATCTTCGCCGTGGCCTGCCGCTACCTGCCTTATGAGCTGATCTTCCAATTCCACTGCGTCCTCCTCGTGCGGAAGCCATTCGCCCGTGCGGATGCATAAGATGCACCGGCAGACCTGTGCGATGCCCTGGATGAACAGGAGAATGCCGGCGGCGACGATCACCGTCTTGAAATGGAAGATCGGGATGCCAGCCGGCGAGTTGGTGCTGACTTCGAGATAGCGCCAGCCACGCCCCGCATATTTCCAGCCGGCGAAGACGAGCGCCAGAACGCCGGGAAAGAAAAAAAGAAAGTAGAGAACCAGCTCGACGGTCGCCTGGGTTCTCGGCCGCCACAGGCGGTAAAGGAAGTCGCCGCGCACATGGGCGTTGCGCGAAAGCGTATAGGCGCCACCCATCATGAAAAGGGTGCCGTAGAGCATGTATGACATGTCGAAAGCCCAGGCGGTGGGCGCGTTGAAGAGATAGCGAACCGCAACCTCATAGCCCATGCCGAAGGCCATCATCAGGATCAGCCACGCGAAGGCGCGGCCGAACCAGCCCGTGATGCGGTCAATGAAGTGGATAAGATTCGTCATCGTGAGATGTCACTCACCAAAGGCGGGTTGATGGCTGGCGCGGTCGCCATGCGCAGGATTGCGAACTGCTTTGCGCCAGTTGTTGCGGGCGTCCGCCCGCGCTCTCGCCACCGCAGGGGGTGACGGAACACGGGCGCGTCCGGAACGGCGTCAGGTCTTCAGCTTGCCTGGGAAATAATGCTCGTAGGCAAGCGTAAGGTCGGGTGCGCTCATTAACTCGTAGAATACGGTGCGCTCGACCCACTGGCGCTGGCTATCCATGCATCGCTTCATGAAGTCGTCCTGCTCCAGCTCGGGAATGAGCTCGTCCCATGCCTTGAGCTGAGCATCCAGGATCTCCTGCGAAGTGCGGTGTACCGTGACCCCATGCTCATCCTGCAGCGCCTGCAGGTCCTTCGAGTATTGATCGAGGGCAAGCGCGGTATTCGCCGAGGTGATCGCCTCGACCCCGTATTTGAGGATCGCCTGCAAGTCCGGATCCAGATCGTCGAAGAAGTCCTTGTTGAACAGGAACTCGAAGGACTCGGAAGCTTGGTGATAGGAGGCCAGGAAATAGTTCTTCGCCACATCCTGCGCGCCGAAACGCAGGTCGGAGGATGGGTTGTTGAATTCGAAAGCGTCGATCACCCCGCGCTCCATGGCCGGGACGATTTCGCCGCCGGGAAGCTGGGCGACGCTCATGCCGAGCTTCTGCATGAGGTCGGCGGCAAGCCCCACCGTCCGGTATTTGAAGCCCTGCAGGTCCTGCACCGTGGTGACCGGGTTCTTGAACCAGCCGAAGGGCTGAGCCGGCATCGGGAAACCATAGAAGCCATAGATGTTGAGGCCCATGATCTCCTGGGTGAGCTCGGCATAGAGCTCCTTGCCGCCACCTTGGTAGAACCAGCCGAGCATGTTGAGTGCGCTGCCACCCCAAACCGGGCCCGTGCCGAAAAGCGATGCTGCTTTATGTTTGCCGTACCAGTAGACAGGCACCGTATGCGCTGCGTCGAGCACCCCGTCATTGACGGCGTCGAGCACCTGGAACGCGCCGACCACTGCGCCTGCCGGCAGAAGGTCGATCTGGATTCGTCCGTTCGACATCTCGTGGACCCGCTCGACATATTGGCGGGCGAAATCCATCCAGATGTCGCCGGAAGGCCAGGATGTCTGCATCTTTACGACAACCGGGCTCTGCGCCCGTACCGCAGGTGCAGCAAGGCTTACCGCAGCACCTCCAGCGGCGAGCAGGCTACCCTTGAGGAACGTCCGACGGGGTGTCGGAGCGGATTGAAACTCTATGGAGTTGGTCATCAATTTTCCTCCCATTCAAGTCTTGCGATGCTGGTGCACGGCCAACATCCGCCGACAGTCGGGCAGGGAACCCCAGCCGACCCTCCGCCGATGGGACCTCAGCATCGATACTGGCGAGTATTCCCTGGATTAATCCACAGAACGAATCCAGGTCCTCACGAACACTCACCATACCTAAGCACGCGGAAAGCTTATTCGAAAAACGTACAGTTGGGAAAGAGCCTTGACCTTATTCTCTCGTATAACACGTGATGTTGATGACCCGTACCCAATCCATTCAGCCGGGGGGCTCCTTTCAATCCTCTCAGCGGCATATGATCGAGCCCAATTGGAGGGCGTCCAGTCCTCCTGCGGGAGGACTGGGTGCCTTCAACCGGCTCTTTTGAGCGGTTCCACGTCCGGTTCGGGGCGATGGAACAGGCCGGCCTGATCGTATTTGCGCTGCAGGTGCCGCAACCGTTCTAATGCCTCAGGCGAGAACGAACGGTGCGACCGGCCGGCGATATCGAGATCGGCCTCGCCGATATAGTGGCCGAGGGAGATCGGCGCGATCTTTTCGCTTGTCGCCCGCACCCAGGACAGAGCCGCCTGGTCCTGGGCATCGTCTTGCCAGATCGCATAAGTGCAGCCGAAGGCCGGGCCAACCATGGAAAAGGCGGCGTCCGGCATGGTGCCGTCCGGCGGCGGCAACACGACACCGAGCGCGAAGGATTCCGCCGAAGGAGCAGCCTCTATCGCTTCCGCCATGATCGCCATCTGCAGGGCCGGATCGGCCGACCAGTTGGTGTCGGCCGCGTAGCGCCGCCCTTCCAGGAAAAATTGCCCCATGATCAGGTAAAGGACCTCGAAAGGCGTCTCCATCCCGAGTTGGATGTCGAGCGCGCTTTCCGGTGCGCCGGCCGCTATTTTTTCGAGCGTGGCCTGTGCCTCCTCTTCCGTATAGGCAAAGATGGTCGCAACCGCCGAGACCGTCTTTGTCGCCTTGCCGGCAAGAGGCGGCGGTGCTGAGGAGAGCACGGCCGTGAACTCGACATTGCGCGGCACGGTTCGCATCGTCCGGCTCATCCAGCGCTCCACCGCATCCACCTCGCCTATCGGGTAGACCCACACGCTGGTGCGGATCGCTCGTGGCAGTTCGTGCAGGCGCAGCCTGTATTCCGTCACGACGCCGAAGAACTCCGGGCCCGCTCCGCGCGCAGCCCAGAAAATATCGGCATTCTCCGCCTCGCTCGCGGTCACCAGTGAACCGTCGGCCAGCACCACCTTGACGCTTTCCACATTGTGGCAGGCGATGCCCCAGGCACCGGCGTTCCAGCCGAACCCGCCGCCGAGCAGATAGCCCGATAAAGGCACGCTGGCGCAGTGACCGGTGGGAAAAGCGAGACCGTATTCGGCCGCCGCCGCGGCCAGCCTTCCATTGGTAACCGCAGGCTGCGCACGCGCAGTGCCGGCTACGGCGTCGATTTCCAGCGCATTCATCGCCGATAGGTCGATCACCACGCAATCCTGCAGTGCGATGGTGGAGAAATGGTGGCCGCCACCGCGCGCGGAGACGCGCATTCCGTTGGCGGCGGCGAATTTCACCGCCGTCTGCACGTCGCCGGCGTCCATCGCTTTGACGACAACTTCAGGAAAGCGGCCCGGTTTGCGGGCGTTCCACAACAATCCCGTGCGGACGGCCTCGTATTCGGCGCTTTCACGGGTCGTCACCGCCCCGCGAACCGCCTTTCTCAATTCATCGATATGCATTGTTGCTGTCCTCCTTTTTCGCGGCTCGCGGGAATGCGGCTCAGTGACTGTGCTTGATCTCGTGGTGCTCGCACGTCACACGCGGATTGAACTGGGCGAAGATGCCATTCGGGTTTTCGCGGTAGAGCCAGACATGCCGGTCATGATGAGGCTCGAAATTATGTGCCTCGTCGATGGCCGTCGCTGGATCGTCGATCATGGTGTCGTATGGCAGTCCGTGGAACGATGGCGGGCCGTCATTGCCTGCCTCGCTCCAAGCCTTGGCGAAAACGAGATTCTCGACCGCGACGAGTTCGAGCGAGCCGTCAGCCTGCGGCTCATAAATGAGGACCGCCGGATTGACGAAATCCGTGTGCGTCCCGACGCCGTCGACGCGCGGGTTGGGCGGGGCGGAGATGCCGAGCAGGTCCGGGCGGAAAAAGTGGATGCCCATGCTGCCAAGCGACTTCGGCAGGCCCATCATTTCAGCGGTCTCGCACATGTTGCCGGGGTCGCGGAGGTAACCTTCTTCGAGAGCTATGTTTACATCGCGGAAGCGCTCCGTGGCCTTGCGGATCTCGGCGAGGCTCGGCTCTCCGGGCATGGGTTTGGACGAGGCGTCGATACGCACCGCATCGTCGGTGAGGGTGGCGGCAACAGGGGTGGCGTGAATGTTACAGGCGAAAGCGGCGGTAGCCGTCAGCAAAGCCGCGGCGGACACGACCAAGATCGTGGGTTTCATCGTTCTGATCCTCTGTTCGGTCTGGAAAATCGTACGCCGCGGCTGTTTCGTGACGCCCGGCGTCGATGGCTGGTGAAATAATCCAGGGCGGTCGCGTACGCTCGCTAAATGGTCCTGCAAGAAATCGTAAAAGAATGCTAAAATAGGGGGAGGGGCATTTTCTTACGTCCATTAAGGCCAACCACTCGACGGAGCGATAGCAGGCGAGCCATGCCACGTGCATCCCAGCCTCATACGCCGGATATCGATCTGGCCGCCCGCCGCGCCTACGCGGCAGAGGGCGGCACTTCTGGCGTGCTGACGCCCGAACTCGCGGCTTTTTGTCAGAGCGGCCTCAGCGTGATCGTCGCGGTGTGCCGCCCGGCCGAAGCGCCGGTCGCCGGCCTGGGATGCGGCTGCCTCATTCTGCCCGAGGATCGGATGCGGCTCCTGCTGCCGCGACCCGGCAATGAGGCGCTGCTGGCGATGGTGGAGCGCGGGGCTGGCATTGCCGTCACATTCAGTCAGCCCGTTACCCACCGTTCGATCCAGGTGAAGGGATCGCGAGCCGTCGTCACTATGCCGGACGAAGGGGACAGGCTGGAAGCAGTGCGGCAGAGCCAGGGCATGCGCTGGGAGCTGGTCGAGGTCGGTTATCCTCCGGCCTTTGCGGAGGCGTTTTGCAGCGTCGACCCCGATACTGTCGTTGCAGTGGATTTTACCCTCGAAGCCGCCTTCGTGCAGACGCCTGGCCCCGGCGCGGGTGCGGAGCTGAACCCATGACCCCGTTGAAGCTTCCGGCCATCCGCAACTGCCTCGAGGGGATCGTCCCGTCTGTGCTCGCCACTGCTGATGCCAGCGGCACCCCGAACGTATCGTTGATATCCCAGGTTCAGTATGTCGATCCCGAGCACGTCGCGTTATCCTACCAGTTCTTCAACAAGACCCGCCGCAATCTCCTGACGACGAAACGCGCCTCTGTGGCGGTCGTGGATCCCGACACCAACGCTCAGTACAGGCTGACGCTCGAATACCTCGAAACGCAGACGAGCGGGCCCCTTTTTGAGGCCATGCGCGCCAAGCTTGCCGGCATCGCCTCGCACAGCGGCATGCAGGGGGTCTTCCGTCTGCTCGGTTCGGATGTCTTCCGGGTTCAGGAGATCGAGGCGCTGCCCAGCACGACCATGCCGCAGCCGATCGGCCTCAACCTTCTGTCGGCCGTGCGCCGCGCCTGCGAGCAGATTGCAACTTGCGACGAGCTGGGGGAGCTGTTTGACGCGGTGCTGGCGGGCCTGCAGCAGCATTTCGGCATCGAGCACTCCATGGTGATGATGCTCGACCGTACCACGGACCGGCTCTACACCGTCGCCTCGCGTGGTTATCCGGTCTCCGGAATAGGATCGGAGGTCGGGTTGGGTGAAGGCGTCATCGGCGTAGCGGCTGCGCAATGCGTGCCGATCCGCATCGGCCGCATGGCGTCGGAATATTCCTACGGCACCGCAATTCGCGATACTGCGCGCGCGGCCGGGCTCCACTTGGAAGGCAATACGGCCATTCCCTATCCGGGGCTGAAGGCCCCCCAGAGCCAGATCGCGATGCCGATCCTTCACGATGGCAGTGCAATCGGCGTCCTCTTCGCCGAAAGCGCCGAGCCCAACCAGTTTGGCTATGAGGAGGAGGACGCCCTGTCGCTGGTCGCAAGCCACCTTTCGGCGTTGAGCCTCCTGCTGCAGCAGGAGGAAGCATTCGAGAAGGCGCCCTCGCGGGTTGCGCCGGGCGAAGTCACCGGCCGTGAAATACGTATTCGCCACTACCGCGCTGACAATACCGTGTTTGTCGGCAACGATTACCTCATCAAAGGTGTCGCCGGCGCGATCCTGTGGAAGATCGCACAGGAGCGCGCCGAGGGCGGCCGCATCGAATTCACCAATCGTGAGTTGCGCCTGGACCCGGCGCTGCGCTTGCCGGAATATGCTGAAAATCTTGAAGCACGACTGGTCCTGCTGCAGCGCCGTCTGTGCGAGCGCGACGCCGGCATCGCCATCGAAAAGTGCGGCCGCGGCCGGTTCCGATTTCTGGCTGAAGGCCGCCTTGTCCTGGAGGAGATATAGCCCGCAAGTATGGGAATGGCGACGAGGCAGAGATCTGCCAAAAGGCATAGGTCAAATCCGGACTGGGATAGCGATCCACCCGACCTCGACTCAGGGGAGGACCAGCGGCGATGGCGCGTGGCTGATCCGGCGTATCCTCCGGGTCACCAAATCCAAGCCAAGGGGTAGAACTTCAAGAGCATGTAGCTCTCAGGCGACGACAGGCTGACGACAGAAAGAAGGCCAGGGCTAACTCCCGCCTTATTGAGCTAAATGCTTGGAAAAGAATGGCGCGCCAGCGTAGATGAAAACGAGAGTTTTGTATCGCCATTGATACTCTGATTGTTCGTCCAGTCCTCCGCCATGATGCGCGACGGTTCGCACCTATTAGCCGATGCTGCATGGTTGCGGAAAACCTAATTCTGTGGTTAAGCCGCAATGTGCGTTACAAAAATGATTGCATTTTCGACCCGGCGCTTCGAAGCGGAGACTGCGCATTATCTCGCACGGATGGGTTACGGGCTGATCCAGGCGCCTCGCTATCGTTTCCGGGAGGATCTGGCTCAAGGCGCCCGTCAGCCGCCGCCTCTGCCACTCGCCCCTAATGCCCACAGAACCGCCAACCGTCGCCGCATGTGCGGGTTTCTTCGGTTGAGTGGTGGCCGTCTTTGATGCGGCGGATTTATAGTCCGGTGCGCTTGCCTGCACATGTCGCGAGCTCGAAACGGCGAAGGCGCTGCGGGAGATGAGGGGCGCAGACGCCAATACGCCATGGCTGCTGGCTATCTCGCGCAGCAAATCGTGCTTGAAGAAACGGCAGGCATCTTCGGTCTTTTCATTCTCTCGCTCTCCATTTTGGCGATCGTGCTTGGAAGCTTGCACCGCGACGGTTCGGGCGCTGCAAAAACACCCGAAACACCCCGCGCAGGGTGCGGAAGAGTGTGCAAAGGGCCGTGACTTCGCTGCCTGGCTGATGCTGACGCCTTTGCAGCGATCAACCGGAACGCCGGCCCTCCCATTTGCCATTGAACTCTCTCGCAAATTCGCTCAGTTATCGGCTTTGTGCGAGAAGAATCGGTAGCTATCGGTCCCGCCGGTCTGAGCGCCGCCATTCTGCTTGGTCCGATTTCGCCCCCTTTATCGTCGTTCGTAGTGCATCCGGGGCCGCCCGATAGCTGCCGTTCCTTCAGTACAATCAAACGGCAGAGTCGGGGCCGGAATCTGACCGGCAGGTTAGAGATCCGCGTCTCAACGTGCGGACATTCGCTTCGGCACGGTGTACTGAGGGTCGATGCGCTTCGCGATTGAAACCCTCGGCACACGCGGGGACGTCCAGCCATACATTGCGTTGGCTATGGGGCTGATGGCGCGTGGACACGAGGTACAGCTGGCCGCTCCCGTCCAGTTCTCCGACTTGGCGGCCGAGCACGGCATTCCGTTCGCGGGCGTGTCGGGCGAATTTCTGGCGCTGCTCGACACGCCGGAGGGAAAGGCCGCCATTGCCGGCGGCAAGGGATTCGGCGCCGGCTTCAGGCTTCTCAAGCATATGCGCCCGCTCATGATGAGGCTTCTCGACGAGGAGTGGCGGGCCGTCCGCAGCTTCCAGCCCGACGTGCTGGTCTATCATCCGAAATCGTTCGGCTCGCCGGATATGGCCGCAGCACTCGGTGTGCCGCATGTCCTTGCATCCCCCATTCCGGGATTCACGCCGACCGACGCCTTTCCCAGTCCCATGCTTCCGTTCGCCTCGCTCGGACCATTCAACAGAATGAGCCACGCCTTTGCCATCCACGGCGCGCGGCTCCTGTTCGCCAAGGACCTGAAAGCGTGGCGCGCCACCACTCTCGGCCTGCCTGGAAGGACTGCTCGCAAGCCGGCGGCAGGAACACTCTATGCCTATAGCCCCGCAGTGCTCCCGAAGCCGAACGACTGGGGTCCGGACGTTCTGGTCACCGGATACTGGTTTCTTGACCGCCCGGATTGGCAGCCGGACGAGGCCCTGGAGTCTTTCCTGACGGCTGGACTCCCACCGGTGTATTTCGGCTTCGGGAGCGTGCCGGGGATCGACCCTGCGGCAATGGCGGGTACGATCCTGGAGGCCCTCAAAATGACCGGGATGCGTGGCTTGCTGGCCGGCGGGGGAGGCGCGATCGGAAAAGCGGATGCAAGCGCCCGCGCGTACTTCCTGGCCGGCGCGCCGCACGATCGGTTGCTGCCACGGGCTAGTGCGGCCGTCCATCACGGTGGAGCAGGAACGACCGCGGCGAGCCTTCGTGCCGGGCTGCCCACGCAGATCGTCCCTTTCTTCGGTGACCAGCCCTTCTGGGGCAGGCGGGTAGACGCACTTGGCGCTGGGCCCGCCCCACTCGACCGGAAGACGCTCAGCGCCGCCGGGCTGGCAAAAGCGCTGACCGCGATGGACGCGGCCGCCATGCGAGCACGCGCGGCGGATCTGGGCGCCGCCATAGCGAAGGACCGCGGTGGTCGAGACCGCAATTATATTCCTCGAACGATTGAGCGTCACATCGCGTTGAGCGCGGCTAGCTGTCGCCGGTTTCGGGATTTTCGCGAAAGCTTACATTGCGCAGGATGTGCCTGTAGGATGTGTTCGTTCGGCCGCAAAAAAATGGCTTACAGGAGGACGTTTTGACGAGTCGATATTTTGGACAACTTGGGGTTATTGGCCTGCTTGCGGGTACTCTCATCATTCCCCAACATGCCGCGCTGGCGGGAGACCGTTGCGAGGGCGTTGATACAAAACTCACGGCGCAACGCAAATCCGACTATGCCAAGCTTGTCGCCAAGAGCCTTGATCAGAACGTTAAGCCATCCCAGGTTGACGTTCAGGATTTCATGCAGTCCGGCACATGGACGGTGGTGTTTGCCGGCGTCCCCGTTGCTGATCCAGGCTATTTCTTCTTCGATTCTTCATCCGGAAAACCGGACTTCAAGGATGTCTGGGGTGGTGTTGCGGAGAAGGGTGAAGCGCCTGAGATCGCAAAGTGGGCGAGAGACCTTGGCGCGAATAAGACGATCGCGTCTTGCTTCGCCGATACGGTAGCGGTGGCCGAGTAACACCGCCCCTATCTCAGCCGTTCAGAAGCACTCTAGCGATTGCCCGAAACCAGCCTCTCGTTCCATTTCAACAGGAGGTAGTTTGGGGGCCGAGAGCGGACCGGCAGCTTCTGGCATCACGGACAAAATTGCAGACAGTCAACTTGCTAAGTTCGCGATCCCGAACTGAGCCATAGCAGCAATTCGGCCACGATCGGTCCTCGTGATTTCATCCTTATCCGGGAAAACCAATGGGAAGCTGCCAGTCCGCTCTCCACCCCGAAGTTGCCTATCCGCTTCGACCCCCTTACCGTCGTTCCGGCTGCGCCGATCACTGCCCGAAACCTGCCATTCATTAGGCTGCCCTCCGATGGCAAAGCCGGGGCCGTGTGCGGATCGACTGCTTCTGGAGTGCGAGGCGAAAATGCAGACTGTTGTTCGCGTTCAAACAAAGCAGTTGCTATTCGGACTTCCTCGAGAGTAGCTCCGGTCTCTTCCTTCCGTGCACGGGATCGTCGCCCTGATGGGCGGAAAGGGCAAACGGCTCCGTAGAGCCCGTGGCACAACATAGAGCCGAGTGCGATTCCAAGTCCGCAGACACACGGACAAGCTACGTCCCCGAAAAATGCCTCTCCCGCGGCAACACCTTATTCCCGAATAACGAGGAAATCTCGGCGTGCCTGCTCTCGAAATGCTCCGCAGCACGGTCCGGTAGGCGCGCAAAAGCTTCGTCATAGTCGTCCATCTCGATCGCCGAGTCCGCTTCGGCGGACTCGATGCGCAGGCAACGGTCAGGACCAAGCAACAACTTCGCCTGTGCGGTCGCGTTGTCGGTGGTCAGAAACATCGCCGCCTTGATCGCCTCCCGCCACGCAATCAGGCCCCGGAACAGGTCGGGCTTACTCAGGCCGAAGGGCGCATTGCCGGTGCCGATGCTGAAAATCTCCACCTGGTCGAAACCGACATCATAGGCGGTGACGGCATCGACCAGCGCGACCATGATCGGATTGTTGGCCCATACGTCGCCATCGATGAATATCCGGCCGCTCTCTTCGTGCTCAATCCCCTTGAGATAGGTTGGCGCTGCCGAGGTTGCCCGCGCCACTTTCCACATCGGGGTCGCGTGATAGTTCCGGAAGTCCTTGTGATGATCGGTCTTGAAAACGGCTATTTCAGTCTTCGGCATCATGAAGGCCGGAATGACCAACCGGGTCATGGAGTCGCCGAGAAGATGATCGGTGAATGGCGCTTCAGGGCCTCTTCCAGCTCTTCGTGAACCAGCTTCGGGCGGTTGAGGGATCGCAAGAACCGGCGGACCCGGCCGATCCATCCATTCGGCAGCGGCGGGAATATCTTCCGGCCGTCATCGTGGTAGAACCCCGTGATCTCGGCGGTCGGAATGCCCAGTCCCAGACCGAGGGCGATGATGCCGCCGGTCGATGTGCCGGCGATCATGTCGAAATACTGCGCCAGCGGCGCGCCGCCGCAGAAATTCGGCGGTGTAGATGCCCCTGATCCCGCCGCCGTCGAGCGAGAGGATTTTGAACGGCCGGTCCGAAGGCCACGGCTGGCGCGCGCGGCGGGACGGCAAGCTGTTGGCGCGGCGGTCAGTGAACATCGGCCTTCACCTCCCGGATGATTTGCGCGTCGGCAGCGTGCATGCGCGCCACGCTTTCGTAGCCGACGCCGGGCGCGAGCCATTCGCCCGTCAGGTGCCATAGCTCGTAGTAGGCGAGCCACTCGGCGATCCAGTGGATCGTGGTTTCCGCGATCAGGCGCGCGGCGGACCATTCGCCGCCATCGGGGTCAAACAGGCACAGGCCGGAGCTGGGGGGATCGTTCGCATCATAGATCAGATGCGGGATTTCGGCGAAAGTGCCGCCTGGCCGCGGCTCCAGCGGCGGATCGATGACCATCACATAGGGCAGCGTCATTGCGCCCGGCTTCCAGAAGAGGAACACTTCATACAGCCGGACTTTGGGCCGCAGCAGGCCCCGCCACGCCAATGTGCCGTCCCCCAGTCTCCTGCCCTGGAAGTCCGGCCACTGGGCGGCCATCGCCTTGAGCTGGGCGTCGGGCGAGCGCGCGCCGTCAGTCTTCATCCGGGTCTTCCGTCGGCGCGCCGAGGATGAAGGGATGGAAATTTGTGGCGCGGCACCTCACGCAAACGCTCCGGTGCGGCAACAACGGCCGGCGCATAGATGCCGCCGGTGCGCGGCGCGGAAAGCACCGGTGCCGCCCGGTCCCGGCGGTCGTAGCGTTCCATCAGGATGGCGCGCTGCTCTCGGCCAGCGAGGGTCAAGGGCGCCGTCGCCCGTATTCCGGAAAGCAAATGTGTCATCGTGCGATTGTCTGTCCGGAAACGGCCGGTCGGCGGCCTTGACTATAGCGAGCACGATGGCAGGCTGATGGATCGTGGGATGTCGTCTCGCGTGACGCTTTGCCGATGGCGCGATGTCGCAAGCTCGGCATGCCGATTGGTCGTCATGACGGCGGCGGACGTGCCTGCGAGATGGCAGGGCAGATAGACACCGACAATCGGCTGACGTTCCCGCCATCGCCATCCCGGAGGCGCGCACGTCCATATCGGCGGTCGCATTCCGGGACACCTGATGTCGACACTGGCGCGCGGGTGGACCGACATGCGGTCACTCCAACGGCATTGCGCAGATTCGGTGCACAAGCCTTGCTGTCGACGCCACCGCCGACAGGTAGCACACCATCTGCTGGCCTGAATGAGGAAAGGTTTGCGGTGCCTGACGGCATCACGGCGAGCATTACGCGGACTGCTCGGTGTGCCTGTGCACAATCGTGCGCAACATGGGCCAGGTCGCGCGGCAGATCTCGATGGACCTTGGCGACGGAATGGAATTCTGACCCATGCCCGAGCGCCCCGACGAAAAGAAGCAGCTGGACTATCCCGCCGCTACCGTGGCCGACTTTCTCACCGCCGTTCTCACGGCGGACCACCGAACTCTCTTTTATTGCCCTGTACCAGTCGCTGGAGGCTGTTCCGGTGTCGTATCCATGGGCGGATTGGATCCATGCCGGCAGGAGCAGGTTGTTTCATTCCCGCACCACCCTGCGATGGCGGCGGGCTTTCGCTGCCATCGCAGCCCGCCAGGGCGAGGGCGATAATAGGTGAGGCTAAGACGACTAGAAGCTTTTTTCATTTGGCTCTCCGTTCCATTTGATTGGTTTATTGGCCGCCTACTACGGCAAGTTCTTCTGGAGAAAGGTTGCCGCTGCCGTCGGTATCGATTGCGTTGAAAGTCTCTCCAGTTACGGCGGGCGCTACGACCTGCAGTTCCGAGAGGCTGATGGTTCCGTTTTGGCCGGTGTTGACCAAGGCGGCGAACTGGCTTTCGGCTTCGACCCCAACCATGCCTACCTCGACCGGGCGGTATTGAGGATCGCGGACCAGCTCGGCATTGCGCAGTTCGAGCAGCATCGTACGCACTGGGCGATCAAGGACGGCGAGGTTCCCGCGGAGCTGATCGCCACCGGCACCGCCAAGCGCGCGCAGCGCACTGTCGCCGTGGTGGCCGGTGAATACGTGGAGACGCTCGACATCGGGATCCGTGGCGTCGGACAGATGATCACCTGCTACTGTGTTTCCTGCCGTTCCAGGCGCAATGGCGGTGCCTTGCTTATCGCATCGGAAAGGCCAACCATGTGAACGACACCAGTCTCATGATTTGGCCGATACAGGTCTTCGTCCGGCAACTGGATCACTTCCAGCGTTGTTATGCCAATGTTCGACGCAACGGTTCAGCCTGGCTGTCTTCCGCCGCAGGCGATGGCCTGCCGAGTAGGAAACCTTGAAGCTCGTCGCACTCGGTGTCTTGGAGGAGATCGAGCTGTCGCTGCGTCTCTACCCCTTCGGCTGTTACACGGAGATTCAGCGCATGGCCAAGATCGATGAGCGCCTTCACAATCTCGAAGGATCTTTCATCCCTGTCCAGACCGTGGATGAACTGGCGGTCGATCTTGAGTTTGTCGATCGGAAAGCGCCGCAGGTAGGCAAGACTGCAATAGCCGGCGCCAAAGTCGTCAAGCACGATGTGGAAACCACGGCAGCGAAGATCCAGAATCGTCGCGAGAGCCTGCTCCTCATCCAGCAGAAAGTGCTCGGTGACTTCGAGCTCGAACTGCTCCGGCACACAACCTGCCCGTTTCACGGTTGCTTCCGCTTGTTCCGCAAAGGAGACGGAACGGCATTGAAGCGGCGAAATGTTTACGGCGACATATTCATTGGGACAACGACGCCCCAGCCTCGCTGCATGTTGCAGCACATACTGGCCGAGTGGATGGATCAATCCCGCACCTTCCGCAGCGGGCAGAAAGTCTGCTGGCGAGAGCAGACCGGCGGACGGGTGTTGCCAGCGTATCAGCGCCTCCCGACCGACCACGGAGAGACCCTCGCGGGTGACAAGAGGCTGATAGTGAACGACGATCTGCTCGTCGTCTTCCAGCGCCGCTGCGAGTTCCCCTATGATCGTATTCTGACGCGCCAGGTCGTTCTCAAGCAGTGGCGTATAAAAGCGAAAGCCGGCACCGCCGGCGTTCTTCTGAACCTGCAGGGCGATCTGAGCGCGGCGAAGAAGTGCTTCCAGTCCAAGAGACGCATCGGGTGCGGCGACACCGATGCTGAAGCGGATGAGGATCGGGTATGACCGAATCTTGAAGGGCTCATGAGCCGTGCGCAAAAGGCGCAGGCACATGTCAAAGAGCGCATCCTTGGAATGAAAATTCCTTTGAATTACGACAAAACTATCGCGCCCGACCTGCTTCACAACATCGTCATGTCGAACTTCCTGGCGTATACGAGCGATGAGTTGGCGAAAAAGCTCCTCGGCTTCGCCAGTGTCCAAGGACATGCTCAATTGACGAAAGTGGTCGACATCCATGAACAGGATCGCACTGTTGGCGAAGTCCTTTGCCCCGAATTCTTGCAGCCCATCGAGTGATGCCTCCATCTCATAATCCATCTGGGCTGGCATCAAATTTTTCTCCAAGAGCGGGCAATATACAGCGGTTGGTCGATCGCCAGCTCATTGGAGACACCCATTGCAGCTGCAAGGCGCTCGCACGACACCTGGCTGACCCTTTCCGCTCGCCGAAGTCGAGATAAACATACTCAAGCAATGGTTCAGCGGGCTATGCGATGAACTGTTCGGTCCCAACGTCCACGTCGAACCTGCCCCGTGCCCCAGCACCCGCGACGTCAGGAGATGGGGGACGGTCTTCGATATTCCTGGTATGACTGCAGAATTGAAGACAGTTGGTGTATCAGAAGCCACCATCATCTATGCACGCTCCCTCGAAGACCAACGAATATCTGGCGAATCGCCAGCGACAGGCTGATTGAGCTTACTGAGATAGAACGCGCCAAGTGCGACCAAGACGATAGCTGCGAAACAGAGTACGAAAATCAAACGAAGTCTTTTCGCCTTTCTCTCTCGTTCGCCGGTCCAGTCGATTCGTGAGGGTCTATCCATCGATTTTGGCTTTCATCTCCTCGCGCGCGAACTGGACAGACAGCACTGCAACTGCCATTGCTGCGTGCTTCGGCTTCCAACCTGCAGCTATCGCTAGTTTCATCAGGCCATATACGGATGGCTCAAGGGCAAACTCGCACTCTCGCTGATACGCCTCATCGTCGGCGGATCCGCTTGGCGGGTTGATCCGAGCGCTACTGCTCATGTCTGCATTCCTTCTCGATAAGTAGTGCATGCACCGCGATTGCGTAGTGCAGGAGATGCCATCGAAGTTCATCATGGGTCACCATGCCGATCGTGCGCTTACGAGGCCGATGGATCATTGTCGCTGGCTGTGGCCGTGGCACACTTGCGGGTTCGCCCGCTGCATTGACCAACGCCGACTGCGGATTCCCCCAAATCTGACATAAGTCAGCCAGCGAAATCCCCTTCGATCCTATGGAAATGCATGCTTCGATGAAGCTGTCGAGCTTGTCCGCAATCTGATTGCGACTGGCGAAGCGCACCCGCACCGCCGGCACGGCACCCGCATGACAAATTGCAAACGCAGCCATCCTACAGGCTCCCTCCAGCGCATCTGGCCGCCGTGGTCAGCCCGATCGAGTCCTCCAGGTTGTGAAAATCTGGTTCGACGGCTGGGTAGTCGACGAGCTGAACGCTATGACCCGCGTCCCGCAGGCTATCGGCAAACGCCTCCTGAAATGCAAATGGGGTGATGCGATCATTCTCGTTGCCGATGATGAAGACGTTTCGCGAAGGGTCGTGAACTATGCCGTCCACATGATCCAAAGGATCATAAAGGTCCCGGTAATTCTCACCATTCAAGCGATCGACTGGCGGTCTCCCCAGACGTTCATCAAATATCCGTCCCCGCTCTACGAGTGAAAATGCGCCCGACGTCAGCACGGCGCAGGATATATCGGTTCGTCCCATGGTCAGGAGCGCTGCGCCGGCTGTCGCGCCGCCGCTATGACCGTAGATCACGAAGCGTTCTATGCGATAGCGTTCCTTGATTTCGTCGAGAGCCCCATCTAGGGCGAGAAACTCGGCGATCCGCCGTGTCCGGAAGTGATTGCCGCTTGATCCATAGGTGCCCGGCCTTGCGACAACGATGACGGGCAGTGCGAGCTGCTGCGCGATCCGTTCTACGATTTGCTGCTGCTCATGTGGGGTGTTGTTCCGGATTTCTTCCGGTTCGAGCCTGGCCGCACGATGGCGATCAGCGCGGAAGACGATAAGGGCTACGGAAGCATTCTCGACATTGCCAGCAGCGAAATATCGTATGCAATCCTGCCCGGTCGCATATTCAGCCCAAACCGCACCCGATGAGATCGGGCAACGAGTCCGGTCGGCAGGTTCATTCCAAGCAAGTGGAGCATCCGCTTGCCCGCTCACGGAGCCCGCAATGCATCCCGCCAGCATCAGGCCGAGTATGGAAGACAACCTCAACTGCATTCCTGCTCACTCATTCCAGCTAACGCCTCAGGATCGCAAAGCCCGGCGGCACGTCGCCATTGAACATGGACGACTCGGCGGCGCTCACCGGCAGAACCTTCAAAGCCTGGGCACAGGCTGTGATCATGTCGTCGACCGCGTTGCTTGCGCCGGAAATCACCACTTCAAATTTGCGCTCGGACAGCGCGCGAACCGAGCCATCAAGCGTTCGCAGATGGGCGTGACGCCATATGCGATGCGTGAGCCTCTCTGCGTTGGCGCGGCTGGCACCCACGATGCGGGCAGATTTCCGCCCGATGCTGCGTGTTGCCAAGGGCGGTGGGAACAGGGCATCGATAAGCGCACCGGCAGCGTCACGCGACACGCCCGTGGTGACGAAATGGTGGAGCCCCATATCCGGATTCGCATTGACCTCGATGACGGCCCACTGTTGGGCGCTTGGAGCTTTCGAGATGTCCTCGGCAATCAGGTCGAAGCCAATATGGATGGGATCGAAGGCAGCCTGACGGACCTGAACGGCAATCTCCGCCCAATCCGGATGAACGCTCTCGGTGACGTCCGCGCTTTCTCCGCCCGATCCGATATTGGCAACGCTATGAAGCTGCACGTACTGTCCTTCCTTGAGGACCGTATGCCCTCCCATGTTCTGCTGCGCCAGGTTGCGCAGCATCATCGGAGTCAGCTTGACGAGTTTGGCCCCCTCATACGGGTTCTGCTTGCGATCTTCATTCTTGAGGCCGATCAACTCGTCGATCGTGTGTTTTCCGTCACCAACAACATGGGCGGGAATGCGCCGCGCGGCGGCGCGGATAGCATTGCCAATGGTCAGAATGCGATAGTCGTTGCCTGGGCAATATTCCTCGACCACGATCGACTTCGACCCGGTGCCACATGCCTCCTTCCATGCCTGCTCGAAATGTGGCCAAGATGAAATATCGGTCGCAACGCCAACCCCGCCGGACCCTGCCATGGGTTTGACCACGACAGACCCCTCAAGAGATTGGGCAAATGTCCATGCAGCCTCGGTTGCGTCGGAAGAGAACATGGATCCTCGTGGGGTCCTGATTCCCGCCTCCCGAAGCAGGCGCTTCGTCCATTCCTTGTTGTTTGTAGCGCGCCGGCAGATCGCGCGTGTTCGGTCCGACATTCCCTGGTAGAATGTCACCCGGCTTTCTCCATCCGAAACAATGGTCAGTTCCGGGGTCAGAGCATCGACTTTGAAATTTCGTGCATATGCAGCCTGCCGGATCAGGCGCATTTGCGTGGAGTAATCCCTCTTGAAGGAACCTCCCCCACATGAAGCGCGATAAGGCGCGGCCGGAAGAATAGCCGGCGCGGCCGATTTCTTCTTTCCTACCTCCCGCAGCTTGCTGTGACTAAAGTCGAGCAGCTTTCCGGGAAGATGCGAAGCCGGGGGACCGAACGCAGCGAAATAGAGCGTTGCGATAGCCGGATTGGAGTTGATCTCGATGATCGATACGTTTCCACTGCCAGCATTCGCGGAAAAGTCCTTCACCATGACATCGAGACCGAGCAGGATAGCGCCGGGAAGCGATTTCGCCGCCTTCTCCGCCATCGCAACGATCGACGGATGCAGCCGCTCGATGACGCTGACGCTTTCTCCGCCCATCGCAATATTGGATACCGTCGACAAGCGCACCCGTTCACCCTTGCCGGGAACGTCCGCGAGCGTTCGGCCATCCAGTTCGAGTTGGTCGAAACTCTTTATCGGGTAGATTTTCAGAAGCGGATTTTTGAGGCGGAGCCTGTTCTTGTCGGCGACAAGCTCCTCGATCGTGCGGACCCCGTCGCCGATGACATAGGCAGGCACACGGCAAACGGCGGCAGCCAGGTCGCCCCCGATCGTAATCATCCTGATTTCGTCACCGGCAACGAAATCCTCGACGATCACGCGCCGGCCAAAGGCGATTGCCCGTCGCCAAGCCTCGATGAAGGAGGCGTCGTCAACGATTCCCGCCGTCACACCATACCCGCCGCCACCGGCCGCCGGCTTTACGACCTGGGCGACGGAGCGCTTTCGGAAATACGCAATCGCCGCTTTCATGTCGGCAAAGACCCGCCCTGCGGGTGCCGCGACACCATTCGAGACCAGCAGGTCCTTTGTCGCGACCTTGTCGACTGTAATACGGCTCGACCCGATCGTGACATCGGGCGCGTTCTGTTGGAACACGATATCGCCATCGGGCGTCACAACCCGGTAGCTCAGCTTTTGAATACTCTCGACAGCCCATCCACGCTGCAAGGCATCGTCGCCGATCAGATTGCGGGCGATATCGCCCTTGCGACTGAGATATTCTGACGTCGAGAAGTCATTTGCGCGGCTAGCCATGATCTCATCGATGATCCTGGCGTTGACGCCGGCGTCGAAGACCGGCCGTCGCTTCGGATTTGACTTCGTTTCGAGCACGGGCGCTGTCGCGCCGGGGTGCTTCCGTCGTTCAGGAACGCGGGCGCCACCGCCTCGCTTACCTACAAGAGCATGAATTGCAGCGGCGATGTCGATCCTGGGCGGGGCATATTCCTTGACGTCGCCTCTCGCGACACGGCGCTCCAGCTCATCCAGAAAGCCATGGATGTCAGAAACATCCAGTCCCGCCAAGTCGCGCACATGGTACCGCCACCAGGCGACATCGAGAATGCGCGCGATCGTTGCCTCATCGAAACGGTATTTGATCACCTTCGCCGGCGTGCCTCCAACAACGGCGAACGGCGGCACGTCCTTGACGACGACCGCACCCGCTGCAATCACGGCGCCATGGCCGATCGTTATCCCACGCCGGATCAGGGCCGCGTTGCCGATCCAGACATCGTCCTTCACGATCAGCGGTCCGCGATCGGTCTGCTCGAAGGACGGCACCTCGGCGCTCACGCGGAACCGCTTTTCTACCCAATTCGCGTAATAATCCCGGCACGCAAACGGATGCGTGCTGATGCGATCCAGCGGATGCTCGTTTCCGATCAGCCGCGAATACGGCGCGATGCTGCAATATCGCCCAACCTCAGCCCGGCTTCCAAAAGCGGAATGCATATAGGAAAATGCCCCGCAATTGCTGAATCCGCTCCTGCCAGACATGGTCGAAAGCGGCTCGACGACAATGGGCGCCTTGATCGTTACCGTTTCGCCTTCACGGTATACGCCCCCAATCTTGAAAGGATGGAGAAGATAGATGCTCTTTCGGGCGAATAAATTCTCGATCTCTTTCGACCACTTGAATGAATATGGATAGGCTACGGTCTCATCCATCATGGCGATCGTTCCACATCACTGCCGCCGGTGCTTTCGTGTTCTTGTTGAGGCAGCACAATGAATGGCCGGCCGACCTCATCAGTCTCCCATCTGACAGCATTGCCGGCTCCGTCATCGCGTATCCGCACACCGCGTTCGCGCAACACGGCCAGCACGTTCTGAAACCCCGCGGCATCCACCAGCCGCGGCTGCCAAAATGTCTGAAGGTTATCCGTCAGGATCGGATACAGGCCGATCTTGACCGCGTCTCCTGCGATAAACAGACGGGTGAAGAAGCCATAGGGGGGCATGCCACGCCTCTGGTACTCGCCATCGCTATTGAACACCCCGTTTCCGATGCTGTAGACGACCCATCGGCCTTTGATCTGCTCGAATTCGCCCAGCATGTGGGGGCCGGATCCGATGATGACGTCCGCGCCGGCCCCAACGAGTTGCCGGGCCAGTTTGCGCTGTATTTCGGAGGTCCAGGTAAAGTCGCTTCCCCAGTGGGCCAGCACGATTACTGTGGCCGGATCGGCTTGCCTTTTTTCAGTGCGGATTGCGTCGAGAAGCCCTCCGGCGAGACAAGCCACGCCGCCGCGCCCAGGCAGGGCATAGAAGCGGCAGTCGTGCTCCATATATTGCCTGAACCAGTAGGCGCTAAAGAACTTGAATGTCCTGTCACCGACCTGGAGGACCAGCGGCGCCTCCGCTTCCGCTGCATCCCGCCCGGCGCCAAAGCGGGCGATCCCGGCCTCATCGAGTGAATTGAGTGTGTCGACAAGTCCTGGTAATCCCGCGTCGAGGGCATGATTGTTGCCCAGCGCTACAGCGTGAATGCCGGCATGCTTCAGTGCGGTGGGCGAATGATCCGGGTCCCCGGTCAACAGGAACGGCTTGCGTCCGGCTAGTTCAACTGCCTGGTTGCGCGACAGTGCCGCCTCGAAATTGGCGATGTTGAAATCGCCTTCCGCAAGCATGTCCTTGAGCGCCGCAAACGAATGATCGTAGCCGAAACGGGTAAGAGCATCGTCCACCCCGCGACGCTGTCGTCGGGCGCTGTACCATTCCCCGAAATAGGTGTCGCCGAGGATATTGATCTGAACGGTTTTACCTTTCCTGCCCACCTTTCTGGCAGGAGCCGTTACGCTTTGCTGAACGGGTTCCGCCTGTGCGAGATGTCTGCCCTCTGCGATCTTCAAAAGCCCGTCGAGCTGGTAGTCGAGATTGAACGCGCCATTCGCGCCAGCAGTACAGGCAAGGACGTTGCGGCCACCAATGCGCCTTATTGCAAATCCCCAACGTGGGCTTCCGCCGGAATTGAAAGAGAAGTCCGCCCTTCCGTCCGCAAGCAGGTTGCCCGAATTGCGGAACACCTTGTCCGCGAAGGTCGCCTCACTGACCGAGAACCAATGAAGCCGGTTCGGGTAATGTTTCCAGAAATGCCGGACGAGCCGTACAATATCGGCCAGCACCGTTCCCTGTCCTGCCTGTATCCGCCCTGAGACATTCTTGAGAACGGTATGCTCCATGCCGACCAAGCGGGCGTGCTCCTGCAACTTGACCATGGTGGCAGGGGCGGAGCCGTAAAGGTGCATGGCGAGCGAGATGGCCGCATCTCGTGCATTCCATATGGCCATCGCGCGTATGAGATTGCTCACGGTCATGTTGCTGCCGGCGGCCAAACCGGCGATTGGTCCGCCCTTGGCGGCTTTCGCCGAGATCGGTTGGATGGCGACCGCCTCGTTGGGAGAGAGGCTACCCTGTGCCATCCGATCGGCACACAAGGCCGTCAGGAGAAGCTGACTGAGATGCCGCGGAGAAAACAGCCGGGCTTCATTCTCGGCATACAGTACCTCTCCGGTATCAAGATTGATCAGCATCCTGGCAGACGTGCCTGCCGGAAGACCATCCGGCCTTGCCGCCTCCCGTAGCAGTTTGGGCATCGATCGAAACTCCGACCCACGCACGCTCCCTTTGACGAGAACCATGTCGCCGTCGCGCAAATAGTCCATTGCGGCCTCGGCGAGACGTCTTCCATCCTGGAACAATCCGCCATTGAGAAGCTTCGGCAGCCTCTCCTCGACGGCGGCCATCTCCTCGCCATGCAGGAACACCTTGTCGAAGCCGGCGGCAATGATCGGCTCGACGAGGGAGGCGTGGAGTTCCGTGGCCCGCTCGCCGAGATTGACCATACGGCCGAGCACAGCGACGCGACGTGCACCGGAGGCAACAGGGTGCAAGGCTGCCACCTCGAACGCTGCCTTCATGGACTCGACCGCGGCATTATAATTGTCATCGATCATATTGGCCTGACCGCCATGGCGGAGCGGCAGCGGTTTGCTCTCGAGCTTCCCGACGCTGCGGTATTCCGCCAACCGTTGTGCTGCGGCTGAAACGTCGAGGCCAAGCAGCTTGACGGCTGTGAGCACGGCCATCGAGTTCGACACCATGCCTTTGCCCGGCACGTGCAGGCGGTAGTCGATTTCCTGCCCGCCTACCAGCAACCGTACGTCCGAAGATTGATGATCTGCGCGATGGTCAAGAACCCGGATATCGGCCTTTGGATGAAAGCCGTAGCTGAGAACCTCCGCCCCGTAATTGCGAACTTCGCTTTCTACGAGATCGAATTCATCCATGTCACGGTTCAAGATCGCATGGCCACCCGGGGCGAGCCCATTGCAGATGCGTGCCTTGAAACGCGCAGTATCCTTCTCATCCCGGACGTTTGCACCGACCTGCGTAATACCGATTTCCGTGACGATGCCGATATGCGGCTTTATGCGCAGACCAACGCCGCCATTGCGCATCCAAAGCGCAGACAGAGCGACTTCGAGTACTGCAAAATCCGGATTGTTGACGCACCGCGCAAGCGTGACCGAGGTTCCGGTGCGCGTATTGTGATTGCGACGGGTGGCGATTACTAATCCTTCATGCTCCAGGACCAAGGCGAGCATGTCCTTGGTCGTAGACTTGCCGACCGTTCCGGTGATCGCGACGATCTTGCCGGTCATACGCCGGCGCGCCTCTTCGGCCATCACGCGCAGAACATCGTAGGAATTTTCGACGAGGAGTTGCGGGAAGCTGGCGGGCAGGCCCTCGACGGATCGCTGGACGATGGCGCCGCAGCATTGTCGGTGAATGGTCTTCAACACGTCATGGGTGTCGGGCCAACCGGAATAGATGCCGGTATTTCCCGAGCCTTTATGCCAGGTCTCTTCATCGATGGCGACGAACAGGCAGTTGTCACCCTGAAGATCCGACTTGTTGGCGGAAATGGCGATGTCATTCGCCAGCCAACCGTCCTTGGGCGTATTTAACCAAGTGCCATTGAGCAGGGCACGCAGTTCGTCCGCTTCCCAGCCCATTTCGGTTGGACGATTTTCGCCGAGTATCTCGTCAGTTAATATCGCGGCGATTGTTTCAGTGTTACTAGGCAAGTTTCCCTCCCACAACTTGGGGATCGGCATCGATCAGGCCGTGACGTATGGCGTCAGAGAGGGGAGGAAGCAGCTTGACCGCCGATACGAAATCCTTCTGTCTGATCAGATGGTCGAACGTGTAAAGAAACGCGGCCAGATGAGCCTGGCCAGGGGTAACTGCGCGTAAAACAGCGCGCGTGGCTGCGGCATTCTCCAGTGCGAGCCGGAGCTGCTCACAAGTGGTCCGCCACGGCCAGCCAGCCCCGACCGGTTCCCAGCGCCAACGCGACCAGTTGCAGATAACCGGCCTGCTATCGAGATTGCCGATCCTGTGTTGATAGAGCCTAGGGATGACCACCTGCCGGGGCATACCTCGAAGCATTCTCTGAAGGGTCAGCCAGTTTGCCCGTAGCTCGTTGAACGCCGCGGATGAGTTCTTCGGAACAAGCGTTTCGAGAAGCTCCAGCTCGATGACGTTCAACCGTTCCGCAAGATGCGGATGGCTCCGGTCATAGCGGCTTACAAGCTCCTCTGGCAGGTTGCACGCAAGGAGACGTTCACGAATGAACGGCAGTTGGGCAGCTCTTTCCTCCACCGTCATCCAATGGGCTTTCGCGCCCCATTCAAAAACGAGGCAGCTATGCCCGCCGACCAAATGATCAGCGAGCAACGCCGGCGCGGGCCAATCCTTTCCTGCTAACCGAAGGATTTCTTTCTCATGATGAGCAAGTTCTTCGCGCGACGTATGATAGAGTTTCAGCAAGGCGGCTTGTCTTTGTCCGCCTATCTGACCGCTCGCCGTGACCGAGATGATCTTGCCGCTGTCTCCAAGCCTGCACTGAAAGGCGATTTCCCCGTCAAGCGGCCCAAGTTGCTTCGCTATGGCATCGCCGGCCCAGCCTCGAAGACGATCAGGCTCCAGCAGCGCGTGAAAGGCGTCATCCTGGCGGCTCGCCGGTTGCCAAGGGACATACGCAAGGAACAAGGCCCCCAACTTGCTGCGTTGCTGCTCGAGCAGGCCGTATGTGCGATAAATCTGGGCCGAAAGCACAAGCGTCTGGCGAACCAGAAGCAGCGAGATGAAGATGACGGTGGTTTCAGGCAACCCACCGCGCGAGTAGTCGGCCACCACCCATCCAACGGCGTACAGAAATCCGAGGCTCCACCAGCCATTCGCCCGCAGCTCTGGCGATTGAACCGCCATCCACACTTTCGGGGATGTGCTTTTCCACCAACGGACAACCAGCAGGCCCGCGCACAAATAGGTCGCGAGAGCGATCAGCAGAAGGGGATAGAAGAATACCAGCCAAATCCCGATGAACATGCACGACACGGCTGCCCCGACCGAACGCAGCACTCGCCGATAGAGACTGGAGGCCTGCTGCCGATGGCTGCTGAACAGGCCCGTCTTCTGATGCCGTGACAGAATCGATCGAGCGCCGTGGCTACAAACGGCGCTAATGGCTCCCTCGCACAAAGCGTATAGCAAGAAAGAGCCCAATCCCCCGGCGCTGAGGAGCAGAACGAGGTCGCTGGCGGGATAGCCGCGCAGAAAAGAAGGCAACAGTCTCGGAAGCGTGTCTGTGCTCAAAACCATGAGCAGCTTCCAAGGCAATAGAACGGCGGCCAAGAGCGCGATCTGAGCTACGATATAGAGGAGAACGCAGAACGCGGCATGGAACGGTGTCGCTCGCAGCAGCGATGCAAGAATGCCGGCTCGCCAAGATTCATGGTTTGCGCCTGAAAGAGGGAAAGCCAGTTCCCGGCTATGTTCAACAACCGTCATCTTGCATTGCCCTACCGTGACATCGCACGCTAATCGTGGTCATCAATTTGCGCCTATCGTCACTTTCGAGGAGTCCGATCGAACCTTTCGACGCTGCTGTTCCTCCTCGACTGAGAAACACGTTTCGCTACTGTCGGACTTGGTGTCCGTCGACATGTCACCTGCAAGGGCAGGCGTCCGATCCTGTTGCAGGAATTTTCTGTAGGCGACGAAGCCCGACAGGTAGTGCTCGACGTCGTCTATGCGGACCCGAAACGCGTGATGCCGGATGAAAAAGGACCCCACGATCCTGTCGGGGTTGCGATAATACATCGCAAACTCGGGCCAGAAATGGCCGTTCAACAGATAATGCGCCCTTTTGTGCAGCGCTCGATAGAACTTCTCGAGATCAATTTCATCAAGAAGATGACGATAATCCGGCTGCTCCTGAATGCGCATGATCATCCTCTCTGCGGCCATCATGAGCTCCAGCAGAGTCGGGAAGGTGGTGATGCGCTCAATGACGAAGTCGAGATAGCTCGCAAAGTTGCGGATGCCGAAGCGGTAATAGCGCTCGTCTGGCCGGTAGTGCGTCAATTCATTGACGCAATAGCTCAGCCAATGGTCGTGGTGCTTCCAGTGATCGTTGGCGATGAAATGGTCGAACGCCTTCTCGACCGTTTCCAGCAAACGCGGATCTTGCGTGAGCTCGTAGAGCCGCATCAGGCCGAAGGCCGCTTCGCCCTCATAGTAGATTGTCCGGAACCGCTCTTTTATCGAGAGATCGGGATAGTTGAGCACATGCGCAAACGATCCATTCTCCTGGTCCTGCATGAAGCAGATGCCATTGGCGAGCTTTTCCGCCACTCGCAGGTAGATGTCCGTTCCGGTGACGGCGCTGTATTTGGTCAACGCCAGGATGGCGACGGCATTGGCGCCAAGCTTGATCTCGGCATTCAAATCTACAAGGAAGGCTGCCTTGCTGCCATCCGGTAGCCGTCGGTGCTGGATGAGCCTCCCGCAAAGATAGGCCAGTGAACGATCGATCGCGGCCTTGAGGCGATCGTCGCGCGTGACTTCCCAGGCCTCGACCATCGAATAGGTCGTGCTCGCATGACGCAGCGCATTGTATGTATCGATCCGCCTGTCGAAGCAGGGGTGGTAGCCATAGACGAACGAGCCATCCTCGTTCACCTGCCTGGCCAGGTAATCCGACGCGCTGCTGATCAGCGGCAGCACATGCGCCGGTGTCAGCCGTTCCACCCGCCTGCGGCCACCGTCGAGGCCAGTACCGTTCAGTTCGTGGAGTTCGCCATCCTCGTCGCAGAAAACGCCTTGCGTGGAAAAGACGAAGACCTCTCCATCGTCGCGAAACAGATCGGCAGACAAGTCCCGATACTTCGAACGCGCATAGGCGTGGAAATTCTTCTCGTTGACAACAGCATGATTGACCGTCGTACCGCCGTAGAGCATCGCATTGGCGTTGAGTTCCATCTCGGTGAAGGCGAACTTGAACCTGTTGTCGAGCGCTACGCCCAAGCGGAAGTAGTTGCGCTTGGTGCTCTTCAGAAGGATTTTCAGTCCGGCCCACGTGGTCGGCTCGACTTGGTCCACCCAATCCACGCGGACCCAACGGCCTTTCAGCTTTTTGGTCTTCATTGTTGCGCGCAGGGCGGCGAGACCGTTCTGCCAGGCAGCCTCCAGCGATTTGCCAGATCCGCTAACGACACGGGCGCGGGCGGGGCCATCCGACACCGAAAAGAACAGAACCACTTCGGGAAACGAGGAAGGTAGTTTCTGAAGCCGGGGGCGCAGAAACGTCCTCATTTGCGCAAGCTTTTCGTCGATATCTTTTCGCGTTGCTTTCAACTGTATTCCTCCCAGCCGGTTGAGGGGGCGCGCTTAACGCTCCCTCAAAGCCTCCCGTGCTCTGTTGAAGGGTTTGACGAGGTATTCGAAGACCGTCTTGCTGCCGGTGTGGATGTCCACTGCGGCAATCATGCCGGGCACAATCTCGAAGCGTTGCCCGGCATCGTTCACCAGCGCATCGGATTCGGTCTGGATGAATACGCGATAATAGTAGACGTCCGGGTTGGTCTCGTCCTGGATCGTGTCGGCCGAGATCGACGTCACGCTGCCTTCCAGACCGCCATAGATGGCGTAGTCGTAGGCCGTGATCTTGACGCTGGCGCGCTGTCCGGGATGGATGAAGGCGATGTCACGCGGCGAGATGCGGGCCTCGATGAGCAGCTGGTCGTCGAGGGGCACGATGTCCATCAGCTTGCCGTTCGGCGGGATGACGCCGTTGATGGTCGAAACCTCGATGTTCTTGACGATGCCGCGCACCGGAGAGCGAAGCGTCAGGCGCGTCAGCGAGTCTGCCCTGCCTCGGACGACGGACGACAAGGCTTCAACCTCGGCATTCGCCTTGGCGAGCTCCTCGCGCGCCTGCACGATATATTGCGAACGGACCTCGACCTGTTTGAGCTGCAATTCGACCAATTGCCGCTTGAGCCGGATCACCTCGACATTGCTGGCCGCCCCCACATCGGTTAGCGACTCGTTGATCTCAAGCTCGCTGCGTACCAGCTCGATCGACTCACTGATCCACTGGAGTGATTCCTCCAGACTCTCCTGCCGAGCTTCATAAAGCTCAGTCTCGGCGGCTATCAGTTCGGGGTAGTTGGCCAGTTCGTCCGGGAAGCTGAGCGGCTTCTGATTGACCTCGGCCTCCAGCCGCGCAGAACTCGCCAGTGCGGCGCGATATCGGGCAGCACTCTCTTGGACATTGGATTCGGTCTTGGTCGGGTCAAGCTTTGCAAGTATCTGTCCGGGTTCGACAATATCGTCCTGGCGTACATGCAGCTCAGCCAGAATGCCGCCTTCCAGAGATTGGATAACCTGCTCACGCATGGTCGGCACAACGCGGCCGCTGCCGGTCGAAACTTCGTCCAGTCTCGCGAAGTAAGCCCAGAGGAGAGCCGTTCCCAGGAATGCCGCGAAGATCCAGATGATCCGGGTGGACCGCACGAGCCGAACGTCGTCGGCTTCTCCGAACACCCAGGATTGCTCAGCCTCAGCGCGCAGATGTGCCATTGCTGCTTCCTGTCGTGACCTGGCGCTTCATATTTTGCGGCGAATTGCTGGTTGTGCGCTGCGCCGGCTTGACGTTGGCAAGTCCCCGCAAGACCAGCAGCGCCCTGTCTTTGACGTCGTCCAGAACAACCGTTCCGTTGTCGATGACGATGATGCGGTCGACGAGTTCGAGGACCCGCATGCGGTGTGTTGCAACCACCACGGTTCGATTTTGGCTCCAGCCCCCGAAGTGTCGGATGAAATGCCGTTCCGTCGCCTCATCCATCGATGCGGTTGGTTCATCGAGAAGAACGACATTCGGCTCGCGGATCAAAAGGCGTGCAAGAAGGATTGCCTGCTTCTGTCCACCCGAAAGACCATTGCCACCCTCGAGCACCATGTGATCGAGGCCTTTAGCGAGCTTGCGGATGAATTCGGTTGCGCCAACCATGGACAGCGCCCTGAGAAGTTCCTCCTGCGAAGCGGTCGGAGCCCCCATGAGGATATTGTCTCGTAGGGTTCCGTGGAAAAGCCGCGCGTTTTGGGTCATGAGGCCGATGTCACGGCGCACATCGGCCGGATCGACGTGCTGGAGAGCTAGGTCATCGAGCAGGATTTCGCCGGAACTTGGCTCGATTAGCCCTGAAAGCGCCTGGAGCAGTGTCGATTTGCCCGCGCCGTTCTTGCCCAGGACCGCGATCTTCTCCCCGGGATTGATGCGGAGTTCCTTGATTGATAAGGCGGGCGGCGAAGTGTCATCGCCATATCGGAACACAGTGGACCTCAGATCGTATTTGCCCGCGATCCTCGGACAATGAATCCGGCTTTCCTGTTCCGGATGATCGATCGGCATCTGCATGATCTTGTTCAGGCTGTTGGCGGCCACCTTGGCGTGCTGTAGGCGGCTCATCAGCTGAGCGACATGGGCCATGGGCGCCATCATGCGAGAACTGAGAATGGAGGCTGCGACAAGCGCACCCGTCGTCATGTCGCCGGCGATCACCATGGGCGCACCGAAGAAGACAACCACGGCGAACACGCCCATCTGCACGTTATGCGTCCAGGTATTGAGACTGTTGGTCAGTGCGCGGAGCTTGATTTGCGCTTCGCCTGTGACCGCGTTGAGATGGTTCCACTGCTGCTGAAACCGCTCCTCGGCCTGCAGGGTCTTGATATCCTCAATGCCCTGGATGGTTTCCACCAGCATGGCGTTGCGCAACGAGGCCTCCCGCATCGCCTCCTGCGCGTAAGCACGCAGCTTGCGCTGTGCCAGCAACCCGGGAAGCAGCATCAGGATCAGCGCTGCAAGCGGAATAAGCACCAGAGTGCCGCCGATGAACCAGAAGATGACGAGGAACAGCGCAAAGAACGGGATGTCCGCAAGGGCGGTGACCGTCGTCGAGGTCAGCATCTCCCGCACCTGCTCGAGGTCGCGGATCTGGGCTATGAACGTGCCCGTCGAAGCAGGCCGTGCCCGGTTGCGCACCCGCAACGCATGTCCCATCACCCGATCGGACATACGCAGGTCAGCGCGTTTGCCGAGCAAATCGACAACGCTTGAGCGCATGCGGCGCATCACGAAGTCGAAGATGATGGCCAGCAATACTCCGCTGAACAGAACATAGAGCGTGGGAAACGATTCCGCAGGAACGACGCGGTCGTAAACCTGCATCGAGAAGAGGATACCGGCGAGACCAAGAACATTGGCCACCAGCGAGGCAATCATCACGTGACCATAGGGCCGCAGGTCGCGAAGGATGATGCGGCGTAGCCAGTTTTCCTCGTAAGGGCGAATGTAGGTGTCAACCCGGGCGTCGGGTACAGAGCGAGCGGGGCGGACGATTGCCACGATCTCGGTGTTCCGGAACAGCTCCGTGGCAGGTAACGGCGTTTCAAGGCCCTGGTCGCCATGAAAGACAACACCCGCCGTTCCCGAAGCACTCAGCGAAGTGACGACGCCGACCTGACCGCTGTGCAGTTGTACGATTAGCGGCAGTTGCCAGCTCGATACCGAGGTGGCCGTCGTTTCGGAAAACTTGATCTGCAGGCCCATCGCGCGTGCCAGATCAAGGACCTGTCCCTTGTGGTCATCGAGTGTCGACCATCGCGCATGCAGCCGAGCCGCCTGCACCGACATGGACAGACGATAGTGCTGGCCAACGTAGCGCAGTGCTCCGATCCAGGCTTCGAGGCCGGCCGGTTCAGTTCCTTCGGCCACGTTGCGGGATTGCGTCTTCTGGTCCCTTGTGGGGATTTCATTGCTCATAGTCGCAGCTCCATCCCTCTGATCGTTGTGCCATCGAGTGCCAGGAGTTCTCGGGAACGACCGGAATTGAACATGCACTCCACGCCTAGCCGGCGAAGATCGTGCGTTGCGTTGGCCATGTCGAAGCCGGCCTGGTGCAGCTCCTGCTCGGCGTTCAGCAAATCGAGCAGTGTGCGCGTTCCAAGCTCGACATATTGCTGGCGATAGAGGTCGCGGGTCTGCTGCATCATGCCCTCTCGGGCAGTCAGGGATGCGAGCATCTGCTGAAGGCTGCCTATCTGCGATTGGGCCTGCGTAAGAGCGCTGCTGACGTTGAGCCGGCTGTTTCTTATGGCAGCGTCTGCGGCAACCAATGCATGGTCAGCCGCCTCTTGGCCGGCCGCCGAAGCTCCGCCATCGTAGATGCTTCCCGAAAGATTGATCCCAACCGTAAAATCAGGCTGGTCTGACGCCAGAGAGTTCTCCGAACCTCGATTGAAGTCATATCCGGCGCCAGCTTCCAATGAGAGCGTCGGGAAAGCTTGTGCGCGCGACAGGTTCAGTTGTGCGAGCGCCTGCGCACGTTGAGCTTCCGCTTGCAGAACGGCAGGACTTTGCGACCAGTCGGGCTCGGCCACAGCGCAGGTGTTCGATAGCCATTGCGGTACACTCGAGGCAACATTGACGGGACCGCTGCGGCCGATCAGATTGGTAAGCGTGTTTTCCCAACGTTCCAGTTGGCCGCCGATTTCCAGGACCGTCGACTGAGCCGCGTTAACGCGGGCATCCGCTTGAACTTCGTCTGACCGGGTGCTGGCGCCTCTGTCACTGCGTTGGCGAACGAGATCGGCAATAGTCTGCACACCTCGAAGCTGTTCCTGAGCGACGTTGAGCAGTGCGCGGTATCGCTGGATTTCTATGACCGCATTGGCGGTATCGCGAATGAGAACATCGACGCCGAGCAGCAGTTCCGTCCGGCTGACATTCGCTCCGGCGGTTCTCGCTTCGACAGAGCTCGAAACCTTGCCGAAGTCGTAGATCATCTGGGAGGCGGAGACATTGAGCCTTGGTTGCCAGCTTCCGCCGTCGCTGCTGTGATAGGATGAATCGATCCCGCCGCGGACCTTGGGATAATATCCGGCGCGTGCGACATCGATCTCTGCTGTATGCTGATTTATTCTGCCGACCGCTTCATCGATGGAAGGGTGCCAAGCCAGAGCCGTGTGAACGGCTTGTTCGAGTGTCAGTGGCGATCCGTTCGCTGGAGCGGTGGCAACATGTGTGGTTGTTTGCTGCCCAGCAGACCCGGTCCCGCTTTCACCAGTCTCGGGAGAATTCTGCGGAGCGGACGCCGGTGTCAATGACGTTTGCTGAAAGGCTGGATCCGCAGTTGCACATGACGACAGGAGTAAACAAGCCAAGGCCGTGCCCAGCAATGTAAGGCTTGGTTGTACGTCTTTGTGCATCTGGTTTCCCGCCTGAACGCGCGTAACTGCAGCGCTCGTGAAACGAAATGTCTTTCGGGCGAAACGCCGGGCCCAAGTTTGGGCCCGGCGTTCCGCAGGAGCGGCCTCGCGTTCTACAGAGGCTGATGCGTCGAGAGCTCTTGCTCTGGATCGTCAACAGAGGTCTGCAAGTACCCGAGTTGATCGACGTCCGCCTCGGGGGCATGAGGAAGCGTCTCCGTCTCCTGGTCGTCATCACCGGCAGGTACGTTACCGTCCACCGGTTGCTCGGTCTGACTCAACAGTCCATCGAGCGGTATCGTGAGTTCTTCTGAACTGTCATCCACCAGGAAGTCGCTGGCCGAACTGTTCAGGCTCATGGTTTCCGCCACGCCGTCGCCTTCTCCACTCTCAACCCCTTGAAGCGAGACGACGTCATCCGTGTCGAAGACGAGAGCTTCGTCGGTGGGCACCGCATCGTCAAACGTGGTTGCGGCCACGATGCCCCCGGCGTCCTCCTGGACCTCAACCGTGATATCCAGATTGGCGCTGAGTTCAGCTTCAGTATCAGTGTCCTGGATGATGACCTCGAAGCTATCAATGCCACCGGTATCGCTGTCCGTGGATGGCGTATAAGTATACGTGCCGTCGGCACTGATCTCCAGAGATCCCAGATCTCCTTCGATGGTGGCAGACCCGTCGGTGAGATCAACGGTCGTGCCATTGAAGGTAATCGACGCCACCTCGAGTCCGCTCAAGTCGCCTGACGCAGACTCATCGATGAAGTTGCCGGACGCCGCCTCTTCGACAGAGATATCCACCTGCTCGAACAGATCCGTCGCGGTGACGGACAGGTCGCGCGTCAGCCCGACGCTGATTGAAACCCCCGGTTCGGGCACCAACGTCGCCCGATACTCCCCGGCGGGGAGATTCTCGAGGGTGAAAGAGTCTTCTTCTCCCAGGAGACCAAGGGCGTCGAGATCTAGGATGCCGGTATCGACACCACCTGATATGTCGTCAGGGCGTATCCATTCCCCATCCTCGAACCGCTCTATGACCACGACATAGTCGGTCAACAAGCCGGCACCTATCACCTGGTCAATCGAGAGATCGATGTCGACTGTGTTCGTGTCTTCATCGACGGAGAACTCGACGAGCGGATGGTTACCCGAGCCGATATTGAGGTCGAGCAAGCTCCCGATGCTTAGCCCCGCAACGTCAAACTGCGAATCCGAGTCCGTCGACGGCTCGGGCTCCGGCTCATAGGACACCGTCCGTCCAAGGATAGCGCCGTCCTCCACATCCGTTAGTTCGAAGTCGGCATCAGCATCGGCATCAGCATCAGCGTCAGCGTCGGCATCAGCGTCCGCGTCGGCATCGGCATCCGCGTCGGCATCAGCGTCCGCGTCGGCATCGGCATCCGCGTCGGCATCAGCGTCCGCATCTGCATCGGCATCAGCGTCCGCATCTGCATCAGCGTCGGCGTCCGCATCGGCGTCGGCATCCGCGTCGGCATCAGCGTCCGCATCTGCATCGGCGTCCGCATCGGCATCCGCGTCGGCATCGGCGTCGGCATCAGCGTCCGCATCTGCATCAGCGTCGGCATCCGCATCAGCGTCGGCATCGGCGTCCGCGTCGGCGTCCGCATCGGCGTCGGCATCAGCGTCGGCATCGGCGTCGGCATCGGCGTCCGCATCAGCATCCGCATCGGCGTCGGCGTCGGCATCTGCGTCCGCATCGGCGTCAGCGTCGGCATCGGCGTCCGCGTCGGCATCGGCGTCCGCATCCGCATCGGCGTCGGCATCGGCGTCCGCATCCGCATCGGCATCAGCGTCCGCATCGGCATCAGCGTCGGCATCGGCATCAGCGTCGGCATCGGCATCCGCATCAGCGTCGGCATCCGCATCAGCGTCGGCATCGGCGTCCGCGTCGGCGTCCGCATCGGCGTCGGCATCAGCGTCGGCATCGGCGTCGGCATCGGCGTC